>Ga0209913_1000065_pt1 | contig 135656 bp, 118 predicted proteins | sample PersoiDNA2013203_FD_185805 | JGI IMG/M metagenome (GOLD analysis project Ga0209913, IMG submission 185805) | Permafrost soil microbial communities from the Arctic, to analyse light accelerated degradation of dissolved organic matter (DOM) -... | ecosystem: Environmental > Terrestrial > Soil >...
GTCCGCCGGGCATGCTGGGCATCGGTATCGGCGGCACTGCCGAAAAGGCCATGCTGATGGCCAAGGAAGTGCTGATGGACGACATCGACATGTACGAACTGAAGCAGCGCGGTCCGCAAAACAAGACTGAAGAACTGCGTATCGAACTCTGCGACAAGGTCAATGCTCTGGGCATCGGCGCGCAAGGCCTGGGCGGTCTGACGACCGTGCTCGACGTCAAGATCGCGATGTATCCGACCCACGCGGCATCGAAGCCGGTCGCGATGATTCCGAACTGTGCGGCAACCCGCCACGGCCACTTCGTGCTGGACGGTTCCGGCCCGGCCTATATGGAGCCGCCATCGCTGTCGGAATGGCCGGAAGTGCATTGGGTGCCTGACACCGAGAAGTCCAAGAGCGTCAACCTCGACACGCTGACCAAGGAAGAAGTCGCGTCCTGGAAGCCGGGACAGACCCTGCTGCTGAACGGCAAGATGCTGACCGGACGCGATGCTGCCCACAAGCGTATTCAAGAGATGCTGGCCAAGGGCGAAAAGCTGCCGGTCGACTTCACCAACCGCGTGATCTATTACGTCGGCCCGGTCGATCCGGTGCGCGATGAAGTGGTTGGCCCTGCCGGCCCGACTACCGCCACGCGCATGGACAAGTTCACCGACATGATGCTGGAGCAAACCGGCCTGATCTCGATGATCGGCAAGTCGGAGCGCGGCCCTGCCGCCATCGAAGCTATCAAGAAGCACAAGTCGGCGTACCTGATGGCAGTAGGCGGTTCGGCTTACCTGGTGTCGAAGGCGATCAAGTCGGCCAAGGTGCTTGGCTTTGCCGACCTGGGCATGGAAGCGATCTATGAGTTTGACGTCAAGGACATGCCGGTCACGGTCGCCGTCGACGCCAACGGCATCTCGGTGCACAACACCGGTCCTGCCGAGTGGAAGGAAAAAATCGCCGCCAGCGTGGCGCTGAGCAAGATTCCTGTCACGACTGCATGATGACACTGCAAGCGAAGCTGCCTGCGCGGATCGCTCGCCGATGAGCGCAGCAGCTTCACCGGCAACACCGATGCCGATGGCCGCACTTCATCATGCGCCCATCGGCATTTTCGATTCCGGCATCGGCGGCTTGTCGGTGCTGCGGCATATCCGCGCCGCCCTGCCGCGGGAAAAACTGCTGTATTTTGCCGATTCCGGTTATGCGCCCTACGGCGACAAGGATGAACAACAAATCGTCGCGCGTTCGCTGGCGGTGGCCGGCTTCCTGGTCGACGCCGGCGTCAAGGCCTTGGTGGTCGCCTGCAATACCGCCACTGCAGCGGCGATCCTGGCGATTCGTGAACACTGGCCGCAATTGATCGTGGTCGGCATAGAGCCGGGACTGAAACCGGCTGCGGCGCACAGCAAAAGCGGCGTGGTGGGTGTATTGGCAACGCGCAGCACGCTGGCCAGCGCCCGCTTCATCCAGTTGCGCGACCAGATTGCGGCCGCCACCGGTGCGCGCTTTTTGCCGCAAGCCTGCGTCGGCCTGGTCGATCAGATCGAAAAAGGCGAATTGCTTTCCGCAACGACGGCGCAACTAGTCGACCGCTATGTCGCGCCGCTGATCGAACAAGGCGCCGACACCTTGGTGCTCGGCTGCACCCACTACCCTTTCGTGCGCGCCCTGATCGAATCGAGTGCGCGCCACGCCGGCGTGGCAACGCCGTTCATCGTCGACACCGGCGAGGCAGTCACACGCCAGTTGCTGCGCCTGCTCGATGAACGTTCCTTGCGCACGACCGAGGACGCCGCCGCTGCGCTGACTGCGTATACAACGGCAAGTGCCGCCACGCTGGAGACCATCTTTGCCAATTTGCTCAAGATACGCCCCGAAATCGTCCAGATCATGGGGAAAACAGTGTGATGACCAAGCCGCCCATCCCGCGACAAGAGGCTTGATAAAATTGAATGATCAAATCATTTGCCATAAGCCAAAGAGTTTTATATAATCTTGTGCTTCACTGGCTTAAGACAGAAATCTGGTCTTAGTCATGCAGTGGTGGCTGTAGCTCAGTTGGTAGAGTCCAGGATTGTGATTCCTGTTGTCGCGGGTTCGAGCCCCGTCAGCCACCCCAGTACTGCAAAGGCGCAGGCCGCCACAAAAAATCTCAGCTGTACATCATCCAAGGACCGCATTCGGTCCTTTTTTGTTTTCCGCGGCAGCAAGGTCTGCCCTCTCTCCCTCCCGGAACCAAAACACAATCACACGACCGCATCATTGATACTCGATGGAGTACGTCACGCTGGTGGACACTGCGCCCGTACCGGCAGCACCGCCGGTGGCGACATATTGCGCGGCGTAGGTCAGGGCAGCGATGCTCAGCAGGGTAATCAGGATCGATTTAGCCATGATGTTCCCCAAGAAAAAATAAGACAGATACCGTGAAATTTTTGTTGAGATCTGCTGCACTTGTCTCTCAACTACAGGACCAATGTTACGGATTCAAGGGAAACCGATATATAGGAAAATTCTCAAAACTAGAATTACTACCAATAAAACATAAAATTAATTTATTTAATTTTTGATGATATTTCCAGCAATCAAACGCATGCCGCACCGCCCTGCCAGACCGCGTGAAGTGACCATTTCTCGGCAAACGCGCACAAAAAAAGCCTGCTCATTCTTGCAATGAGCAGGCTTGAAAGAAGAGACATAAAAATTCCTAGATCATCCCGGTTGCATACGCGTATTTGATCAGATCGGCGTCCGTCGCCAAACCCAGCTTGCGCATGGCATTGTTCTTGTGCGTGCTGACGGTGCTCGGCGTACGCGACAGGCGTTCGCAGATATCGCTCAGCGAACAACCACCGACAAACAGGCGCACCACTTCCAGCTCGCTCATGGTCAATTCCTTGTTCTGCGCAAACGCATCGCCTTGCGCCCAGCTCATTTCAAGTTCGCCGCGCAGGGATACCGGAAAATACACTTGCTTGCTGCTTTGCGTGGCCATGCAAGCATTGATCAGTTCTTCCGCTTTTTCCTTTTTACTGATGACCGAAAACACGCCCATGCGATACAGGCGCTTCACCACGGCGCTGTTGCTCATGGCAGTGTAGACGATCAGTTTGGTTGACGGGTGATCGGCGCGGATGCGCTTGATCAGCACGAAGCCATCCGATTCGTCCTTGTCGTCGGTCGGCATGGCGAAGTCGGTAATCACGACTTCGCAGGGCGTACGTTGCAAGGACTCCAGCAATTTTTCGCCGGTCGGCGCCGTCAGCACGATGCGAAACTCGGGCAAGCGGCTCAACTCATTTTTTAATGCGCTCAGCACGACGGGATGATCGTCGGCAATTGCGATTTGCAATACCTTGTTCAAAATCAGACTCATAACTTCTCCTATCATCAATTTACCTAGTAGGTCGCTGCGGCCGTGCACACTTGGTGCATATGCGATACGACACTCAAAAATTTGATGCCCTGGAGTGGCCGTCTGCACACTTGGCTCCCGCACTTCCTCTTGTCCCGAAGATCGATGCACAGCACTCTTCGTGGGAGCGTGCGAAAAGAATTGCTGATCGAAAAAGAAAATAACGGAGCGACAATGCCTTATGAAATCTATTCGAAAATAAATTCATAACAGCCGGAGTATAGGAAGATGGCGACTTAAAAATCTTTAGGAAAATTCTTATTTTTATGAATATTTTTTACTGTTGCACTCAGTTTTCTCAGGACATACTTACCTGAAAAATGGTGTCCGGCGTCAAAAACCATGCAAGTTTTCCCGGGCGATACGGCAATGTATCCATGGCGTTCCGGATCAGGAATCCATCGTCTTTTTCTGATCCCACGCTTGCGGCCGCAAGTGCGGTGCGCCTGAAAAAATCACCCCGTGCGTGGCGCCGTTGTGACGTTTGTCGTCACCTCGCAACGCGGCCATCCGACATCGGCAATGCTCACCAATAATCTTCCGTGATGAATTGTCCGCCGCCGGCACGGCGACAGGGACCCAGCCCGCGTTCGCGCAGGATTTCGCGGACTTCGCTGATCATGTCCGGATTGCCGCAGACCATCAGCCGTGAGGCCTCTGCATTGATGACCAAACCGGCCTTGCGTTCCAGCGCACCGTCACGCAAGGCGGTGGTGATACGGCCGTGCAGGCGCTCCACTGGGACGGCCTCGCCATCGCCGTCGCGCGTGGTCATCGTGATGAGTTGCAATTGCGCCGGCAGATTCTGCGCGGCGGCGTCGGCACGCAAGCGCTGGAAGGTGTCCTGATACGTCAGCTCATCCGCATGGCGCACGCAATGCACCAGCACCAGATGGCGAAACTGCAGCCACACCGCGCGCTGCCGGAGTATCGAAATATAAGGACCGAGGCCGGTACCGGTGGCCAGCATCCAAAAGTCTTCGCCGTCCGTGAAGCGGTCCGGCGTCATGAAGCCGTAGCTCAGTTTTTCCAGCCAGACCGGGTCGCCCGCCTGCAAGGCATTGAGCGCCGTCGTAAACAGGCCGTCGGGCACGACAATCGCGTAGTACTCGAGCTGGTCTTCTGCTTCTGCCGAGGTGATCGAATAGGCGCGCCATACCATCTCGCCATTGACCAGCAAGCCCAGGCGGGCAAACTGGCCCGGCGTGAAACGATAGTCGGCCGGACGCGTGGTCCGGAATGTCAGTAACTTGTCGGTCCAGCGATGGAGCGAGATCAGACGTTCCTGCGTCGCCTTGTCCACCGCCGATGTTTGCGCGTTCAAACCATGCTCCTTCCATAGATCTTTGAGAAAACCCTGAAATTCCAGCGAATCATGCGCACGCGCCTCGATTCGCCGGTTTGCCGGATACAATACCGGCTATATCAGGCTTGCCTGGCCGGCGCCCCTCGCGGGAACTATTTATCGCCGAAAGGGCCTAGTAACTACAATAATTAGCATCCTAACTGCACTTTCATCGAAGTGCTTTGATTACCCCGTATTTTGGATCACCGAACATCCCAATGAAATGGAATTGCCGATTAGCCATTGCGGTCCTGTCTTGTGCCGCCGGATCTGCGCAGGCCGCATATAAGGTCGAGATCGACGCTCCTGCTCCGCTGCAAAAGCTGCTCAAGGAATACCTCGACCTGGTGCGTTATCAGGATCGCAGTGACCTGAGTGACGAACAATTGCAGTTCCTGCTCGACACCGTCAGCGACCAGGTGGTGCAACTGGCCTCGACCGAAGGCTACTTCACTGCGCAAACCACCGTCAACGTCGAGTCGGTGCAAGCGCACCAGGGCAACAGCGAAAAGCGCGTACACCTGCACGTGGTCGCTGGTCCGCAAACCCACATCGATGCAGTCGACATCAACGCTACGGGTGCCGCCGCGCAACAAGATCCGCAGCGCATCAGCGACATACAAAAGAACTGGTCGCTGCCGAAAGGCGCACCGTTTCGCCAGGAAGACTGGGACAACGCCAAGAACCAGGGACTGGAAAAACTGCAGCAGCAAAAGTATGCTGCCGCGCGCATTGCGCAGTCGCAGGCCAGCATCGATCCCGACGACCAGCAGGCCGACCTGAGCGTGCAATACGACAGCGGTCCGCGCTTCACGCTGGGCCCGCTGCAGATTACCGGCACCAAGCGCTATCCGGAGAGCATCATCCGCAATGTCAACCCGCTCAACGTCGGCGAGGAATATGACGTCAACCGCCTGCTGTCGCTGCAGCGCCAGATCCAGAACACGCCCTACTTCAGCAACGCCATCGTCGGCATCGACAACGATCCGGAACATCCCGACCTGACGCCGGTGAAGGTCCAGGTGACGGAGTTTCCCACCCAGCGCATCCGCACCGGCGTCGGTTACGCCACCGATACCGGCGCCCAGGTCGAGGGTCGCTATACGCATTACAACGTCTTCAACAAGGCCTATGTCTTCGACAGCCAGTTGACGCTGGAACAAAAGCGTCAATACGGCTTGCTCAACCTGGCCATGCCGCCGGACAGCAAAAGCTTCGTCAACAGCATCAACACGTCGATGGAACGCACCCGGCTGGAGGGGGTCGACCTGCGCAGCCTGCGCGCCGGCATCAAACGCTCGCGCACCGGCGATCTGTACGACACCGCCTACTCGCTGACCTATTACCGCGACGAACTGCAACAAGAGAACGGCGCCACGCTGCCCGCCAACACCGTCATTACGCAAGGCAAACACCAGGCGCTGGTGCCGGGCTTTTCATGGGCGCGCCGCAATGTCGATGATCCCATCTTTCCGCGCCACGGCAACCTGCTGACGCTGGAGACCGGCTTTGCCGTCAAGGGCGTCATCACCGACCAGACCTTCGGACGCATCTATGGCCGCTTCAAGCAATATGTGCCGGTGGCCAAGCGCGACCTGATCATTTTCCGCACCGAACTCGGCGGCGTGTTCACCAAGGGCGCGGCCTCGCAAGTGCCGGCGTCGCTGCTGTTCCGGGCCGGCGGCAACGAATCGGTGCGCGGCTACAGTTATGACAGCATCGGCAATCAGCAGAACGGCATCGTCTATCCCACCAAATACCTGGTCACGGGCAGCGCCGAATATCAGCGCTGGTTCACCGAAAAATGGGGCGCCGCGGTGTTCTATGACGTCGGCTCGGCCGCCGACAACTGGGACAACAAGACCTTCTACAGCGGCGTCGGCGCCGGCGTGCGCTGGCGCAGCCCGGTCGGCTCGCTCAATCTCGACCTGGCCTACGGTGTACAGAAGCAGCAGTTCCGTCCGCATATTTCGCTAGGCATCGCCTTTTAAATTCACCTTCGAATCGACACGACGTACGCATGACCGCACCAATCGCACCTGAGCACAATCCAGCACCGCCGGCCTCCTCGCCGGCGCCGCGTCAACGCAGGCATCTAGTACGCTGGCTGCTGGCGATCGTGGCAACATTGTTGTTGGCCTTGGCCACCACTGCGGCGTGGCTGGTCGGCACCGACAGCGGCACGCACACCGCCTGGCGTGTTGCGGTGTGGGCGCTGCAGGGCAAACTGAGCGGCAGCTATGGCGGCGGCAATCTGGCCGAAGGCATCCGCCTGCGCGACTTGCACTATCGTGACGCCACCCTGCAACTGGACATCGATCGCATAGAATCGAGTTGGCGCCTGTCGCTGGCGCAGCGTCGCCTCAGCATTGCTTATCTGCATGTCGGCACGGTCGATATCAACAAACAGCCGACACCGCCGACACCGACGCTGCTACCCACTTCGCTGAGCCTGCCGTTGGCGCTGGACATCCGGGACATCTCGCTACAAAAGCTGACGCTGCAGCAAGGCACCTCGATCAACGAACTGAGCGCCCTGCACTTGCACGGCACCTCGGACGGCGTGCAGCATACGCTGGTACTGGACCAGCTCACCACCGCTTTCGGCCAGACCTCCGCCTTGCTGCACCTGAACGGCAAGCGGCCCTTCGCCACCAGCGGCGGACTGGAACTGGTCGGCTTGTACCAGCAAGAAAAATTCCAGCTGGCGGCGCAGCTGTCAGGCTCGCTGCAAGAACTCGGTATCGCCCTGACAGCCAGTGGCGACAAGCTCAACGGTACTGCCGATATCGTCGCCACGCCGTTTTCCACGGTGCCGCTGAAACAAGCCAAAGTCGACTTGCAGCACATCAATCCGCAACTTTTCAGCAGCGGTGCGCCAAAGGCGGACTTGCGCCTGCAAGCCGATCTGGCGCCGCTCGCCGGCAGCAGCGCCGACAACTTGCGCGTGGCCGGCAAGGTGGAAATCAACAACGCCATTCCCGGCAGCATCGACCAGCAACGGCTGCCGCTGCGCTCAGCCACGGCCAAGGTCGATCTCGGCGTCGACAGCCAACAATTGTCCGATCTGCATATCGCGTTGCTGGAAAAAGCCGGCGTCACCGGCCAGGGCCAATTCCGCCCGGCCGACAAGAGCGGCCGTTTCGATTTCCAGGTGAGCGACCTCGATTTGCATGCCCTGCATCGCGAACTCAAGCCGAGCGCGCTGCGCGGTCCGCTCAGCGTCGAATTGAAACCGGACGCGCAAAACATTGTGCTCAAACTGCAAGACGGGTTCTACAACATCCAGGCCGACGCCACCATCCATCCCGACCAGGTGATGCTGAACCAGGTCCAACTGCTCGCCGCCCGCGCGCGCCTGGAACTGGCCGGCACGCTGGGCACCGTGGGCGCAATGGACTACGCCTTCAAGGGCAAGCTCAGCAATTTCGATCCGGCGCTGTGGATGCATACCGGCACCGTACCGGCAACGAGCGGCGCAAAAAACAGAAATGCCAAGGCGACGCCGGGCCGGACGATCTCGGCACGCATCAACATGGACTTCGACACCAGCGGTTCGCTGTCGCCTGAGCTGCAAGCCAGGCTTGCCTTCAACATCCACGACAGCAGCTACGACAACCTGCCCATGAGCGGCAACGGCAAAGTGCAGATGGCCGGCAAGCGCCTGCTGCCGAGCAGCGTCGACTTGCTGGTGGCCGGCAACCAACTGCAACTCAAGGGTGCGTTCGGCGTGCCGTCCGATCGCCTCGATGTGCATCTCAATGCACCGCAGCTGGCGCGGCTCGGCTTTGGTATCAGCGGCTTGCTGAAACTCGACGGCCAACTGACCGGCAACATGCAGCACCCCAATCTGCGCGCCACGTATAGCGGCGAGCAATTATCGTTCGGACCGCATCGCCTCAACCAGCTCAGCGGTCAGGCAGACATCCAGACTGACCTCGCCGGCGGCGTCGCTTCCGCCAACAACAAACTGCAACTGAGCCTGGACGGCGCCGACTACAGCGGTCCCGACGCCGTGCTCAAGCAATTGAAACTCTCGTTATCCGGCACCTATGCCGCTCATCAGCTGGCCCTGCGCGCCGATGGTCGCGTCAAGGAGCAGACGCTGGCCTTGCAGTTGAACGCGCACGGTAACGTCACCCAGGACAAAGGCGCGTACGGCTGGAGCGGCGTGATCGACAAGCTCGACAATCAAGGTCTGCCGCGCATCGCGCTGGCTTCGCCGCTGAGCCTGGTGCTGGGCGCCGATACCGTGCAGGCCGGCGCCACCCGCCTGGAAATCGACCGCATGGCGATCGACCTCAAGCAACTGAGCTACCAGCAAGGCCGCATCCGTTCCGAAGGCAGCGCCAAGGCGATCGACCTCGGCCGCATCCTGGATCTGGTGCAGACCATGACGGGCACGCCGCCACCGGTAAAAACCGATCTGGTGTTCGATGCCGACTGGAATTTTGGGCTGGCCGAAACTGCCAGCGGCTACTTGCAGATCGCGCGCAAGAGCGGCGATATCGCCGTCAATACCGGCAACACCATGGTCGCGCTGGGCTTGTCGGCACTGCAATTGCGCGTCAATCTGGCCGCCCAGGAAGCGCGCATTGACGGTCACCTGGCCGCCAGCCGCATCGGCACCGCCCAACTCAACGGCCAGGCCGGTTTGCAACGGCTGGACGGCATCCTGGCGCTGACGCCGGATTCGCCGCTGAAGGCGCAAGCACGCATCGACGTGCCGGAAGTCAAGACCATCGGTGCGCTGCTGGGCCCGCAATATAGCCTGAACGGCAAGCTGGCAATGCAGCTCGACGCCGTCGGCACGCTCGCCAAGCCACGCCTGTCGGGTGCGATCAACGGCGACAGCCTGGCGGTGACCTTGTTCGACCAGGGCATACAGCTCAAGGACGGCATCGTCCGCATCGTGATGGACGACAATGTCATCGACCTGCGCCAGATCGAGTTCCATGGCGGCGAAGGCACGCTGCGCGCAACCGGCAAGGTGCAATTGGGCGCGGCCGATCCCGATCTCAACGCCACCATCACGGCCGACCGCCTGCAACTGTTTGCCAGTCCCGACCGCCAGTTGATGCTGTCAGGCCAGGCCAAGCTCGCCAACGTCAACGAGCAACTGCGCATCGACGGTAAGTTCGTGGTTGACAAGGCCTTGTTCGATTTGCCCAAGAGCAGCGCGCCCAAGCTCGGCGACGATGTCGTGATCGTGCGCAAAGATGGCAAGGCCAAGGCCGGCGCCGCCGCGACCTCGAAGGAAAAGCTGACCGCCGCCACCGAAAAACCGGCCGGCCGCTTTGCGCCGGTGATGAATATCGTGGTCGACCTCGGCAACAACTTCCGCTTCAATGGCAGCGGCGCCGACCTGCGCCTGCGCGGCGACATGAACGTACGCAGCGAGCCCTTGCAGCCGCTGCGCGCCACCGGCACCATCAACGTTGCCGAAGGCACCTACGAAGCCTTCGGCACCAAGCTCAACATCGAGCGCGGCATCATCAACTTCCAGGGTCCCATCAGCAACCCCAACCTGAACATCCTGGCGATGCGCCGCAATCAAGACGTGGAAGCCGGCGTCGAAGTCACCGGCAACGCCAACCAGCCGCGCGTGCGACTGGTGTCGGAACCGAACGTACCCGATGATGAAAAATTGTCGTGGATGATGTTCGGCCACGGCAGCGACAGTTCCGGCCTCGGCCAGCGCAGCGCCAGCAGCCAGGCGCTGGCCTTCGTGGGCAACTTCGGCGGCAAGAAGATCGCCAAGGACATCGGCCTCGACCAGTTCTCCATCGGCGCCAGCGAATCGGGCCTGAGCGACGAGCAAGTGGTCAATCTCGGCAAGGCGATTTCGGAAAAGCTGTCGGTCGGCTACGAACAAAGCCTGACCGGTGCAGCCAGCGTGGCCAAGGCAACCTGGCAATTGTCACGACGCTGGTCGGTGGTGGCGCGCACCGGCACCATCAACGGCTTGAACATCCTGTATAACCGCCGCTTCGATTGAGGCGTAGGAATGTCGTCCGGACCAAAGTCAGGACCCAGCGTCGTATCGGCGCTGGTCATGACACCGGGTCCCGGCGTGCGCTGGGACGACGGCAAAGAAACTAATATTTATTTGATTGAATCAGCCTGCCGTTACAGCCAGCCGACCCGCCGCAATCGATAAAAAAGCCAGGTGCACGAGCCGGCAATGCCGACCAGCACGACCGGGTAACTCCAATGCCAATCCAGCTCCGGCATGTACTTGAAATTCATCCCATACAAGCTGAACACCATCGTCGGGATCGCCAAAATACCACCCCACCCGGCCAGCCGTTTGACCACTTCATTCTGGCGTATGGTCACCTGCGCCAGGTCGATCTGCATCGCCGCAGCCACCATTTCGCGCAGGCGATCGCCGGTCTCGATCAGCCTGACCACGTGGTCGTAAATATCGCGGAAGTAGACTTTGCCGTCTTTGGTGATGATGTTTTCGTGGAAACGCAACAGCTGTGTGCAAACATCCAGCAAAGGCACCGCAGCCGAGCGGATCTTGATCAGTTGGCGCTTCAGCTGATACAGGTCCTGCAGATGCGCGCGCTCGGAATCGCGCTCGAACAGTTCCGATTCAAACTTGTCGAAACGCGCTTCCAGGTCATCCATGATGGGACCGTAGTTGTCCACCACATAGTCCATGATCGAGTACAACACGTAGCTGGGACCGCGCACCAGGCGGTCCGGCAGGCTTTCGCAATGTTCGCGCACCTTGGCGTAACTCTTGGACGAGCCATGCCGCACCGACACCACGAAACGCGCGCCGACAAAAATATGCGTTTCGCCAAACTGCACCACGTCCTCGACCACCTGCGCAGTCTGCAATACCACGAACAGGGTATCGCCGTATTCTTCTATCTTGGGGCGCTGATGCGCCGCGTAAGCGTCTTCCACCGCCAGTTCATGCAGGCAGAATTCTCCCTTGATCTGCTGCATCAGCTCGACGCTCGGTTCCAGCAAGCCGACCCAGACAAAGGTATTGTCTTCCTCCAGCACATCGCTGATTTCTTCGATGGTGATGTCGCGCAGCTTCTTGCCGTTCTTGTAAGCCGTGCAGTTGACGACCATGTTTGCATTGATCATGTTTACGCCTATGTTCAGAGATAGTAGAACTCATTTCATCAGACGGCCGGGCGCACTATCCTTTGCTTGAGCAATTGCGCCAGCAAGACGCCGATCAGCGTAATGCCACCGCCAATGGCGTGGTAGGAGTGCACCGCTTCACCCAACGCCGCCACTGCGATTATGACGGTAAAAATAGGAAACAAGTTCATGAACACGGTGGCGTGGCTGGCGCCCAGATGAGCCACGCCGTTCATCCACAGGATTTGCGAAATGATGGAAGCAGCGATGCCGGCATACAGCAACAAGGGCAAATTGGCCGCGGTCACCGGCGAATACGGCGCCATCAGGAACGGCGGCAACAGCAACACCACCGCGATCCATATTTGCAGGTACAACAAATGCCAGGAGGCAATCGGCAAAGCCCACTTGCGCAACAGCACGCCGTACAGCGCATACGCCAGCGTGGCCAGCAGCATCAGCACGTCGCCGAACACCACCCCATGCTCGAAGAGTTGCATCGGATGGCCCTTGCCGATCAGAATCATCAGGCCCAGCAGCGACAGCACGCCACCGACCAGCGTGCCCCAGGTCGGCGGCTCACGCAGGAACAGGCTGCTCAGCAACAAGGTCAACAACGGCATCAGCGAAGCGATCATGCCCATGCTGGTGGCCGACGAAGTGGCCGCGGCGAAGTAAGCCAGGCTCTGGTACAGCACCATGCCGAGCAAGGCCAGCACCACGATTTTGAGCAGATGCGGCCGGATCGTGTGGCGTTGCCGCCAGACCGGTTTCAACAGGAAAGGCGTAAGGATCAGGCCCGCCAGCACCCAGCGATAAAAGGAAATCGCAGCCGGTTCGATCAGCCCGGCCGAGAGCTTGCTGACGATGGTGTTGCCGGCCCAGATCAGTACCGCTCCGAGGGGAAAAACGCTGTATTTGAGTTGCATGGCGATGATTTTTTTCAGGCCGAAGTCGGCTTGGCCGCAGGACCACGTCCGGCCAACTCGGCACCGGCATTGGCCGGCAGGCGCATCAGCAAAGGAATCGAAAACGAAGCGGCCACGGCCACGGTCAGGAAGGCCGGCCAGAAATCCTGCGCCACCAGCGTCGCATGGCCCTGCAACTGATTCGAAATCTGCAAGGCGAAGCCGCCCAGCACCACGCCCATACCCACCGACAATTGCTGCGCCACGCTGGCGATGCTGGTGGCCTGGCTCAGTTTGTGGGTGTCGACATCCGCGTAGGAAATCGCATTGAGGCTGGTGAATTGCAGGGAACGGAAACAGCCGCCGACCAGCAACACGATCAACATCACCGCATACGGCGTGGTCTGGGTGAACAGGCCGATGCAGGCCAGCGAAATCACGCCGCAAGTGCCGTTGATGATCATCACGCGGCGAAAGCCATAACGTTTGAGGAATCTGGCAGCGATGGTCTTCATGAACATCGCGCCGGCCGCCGACGCGCAGGTCAACAAACCGGAATGGAAAGCGCTCAAACCGAAGCCCAGTTGCAACATCAGCGGCAGCAGGAAAGGAATCGCGCCGATGCCCAACCGGAACAGCGAACCGCCGCCGACGCCGGCCTGCAAGGTGGTGATCTTGAGCAGATTGAGATCGATCAGCGGATAGGCGGTGCGACGCGCATGCCAGACGTAGGCCACCAGCGACAACACGCCAAGCACCACACAGGCCAGCGAAATATCGCCCGACACCAGGTGGCGGCCGGCAGTGGCCAGCCCCATCATCAACAGCGAGCAACCGAGCGCCGACAGCACGAAGCCGGGCCAATCGAGCGGCGCGACCTGTGCTTCCTTCTTGTTTTCAATGAAGCGCGTGGCCAGATACAGGCCGAGGATGCTGATCGGGATATTGATGAAGAAGATCCAGCGCCAGTGGAAGTACGTCGTGATGAAACCGCCCAGCGGCGGCCCCAGCACCGGTCCGAACATGGCGGGAATGGTCAGGTAGCTGAGCGCCTTGACCAGGTTGGCCTTGTCGACGCTGCGCAAGATCACCAGCCGGCCGACCGGCACCATCATGGCGCCGCCTATGCCCTGGAAGAATCGCGCCGCCACAAACTCCGGCAAGTTTTGCGACACACCGCACAGGATGGAACCCAGCATGAATACGCAAATCGCCGAACGGAAAATCGTCAGCGCACCGTAGCGGTCTGCCATCCAGCCGCTGATCGGGATGAACACCGCCAGGCTGACCAGATAAGACGTCAGCGCCAGCTTGAGCGAAATCGGGTCGACCGCCATGTCCACCGCCAGCACCGGCAGCGAGGTCGAAATCACGGTGGAATCCATCTGCTCCATGAACAGGGCGCAGGCGACGATCAGGGGAATGGTGAATGTGCGCGGAAAGGCCATGGAGCGAGAATGAGAGTGAGGTCGGACTTGCCGCCGACCAGATGAGCGAGCCGACAATCAGGTATTTCGGCGACGCTGAAATGCCATCCAGTATACCGTTTAAGCTATGATGCTGCCGGGCAGCCGGGATCCGAGACTGAGCCCGCCCTGCCACCGATTGTGAATTCGCACCGTTTTTTTCGTACCATGATGCCGCTCCCCTGCTTTGCTCTGCTCGACGACAATGACGCCAGCGCCACTACACCACGCTCGCGTCTGTACACGGACCACCACTCCACGCTGAGCTGCCGCGACAGCAAGGATCTGGACGCCCTGCTCGGCGCCATGCAGGCGGCCGTGCAGCAAGGCCTGCATGCGGTCGTGCTGTTGAGCTACGAACTCGGCGCCGCGCTGCACCAGATTGCGCCGCATACCGCCGCTGAGGGCAAGCTCGGCGAGATATTATTATTCAGGCAATGCCGTCGACTGAGCGCCGCCGAAACGAGCGCCTGGCTGCAGCAACAGGAGGCGGCCGAAGCCGCGCACGACAGCCCGGCCGGCGTCGCCCAGGTGCGCGCCAGCGTGGATGAAGCGCAATTCAACAGCGACATCGCCCGCATCCGCGACTACATCGCCGCCGGCGACACTTACCAGGTCAACTACACCTATCGCCTGCGCTTCGACGCCTATGGCGCGCCGCTTGCGCTCTACAACAAATTGCGCACGCGCCAGCCGGTGCCCTACGGCGCCTTCATCCGCCTGCCCGATGCGCGCTGCATCCTGTCGTTTTCGCCGGAGCTGTTCGTGCGCCATGAAGCCGGCCGGCTGCTGGCGCAGCCGATGAAAGGCACCGCCCGCGCGAGTCTGGATGGGCAAGAAAATGTGCGCCGCGCTATGGCCTTGTCGCAGGACGAAAAAAATCGCGCTGAAAACCTGATGATCGTCGACCTGCTGCGCAATGACCTCGGCCGCATCGCCGTCAATGGATCGGTGGCGGTGCCGCACCTGTTTTCGGTCGAAGGTTTCGGCCAGGTATTGCAGATGACCTCGACCATCACCGCCCAGTTGCGGCCGGATGCGGCGCTGACCGAGGTCTTCGCCGCGCTCTATCCCTGCGGCTCGATCACCGGCGCGCCCAAACGGCGCACCATGCAAATCATCCGCGAACTTGAAAGCGCACCGCGCGGCCTCTACACCGGCGCAATCGGCTGGTTCGACGCCGCACCCGTTGGCGCTCAGGTCGGCGATTTTTGCCTGTCGGTGCCGATCCGCACGCTGAGCTTGCAAGCACCGCAAGACGGCGTGCGCAGCGGGGAAATGGGCGTCGGCGCCGGCATCGTCTACGACAGCAAGGCGGCCGATGAATATGCCGAATGCCGCCTCAAAGCTAGCTTCTTGACCGGCCTGGGTAGCGACTTCGCGTTATTCGAAACCATTTACGCGACGCACGAAGACGGCTGCCGCCATCTCGATTTGCACCTGCAACGCCTGCAAGCCTCGGCCGCTTATTTCGACTTCGCATGTGATGTTGCGCTGATACGCGCCGCGTTGGAACAGGCCTGCGCACAATTGCCGCCGGCCACGCCGCATCGCTTGCGACTGGCCTTGCGACCGAACGGTGCGCTGCAGGTACAGCAAGGCGCGCTGGCGCCGCTGCCGCCACGCGTCAAGCTGTTCGTCGCGCCCGATGGCATGCACAGCGAGGAGTTGTTCCTGCGTCACAAGAGTACGCTGCGCGCACGCTATGACCATGCCTGGAAAAACGCCGAGCAACACGGCGGCTTCGACACCCTGTTTTTCAATGAACGCGATGAATTGATGGAAGGCGGACGCAGCAGCGTCTTCGTGCAACTGGACGACCGCTGGTACACGCCGCCGCTCGATGCCGGCGTCTTGCCCGGCGTGATGCGCATGGTGCTGCTGCAAGATCCCGCATGGGCGGCCAGCGAGCGACATGTGACGCGCCAGGAACTGCGGTGCGCGCAAGCGGTAATGGTATGCAACGCCTTGCGCGGCGCGGTGCCGGCCGAGGTGGTGTGGGATTCTCACTGATTAAGCGCCGTTAACAAAACGCCGATGGCAAAGAGACACCACGCGGTCAGCGGTGTTTTTTAGCGGCTCTCATTCTTCTTGCTCTGTTCCGATTGCGTCGCCAGCTTGCCCATGTCGGCAATATTCTGATCGCTCCAACCGCCACCCAGAGCCTTGGTCAGCAATACGCTGGCGGCCATGCGGCGATACAAAATATCCAGGGCCGAGCGCTCGCTGGTCAACGCGGTCGCCTGCGCGGTGATCACATTGACGTAGCTGACGGTGCCGGCCTTGTATTGATTGGTGACCAGCGTCACGGCCAGGCGCGCCGATTGCAGGGCCTCGTCCTGCACCGCCGCTTCCTGCTCCAGGATACGCAAGGCCGCGAGGTTGTCTTCCACTTCCTGGAAGGCGGTCAGCACGGTTTGCTTGTAAGTCGCAGCGGCCGCGTCATAGGTCGCAATTGCCTGGTTGGTGGCGGCCTTGCCGGCGCCGCCGTCAAAGATCACCTGGCCGATCTGCGGCCCCAGCGACCACACCCGGCTCGGCACGTTGAACAGATTGGCAATGCCGTTGCTGGTCAGGTAACCGGCCGATCCCGTCAATGAAAAATCCGGATAATACGCGGCTTCCGTCACGCCGATCTGCGCATTGGCGGACGCCACGCGACGCTCGGCGCCGGCCACGTCGGGACGACGTTCCAGCAGCATCGACGGCATCGCCAGCGGAATCGGCGGCGCCGTGGCCGTCAGCGGCGACGGCTTGATCGCGAAGCTCGAGGCCGGCTGCCCCACCAGCAAGGCGATCGCATGTTCCAGTTGCGCGCGCTGTACGCCGTTGTCGAGCGCCTGCGCCTGCGCCGTCTTGAGCTGGGTCTGTGCCTGGATCACGTCGGACTTGGCGACGATGCCGGCGGCGTACTGGTTTTGCGTCAGCTGATACGAGCGCTGATAGGCGACGACGGTGTCGTCCAGCAGTTGCTGCTGGGCGTCGAGCACGCGTAATTGCAGGTAGTTTTGCGCCAGTTGCGCCTGTGCGCTCAGGCGCGTCGCCGCCAGATCGGCAGCGGTCGCTTGGGCAGTGGCTTCATTGGACTCCACATTGCGGCGCACGCGGCCCCAAACATCAATTTCCCAGGCGGCATTGAGCGACAGCGCGTAGCTGTCCTTGGTGGTTGCTTTTCCTGCCGCGCTATAAGTGGCGGAACGCGTCTTGCTGCCGTCCAGCGTCAGGGTCGGGTAATAATCGGCACGCGCAGTTTGCACCAGCGCCATCGCCTTGCGGAAATTGGCCTCGGCTTCGGCCAGGTTCTGGTTCGAAATATCGACCTGCTCCACCAGCGCATTGAGTTGCGCATCGTTGAACATTTCCCACCACTTGCCGTTCATTGCCAGCTCATTCGGCTGTGCCGGTTTCCAGCCTTGCAGCTCTTTGAAAGCAGTCGGCGCCGGCGGCATGGTCGGACGCACATAGTCGGGGCCGAGCGTGCACGCGGCCAAGGCCGCCAGCAGCGGCGTCAGCAAAAAGAGGCGATGGATTTTAGCTTGTTTCATTTTCATTTCTCCGTAGGCGCGCTTAGTGCACAGCCGAATTCGCCCGGCGCGCGGTGGCCCGGTCAAACAGATTCTTGCTCCACAGGCGGAAACGCTCCATGTACAAATACACCACCGGCGTGGTGTACAACGTCAGCATCTGGCTCACGATCAGGCCGCCGACGATCGAAATGCCGAGCGGCTGGCGCAGCTCGGCGCCGTCGCCGCTGCCCAATGCCAGCGGCACCGCACCCAGCAAGGCCGCCATGGTGGTCATCATGATCGGCCGGAAGCGCAGGCTGCAAGCCTCGAAGATCGCCTCACGCGGCGACAGGCCACGCGTACGCTCTGCCTGAAGGGCGAAGTCGATCATCATGATGGCGTTTTTCTTGACGATGCCGATCAGCAAAATCACACCGATCAGCGCGATCAGGCTGAAGTCGGTGCCGGTGACCAACAAGGCCAGCAAAGCGCCGACGCCGGCCGACGGCAAAGTCGAGATGATGGTAAGCGGATGCACCAGGCTTTCATACAGAATGCCCAACACGATATACACCGCCAGCAAGGCCGTAAGGATCAGCACCGGCTGGCTGCCCAGCGACGACTGGAAGGCGTTGGCGGTGCCGGCAAAGGCGCCGTGCACTGCCGTCGGCACCCCCAGGCGCGCCAGCGTGTCGTTGACCACCTGAGTGGCTTGCGACAGCGACACGCCTTCGGCCAGGTTGAACGAAATCGTCGAGGCAATGAATTGCCCCTCGTGGTTCACGCTCAGCGAGGTGGTGGTGGGCGCAAAGCTGGAGAAGGACTTCAGTGGCACCTGCGTCGAGGCCGCGGTCGACAAGGTCAGGGCCAGCGAGGCATTGGCATTGAGCTTGCCGCCCGCAGTCAACGCCGGCGGCGTACCCAGCGCCGAGGTGGTCGGCGACAGGTTGGCGGTGCTATTGGCCAGACTGACGTAGGTATTGTTGAGGGTTTCCGGGCTTTGCCAGTATTGCGGCGCCGCTTCCATCACCACGTGGTATTGATTCATGCCGCTGTAGATCGTGGAAATCTGGCGCTGCCCGAACAAGTCGCTCAGGCTGGCGTCAATCAGCTGCGGCGTGACGCCGCTGCGGATGGCGGTCTCGCGGTCGATCGTCAGCGTGGTCTGCAAACCCTTGTCTTGCTGATCGGTGGTCACGTCTTCCAGCTCCGGCAAATTGGAAAACGCCAGGCGGATCTTGGGCTCCCAGATGCGCAACAACTCGAGATCATCGGACTGCAGGGTGAATTCATATTGCGAATCGCTCTGCCGTGCGCCGACCCGGATATCCTGCGCCGCCTGCAAGAACAGGTTGGCGCCGGCGACGTGGGCCAGCTTGCCACGCAGGCGCGCGATCACCTTGTCGGCCGAGATCTTGCGTTCCGACAGCGGCTTGAGCGCGATATACATGCTGCCGCCGTTGCGGCGGCCGCCGCCGGTAAAGGCGGTGACATTGTCCACCGCCGGATCCTGGCGCACGATCTGGATGAATTCATCGAGCTTGATGCGCATGGCCTGGAAAGAAATCGACTGGTCGCCGCGGATGCCGCCGATCAGGCGGCCGGTGTCCTGCTGCGGGAAAAAGCCCTTGGGCACGATCACATACAGGTAAACATTGAGCGCAATGGTGGCGAACAGGATCACGATCATCAGCGGCGAAAAGCGCAATGCCCATGCCAGCGAACGTTCGTAGCCGCGCAACATGCTGTCGAACAGTCGTTCCACAGCGGCGAAGAATTTGCCAGGCTTGCGCTCTGCTTCGGTCTCGCGCTTGAGCAATACGGCGCACATCATCGGCGTGGTGGTCAGCGACACCAGCAAGGACACCAGGATCGCCACCGACAGGGTCACCGCAAATTCACGGAACAGGCGGCCGACGATGCCGCCCATCATCAAGATCGGGATGAACACCGCGATCAGCGAAATGCTCATCGACAAGACCGTGAAGCCGACCTCGCGCGCACCGATCAGCGCTGCCTTGACCGGCTTCATGCCTTGCTCGATATGGCGTGAAATGTTTTCCAGCACCACGATGGCGTCATCCACCACGAAGCCGGTGGCAATCGTCAGCGCCATCAGCGACAAGTTGTCGAGGCTGTAGCCGAGCAGGTACATCACGCCGAAGGTGCCGATCAGCGACACCGGCACTGCCACGCTCGGGATCAGCGTGGCGCGACCGTTGCGCAAGAACAGGAACACCACCATGATCACCAGCGCAATCGACATCAGCAAAGTCTTTTCAGTGTCTTTCAGCGAAGCGCGGATGGTCGGCGTGCGGTCCATCATGACGTCGAGGTTGATGGCGTGCGGAATCGAAGCGCGCAGTTGCGGCAGCAACCCCATCACGGTATCGACGGTTTCGATGATGTTGGCACCGGGTTGGCGATTGAGGATCAACAGCACCGAGGGCTTGCCGTTGGCCGAACCGGCATTGCGCACGTCAGCCACCGAATCCTTGACCTCGGCGACATCGCGCACGCGCACCGGCGAGCCGTTGCGATACGAGACGATCAGCGGCGCGTATTCAGCCGCGGTTTTGGCCTGGTCATTGGCGTAGATCTGCCAGTTGCGGTCACCGTCTTCAAGGATGCCCTTGGGACGATTGGCGTTGGTCGCCGCAATGGCGGTACGCACGTCGGCCGAGCCGATGCCGTATTTGTTGAGCGCGGTCGGGTTCAGCTCGATACGCACGGCCGGTTGTGAACTGCCGCCCACGCTGACCTGGCCGACGCCGCGCACCTGCGACAGCTTCTGCGCCAGGATGCTGTCGGCAGCGTCGTACATCTGGCCTTGCGTCATGGTGTCCGAGGTCAGCGCCAGGATCAGGATAGGCGCATCGGCCGGATTGACCTTGCGATACGTCGGACTGCTCGGCATGCCGCTGGGCAGCAGGTTGCGCGCCGCATTGAGCGCGGCCTGGACGTCGCGCGCGGCGCCGTCGATGTCGCGATTGAGGTCGAACTGCAAGGTGATGCGGGTCGAATTGAGCGAGCTCGACGAGGTCATCTCGGTGACGCCGGCAATCGCGCCGAGCGCACGCTCAAGCGGTGTGGCGATGGTCGCCGCCATGGTTTCCGGGCTGGCGCCGGGCATTGATGCCGACACCGAAATGGTCGGGTAGTCGACCTGCGGCAACGGCGACACCGGCAACAAGCGGAACGCCACCATCCCCGCCAAGGCAATGCCGATGGTCAGCAAGGTGGTGGCGATGGGCCGTTCAATAAAAGGACGCGAAATATTCATGCTGTCTTGGTAGTTTCGGCGTCAGGCGCGCGGCGGCAAGGATGGCGCCGGTGCATCCGGTACATCATCATCCAGGTCGTCGGCGTGATCAGGCTTGTCCTTGCCGAAACGCTTGCGCAGGCGTTTGGCCAGACTGTCGAAGCCGAGATAGATCACCGGCGTGGTGAACAAGGTCAGCACTTGCGACACCAGCAGGCCGCCCACCATGGTGATGCCGAGCGGCTGGCGCAGCTCGGAACCGACGCCGGTGCCCAGCATCAGCGGCAAGGCGCCAAGCAAGGCCGCCATGGTGGTCATCAGGATCGGACGGAAGCGCAACAGGCAAGCCTGGTAAATCGCTTCACGCGGCGACTTGCCCTCGTTACGCTCGGCTTCGAGTGCGAAGTCGATCATCATGATGGCATTTTTCTTGACGATACCGATCAGCAAGATGATGCCGATGATACCGATGATGCCAAGGTCGTTACGCGAAATCATCAGCGACAACAAGGCGCCCACGCCGGCCGACGGCAAGGTCGACAGGATCGTGATCGGGTGGATATAGCTTTCGTACAGCACGCCCAGCACGATGTACATGGTGATGATTGCCGCCAGGATCAGCCACAGCGTGTTCGACAGCGAGGCCTGGAAGGCCAGCGCCGCGCCCTGGAAGTTGGTGGCGATGCTGTCGGGCAGGTTGATTTCCTTTTCGGCGGCGACAATCGCCTTGACCGCCTCGCCCAGCGATGCACCTTGTGCCAGGTTGAACGACACCGTGGTGGCAGGGAACTGGCCGAGGTGATTGACCACCAACGGTGCAGTGCGCTCAGTGACCTTGGCGATGCTGGCCAACGGGATCTGGTTACCGTTCGACGCCACCAGGAAAATACTGTTGAGTGCGCCCGGCCCTTTCTGGAATTCAGGCTTGACCTCCATCACCACGCGGTACTGATTGGATTGCGTGTAAATGGTCGAGATCAGGCGCTGGCCGAAGGCGTTGTACAGCGCGTTGTCGATCGCAGCCGTAGTGATGCCCAGGCGCGAGGCGGCGTCGCGGTCGATCTCGACATAGGCTTGCAGGCCCTGATCCTGCATGTTGCTGGCGACGTCGGCCAACTCCGGCAACTGGCGCAAGCGCTCGATCAGCTTAGGCACCCAGGTGCTGAGCTCGTCGGCGTTGGCGTCTTCCAGCGTGAATTGGTATTGCGTGCGACTGACGCTGTCTTCGATGGTCAGGTCTTGCACCGGCTGCATGTACAGCGTGATGCCCGGCACCTGTTCAGTGAGCTTGGGCTGCAGGCGACGGATGATGTCGCTGGCGCTGATGTCGCGCTCTTCATGCGGCTTCAGGTTGATCAGCATGCGGCCACTGTTGAGCGTGGCGTTGATGCCGTCGACGCCGATGAAGGACGACAGGCTCTCCACCGCCGGATCTTCCAGCACTACTTTCGCCAATGCCTGCTGGCGTTCCGCCATGGCGCCGAACGACACCGATTGCGTGGCTTCCGAAATGCCCTGGATCACGCCGGTATCCTGCACCGGAAAAAATCCCTTGGGCACATAGATATACAGCAGCACGGTCAATGCCAGCGTACCCAGCGCCACCACCAGCGTAGCCGCCTGACGGTTGAGCACCCATTCCAGCATGACGCCGTAGCGCGCAATGATGCGATCAAAGAAGGCGCCGCTCTTGTGATAGAACCAGCCCTGCTTTTCTTCCGGCACGTGGTGCAACAGGCGCGCGCACATCATCGGCGTGAGCGTCAGCGAAACCACGGCCGAAATCAGGATCGCCACCGCCAGCGTGACGGCGAATTCGTGGAACAAGCGCCCCACCACATCGCCCATGAACAACAGCGGGATCAGCACGGCGATCAGCGAAAAAGTCAGCGAGATGATGGTAAAGCCGATTTGCTGCGCGCCCTTCAAGGCCGCCTGCAGCGGCTCCATGCCTTCTTCGATGTAGCGCGAAATGTTTTCGATCATGACAATGGCGTCATCGACCACGAAGCCGGTGGCAATCGTCAGCGCCATCAGCGTCAGGTTGTTGATCGAAAATCCGGCCATGTACATGATGCCGAAGGTGCCCACCAGCGACAGCGGCACCGCCACACTGGGAATGATGGTGGCCGGAATATTGCGCAGGAAGACGAAGATCACCATCACTACCAGCACGATGGACAACAGCAACTCGAATTTGACGTCGTCGACCGAGGCACGGATGGTGGTGGTGCGGTCGGTCAGGATATGCACGTCGATGGCGCCCGGCAAACTGGCTTGCAGGGTCGGCAAAATCTTCTTGATGCTGTCGACCACGGCGATCACATTGGCGCCCGGCTGGCGCTGGATGTTGACGATCACCGCGGCGGACTCGTTGGCCCAGGCGCCGAGGCGGATGTTCTCGGCGGCGTCGACCACGTCAGCCACATCAGACACCCGGATCGGCGCACCGTTCTTGTAGCCGATGATGAGGTTGCGGTATTCGTCGGCCGACTTCAGCTGGTCGTTGGCATCGATGGTCGAAGCGCGTGAAGGACCGTCGAAACTGCCCTTGGCCTGGTTGACGTTGGCATTGCCGATGGCGGTGCGGATGTCATCCAGGTTCATGCCCAGCGAGGCCACCGCACGCGGATTCAACTGCATGCGCACCGCAGGACGCTGACCGCCGGACAGGCTGACCAGGCCGACGCCGGACAACTGCGAAATCTTTTGCGCCAGGCGCGTGTCGATCAGGTCTTGCACCTTGGGCAGCGGCAGCGTCTTGGACGTGACTGCCAGCGTCAAGATAGGCGTATCCGCCGGATTGACCTTGCTGTAGATCGGCGGTGCCGGCAAGTCCGACGGCAGCAGATTGCCGCCGGCATTGATGGCGGCCTGCACTTCCTGTTCGGCGATGTCGAGGCTGAGGTCGAGATTGAATTGCAGCGTGATCACCGAGGCGCCGCCCGAGCTGGTCGACGACATCTGGTTGAGGCCCGGCATCTGGCCGAACTGGCGTTCCAGCGGCGCGGTGACGGACGAGGTCATCACGTCCGGGCTGGCGCCGGGATACAGAGTGACGACCTGGATGGTCGGGTAATCGACTTCCGGCAGCGCCGACAGGGGCAATTGCTTGTAGGCGACGATGCCGGCCAGCAGGATCGCCAGCATCAGCAGCGACGTGGCGACCGGCCGGAGGATAAACAGGCGTGAAGGATTCATGCTTCAGCCCTTACTTGGCTGCATTGCCGGGATTGCCATTGCCTGCCGCCGGCGCGCTGCCGTCGCCGCCATTGGCGCGTTGCTGACGACGCATTTCCATCATGCGTTGGCGACGCTGGTCTTCAGGCAGCTTCTTGATTTCTTCACCGAACTCGCCGGCGTCAATGCGTTTATTGATCTCGGCCCAGCGTTGTTGACGCTCTTCGGGCGTCATGTTCTGGCCGCCCGGCTCGCCTTGCGCTGCGCCGGCAGCACCAGCGGCGCCATCGCGCTTGTGACGGCGCGGGCCGGCCTTTTCCGTCAACTTGTTGGCCGGATCGTCGGCGCCGCCGCGCATCACCGGTTCCACCTTGGCGCCTTCGCGCAGGCGGTCGATGCCGTCCACCACCACGGTTTCGCCGGAAGCCACGCCGTCGTCGATTGCGGTGACGTCGCCTTCGGTCGGACCGGTCTTGACGTTACGCACGGTGACGGTGTTGTCTTGCTTGACGACATACACGAACAAGCCCTTGGCGCCACGCTGGAGCGCCGCACTCGGGATCACGGTGGCGCCCTGGCGCGTATCGAGCAACATGCGGATATTGACAAACTGGTTGGGGAACAGCGCGAAGTCGGTATTCGGGAACTGCGCCTTGAGCTTGACCGTGCCGGTAGTGGCGTCGACCTGGTTGTCGATGGTCAGCAGCGTACCGCTGGCCAGTTTGTTTTTCTGGTCGCGATCCCAGGCATCGGTAGGCAATTTCTTGCCCGCCTGCAGTTGCTTCATGACGGCCGGGATATTGTCTTCAGGGATGCTGAAAATCGTGGTGATCGGCTGCACCTGGGTGATGACGACGATGCCGGTCGTGTCGCTGGAGTGGACGATGTTGCCGATATCGACCTGGCGCAGGCCGGTGCGACCGCTGACCGGCGCCGTGACGCGCGAATAGGTCAATTGCAGGCGTGCGCTCTCGAGGTTGCCCTGGTCGGATTTGACGGTGCCTTCATATTGTTTGACCAGCGCCGCTTGCGTATCGACTTGTTGGCTGGCGATGGAGTCTTGCGCCAGCAGCGTGCGATAGCGCTTGAGATCGAGCTGGGCTGCGCTCAGCAGCGCCTGGTCACGCGCCAGTTGGCCTTCGGCCTGGGTCACGGCGACCTGGTAAGGACGCGGATCGAGCTCGGCCAGCAAGTCGCCCTGCTTGACCAGTTGGCCTTCGGTGAAATGCAGCTTCATCAACTGGCCGTCGACGCGGCTGCGCACCGTCGCCGTCGCCGTCGGCGTGACGCCGCCCAGGCCGGTCAAGTAAATATGCACATCGGCCGTCTTGGCCACCGCCACGCCGACCGGCGACAAACCCGTGGTGCCGAAACCGCCCGGTCCACCGGCGCCGCGCCGTCCGCCTTTGCCACCCGGACCGCCCGGTCCTTGCGCCTGCTCGGCGTTGGCCGCGCGCTTGTGGCTCCAGTAGGCATAGCCGCCGCCGGCCAGGGCCGCCAGCAAGACCCAGAACCACCAGCGTTTCAGCAAACCCGGCTTGCCGGCGGACGACGAGGAGGATGGCGTTGGATTGTGGTCGGGTGTCGGTGTGGTAGTCATCTTGGAGGACAGGAAACGGATAAGTTTTAATCAAGACATTTCGTGAAAATCAGCTCGGCCGGCGCGCCCGGCTGGTGTTCACAAAATGCACTCGCAATCAATGAGAACCCGTTTCATAAAGAAACGGGTTCTTACTATGCCGGCTGAAAAAGCCAACTCGACATTATGGTCCAGAAGCATGACGATACGATGATGAAATAATCGAATCTTCATCTGATCATCACAAAAATACCCAAAAAAAGCCAAAAGGCCTTGCGCAGAGAAATATACGCAAGGCCTTGATTAGCAAAGAAAATTATTTCTTGGCGGCGGCGCCATTTCCGTCATCATGACCGAAATGACCGTGTTTGAAGCGGTGTTCTTCCATCTTGCGGAATTCCTGATCGAAGGTTTTTTGCTGTTCAGGCGACAGAACGGCATAGAATTCCTTGGTCGCGGCGATACGGTCCGTCATGCGCGCTTCCATCTTCTTCATCCTGTCCAGATGGCGATCCAGGCGTTCCGGCGTGCTCAGTTTGCTCCATTCGTCCTTGCTCAGGCGGGTTGGCGGCGTGGCCGGACGCACCGGCGCAGTCTTGTCGGTGAAAGTTTTCCAGGCCCCCTCCTGGGCTGCAGTGATCTTCAGCTTGTCATGCAATTGGGCCTGGCGCTTGGCGCGGTGTTGCTCGAATTTGGCGATCTGCTCGGCAGTCGGCGCATGGCGTCCGGCCGGGCCGTTGCCGTCGGCCGGCGGCATCTGGGCGAACGACGACATGGCAGTCAGGCCGATACCTGCGGCGGCAACGCCGATCATCAGGTGTTTTTTCAGATTCAACATGGTGTTTCCTTTCGTGATTGTCTTGATAGTCGTGCTATCTGCACAGTTCACATTTAACCCGCCAGGTGTAACCGCGGTTTGTCCCGTGTTGCGTGATTTGTATCGTTTTGTATATGGCGACGACGGCTTTGTTTCGCTCTATGTCTGACGGCCGCCTTGTTATCCCAATATACAATTCAGCGTCGCCCCCTTTACAGGAATTGTCATAATGGTCGCCATGGACACAAATTCTCACATTTTGGTGGTCGACGACGACCGCGAAATCCGCACCTTGCTGGCGGAGTACCTCGACGCCAACGGTTTCCGCACCTTGACTGCGACCAATGGCGCCGACATGCGCAAGGTGCTGGAAGAGTCGCGCGTCGACCTGATCGTGCTGGACCTGACGCTGCCCGGCGAAGATGGCCTGACGCTGTGCCGCAACCTGCGCTCGCAATCGAATGTGCCGGTGATCATGCTGACCGCACGCGGCGAGCCGCTGGACCGCATCCTCGGCCTGGAAATGGGCGCCGACGATTACCTCGCCAAGCCGTTCGAGCCGCGCGAGCTGTTTGCCCGCATTCGCAGCGTGCTGCGTCGTACCCAGGCGCTGCCGCCCAACATGCACCGCTCGGAAGCCAAGGCCATGCATTTTTCTGGCTGGACGCTGGATTTGACGGCGCGCCACCTGCTCAGCCATGAAGGCGTCGTGGTGGCGCTGTCGGGCGCCGAATTCCGTATGCTCAAGGTCTTCCTCGACCATCCCAATCGCATCCTCAACCGCGACCAGTTGCTGGAGCTGACCCAGGGCCGCGAAGCCGATCCCTTCGACCGCTCGGTCGACATCCAGATCAGCCGCCTGCGCCAGAAGCTGGGCGACGACGCGCGCACGCCGACCATCATCAAGACCATACGCAATGAAGGCTATGTGCTGGCAACCACGGTGACCATGGAAGAACCCGGATGAAGAATATGTTCAGCGCGTTTTTTAGCTCGATTGCCAACCGGGTGTTCCTGATCTTGCTGGCCGGCATCCTGGTGGCGACCGTTGTCACCACTTGGCTGGCCTCCAATGAACGCCGCAACACCCTCAAGGAAATTCGCTACCAGCACATCGCCGAGCGCGTCGAACAAGTGGCGCTGGCGCTTGACAAGATCAGCCCGGAAGCGCGCCAGGTGGTGCTGCAGGCGGCCGACAAGTTCGGCTTTGAAGCGGCGTTCGTGGATAGCGTCGGCGATACCGCCGGTTCCAGCAACGGACCGATGGCCGAGATCCTGCGCGCACGCCTGGGCGCTGATCGCAAGATCATCGTTCAGCAGGAAACCGACTGCGCACCGCGCCTGCCGCGCAAGGACATGCCGCCACCGCCGCCGGGACGAGCGCACATGGAAACCTGCCGCGTCATTTACGTCAGCCTGCAAGACCAGGCGCTGCTGCGCCTGCGCCTGCACATGCCGAGCGAACCGCCGGGAATGCGTGGACGCGGCAGCATGATCGGCACCTATGGCGGCGGTCCGTATGTGCTGCTGTTCCTGGTCCTGATTGCGATGCTGGCGTATGTGGTGGCGCGCATGGCGGCGCGCCCGATTAAGCAGCTGGCCACCGCCGCGACCGAGCTCGGCCGCGACATCGATCATCCGCCGCTGCCAGAAAAAGGACCTACCGAAATCCGCCAGGCGGCCAAGGCCTTCAACGCCATGCAGGCGCGCATACGGCGCCAGATCCAGCATCGCACGCACATGCTGGCGGCCATCACGCATGACTTGCAGACGCCGCTGACGCGCCTGCGCTTGCGACTGGAAAAAGTCAGCGATGCGGAATTGCAGCAAAAACTGGTGGATGACTTGGCAGTGATGCAAGGCATGGTGCGCGAAGGACTCGACCTGGCGCGCAGCATGGATTCGTCCGAGGTGATGCAAAGACTGGACATCGACTCGCTGCTCGACAGCGTCTGCGCCGACGCCGCCGATGCCGGCCAGCAAGTCGAATTGCAGGGCCACACGCGTGCCTTCATTGTGGCGCAACCGAACGCGCTGCGGCGCTGCCTGACCAATTTGCTCGACAACGCCTTCAAGTACGGCCAGCGCGCCGATGTCTCGATCGCGCTGGACGACTTGCTGCCGGGCCGCGTGCTGATCCGCATCCGCGACCATGGTCCCGGCATCCCTGAAGAGCAGCTGGAAGCGGTGTTCGATCCCTTTTATCGGCTCGAGACTTCACGCTCGCGCGATACCGGCGGGACCGGCCTGGGCCTGAGCATTGCGCGCAATATCGCGGAAAACCACGGCGCCCTGCTGAACCTGCGCAACTATCGCGACGGCGGCCTGGAGGTCTTGCTGTCCTTGCCGCTGAAGCAGACCGGCAAGCCGCGCTAAGAACGTGTTTGCGATCTTAGTGCGAGACCGGGGTCTGTTTAGAAGTAATTCAGGCCCAAGGCGCCGCGCACTTCGGACACGGTTTGCGCAGCCACCGCGCGCGCGCGTTCGGTGCCGCGACGCAGAATCGCCAGCACTTCGCCGCGCTCTTGCTGCCATTCCTGGCGACGCAGGCGAATCGGCTCAAGCAACGCTTGCAGATGGCCTTCCAGGCGACGCTTGACGACGCTGTCGCCGAGACCGCCACGACGGTAGTGCTGCTTCAGCTCTTCCAGCGCCACCCGATCAGGATCGAAAGCATCGAGGAAGGAAAACACCACATTGCCTTCGACCTGGCCCGGATCGGCCACGCGCAGGTGATTCGGGTCGGTGTACATGCGCTGCACGGCTTGCTTGATTTCATCGGGCGTGGCGCCGAGCGCAATCGCGTTGCCGAGCGACTTGCTCATCTTGGCCTTGCCGTCGATGCCGGGCAAGCGCCCCACTTCCGACAGCACTTCCTTGCACTCGACCAGCACCTCCTTGCCGACCACGTTATTGAACCTGCGCACCAGTTCATTGGTTTGCTCGATCATCGGCAGTTGGTCGCTGCCGACCGGCACCAGCGTGGCCTTGAAGGCGGTGATGTCGGCCGCCTGGCTGACCGGATAGGTCAGGAAACCGGCCGGAATATCGCGCTCGAAACCGCGCAGGCGGATTTCTTCCTTGATGGTCGGGTTGCGCTCCAGGCGCGAGACTGATACCAAATTGAGCAAATGCATCGACAGCTCATACAACTCGACCACTTGCGATTGAATGAAGATGGTGGATTTTTCGGGATCGATACCGACAGCCAGGTAATCCAGCGCGACTTCGACCACGTTGTCGGTGACTTTTTGATGGCGGCCGACATTGTCGGTCATGGCCTGGGTATCCGCCAGCAGCAGGAATTGGCTGGCTTCATGCTGCAGTTGCACGCGCGATTGAAGCGAGCCGATGTAATGGCCCAGGTGCAAAGGACCGGTCGGACGATCGCCGGTCAACACGATGGGACGCCCTGCCGGGACGGAAGAAGAGGCGGATGCTGGCGAAACATTCAAAGACATGGTCACTCCGGTAATTTCGGAACGCTGCCAGTCTGGTCGCCGCACAAAACAATGCCGCCCGGACCGGCGGCATCACATTGGCAAAAGCTGTTTTACTACCTTGATACTAAGCTGTGCAAAAGCGGGCCACCCGAATCAGGTGCGCCACCAATGCAGAATCGGTAGGAAAGGAGATGGATATTGCATGGCCGGCAGTATATCACCAGCCGCCGTGCCTGTGCTGCATTGCAAGGCGATTGAGCAGGCGGCGGCATGCGCATGATGGCGACAATAAAAAACCGCATTGAGGGTGCAATGCGGTTTGGGGGAAATCGACACCGAAATCAGTAAGCGCCCGGTGGCGGACCGTAATACGTTGGCGGAGGGCCGTAATATCCCGGCGGCGGTGGCGGCGCATAGTAGTAACGACGCGGGTGATACACGTACGTCGTGGTCTGCTGCGCCGTCTGAATCTGATTGCCCTTGCTGTACATGCATTGGCTGTAAGTCATGTCATAACGCTGCTGCATAGAATAATTGCCGCCGGCCGCTGCATTGCTGCCGGCCGCGCTGCCAACCAGCAAGCCACCGCCGGCGCCGATGGCCGCACCGGCGCCAGCATTGCCCGACGCGGCGCCGATCAGGGCGCCGGCCACCGCACCAATGGCGGTACCGGCAGCTGCGCTGTTGACCGTGTTGTTCTGCGTCGCCTGGGCGGCGCCGCCGATCGACTCTTGCGCATATTGCTGGCATTGCGCCTGCTCTGTACGGAATACTTCATACGGTTTGTTTTTGCCCGGCATGGCCATCACCGAAGGGCCAGTCGGCACGCTGACGCAGCCGCCCAGCGCCAGCATGGCAGCCAGTGCGGTCAGGGTGCCGGCGGTTTTATACATTGGTTTCACGATATTGTCCTTGCAAGGATGCCTGGTATTCTGGTGGCCTGGTGCGGCCGCTGGTCCGACTACGTCACGCTGATCTTATTGCGGTGGCGGCTGAGCACCGTTGGGACCGTTCGGCACCACCCTCATCCAGTTGCTCGGGCAACTCTGGACGTAAGGGTAGTAGCCTTTGCTCTCCTGGCAGTAGTACCAGTAATTGTCGGTCGCGGGGCTTTGTTCGAGATACACCGGCGGTGCCGTGCGTTCAATATAGACTGGCGGCGGATAATAAGCCGGTGCCGGGTAATAGTATGGTGGCGGGATCCAGAGCGGGCCGCCGATAAACACGCCGACGTGGCCGCGCGCGACACTGGCACCGCTTGCCGCCAGGCAAGCCAGCCCAAACAAGCCCAACAAAGCTGCTTTCTTCATATTCGCCTCGAATATTCCATGGAGACGGCACAGGCCCTCTCTCTGCATTCAATATACTCAAAGCGTCCAGGTTTCAACGGTTTTGTTTCAATTCGTAACCCTATTTAAGAATCCTGTACATGCCGCTACAAAGCCCTACACAAGCGGCTTTACGGCAGCGAAAACAACAACGCCGCTTCCAAGGAAGCGGCGTTTCAAGACCAACAGAAAGCTTGGCTAAGAACGTATTGACGATCTGTAGCGAGCGCCCCTCAGCCGGTGGCGGCCGGAGCACCGCCCAACGCCGGACCATGGCCTAGCAGTACGATCACAAACCCGTTCGAACAAACTCACCTCAGTCGGCGATTTGCCATGATCGGCTTACTTCGGGCCAGTCATCTCTTCCGGCTTGATCCATTGCCCGAATTGCTCTTCGGTGACATAGCCCAGCCCCAACGCGGCCTGCTTTAGCGTGGTGCCGTCGTGATGCGCCTGCTTGGCGATCTTGGCGGCCTTGTCGTAGCCGATATGCGGCGCCAATGCCGTCACCAGCATCAGCGAACGCTCCATCAGGTCGGCGATGCGGTCGCGGTTGGCTTCGATGCCCTGGGCGCAGTGTTCGTCAAAGCTGTCCATGCCGTCGGCCAGCAGACGCACGCTTTGCAAGAAGTTGTGCACGATCAGCGGCTTGTAGACGTTCAGCTCGAAGTTGCCGGAGGCGCCGCCGAAGTTGATCGCGACATCGTTGCCGAACACCTGCGCGCACAGCATCGTCAGCGCTTCGCATTGGGTAGGATTGACCTTGCCCGGCATGATGGAGCTGCCCGGTTCATTTTCGGGGATGGTCAGTTCACCGAGCCCGGAACGCGGACCGGAAGCCAGCCAGCGCACGTCGTTGGCGATTTTCATCAGGGCTGCGGCCAGCGTCTTCAGGGCGCCGTGCGCCGACACCAGCGCATCGTGGCTGGCCAGCGCGGCAAACTTGTTGGGCGCCGTCTTGAACGGGAAGCCGTAATGGGTTTCCAGTTCGGCCGCTACGCGTGCACCGAATTCAGGATGGGCGTTGAGGCCGGTGCCGACGGCGGTGCCGCCGGCAGCCAGTTCACTGACTGCATTGAGCGTGGAAATGATCGCCATTTCGGCGTGCGACAGTTGCGCCACATAACCTGAGAACTCTTGTCCCAGGGTCAGCGGCGTAGCGTCCTGCAAGTGGGTGCGGCCGATTTTGACGATATCCTTGAATGCTTCGGACTTCTTTTCCAGCGTGGCGCGCAGCTTGTGCAGCATCGGCACCAGATGGGTGGCGACGGCCATGCAGGCGGCCACATGCATCGCAGTCGGGAAGATATCGTTGGAAGACTGGCTTTGATTGACGTCGTCGTTCGGGTGGACCAGTCGCGCTTCGCCGCGCACGCCGCCGAGCAATTCCGAAGCGCGGTTGGCCAACACTTCGTTCATGTTCATGTTGCTCTGGGTGCCGGAGCCGGTCTGCCAGATTGACAGGGGGAATTCCTGGGGGTGCTTGCCGGCGATAACTTCGTCGGCAGCGGCGATGATGGCCGCGGCCTTCTTCTCATCGAGCTTGCCCAAGCCCTGGTTGACCTTGGCACAGGCGCGCTTGACAGCGGCCAATGCGACCACCAGCTCGGCCGGCATGCGTTCGGTGGAAATATGGAAATGGTGCAACGAGCGCTGCGTCTGTGCGCCCCACAACCTGTCGTCGGGGACCTCGATCAGGCCGAAGGTGTCACGCTCCATTCGATGTTTCATGATGCTTTTCTCCGCAAGAAATATGGTTCGGTTGAACCGCTACATCTCGTACGGCTCTGGCGCACGACCGCAAGCTGGCTTGAGCGATATGAGACAAAAAAGACGCATTCCCTCAATCGCCGGAATAAGGCCGCGGCAACTGGGGTAATGCGTCTTAGGCCTTGCCGGCGCCTGACTCCGGCAGCAAACAGGCGTCGATCACCTGCAAGTCGTTGTCTTTGGCGAAATTGAGTACGAAATGATACGCCAAGGGATCGAGCGCGCGCAGCGCCTCATTGACGACGACCGAGCGCACGCCGTTGATCATGGTCGGTAACACGTAGGGGGAATATTTGAGGTGAGCATTGCGCCCGCCTGAGCCCTCCGGGCGGAAACAGGACATGACGCCACAGAGTCGTTCGGCCCAGTCACTGGGACGGAACTGCTTCCCATCCTGGGTCAAACCCAGAATGATGAATTCGTGTGCCGGCGCGTTGGTGGTATTGATGGGATCAGCCATGCGTGCAATTCGTTCTCTAGCGCTTGCCACATAAATAGCTTCCAACCGGATGGGGAAGAAGCCTTCGTAACCCAAGTATTATATCTTATAGAAGACTTGAGATGCACCCAATATCTCAACGATGAACTGCCCGCAAGAAACTTGTCTTGCTGGCATTTTTTAATCCAATCAACCGAGCCAGACCGCCACCGACAACAGCAGCAACAGGAACATCCACAGCAGCAAGGCCCGCCATACCAGCCCGACCGTGCTCTGCAGGGTGCGCGGTGAAGGCAGATCGCCGGGGAAGCCATCGGCGGCTTCCAGCGTCGAATCCACGGTGGCGGCATCGATCGGCAGCACATCGGATGCGGATTCGGCAGGGGTACCGAAGCGCACGCCCATGGCGCCGCCGCCGGCCGACAGGATGATGCCGACGGCTTCGTCCTTCCAGCGATCGGCAAAATTGCGCCAGGCGTAGATCGCGTCTTCGAAATTGCCGACCACCGCAAATGCCGAGGCGGTGAAACGCGCCGGAATCCAGTCTATCCAGTAAAACGCGCGCTCAGCGAAGCGGCCGAAGACCTCCTGCTTCATGTGATCGGGCTCGTTCCAGGCGCGCGCCAGGTATTCGGCAACGCGATACATCACCGCGCAAGCGGGGCCCACCGGCATCAGGAACCAGAAGAATACGCCGAATACGTGGCGATGCGTGGTGACCAGGGCCTTTTCGGCGGCGATGCGGGAAATCTCGGTGACGTCCATGTCGGACGTGTCCTGCTTGATCCATTCGGCCAGCAAAGCGCGCGCAGCGACCTCGTCGCCGGTGTTCAGCGCCAGCTGGATCGAAGTGAAATAGTGACTGTAGTGACGGAAGCCCAAAGTCATGTAGACGATCAGCACGTTCCAGGCCAGCGCCGCCAGCGGGCTGATGCGCAGGCAGATCCAGTAAATCAGGCCGGCCGGCACCGTCAGCGCCGCCACCATGACAAACCATCCCAGACGTCCGTGATGCGCGTGACCGGCGTTGAACCAGTTCTCGATACGCGCTGCAAAGGACTTGATCCATGCATAGATGGGATTGTCCGCCCGCAGTGGCTTCAGTTGTTCGATCAGGAGCGCAAAGAGTATGGAAAGAAATGTCATCAAGCCGCCTAGTGGTGAGTCTTATTTGTGAGCTTCCTTACTGGGCGAACCGGAGTTCGCACAGGGCGCGCAATGTTACGCGGAAACACGTAAATGATACAACGGCGGCAAGACTTGCTGATGTTTTATGTTGTCCATGCGAGATATTTTCCCTATGGCGCAAACATAAAATGCAGCGCAACACCCTGCCCTAGCTGCGCAGGAAGTGGTACAGATTGCGCAGCATTCCGGCCGTCGCGCCCCAGATGAAAAAACGCTGGTAAGGCATGGTGTAGAAGGTGCGCCGACCGAAATCATTGGGCAACTCGACCGTACGGCGCTGATGGTTCATGCCGTCCATCAGGAAGGCCAGCGGCACTTCGAAGATCTCGGCCACTTCACGCGGATCGGGCACTACCTCGAATGGCGGCTTGATCAGCCCGGCCACCGGCGTGACGCGATAGCCGGTGCCGGTGAAATATTCGGGCAAGCTGCCGATGACTTCGACATGGCGGCGCGCCAGGCCGATTTCCTCTTCGGTTTCGCGCAAGGCGGTGTCGACCGGCGAGACATCGCTGAGCTCGGTGCGGCCGCCAGGAAAGCTGATCTGGCCGGCGTGATCCTTGAGATCGGCGGTGCGCTGCGTAAACAGCAGCGTCGGCCCCTCCGGGCGCATCACGATCGGCATCAGTACCGCGGCCGGACGCGGCGTGCCGGCCAGCTGGCGCACGCGCTGCTCGTCGTTGAGTTCCGGCACCCAAGGCTGCGGCTCGGCGAAGCGCCGGCGCAGCCAGTCCGCCTGCATGCGTTCGGCGCCAAGCCGCGCTTCACCGGCGATGGACTCTATCGGAAGAATCAGGGGATCAAAACTGGCCACGACCACATCCTAAAAATGGAATACAAAAAGGGCGTCCGAGGACGCCCTTTTGTTCAAGCATATATCAAAGACTATGCGAAGATTACGCTTCAGCCTTGGCAACTGTGCCACGGCGGTTAGGCAACTTCTCTTTGATACGTGCCGATTTACCGGAACGCTCACGCAGATAGTACAGCTTGGCGCGACGGACATCGCCGCGGCGCTTGACTTCGATCGAAGCGATCAGTGGCGAGTACAACTGGAATGTACGCTCAACGCCTTCGCCGGAAGAAATCTTACGGACGATGAAGTTGGAGTTCAGACCACGGTTGCGACGCGAAATCACAACGCCTTCGTAAGCCTGGGCGCGCTTGCGCGTACCTTCGACCACGTTGACGCTGACGATGACTGTATCGCCTGGCGCGAAGTCAGGGATGTTCTTTGCGAGACGGGTAATCTCTTCTTGCTCTAATTGCTGGATCAGATCCATTTTTTTACTCCGAGAACCATCTTGCCGGCGCCTGTTGCATCGGCTTGAAGCCGATATTGCCCGGTAGAGGATGGGGATTTATCAACAGGCGCCGCCTTCGGTTGTCTTCCGGCCTTGCCTGCACTTTTGCTACAACTGCATTTACGACAAACTGCTCAAGAACTTTTCGTCCGACTTGGTCAGCAAACCATCCTGACGTGCCCTGACGATCAGATCGGGACGCTTTTTTGCGGTTGCTTCCAGAGCCCGCTCGCGCCGCCACTTCTCAATCTCTGCGTGATGGCCACCCATCAATACCGGCGGCACTGTCACGCCTTCATATACGTCCGGCCGCGTGTAATGCGGACAATCCAGCAAGCCGTTCACAAAACTGTCTTCGACGGCCGAAGCGCCATCATTCAAGACACCGGGCAACTGCCTGATCACCGCATCCATCAAGGCCATCGCCGGCAACTCGCCGCCCGACAAGACGAAATCGCCGAGGCTGATTTCTTCATCGACCTCGCGGTCCAGCAAACGCTGGTCCACCGATTCATAGCGGCCGCACAACAGCACGACGCCGGAGTCTTGCGAGAATTGCATGACGCGCTGATGCGTCAACGGTTTGCCTTGCGGCGACAAATAGATGACGCGGGGCGCTGGCAAACCCTGATCGACCTGCCGCTGTTTGGCTGCCGCCAGCGTTTGTTGCAAAGGCTTGGCCAACATCACCATGCCAGGACCACCGCCATAAGGCCGGTCATCGACTGTGCGGTGATTGTCCGTGGTGAAATCGCGCGGATTCCACAACGACAATGCCCATTTCTTTTGCTCGAACGCACGGCGCGTTACGCCGGACTGCGTCAAAGCGGAAAACATTTCAGGGAAAAGCGTGACGACGTCAAATTGCATTCGGCACTCTCTCCAATACTGCCAGCGCTGCCGGCTTAATAATCCAGACCCCAGTCGACCACAATTTTCTTCTCTGCCAAAGTCACCGACTTGACGAATTGATCGACGTAAGGAATGAGGATTTCTGTCGCAGCCTTGCTGTCGGGCTCTGCCGGCGCTGGCAATGCAATGCGCAGGATCGGGTGTGCCCCGTTATCCATCAGATCGCTGACCACACCCAGAGTCTCGCCCTGCAAATTTTCAACTGCCAGGCCGATCAGATCGACCCAGTAAAATTCATCGTCGGACAATGCCGGGAAATGACTACGCGCAATCTGCACCACAGTGCCTTTCAGCGCCTCTGCGGCATCACGCCCCGCCACTCCCATCAGCCTCGCTACCACGTCACCGCTGTGGTATTTCGACTGCATCATCTCGACATCATGCAATTCCGGTTTATCCAGCCACCAGGTTCTTGCGCTCAACAGTGCATCTGCATCTGCCGAATGAGGTTTGACCCGCACCCACCCCTGAATACCGTAAGCACCAGTGATGTAACCTACCGCCACCAGATCCGAAGGAACCGTGACGCCTGATTGTGTTGTGCGCGACAAACCTGTCTTACCAATCGCTTGCGAAACTAAAGCCAAAGCCCCTGCTATTAAGCAGCTGCCTTTTTACCGGCTTCGCCCACCAGACGAGCAACGGTCGGCGACAATTGCGCGCCAACGCCTTGCCAGTGTGCCAGACGGTCTTGAGCGATACGGAAGGACTCTTCCTTACCGGATGCAACTGGATTGTAGAAACCCAGGCGCTCGATGAAACGACCATCGCGGCGGTTGCGCGAATCAGTTGCAACGATATTGAAGAACGGGCGCTTCTTGGCGCCTCCACGAGCTAAACGAATAACGACCATAATGGTTCCAAAAAGTGTTCGAACACGGAAAAGACGACGATTATAGCCGAAATAACAGGCCAACGGCAAGTTCAATCCCAGGCAAGCGCCGTGTCCATCGAGGCGGGCCGATATGGCCCTTTTCGCTTGCCTGCTGTTTTTGCGAGTATCCCCCGCAAAAGCTCCTGGGTAGAGCAAGTTTCCGCGGCTATACTAAGCGCAGTTTTTTTACAACACTCCGCCGCTTGCGCGCCCTTCTTTGCCATCAAGAAATTAGCTTCATGACAATTCCCCACAAAAACAAAACCCTCACCACCTTCCTCGCAGCCGCGCTCGGCAGCATTGGCGTACATCGGTTTTATTTATACGGGCGCAAGGACTGGCTCGGCTGGCTGCACCTTGCCACGCTGCCGATCTCGGCGCTGGCAATCTTGATCTTCAGCAATTCCCAACCCTTGTTCATGGGCATGCTGTTTGTTTTGTCGATCCTGTGCGGCTTCCTGGAAGCGCTTGTCATCGGCCTGACACCGGACGAAAAATGGGATGCCAAACATAATCCGACCTCCGGCAAGAAGTCGGAATCGCACTGGATCCTGGCGCTGATCCTGGTGCTGACACTGGGCATTGGTGCAATGTCGGTGATCGCCCTGCTGGCGCGCAGCTTCGACCTGCTGTTTACCGGCGGCGCTTACGGCTGAGTCCAGCCACGCCACCAACATCAGCTTGCCGACTTACAACGGCAAGCTGAGCTTCATCAGAATTGCTCTTCCGTCAACGCCATCACGCCGACGCTGCCCTCAACGATAGAGGCCCGCAGCGACGCCGCCTGGGTCAAGACATGATCCGCATAAAAGCGCGCCGTGGCGATCTTGGCTCGGTAAAACTGCGCGTCGCCCGATCCTGCATTCAGCTTGTCGACCGCGACCAAAGCCGCGCGCGCCATCTGCCATCCACCCAGCACCACGCCCGCCAGCTTCAGATACGGCACGCTGCCCGCAAACACGCCCTTGATATCACTCTTGATGTTGGCGACGACGTAATCGACTACCTGGTCCAATGCGGCGGCACCGTCAGCCAGACGCTTGCCGATCGCATGCAGGTCGCCACCGAATTGGCCTGACGCAGCGGCCAGCACAGCTTCCGTCTTGCGCATCTGCGCGACCAAGCCCTTGGCGACCGCGCCGCCATCGCGCGCCGTCTTGCGACCAACCAGATCGTTGGCCTGGATCGCCGTGGTGCCTTCGTAAATCGCCAGGATGCGCGCATCACGGTAATACTGCGCGGCGCCGGTTTCTTCGATGAAGCCCATGCCGCCATGCACTTGCACGCCGGTCGAAGTAACATCGATCGACAACTCGGTCGACCAACCCTTGACGATAGGCACCAGGTATTCGTAGCAAGCCTGATTGGCCTTGCGTGTGGCTTCGTCGGCGTGATGATGGCCGGCATCCGAGGCCGCCGCCGCCACATAAGCCAGCGCGCGCGCCGCTTCCACCTGGGCGCGCATCGACATCAGCATGCGCCGTACGTCCGGTTGATGGATGATGGTCACGGCGCCGGCTGACCCGGCCAGATCGCGCGACTGTACGCGGTCCTTGGCGTAGGCGACGGCTTTTTGATAGGCCCGCTCAGCCACGCTGATGCCCTGGATGCCGACCGCAAAACGCGCAGCATTCATCATGATGAACATATATTCGAGGCCGCGATTTTCTTCGCCGACCAGCGTGCCGATAGCGCCACCGTGGTCGCCGAACTGCAACACCGCAGTCGGGCTGGCCTTGATGCCGAGCTTGTGTTCGATCGAGACGCAATGCACATCATTGCGCTCACCCAGCGAGCCGTCCGGCTTGATCAGGAATTTCGGTACGACGAACAGTGAAATGCCCTTGACGCCTTCCGGTGCATTGGGCGTGCGCGCCAGCACCAGATGGACGATATTCGCGGCCATGTCGTGTTCGCCATAGGTGATGAAAATCTTGGTACCCGAGAGTTTGAACGTGCCGTCGCCCTGCGGCACCGCGCGGGTGCGCACCAGCGCCAGGTCGGAACCGGCCTGTGGCTCGGTCAGATTCATCGTACCGGTCCACTTGCCGGAGATGAAATTGCTCAGATAGGTATTCTTTTGCTCGTCGGTGCCGGCCGTCATCAAGGCTTCAATCGTGCCGTCGGTGAGCAGCGGACACAACGCAAACGACAGGTTGGCCGAGTTGAGCATTTCGATACAGGGCGTCGCCACCAGCTTGGGCAAGCCCTGGCCGCCAAATTCCACCGGGTGCTGCACGCCCTGCCAGCCGGCTTCGCCGAACTGCTTGAAGGCTTCCTTGAAGCCCTTGCTGGTGATGACGTTGCCATCGCGCCAGGAGCTCGGATCCTTGTCGGCGGAATGATTCAGCGGCGCCACTACTTCGCCGCAGAACTTGGCGTTCTCTTCGAGGATAGCTTCCACCGTCTCTGGCGTTGCATCTTCGCAATTCGGCAAAGCGTTGACTTCCGACAATCCTGCCAGTTCGTTCATTACGAACAGCATATCCTTCAATGGTGCGACGTAGCTCATCTCCGACTCCTGATCCCTTGTTGACGCAATCTCTCGTTGCGCTCAGCGCATCTACAAAACTTCTGCAAAATAATTCGGCCCTGTCATCTGACAGGGCCGTTTGCTTGATTAACCCAGTTGCTTGACCAGTTCCGGCACGATTTCGAACAAATCGCCGACGATGCCATAGTCCGCCACCGAGAAGATCGGCGCCTCTTCATCCTTGTTGATCGCCACGATCACCTTGGAATCCTTCATCCCCGCCAAATGCTGGATCGCGCCGGAGATGCCGACCGCGATATACAGCTGCGGCGCGACGATCTTGCCGGTCTGGCCGACTTGCCAGTCGTTCGGCACATAGCCGGCATCGACTGCGGCGCGCGAGGCGCCCATGGCGGCGTTGAGCTTGTCGGCCAGCGGTTCGAGGATCTTGAAGCTTTCCGACGAACCCATGCCGCGGCCACCGGAAACGATGATCTTGGCGGCCGTCAGTTCAGGACGATCCGACTTCGCCACTTCGCGCGAAACGAAGCTGGACTTACCGGAATCAGCGACGGCGGTCAATGCTTCCACGATCGCGCTACCACCATTAGCAGCGGCGTCAAAGCCGGTGGTGCGCACGGTGATGACCTTGATCGCGTCCGCCGATTGCACGGTGGCGATGGCGTTGCCGGCGTAGATCGGGCGCTCGAAAGTATCGGCGCTGTCGACCTTGGTGATTTCGGAAATTTGCGCCACGTCCAGCTTGGCTGCCACGCGCGGCAGGATGTTCTTGCCGTAGGCAGTTGCCGGTGCCAGGATGTGGGTGTAATCCTTGGCGATGGCCAGTGCCTGCTCGGCGACGTTTTCTGCCAAGCCGTCAGCGAATTGCGGTGCATCGGCCAGCAAGACCTTCGAGACGCCGGCGATTTGCGCGGCTGCGTCGGCTGCCGCCTTGGCGTTGTGGCCGGCAACCAGGACGTGGACGTCGCCGCCGGCTTGCGCAGCGGCGGTAATGGTGTTCAGTGTGCTGCCCTTGAGGCTGGCATTGTCGTGTTCTGCGATGACGAGTGCGGTCATGTTGTCTCTTCCTTAAATGACTTTGGCTTCGTTTTTCAATTTGGCGACCAGCGTCGCCACGTCAGGCACTTTCACGCCTGCGCTGCGCTTGGGCGGCTCGGTGACTTTCAGGGTCTTGACGCGCGGAGCGACGTCGACGCCCAAGTCTTCCGGCTTGACGATGTCCAGAGTCTTCTTCTTGGCTTTCATGATGTTCGGCAGCGTGACATAGCGCGGCTCGTTCAGGCGCAAGTCGGTAGTGATGATTGCCGGCAAAGTCAGCGCCAGCGTTTCCAGGCCGCCGTCGACTTCACGCGTCACCGACACCTTGCCGTCTTCCAGCACCACCTTCGACGCAAACGTCGCTTGCGGCCAACCCAGCAGCGCCGCCAGCATCTGGCCGGTCTGGTTGGAATCGTCGTCGATGGCTTGCTTGCCGAGGATGATCAGTTGCGGTTGCTCTTTGTCTGCCAATGCCTTCAACAGCTTGGCCACAGCCAGCGGTTGCAGGTCCAGATCGGCAGCGGTTTCAACCAGAATGCCGCGGTCGGCGCCGATGGCCATGGCGGTGCGCAGGGTTTCCTGGCATTGCGTCACACCGCACGACACAGCGATCACTTCGGTGACCTTGCCGCCTTCTTTGAGGCGGGTGGCTTCTTCCACGGCGATTTCGTCGAAGGGATTCATCGACATTTTGACGTTGGCGATGTCGACACCGCTACCGTCGGATTTGACGCGTACTTTGACGTTGTAATCTACTACCCGCTTGACGGGGACTAATACTTTCATCGCCTGGTCCTTGAAAAAATCGAATTGACGTAAACGTTAACTGAACGGTGATTATAAAAGCAAAAGCCGCGCAAGAGCAGGCCATTGCTTTAATTTAGCACGATCGTTCTTTTTAATGTGTGAAGCATACACACTAAATCACCGCAGCGAAAGTACCCTGCCATGCTTTTTGAGTCAATTTTCCGAAGCGCATCCGGCGTGATCAAATCAGTCGGATGGCATGGATGAATGGCTTCAGGCTGCCAGGTGTTGCGGCTGTGCGCCGCGCAAGCCGTCGCCCAGATTCCGCACCGCCAGTTCAGCCATGGCGCGCCGCGTCTCGTGCGTGGCCGAGCCGATATGCGGCAGCGCCACCACATTGGGCAGTTGCAGCAAAGCAGAATCCATCGGCAAGGGCTCTTTTTCGAACACGTCGAGGCCGGCGCCGTAGATGATCTTTTGCTGCAAGGCATTGATCAAGGCCGCTTCGTCGATGATCTTGCCGCGCGAGGCATTGATGAAAATCGCGCTGCGCTTCATCAACGCAAACTCCTGCGCGCCGATGCTGCGCTCAGTCTGTGTCGTCAGCGGCAACATCGGGCAAACGAAATCAGCCTGGCGGAACAAGTCTTCGCGCGAAACATACGTCGCCGCCAGTTGCTGCTCCGCGTCCGGATTGGGACGCGTATTGTGATAAATGATCTTCATGCCGAAGCCATGGTGCGCGCGCCGCGCCACCGCGCTGCCGATACGTCCCATGCCGAGCATTCCCAGCGTCTTGCCATGTACGTTCGCGCCAAACAGCGACTCGCCGATACTGCCCTGCCACTTGCCGGCCTTGACCAGTTCGGCCAGCTCCACGATGCGGCGTGCGCTCGCGAGGATCAGCGCAAAGATCGCGTCGGCAGTCGCCTCGTTGAGTACACCCGGGGTATGCGCCAGCATCAGGGCACGGCGGCGGAAGTAATCCAGATCGAAGTTGTCGACGCCAACCGAAATGGTCGACACAATCTTGAGCAAGGGCGCCGCCTCCAGCATCTCGTTGGTGATCGGCAGGCTGGCGCCTATCATGCCGTGCGCGGTCTTCAGCGCCTGCAGGAATTGCGGCCGGTTGCCGACGTCGATGCCTGCGAAATAAGTGACGTCAAATTCCGCTTGCAAACGGCCCAACAAATCTTCCGGCAATGCCTTGTATACGACTACATGTTGTTTCATTTACGGGCTCTCTCTCAATCACCATCAGGCCGAAGCGGCATCGAGTTGCGCGCGGGTCGGCAGGCCTTCCATGTCACCCACCACCTGGATGGCAAATGCACCGATGCGGTTGCCGCGCATTACGGCGTCGGGCATGGATAGTCCCTCCAACAAGCCGCTGATGACGCCCACCGCGAAGCCGTCGCCGGCGCCAACCGTATCCACCACTTCCGGCACCGGTACGCCGGCGACCACGCCTTCGCCGTCGGCATTGCGGAAGTACGCGCCTTCCGCGCCCAATTTGATCACCACGTGCTTGACGCCCTTGTCCAGGTAGAAGGCCGCGATATCGCGCGCCTCGCTGTAACCGGTCAGGATTTTTCCTTCGCTCAGGCCCGGCAACACCCAGTCGGCCTTGAACGCCAGCGCGTTCAGTTTTTGCGCCATCACTTCTTGCGACGGCCACAACATGGGACGCAGATTCGGATCGAAGGAAATCGTCTTGCCGTTGGCGCGCATGAAATCCAGCGCGTGATGGGCAAACTCCATCGTGCTTGCCGACAGCGCCGCCGCGATGCCGGTCGCATGCAAATGACGCGCCCCGCCGAAATAAGCCTCGTCAAAATCCGCACGCGACAAATGGCTCGCCGCCGAACCCTTGCGGTAATACTCAATAGCCGGATCGGCGCCGTCGAGCGCCTTGGCCTTGAGCTGGATCGCCGTGCGGAACTGCGTGTCGATCGCTACATGGCTGATATCAACGGATTCCTGCGCCACCCGTTTGCGCACGAAGCGACCGAGCGAATCATTGCCCACGCGGCTCACCCAGCCCACCTTCAAACCGAGCCGCGCGAGACCGATGGCGACATTGGTTTCAGCGCCGGCAAGACGGCGCGTGTAATTATCCACGTCGGCAAAATCGCCGACTTCGTTTGCAACAAACAATGCCAATGCTTCGCCGTAGGTGACGACGTCCAGTTGCGCCTGCGTCATTTATGTTCTTTCTGTTTGAATCGGGCAGAAGATCTCGCGGAAAAGCGACTAGGCTGAAGCCAGCATCGCAACATAATTGCGCGTCGCCGCTTCCAGGTCTTTGCCGATAATGGGAAATTCGATCGCGCGCTGCACGCCGCGCGGAAAATGCGAAAACAGGCGACGCCAGACGGCATCATCCTCATCCAGCGGGATCGCCTTGAGTTTGCCCTTGTCGTTCCACACGCCCTTGCAGTGCACGTATTGCACGTGCCCTGCCAGCGTACGCGCAGCGACTTCTGCATCGACGCCGCTCCAGCGCCAGTTGCCCATGTCGAAGGTCATGCCGACCGGCACGCCGGTGCCGGAACACACCGCCAAAAAATTGGCGATCGATTCAAGCTTGCCGCCATGCTCGGTCTGATCGTTTTCCAGCAGCAGCGGCACAGGCGCTTTGGCGACGAAACGCGACCAGTCCAGCATATTGCTGGCCGGCGAAAAATGCCCTAGCGACACTTTCAAAAACCGCGACTGCAATTGCTGCGCCTCGTTCATCACCTGATCAAGCTCGTCGCGCGCCAGTGTGCCATCCTGGCGGAACAATTCGATCGGTGCCGAATACACCGAGAACAACTTGTGCTTGACCAACAGATCATGCAGTTGGTCGAAATCGGGCTGCTCGGTAAACAACTCGCGGCGGATTTCCAGGCCCGCGGCCCCGGCTGCCGCAACAATGGGAATCAGATGCGCATGGCCGACCTGACGCACAAAATCTGCGCCATAGGCCGACGCGGCGACCAATACCGGGGGTTTCATTTGATATTGCCGGCGCCGACGAACTGGCGTGCTTCCGGCGTTTGCGGATCTGCGAAGAATTCCTTGGACGGCCGCGCCTCCCACACCTTGCCTTGATGCATGAACACGGTGAGATCGGCGACGCGCCGGGCGAATTCCATTTCGTGCGTGACGAGCAACATAGTCATTCCTCCTCGGGCGAGTTCTTCCATGACTTTCAGCACTTCTTGCGTCAGCTCCGGATCCAGCGCCGACGTTACTTCATCGAACAGCATGACCTGCGGCTCCATCGCCAGCGAACGCGCAATTGCCACGCGTTGCTGCTGGCCGCCGGACAACTGCTCCGGATACGCATCGCGCTTGTGGTCCAGGCCGACCTGCTTCAAGACCTTGATCGCCGTCTCGCGCGCTTGCTCGGTTGCCACCTTCTTGACGATGCGCGGCGACAGCATGACGTTCTCTTCGACCGTCAGGTGCGGGAACAGATTGTAGTGTTGGAATACCATCCCGACATCCTTGCGCAGCGCGATCAGATGCTCATGTTTTGCGGTGAGCTTGTGACCGGCAACGGTGATGCTACCACCATCAATGCTTTCCAAACCGTTGATGCAACGCAGCATGGTACTTTTTCCGGAACCGCTGCGGCCGATCACTGCAATCACCTGTCCGCGCTCGACGGACAGCGATATCCCGTTCAAGACCTGGTTGCTGCCGAAGCTCTTGGTGATGTTCTCGATCTCAACGATGGGCATGTAATTTCCTTTCTAAGGCAAAACTGAAGCGCGACAGCGGATAGCAAAAGATGAAATAGATCGCTGCAACAATCGGGAATACGAGGAAGGGCTGGAAAGTTGCGTTGCTGACGAGCTTGCCCGCCTGCGTCAACTCCACCAGACCGATGATGGAAGCAATCGAGGTGTTCTTGACGATCTGCACCAGAAAGCCGACGGTAGGAGGCAAGGAAATACGCGCCGCCTGCGGCAGGATCACGTAGCGCAACTGCTGCCAGCGCGTCATCGCCAACGCAGTCGACGCCTCCCACTGCGGCACCGGCACCGCTTCGATACAACCGCGCCAGATTTCGCCCAGATAGGCGCTGGTGTAAATCGTCATCGCAATCGTCGCGGCCACCATCGGCGGCAGCTTGAAGCCGTAGATCGCCAGTCCGTAGAACGACAGGAACAGGATGATCAGCACCGGCGTGCCCTGGATGATCTGGATATACACCGCCGACAAGGTGCGCAGGATCTGCAAATGCGAGGTGCGCATCAGCGCCACCAAAAACCCCGCCGCACCGCCGATGATGAACGCCAGTACCGACAACAGCACGGTCCAGCGCGCGGCTTCCCACAAGAAGATGAACTGGTCCCAGGAAAATTCGGCAATCATCGCGCACTCCTTGGCCGTGCGACGCCAAGACGGCGACGGCGTTTAAACACAAGCAGACCGATGAGCCAGAAACTGAGGCGAAACAACAACGCCAGCAGAATGTAAAGCACCATCACGATCAGATAAATCTCGAAGCTGCGGAAGGTTTCCGCATCGAGCAGGTTGGCCGATGCGGTCAGCTCTTCGGCCGAAATCGCCGACACCACGCTGGACGCCAGCATCATCAGCGTGAACTGACTGGCCAGGGCCGGATAGACTTTTTCCAGCGCAGGCGTCAGCACCACATGGCGGATCACTTGCCAGCGCGTCATCGCCAGCGCTTGCGCCGCTTCGATTTGCGAAGGATGGACCGCCATCATGCCGGCGCGCACGATCTCGGTCGAATACGCGCCGAGATTGACCGTCATCGCCACCAGCGCGGCAATATTGGCATCGACCTGCACGCCTGCTGCAGGCAAGCCGAAAAAGATAATGAACAACTGCACCAGGAACGGCGTGCTGCGGATCAACTCCACATAAGAAGTCACCGCAAAGCGGGCCGGCGCCGAACCGTGAATGCTCACGATCGCCCCAAAGATACCCACTGCCAAACCGCAGATCATCGACAGCGCACTCAGCCGGATGGTGAGCAACGCTCCCCACAGCAACTGGTCCATGTGCTGAAAGATGAACGCAAACTGAAAATCATAAGACATCTTCTACTCCTTGCCGATTCGCCACACCGTCATGAAGTTGCAACGGTCGGCAGAAACATCCGGATCACGATCGGCGGCAAATAGCCGCCGACGCTTGTCAATAACGGGCTGCTCCAGCGCAAGCCGGAACCCAGCGACGTGAGCGGCGACAAACAACTTGCCGATTGCCCATTCACGACACTCGATCCCGGCTTGCGCCGGGACGACGTGCTAGTGAATTCACAGTAGGGATCGAGATCCGGATTCGTTAAGCGTTTCTTAAAACACAGGGAGGTTCGGCAGTGGCGAACCGGACCACTTGCGGGAGATTGCATCCAGTTCGCCGTTCAGCTTGACGTAATAGATGAAGTTATTGAGCCATTGATGCAGGTCGAAAGCACCTTTGCGCACAGTCATCGAGTTCGGCTGCACCGAGTACGGGAACTTGATGTCGATCTTGCCGGCGCCGCGGGTCTTGACGATTTCGGTCGCCATGGTGTTCGGGATCGAAATCGCGTCAACCTGGCCGCTCAACAATGCCTGGGTCACGGTCGAATCATCTTCAAAGCGAACCAGCACGGTGCCGGCAGGTGCCAGACGTGTCAGCGCCGTGTCGTTGGTGCTGCCGCGCGAAACGCCGACCTTCTTCTTGACCAGGTCATTCAGGTTCTTGAACTTGGAAGCAACCGGACCGACGATGGACAACTCAAAACCGCTGTAAGGAATCGTGAACATGACCGACTTCGCGCGCTCAGGCGTCGGTGCCAAGGTGGCGGCCAGGAAGTCGACCTTGCCGGATTCCAGCGCGGGAATGCGTGCAGGCGGCACCAGCGGGACGATTTCCACCGGCAGACCGAGATATTTGCCGATCAGGTTGGCGACGTCGACGTCGTAACCGATCGGTTCCCCCTTGGCGTCAACGCTGCCGAACGGTGGTGTACCGCTGACGACGCCGATGGTCACCTTGCCCTTCTTGATCAGGTCGGCCACGGTTTGCGCGCTGGCGCTGGCAGCCGCACCGATGGCGCAGGTGGCCGCCAGTGTCAGGGCGATACATTTGGTGCTGAACAATTTCTTGATGCTCATGACTTGTCTCCTTTTCGTTGCCCCCGCGTCGGATAGAAACGGCAGGCAACTGTCCTCAATAAATGGCTTGCGCCCTCTTTACGGCTTCTCTGGTACAGCTTGTTTTTATATCTGGCCACGCTGTCCTGCGGCCCGACTCTTCTGTGCAGTTTTGCATCGCTCGTGCATTACTTATCTCTGGTATCGGTTCCAGAATCGTTAAAAAACCTGATCTTTGGTCCCGGCAAAAACCCCGGCCGACTGACTCGATCCCCGCGGGATCAAGCGCCCATCCAACAAAATCTCCCGGCGTGGCGCGCGCTCGCCATGAATGCGCGCCAGCAGGCGTTCGATCGCCGCAAAACCGATTTCGTAAGTCGGTTGTTCGATGGTGCTGATGCCGCTGCCCACCAGCGGCGACCACGACAATTCATCGAAACACAGCAAACCCAGGTCTTCGGGGAAACGCAATTTCATGCTTTGCAGCGCCAGCGCAATCTGCAAAGACACCATGCCGTTACCCGCCAGAATCGCGATCTTGCCACTGCGCCTGGCCGCTTTGCGACGCTTCAGGAAATCCAGCAGCATCGCCGCCACATGGCCCGGTTGGTCGATGTGCACTTCCAGCGTCTCGCCATGGCTGCCGGCTTGCTCGGCCAGCGCCTGCAAGAAACCGGCTTGCCGCCCCTGGCGCGAACTCACACCGTACAAGGGCTGCACCACCATGCCGATATCCGTGTAGCCGCTCGCCAGCAGATGCTCGGTCGCCATGCGCGCCGCCCTGACGTTATCGAGTCCGACCAGGTCGAAATCGCAGCCCTCGATACGCCGATCCAGCAGCACCACCGGAAACGCCACCCGTCCAAGCTCCTTGAGCGGCGTGACATTGCGTCCCTGGGTATTAAATAGCAAGCCTTCCACGCTATACGAATGCAAGGCCGCCAGCGACTGCAGCTCACGCTTTTCATCGTTGCCGGTATTGCACAACATCAAGGTATAACCATGCTCCTGACACGCCGCTTCCGCGCCGTTAAGCACGGCGACCGAATACGGATTCAGGATATCCGCCACCAGCATTCCGATCAGCCGCGTGCGTCCGCCCTTGAGGCCGCGCGCCATCTGGCTGGGCTGATAACCGAGACGGGCAATGGTGCTGCGGATCTGTTCGCGCAAATGCTGCGACAGGGCGTCAAGCTCGCCGCCGAGATACCTTGAAACACTGGTCTTCGACACACCCGCTTCGCGCGCGACCTGGGCAATCGTGACCTTGCCCGCGCCAACGCTGCGCGTATGTTGCATATTGGATTGTTGTCTCACTCTACCTGCCAAATCGTTGATTATTATCTAGCGATACATCTGATGATTTGCACGGGGCCTGTTCTTATTACAGGCCCTCTCGGCTCACAGGTTTTTTATTTTGCGACTCTTTGGAACCGGTTCCAAGATAGCAGCGCAAAAATCCTTTTGCAAACTATTTCACATGAATTTTTTTATCGAAGTTTGTCGGATTTATTCTTGTTTCATTTTTTGCGGCGCAGCCCCCCTGCGTATCAATTCCCTCAGGGCAATAGGCAGCCTGCACTTTTCCAGCGCCCACGGTTGCGGCTCGGATCAGGCCTAGCCTGCCCGAATCGTGCCATCCGATGAACGACACGACATTTACCTCAATGCCTGGAGTGGTTGATGTTCAGAAAAAAAGACAATGAAGCAAAACACGATGCGGCTTGCGGCCGGTAGAAAATCTCACCGTCCGATTTTTCAGCTGTGCGAGTGGAGTTTGGCGACAAGAATCAAACCGCATCCGTTTTGCGGGTAGATCTGCTGCTCAGGGAAACAATGCAAGACATGTTGGCGAGCATTGCAAACGACGGCTGCAAATAACCGGCGTTGCCACGACGACCACATCGGCAAAGCCCGTTATGCACGCGTTTCTTGAACACTATCCCTCAAGAAGACGGTTGAGCCTGTTCGCCGACGGTGGTGGCTTCGACGGGATGCTGCTCCCGATTTTTTTGGTAATAAGAAATGTATTCCTCCACGGGCATGGCCATCGAGAACAACCAGCCCTGCCCATATTCCACTTTATGGCGGCGCAGGTAGCTGGCCTGCTCTTCCGTTTCGACACCCTCGGCGAAGATATTGAGATGCAGCGTCTTTGCCATGGCGATGATATGCGACGTGACGCTGCTGCTGGCCGAATCGGTGCCTATCGTATCAACAAAGCCCTTGTCGATTTTGACGGCATCGAGCGGCAGCTTTTGCAGGGATGACAGACTGGAGTAACCGGTGCCGAAGTCGTCGATGGCAACAGCGTGACCGAGCTCTCTCGCATGGCCGAGCGTCAGACAGGCTGAGGTGACGTTGAGGAAGCCGCGTTCGGTCGCTTCCAGCCAGATTTGGCGATTTTCGATGCCGCTACCGGTCAACGCCGCCTGGATGACATCGAGTCCTTTGCCGGTTTTGATGTCTTCGGTGCTGAGATTGATCGCCACGTGCAAGCTCCTGTCGTTGACCAACACGGATTGCAAGTCGCGCACGACCATGCGGATGACTTGATCGGTGATTTTCCCGATCAAGCCGTTTTCTTCGGCCAACGGCACAAAAAGATCGGGCCGCACTATTTCACCATCGGGACGCTGCCAACGCACCAATGCTTCGGCGCCAACGCAGCGTCCGCTCAGCAGTTCGATAATCGGCTGGTAGTAGACGATGAGTTCGTGCTTCTTGACTGCGACGATCAACTCTCCGAGCGGCGACAAACGATGGCGTGCCAAACGGATGACAACGACCACCAGCAATGTGGCAATCAGTATGCCGATAGGCAGGAAAAGCATGTCTTCTTCATGCAATTTCTGAAACAGGAAACGCTTCGGTTCAAGCGCAACAACAATGAAACTGCCTGAGCGTTCCACGGTGAAAAGCAGCTTGTCGTCGATTTGCCGGGGAGCGGCGATGATCTTCTCGGCCAATTGCAAATCCGGAGCATTGAGCGTGCTGAAGATGATGCCGTTGTTGAAAGCCACCACCAGCTGCACATTCTCTTCAACGATCACATCGGAAAATCTCTCCGGCACCGTCAACACATTGTAGGACTTGTATTGCGAAGCTACCATCGGGTTTCCCTTGCTGATCAGCGGCATCACGCGCGTGGTAACTTTGATGCCCTCTTGCGAAATGAAGTCGGGAGGGGTTTCGTGGATGCCGTCTTCGGTGACGCCCCACGACGTGCACTTGAGCAAACCGTCTTCGAAATAGCCGATCTCGTCGACTGCGCGCGTGTTGGCCGTAAGGCGGCGCATGACGGCGATATGTTCGATCGAGCAAGGCTGGATGCTCAATGTGTCCAGCGTAAAGAGAATAGAGCGGATATCGTTGAACGTAGTCTGCGCGCGCATCAAGCCACGTTGCGCGAACAAGGTCAAACGGGCCTGCTCTTCGTCGCTGGCGCGCATATGCGAGAGATACAGCATGCTGCTGACGGAGGCTAGCACTGCAATACCGGCAAATACGATGCTGACAAAAATGATGCGTGAGCGACCCATATTATTAAAATCCTACCAAGTAGTACTATTTAAAAGAAATTTGTTCTCGTTTTCAGTATAGAGGCGAGCCAGGTTTTGTTGTCTATTTATACATATTTGTGCTATTTAGACAACATCAAAACACGAGTCCATCTTCGAGAGACGCATCGTCATTATCGTAAAAACCAGACGATTCTTCCCTCTTGCTGGCATGAGCAACGCGAGCGAACACGCGCTGTGTGGTGCCGGGCGAAAAGACTATGGATGGCCGGCACTGGTTTATCTATTACAAGGGAGAAATATAGGGAAGTGGTTCAAACGACAACAGCGGGACGGCGCGTCTCTTTGCAATGAGCGTCCTGCAACGGATTGCCGCGTCTCATGGTTGGCCATGTCTGAGATTGCCCGGTGCTACAGGCGTGAGTCATGTCTCATTCAGGCCTGCAGCATCGCATGATGCAACTTGACCGACTCGCGGACGATGTCGCTCAATTCCTCACCGCCCTTTTCGTCCACATACAGCAGCAAGCTGCGCCGCATGCGTGGCTCCCAAAAGCGCTTGAGGTGAGACGCCAGGTCCGCCACCGCTTGCTCATGGTCGGGCATGGTGGCGAAAAAAGCGCCAATTTGGTTGGCCATCTTGATCAGGTGCGGCAGGTTCATGATGTCGTCTCGTTGATTCGTTTTTTTGTCAGATCAGTCGCTGCGGGCCGGCATAGACCACGTGCCCGTGACGACGCACAAAGCCGATCAGCGTCACGTCAGTTTCTTTCGCCAGCCGGATCGCCAATGCCGTCGGCGCAGAGATCGCGGCGATAAAACCGATGCCGACGGTCGCCGCCTTCTGCACCATCTCATAGCTGGCGCGGCTGGTGATGATCACCGCGCCGGTGGAAAAATCCTGCTTGTCCTGCGCCAGCGCGCCGATTAGTTTGTCGAGCGCGTTGTGACGACCGACATCTTCCCGCACCAGCTTGATGTTGCCGTCACGGCCCAGCCATGCCGCCGCATGCGTGGCGCCGGTTTGCTGCTGCAATTGCTGCTGTGACTGCATGGCCTCGAGCGCCGCATGCAAGGTCGCGGCCGAAAAGTGCAGCGCTTCAGTCTGCACCGCGGCCGGATGGCGCACCGCCTGCTCCAGCGTTTCAGCGCCGCACAAGCCGCAGCCGGTGCGGCCGGTCAGGTTGCGACGCTTTTCCTTCAAGGCGACGAAACGCTCGGTAGCCACATTCATCTGCACTTGTATGCCTTCTGCGCCCGGCACGATTTCGCAATCGTAGAGTTCGCTGGGGTCCGCCAGGATACCTTCGGTCAATGAAAATCCCAGTGCAAAATCCTCCAGATCGGCCGGCGTCGCCATCATCACGGCATGCGAAATGCCGTTGTATTCGAGCGCAATCGGCACTTCTTCCGCAACGACATCACTGATCACTTCGCGCTGGCCATCGCGCCACTTTTCCACCTCGACTTGCGCCGCCGTGGCGAAGTCATTGATGACGTCTTCAGGCGCCGGGACGGGACATGCATTCATTGACTGATCTTCTTTCAAACCTGTTTTCTACCATGCAAAAAAAGAACCACGACAAAACAATCGCCGATAACGACGCCGGGGCCTGACTTACGCCAGGACGACGACTTAAATTTATTTCGTTACCAGCGGCTCGGCGCTGGTCTTCTCACCATTCAGCAAACCGAGCTGTTCGCGGTTGAACTGTTCGTAATGCTGTTGCCATTCAGACGGCTGCGACACCGGCATGACCTGTACCGCCGTCACCTTGTACTCGGGACAATTGGTGGCCCAGTCGGAGTTATCGGTCGTAATCACATTAGCGCCCGACTCCGGGAAGTGGAACGTTGTGTAGACCACACCTGGTTGCACCCGCTCGGTTACCGTCGCGCGCAACACCGTCTGGCCCGCGCGCGACTCGATGCCGACCCAGTCGCCTTCGCGGATGCCGCGGTCTTCGGCGTCATGCGGATGCACTTCCAAGCGGTCTTCGCTATGCCACTGCGAGTTTTCAGTACGCCGCGTCTGCGCGCCGACGTTGTACTGCGACAAGATGCGGCCGGTGGTCAGGATCAGCGGAAAACGCTGCGTCACCTTCTCGTCGGTCGCAAAATATTGCGTATTGAGGAACTTGCCCTTGCCGCGGATGAAGCTGCCGATGTGCATGATGGGCGTGCCTTCCGGCGCGTTGTCGTTGCATGGCCACTGGATGCTGCCCAGGCGTTCCAGCTTGTCGTAACTGACGCCATGGAAACTCGGCGTCAGGGCGGCAATTTCATCCATGATTTCCGAAGGATGATTGTACGGCATCGGGTAGCCCAGCGCTTCAGCCAGGGCCACCGTGACTTCCCAGTCGGACTTGCCCGATTTCGACGGCATCACCTTGCGTACGCGCGAGATGCGGCGCTCGGCGTTGGTGAAAGTGCCATCCTTTTCGAGGAAGGACGAACCGGGCAAGAAAACGTGCGCGTACTTGGCGGTTTCATTGAGGAACAAATCCTGGATCACAATGCATTCCATTTCCTGCAAGGCCGCGGCCACGTGCTGGGTATTGGGGTCGGACTGGACGATGTCCTCGCCTTCGCAATACAAGCCCTTGAAGCTGCCATCCAGCGCAGCCTCGAACATATTGGGAATACGCAGTCCCGGTTCAGGATTGAGCGTCACGCCCCAGGCCTGCTCAAACAGTGCCCGCACTGTCGCGTCAGAAATGTGGCGATAACCCGGCAACTCATGCGGGAACGAACCCATGTCGCACGAGCCCTGCACATTGTTCTGGCCCCGCAAGGGATTCACGCCCACGCCTTCGCGGCCGACATTGCCGGTCGCCATGGCAAGGTTGGCGATGCCGATCACCATGGTCGAACCCTGCGCATGCTCGGTCACGCCCAGGCCGTAATAGATCGCGCCATTGCCGCCGGTAGCGAACAGGCGGGCGGCGTCGCGCAATTCTTCGGCCGGCACGCCGCACACGGCGGACAGCGCTTCAGGCGAGTTATCGGCACGCAGCACGAATTCTTTCCATTGCATATAAGACTGCACGTCGCAACGATCCTGGATGTATTCCTCGCTTTGCAGTCCCTCGGAAATGATCACATGGGCCAAGGCGGTAATGACCGCGACATTGGTACCGGGGCGCAGCTTCAGGTGATAGTCGGCCTGGATATGCGGCGACTTCACCATCTCGGTAGTGCGCGGATCGATCACGATCAATTTGGCTCCTTGGCGCAGACGCCGCTTCATCTGCGACGCAAACACCGGATGCGCCGACGCCGGATTGGCGCCGATGATCATGATAACGTCGGACTTCATCACCGAATCGAAAGTCTGCGTGCCGGCTGATTCGCCCAGCGTCTGCTTGAGGCCGTAGCCGGTCGGCGAATGGCAGACGCGCGCGCAGGTATCGACGTTGTTGTTGCCGAACGCGGCGCGCACCAGCTTTTGCACCAGATAGGTTTCTTCGTTGGTGCAACGCGAGGAAGTGATGCCGCCGATGGAATCCTGGCCGTGTTTGGCCTGGATGCGGCGAAACTCGCTGGCGGCGTAAGTCAGCGCTTCTTCCCACGACACTTCGCGCCAGGGATCGCTGATCTTGCTGCGGATCATCGGCGTGGTGATGCGGTCCTTGTGCGTCGCATAGCCCCAGGCGAAACGGCCCTTGACGCAGGAGTGGCCGTGATTGGCCTTGCCGTCCTTGTACGGCACCATGCGTACCACTTCATTGCCCTTCATCTCGGCCTTGAATGCGCAACCAACGCCGCAATAAGCACAGGTGGTGATCTTGCTGTGCTCGGCCTGGCCCAGCATGATCACGGTCTTTTCGGTCAGCGTCGCGGTCGGGCACGCCTGTACGCAGGCGCCGCAAGAGACGCACTCGGATTCCATGAAGCTGTCCAGCTGACCGGCCGAGACGCGCGACTCGAAGCCGCGTCCGTTAATGGTCAGCGCGAAAGTGCCTTGCGTTTCTTCGCAGGCGCGCACACAACGGTTGCAAACGATGCATTTGGAGGGATCGTAGGTGAAGTAAGGATTGGATTCATCCTTCTTCATCTCCAGGTGATTCTCGCCTTCGTAGCCGTAGCGCACTTCACGCAAGCCCACCGCACCGGCCATGTCCTGCAATTCGCAATTACCGTTGGTCGGGCAAGTCAGGCAGTCCAGCGGATGGTCGGAGATATACAACTCCATCACGCCGCGCCGGATGTCGGCCAGCTTGGGCGTCTGCGTCTGCACCTTCATGCCGGGTTCGCACGGCGTGGTGCAGGAAGCCGGATAGCCCTTCATCTTGCGACCGTCTTTTCCCTCGATCTCGACCAGGCACAGGCGGCAGGAGCCGAAGGGTTCCAGGCTGTCGGTGGCGCACAGCTTGGGCACGTTGATGCCCGCCTCCACCGCCGCGCGCATGACCGAGGTGCCGGCCGGCACGGTGACGGCGACGCCGTCGATTTCCAATGTGACTTCGGTCTCGGCGACACGCGCCGGCGTGCCGTAATCTGTTTCGTTGAGCTGGTTCATGACAACAACTCCTTGCTGAATTCTTGGACTGGATGACTGAAGGTTCAGGCGGCTTTTTACGTCGGCACGCCAAAGTCTTCGGGGAAATGGTTCAGCGCCGACAGCACCGGATACGGCGTCAGGCCGCCCATGGCGCACAACGAACCGTTGAGCATCGTGTCGCACAGGTCGCGCAACAGATGCACTTGCTGCGGGCGACTGTCTTTGCCATCCTTGTTGGCAATGATCTTGTCGATCACCTCGACGCCGCGGGTGGAACCGATGCGGCACGGCGTGCACTTGCCACAGGATTCGATGGCGCAGAACGCCATCGCATAACGCGCCTGTTGCGCCATGTCGACGCCGTCGTCGAACACCACCATGCCGCCGTGCCCGACCATCGCGCCGATGGCGGCGAAGGCCTCATAGTCCAGCGGTGTATCGAGTTGCTGCTGCGGCATGTAGGCGCCCAACGGGCCACCGACTTGCACTGCCCGGATCGGCCGGCCACTGGCGGTGCCGCCGCCGAAGTCTTGCAATAGCTGACGCAGCGTCAGGCCGAATGCCTTCTCGACCAGGCCGCCCTGTTTGACGTTGCCGGCCAGCTGGAACGGCAAGGTGCCGTGCGAACGGCCGACGCCATAGTTCTTGTAAAACGCCGCGCCGCGCGCCAGCACGATAGGCACGGTAGCCAGCGAAATCACGTTGTTGATCACGGTCGGCTTGCCGAACAAACCCTGCAAGGCCGGCAGCGGTGGCTTGGCGCGCACCACGCCGCGCTTGCCTTCCAGGCTTTCAAGCAAGGCGGTTTCTTCACCGCAGATATAAGCGCCGGCGCCCATGCGCACTTCCAAGCGGAACGCCTTGCCGGAGCCCAGGATATTGTCGCCCAGGTAGCCGTGCTGGCCGGCAGTGGCGACCGCCTGGTCAAGCGCTGCGATCGCATGCGGGTATTCGGAGCGCACATAGATATAACCTTGCGTCGCGCCAACGGCAAGACCGGCGATCGTCATGCCTTCAATCAACACGAAGGGATCGTCTTCCATCACCATGCGATCCGAGAAAGTACCCGAGTCGCCTTCGTCGGCGTTGCAGACAATGTATTTTTGCGGCGCCTGCGCACTCGCCACCGTCTTCCATTTGATGCCGGTCGGAAAAGCCGCGCCGCCGCGTCCGCGCAGTCCGGAGTCGAGCACTTCCTGGACTATCGCTTCCGCGCTCATGGCAATCGCGCGCTGCAGCCCGACATAACCTTCGTGCGCCAGGTAGTCGGCCAGCGACAAGGGATCGGTGATGCCGACGCGCGCAAAAGTCAGGCGCTCCTGGTGCTTCAGATAAGGAATTTCCTCGGTCAGCCCCCGCGCCAGCGGATGCGCACCGCCCTGGTGGAACGCGGCGTCGAACAAACCCGGCACATCGGCCAGATCGACCGGACCGTAGGCCATGCGCCCCTGCGCGGTTTCCACCTCCACCAGCGGTTCCAGCCAGAACATGCCGCGTGAACCGTTGCGCACGATGGCGATATCGACACGACGCTGCTGCGCTTCGGCGGCAATGGCGGCGGCCACCTCATTGGCGCCCAGCGCAATCGCCGCAGAATCACGCGGCACGTAAAGCGTGACCGTTGCAGCACTCATGGCGCACCTCGCTTGGCTTGCAACAGGCGGTCGAGTTTAGCGGCGCCGACGCGCGCATGCAGCTCGCCGTCGACCACCACATTCGGGCCGCAGGAGCACAGCCCCAGGCAATACACCGGCTCAAGCGTGAACTGGCCATCCGCAGTGGTTTCGTGGAAGGCGCAACCGATCGCTTGCTCGGCATGTTTTGCCAACGCTTCAGATCCCACTGACTGACAGGCTTCCGCGCGGCAGATCTGCACCACATGCTTGCCGGCCGGTTGCTGGCGGAAGTGATGATAGAAGGACAGCACGCCATGCACTTCGGCACGCGAAACGTTGAGGGCGTCGGCGATCATGGGCACGGCATCGGCCGGCACGAAACCGACCGCATCCTGGATGCCATGCAGGATGGGCAGCATCGCGCCCGGCATATGCCGGCGCGCAGCGATCACGTCCTTGACTGCACCGACGTCGAAGGGCTGTTGTCTGTTCATTGTTTCGTCTCCTGCTCCATTGCGGACCCGGCTGGTATTTTTTATCTGCCGGGCCGTGAAAAAACCTTTAGTCGCGCCGCCGGATTCTCACGCGGGCGAGACCACGGCCTTGTTGCGATGCTGTCTCACGCGCCGCCGACAGCCAGCCGGCAGCGATGCATACGATGATCCCTGCCTGCATCAATGGCATGGCAAAGCTCGGTAATCCGGGGAAGAAAATACTGCAGAGCGCAACGGCCAGGACGGCAGCAGCGGCGATGGCGCCGGCAAGCCTTGCAGCATGCGGACGGATCAATGAGTAAGCGTGCAGCTTCATGTTCTCCCTGCCTATCAAGAATGAATCGGGTTGGACCTGAACACTACTGAGTGAAACCAGCTGCCGCGAACTACAACGCGCACGGCAGCCTTATTACATTACGTCTTGCATAGCATCGCGCTCAATTACTTGAACAACACCGCCGTCTTCTGCAGCGTCAGGGCAATGCCCCACACCAGCGGGATGCCGACTGCCAGCCATGCTGCGCCGATCAGCGCAGGATTGCCGCCGCGACCGACTTGCGCCATGTCTGCAGGTGACAAGGTTGCGGTATTGTCCGAAGACGACTTTTCGTGCGCCAGTTGCTTTTCACGCGCCAGTTCTTCCGGCGTCATGAAATGCTTCGCAGCAACCGGGCGGACCAGCAGGTTGCAGATCAGGCCCAGCACCAGCATGCCTGCCAGGATGTACATCGTGGTGTTGTAGACCTGGTCGCGCGGCATACCCAGCGACAGCTGGTATTCACGCATGTAGTTCACCACCACCGGGCCGAGGATGCCGGCAGTAGCCCATGCAGTCAGCAGGCGACCGTGGATCGCGCCGACCATCTGGGTGCCGAACAAGTCAGCCAGGTAAGCAGGCACGGTAGCAAAACCACCGCCATACATCGACAGGATGATGCAGACGGCGCCGACAAACAGCGCGATGCTGCCCGCCTTGGCCGACCATGGCAGGCTCACGTACAGGATGAAGCCGAGCACGAAGAAGATCACGTAAGTCATCTTGCGACCGAAGAAGTCGGAGCACGACGCCCAGACGAAACGACCACCGATGTTGAACAAACTGATCAAACCGGTGAAGCCCGCGGCAATCGCCGCGATCGCCGCTTTTTGCTCAATCGACAGATCGCTGAAGCCGACATTCACACCCAGCAGATGGCCGCCGAACACTTCTTGCAGCATCGGCGAAGAGATGCCGATCACGCCGATACCGGCCGACACGTTCAGGCACAACACCAGCCACACCAGCCAGAACTGGGGAATGCCCCAGACCTTGCTCACATGCACGTGGTTTTGCGTGATCATGGTGTTGTTGGTGGTCGCCGGAGGCGTCCAGCCGGCCGGCTTCCAGCCGCTCGGCGGTACGCGGTAACCGAGCGCGCCGGCCATCATGAAGACGAAATAGATGACTGCCATGGCGACGAAGGTTTCCCACACGCCGACCGAAGTCGGGGTAGCGAAGTGCTTCATCAGCTTGTCGGCCAGCGGACTGCCGACCAATGCGCCGCCGCCGAAGCCCATGATCGCCATGCCGGTCGCCATGCCGCGACGGTCCGGGAACCATTTGATGAGGGTCGACACCGGCGAGATGTAACCGAGACCGAGGCCGACCCCGCCGATCACGCCGGAACCCAGCCACATCAGCCAGATCTGGTGGGTATAGACGCCGAAAGCGGAAATCAGCAGACCGCCGCACCAGCACAACGCGGATACGACACCGGCCTTGCGCGGACCCGCGCGCTCAAGCCAGCCGCCCCAGATCGCGGCAGAAACGCCGAGCAGGACGAAGAACATGGTGTACATCCAGCCCAGCATGGAAATTTTCCAGTCGCAGGTAGTGGAGAACACTTGCTCGAAAAAACTGCTGCCCGGTGCACAGGCAATCGACTCTTTGATACCGAGCGATTTGGACAGCGGCAGCCAGAATACGGAGAAACCGTAGGCCATGCCGATACATAAATGAATAGCCAGCGCGGCGGGCGGAACCAGCCAGCGATTAAAGCCAGGCTTGGCGATGGTGTGTTCCTTTTGCAGGAAATCGAAGGCCATTACTCCCTCCTCTTTGATGTTGTGGGGCGGCAATTATATGCAAGTCGAAGGATTTCGGCTATTTATGCAAAAAATTGCCTATAGTTTTTATGAACTGCGGGTACTATCGCGAAGGTATCATTGAAATCTGGGCTTCTCAATATGCTATTTTTTTCATATTACTATGTACAAAGTCAGTATTAAACCGCACTGGGAAATCGGCCACGGCGATGAATTGCCGCTCGATACCAGCGATTTGTTGAATTTATTGACAGCAATCCAGCAAACCGGCTCGATCGCCAAGGCGGCGCTACAACTGCGCCACTCCTACCGGCATGCCTGGGGCGTATTGCGCACTTCGGAGCAATTGTTCGGCCACAGCCTGATCCAGAGCGGCCGCGGGCGCGGCACCACGCTGACGCCGTTTGCCGACAAGCTGCTGTGGGCCGATCGCATGGTCAGCGCGCGCCTGTCGCCGACGCTCGACAGCCTGGCCTCGGAGCTGGAAATCGAACTTGGCAAGACCGTCGAAGGCAAATCCAAAACCGTACGCCTGAACGCCAGCCATGGCTTTGCCGTGGCCGCCTTGCTCAACCAGTTCAACCAGGCCAAGCTGCCGGTGGAAGTGCGCTATCGCCACAGCACCGACGCCGTGGCGGCGCTGTCGCGCCAGGAATGCGACCTGGCCGGCTTCCATGTGCCGCTCGGTGCATTTGAAAAGCCGGCGATTGCAACCTATGCCAAATGGCTCAGCAAACGCAACGATTGCCTGATCCATCTGGCGGTGCGCAACCAGGGCTTGTTCGTTGCACCGGGCAACGCCAAACAGATCCGCGACCTGGCCGACCTGACCCGCACCGACTTGCGCTTCGTCAACCGCGAAGCCGGCTCCGGCACGCGCATGCTGCTGGAGCTGATGCTGGCCGGGCAAGGCATCTCGCACAAGAAGATCAATGGTTTTGAAAATACCGAATTCACGCACTCCGCCGTCGCCGCCTTCATCGCCAGCGGCATGGCCGATGTCGGCTTCGGTGTGCAGACTGCGGCGCAACGCTTCGGCCTGGATTTCATCCCGCTGGTGCGCGAGCGCTATTTCTTCGCACTGCCGGCCGCATCGCTGAACGACCCGATGGTGCAATCGGTGGTCGAGATCCTGCAGTCGCCGGTGTTCCGCCGCGTGGTCGACGACCTGGCCGGCTACGACAGCACCGACACCGGCAAAATACAAAGCCTGCAGGAAGCGTTCGGCTGATGTTCGGCGGATGATTGTTGCAGGCGCCGCTCAGCGCGCCTGCACTTGCAGATGCTTTTGCAGGAAGCGCACGCACTCGCGCACCTTGGCGGAATTCTTCAATTGCAGCGGATACACCGCACACAAGTCCGCCTCCTGAAAGTAGCCCGGCAACACCCGCACCAGGCTGCCATTGCGGAGACTCTCGGCGACATCCCAGATCGAGCGCAAAATGATGCCGTGCCCATCCACCGCCCATTGATGGATGATCTCGCCGTGATTCGACGCCAGGCCGCCGGCGACCTTGACGGTCTCGGCGCCCTTGGGTCCCATCATGCGCCAGATGCCGAACGACTGGTTGCGCTCGCGGATCACCAGGCACTGGTGTTGCGTCAACGCCGACAAACTGCCCGGCACGCCGTGGCGCTGCAAATAGCCGGGACTGGCGCACAACACGCGCTGGCTGGTGATGATGCGCTTGGCGAACAAGTGCGGCTCATGCACCGGGCCGACGCGGATATCGAGATCGAAACCTTCATTGATCATGTCGACCTGACGGTCGAACAATTCCAACTGGATACGCAGCGCCGGATGCAGCCGCGCAAACTCGGAAATCAGCGGCGATACATATTTGCGCCCGAGCGCAAAACTGGTGCTGATCTTGAGCAAACCGCGCGGCACCCGCTTGGTACTGCTGACGGTCTCTATCATCTGGTCGACGTCGTCGAGTATGCGGCGCGCCCAGTCATGCACGTTGCTGCCGTCTTCAGTCATCACCACGCTGCGCGTAGTGCGATGGAACAAGCGCACGCCCAGCGCCGCTTCCAGCAAGGCGATGCGTTTGCTGATGTAAGCCGGCGAAGCGCCCAGTTCCTTGGCCGACTCGGCAAAACTGTTCTTGCGCGCGACCACGCAAAACAGGCGCAAATCTTCCAGCAAGGGTGCCGCGACAGATTGATTGTTCACGATTCGTGTTTTATGAAGTAACCGATTCGTGAATTATAGCGAGGCCCTGCGACGACGTTAGCGTTTATGATTTCCGTCTGGTTTTTCAAAGGAGCAGACAACATGACGAAACATAAAGTAGCGGTCATCGCCGGCGACGGCATCGGCCAGGAAGTCATTCCCGAGGGCTTGCGCGCGGTCGACGCGGCGGCCAAAAAATTCGGCATCGAGATCGAGTACAGCCATTTCGACTGGGCCCATTGCGGCTACTACGCCCAGCACGGCAAGATGATGCCGGACGACTGGTTCGACCAGCTCAAGGGTTTTGAAGCGATCTTCTTCGGCGCAGTCGGCTGGCCCGCCACGGTGCCCGACCACGTCTCGCTGTGGGGTTCGCTGCTGAAATTCCGGCGCGAGTTCGACCTCTACGTCAACCTGCGCCCGGTGCGCCTGATGCCCGGCGTACCCTGCCCGCTGGCCGGCCGCAAACCCGGCGACATCGATTTCTACGTGGTGCGTGAAAACACCGAAGGCGAATACTCCTCGATCGGCGGCCGCATGTACGAAGGCACCGAGCGCGAAGTGGTGATCCAGGAATCGGTATTCACCCGCCACGGCGTCGACCGCATCCTCAAATACGCTTTCGACCTGGCGCAAAGCCGTCCCAAAAAACACCTGACCTCGGCCACCAAGTCCAACGGCATCGCCATCACCATGCCGTATTGGGACGAGCGCGTCGAAGCCATGGGCAAGAACTACGGCGACGTGAAGTGGGACAAGTACCACATCGACATCCTGACCGCCCATTTCGTGCTCAATCCGCAGCGCTTCGACGTGGTGGTGGCGCCGAATCTGTTCGGCGACATCTTGTCCGACCTCGGCCCGGCTTGCGCCGGCACCATCGGCATCGCCCCCTCGGCCAACCTCAATCCGGATCGCAAGCTGCCCTCGTTGTTCGAACCGGTGCACGGCTCGGCGCCCGACATCGCCGGCAAAAACATCGCCAACCCGGTCGCCACGATCTGGTCCGGCGCGATGATGCTGGACTTCCTCGGCAACGGCAATCCGAAGTACAAGCAAGCCCACGACGCCATTCTGAGCGCCATTGAAAAAGTACTGGTGGAAGGGCCCAAGACCGCTGATCTGGGCGGCACAGGCGACACCACGGAAGTCGGCAAGGCTATCGCTGCAGCCATCTGATCCGACAAAAAAGTAGCAGCCGGATGCGGATCGCGCTCGTCAGAAGCGTGACCGCATCACCCACAGGAGGAGACACCATGCAACATTGGAAAGCCATTGTCGCGGCCGTCGCAAGCGTAGCCGCGACCACATTTGCCGGCAACACACAAGCGCAGACTGCGCAGCAACCCATCGTCATCAAGTTCAGCCACGTGGTTGCCGCCAATACCTCGAAGGGCAAGACCGCGGAGTACTTCAAGAAGATCGTCGAACAACGCAGCGGCGGTCGCGTCAAGGTCGAGGTCTATCCCAACAGCCAGCTCTACAAGGACAAGGAAGAACTCGAAGCCCTGCAAATGGGATCGGTGCAAATGCTGGCGCCGACCTTCGGCAAGTTCGGCCCCATGGGCGTGCGCGAATTCGAAGTGTTCGACCTGCCCTATCTGTTCGATAACATGGCGCAGGCGCAAAAAGTGACGCAAGGCCCGATCGGCCACGCACTGCTCAAGAAGCTCGACAGCAAAGGCCTGACCGGCCTGGCGATGTGGGACAGCGGCTTTCTCGACTGGACTTCCAACAAGCCTATCGTCAAGCCCGCCGACATTAAAGGGATGAAGATCCGCATCCAGTCATCCAAAGTGATCGACGCCCGCACCCGCATCGTCGGCGCGCTGCCGCAGGTGATGCCGTGGTCGGAGATTTATCAGGGCCTGCAGACCGGCGTGGTCGACGGACAGGAGAATCCGCCCTCCATCGTCAGCACCGCCAAGCTGTTCGAGGTGCAGAAATTCATGACGATTTCGGAACACGGCTATCACGGCTACGTCTTCATCGCCAACAAGCGCTTCTGGGATGCGCTGCCAGCCGACATCCGGCCCATCATGGACAAGGCCGTGATCGACGCCACCAACTATTTCAACAGCAATGCAAACAAGGAAAACGACGACGCGCTGGAAGACATCCGCAAGACCGGCAAGATGAAAATCCTGAGCATGACGCAGGAAGACAAGAATGAATGGAAGAGGATCCAGTACAAAGTCCACCGCGAGATGGAAGAGCGCATCGGCAAGGACCTGATCCAGTCCATCTACAAGGAAATCGGCCGCACGCCTGAGGGCAAATAGCCGCAGCAACCGCGCACCTGTCAAGCCTGGGCCGACGATTCCTGCGAGTCGTCGGCTTTTTTGCATCATCCACGTTTTTGAAAATACAGTGCCGTCATGCCGTGTTAGCATTTGCCGCTTAAAATAAGCAGACATCTCCAGCGCCGACAATGAAGGTCAGAATCACGTATTTCGCCGCAGCACTGAGCGCACACGCGCTGCTGTGGTCGGTTACCTTGCTGATCATGCTGGAAGATGACGTCGCCATGCTGGCGTTTATGTTTTCATGAGTACCCTGAAACATCGCCGGACATTCACCGAACCCTACCGAACTCACTGAACGGGACATGATGAAATTTGCTGTGCTGGCGCTGCTGCTGGTGTCGAACCAGGTTCTTGCCGCGCAATGGTCATTGCTCGGCGACAATGATTTCGGCACCTTCTATGTCGACAAGTCCAGCATCGAACGGGGTCGCAGCGTCATGCAGGCCAATATCTTGCTGAACTGGAACAAGCCGCAAGTGCTGCAAGGCCACGACAAGTATTACGTCTCGGAAGTCTCGATCGCCTATCTTGATTGCGACGACAAGCGCATCGGCTTCGGTAGCCGCACCATGTACCCCAAGGCGGACGCCCAGGGTCCGGCGCTGTTCTCTCCCTACCTGGCCTATTCCGAAGTCAAATTGCAAAACACCGTGCCCGGCTCCACCGGCGCACAAATGATCAAAGTCATCTGCAACGCCAGGTAATCACACCTTCATCGGCAAGATCACCATCTGCAAGCCATCGAAATGCAGACGTCGTTGGATTGCCAGCGCAGCCTGGTTGTGCAGCAGGCGAATGAACCAGTTGTCTTGCTCGAAGATCAGCTTGCTGGTGAAAAAGATCGCGTTGGGATATTGCTTGCTGATGTCGTAACACAGCCGGGTGACTTCCTGCACCGCATCGGTGCCGAAGCCCAGATAAGAACTCGACGCCATACCGTGGCTGCGGCAAAAATCGACGAAAAACTGCAGCGTCGCGTCGGCCTCCGCACGCATCTGCTCGACCGCGCCCTCACCGCCATAGGCATGCGAATCCACCGTGCGCGCATTGACGAAAATGAAGTTCTTGAAATGCCCGGGGAACATGCGCTGCACCCACAGCAAGGCATGCAGGCCACCGCCGCGTGAGGTGCCGACGATGAACACCGCAGTCTGGTTGACCGGATCCGGCAGGATCTCTTCGCTGCTGGTGCCGAACGGCTGGCTGGAAAAAATCTGATCGACCGAACGGATCGCTTCCTTGGTGTCGCGGTAGTGGTTGCGGATATAAATGCACAACGCCGAAATGCCGGCGATGATGAGCGCCGTCGCCCAACCGCCCGCGAACAGCTTCTCGAACAGCAAGACCATCAATATTGAGGCGCAGATCACAAAACCCACCAGCGATAGCACGAAGCGCCGCTTCCAGTGCGCCAGTTGATGCCGGTGACGCCACCAGTAGCGGCACAGGCCGAACAGCGAAATCGCAAACGTCAGGAACACCGAGATCGAGTACAGCACGATCAGCAAGGTCACGCTGCCCTGAGTCCAGAACAGGATCACCAGCGCCGCAATGCCCATCACCAGGATGCCGTTTTGCGTGACCAGACGCGTCGACAGATAGCGGAATTTGTGCGGCACCCAGGAGTCGGCCGCCATATTGGACAACACCGCCGGTCCGCCGAGGAAGCCGGTATTGGCGGCCACGAACAACAAACCGGCTTCGAACGCCAGCACCACCGCCAGTAGTACATCGTTAAGCCACTGGTTGCCGGTGCCCATGCTGTCGATGATCAGGCGGAAGGTGGTGGCGTTGAGCGTCTCGCCACTCACATGGCGCGCATCCCACAACAGATACAGCAAAAAGATGCCGCCGGCGGTGAAGGCCAGCGACAGCGCCATGTACAGCATGGTCATCTTGCCGGTGCGCACGCGCGGTTCGGCCAGCATGTTGACGTTGTTGGAGACCGCTTCCAGGCCGGTGTACGTCCCGCCGCCTTGCGAATAGGCCAGCAACAGCATGCTGGCGACGCCGGCCCAGCCGATGTTTTGCGCCAGCGTGCCGGTGTCGCTCAGGGTCGAAGGCAACAGCGCCGGCAGGTATTCGGCGTGCGCGAAAATGCCGTAGACAATCAGCGCCAGATGGGTGACGACAAAGCCGAGGAAGATCGGCAACAGGATCTGGATCGCCTCTTTCAGCCCGCGCAAATTCAATACAATCAGCACGGCGATGAAAAACGCCTCGGCCCACAACTTGTAATCCTGGAAGCCCAGCGGCAACAACGAGGCCAGCGCATCCACGCCGGAGGCGACCGAAATGGCGATCGTCAAGACGTAATCGAGGATCAGCGCGACGCCCGAAATCAGGCCGAGATAGGGACCGACCAGCTTGGTGGCGACGCGGTAACCGCCACCGCCGGTGGGAAACAATTCGATCACCTGGTTATAGGCCAGCGCGATGATGAACACCGTCAGCGCCGTTGCCAGCGCCAGGTAGAGACCCAGATGAGTATGTTCGCCGAGCGCGCGAAAGCTTTCTTCAGGACCGTAGGCCGACGACGACAAGCCGTCCGCGCCCAGGCCCACCCACGCCAAAAAGGCCACCAGCGCCAAGGAATGACGCGTCTCGCTTTTGAGCGGATCGAGCGCCTTGCCCAGCAAAATTTCCCGAATCTTTTTCATGCATAACCTGACATCTACTTCGACATTTTTCATTCAAGCGGCGATGATACCGGTTTGTATCCAGTGCGACATGAGCAAAATTGCACGAGGCCCTTGCTCCTCTCTTCAAAATCCGTCATAATCGCGGTCTTGCGTTGCCGGGATGGCGGAATAGGTAGACGCACGGGACTCAAAATCCCGCGGTGGTGACACCGTGCCGGTTCGATTCCGGCTCCCGGCACCAGCACTGAAATGTGCTGTTGGAGCTTCAAGTAAACAGGTCAGGAAATGCTGCGCGGTATCGAACTTGATCGCCGACGTTGCAAGAACAAAACAGGTAGGAACGATAACTCGTCCCTGCCTTTTTTTTGGCCTCGATATTCGTCTGAAAATAGAATTTCTTAGCGACTTTTAACGTAATATTTGAGTTACTTTTTTTAACGTTCAATAAGCCGGCTCTCGTTATCACATTAACAAAAATGCGAGGGGGTCGCAGCGATTATCGGATCAATCAATTCTATTGAAACAACGATAACGTTTGCGACGAGAGCATGGGCAATCGACAGCATACGAATAGAAATATGCGTTTTGGGGATGTCAGTTTTTCTGTCGCATCGCATACGGCTTGGGCGCCTGGTATAGACACCACGGCCGCATGGCTGGAGTGGGCTCACGACCGCAAAAACACCTTTGCCGCAAGCGAACCGGCACTCAAACAGATGCCGCCCATGCTGCGCCGACGCGCCAGCCCGTCCGGCAAAATGGCGCTGCAAGCCGCCTATCAGTGCCTGCCGGAACAAGCCGATGTCCCCATCATCTTCGCCTCGCGCCACGGAGAATGCGCGCGTTCGGTCGAGTTGCTGCTGGAACTGGCCAAGCATGCGCCGCTGTCGCCGACCTCATTCAGCCTGTCGGTACACAACGCCAACGCCGGCCTGCTTTCGATCGCCCGCGGCGATCGCGGCAATAACATCGCGATAGCAGCAGGACCGAGCACGGCTGAACACGCCCTGATCGAAGCCTGCGGTTTGCTCGCCGACGGCGCATCGCAGGTATTGCTGGTCATGTCAGACAGCCCGCCGCCCGAGGCCTTCAGCGCCTATCAAGACTGCGCCGAACAAGCTTACGCCTGGGCCTGGCTGCTGCAGGCCGCGGATGGCGACGATCAACGCGAACGTTTTTCGCTGTCCTGGTCCGCCGCAGAAGCGGACGACAGCGCACACAAGGTAAGCGCGCCGCCGGGCGGGCTCGATATCCTGCGCTTCTTTTTGCGCCGCGACGCCGAACTGGCGCGCGTCGCCGGCGGTCGCCGCTGGCGCTGGAGCCGTCATGCTTGATTGGTGGAATAAACGATCAGGCAAGCCCCTGATCACGCATTCGACCAAGCAATCGACCCGGCAGCAAAACACCCTTTTCAACAAATACTGGCGAGTATGTGGGACCGCACTCAGCTTCGCGGCCTTCGGCGCCGGCGGCCTCGCTTTGCGGCTGGCAATCTTTCCCCTGCTCAACCTGTTGGTGCGCGATGAACAACGCCGCACCGTGTGGGCGCGCCGCATCATCCGCCTGGCGTTTCGCGGTTTGGTCGAGTTCATGCGCACGCTGGGCGTGCTCAGCTACGAGATCTCCGGCCTGGAACGCCTGCAACGGCGCGGCCTGCTGATCCTGGCCAACCATCCCAGCCTGATCGACACCGTCTTACTGATGGCCTTCGTGCAACAAGCCGACTGCATCGTGAAAGGCGCCTTGTGGCGCAATCCCTTTACGCGCGGCCCGGTGCGCGCCGCCGGTTATATCAGCAATGAAGACGGGCCGGCGCTGGTGGACGACTGCATCGCCTCGCTGCGCAGCGGCGGCAACCTGATTATTTTCCCGGAAGGCACGCGCACCCCGGCCGACGGCAACATGGTATTCAAGCGTGGCGCCGCCAATGTGGCGGTGCGCGGCGACTGCGCCATTACCCCGGTGGTGATACGCTGCACGCCGGGCACGCTCGCCAAAGGTAACAAATGGTGGAAAGTGCCGCCAACCATGGCACACTTCACCATCGAGATCCGCTCGGATATTGATATCCGGGAAATTACCAGCCAGGCCGAGAATCCGACCCTGGCTGCACGCCAGCTGACGTATTACCTGCAAAACTATTTCATGAAAGAAAGCTAGGCGATGCCAAGACTTGACGAAGAAATCAAAGAACTCATCATCGAAGTTCTGCAACTGGAAGACATCCGTCCGTCCGACATCGATTCCACCGCTCCCCTGTTCGGCGACGGCCTGGGGCTGGATTCCATCGACGCGCTGGAACTGGGCGTCGCGCTGCAAAAACGTTACGGCGTTGTTTTGTCGGCCAATTCCGAAGAAACCCGCAAGCATTTTGCGTCGGTACAATCGCTGGAAGCCTTGATAGCCAATCACCGCCAATAATAGGCTCACCATGACCACCTTAGCCCCCACCATGAACAAGGACGAGATCAACGTCTGGATCGTCGACATGCTGCATGAGATGTTCGAAATCGACAAAGCCAGGATCTCGCCGCAATCGAATCTGTACACCGATCTCGACATCGACAGCATCGATGCCGTCGACATCGTCGTCAAACTGAACCAGATGACCGGCAAGCGCATCCAGCCCGACGTCTTCCGCGCCGTACGTACGGTGCAGGACGTGGTCGACGTGATCGCCACGCTGTTGCAGGCGGATGAAAAAGCCTGATTTCACCAATGTCCTGACCACCCTGATCATCCTGGTATATCCACTGCTGATCTGGTATGCGCACGGCAAGATCGAACCGCGGCTGCTGGCGCTGGTGCTGGTGGCAGTGGCCGCCCTGCGCCTGTTGACGTTCAAACTGGGCTCGCGCTATCGCTGGATGAGCCTGGCCGCATTGGCGCTGGCGGCGCCCGCATTGCTGTGGAATGCCTTGTTGCCGCTCAAGCTGTATCCGGTCATCGTCAGCATCGGCATGCTGGCCCTGTTCGGCGCCAGCCTGCTGCGCCCGCCGTCGATCATCGAACGCCTGGCGCGCTTGCAGGATCCCGACTTGCCGCCGTTCGCGATTGCCTATACGCGCCGCGTCACCCAAGTCTGGTGCGCCTTTTTTGCGCTCAACGGCGGCATCGCATTCGCCACCGCCGTCTGGGCCTCGGAGGCGGTCTGGTCGCTGTATACCGGCGGGATTTCCTACGTGCTGATGGGCGTCTTGTTCGTCGGCGAATATGTCGTGCGCCTCTATGTCAGGCGACATCACCATGCCTGAATTCATCGATATGCTGGCGCTGCCCTACCTGGCGCGCGCCGATGCCCATCTAGTCGGCTGGCGTCATGATGACGCCGTCGACAATGCCCGCTTCCGGCACGAAACCGCAGCGTGGAAACAAGCGCTGGCCGTCCGGGCAGGCCGCAATTTTGCACTCTACCTGCAAGACACGGTCGCCTTTGCGGCCGCCTTGTTCGGCGCCTGGCAAGCCGGCAAGACCATCTACCTGCCCAGCGATACCTTGCCCGATACCTGCAAGGCGCTGGCGCTGGAAGTCGACGGCTTCCTCGGCGACTTCGACGCGCAATGGCAACCGCTGTCCGCCGCGAAGCCCGATGCCGCAGCGATGCCGACAGGCCTGCCGCAGCTCGACGGCGACGTCGTCGGCCTGGTGGTCTACACCTCGGGCAGCACCGGCGCCGCCCAGGCGATCCCGAAAAAACTAGCGCAAATGGCCAACGAAGTCGCCACCTTGGATGCCCTGTTCGGTGCGCGCATCGGCCCGGCCGACGTGGTGTCCACGGTGTCGCACCAGCACATCTACGGCCTGCTGTTCAAAGTGCTGTGGCCGCTGTGCGCCGGACGTGCGATCCATGCCCGCAGCGCCTTCTTCCCGGAAGACCTGGCCGCCATCGCGCCGACGCGCCCCTGGTTGCTGCTGTCCAGCCCGGCGCACCTGAAACGCCTACCAGACAGCCCGGTACAGCCCGACATCAGCCGGCTGCAAGCCATCTTCTCGTCGGGCGGTCCCTTGTTGCCCGAGGTTGCCGCGGCCAGCCAACGCCAGTTCGGTCACAGTCCCATCGAAATTTACGGCAGCTCGGAAACCGGCGGTATCGCCTGGCGCCAGCCGCTGCCGGGTGCCGACCGCAACGACAGCTGGCTGCCCATGCCGCACGTCGACGTGCAACGCAACACCGAGCACGATTGCCTGGAAGTACGCTCGCCCCACCTGCCCGACCGCGACTGGCTGCGTATGGCGGATCGGGTTGAATTCGCCGATGAGCAGCGCTTTTACCTGCGCGGCCGCGCCGACCGCATCGTCAAGCTCGAAGAAAAACGCATCTCGCTGGACCAGATCGAACGTCTGCTGCTGGCCACGCCGCTGGCAACCGAAGCACGCGCGATGTTGCACCAGGCCCCCGGCCAGCGCGCCCGCATTGCCGCGTTCATCGTGCCCAGCGCCGCCGGCCGCAGCGTACTGGAACAACAAGGCAAGCTGGCGCTCAACACACAACTGCGCGCCGCGCTGGCCGATGGCGTCGAAAGCGTGGCGCTGCCGCGCATGTGGCGCTACCTCGACGCCATGCCCGCCAATACCCAGGGCAAGACCACCCTCGCCGCATTGACCGCGCTGCTGGAAGACGCCGCCGCGCGACCGCTGCTGCCCGAGCAAACCGTGCTCCAGCGCAGCGCCACGCAGGTCTCGCTGCAATTGCGGGTGCCGCCGGAGCTGCTGTATTTCGAAGGCCACTTCCCGGACACTCCCATCCTGCCCGGTGTGGCGCAAGTGAACTGGGCGCTGGAACTGGGCCGCCAGTATTTCGCGCTGGCGCCGGATTGCATCGGCATGCAGGCGCTCAAGTTCCAGCGCGTGATCGCGCCCGGCGCCGTCATCCATATGGAACTGGAACACGAGGTGCAAAAAAGCGCACTGACGTTCCGGCTGCATTCGGCCGACGGCCAGCACGCCAGCGGCCGCATCCTGCTCGGAGCCGCAGCATGAGTGCCGGAGTCGCCGGCGCGCCGAAGATCGGCATCGTCATCCCGGTCTACAACCACGAACACGCGATTCCCGCCGTGCTCGCCAACGTGCTGCAACACGGCCTGCACTGCGTGCTGGTCGACGACGGCAGCGACAGCGCCTGCGCCGCGGTGCTCGACCAGCTCGCAGCACAAGCGCCGCACACGGTCACGCTGCTGCGCCACAGCGCCAATCGCGGCAAGGGCGACGCCGTGCTCAGCGGCTTGCGCCACCTGGCGCAACAGGGCTACAGCCATGCCTTGCAAATCGATGCCGACGGCCAGCACGACAGCGCCGACATTCCCCGCTTCAGCGCGCTGTGCGCCGCACATCCGCAAGCCGTCGTCAACGGCTGCCCGATCTACGACGAAAGCGTTCCCAAAGGCCGTTTGTATGCGCGCTACCTGACGCACGTGTGGGTCTGGATCAACACGCTGTCGTTCGACATCCGCGACTCGATGTGCGGCTTTCGCGTCTACCCGCTGGCCCACGTCAGCAGCTTGATCGCGACGCAAAAAATCGGCAGCCGCATGGATTTCGATACCGAGATCCTGGTGCGCCTGCACTGGCGCGGCGTGCACGTCATCAACCTGCCCACGCGCGTGCATTATCCGGCCGACGGCGTATCCCACTTCAAGGTCTGGCTCGACAATGTGCTGATTTCGCGCATGCACGCCGTACTGTTTTTCGGCATGCTGTGGCGTGCGCCGCTGCTGCTGGCGCGCAAGCTGTCTGGAACAACGGCATGAGCCCGTCCACCAGCAAAGCGTCTGCCCGCGCCGGCTACGGCAAGCATTGGGCGCACATCAACGAAGTCAGTTTCGTCGCCGGCATGCGTTTGCTGTTTTTCGTCTTTCGCGTGTGCGGGCGCTGGCCGTTCCGGCTGATGCTGTATCCGGTGCTGCTGTGGTACATGGCGCGCAACCCGGCGGCGCGCGCGGCCTCCATCGATTACCTGGCGCACCTGCGCGCGCAGCATCCGCAACTGGCGACACCAACCGGCATCGGTGGCGCCTTCCGTCACTTCTCGGCGTTCGGCGAAAGCCTGCTCGACAAGATGCTGTTGTGGGGCGGCCTGTTCCCGATGGACAAGATCACCTTGCACGACAACGCCGCGCTGTCGCGCGACATCGCTGCCGGCCGCGGCGGCCTCATGATCTGCACCCATCTGGGCAACCTGGAGTTGTGCCGCGTAATGAGCCGTCGCCATCCCCAGCTCAAACTGACCGTGCTGGTGCATACCAAGCATGCGCAAGCCTTCAACCAGATGCTGGCCCAGCTCGATCCCGCCAGCCAGTTGAACCTGCTGCAAGTCACCGAGATGACGCCCGCCACCGCCGTGCTGCTGGCGGAAAAAGTCGCGCGCGGCGAGTTTGTCGTGATTGCCGGCGACCGCGTGCCGGTGTCGCCTCATCCGCGCGTCGCGATGGCGCCATTCATGGGGGCGGCCGCGCCGTTTCCTATCGGCCCTTATGTGCTGGCCAGCCTGATGGATTGCCCGACTTACCTGCTGTTCTCGCGCCGCACGCGCGAGGGCGCCGAGATTTGTTTTGAAGGCTTTCGTGAACGGATACAGTTGCCGCGCAAGCAGCGCGATCAATTGCTCACTGAACTGGCGGCCGACTACGCCGCACGCCTGGAACAGCATTGCCTGCAAGCGCCTTTGCAGTGGTTCAACTTTTACGATTTCTGGGCCCTGCCCACACCGGATAGCCACCATGCCCCACACTAAGCCGTCAGTTGCTGCTGCAGCCGAGTTCGTCACCTTCGGCGCCGCACCGCTGACCATCGAACAAGTCAATGCCCTCGCCGAAAGATCGGCGCATGCCACGCTGTCGGATGCGCCCGAGTTCCTGGCGCGCATCCAGCGCGGCGCCGATTTTCTTGACCGCCTGCTGCGCGAAGACGGCACCGTCTACGGCGTCACCACCGGCTACGGCGACTCGTGCACCGTCACCGTGCCGCCCGAACTGATCGCCGACTTGCCGCACCATCTCTACACCTACCACGGCTGCGGCCTGGGCAGCGTGTTCACGCCCGAGCAAACGCGCGCGATCCTGGCCACCCGCCTGAGCTCGCTCTCCAAGGGCTATTCCGGCGTCAGCGTCGGCTTGCTCAAACAAATCGAAGCACTGCTGCAACACGACCTGCTGCCGTTGATTCCGTCCGAAGGTTCGGTCGGCGCCAGCGGCGACCTGACGCCGTTGTCGTATCTGGCGGCGGTATTGTGCGGCGAACGCCAGGTCTGGAACCAGGGCGAGCAAGTCGACGCCGCCCAGGCGCTGCAAGCCGCCGGCATGACGCCGTTGCGGCTGCGCCCCAAGGAAGGCCTGGCCATCATGAACGGCACCGCCGTGATGACCGCGCTGGCTTGCCTGGCTTATCAACGCGCCGACTACCTGTGCAAGCTCGCGACCCGCATCACCGCCATGGCCAGCTTCTCGCTGGACGGCAACGCCCATCATTTCGACGCCACGCTGTTCTCGGTCAAACCGCATCCCGGCCAGCAACAAGTAGCCGGCTGGCTGCAGACCGACCTCGCCTGCGACCAGCCGCTGCGCAACGAAAAACGCCTGCAAGACCGCTACTCGATCCGCTGCGCGCCGCACGTCATCGGCGTACTGACCGACGCGCTGCCGTGGCTGCGGAGCAATATCGAAAACGAACTCAACAGCGCCAACGACAATCCCATCATCGATCCCGACAACGAGCGCGTGCTGCACGGCGGCCATTTCTATGGCGGCCACATCGCCTTCGCCATGGACAGCATGAAGAACGCCGTCGCCAATATCGCCGACCTGCTTGATCGCCAGATGGCCTTGCTGGTCGACAGCCGCTACAACAACGGCCTGCCGTCCAACCTGTCGGGCGCCAAGGGGGCACGCGCCGCCATCAACCACGGCCTCAAGGCACTGCAGATCAGCTCCTCGGCGTGGACTGCCGAAGCGCTGAAACTGACCATGCCGGCTTCGGTTTTTTCGCGTTCCACCGAATGCCACAACCAGGACAAGGTCAGCATGGGCACCATCGCAGCGCGCGACTGCCTGCGCGTGCTGGAGTTGACCGAACAAGTGGTCGCAGCGCTGCTGATCACAGTGCGTCAGGGCGTCTGGCTGCGTAGCGAGCTGCAACCGGAAACAGCGCTGGCCGATCTGCCCGGCGGCCGTCTTGCCGCCATGCAGGAAGCGCTCGCCGCCGACATCGCGCCGGTCGCCGAAGACCGCATGCTGGAACCCGACCTGCGCCTGTTGCTCCAACGCCTACGCGCACGCGCCTGGAGCTTGTATGACTAAGATCACGCGGACCAATTCGCCATGGCAAGCCGAGGTCGAATTGCAGATCCAGTTCTACGACCTCGATCCGATGGAAGTGGTCTGGCACGGCCGCTATATCGAATACTTCGAGGCCGCGCGCTGCGCCCTGCTCGACCAGATCGACTACAACTATGCGGCGATGAAAGAGTCCGGCTACCTGTGGCCGATCATTGACCTGCAAGTGCGCTACTCCAACTCCGCCACCTTCCGCCAGCGCATCAAGGTGCGCGCCGCCATCACCGAATGGGAAAACCGCCTGAAGATGGAATACCTGGTCACCGACGCCGCCAGCGGGCAACGCCTGACACGCGGCACCACCACCCAGGTCGCGGTGCAGATGGACAAGCGTGAAATGTGCTTCGTCAGCCCGCCGGTGCTATGGCAAAAGCTGGGCTTACCTTATCCGGAACAATCATGATTCATTCGCTACGCAATACCCTGGCTGCACTGGCGCTGGCAGTCGCAGGCAGCTTTTCGGCCGGCGCGCAGGCCGCAGCTCCGGTGGCCCAGATCCAGGCGACGCTGGCCAAGCCCGCCGTGATGTGCGGCCGCTTCGACCAGACCAAGCAACTGACCGGCATCAAAAAACCCTTGTTGTCCAACGGCCGCTTTTGCGTCGCTGCCGGCAAGGGCATCCTGTGGCAAACCCAGCAGCCGTTCCCCAGCACCCTGCGCATCACCCGCAACGCCATCGTGCAGATGCAGAACGGCCGCGTGGCCATGCGCCTAGATGCCCAGCAGGAACCGGTTGTCAAGATGATCAACAACGTCTTGTTTTCGCTGCTGGCAGGTGACCTCAGTCAACTCGACAAACTGTTCGAACTGGACGGCGCCCTCAAGAACGGCAGCTGGAACGTCAACCTCAAGGCGCGTGAACCCGGCCTGGCCAAAGCCGTCGGCGACATCCGCCTGGACGGCGGCGCCTACGTCAACAAGGTCACCATGCTGGAAGCCTCGGGCGACCGCACCGAAATCGTGTTCTCCACCATCCAGAGCGGCGACGGCGCCATGACGGCTGAAGAAGGAGCCATGTTTGACTGATCGCGCCGACCGCCACGCCGCACCGGCAAAAACACCTGCACCTGCGCGCCGCGCAGTGCGCGGGCTGGCGCTGACATGGCTGCTGGTGGTGACGCTGCTGCTCGGCCACAACGCTTATCTGTGGCTGGTACAACGCGTCAGTCCCGACACCGACATCCTGGCCCTGCTGCCCTCATCGCGTCATGACGATGTGATGCAGCAAGCCTTCGCCCACATGGTCGACAGCGCCCAGCAAAAGGTCGTCGTGCTGGTCGGCGCAAACGACTGGGACAAGGCGGTGCAAGCCGCCGCCGCTTATCAAACCAGGATCGCCACCCAACCGGACTTGCTGCAGCCGATGGCCGGCGATGCTGCCCAGTTGCAGGGCGCATGGCTGTCGAGCTTCGACCACAGCCGCCTGATGCTGCTCACGCAACAACAACGCGAGCAGTTGCGCAACGAATCGCCGGAACAATGGAGCCAGCGCGCGCTCGGCGCCCTGTACGGCGCCTTCGGCGGCCCCAAGCTCGGCGCCTGGCAAGATGATCCGTTCGGCTTGTTCGGCGGCTGGGTGCAGGCACGCGCGCAAGAAACCCCGGTGCGTCCGCGCGACGGCCATCTGTTCGTGGAAAGCGGCGGTCAATCTTATGTGCTGCTGTTGCTGAACCTGCAGCAATCGGCGTTCTCGATCGCGGCCCAGCAACAAGTGATGCCGCTGCTGGCGCAAGCCACACAAGCTGCGCGGCAAGCCGTGCCGGGTAGCGAAATCATCACCGCCGGCGTGATCCTGCATGCCGCCGCCGGCAGCCAGCAAGCCAGCAGTGAAATGGCCACCATCGGCGCCGGTTCGCTGATCGGCATCCTGTTGCTGATGTGGCTGTGCTTCCGCTCGCTCAAGCCGATTGCGCTGATCGCCGTGTCAATTGCGATCGGCTGCCTCGGCGCGCTGTCAGTCAGCTGGCTGCTGTTCGGTCGCCTGCATTTGCTGACGCTGGTGTTCGGCGCCAGCCTGGTCGGCATCGCCCAGGACTACGCGATCTATTTCCTGTGCGCGCGGCTCGGCAATGCGGCGCCCATGGATTCGAGCCAACTGCTGCGCCGCCTGCTGCCAGGCCTGGGCCTGATGCTGCTGGCGGCCGTGATCGGCTACCTCGGCATGGCGCTGACGCCCTTCCCGGGCTTGCGCCAGATGGCGGTGTTCTCGGTGCTGGGTTTATTGTTTGCCTGGCTGACCGTGATCCTGTGGTTCCCGACGCTGATCCATGCCGACAGCTTGCGTAGCACACCGCTGGCGCAGCGCTACAGCGGCAGCATACAAAAATGGCCGCAGTTCCGCTTCCACCGGAATGGCTGGATCTTGCTGGCGCTGTTCGCGGTATTGGCGACGCTCGGCTTGACGCGCCTGCACGTCAGCGACGATATCCGCTCGCTGCAAAAGACGCCGCAACATTTGATCGACGACCAGATCAAGCTCGGCAAGCTGCTCGACACGCCGACGCCGGCGCAGTTTTACCTGGTGCGCGGCGACTCGGCTGAAATCGTCCTGCAACGCGAAGAACAATTGAAGCTGCAATTGCAAACCGTCATCGACAAAAAATTGATCAGCGGAGTGCAGGCCATCTCCAACTGGGTGCCGTCGCAGCAGCAGCAACACGCCGACCACGACCTGATCGCCGCCAGACTGCTGGCGCCGCCAGGTCCGCTGGCTGCCATCGCCGCCGCCATCGATGAAACCGAAGCGTGGCAGCAAGCACTGCGGCAACGCCTGCTGGCACAGGACCAGGCACTGCTGCCGGAGACGTTCCTCGCCGCACCGGCCGGCCAGCCGTGGCGCCATCTGTGGCTCGGCAAGACCGGCGCGCAATACGCCAGCATCGTGGCGGTGCGCGGCTTGAGCGACTATCGCCAGCTGCCCGTGCTGGCCGGCATCGCCGCCAGGGTCAGCGGCGTGCAATGGGTTGACAAGGTGGCCGATATTTCCTCGGTGCTGCGCTACTACCGGCAATACATGAGCTGGGCTTTGCTGGCGGCCTATGCCACCATTTTCGTGTTGCTCACGCTGCGCTATCGCCGCGCCGCCTGGCGCGCCATCGCACCCCCGCTGCTGGCGACGCTGGCGACGCTGGCGCTGTTCGGCCTGCTCGGCCAACCGCTGCAACTATTCCATGTGCTGGCCTGCCTGCTGCTGCTGGGACTCGGTGTCGATTACGGCATCTTCCTGCAGGAAGCCGACGCGCACCAGCGCCGCTACGCCTGGCTGACGATAGGTTTGTCGGCCGTCAGCGCCTTGCTGTCGTTCGGACTGCTGGCCTTGAGCAGCAGCCCGCCGCTACATGCCTTCGGACTCACCATGCTGACCGGCATGGCGCTGGTCTGGCTCATTTCACCCTGCTTTGCCGGCTCGCCGCCGCCCTCCCATGACTAGAACTCATTTCATACATATCCGTAAGTGCGAACGATCCTGTTTGGGAGGTAGTGCAAGGCGCGTCGTGCCGCCAAGGGTGGCTCCCTTGGCAAACGGCGCAACGCAGCAATACGCCCAAACAGGACGTTCCCGAAGGGTTTTCCCTAGAAAGGGCGCTGGCCGCGTTGCACTCCTTGCGCGTCGCACCGCTATGCGACGCGTCGCACGCCTTGCCAGCACCCTTTCTAGGGCAAACGCATCTCACGGATATGTATAAAATGAGTTCTAACAATAATATCGAGCAACACGAAATCCTGATCATCGGCGCCGGTCCGGCCGGCGCGGTTGCCGCCGCCTTGTTGCGTCGTCGCGGCCATCAGGTCCTGGTGGTCGAGCGCGAACAATTCCCGCGCTTTTCGATCGGCGAAAGCCTGCTGCCGCAAAGCATGGCCTACCTGGAACAGGCCGGCATGCTGCAAGCGGTGGTCGAGCATGGCTTCCAGTTCAAGAACGGCGCCTCGTTCGTGTGTGGCGAGCGACAAACCGCATTCGACTTCCGCGACAAACACGCGCCGGGCTGGGGCACGACTTACCAGGTGCAGCGCGCCGACTTCGACCACCTCCTGGCCCGGGAAGCCGAACGCCAGGGCGCCCAGATCCGCTATCGCCACAGCGTCACCGCGGTCGACCTGGACGGCCCGCGTCCGCTCACCCATGTGCGCGACGCCGACGGCCGCGATTACGTCATCGAATCAACATTCATCCTTGACGCCAGCGGCTTCGGGCGCGTGCTGCCGCGCCTGCTGGACCTGGAACGACCGTCCGGTTTCCCGGTGCGCGGCGCCTACTTCACGCACATTGCCGACGGCATCCGCGATCCGCAGTTCGATCGCAACAAGATCCGCATCACCGTGCACCCGCAACATCACAACGTCTGGTACTGGCTGATTCCATTCGCCCAGGGCCGCTGTTCCCTCGGCGTGGTGGCCGAAGCGGCCTTCCTGGCCGAGGTGGCCGGCGACGATACTGAAAAACTGCGCACGCTGGTCATGCAAGACCCGGCCCTGCGCCAGCTGCTGCAACATGCCGCTTGGGATACCCCGGCCCGCAACATCGCCGGCTATGCCGCCAACGTGACCTCGCTGTGGGGTAAAAATTATGCGCTGCTCGGCAACGCCGGTGAATTCCTCGACCCGATCTTTTCCTCCGGCGTCACCATTGCAATGAAGTCGGCCAGCCTGGCCAGCGAGGTGTTGTCGCGCCAGCTCGCCGGCGCAGCGGTCGACTGGGAAAGCGACTACGCCGTGCCGCTCAAGAACGGTGTCGACACCTTCCGCACCTTTGTCGAATCCTGGTACGCCGGCGGCTTCCAGAAAGTAATCTTCCATGCACAGCAGGAACCCGCCATCCGCCGCATGATTTCGTCCATCCTGGCCGGCTATGCCTGGGACCAGAGCAATCCTTTCGTCAGCGAAAGCAAACGCCGCCTGACGGCGCTGGAGAGCATATGCGCCGGAACCTGACGACTGCATTGCGCATTGCAGCGCTGGCCTCGGCCCTGTTGCTGACGGCCTGCGCCGGCACGCCGCCGGCAGCATCAAACTCGCCCACCGCGCCGACGCGCCTGTACCTGCAATTATCGCCGGCCTCGCTGGGCGTTTCGCTCAGCCTGCAACAACACCTGACCGTTGAACGCGCCGGTCGCACCGATGATATCGACACCGTGCTGGAGATCGAGCCCGACCGTCTCGACCTGGTCGGCCTGGCCTTCGGCCAGCGCGTGATGACGCTGCACTATGACGGCAAAGACCTCAAGACCTGGCGTCATTTCATGCTGCCCAAGGAAGTGCGCGGCGAAGACGTATTGCAGGATGTGCAACTCACGCTGTGGCCAGCAGCGGCCATCCGCGCCGCCCTGCCCGCCGGCTGGGCACTGGAAGAAAACGGCATGCAGCGCACCCTGCTGCAAGATCACGAAGTGGTCACGCAAATCGATTATCCTGACCACAAAGCCTGGGGCGGCAAAGTCATCCTGAGCAATCTACGCTACCACTACAAACTGACCATCGTATCGGTGGTCACCGCACCATGACGCTTTATCTCAACGCACTCGGCATGATCTGTTCGCTCGGCGCCACGCACGACGCCATCCGCCAGCGCCTGTTTGCCGGCGACAGCGGCCTCAAGCCAAATCCGCGCTACCGATACAACGACGTCGAGCGCAGCGTCGGCGCGATTGACCTGGCCGACGCGCAGTTGCCCGATGCGGCCACTTTGCCGCTGCGCGAACGCAGCCGCAACAACCGCCTGGCGCTGGCTGCGCTGGCGCAAATACGACCACAGGTCGATGCACTGATCGCACGTTACGGCGCGCATCGCATCGGCGTGGTGCTCGGCACCAGCACTTCCGGCATCGCCGAAGGCGAGCTCGCCTTCCGGCACTACCTTCGCCACGGCGCATTTCCTGCACAATTCCATTACGGCCAGCAAGAGCTGGGTTCGCCGGCGGCGGCGCTGGCCGCCACGCTGGGCATCAGCGGCCCAGCCTATGTCCATTCCAGCGCCTGCTCCTCCAGCGCCAAAGCCATGGCCAGTGCGGCGCGCCTGCTCAACATGGGCTTGTGCGACGCCGTCATCAGCGGCGGTGTCGACACACTCTGCGACTTCACGATTGCGGGTTTTTCTGCATTGGACTCGGTCAGCGCCGAGCGCTGCAATCCGTTCAGCGTCAACCGCTGCGGCATCAACATCGGTGAAGGCGCGGCACTGTTCGTCATGAGCGCCACGCCTGCCACAGTGGCGCTGTGCGGCTGGGGCGAATCGTCCGACGCGCATCATATTTCGGCACCCGACCCGAGCGGTGCGGGTGCCATACTGGCGATCACGCAGGCGCTGCAACGCGCCGCCCTCGCGCCGGCGCAAATCGACTACATCAACCTGCACGGCACCGCGACCCTGCAAAACGACGCGATGGAGTCACAGGCGATCCATCAGTTGTTTGGCGCCGCCACTCCCGTCAGTTCGACCAAGTCCTTGACCGGCCACACGCTGGGCGCGGCCAGCGCCATCGAAGCCGGTCTGTGCTGGCTGAGCATGCAGGACGACAATCCGGACGGCGTGCTGCCGCCGCACCTGTGGGACGGCCAGGCCGACCCGGCGCTGCCGGCGCTCAATCTGGTCAAGCGCGGCGACGCGCTCGGCCGGCCGCTGCGCTACGTGTTGAGCAATTCATTTGCGTTTGGCGGCAGCAACGCCGCCCTGATTTTTGGGAGAAGCTGACATGCGCTTGCCGGACATCGCCACGCTGGTGCCGCATGCCGCACCGATGCTGCTGCTGGACCGCGTACTCCGCGTCGATGCAGAAACCCTGTGCGCCGAAGTCGCGATCCGTCCCGACAGCCTGTTCTACGGCGAGCGCGGCATCGGCGCCTGGGTCGGCATCGAATACATGGCGCAGGCGATTGCCGCTTACGCCGGTTATCATGCGCAACAGCGCGGCGAGCCGGTCAAGATCGGCTTCCTGCTTGGCGCGCGCCGCTATGAATGCAGTCGCCCCTGGTTTGTCGCCGGCGACTGCCTGCAGGTGGAAGTGCAACAATTACTACAAGCCGAGAACGGCCTGGGATCGTTTTCCTGCACCATCAGGGAAAGCAACACACAACAACAACTGGCGCAGGCGACGGTATCCGTCTTCCAGCCGCATGACGCCAACGCGTTTCTGGAAAGTGAACAATGACGACAACGGCGAACAAATCCATCCTGGTCACCGGCTCCAGCCGCGGCATCGGCAAAGCCATCGCGCTGCGCCTGGCGCGCGACGGCTATGACATCATCCTGCACTGCCACAGCCGGCGCGATGCTGCCGAGGCGGTGGCGGTAGAAATCGCTGCGCTCGGTCGCGCGGCGCGGGTGCTGCAATTCGACATCGCCGACCGCGCCCAGAGCGCATCCATCCTGCTGCGCGACGTCGAACAGCACGGCGCCTATTACGGCGTGGTCTGCAATGCCGGCATCGCGCGCGACAATGCCTTCCCGTCAATCTCGGGCGAAGACTGGGACAGCGTCCTCAAGACCAATCTGGATGGCTTCTACAACGTGCTCCATCCGCTCACCATGCCGATGGTGCAGCGTCGCCAGCCCGGCCGCATCGTCACGCTGGCGTCGGTGTCGGGGCTGGTGGGCAATCGCGGCCAGGTCAATTACAGCGCCGCCAAAGCCGGCATCATCGGCGCCACCAAGGCGCTGGCGCTGGAACTGGCCAAGCGCAATATCACCGTCAACTGCGTCGCACCGGGCCTGATCGAGACCGACATGACACAAGACCTGCCGATGGAAGAAGTGCTCAAAATGATTCCCGCACGTCGCGCCGGCAAACCGGACGAAGTCGCCGCCGCCGTCAGTTTCCTGATGCACGAAGATGCCGCCTACATTACGCGCCAGGTCATCTCGGTCAACGGAGGCCTGGCATGACGCTAAGCAAACGCACACTCACCGAACGCCGCGTGGTCGTCACCGGCATGGCTGGCATCAGCCCCATCGGCAACGACTGGAACAGCGTGCAGGAACATTTGCGCAGCTACCGTAACGCGGTAGTGCGCATGCCCGACTGGGATGAATACAGCGGCTTGCATACGCGCCTGGGCGCACCGGCGGCGGCATTCGCACTCTCCGACAAATACAACCGCAAGACCACGCGCAGCATGGGCCGCGTCGCATTGATGGCGACCCGCGCCAGCGAATGGGCGCTGGCCGACGCCGGCCTGCTCGACGCCCCGCTGCTCAAGAGCGGCGCCATCGGCATCGCCTACGGCTCCTCGGCCGGCACGCCCAGCGCGGTTGCCGACTTCAGCATGCTGTTCACTGAGAAGAGCACCCGGAACATCAACGCCAACACCTACCTCAAGATGATGGCGCATACCGCGCCGGTCAACATGGGTGTCTTCTTCGGCGTCACCGGTCGCATCATCACCACCTCCAGCGCCTGCACTTCCGGCAGCCAGGGCATCGGCTACGCCTACGAGACGATCCGCAGCGGCCGCCAGGTCGCCATGATCGCCGGCGGCTCGGAAGAACTGTGCGCCTCGGAGGCCGCCGTATTCGATACGCTCTACGCCACCAGCGTGCGCAACGACACGCCGGCCATCACGCCGAGTCCCTTCGACGAACAGCGCGATGGCCTGGTGCTGGGCGAAGGCGCCGGCACGCTGATCCTGGAAGAACGGGAACATGCCCAGGCGCGCGGCGCCCGCATCTATGCCGAGATCGTCGGCTTCGGCACCAATAGCGACGGCAGCCACGTCACCAATCCCAACGCCGACACCATGAAGATCGCCATCGACATGGCGCTGGCCGACGCCGGCCTCGATGCCGCCGCGATCGGCTACATCAACGCCCACGGCACCGGCACCAAACAGGGCGACGTCGCCGAATCCAACGCCACGGCGCGCGTGTTCGGTGACAAAACACCGATCAGTTCGCTCAAGAGCTACATGGGCCACACGCTGGGCGCCTGCGGTGCGCTGGAAGCCTGGCTCAGCATCGAGATGATGCGCAACGGCTGGTTCGCTCCGACCATCAATTTGAATAAAGTCGACGCCGAATGCGGCGAGCTCGACTACCTCACCGGCGAAGGCCGCCGACTCGATTGTGAATATGTGATGTCGAATAATTTTGCGTTCGGCGGCATCAATACTTCGCTGATTTTCAGGCGCAGCCTTTAAATCCATTGCACCATGCCAAATCCTCTTCACCAAAACCAAGGAGCACACACAATGAAAAAAATCATTTCCCTCTCTTTTGCACTCTGCATTCTGGCTGTTTCCGCATTTTCTGCTCAAGCCCGAGATACGGAATACAAATTGCCGATTGAAGATGGATTGAATACAAAAGACGCAGAGGCAAAGCTCAGCGGTGCGGTGAAGTTTTATTTTGCTGATCAAAAACACCCTGCCGTGTTGGAAAAATTGGCGACGGATGTGTCCAATCGTAAAACCAATTCTTTCGGAAAACCGGATGAAGTTGCGTGCAACTGGGCCTTCCTTTCGGCGCTGCTGGCGTTCGAAACCCGTGCAAAGCAACTGGGCGCCAATGCCGTCGTCAACATCGTGAGCTATTACAAGAAAGATGAAATGGCCAGTGCCGACAAGTTTGAATGCCACGCAGGCGCCTTCGTTGCCGGCGTGGCACTCAAGGGCGATTTTGTCAAAATTTCAGATAAATAAAAGCCCCGTACCGGCGGCCCAATTGTGGCTGCTGAACGGCAATCTGGTGCCAGACGCCAGGTTGCCGTTGCTGGCCGCATCCCTCGGCGCCAGCGAACGCCAACGCTACGAACGCTTCCTGCGCCCACAACGCGCGCGCGAATTTCTGCTTGGACGCCTGCTGCTGCGCCATGCCGCGCAGGAAATGCTGGGGGTGCCACACCACCAGATCGTCATCACCGAACGTGACGACAAGGCGCCCGTGCTGGCATTGCCAGCCTCTTGTCCCTCGTCCGATTTTCATTTCAGCCTGTCGCACAGCAAGCAGTTCGTCGCCTGCCTGGTCAGCCGTGATACGCCTGTGGGGCTCGATATCGAATCGCCGCTCCCACAACGAGACGTGCTCGCCCTGAGCAGCGCCGCTTTCACTGCCGCAGAACATGTGTGGCTCGCGCAACAAGCCGAGACGCTGCGCCAGACGGCCTTTTATCGTTTATGGAACAGCAAGGAAGCCTGGTACAAGCTGATGTCGGCACAAGGCAAGCCGGTCGACAAGCTGCCGTCGCTGATCGATGCCGACGGCAAATTCCAGGACAGTACAACTGACTGGCACAGTTACACCTTCACGCATGCGGAGTTGTACCTGGCAACCTGCAGCAACCGCGCGCTGGCATCGCTTGAACTGATCGACGACGTCACTGCCGATCAGATGGTATGTGCTTAGAGCGTGTTTACGATCTTACTGCGAGGCCGTGATCCTGCATCGGGCGGCCGCAAAACCGGGCAGGCCATATATCGCATCAAGCATGGTCTGCTCGATAACTACCTGTCTCACCAGCTCAACAATCCTGCCGCCAAGATGCGCTTTGCGTAGGGCCTGTTAACAATCTTCAAAACTGACGGACTCGAAATTTTCATTTTTAGATTGGAAATCGCTCATCAGAATTTAATGATTAAAAAAGATTCTTCATCATTCGAATTAATTTTAATGAACAGTCTTTTTTGCGTACGACAATGCACGACGCAGTGAAATCTCATTAGCATGGCGAACATTCAATGACGCCATCATGGAGACGATTCACATGCCTGACTCGATACAAGACATCGCAAGAACAACGCAGCTTCTCAAGACCCTCACCGGCCAGCAGCAATACCATGTAAAAGTCCCTGGCACCGCCTCTGCGGCGCTGTTGTCGGTAGTGTCTTTCGAAGCAACTGAGGCCTTGGGTGAGCCGTATCGCATCGTCGTGCAGCTCACGCATCCGCAGGAATTGGATCGTGCGCAGTATCTCGGCAAAGAGGCCAGCTTCAACATCACGCCGTCGGTCATTGATGCATTTTCCGGCCACGTCAACGCAGAGCAAGAGGGGCGCACTTTCGCTGGCTGCATCACCCAGTTCAACAAGCGCAAACAAACGCACGATTTTCACAGCTACGACATCGTCATCGAACCGCTGGTCGCTCGTCTGCGCCTGACCCACGCCAGCCGCGTGTTCCAAACAAAGACCGCGCCGCAGATCATCGAAGCCATCCTGCGCCGCCACGACTTCAACGGCAATCAGTTCCTGTTCAAGACCCGTCGCACCTATCCCGAGCATGCCTTCCGTCTGCAATACCAGATGAGCGATTGGGACTACATCCATCTGCTGATGCAGCAGGAAGGTCTGTACAGCTATTTCACTCCCGGCAAGTTCGGTGACATCATCGTCTTCGGCGACGACATCGATCACTACATCTACAAGCCCGAACTCAAGGTACCGTATCGCGAAACAGCAGGACTGGAGTCGGACCAGGAAACGGTGTTTAGTCTGCAAACACAGTCGCAAACGGTCCCAGCTTCGTACCGTGTCGCCGACTACCACCCAGCCAATGCCTGGGAGCGCTTCAAGGAAGACGCCAACATCGCCCGCGCCGACAAGACCACCTACGGTCAACCCTACGTCTATGGCAGCCATCATCTGAATCAGGCTAGCGCCAAGTGGGAAGCGCAATTGCGGCATGAGGCTGCCATCTCCAGTCAGATTACTTATACCGGGCAGAGCAACATTCTTGAGTTGCGTCCGGCGCGCATTCTGCGTATGGACCATGCCTTGCCCGATGCACCCAACGGCCAAGTCATCGTCAGCGTCACCCACAGCGGCGCACGCGATGCCGCCTCATTCCCTCTGACCGGCGTTTCCGCATCCCGCTTGACGAAGCTAACTGGCCGAAGATCGCCGGAACACTGTCGGCAAGAGTGACCTCGCCCGGCAAGTACCCGCATGCCTACATCACCAAGCACGGCCACTACACCGTGCGCTTCGATCTTGATTTCGATGAGTGGCATCCCGGTGGTGAAAGCGTGCCGCTGCGTCTGGCGAAACCGTTCGCTGGCGCCAACGAAACGGGGTTCCACTTTCCGATTATTGATGGCACCGAAGCGGCGATTGCCTTCATGGACGGCAAGGGTGTATTCATCAGTGCCGACCTGCAAACCAAGGCTGGCGGCAAGCAGCTTGATATGCAGGCTGCGCAAACCATGCTCAATCAATTGCAGGCCCAGGCGCAAGGACTGGCGCAAGCCGCTGCTGTCGCCAAAGCAGAAGTCGCTGACCTGCAACAGCAAAACGACTGGCTGCGCAACAGTGTGGCTGAGCTGAAAGAAGCCGTCTTGCTGCTGTCCTCACCAACAGGCATTGCCGCAGCCACACCAAGGCATATCAATCTATCGGCCGGACAAGACATCATGCAGCGCAGCGGCGACGATCAAGCGCTATGAATTCACCGGCCGATGGGGATTCATTCGCATGCTGGAACGGGCGCATGTCGAACCGGTCGATAGCGCAACCTATCAGTTGACCTGGCAGGGCATGCCTGACCCCGGCGCGATGGCAGGAAACGCGGCGCGAGCGAACGATCCGGATCATTTGATGCCGCGTGCACCGCTGGCGCCGGCTTCTGCCGAGCTGGCCTATCCCTTGTCGTATGTGATGCGTACGGAAGCCGGACGCGGACCGCTGGAGATGTTGAGCTTGCGTGATTTCGCGTTGCCGTCGCGGATTTTTGTGGCTGCGACGCGCAGCGTAACCAAAAAATAATGAAAGCCACCTGCCCTCGATGCTTTTTTTGAAAATCCTTACCTGAGCATGAACGACATCGCCGACAAGCTGTTCAGCACGCGTACCGCAAACTCTACCGTGGGCGCATCGAATTTCAGCGTCACCGCATCCACCCGCTCCACGATCGGCAACTGACAGAACAAGTCGGTCAGCGCCGGCGTCTGCACCTGCAAACGACAAGTCACCGGAACTTCAATACGATATTTCGGCATCTGTTTCGAGCGCGCCGCCTGCACCGCTTCCTGCGCGGTTTTTTCCAGCAAGGCGCAGGCCTGTTGCGGCGACAGCGAATCGCCGCTGTTGGCGCCGTGGGCCTGCTTGATTTCGGCAAAATGCGCGTGCGGGAACAGCGGCCGGGCTTCTTCGACAAAGGCGTCGTCGCCGCTGCCGAAGATCACCGGCACGCCGTGCTCGCCGGCCAGCGCGCCGTAAATGCCGGCTTCGCCCAACTCCGCACCGTTCAGCCATACGCGCGAAAACGCCAAGCTGTTGATGGTGTGCGCCAGGATGCCACGCGTCTGCGAGCGAGCGTGATAGCCGACCATCATGACGGCATCGATATTGCCGGCCACCCCGCCCATCATGCCGAGCACGCGCGGCTTGCCGAGCACCATACGGGCGGCGGGATGCAGCAGCTCCGGCAACAGGTTGCGGAAACTGCCGTGCGAATCATTGACCACAATTTCTTGTGCGCCGCCAGCCAGCGCGCCGCGAATGACGGCGTTGGCTTCTTCCGTCATCTGGCGGCGCGCGCGTTCGTATTCGCCGTTGCCGGCGCGCGTCTGTTCAGGATGGAAAACAGCGGCGATGCCTTCGATGTCGACGGAAATCAGGATGTTCATGTGTGCTCCATGGTGGCCAGCGCAGCGACCATTTCGGTCAGCGCACGGCGTTGATGTCCATCGCGGCCCTTGACCGCTTCGGCGGCAAACAGGGCGTTGAGGATGGCTTGTTCGGTGCTGTCGGCAACCGCGTGGAACAGCGGATCCAGCAGGCTGTCGTGCAGGCAGGAAAATGCGTTCACGGCAGCGGCGTCGTCGACTTGATGCGGCACTGTCTGCGCCGTGGAAAACGCCAGCGCGATATCGCCGCTGCCGTGGCCGTAGACCGAGCCGGTACGCGCCAGGCCGGCGCCGGTGCGCGTCGCCAGGCGACGCAACTGGCGCGCATCGAGCGGCGCATCGGTGGCGATCAGCATGATGATGGAGCCCTTCTCCGGCTCTTGGTCTTGCTTCTGCATGCCTTTGAGCGTGCGGCCGAGCGGCTCGCCGGCCACCACCAGGTCGGCCAGCTTGCCGAAATTGGCCAGCACCAGCGCGCCCACGGTGTAGCCGGCGTTGCCGATGGCAACCTGGCGCGAGGCGCTGCCGATGCCACCCTTGAGTTCGAAACAGGACATCCCGCGCCCGGCGCCGACGGCGCCCTGCACCACCTGGTCGGAAGCGTTTTGCACGGCGTGCAGGTAGTGCTGCTGTTCCACCGCAAATTCCTGCAAATCGTTGAGATAGCCGTCATTGCATTCGAACACCAGCGGATTGACGCTGGGCAGTTCGCGGCCGATACCGGGGTTGGCAGCCACCGCCGCACGCGTTTGCGCAGTCACGACGGCGCCCACCGCAAAGGTGTTGGTCAGCGCGATCGGGGTTTCCAGCACACCGAGCTCGTCCACCTGCATCAGGCCCACGCTTTTGCCGAAGCCGTTCAAGATGACTGCCGCGGCTGGTACCTTGTCGCGGAACAGGTCGCCCGCGTGGGGACACACCACCGTGACGCCGGTCTGGATGGCGCCGTAATTCAGTGTGCAGTGGCCGACGGTGACGCCGGGTACATCGGCGATGCTGTTGCCGCAGCCGGCTGGCAGCTTGCCGATGTGGGGAGGAGTGCGATTGCTCATGGTCGTAGGCGCGGCGCGCGGCCGCGCTGTCGGTGATGTCTCTATTTTTGGTCCAGCTTGGGATCGAGCGCATCGCGCAGGCCATCGCCGAGCAGGTTGAACGCCAGCACGGTCAGGAAGATCGCCAGGCTCGGGAAGATCGCGATATGCGGCGCCGTCATCATATCGGAACGCGCTTCATTGAGCATCGCGCCCCATTCCGGCGTCGGCGGTTGTGCGCCCAGGCCGAGGAAGGACAAGCTGGCGGCAGTGATGATCGAAGTCCCGATACGCATCGTGAAATACACCACCACCGACGAAATCGTGCCAGGGAAGATGTGGCGCAAGATGATGGTCATGTCGTTGGCGCCGATGCTGCGCACCGCCTCGATATACGTCAGCTGCTTGAGCGAGAGCGTATTGCCGCGCACCAGCCGGGCGAACGCCGGGATACTGAAGATCGCCACTGCGATGATCACATTGGTCATGCCGTTGCCGAGTATCGCCACAATGGCGATGGCCAGCAAGATGCCTGGGAACGCAAACAGCACGTCGCAAATGCGCATGATGATGCGATCGGCCCAGCCTTCGTAATAGCCGGCCACCAGGCCGAGGAAGGTGCCGACGATGGCGCCCACGGCCACCGACGAGAAACCCACCGCCAGCGACAACTGGGTGCCCAGCAAAATGCGGCTGAAAATATCATGGCCCAGCGAATCGACGCCGAACCAGTGTTGCAACGACGGCCCGGCATTGAGCGCATCGTAGTCGAAGTAATTTTCGGCGTCGTAAGGCGTGATGTAAGGCGAGATGATCGCGATCACCACCAGGAACAGCACGAAGCCGCCGGCCGCCAGCGCCAACGGTTGTTTCTTGAACTTGCGCCAGAATTCGCTCCATGGTGTACGGATCGATTTGGACACGGCAACTGCGACGGCAGGGGTAGTGGAAGTCGACATGCTCTGCCTCACTTGTAACGGATGCTCGGATTGATGACGGCATACAGCACGTCGACAATCAGATTGATGAAAATGAATTCCAGCGAGAACAACAGGATCTCGGCCTGGATGATCGGATAGTCGCGCATCTCGACGGCGTCGATCAGCAAGCGTCCCATGCCGGGCCAGTTGAATACTTTTTCGACCACGATGGAGCCGCCCAGCAAGAAGCCGAACTGCAGGCCCATCATCGTCACCACCGGAATCAGCGCATTGCGCAGGCAATGCTTGGCCACCACGATACGCTCGCTCAAGCCCTTGGCGCGCGCGGTGCGCACGAAGTCTTCCTTCATGATTTCGATGAACGAGGAGCGCGTGAAGCGCGCCATGATTGCCGCCACGCCGGCCCCCAGCGTCAGCGACGGCAGGATGTAATGACGCCAGCTGTCGGCGCCGACGGTCGGCAGCCAACCCAACTGCACCGAGAACACTTCCATGAACACCATGCCCAGCGCGAACGGCGGGAAGGAAATCCCCGACACCGCCAGCGTCATGCCGACGCGGTCCGGCCATTCATTGCGCCACACCGCCGAAAACACGCCGATGAACAAACCGAAGATGACTGCCCACACCATGCTGGTGACGGTCAGCCACAGCGTCGGCCAGAAGCGTTCCATGATTTCCTGGCTGACCGGCAGCTTGCTGCGCAGCGAAGTGCCGAAATCGCCATGCGCCGCATTCACGAAGAAGCGCACGAATTGCGTGTGGATGGGTTGATCCAGGCCGAGGTCGGCGCGGATCAGTGCGACGGTGCTCTCGTCGGCTTCCGGGCCGGCGGCCAGCCGCGCCGGATCACCGGGCAGCAAGTGGACGAACAGGAATACCATCACCGCGACCAGCAACAAGGTCGGGATCAATCCCAGCAGACGTTTTAAAACATAAGAAAACATGGCGCGTCCTGCAATGATTCAACTACTCGGGAAGCGACGGCCTGCATGCCCGGCATGCGGCGGTCGCTGGAAAATTCGGTACTGCATGATGGTTGCCACCACAACCATCGCCCCACCGCGGCAGGACGATGGCAGCGGCGCCGGCCGGCGCCGCTACTGACCAATTACTTCAGCTCGATGTCGTCGAAATTGAACGACGCATCAGGCATCACGTACACGCCCTTGAGGTTCTTGCTGCGTGCATACAAGACTTTTTCCGTCACCAGGAAGGCCCATGGCGCATCCTTCCAGATTTCGGTTTGTGCATCCTTATACAAGGCGGCCTTCTGCGTGCGGTCGGTGACGGTCAACGCCTGGGCGATGTCGCCGTCGACCTTGTCGCTCTTGTAGTAAGCGGTGTTGTAGAGCTTCGGCGGGAAGGCTTCGGACGCCAGCAGCGGACGCAGGCCCCAGTCGGCTTCGCCGGTCGAGGACGACCAGCCGCTGTAGTACAGACGCACCGGCGCAGTCTCCGGATTCGGCGAGCTCTCGACCTTCTCTACGCGTTGACCGGCTTCCAGCGCCTGCACCTTGACCTTGATGCCGACTTGCGCCAGTTGCTGTTGCAGGAACTGGATGATCTTCAGTGCGGTGGTGTGGGTGTAGGCCGACCACAGTTCGGTTTCAAAACCGTTCGGATAACCGGCTTCGGCCAGCAAGGCCTTGGCCTTCTTCACGTCATACGGCCAGGGACCGGTCTTGACCGCATAGTCGACGCCCTGCGGCAGCACGCCGTCCATCGGCACGGCATAGCCGCTGAAGGCGACCTTGACCAGCGCATCCTTGTTGATCGCATAGTTGATGGCCTGGCGCACCTTGACGTTGTCGAACGGCTTTTGCTTGACGTTCATCGACATGTAGCGCTGGATGATGGACGGGCCGCTGACGATGTCCAGTGCGCCCTTGCCTTTCAACAGCTCAGCCTGTTCGTACGGCAGCGGGAAAGTGAACTGCGCTTCGCCGGTTTGCATCATGGCGGCGCGCGAGTTGTTGTCCACCACCGGCTTCCAGACGATTTCGTCGATCTTCGGATAACCGGTCTTCCAGTAGCCGGCGAATTTTTCCGCCTTCATGTAATCGGTCTGCTTCCATTCGACAAACTTGAACGGACCGGTGCCGACCGGATGGAAGGCAATGTCCTTGCTGCCGTAGAGCTTGAGCGCAGTCGGCGAGATGATCACGGCCGACGGATGGGCCAGCACGTTGATGAAGGCCGAGAACGGTTCCTTCAGCACGATCTTGACGGTGTAATCGTTCAGCACTTCGGTACGGGCGACGCGGTTGAACAGGTTGTAGCGCTTGAGCTTGTTGTCCGGATTGGTGACGCGGTCCATCACGGCTTTCACGGCGTCGGCCTTGAACACGGTGCCGTCATGGAACTTCACGCCCTGGCGCAGGCGGATGGTGTATTCCAGGCCATCCTTGCTGACCAGGTAGCCTTCGGCCAGCACATTGACCAGCTTGAGGTCCTTGTCGAACGCAAACAGGCCTTGATAGAAAGACTTGGTCACGGCCAGCGACAGCGTGTCGTTGGCGTCGTAGGGATCCATGGTGGTGAAGGTGGACGCCACCGCGAGCGTGACGCTCTTGGCAGCCCAGGCGTGCACGGCGGCGAACTGCAGCGTGGTGCCGATGGCGCCGAGCGCCAGCCAGCGAATGACAGTTGTGCCGCGACGGGAAGAGTGGGTAGTCATGGTGTGGCTCCTGAGTTTCTAAGTAAAGGAAGTGGCGACAACAAATTAAAAAGCAGCGGAAATGCGATGTGTTGCAACAAAATGGCCGGGGCCGACTTGCTTCAGGGGTTCGACCAGCGGATCATCTCCGATGGCGCGAATGGGGCTGGGAATCTCATCATTTTGCAACGCCTTCTTCAGATGACGCAGCTCGGGATCGGCCACCGGCACGGCAGCCATGAGCTTGCGTGTGTAAGGATGCTGAGGATTTTCAAAGATCGCGCGACGCGGACCGATCTCGACGATCTGGCCCAGGTACATCACCGCGACGCGGTGGCTGATGCGCTCCACCACCGCCATGTCGTGCGAGATGAAGACGAAGGAAATGCCCAGCTCGGCCTGCAAGTCCAGCATCAGGTTGACGATCTGCGCCTGGATCGACACATCCAGCGCCGACACCGATTCATCGGCGATGACGATCTTGGGATTCAAGGCCAGCGCCCGGGCGATGCAGATGCGCTGGCGCTGGCCGCCCGAAAATTCATGCGGATAGCGTTGTGCATGCTCGGGCAACAGGCCCACGCGCGTGAGCAGTGCATCGACACGTTCTTGCGCGCCCTCTTTCATCCCATGCACCAGCATCGGCTCCATGATGGAATAACCGACTGTCATGCGCGGATCAAGCGAGGCGAACGGATCCTGGAAAATGAACTGGATGTCGCGACGCAGTTCGCGCAGTTCCGAGCGCGGCAGTTCAGCCAGATTGCGACCGCCGAATTCGACCTTGCCGCCGCTGATCTCGACCAGGCGCAACAGCGAACGACCGGTGGTCGATTTGCCGCAGCCTGATTCGCCGACGATCGCCAGCGTCTCGCCGGCATACAGGTCGAAACTGACACGTTCGACGGCGTGCACGCGCTGCTTGACGCGACCGAGCAAGCCGCTCTTGACGTCGAAGCGCGTCGTCAGGTCGGTGACCTTGAGGATGGGCTCACGCTGCGCAACGATGGCGGACGCCGCCTGCAATTCTTCCGCCATGGCTTCCGGCCTGGCTTCGGCGCTGACGGCAATGCCGAAGCGCAGCGGCGTATCGGTGCCGGTCATGGCGCCCAGGCGCGGCACCGCAGCCAGCAGGCTTTGGGTATACGGATGGGTCGGCGCGGCGAAAATGCTGCGCACATCGTTTTCTTCGACCTTCTCGCCGCGGCACATGACCACCACGCGATCGGCGATCTCCGCCACCACCCCCATGTCGTGGGTGATGAAGACCACCGCCATTTTCATTTCTTCCTGCAGCGAACGGATCAGTTGCAGGATCTGCGCCTGTATCGTCACGTCCAGCGCCGTGGTCGGCTCGTCGGCGATCAGCAGCGACGGCTTGCACGACAAGGCCATGGCAATCATGACGCGCTGGCGCATGCCGCCCGACAATTGATGCGGATGACGATCCAGCACGCGTTTTGCTTCCGGAATGCGCACCACTTCCAGCATGCGCAGCGCTTCGGCGCGCGCCGCGGCGTGGCTCTTGCGTTGATGCAGGCGGATCGATTCGGCGATCTGCTCGCCGACCGTGAAGACCGGATTGAGCGAGGTCATCGGCTCCTGGAAGATCATCGCAATCTCGGCGCCGCGGATGCCGCGCATGGTGGCTTGCTCGGCCTTGACCAGATCCAGCACGGCCTGGTTGCGACGCTGGAATTGCATGCTGCCCGAGACGATGCGACCGCCGCCGTGCTCGATCAGACGCATGATCGCCAGCGATGATACCGACTTGCCGGAACCCGACTCGCCGACGATGGCCAGCGTCTCGCCCTGATCGACGTGGAAGGACAAGCCGCGTACCGCTTCCACCGTGCGTTCAGAACCGGTGAAGGTGACGCCGAGCTGGTCGACGGTCAGCACGCGCTTGGAGGTCGGATCTTGCGACTGTTGATCTTGCATGGCCATTTCTGTTGCTTCCTTCAATGCTACTGATAGATTGCCGTGACCGGCGTGTCGCCGCCACGGGCATAACCGCGATACATACCTTCGGTGTTGAACGACAACACCACATTGCCGTCAGCGTCGACGGCAATCAGGCCGCCGCGACCTTCGTACGCCGGCAACACTTCCATCACCACCTGTTCCATGGCTTCCTGCAGCGTCGCGCCGGCATAGGCCATGCGCGCGGCGACGTCATAAGCGGCGACCGTGCGCATGAACACTTCACCGGTGCCGGTGGCCGAGATCGCCGCGGTGGCATTGGCGGCATAACAGCCGGCGCCGACCAGCGGCGTATCGCCGACGCGACCGGCCTGCTTGTTGGTGATGCCGCCGGTGGACGTCGCTGCGGCGACATTGCCGTGCATGTCGAGCGCAACCGCGCCGACGGTGCCGAACTTGTGGTCGGGATCGATGGGATCGACGCCACCAGCCGATCCGTGCGCCGACTCCTTGAAGGTAAACGCTGCCGCATCGTGGTCAAGCATCATGCCGCTCTGGTCGCGTATGCGCAGCCATTGCTGATGGCGCGCTTGGGTGTGGTAATAAGTCGGATCGACGATCTCCAAGCCTTGCTGGCGCGCAAACGCATCGGCGCCGCAACCGGCCAGCAGCACATGGGCGCTGTTTTCCATCACGGCGCGCGCGGCCAGCACCGGATTGCGTACGCACGTGACGTTGGCCACCGCGCCTGCCTTGAGATTGGCACCGTCCATGATGGCAGCATCGAGTTCATGCGTGCCGGCGCGCGTATAGACCGCGCCCTTGCCGGCGTTGAACAGCGGGCAGTTTTCCAGCAGGCGCACGGCCTCGGTGACGGCGTCGAGCGCCGATCCGCCGGCGATCAGCACCGCTTGCGCAGCCTTCAGGATGGCGTTCAGTTCGCCGTGATAAGCGGCTTCGTCGGCCTCGCTCAGCGCGCTGCGCGTGATGGTGCCGGCGCCGCCGTGGATGGCGATGACTGGAGTGTTCATGCTTTGTTGTTCCCTGAGATGGCCGGCGCAACTTTCTTGACGGCCTTGTTCTTGATCGCTTTGCGGTTCGCACGTGCGGGGCTCTTGCCTGACGCGTACTGCTCGGCCTGGTATAACCAGGGCAAAACGAATTCTGTCATTTCAGACGCCGCCTGCACCGAGCGCTTGGCACGATGCGCCACCGCATCGCACAACGCCTGGATCAGCACCAGCGCAGCAGCGTCGGAGGTCGGCGACATCTGCCGCTCGGTCTGCGCATAAATCGTGACGTCGGCCAGCGGCACCAGCGGCGAATGCGGCAAATCGGTAAACGCAATCAGCTTGGCCTTCTTTTCCACCGCGCGGCGCGCCAGGCGCACCGTGTCAGTGGCATAGCGCGGATACGCCATGGCAATCACGACGTCGCGCTCATCGAGCTTGAAGAATTGACGTCCGGTCTGCGACGGGCCGCCCGGATGCACGCCCGACAGCACGGTGCGGCAGAACGGTTCGAGCGCATGCACCATGATGCCGGCCAGGAAAGCGCTGGCGCCGAAGCCGATCACGAAAATGCGGTCGGCTTTCAGGATCATCTCCACCGCCTGGTCGCAATGCGCCGGCACCAGTGCCTGGCGCGTCGCTTCGATGTTGCGGATGTCGTTGCTGAGCGCGGCGGAAATAATTTCCACACTGGTGGCGCTCTTCTGCACTTCGTGGCGCATTTTTTCCACCGGCGCCAGCGAGGAAGCGAAATCGGCCACCAGCGCATTGCGGAACGGTGCATAGCCGTCAAAGCCCAGCGCATGGGCGAAGCGGTTGGCGGTGGCCAGCGAAATCCCTGCGGCTTCCGACAGCTCGTCGATGGTCATGGTGGCGGCACGGAAGGTGTTCGCCAGCACGTAATCGGCGGTCTTGCGATGCGCCTTCGACAAATTCGGATACAGCTTGCCCAGCACCCGCGCTACTGCGCCGCCGCCCTGCAAGGATGTGCCTATGGAATTCTGCATAAGACTTTTATCAAATAATATTCAAGAAAAATGTAAATATATTTCCATATATTCTCAAAGTAAAGAAAATATCCTTTCAAATTTAAAAGAAAAAAGCGACGCACCTTTATCACGCGATCGCAAGGTCAAAATGCACCTCAATAGAGAGGAATTTGGCTGCACTGCACCAAAGCGGAAAGCAAAATGCACAGGTGCGACCGGCACCGCAAACGCGTCGCCATGACCCAATCAAGCAGGAAAAATGACAGCCGTGCGGCAATGCTTATGCTGCGATGAAGCAGAAATCAGCGGCCGCAGGTGGGGGGGGGGAAATGATGGGAAGCCGGATCAGCCGTACATCGTTTGCGCGTGTTCAGCGCGCCACGACTTCACGCAGTTCGATCAGGTTGCCGAAGGGATCGGCAGTGTAAATGCGGATGAAACCGGGAATCGGCGCATCTTCCTGCACCGGGAAGCCGCCCTCTTTCAAGGCCGCCAGCATCGGCGCCAGCGTGTCGACAATCAGGCCGGGATGTGCGTTCAGGGCTGGCTGAAAGTCTTTGTCTATCCCCAGATGCAATTGCAGCGCGCCGCACTGGAACCACAAACCGCCGCGCGCCTGCAAGGCGGCCGGCTTGGGCAGCTCCGGCATGCCGAGGATGGCCCCGAAAAAGCGGCGCGCGGCCTCTTCGCCGCCGGCCGGCATGGCAAGCTGGATGTGGTCGATGGCAATCACGGGCATGGAGTTCCTCTCGGCTGGCGCTTAATGACCAGCGGCTGGCGTGCAATGCGAGGATTCTATCCCTTCGCCGCAAGCGCCGCTGGCGACCGCCAAAACGCTTGCTGGATTAATAGGTGCGCCTTTGAGAGAATAGTGGCCATGAATATTCGCTTCCTCGAAACCTTCGTCTGGCTGGCCAAGCTGAAGAACTTCCGGCTCACCGCCGAGCGCCTGCACACCACGCAGGCTGCGGTGTCGAGCCGCATCGCCACGCTTGAGCAAGACTTCGGCGTGCGCCTGTTCGATCGCGGCGCACGCGAGGTGACGCTGACCACCGACGGCAGCAAGGCGCTGGTGTATGCCGAGCGTATGGTCAAGCTGATGCGCGAGATGAAGGACGACATGTCCGACAAGCAGGTCTACGCCGGCGTGATCCGCATCGGTGTGATCGAATCCATCGTGCACAGCTGGTTTCCGGATTTCCTCGGCCGCGTGCACAAAATGTTTCCGCGCCTGCAAATCGAGATCGCCAGCGACACCACCATCCATTTGCGCGAACAGTTCAGCAAGGGCCATCTCGACATCGTGCTGCAGGCCGAGCCGGTGATCGGCACCCACATCACCAATCTGCATCTGTGCGAATTCCCGATGCGCTGGGTCGGTAGCCCCAAGCTCAATATCGGCAACGAAACCCTGAGCCTGTCCGACCTGGCCACCTTCCCCATCATCAGCTTTGCGCGCAACTCGGGGCCGCATGCAGTGATCGAGCGGATGTTTTCCGGCAGCGAGCGCGGCGCCCTGCATATCAATTGCATCGCCTCGGTCGCCACCATGATCAGGCTCGTCACCGACGGCTTCGGCGTGGCGGCGGTGCCGCCGGCCATCATCCAGCGCGAGCTCAATGAAGAGATCCTGCACCCGCTGCGCGTCGACGTGGAGTTCCCGGCGCTGGTGATGCTGGCCTGCTTGCGCGCCGACAACGAGAACCCATTGACCGAAACCATCGCCCGTATTGCCCAGGAAACCGCGGCCGACTTCGCACTCAATTGGGGACACGAGATCGCGCGCCTGCCCTCGCAGGCGCCATAAAAATCCGCTATTGATCAACACCGGAAAGGCTTGCGTCCATTTGCACGGAGTTGCAACTGAGCACCATAAACGCGCAGCGGCCGGTCCACTTTTGCTCATAAGATTTTCCAATCGTTGGCGCCAACAATTTCTTGTTGGACAGCCCAAGCATCCCTGCCCATACTGAATTTACACAAGATCGCCAGTCGCGTCACTCATCCGAACCGACGTCAAACAAACGACAGATTTCCGCCAGGCATTTTTTCCAGCTTCGATTGCGACCAGACATTGATCCGATGTCCGGCCCGTTCTCGCACTGTGAGAATGAAGTGGCCGCTCAATCAATCTCAAAGCAGGAGAAGGCAAGCATGACCTATACGACATCCGCAACACTCGACGCCGCGTCACGCCCGGGCAGCACCGGCGTGGACATGGAAGTCACCTATAAAAAAATCGCCTGGCGACTGATCCCTTTCCTGGTGTTCCTGTTCGTGCTGGCCTGGATCGACCGCGTCAACGTCGGCTTCGCCAAGTTGCAGATGCTGCAGGACCTGCAGTTCAGCGAAGCGATCTATGGCCTCGGCGCCGGCATCTTCTTCATCGGTTATTTCCTGTTTGAAGTACCGAGCAACCTGTTGCTGGAAAAAATCGGTGCACGCAAGACGCTGGCGCGTATCACCATCCTGTGGGGCCTGGCCTCGATGGCGATGGCGTACGTCACCACGCCGGCCACCTTCTACATCCTGCGCTTTTTGCTGGGTGTGTTTGAAGCCGGCTTCTTCCCCGGCGTGGTGCTGTACCTGACCTACTGGTTCCCGGCCCAGCGCCGCGCCCGCGTCAACGGCCTGTTCATGACTTCATTCGCGATTGCCGGCGCCGTCGGCGGCCCCATCGCCGGCTTGATCATGAGCCAGATGGAAGGCGTCGGCCATCTCGCCAACTGGCAATGGCTGTTCATCCTCGAAGGCATTCCTTCGCTGATTGCCGGTATCTTCGTGCTGCTCTACCTGCCCGAAAAACCAGCCAACGCCAAGTGGTTGTCGGCTGCCGAACAGCAAGCCGTCACCCATGCCCTGATTGCTGAAAACACCGCCGCCGGCAAACACATGTCGTTCAAGGATGCCTGTAGCAACTACCGCGTCTGGCTGTGCGCCGCCGTGTATTTTTGCGTGGTCAGCGGCAATGCCACCATCGCGTTCTGGACGCCGTCGATCATCAAGGAAATCGGCATCAAGGGCAATTTGCAGATTGGCCTGATCGCGGCGATTCCCTTCATCGCCGGCACGCTGGCCATGATCTGGAACGGCATCCATTCCGACAAGACCGGCGAACGCCGCATGCATAGCGCCATCGCCACGCTGATCGCCAGCGTCGGCCTGGTCCTCACCGGCCTGAGCCTGGGCAATGCGGTCATGGCGTTGTGCGCACTGACCCTGGCGGCGATCGGCATCCTGGCCGCGTTCCCGGTGTTCTGGTCGATCCCGGCAGCATTCCTGGCCGGCACTGCAGCCGCCGGCGGCATCGCGCTGATCAACTCGATCGGCAACCTGGCCGGCTTCGTGGCGCCTTACATGATCGGTGCGCTCAAGACCAGCACCGGTTCGCTGTCGTCGGGACTGTATTTTGTCGCCGCGCTGGAATTTGCCGCGAGCTTCCTGGTGATCGTGTTCGTCAAGAAGACCTGACTTGAATCTTGTATCAATTGATGTAGCAAACCCGTGTTCCTCCGCGCCGCCGCCCTCGCTGTTCGTTTCTGCCATTCGTTCCTGCACGGCGGCGCACCTTATTTACGTACCTGAAGTGGCCTTATGAAACTCTCTTTCCAAATCGAAGCAGCATCCCTGAACGTCGACATCCACACCCTGATCATCGCCGGCTGGGCCGGTCGCGACCTGGCCGCCATCGAGCATCACATCGAAGAACTGGCCGCGCTCGGCATCCAGCGTCCCAGCGCGGTGCCGCTGTATTACCGCGTAGCCAGCAACCAGTTGACGCAGTCGTCGGCCGTGCAAGTGCTCGGCGCCGAATCCTCCGGTGAAGTGGAAACCTTCGTCTTCAACGCCGGCGGCGAACTGTATGTCAGCATCGCCTCCGACCACACCGACCGCAAACTGGAAGCGCACAGCGTGGCCTTTTCCAAGCAGGCCTGCGTGAAACCGGTGGCGACTGCCGCCTGGAAACTCAGCGACGTCGCCGCCTACTGGGACGAGCTGGTGATCCGCTCGTGGATCAAGGAAGACGGCAAGGACGTGCTGTACCAGGAAGGTACGCTGGCCAGCCTGCGCACGCCGCAAGACCTGATCGCGCGCTTTACCGACGGCAAGGAAATCCTGCCCGAAGGCTGCGGCATGACCTGCGGCACGGTCGGCGCCATCGGCGGCATCCGCGCAGCGACCTCGTTCACGATGGAGTTGTTCGATCCGCGCCGCCAACGCGCGCTGCGTCATTCCTATGAAGCGGAAATCCTTGCCGAGGTTGCTTGATCCCGGCTAACCATTCTCTTTTCCACACCATGATTCCCAGCCTGCATCAACTCAGCGAAGAACTTCGCAACGACCACAGCTCATCGCTGGAACTGACCGAACTGGCGCTGCAGCGTGCTGCTGCCGTCGATGGCGAAGGCGCGCGCGTCTTCACGCGGCTCTACGCCGACACCGCCCGCGCCGCCGCCAGTGCGTCCGACACGCTGCGCAGCGCCGGCCTGGTGCGCTCGCCGATAGACGGCCTGCCGGTCTCGATCAAGGATTTGTTCGACGTCGCCGGCGACACCACGCTGGCCGGCTCAGTCGCCCTGCGCGGTTATCCGGTGGCGACCAAGAGCGCGGTCGTGGTCAAGCGCCTGATCGCGGCCGGCGCCGTGATCGTTGGTCGCACCAACATGACTGAATTCGCCTATTCCGGACTCGGCATCAATCCGCACTACGGCACGCCGCGCAATCCCTGGCAGCGCGACATCGGCGGTGGCCGCATTCCCGGCGGCTCGTCTTCCGGTGCGGCGATCTCGGTTACCGACGGCATGGCGGTGGCCGGCGTCGGCTCCGACACCGGCGGCTCGATTCGTATCCCGGCGGCGTTCTGCGGCATCACCGGTTTCAAACCGACCGCGCGCCGCGTGCCCATGCAAGGTGTGTTGCCGCTGTCCGAACACCTCGATTCCATCGGCGCGATGGCGCCGACGGTATTGTGCTGCGCCATGATGGACGCGGTGCTGGCCGGCGAAGACTTCGTCGCACCGGTGGCGCATGCGCTGCGCGGCCTGCGCCTGCTGTATCCGACCAATGTGGTGCGCGACGGCATGGACGACCATGTCGCCGCCAGCATGCAGGCGGCCATCGCCAAGCTGACGGCAGCCGGCGCGATCATCATCGAACAGGCCGTACCGGCGTTCAGCGAACTGGCCGCCATCAACGCCAAAGGCGGTTTCACCGCCGCCGAAGCATGGACCTGGCATCGCCAGCTGATCGCCGAGCGCAAGGAACACTACGACCAGCGCGTGGTGTCGCGCATCCTGCGCGGCAAAGACATCAGCGCCGCCGACCTGCTCGACGTCATCCACAGCCGCCGTCGCTGGATCGCCGAGGTCGAACGGCAACTGGCCGGCGTCGACGCCCTGCTGATGCCGACCGTGCCCATCGTTGCACCGAAGATCGCCGACCTGCAAGCCAGCGACGACGCCTACTACGCCGCCAACGGCCTGATCCTGCGCAATCCGACACTGATCAACTTCCTCGACGGCTGTGCGGTATCGCTGCCTTGCCACGCCACCGGCACCGCCCCGGTCGGCCTGAGCCTGGCAGCCGCCGGCGGCAACGACCATCGCTTGCTATCGATGGCGCTGGCGGTGGAGACACTGTTGCGACAGTAACAAGACAATAACAAAGCAAAAACAAAAACGGCTTGCAGCGATGCAAGCCGTTTTTTATTCAGCAGACAGCGCAGGCGCATCGCTGCTGACTGTCCGGCTGGGACAACTCCGCCCTTGAAATTCCGCAACGCGAAAGCCCTGGTTTTCCGGATTTTTGTGTGTGCGGATACAATATTCCCGCTTTTGATACGTCTACACCTGTGTTCCAACTATCATTGCCCGGGCAATTCTCTGAACTGGCGCCCTGCTCCGCCATGTTCCGGCCCACGACGGTTGGCCCGTCAGATCGCAACACGATCCCCAACGCAACACCCGCGCTTGTCCGCCCAAGAAAGAAAATATGACTACCGCAACTTCACTACCACCAACACCTCCCACGCAATTTTCGCGCTACCAGAAATTCGTCGTCGGCATGCTGGCCTTCCTGCAATTCGCCGTCATCCTCGATTTCATGCTGATGTCGCCGCTGGGCGCCGTGATCATGCCCGCCATGAATATTGCACCCAGCCAGTTCGGCCTGGTGGTGTCGGCTTATGCGTTCAGCGCCGGCATCTCGGGCTTGCTGACCGCCGGCTTTGCCGACCGCTTCGACCGCAAGCGCCTGCTGCTGTTCTTTTACACCGGCTTCATCCTCGGCACGCTGTGGTGTGGACTGGCGCAGAGCTTTGAAAGCCTGTTGCTGGCGCGCATCGTCACCGGCCTGTTCGGCGGCGTGATCGGCTCGATTGTGCTGGCCATTTCGACCGACTTGTTCCCGCTGCACATGCGCGGTCGCGTGATGGGCATGATCCAGACCGCGTTCGCCGCCAGCCAGGTGCTCGGCATCCCGATCGGCCTGTACCTGTCGAATCGCTGGAATTGGCATATCCCGTTCATGGCGATGGCGGCGCTGGGCGCCGTCGGCGGTATCGTGGTGGCGTGGAAGATGCAACCGGTCGCCGATCATCTGAAGATCCCGCGTGAACACAGCGCCTGGATGCATTTGTTCCACACGGTGAACGAACCGCGCTACCTGATGGCATTTGCCACCACCGGCCTGCTGATGACCGGCGGCTTCATGCTGATGCCGTTCAGCAGCGCCTACCTGGTAGCGAATCTGGGCATCGACCTGCATCACCTGCCATCGGTCTACCTGATCACCGGCCTGTGCACGATTTTCATTGGTCCGGTGATCGGCAAGATGGCCGATCGGGTCGGCAAGTTCCGTGTGTTCGCGTTCGGCACCGCGCTGTCGATCGTGATGGTGCTGATCTACACCCATCTCGGCCGCGTGACGCTGCCGGTGGTGATCATTGTCAATGTGGTGCTGTTCCTGGGGATCTTCTCGCGCATGATTCCGTTCCAGGCGCTGGTGTCGTCGGTACCGGCGCCCAATCAGCGCGGCTCCTTCAATGCCATCAGCGCGTCCATCCAGCAATTGTCGGGTGGCGTCGCGTCAGTGGTTGCCGGCCATATCGTGGCGCTCGGGACGGACGGCCAGTTGCAGAATTTTGATGTGATCGGCTACGTGGTGGTGTGCACTTCGCTGGTGGCGCTGACGTTGGTATGGCGTCTCAACCAGGGCATCAAGAGCCGCATGCTCGCCACCAACGCAGTCCCCTGATTTCCGACAACCGCGCTCGGACGACGGCGTTTACGCCGCCCGTTCAACGCGGTTGCGGCCGCCGTGTTTGGCCTGGTACAGCGCCGCATCGGCGCGTGCATAGGCATCTTCAAAGTTGCTGCCGGCACTGCTCCAGGACAAGCCGAAACTGGCCGTCACCGGACGCGATGGCAGGCAGGAAAACACGTCATCCACGATCGCCAGCCGGATCTCTTCGGCCAGCTGCATCGCATCGTCCAACGACACGCCGGGCAGCAGCACGGTAAATTCCTCGCCCCCGACCCGACCGATTTCACCCTTGCCGGCCAGCGCCTTGCCCAGACGGTCGACCAGCTCGCGGATCACCGCGTCGCCGGTCGGATGGCCGAACTCGTCATTGATGCGCTTGAAGAAATCGATGTCCAGCACCACCAGCGACAAGGCCGAGCTGGTCAGGTAGTGATTGGCACGCTCGAACACCGCGCCGCGATTGAGCGCACCGGTGAGATTGTCGTGCCTGGCCTTGTAATCGAGCTCGTCGCTCAGTTGCTGCAGACGCGCGTTGAGCAGGTTCAGTTCGCGCTCGGTGCGGTCGCTGCGGGCAATCAGGCGCCGGCTTTCGCGCATGAGACGTCCGTAGCTCTGCACCAGTTCTTCCAGCGCCCGGCGATATTGCGTGAGCTCGTCGGCGCCGCTGGTCACCACCTGCGTGGCGCGCGCGAGTATCGCCGTCTCCGCCTCAAAAAGATCGACGTCGGTCATTGGCTTTTTACCGCTTGGTCATGGAAGCTGAGGTCAGGAAAGTCTTCGCACAACTCCTGGCCGAACTCAAAGATGGTGTCGTCGTCTTCGTCGTGGTACCAGTTGAGCACGATGTCGGCGCCCGACTTGGCTTTTTCGTTGAGCGTGCCGAACAGGGCAAACAACATCTTGGTGCTGGAACTGTTGAAATAAGCCAGCGCCACATTCATCGTGAGCGGCGCCGCAACCATGTCTTGCTGCAGGAACTCGCGCAACACGGCGATGATGTCACCCCAGAATTGGGCGGCATTCTCGGGGTAAGACTCCCCTTTCAAGGATAGCCGGCGCTCGTCGAAACGAAAGTCGACTTCGGGGGAACTCGGGCTGGCCGCTATAAATAGATTATCCATATGTTCATTCTTCAATCAGACACGGCGCAGGCAGCAGATGTCCGCCGCCTGCGGGTTGGTCAAATGGTCGCTCTTAAGTAAAACATCGATGTGCCGTCAACGGTCGCCGGCGAGAATTCAAATTCCAGCGGCGCGCTGGCGTCGCGCGCCATCGTCAGGAAACCGAGGCCGGCGCCCTTGCTGTCGGGCGGCGTTTCCGAACGCAACATCTCCTTGTATTCCTGCTTGATCTCATCGATCGTCAGCGAGCGCAGATGCTCCAGCTTCTCGCGCAGTTTTTCGGCCACGTCGGCCTTGACCGGATTGGCGCAATGCAGGTAGTAGCGCTCGTCGGTCAGCGCAATGAAGACTGCGCCATGGCGCATGGAAGGCTGGGCCTGCCCTTCTTTTTCATACGAATCCGACGAATAGTGCACGATGTTTTGCGCCATTTCGATGAACGATGAAAACAGCTTGCGGCGCGTCAGCGCCACGCCGCCGACATGCTCGACGCGCAGTTTGACGGCGTCCGCCATAGCCGCAATGATGGTTTGCGAAAAATAGCCGACATAGTAAAAAATCACGTCGCGGCGTTCGACGTATTTGTGAAAATCATCCCACTGCTGCTGAATTCCGTTTGTATTCATCTGCTTGCCACTCTATTCCCGGTTGCTTGCTTTGCCCTGCGATTGATGCAGACGAAAACTGAAGAAAGTCAGGTCGTCGCGACGGCGTTGCCGGCCCTGGTAGTGCCGCTGTTCTTCCATGATCTTTTTACCGAATTCCTGCATCGGCAAGGCGCGGTAAACCAGCATGGCATTGCGCAGGCGCTGCTTGCCGAAGGCGATATTCTTGGGTCCGCCGATCTGGTCGATGATGCCGTCGGTGGCGGTCATCACGATCGCGCCGGTCGCCAGTTGCACGGTATGGTTTTTCCACTGCATGTCATCGGGCGTATCGATATAGCCGAGGCCGGTGCGTTCGCCGTCGATGGTGTGTACTTTGTCGTCATCGGGCAGCAGCGTCAGCAAGGACATCTTGGCGTTGGCGCAGGTCAACTTGCAGGACGCTGTCTCGAACCAGAAGAAGCAGCCATCCATGCCGTCGTCCGAACCCGACACCTGCTCGGCCGCCGCATGTTGCCCCAACACCTGCTTCATGCTGCGGTTGACTTCGCGCATGACCAGCGCCGGGTCGCGCGGGCCGTGCAGCTCCAGCGCCTGCTTGATCGCCGACGATGCGATCAGCGTGAGGAAGGCGCCGGGCACGCCATGGCCGGTGCAATCGGCAACGGCGGCAAACCAGCCGTCGGCAAAACATTCGAGGTGATAAAAATCGCCGCCCACCACATCGCGCGGCTCCCACACCAGGCAAGCGTCGTCGAGCGCGCGCGACATGGCGCTGCGCGAAGCGCTCAGCATGGCGCGCTGGATCACGCTGGCGTAGTCGATGCTCTGCATCACCTGGCGATTTTTTTCCGCTTGCAGAGCCACCATCATGCGCATCAGCTCCAGGCCCGAACCGAGACCGCTGAATTTGCCTTGCTCGACGATCAGGAAGCCGTCGGCCAGCGTCTTGTCGCCCGACTCCACCGCCAGCGCACCGAGCGTTTCGATGGAGATGTCGACTTCCACAATCAGCGGATCCTTGTCCATGAACGCGATGCAGCTCTTCTTTTCGTAGAGCTCGCGATGATAGGGCTTGGACATTTGCGACATGAAGATATTGCGGCTGATGAGCCCGATCGGCCTATCGTGCTCCAGCACCGGCAAGCTGATCAGCTCGCGATGCCGGCCGAATACCTCCAGCACCTTGGCGTTGTTTTCTTCAAAGGTAACGACCGGAACGGCTACCGCCAGCGCACTGGCGGTCGGCTGTTGCAGATAGCGGCCCGCGATTGGCGCAAGATTAAAATCTGTGTCCACTTGGTTCCCGCCTCTATTCACAGCACATTATTATTAACTTGTAATGTTAGTTAACTTGTATGACAGTGATGTGACACCCATCGACGGATGGCTGCGCAAGGAGGGAATGAAGCGGGGACCATCAGGACCGCGCAAGCCCGGCATACGCCGGCCTGCACAGGAAGAAAACCGGACGACTACAGCTTGCCGGCCGCCACTTCGGCATCCAGCACCTGCATGGCAATGCCGACGGCGTGCTCTTCCGCTTCGGCTGAAGTATTGCCACGGAAGGTATCGCACACGGCCCGGCGAAACGGCATCGGATTGTCGTTGCGGTGTAATTGATAGCTGCCCACCCAAGAGCCGTCGCGTTGCTCCAGGCTGCTGGCGCGAATGAAATAGCCCTGGTGTGCTACGGCGTCGCCGTCCAGCGTGGCGTCGATCAGCGCGCGCGCAAAGGCGGCGCCGGCTGCCTGCGCCGCGCCCACGGTTGCAAACGGTATGCCTTTGATCTCGGGATAGCTGTCGTCACCGATCTGCACGACACAGGCGATGCCGCCTTTTTCGGGATGAATGCTGTCGAGCACGGTGATGTGTTTGCCACGATAATCCAGTCCGTACTGCGCCATGTCGCCACCAAAAAATGAGTAATGGAAGCATCGTAGCACACGGCTTCACAGCCTGATTTGGCAGCGCTGCCGGTCTATCCGGCCACAGCCATGATTTCCCGCAAGCAACACTTTCCAGACCTCCTTGCGAGCTGTCATATAATGGCGGCCCTACGGCGCAAACAAGCCCCTATGAACCAACACATTATGTCCGCAGCCGGCGTACCGACAGAAGGCAGGCCAGGCATCCGGCTGGAAGCGGTCACGCTCAGGCGCGGCGAGCGCACCGTCTTCGAACACCTGACGCTGGACCTGAGGCAGTCGCGCATCGGCCTGATCGGCGACAACGGCGCCGGCAAGAGCAGCCTGTTCCGCCTGATCTGCGGACTCGAACAGCCGCAGGCCGGACGCGTCAGCGTGCACGGCCGCGACACCGCCAACGCTGCCGACCGGCGCGTGCTGCCGCAACAAGTCGGGCTGATGTTTCAAAATCCCGATGACCAGATCATTTTCCCTACCGTCGGCGAAGAGCTGGCCTTCAGCCTGACAGCTGCGGGTGTCGGCAAAGCGCCGGCGCGTCAGCAAGCGCAGACCTTCCTGGCCGAGCGCGGCCGCGCTGACTGGGCCGAACGCGCCATCGGCGAACTGAGCCAGGGCCAGCGCCAGCAAGTCTGCCTGATGGCCTTGCAGATCACGCGACCGGCCACGCTGTTGCTGGACGAACCCTATTCCAGCCTCGACCTGCTCAGCCAGCAGCGACTGTCGGCGCAGATCGCCGCAACCAGCCAGCAAATCATCCTGTCGACGCATCTGCTGGACCACGTGCACGACTTCGAGCGCGTCTTGTGGCTGGATAACGGTACCGTGCGCGGCGACGGCCCCGGACACGAAGTGTGCGCCGCCTATGCGCAAGACGTACGCGAACGCGCGCTGGCCGAAGCCGGCGCCGGCCGCCAGGCGCCGCTGCAAACAGGAGCGGCATCTCATGCGTAGCCTGTACGCCACGCGCCGCACCTGGCTGCACGGCGTGCCTGCCTGGCTCAAACTGGTGGTGCTGTCGCTGGCCGGCACCGCGCTGATGCTGCTCGGCACGCTGCTGCCGCTGGCCGTGGCAACGACCATCGTGCTGGCCTTGTTCATCTCGCTCGGCCCGGCCGGATGGCGCCAGTGGCGCATGCTGCGCGGCCTGCTGATCGCCTCGGCGCTGATCGCCGGCTTCCATTGGCTGGTGGGCGATCCGGTGGTCGGCATTGTCAGCGCCTTGCGCATCATGGCGGCCTCGATGCTGGCCTTGATGCTGACCATCACCACCCGCTTTGACGATCTGCTGGCGGTGCTGGAATATACTCTGTCGCCGTTGCGCCGCTGCGGCGTGCCGGTCGAGCGTATCGCGCTGGGCATCGGCCTGACGCTGCGCTTCGCGGAGAATTTTTATGCGCAATGGCAGCGCCTGGACGACGCCCATCGCGCCCGCACCGGACGCGGCGGCGGCTTGCGGCTGCTGGCGCCGCTGGCGATCCGCGCACTGCAAACCGCTGAACGCGTGGCCGATGCGCTGGCCACCCGGCTCGGCGGCTGAGTCCTCCTTCCATTTTCTTTCTATGAGTGATCCTTCCATGACAACAACCGGCACCATGACCTCCACCCGCACGCTCTCCTACATCGCGCTGTTCGCCGCCGTGATCGCCGTATTCGGCCTGATCCCCAAAATCGACCTGCCGTTCGGCGTGCCGATCACGCTGCAGTCGCTGGGCATCATGCTGGTCGGCTGCCTGCTGGGACCGAAGCGCGCCTTTTACACCGTCGGCTTGTTCCTGCTGGCAGTCGCGCTCGGCCTGCCTTTGCTGGCCGGCGGCCGCGGCGGCCTGGGCGTATTCGTGGCGCCATCGGCCGGCTTCCTGCTGGGCTGGTGGATCGGCGCCGTGGTGTGCGGCCTGTGCATGCGCCAGTTCATGCGCCGCATGCCGGAAGCCAAGGGCAAGGGCTTGCTGATCGCCGCATTCCTGTCGTCGGCCATCGGCGGCATCGCCGCGATGTACCTGTTCGGCATCCTCGGCCTGATGCTGGCGGCACACCTGACGCTCACCCAGGCTGCGCTGGCGGTGCTGGCCTTCATTCCCGGCGATCTGGTCAAATGCGCGATCTGCGCGGTGCTGGTGCAAAGCGTGGTGCGCGGCATGCCCTCCTGGCGCCTTGATCGCGATTGATCACGATTGATCGCGACGATGCCGCAATTGAGCACCGTCCATGCGCCGCTGGCGCATTGGGCGGCCCGCACGCCACTGGCGCTGGCCATCGACGACGGTATCACCCGACTCGATTTTGCGACGCTGGCGCAGCAAGTCGCAGCGCGCGCCGACGTACTCAGGCAGGCGCACCCTTCCGCAGTATGCTGGGTTGACGATACGCCGGACGCCAGCGCACTGCTGCTGAGCTTCCTCGCCATCATCGCGGCTGACCGCACTGCCGCCGTCAGCGATCCGGACTGGCCACCGACGGTGCGGGCAGAAATCATCGCGCGCGTGGCCGCCGGCGTGGGCGCTGAAGCAGCTCCCGCCTGCGCCGATGCCGCCACACCGTTTTATATCGGTTTCACCTCCGGCAGCAGCGGCTTGCCCAAGGGCTTTCGCCGCAATCACGGCTCCTGGACCAGCAGTTTCGAGATTTGCCTGCAAACCTTCGGCGCCGGCGCCGCAGCCACCATGCTGGTGCCGGGACGACTGTCGCATTCGACTTTCCTGTTCGGCGCCTTGCTCGGTTTATGGAGCGGCGCCGGCATCCGTTTGCAATCGCGCTTCTCGCCCAGCGCCGCGCTCGACACGCTGGCGCGCAAGGGTGACGAAGGCGCCGGCGCCATGGTGGCGGTGCCCAGCCAGTTGATCCTGATGCTGGACCTGGCGCAACGCCGCGCGCTGCCGCCGATGCCCGAGGTACGCCTGCTGATGATCGGCGGCGCCCCCTGGAATCGCGCCCGCACGCCGGAGTTGCAGGCGCTGTTTCCGCAGGCGCGCATCATCGAATTCTACGGCGCCTCGGAGACCAGCTTCATCGCCTGGACCGACAGCGACGCCGCGCTGCCCGACCACGTGGTCGGCCGCCCGTTCGACAATGTCGAAGTGCGCATCGATGCGACTGGGCCAAATACGCCGGGCTTGATTTACGTGCGCAGCCCCATGGTATTCAACGACTACGTCACGCTGCAGCAGCAAGCCGACCAACCGGCGCTGCTGCGCGACGGCGACTGGCTGTCGGTGCGCGACGTCGGCCATCTCGACGAGCAAGGCCGCCTGCATTTGCTGGGGCGCCAGCAACGCATGCTGCTGGCGCAAGGCAAGAATCTGTTTCCCGAAGAAGTCGAAAGCGTCCTGACGGCGCACCCCGCAGTGCGCGCGGCATCGGTGCAAGGCATCCCGGACGCCGTGCGCGGGGTACAGGTGGCGGCGCTGCTGCAACTCAGAGAAGCAGTCAGCGCCGAGGACTTGAGCGCATGGTGTCGCGCCCGCCTGGAACCCTATAAAGTCCCGCGCCGCTTTTATGTCTGCAGCGACTGGCCGCTCACACCCAGCGGCAAGAGCGATCACAAACAATTGGCGCTGCAGTTGTCGGCGCCCGACCTGCCGGCGTTGCGCCCGCTATGAGCGCGCTGCACGACGCCGTCATCCTCGGCTGGGGCCGCAGCGCCGTGACGCCGCTGGGCGGCGCCTTGTCGCAACTGCTGCCGCATGAAATCGGCGCGCCGGTCCTGCAAGGCATCTTGCAGCGCTTCGATATTCCGCCGACCGCCGTCAATGCCGTGATTGCCGGCAACGCCATGGGCGCAGGCGGTAATCCGGCGCGTATGCTGGCGCTGGCGGCCGGCCTGGCAGATCGTGTTGGCGCACTGTCGGTCGACAGCCAATGCTGCGCCGGGCTCGATGCAGTCGCGCTGGCGCACGGCTTGCTGGCGGCCGGCAATGCCGACGTCGTGATTGCCGGCGGCGTCGAAGCCTGGAGCCGCGCACCGATACGCCAGCATCGCCCGCGTCATCCCGGCGCAGTCGCCATCACCTACGACAGTCCCGCCTTCGCCCCCGATCCGGCGCGCGATCCCGAGATGTTGCTGGCGGCGGCGCGCCATGCGCTTGCCGCCGGCATCACGCGAGCGCAACAAGACGCCTGGGCGGTGCAAAGCCATGTCCGCGCCGTCGCCGCACGCGCACATTTGCACCACGAAATCATCGCCATCGGCGACGCCACCCAAGACAGTTATCCACGCCTGCTCGCGGCACGCCATCTGGCGCGCATGCCGGTAGTCGCCATCTCTGACGACAAGCGCGCCGACGACGCCGCACGCCAGCATCACGCCATCAGCCGCATCGCCATCTCGCCCAGCGCGGACGGCGCCGCGTTCGTCGTGATCGCCACGCGCGAGGCCGCGCGTCGCCTCAAGCTGCGACCGCACTTTGCATGGAAAACAAGCGCCAGCGTCGGCGCGTTGCCGGAGACGCCGATGCTGGCCGCCATTGACGCTGCGCAAGCTGCGCTGACACGCACCGCCAGCAAGGTCAGCGACTTGTGGGCAGTGGAATTGCATGACGCGTTTGCCGCACAGGCGATCGCGTTCTGCGACCAGTTGAAGCTGGCGCCGGAACAGCTCAATCGCCACGGCGGCGGACTGGGACGCGGCCATCCCATCGGCGCATCCGGCGCCATCAGCCTGGTGCGGCTGCTGGCCGACATGCAGCATGGCGCTCCAGTCGGCGCCTTGGGACTGGCCGCGATCGCCGCCGCAGGCGGACTCGGTGCGGCGGTGATGGTCGAACGCTGCTAGCGCAGCGTCTTGAAAAACTCTTCCGGTTTCAAGCGCTCGGTGCGCACCGTATTTTCCGGCGCATCGGGATCGGCGTAGCCCAGCGCGATGCCGCAAACAATATGGTTTTCATCGCCCAGGGCCAGCGTCGACCGGATCAAGCCCGGATACGAAGCCAGCGCGCCGATCGCGCAACTGCCCAGCCCATGCGCCGCCGCCGCCAGCATCAGGCCGTACAGGCACATGCCGAGATCCATATAGCAACCGCTGCCCATGCGCGCATCGATGGTCACCAGCAACGCCACGGGCGCCTCGAAGAAATGGAAATTACGCTCGAACTGGCGGTCGCGCCCGGCACGATCATCGCGCCCGGTCTGCAAGGCGCCGTACAACTCCTTGGCCGCCGCAACCTGACGCCGGCGCAAGGATTGCGGCATCGGCTGCGGAAAGTAACTGTAATCTTCCGGCTCTTGCCGGCCGGCCCGAAAAGCCTCCGTCAGCGCCACCGACAAACGCGCGCGCGCATCGCCTTCGAGCGAAATGAATTCCCCCGGCTGCAGGTTGGCGCCGCTGGGCGCTCTGCGCGCCTGGGCCAGCAATGTTGCCAACATGCCCTCAGGCAACGGCCGATTGAGGAAGCGACGCGTCGAATTGCGACGATTGAGCAAAGAAGAAAACGAAAGTTCTGAGTCGGACATGGTATTGCGTCAACATCGTCGCCGCGCGACGTGGATGACTAAAATGGCGTAAATGGGCGTCAATATAGCTTATCGCGTCGCCTGTTGAGCAAATAGCGGTGCAATCCCGAGGCGCGCGAGCGCTGCCTCCGGGCGCCGCAGCGTCTATCTTTCTTTTCAACAACAACCCAAACTTCCTGTCGCCGTCGATTTTTCATTAGAATGCGCATTTGGCTCAGCTTTGTGCAGCTTCATCGGCGGCTCGCCCCGATGGATTGTCAGTCAGCCAATTCGCCAACTCACCGATTTCCAGATTCCAGTACCTCACCTGCATGGCAACTAAAAAAACATCCCCGTCTGATTACAGCGAATCATCCATCCGCGTCCTCAAGGGCCTGGAGCCGGTCAAGCAGCGCCCGGGCATGTACACCCGAACCGAGAATCCCCTGCACATCCTGCAGGAAGTCATCGACAACGCCTCCGACGAAGCGCTCGGCGGACATGCCAGGAACATCGTGGTCACCCTCAATGCCGACGGCAGCGTCGGCGTGGAAGATGACGGCCGCGGTATTCCCGTGGGCATGCATCCGGAAGAAAAAGTGCCTACCGTGGAGATCGTCTTCACGCGCCTGCATGCCGGCGGCAAGTTCGACAAGGGCAGCGGCGGCGCCTATGCGTTTTCGGGCGGCCTGCACGGCGTCGGCGTGTCGGTCACCAATGCGCTGGCCTCGCGGCTGGAAATCACGGTCTGGCGCAAGGATGAGCAAGGACGCGGCGTCCACACGCTGGCCTTTGCCGACGGCGACCTGATCGAAAAACTGCAGTCGCGTACGGCCACCGCCAGCGACAAAAAATCCGGCACCCGCGTCACGGTCTGGCCGAATCCCAAATACTTCGACTCGCCGGCCATTTCGCAACAGGAACTGCAACGCCTGCTGCGCTCCAAGGCGGTGCTGCTGCCGGGCGTGAAGGTGTCGCTGGTCAACGGCAAGACCGGCGACGTGCAAAGCTGGCAATACGATCAGGGCCTGCGCGGCTACCTGATGGAATCGCTGGCGCAATCGACCAGTGCCGATCCGCTGATCCCGCTGTTTGAAGGCGAGCAATACGCCGGCCCCGATGCCGAAGGTTTTGCCGAAGGTGAAGGCGCAGCCTGGGTAGTGGCGTGGACCGAAGAAGGTAATGTGGTGCGCGAGTCCTACGTCAACCTGATCCCGACCTCGGCCGGCGGCACCCATGAATCCGGCTTGCGTGAAGGCCTGTTCTCGGCCGTGAAGAGCTTCGTCGAGATGCACTCGTTGCTGCCCAAGGGCGTCAAGCTGCTGCCGGAAGACGTATTCGCACGCGTCTCCTTCGTGCTGTCGGCCAAAGTGCTCGATCCGCAATTCCAGGGCCAGATCAAGGAACGCCTGAATTCACGCGACGCCGTGCGCCTGGTGTCGACCTTCTCGCGTCCCTCGCTGGAGCTGTGGCTGAACCAGCACGTCGACTATGGCAAGAAGCTGGCCGACCTGGTGATCAAGCAGGCCCAAAGCCGCCTGCGTTCGGCGCAAAAAGTCGAGAAGAAAAAATCTTCCGGCGTGGCGGTATTGCCGGGCAAGCTGACCGATTGCGAATCCAACGACATCACCCGCAATGAAATCTTCCTGGTCGAGGGCGACTCCGCCGGCGGCTCGGCCAAGATGGGCCGCGACAAGGAATTCCAGGCCATCCTGCCCTTGCGCGGCAAGGTGCTCAACGCCTGGGAAACCGAGCGCGACCGCCTGTTCGCCAACAATGAAATCCATGACATCGCCGTCGCCATCGGCGTCGATCCGCACGGCCACACCGATACCCCCGACCTGTCCGGCCTGCGCTACGGCAAGATCTGCATCCTCTCCGATGCGGACGTCGACGGCTCGCACATCCAGGTCTTGCTGCTGACGCTGTTCTTCAAGCATTTCCCCAAGCTGATCGACCACGGCCACATCTGCATCGCGCGGCCGCCGCTGTACCGCGTCGATGCGCCTGCGCGCGGCAAGAAGCCGGTGCAGAAGCTGTACGCGCTCGACGCCGGCGAACTGGAAGCGATCGAAGACAAGCTGCGCAAGGATGGCTTGAAGGAAGGCGCCTGGAGTATTTCGCGCTTCAAAGGCCTGGGTGAAATGAACGCGGAACAATTGTGGGAAACCACCATGAATCCCGATACCCGCCGCCTGCTGCCGGTGACGCTGGGCGAACTCGGCCACGTCGCCTCGGAAGCGCGCTTCACCATGCTGATGGGCAAAGGCGAAGCGTCTTCGCGTCGCGCCTGGATCGAAGAGCACGGCAACGAAGCGGAAGCGGACATCTAAGATGCCTGGTCGCCACCACATCCCCGGCAACAGCAAACCCTGGCTGCGCCTGCGCGCGTTGCCGGTGGCTGCTGCGCTGGCCTTGTCGTTGACGGCCTATTGCGCACACGCCGACGTCTACGGCTACATCGATGCCGACGGCAGCGCGCACGTCTCCACCGAAAAACTCGATGAGCGCTATCAGTTGTTCATGCGCGGCGACGCCACCTTCGACTCCGACAAGATCGCGAAAGGGATTCCGGGCGTCGACACAAAACCGACCATGTCGTCGCCGCTGATGCAGCTGATGTTGCAGCATCCGAACCTGAAAAAATATGAAGCCATGCTGGACCAGAGCGCCAAGGAATTTGCGGTCGAACCGGCTTTGCTGAAGGCAATCATGGCCGCCGAGTCGGGTTTCAATCCGAATGCGGTTTCGCCCAAGGGCGCCATCGGCCTGATGCAGATCATGCCGGAAACCGCCGAGCGTTATGGCGTGCAAGGCGACCGTCGCAAGACCATCCAGCAAAAGCTGACCGATCCTCGCGTCAACATCCGCCTGGCGGCGCGTTACCTGCGCGACTTGCAGGTGTTGTTCCCCCAGCGCCTGGAGCTGGCGATTGCCTCTTACAATGCCGGCGAGCGCGCCGTGCAGAAGTACAACAACCAGATCCCGCCCTATCCCGAAACACGCAACTACGTGCAACTGGTGGCGCAGTTCTACCAGCTGTACCAGCCGGGCGGCGGCGCGGCCAACAATGCCGACAAGCCGCATCGCATCGAAATCATCCTGCCGGGCCGGCGCAGCATGCCGCCGACGTCCGTCGAATAATTCAATCATCACGAACTTAAACGCAACCCAGCCACATGACTGAACAAGCCAATCTGTTTGAACAAGCTGCGCCGTCCGACGGCGAAGCGCTGACGCTGTCGACCTTTGCCGAACGCGCCTACCTCGACTACGCCATCTCGGTGGTCAAAGGCCGCGCCCTGCCCGACGTGGCCGACGGCCAGAAGCCGGTGCAGCGACGCATCCTGTATGCGATGAATGAGCTGGGCCTGAACGCCACCGCCAAGCCGCGCAAATCGGCGGCCGTGGTCGGCGACGTGCTCGGTAAATTGCACCCGCACGGCGACCAGTCGGTGTACGACGCACTGGTGCGCATGGCGCAGGATTTTTCGCTGCGCTATCCGTTGATCGACGGCCAGGGCAACTTCGGTTCGCGCGACGGCGACGGTGCGGCGGCCATGCGTTACACGGAAGCGCGCCTGACCCCGATCAGCAAATTGCTGCTCGATGAAATCGACATGGGCACGGTCGACTTCCAGCCCAACTACGACGGCTCCACCGAAGAGCCGAAGCTGCTGCCGGCGCGCCTGCCCTTCCTGTTGCTCAACGGCGCCTCCGGCATCGCAGTCGGCATGGCGACCGAAATCCCATCGCACAATCTGCGCGAAGTGGCGCGTGCGGCGGTGGCGATGATACGCAATCCCAAGATCAGCCACGAAGAATTGATGACGCATGTGACTGGTCCCGATTTCCCCGGCGGCGGTCAGATCATTACGCCAAAATCGACCATCACCGAGATGTACCAGGTCGGCCGCGGCAGCCTCAAGGTGCGCGCGCGCTGGAAGATCGAAGACATGGCGCGCGGGCAATGGCAGGCGGTCATTACCGAATTGCCGCCGGGCGTGTCGTCGCAAAAAGTGCTGGAAGAAATTGAAGAGCTGACCAATCCCAAGATCAAGCTCGGCAAGAAAACCCTGACACCGGAACAGCAGACGCAAAAGCAAAGCATCCTCGCGCTGCTTGACGCGGTGCGCGATGAATCGGGCCGCGAAGCGGCGGTACGCCTGGTGTTCGAGCCCAAGTCCAAGAACCAGGACCAGACCGAATTCATGAATACGCTGCTGGCCCAGACATCGCTGGAAACCAGCTCGTCGATCAATCTGGTGATGATAGGCGGCGATGGTCGCCCGCGCCAGAAGGGGCTGACCGACATCCTCAGCGAGTGGATCAGTTTCCGCTTCGAGACCATCACGCGCCGTACCCAATTCAAGCTGCAAAAAGTCGAAGACCGCATCCACATCCTGGAAGGCCGTGAAGCGATCCTGCTCAACATCGACAAGGTCATCCGCATCATCCGCGAATCGGATGAGCCGAAACCGGCGCTGATTGAGGCGTTCAAGCTCTCGGACCGTCAGGCCGAAGATATCCTGGAAATCCGCCTGCGCCAGCTGGCGCGCCTGGAAACCATCAAGATCCAGCAAGAGCTGGCCGAGCTGCGCAACGAAAAATCGACGCTGCAAGACTTGCTCGATAATCCCGCCTCGATGAAGCGACTGGTGATCAAGGAAATCGAAGCCGACGAGAAGCAGTTCGGCGATGACCGCCGCACCGTCATCGAAGAAGCAGAGAAGGCCGTGGTCGAACAAAAGATCATCGACGAGCCGGTTACCGTGATCATTTCTCAAAAGGGCTGGGTGCGCGCCCGCGGCGGCCATGGCCACGACGCCACGCAGTTCACCTTCAAGGCCGGCGACGGCCTGTATGGCGCTTTCGAGTGCCGCACCGTCGACAACCTGCTCGGCTTCGGCTCCAACGGCCGCATCTACACGGTCGGCGTCAACTCGCTGCCGAACGCGCGCGGCGACGGCGTGCCGATCACCACACTGGTCGACCTCGGCAGCGGCAACAGCCTGCTGCACTACTTCGCCGGTCCGGTTGATACACAGATGCTGCTGGCGTCGGACGCCGGTTACGGCTTCACCGCCAAGCTCGGCGACATGCTCAGCCGCGTCAAGGGCGGCAAAGCCTTCATCAGCCTCGACGCAGGCGATCTGCCATTGGCGCCGCGTCCGATGCCGGCCGGGGCCAGCGCGATTGCCTGCCTGTCGGCGCAGGGACGCTTGCTGGTGTTCGGCCTGGATGAACTCAAGACCCTCGCCAGCGGCGGCCGCGGCGTGATCCTGATGGAGCTGGAAAAGAACGAGAAACTGCTGGCGGCGCAAGCCATCACCCAAAAGGGTGTGCTGGTGTCAGGTACCGGACGCGGCGGCAAGGACCAGCAAGTCTCGCTGTCCGCAGTCGCACTGGGCCTACACATCGGCAAGCGCGCCCGCAAGGGCAAGGCGCTGGAGTCGAAGCTGAAGGCGACGGCGTTGGCGGCAGTGCTCTAAAACGCACAGCCAAACAAAAAGGGGATGTCGCAGATCGCGACATCCCCTTTTTTTGTTTCTACCGAATTATGCCGATTGTCGTGCCGGCGCTGCCGCCATGCTCGACAACATCAGCAACAAAGCCAGCACGCACGCCACGGCGCCCGCCAGGAAGGCCGCGCCGTAACCGAAGACGCCGATCAGCACGCCCACCAGCGGCCCGGTCAAACCCGCCGCCAGGTCGATGAAGGCCATGAAAGTGGCCACCGCCAGCCCGCGCGAATGCGCCGGCACGCGCGCCATCGCCTGCACGCCCATCGACGGGAACACCAGCGAGAAGCCGATGCCGGTCAAGAGCGTCCCGAGACCTGCCATGAGCGGATCATGCGACTGCCACAGCAGCAATTGCCCGACCAGCTCGATCACCACCGACACTGCGCCGACCTTGGCGCCGCCGATGCGGTCCGGCAGGTGCGCAAAGAACAAGCGCACGCCGATGTAGCCGGCCGAGAAACCGAGGATCGCAATGCCCGCACCCGACCAGTTGTTACTGGCGTAGAGCAGCACCAGGAAGCTGGTGATGATGGCGAACGGCATCGCGCTTAGCGCCAGCGCCAGGCCGAAGCGCCAGATCAGGCGCAGCACTTCCGACATGGCGACGCCGCCGCCCTTGTTGCCCAGCGCCGGCAAGGCGCGCAAACCGGCCGCCACGGCCAGGGCCACAAAAGGCAGCACGATGGTGGTCAAGGCCACGCCGGCAAAACCGAAGCGCTGTTGGATTGCGATGCCCACCGGCGCCCCGAGACCGAGCGCGGCGAACATGGCAATGCCCTGCCAAGCCATCACCTTGCCGGTGCGCTGTATGCCGACGCGACCGATGCCCCAGGTCATGGCGCCGGTCAGGAACAGGCTCTCGGCGGGGCCCATCAGCAGGCGACCGATGAACAACACCACCAGGCTGGCGCCGGCATCGCTGACCTGGGTCGAGATCAGGTACAACAGGCCCGCAAGCGAGGCCATCGGCAAGCCAACCGCAACGGCGCGTTTGGAGCCATGGCGGTCGCAATACGAACCGGAAAATTTGCGCGACACGATGGTCGAGAACGACTGAATGCCGATCACCCAGCCAACCGTCAAGGCGCTGAAGCCGAGCACGCCGTTGACATGCAAAGGCAAGGCCGGCAAGGGAATACCGATGCACAGAAAACTGGTGAAGACGATGACGATCAGCGGCAGCAGGCTGCTGCCGGCGTCGTCGGTGGAGATTGGTGTCGTGGTGCTCATGATGTTATCGATCCCATGTTGAAGTGTGCGCACGCAGGCAAGCCGGCGCAATGCGGGCAGCCGCAGTGGCAAAGAAAATGGCGGGGAAAATAGCAGGTAAAACAGAAGGAAAAACGGCGACTGCGGCGGGCAAGGCAAGCAAGCCCATGGGAGGTAAGTGTCTAGTCAATTTTTTCACCATAGCGTTATACACGTACGCAGCAAAACCTATCGCTGCCCTGGCACAGGGCCAGTCACGTGAATGACGCGTTGGTTGACGTTAACGCTTACGTAACGAGACAGAGATAAGCACTGAAGACCGGAGAAAACAGCCCAATACAAATTTGCCATCTCGTTATATGTGGCGGATTATACAGAATAGTTTTCATTTCCGTCCAGCGTGCGCGCACAAAAACGACAAGCCCGCGCGAGGCGGGCTTGTCGAGCCGGTTAGCGTAAAACACCGGCCTTGCTGCGACAGCGACATCAACGACGACAGCTACTGCACCATCTACTTCTACAACAACAGCAACTACACCTGCCACTTCTACAACAACAGCAACTACTCAGAGAATTCAGTTCTGCTGATCAGGCGGCGTTGCGTTCCAGGCGATGCACATTGTCGCCATTGATTTCGATCTTGCGCGGCTTCAGCGCTTCAGGCACTTCGCGCACCAGTTCGATGCTCAGGATGCCATTTTCCATTTGCGCGCCAACTACCTTGATATGGTTGGCGAGCTGGAAGCGCTGTTCAAAATCGCGTGCAGCGATGCCGCGGTGCAAGAAGTTGACGGCTTGATCTTCCTTCTGTTTGCGACCGACAATTTTCAGCGAGTCGTTCTCGGCTTCGATGTCGATTTCAGCGCTGCTGAACCCGGCGACGGCCATGGTAATCCGGTATTTGTCTTCGGCAACCAGTTCAATGTTGTACGGTGGATAGCTCGGTTGTGCATCCGCGCGCTGCGCGTTGTCGAACAGTTGAGCCAGCCGATCGAAACCGATTGCGGAACGGTAAAGCGGAGAGAAATCATGAGTACGCATAGTAAATATCCTTTTGAAAAGAAGCGATAAATAGGCCAAAAACAAGCGCGAACCTCCCTTGAGCATTCGCTGGGACGGCGGGCGTTTTCCCGCTGCCTTGTTACCGATATACGTGCAGAATTTTTCTTTTCAAGAGCTTTTTTGCGCGGCTTTTTTTTGCCATTTACCCCTTGATTTATCGCCCCTCGTTTTTGATTGCGGCCACCAGCGTGCGCAACACGCCCTGCACCCGCACCAGGTGTTCCTTGTTGTGAATATTGGTGTGCAGCATCACTTGCGCCAACGGCAAGGCTGGCAGCTTCATGCTCTTGCCGACGTCGACGGCGCCGGCCGGTTTGACGCGATACATCAGTGCGGTCACCGCCAGGCCGGCCGTCACCGCCGCCGACACCGCGCGCACGCCGCCGCCGATAAACACTTCCGTCCATGGGATACCGGCATCATCCAGGCGCCGCACCGCCAATTCGCGGATGCCGCAATTGGACGAAAACGTCGCCAGCCGGATCGGCTCGCCGGCACGCGGCTGCCATTGCGGCGCGGCGAACCAGGCCATGCGTTCTTCCTGTATCAGCTCACCGTCGCTGCGCTCGCCGTCGCGGCGCACGATCGCAGCATCGAGCTCGCCGCGGTCGAACATGGCGAGCACATCGCGCGAGGCGCCGATGCGCACTTCGACCACGACACCGGGATCGAAGGCATTGATCTGCGCCAGGATGGCCGGTAAATCATCGCCGGCGATGTGGTCGCTGATGCCCAGGGTGAGCCGCACGGTCGCGCTTTCCATGCGCCCCAGCGCCTTCTCGTGGGCGGTGAGCAAGGCGCGCGCAGCATCGAGGAAGCCCACGCCGTCAGACGACAAACGGACCTGGCGCGGGGAGCGCTCCAACAGGCGGCGGCCGAGCCGTTCTTCGAGCCGCTTGAGCTTGAGGCTGATGGCCGATTGGGTGGTGTACAGCGCTTCGGCCGCCCGCGTAAAACTTTGCAGGTCGGCAACCAGCACGAAGGCCTGTACGGCGTCGAGGTCCAGCGGGCGTTGGGTAGGATCCATTTTTTCACACCATCGGTTCAGTCGATCAATTCACTCAATCATTTCAAATCAATATTATTGAAATTACTATTAATATCTATTTAAAATGATACTCCTGATCTAAGATGCTTGCACGCCGCTGTGATCAGCCACCGTGGCCCATCACTTTCCAAGGAGAACACCATGCCTTTTGTCCGTATCTTCGTGCGCCGCGGCGAGACCCGCGAATATCGCAAAGCCATCCTCGACAATGTCTATGAGTCCATGCTTGAGACCTTCAACGTGCCGAAAGACGACAAGTTCATGGTGCTGGACGAATACGATCCCGACAATTTCGTGTTCGACAAAACCTATATGGATATCGCGCGCAGCGATAGATTCATCCTGATCCAGATCACCGCCAACAACACCCGCACGATAGAGCAAAAGAAAGCGCTCTATGCGCGCATCGTGGAACGGCTCCAGCAAGACCCCGGCATACGCCCGGAAGACGTTTTCATCAATCTGGTGGAAGTGCTCAAGGAGAACTGGTCGTTCGGCCACGGCTTGGCGCAGTACGCGCTGTAAGTACCAACAAGCTCGTAGCCTGATAGCATGGCAAGCTTGAACAACTTGCCCTGCTCTTCATGCCGACCTCGCCGCCGAACACATCGCCCGCCACGCGCAAGCGCCTGCACTCGCGCCTTCGCCGCATTGCCCTCGTCCTCGCGCTGTTGAGTGCCGGCTGCGCCGCGGCAAGCAAGTATTACGATCCCGACAAGCCGAATCGCACGCCCTCGGGCTTCCGCAACAATTACCCGCAAGAGCCGCGCGCCTCGCTGTTGAAATGGCAGTGGGAACGCATCACGCAAGGCTTGCCCAAAGCCCCCGCCAACAACTATCAGTTCTCGATGGCGACGCCCGAAATCGCCTGGCTGCAAACCAACAAGACGGTGCCCAGCGTGACCTGGATCAGCCATGCGACCGCCTTGTTGCAAATCGACGGCATGAACGTCATCACCGACCCGATGTTTTCCGAACGCGCTTCGCCATTCAGTTTCATCGGACCCAAGCGCAAAGTGCCGCTCAACATCACACTGGCGCAGTTGCCGCATATCGACGTGGTGGTGATTTCGCACAATCACTATGATCACCTGGACCAGGCCAGCGTAAAACAACTGAATCGCCAGGCCGGCGGGCCGCCTTTGTTTTTGGTGCCGCTAGGCCTCAAGGAGTGGATGACGGATATCGGCATCAGCAATGTACGCGAAATGGATTGGTGGGATAAAACCGCCGTCGGCAAACTCGGCATCACCTTCGTACCGGCGCAACACTGGTCGGCGCGCGGCCTGATGGATCGTTCCGAAACCTTGTGGGGCGGCTGGGTGATCAAGAGCGCCGAGGGCGCAGCGCATCCGTACTCGGTCTTCTTCGCCGGCGACACCGGTTATTCAAAAGACTTCCAGGATATTGGCCGCAAGTTCGGCAGCTTCGACCTGGCGCTGATTCCCATCGGCGCTTACGCGCCGCGCTGGTTCATGCAAGGCCAGCACGTCGATCCGGAGCAGGCCGTGCACATCCACCAGGACGTGCATGCCAAGCGCTCCATCGGCATCCACTGGGGCACGTTCGAGCTGGCCGACGAGCCGCTTGATGAGCCGCCCACGCTGCTGGCGGAGGCGGTCAAGAAAGTGGGATTGCAGGCGGATGCATTTACCGTGTTGAAGCACGGTGAGACGCTGAGGCTGGATTGAAGGGATGCATGTGCTTGAAGAAAGCCGAGGGCATCGCTTCCCCGCTCGGCTTGGTCGCCGTCATCCCAGCGTGTGCCGGGATGACGGCAAATAACAATACTTAGTCAACGATAAACAGCTTCGCGCCCGTCGTCGTGGACGAGCGATGCGCCTCGGCGTTGTCCGCTACCTGGTAACTCATGCCGGGCTTGAGCAGGAACGTGCGGCCGTCTTCCAGCTCGGTATGCAACTCCCCTTCCAGGCACAGCAACACATGGCCTTTCTTGCACCAGTGATCGGCCAGGTAGTCGGCCGTGTATTCCACCATGCGCACCCGGATCGGCCCGAACTGGCGCGTGCGCCAGGTAGCCATTCCGGTATCGCCCTTGTGTTCGGTACGCTCGACCGTGTTCCAGTCGGTGGTGCCGAACGGCAGGTTGCCGATCTCCATTACAGCTTGGCGGCGATCAGTTTGCCCAGGCGCTCGATGCCGGCGCGGATTTTTTCCGGCGGCACGGTAACGAAGCTCAGGCGCAGCGTGTTGTGTTGCGGCTCATTGGCGTAGAACGGCGCGCCCGGCACGAAGGCCACATGTTGCTCGACGGCTTCTTTCAACAACTCGCCACTGTCGATATGCGCCGGCAGCGTCACCCAGATGAACATGCCGCCTTCCGGTTTGGTCCAGCTGGTGCCGGCCGGGAAGTAAGTTTGCAGCGCATCCAGCATGGCCTGGCATTGATCCGCGTAGAGCTTGCGGATAGTCGGGATATGCGTTTGCAGGAAGCCGTCCTTGACCGCTTCGTACACCACCATCTGGGTCAGTTGCGCCGTATGCAGGTCGGCGGCTTGCTTGGCTTGTTCCATCTTGCGGATCAGCGGCAGCGGCGCCACCACGTAGCCAAGGCGGATGCCCGGCGTCAACACCTTGGAGAACGAGCCCATGTAGATCACGCCGCCCGGATTCATGTTCAGCATCTTCGGCAGCGGGTCGTTGCGATAGCTCAACGCACCGTACGGGTCATCTTCGATCAGCGGCAGGCCGATGCGGGCACAGGCTTCCACCAACGCCAGGCGACGTTCCAGCGGCAACGTGCGGCCGGTCGGGTTCTGGAAGTTCGGCAGCGAATACAGCAGGCGCGCGCCCTTGCCCAACTCTTCAACTGCGGCAGGAATCAGGCCTTGCTCGTCGCTCGGCACCGAGATGAATTCAGGACCGTAGATCGAGAACGCCTGCAGCGCGCCCAGATAGCTGGGCGTTTCAACCAACGCCTTGCTACCTTCATCGATCAGCACCTTACCGAGCAGATCCAGGCCTTGTTGCGAACCGGACACCATCAACACTTGTTCGGGCAGGATCTTGGCGCCATCGGTCGACAGCGAATCGGCGACCCATTCACGCAGCGGACCGTAACCGTCGGTAGGACCATATTGCAGCGCGATCTTGCCTTGATGCGTCAGGACCGTATCGAACGCCGCCTTCATGCGCTCGACCGGGAAGGTCGCCGGCGACGGCAGACCGCCTGCGAACGAAGTGATCTCCGGACGCATGGTGATCTTCAGGATTTCGCGGATGGCCGAGCTTTGCAACTGCTGCGAACGTTGGGAAAAATTCCACTGAAGCGGATTGGGGTTTTCGATTTTCATGGTGCCTGCCAAAAATGGGGAACGTTAATTTGTCAGCCTGGACCGGCCTCGGCCGGTGCGGCGACATGTCGGATGATTTGGCCTGGCTTACGCCAGTTCTGCGATCAGTTCGATTTCCACGCATGCGCCCATCGGGATCTGCGCCACGCCGAATGCCGAACGCGCATGCTTGCCCTGCTCGCCGAACAATTCGCCGATCAGTTCGGACGCGCCGTTGGTGACCAGGTGCTGCTCGGTGAAATCGCCGGTCGAATTGACCAGGCTCATCAGCTTGACGATGCGCTTGACCCGTGTCAGGTCGCCGCCGCAAGCTGCTTGCAATGTCGCCAGCAAATCAATCGCTACCGCACGGGCTGCCAGCTTGCCCTCTTCCGTCGTTATGTTCTTGCCGAACTGCCCAACCCAGACCTTGCCATCCTTCTTGGCCAGATGGCCGGACAGAAATACGGTGTTGCCTGTTTGCGCGTACATGACGTAGGCGGCCGCTGGCGCAGCGACGACTGGCAATTCGATATTCAGGGCTTTGAGTTTTTCGTAGACGGACATGCGGTGCTCCTGTTTGCAATGGCTGGATGTCCGGCATCAAAGTGAGTATTGACGCCCGGCAAGGCAGCACGTTTTAAAATTAAGAACTGCGTAAAAAAACCGGAAAAATAACGGTAGTCCGACATTATCGCAAATATCGCGACTTTGTGACGGAGAACCTCACGAAAAGCGTTGTTGGGACTGAATTAGCGCCGGATGCAGCGCAACTTATCGCTTGACCGCCATGCGCCTGCCGATTGCCACAACGACAATGACTGCCGTCGCAAACAACAAGTTGCTCGCATCCAGCGTTTCGCCGACGATCACCGCCGCGCCTACCAGACTCATGAACGGCTGCAGCAATTGCACCTGGCCGACTCGCGCAATGCCGCCCAGCGCCAGGCCCTTGTACCAGAAGAAAAATCCGATGAACATCGAGAACAGCGACACATAGGCGAATGCCCCCCATGCCTGTGGTGAAGCGTCCACGCCATAGTGCCAGCCCAGCCAGAGCGAGATCGGCAACACCACCGGCAGCGACAACACCAGCGCCCAGCCGATGACTTGCTGGCCGCCCATGGTTTGTGACAAACGACCGCCCTCGGCATAACCCATCGCCGCGGCAAACACGGCGGCAAACAGGGCCAGGTCGGCAATCTGGAACGTGCCGCCGCCCTGGCGCAAGGCAAACGCGATCACGATGGCGCTGCCGATCAGGGCCGCGATCCAGAAACCCAGCGAAGGACGTTCGCCGAAACGCAGCGCGCCGAACAGGGCCGTCGCCAGCGGCAACACGCCCAGCACCACGGCGCCATGCGCCGCAGGCACATAATGCATCGCAATCGAGGAGAACAGCGGAAAGCCGATCACCACGCCCAGCGCCGTGATCAGCAAACCGCGCACTTGCTGCATGGTCGGCCACGGCGCCTTCAAGTGCCACAGCATCGCTGTCGAGCACAAGGCCGCTACCACGGCACGGCCGAAGGCGACGAAGGCCGGGTTCAGCTCCGCCACCGCAATGCGCGTAAACGGCAGCGTCAGGCTGAACACCGCAACGCCGATGAAACCCAGCCACATGCCTTTTGATTCGGCACTGATTGCTTCAGTACCCATTGATTCTGTCGCCATTTTTTCCTTGTTCTTTTTTATCAATCCACCGAGGTCCTACAGCCAGATCGCGACCGCCGAATAAATCGTCAACAGCACCATCACCGCGCTGAACACGGTGCGCCACAGCGGCTGCGTCAGGTAGCGCCGCAACACGGCACCGGCACCGGCCCACACACTCACGCACGGCAGGTTGACCACGCTGAACACCAGGCAGTAAATCGCAATCGCCAGCCACACCGGCTCGATCAGCGGCAAGAACGCCGAGGCGCCGGTAATCGCCATCACCCATGCCTTGGGGTTGGCAAACTGGAACAAAGCCGCCCCCACAAAAGACATCGGTTTGACGCCGGCGCGCTCGTCCTGGCTGAAACGCATGCTGCGTAATTTCCATGCGAGATACAACAGGTAGGCGGAACCCGCACTCTTGAGCAGCACGTGCACGGCCGGCACCGCCACCACCAGGCTGCCGATGCCGGCGGCGCAGATCGCCAGCAGCACCGCAAAGCCGACGGTGATGCCCAGCATGTGGGGAATCGACCGCACGAAACCGAACCACACGCCCGACGAAGTCAGCATGATGTTGTTCGGTCCCGGCGTGATCGAGGTGACGAAGGCGAAGGTCGCCAGCGGCAACAAAACGTCCATGTCACTGCCCTCCGGCCGGCAACACGCGGCGACCGAGACGGACGACCGCGCGCTGCAGCGCCGCGCGTGCAGAGAAACACGAGCGCGCCAGCCACAGCGACACGCTCATGCCGGAACGGTTTTCCAGGTAGATCTCGCTGGCGATGGCGGCCTCGATGACGGTCATGCGGCCGGGTTGCAGCAGCAACGCATCGCCGGCGTGCAGCCAAAAATCTTCGGTACGTCCTTCTTGCGTAACCCAGACATAGCCGCGACGCACCAGCAGCAGGCGGCTGCGCTCAAACTTGCCCGATGCCAGCGTGCCGGCGCCCAGATGCAATTGATGATGTTCCCGTGTCAGTGTCGTCATGCCACTCTCCTGTTGTCTGGCTGTATCTGTTGTTGTGCTGCGGTTGGTTCACGATCGGGACGGCTCAGGATCTGCGCAAACATGTCGTGGTCGACATTGCCGCCCGACAGCGTCAGGCCGATGCGCTGGCCCTGCAGGCGATGGCGTATCTGCATGGCCGCCGCCAGCGCCGCCGCACCGGCGCCTTCGGCGACGTTGTGGGTGGCGGTGAAATACAATTTCATGGCGTCAGCCACTTCGTCGTCGCTGACCGCAATCACTTCATCGACCTGGTCGAGGATCACCGCCAGCGAAGCCTCGTCCGGCACACGGCACGCCATGCCATCGGCGATCAGCGTGGTCACCGGCGACTCCATCTTGCTGCGACTGTCGAACGACAACTTGTAGGCCAGCGCATGCGCCGACACCACGCCGATGATGCGCGTGCGCACATTCAAGGCGCGTCGCGCCGCCACTGCGGCGCACACGCCGGAGCCCTGGCCGATCGGCACGAACAACACATCAAGGTCGGGCTGCGCACGCAACAACTCCATCCAGTAAGTCGCCACGCCGCTGACCAGGTCGCGATGGAAGGACGGGATCATGTGCAGCGCGTCGCGCTCTGCCAGCATCGCGGCATGTTCGCGGCTTTCCTGGAATTCCTTGCCGTGTTCGCTCAACGTCACGCCGAGCGCTTGCATGGCGGCGTTCTTTTCCTTACTGTTGCCTTGCGGGACCACGATGGTGGCGGCGATGCCGTAACGGCGCGCAGCAAAGCCGACCGACTGGCCGTGGTTGCCGCGCGTGGCAGAAATCACGCCGCGCACCTTTTGCGCCGGCGGACGTTGCGCCAGGTTTTGCAGGTAGACCAGGCCGCCGCGAATCTTGAAGGCGCCGGTCGGCGTATGATTTTCATGTTTGACCCAGGCCTCGGTGCCAAGCGCCGCATTGAGCAGCGGCCAGGAGTATTGCGGCGTCGCCGGCATGGCGGCGTACACCGCTTTGGCGGCGAGCTCGATCTCGGCGTGGGTGGGCAACAAGTCATTCATGATTCATCTCCTGCATTTGAGTTCTGTCTGTCGGCGGCGCCGGAAGCGTTATCGTCATGTCATCAAGGCCTGGAAATCTGCGCTGCGCAGATTGACGCCGCTCATGACATGGGTCTATGCTAATCGACATTACCAGTACAGTACCAGTACACTTTCACAAATAATTCTACTTATTGTCACGGCAAAATGACCAATACAGCTGCAAAAATCAAGCCTGTCAGTTCCGTCAATTCAGGCACATCATCGGTCTCGCCCACCACCCTGCCGCTGCTCTCGCGCGAAAGCGGTGATTCGCTGGTCGATCAGATCGTGCGCACGGTGCAGTCGCGCATCGACGACAAGCTGCTGCGCACCGGCGCGCGCATGCCGTCAATACGCCAGTTCGCAGACTTGCACAGCGTGTCGCGCTTTACCGTAGTGGAAGCCTATGACCGCCTGGTGGCGCAAGGCTTCCTGGAATCGCGGCGCGGATCGGGCTTTTATGTGCGCGAACGCTCGCCGGTCGCCGGTGCAACAGTGACCGGTACAGTTGTGCTGCTACGCAGTCACAATAGTCACAACGGCAATGAAAATGGTGGAAACGACAACCCCGCCGCGCAACCGCAGCAACTCGATGTGGTATGGCTGGTACGCAACATGTTCCGCCAGATGCCGCCACAAAAGATGCCTGGCGGCGGCCTGTTGCCACCCGACTGGCTGGATGGCGACCTGATCGGCAACGGGCTGCGCGCCGTGGGCCGGCAAAATCAGTCGCTGCTCACCTACGGCACGCCGCAGGGCTTCCTGCCGCTGCGTCAGCAACTGCAACTGAAACTGGCCGAGTTGGAGATCACTGCGGCGCCGGAACAGATCCTGATGACCTCGGGCGTGACGCAAGCGCTGGACATCGTCGCGCGCCATTTCCTGCGCCCAGGTGATGTGATCTTCGTCGACGATCCGGCCTGGTTCCTGATGTTCGGTTCGTTTGCCGCGATGGGCGCCAAGGTGGTCGGCATTCCGCGCCTGGCCGATGGTCCCGACATTGCCAAGCTGGCGGAACTGGCGGCGCTCCACAAGCCGCGCCTGTATGTGATCAACTCGGTGCTGCACAACCCGACCTCGACCTCGCTGTCGGCCGCCAAAGCCTTTCAGATTCTACGGCTGGCCGAGGAACACGATTTCACCATCGTCGAAGACGACATCTACTGCGACATGCATCCCGGCGCGGGGGTACAGGCGGCCACGCGCATCGCCGCGCTGGACCAGTTGCATCGGGTGATTTATCTGGGTGGATTTTCGAAAACCTTATCAGCCAATCTGCGCGTCGGCTTCATCGCCACCTCGACCGAACTGGCGCGCCACCTGGCCGACCGCAAAATGCTGTCGACCTTGACGACCAGCGAAATCGGCGAGCGCGTGATCTACAAGATCCTGTCCGAAGGTCATTACCGCAAGCATGCCGAACGCCTGCGCAATCGCTTGAACAGCGTGCGCGACAAGGTGGTGAGACAACTGGAACGGGTCGGCCTCAGCACCGGCCTGGCCACCGCCAGCGGCATGTTCGTGTGGACCGATGCCGGCCGCGACACCAATGTGCTGACCGAAAAAGCCATGGTCCAGGGTTTCCTGCTGGCGCCGGGCAGCCTGTTTTCGCCGAACCAGCTACCGTCGACCAAGATGCGCATCAACGTCGCCAGCATGGCGGACCCGGGCATCTGGCGTTTCTTCGAACAGGAACTGGGTCGTTGAAACGTCCACTACCTGCTCCAATCAGGTAGCGGAATCAGGGACGCATCAGGCCAAGTGAATCCGCGCAATTTCCACATTGGTGGAGTTGTAAAACGCATAGTCGGTCGTACCCGGAAAGTAGACGTAATGGTCAGAACCATTGGCCATGATCTGCAAGCTCTCGGTATTGCTCATCTTGACGGTAAGAAGATGCGAAGCACCGCTGGCGATACCCATGTTGATGACATCGGTGGCGGCGATCACGATGTTGGTTCCGCTGCCGGTTGTCATGTCCAATGTCGTGATGCCGCTGACCTTGTTGGAGAAATTTGCCAAGGTGATGGTGCTGCCCAGGTCATCAAAGTGCAAGGTCGTGGTGCCGGCGCCGCCGCTGATGGTGGAAATGTTCGACGTCCCCGTAGTCTGGTTGACCATATCGCTCTGCGCGCCCAGCGAACTGTGCGAGCCGGCGCTGACGTTGACCGTATTGAGGCCGCTGCCGACCGTGACGCTGTTGGTCCCGCCCTGCTGGACATTGTAGATATCGGTGCCGCTGGCCGCGCCGCCGCCTGAGAGGGCGTTGGTGTTGGTGGTGCCGAGCGCGGTCAGTGTGTTGGCGTTGGTGTCGCCGGTCAGCGTGCTGTTGACGAAAGCGCTGCCGGTCAGGTTTTCAATATTGGCATAGGTGTCGCCTGCTGCATCGCCGCCAGTGCCGAGGTGGGTCTGCAGATTGGCCGTGAGCGCGCCAGAGTTGGAGTACTGATAACTGACCGTATCGATACCGGCGCCGCCGTCGAACCGGTTGAGATTGCCGTCGGCCACGAAGATATCGTTGCCGCCGCCACCGATCACGTTCTGGATATTGGTGTAGGTATCGCCGTTCGCAAATGAAGTGCCCCCCGTCGCAGCGTCGCCGCCGACGTGGTTGTACAAGTCCACCAGCACGCCCACGTTCGAGCGCGCATAGCTCACCGTATCGCCGTTGGTGCCGTGACCGCTGCCGTCGAAGGCATTGGCTGCGGCATTGGCAAAGAACGTATCGTCGTAGTTGCTGCCGATAATATTGTTGATGCCGGTGAATTTGTCGCCCGCAGCATAGCCGCCGCTGGTGCCTGCCCCGGTAGTGCTGGTCAAATCCACAATCACTGCGGCATTCGACGCCAGATAGCTGACCGTGTCGCTGCCGCCTGCACCGCCGTCGAAACTGTTGGCGATATTGTTGGCGACAAACGTATCGCTGAAGCTGCTGCCGATCAGGTTGTCGATCAGGCTCAGCTTGTCGCCGGCAGCATCGCCGCCGGAAGTGCCGGTGCCGTCGGTGTAGTTCAGATCAACCGTAACGCCGGAGGCCGAACCGGCATAGCTGGCATAGGTATTGGCGTGGTTGGCGGCGGTGCCGGCCAGTGTGTCGCCACCGGCTAGGCCTGTCAATACCGTCACGCCGGCATTCGCGCCGGTCAAGACATCGGCAAAGGCGCTGCCGATGATGTTTTCCATGTTGGCATAGGTGTCTCCTGCCGCGTAACCGCCGATACCGACTGCACCGCTGGCCAGATTGACGGTCACGCCGACATCCGAGCGGGCGTAACTCACCGTGTCCAGACCGACGCCGCCATCGAAGCTGTTGGCCACGTTATTGGCGACAAAAATATCGTTATAGCCGCTGCCGATCAGATTGTCGATCAGGCTCAGCTTGTCGCCGGTGGCATCGTTGCCGGAGGTGCCGGTGCCGTCGGTGAAATTCAGATCCACCGTCACCGCGCCGCCGGAAGTGCTGTAGCTGGCGTAGGTGTTGGCATGATTGGCAGCGGTGCCCTTCAACGTGTCGCCGCCGCCACCGCCGGTCAGGACGGTTTTACCGACATTGGCGCCCGTCAGTGTATCGCCGGCACTGCCGCCGATAACGTTTTCGATGTTGGTGAATGTGTCTCCGTCCGCAAGACCGCCGACACCGGGAGCACCGGTATTGAGGTCCACCGTCACCGCGACGGTGGATGCGGAAAAACTGACCGTATCGGAACCTGCGCCGCCATCAAAATTATTGGCTGCAGCACTGGCAATGAAGGTATCGTCGCCGGCGCCGCCGGTGGCATCCTGAATGTTGACATAGGTGTCGCCATTGGCCAGACTGCCTGCCCCGCCGGTGCCCGCTCCCGTGAACAGATTGATCGTCTCCGACACGGTCGAATTGACGTAGCTGACCCGATTGTGCGAGGTCGCCGTGCTGGTGCCGCCATCGAACTTGTTGGCGGCCGCGCTGGCAATGAACAGATCGTCCGCCGAACCGCCGGTGACGTCTTGAATGTTGGTGTAAGTGTCGCCCGCAGCGTAACTGCCGGCCCCGCCGGTGCCCGCTCCCGTGAACAGATTGACCGTCTCAGCCACGGTCGAATTGGCATAGCTGACCCGGTTGTGTGAGGTCGCCGTACTGGTGCCGCCGTCGAAGTTGTTGGCTGCCGTGCTGGCGACAAAGGTATCGTCGCCGCTGCCGCCTGTGACATCCTGGATGTTGACGTAGGTGTCGCCCTGCGCCAGCGTGCCCGTGCCGGTGCCAAGCACCAGATCGACCGACTCTGCGACAGTCGAATTGACGTAGCTGACGCGATTGTGTGATGTCGCCGTGCTGGTGCCGCCGTCGAACTTGTTGGCAGCCGCGCTGGCGATGAACAGATCGTCTGCCGAACCGCCGGTGACGTCCTGAATGTTGGCATAGGTATCACCTGCGGCATAACTTCCTGCGCCGCCTGTGCCCTGTCCTGTAAACAGATTGACCGTCTCAGCCACCGTCGAATTGGCGTAACTGACGCGATTGTGCGAGGTCGACGTGCTGTTGCCGCCGTCGAAATTGTTGGCTGCCGTGCTGGCGACAAAGGTGTCGTCGCCGCTGCCGCCGGTCACGTCTTGAATGTTGACGTAGGTGTCGCCCGCCGCCAGCAGGCCGGTGCCCGTGCCGAGCACCAGATCTACTGTTTCTGCCGCAGTTGAATTGACGTAGCTGACGCGGTTATGCACTGAACCTGCGCCGCCGTCGAACTTGTTGGCGGCCGCGCTGGCAACAAACGTGTCATCCGCCGTGCCGCCGACGACGTCCTGAATGTTGACATAGGTGTCGCCATTGGCAAGGCTGCCTGCCCCACCGCTACCGGCGCCGAGAAACAAATCAACAGTCTCCGACACGGTGGAATTGGCGTAGCTGACCTGATTGTGCGAAGTCGCCGTACTGACACCGCCATCGAACTTGTTGGCGGCCGCGCTGGCCACGAATATATCGTCGGCCGAACCGCCGGTGACATCCTGTATGTTGGCGTAGGTATCACCTGCGGCATAGCTGCCGGCCCCCCCGCTGCCCAGACCGGTGAACAGATTGACCGTCTCCGACACCGTCGAATTGACGTAACTGACCCGATTGTGCGAGGTCGACGTGCTGTTGCCGCCGTCGAAATTGTTGGCTGCCGTGCTGGCGACAAAGGTGTCGTCGCCGCTGCCGCCGGTCACGTCTTGAATGTTGACGTAGGTGTCGCCCGCTGCCAACGTGCCGCTGCCGGTGCCGAGCACCAGATCGACCGTCTCTGCGGCAGTCGAATTGACGTAGCTGACGCGATTGTGTGATGTCGCCGTGCTGGTGCCGCCGTCGAACTTGTTGGCGGCCGCGCTAGCGATGAACACATCGTCCGCCGAACCGCCGGTGACGTCCTGAATGTTGGCATAGGTATCACCTGCGGCATAACTTCCTGCGCCGCCTGTGCCCTGTCCTGTAAACAGATTGACCGTCTCAGCCACCGTCGAATTGGCGTAACTGA
>Ga0209913_1000066_pt1 | contig 134381 bp, 138 predicted proteins | sample PersoiDNA2013203_FD_185805 | JGI IMG/M metagenome (GOLD analysis project Ga0209913, IMG submission 185805) | Permafrost soil microbial communities from the Arctic, to analyse light accelerated degradation of dissolved organic matter (DOM) -... | ecosystem: Environmental > Terrestrial > Soil >...
CTTGAACTGCAGACTGTGCCGCCGATATGGTCCTCGTGCTGCCATGGTGTCGCTCCTCTGGAGAAGGCTCGACAAGCGTATCACTTCATCGACTGGTCTTGGTCCAGCCCAAGGGGTTCACTCCATTTGCTGGGAATTTTGCATCGAAAATTGACCCACGTTTGATACACAATCCTACCTAAGCAATCAGGTAGGAGATTGGAGTGATCGACGTGGCATTACTAGGAATTATTCGGCGCTGGCACTTACGTGACCAGATATCGCTAAGGGAGATCGCCAAGCGACTTGGCATCTCCAGAAACACCGTTAGACGTTACCTGCGCTCTGAAACTGTAGAGCCAGCCTACGCTGACCGGCGTTCAGCCAGTGCTCTGGATGTGTACACATTCAAATTATCCGCATGGCTTAAAACCGAATCCACCAAATCTCGAAAGCAAAAGCGCAGTCTCAAGCAGATGCACGCAGACTTGTGTGTGTTGGGATTTGAAGGCTCTTATGATCGCGTTGCCGCGTTCGCCCGGCAATGGAAAGTGGATCAGTTAGATAGGGTCAATGCTGCAAGCAAAGGAACAACTCCCCTTTTCGCTGGTAAGAAGAAACTCAAAACACGAGTGATTTCGGAATCAAATCACATAACCGGAAAAATTGCGAAGCAAACGGACATTTGCGAAGCAAAAAGAAAAGGCCCACCGAGCGGTGGGCCTTTTAAATACTGGTGCTGGCTGCAGGACTTGAACCCGCCACCCCCTGATTACAAGTCAGGTGCTCTACCAGATGAGCTAAGCCAGCAAAACTGAGAACGAGATTATAGCCTATTTAATTCTGGTTAGTACAGGTCTTCCACCTTTTTTTGGTGGTTCTGGCTCATTATCGTGGTTTTCTTCGCTGCCGGACTCAACTTTTTCCGATGCGGGGACGGATGCAAGGCCTAGAGGCTGCGTCGGTGCGGCCTCAGGCTGATCATCGGCCTGTTCGCCGACTGCGAGCACCGCCGGCGCTTCGAACGCCATGCCTTGCCCATTTTCGCGTGCGTAGATGGCGATGACGTTATCGACCGGAACAGAGATGTCGCGCGAGACGCCGCCGAAACGTGCGCTGAAACCGATGACGTCATTGTCCATCTTGAGGCCACTGGTAGCTTCGAAGCTGATGTTGAGGACGATCTCGCCGTTCTTGACGAATTGCATGGGCACGCGCGTCCGCGCATCCACCACCACCGCGATGTGCGGCGTATAGCCGTTGTCTGTGCACCATTCGTAGATGGCGCGCAGGAGATAAGGTTTGGTAGATACTTCTGGCATGACAAAAACCGATCTGGAAAAACGGACTGCTGCGCAATAAAGCAGCAATCTTGAAAGCGACCATCTTAAATGCGTTCGCCGATTGTCCTATTGAAATGGATCAACCGGCGAGACAGAATAATACAAAATGCAGCGCGCAGCTTAACGACGCATGACCTTTTCGGAAGGTGTCAGTGCTTCGATGTAGGCAGGACGCGAGAAAATACGCTCAGCGTATTTCATCAGCGGCGCTGCTGTCTTCGACAGTTCGATACCGTAGTGGTCGAGACGCCAGAGCAACGGCGCCAGAGCGACGTCGAGCATGGAGAACTCGTCGCCGAGCATGTATTTGTTCTTCAGGAACAGTGGCGCCAATGTGGTCAGGCGATCGCGGATTTCAGCGCGGGCCTTTTCGTGGGATTTGTCCGCTGTCTTGGTTTTTTCGTTTTCCAGCGTGTGTACGTGGATGAACAATTCTTTTTCGAAATTGAACAACATGAGACGTGCACGCGCGCGCATCAACGGATCTGCCGGCATCAGTTGCGGATGCGGGAAGCGTTCATCGATGTATTCATTGATGATGTTGGATTCGTACAGAACCAGATCGCGCTCGACCAGGATAGGCACCTGACCGTATGGGTTCATGACCGAGATATCTTCCGGCTTGTTGAACAGGTCAACGTCGCGGATTTCAAAATCCATGCCCTTTTCGAACAGAACGAGGCGGCAACGTTGCGAGAATGGGCAGGTTGTGCCCGAGTAGAGAACCATCATTTTTGTAGTGCCTTAGAAACAAAGGGGTGAGACGCTGTACGTCTCACCCCGATACGTACGTCCGCAGACTGCGCGGACACTAAAAACTTACTTCACTGCTTATTTCACTTCTTTCCAGAAGGAGGCGTTCAGACGCCATGCCAACACAAGGAAGCAACCCAAGAACAGTAAAACCCAGACGCCGAGACGCTTACGCGTATTTTGCGCGGGTTCACCCATCCATTGCAAGTATCCGACCAAATCAGCGACCGCATTGTCGTATTCGACAGCAGTCATCTTGCCTGGTTTCAACTGTTCGAAGCCGACAAACTTGTGAATGGTCTTGCCTTCTTCGTGCGGATCTTTCTCTTCGGCATACTTTGGAGCGCGAATACCTTGCAATTCCCACAACACGTGCGGCATGCCGACGTTAGGGAAAACCATGTTATTCCAGCCGGTTGGGCGGCTGTCGTCCTTGTAATATGTACGCAGATACGTATAAATCCAGTCCGGACCGGTGCCTGATTCGGACGCTTTGGCACGGGCAATCACGGACAAGTCCGGCGGAACCGCACCAAACCACGCCTTGGCATCTTGCGGCAGCATGGTGTTTTTCATCAGATCGCCGACTTTTTCGCCGGTGAACAACAGATTATTTTTGATTTGATCTTCCGACAAGCCAATGTCGCGCAGACGGTTGTAACGCATGGCCGATGCCGAGTGGCAATTCAGGCAATAGTTGACGAACAGTTTGGCGCCATTTTGCAGGGCAGAAACGTCGGTCGTGCGATCCGGCGCCGTATCCAGCGGGTACCCGCCTTCATTGGCGTAAGCCAGCGCAGGCAGCAGCACGAGAGTCGTAATCAGTCTTTTCAGCAATATCATTTTTATCCTCTTGGCTGGCTTAGTGCGGATGATAAGTAACGCGGTCAGGAACTTGCTTGAACTGTCCTGCAGCACTCCACCATGGCATCAGCAAAAAGAAACCGAAGTAAATGAAAGTACATACTTGACTTACGGTCTGAGCAATATCGCTCAGGATAATGTGTTCACCGACGCGCAGCGCACCCCAGACTCCCGGCGGCTTGACGCCCAGATATCCGAGCACCAGGAACGCGATCGCGAACACAATGTAAATATATTTGTGCCAGCTCGGGCGATAACGGATCGACTTCACTTTTGAGTGATCCAGCCAAGGCAGTCCGCCGAGGATCATGACGGAGACGCCCATCAGCACGACGCCGAAGAATTTCGCATCGAAAATCGCCATGCCGGCAATGATCGCGACACCGATGACGATCGCCGCGATCTTGAAGATCGCATTGCGATTGGATTTCACCAGCAGCAGTGCGACATAGGCAGCAATACCGGCCATCAGGTAGACCATGAAGTCTGAGGTCGTTGCACGCAGAATTGAGTAGAACGGCGTGAAGTACCAGACCGGCGCGATGTGCGGCGGGGTCTTGAGCGAATCGGCCGGAATGAAGTTGTTGTACTCGAGGAAGTAGCCACCCATTTCCGGCGCGAAGAACACGACGGCGGTGAACACGATCAGGAATACGGCAACCGCCATGATGTCATGCACGGAGTAGTAAGGATGGAAAGGAACGCCGTCCAACGGCACGCCTTTTTCGTCAAGCTTTTCCTTGATCTCGACGCCATCCGGATTGTTCGAACCGACTTCGTGCAGCGCGATGATGTGCGCAACAACCAGACCGATCAGCACCAGCGGGATCGCGATCACGTGGAACGAGAAGAAGCGGTTCAACGTCGCGTCGGAGACCACATAGTCGCCGCGAATCCACAGCGACAGATCAGGGCCGATGAAAGGAATCGCGCCGAACAGGTTGACGATCACCTGTGCGCCCCAGTACGACATCTGGCCCCATGGCAGCAGGTAGCCCATGAAGGCTTCGCCCATCAGGCACAGGAAGATCGCCACACCGAACAGCCAGACCAGCTCGCGAGGTTTGCGATAGGAGCCATACAGCAGGCCGCGCACCATGTGCAGGTAGACGACGATGAAGAATGCCGACGCGCCGGTGGAGTGCATGTAACGCACCAGCCAGCCCCAGGGGACGTCGCGCATGATGTATTCAACGGAAGCGAACGCCAGGTTGGCATCCGGCTTGTAATGCATCACCAGGAAAATCCCGGTCACGATCTGAATGACCAGAACCAGTAACGCCAGCGAACCGAAGGCGTACCAGAAATTGAAATTCTTGGGAGCGTAGTACTCGGAAAGGTGGGCTTTCCAAGTGGAAGTCAGAGGAAAACGGGCGTCAACCCAGTTCAATGCTTTTGCGGATACAGGTGCGTCTTTGGGCAATTGTTTTTCTTGGAATGCAGCCATGGTTACGCCTCGCCTTTCTCATCTTTGCCGATGACCAGTTTCGTGTCACCTTCAAACATGTACCGTGGAACCTGGAGGTTGTCTGGGGACGGCTTGTTTTTGTAGACCCGGCCCGCCAGGTCGAACGTCGAACCGTGACATGGACAAAGGAAGCCACCCTGCCAGTCGTCCGGCAGCGACGGTTGCGCGCCGGCCTGGAACTTGGAGCTTGGCGAACATCCCAGATGCGGACAGATACCCACGACGACCAACAAATCCTTCTTGATCGAACGCCATTCGTTCAGTGCGTATTCAGGGGTGGTAGAAAATTCGGTGCGCTTGGATTGCGGATCGGCGACCTGTGCGTCGACTTTTTTCAGCGACTCCACCATTTCCGGTGTGCGCTTGAGAATCCAAACGGGCTTGCCGCGCCATTCGACGGTTTTCATCTCTCCCGGCGCCAAGGTGGAAATATCCACTTCGACCGGTGCGCCCGCTGCTTTAGCGCGCTCAGATGGTTGAAAAGTTGAAACAAATGCTCCTGCTGTAGCCAGTCCTGCCACGCCACCCGCCGCGCAAGTCGCGACGAGCAAACCTCGCCGACTGGAGTCGACCTGTTTTTCGTTACTCATACCAACCCCAATTAGTGAAAATACGAAAACTCAACGGAACTTCCAGCAACCTTAGATTATAACGAACCTGAAGTGCCTTTTAAAGCGAATAACATTTTGGAAAATGCGATTTATGGAACTTTTTTAATATTTCAAGTATTTCCATAGAAATGTCTCTGATTTTTGTATTGTGCAATAAATTGCCAGCAATTTACTTTTTAATCGAAGCACGATATAACCGACTGCATTGTTTTGCAACAATTTCTAGGAGAAAAAGATGGGCATGATGCAAGAATTCCGCACTTTCGCACTCAAGGGCAACGTTGTCGACCTCGCGGTCGGTGTCATTATCGGCGGCGCATTCGGCAAAATTGTCGAATCCCTGGTGCAGGACATCATCATGCCGGTGGTCGGCAGAATCTTTGGCGGCCTCGATTTTGCCAACTATTACCTGCCACTCAACGGCCAGGGCACGCAATTGACGTTGATCGAAGCGAAGAAGGCCGGCGCCGTGTTCGCCTACGGCAATTTCCTGACTATTTTGATCAACTTCCTGATCCTGGCCTTCATCATTTTCCAGATGGTGCGCATGATCAACAAGGCGCGCGACCTGGCCACGCGCGAACAGCAAGTCGCTCCTGCCGCCCCGGCTGCGCCGGCGGAAGATATCGTACTGCTGCGCGAGATCCGCGACTCTCTCAAAAAATAAACACCACCTTCAAAAAAGCCCGTCTCGAACGGGCTTTTTTATGCCTGCAACAGTGGTCCCGCTTACGCCGGATTGTCGATATCGATGAACTGGTGACGGATGCCGAAATGATCGGCGATATGCACGCCCAAGGCCTGCACGCCATAGCGCTCGGTGGCGTGATGGCCGGCGGCGATGTAGGCCACCCCGCTCTCGCGCGCCAGATGCACGGTAGGCTCGGAAATCTCGCCGCTGATGTAGACCGAGGCGCCGGCTGTGATGGCGTCGCCAAGGAAGCCCTGGGCGCCGCCGGTGCACCAGCCGATCTTGCCGAGCGGCTGGTCGGGGTCGCCGATCAGCAACGGCTGGCGGCCAAGGCGACGCTCAATCAGGCGCGCCAGTTCGCCCACCGTGGCGACGTTGGCGTCGGCCTGCACGCTGCCGAGCCAACCCAGCTTGTCGTCGCAGAAGCGCTCTTCGCCGACCAGGCTCAATTGGCGCGCCAGTTGCGCGTTGTTGCCGAGCTCGGGATGGCCGTCCAGCGGCAGGTGATAAGCGAACAGGTTGATGTCATTGGCCAGCAGCGCCTTGAGGCGTTTGTGCTTGGTGCCGATCACGCGCGCATCTTCGCCGCGCCAGAAATAACCGTGATGGACCAGGATGGCGTCGGCCTGCAATTCCACCGCGGCGTCGATCAAGGCCTGGCTTGCCGTCACCCCGCTGACGACCAGGCCAATCTCGGCGCGCCCTTCCACCTGCAGCCCATTTGGGCAATAATCGCGGTATTGTGCGATATTCAGCGTTTGCGCTAAATATTTGGCAAGTTCATCCCTATTTGCTGTGCGCAGGGTCATTTTTCATCCTCATCTTTATTTCAATATGCGACGTTTTTGGCTGTTGTTTGCGCAAACCGTGACTGTCGGTTTGGCGGTCTGGTTCATTGTAGCCACCTTGAAGCCGGATTGGGCCAGCGGCACATTCAGCTCCCGCGTCCGTCCTGCCGCTTCGTCGGTTCAAATGCAGGAAGCTGCACCGGGCGGGCCGACGCCCAACTCCTATCGCGACGCGGCGCGCCAGGCGATGCCGTCGGTGGTGAACATCTTCACCACGACCGAAGCAAGGCCGCAAAAAAATCCATTCATGGATGACCCGTTCTTCAAGAAATTCTTCGGCGACCAATTCGAAGATCAACAGGACGACAAACAGTCGAGTCTCGGTTCGGGCGTGATCGTCAGTCCGCAAGGCTATATCCTGACCAATAACCACGTGGTCGAAGCCGCCGATGAAATCGAAGTGGCGCTGGCCGATGGTCGCAAGGCCACCGCCAAAGTGGTCGGCACCGATCCGGAAACCGATCTCGCTGTGATCAAGATCGATTTGCCGAACCTGCCGGCCATCACGCTGGCGCATGTCGAGCAAGCCACGGTGGGCGACATCGTGCTGGCCATCGGCAACCCCTTCGGCGTCGGCCAAACCGTGACCATGGGCATCATCTCGGCGCTGGGCCGCAATCACCTCGGCATCAACACCTTCGAGAACTTCATCCAGACCGATGCGGCGATCAACCCGGGCAACTCCGGCGGTGCGCTGGTCGACACCAACGGCAATCTGCTGGGCATCAATACGGCGATTTATTCGCGCACCGGCGGCAACCTCGGCATCGGCTTTGCGATACCCGTCTCGACCGCCAAGAACGTGATGGAAGCCATCATCAACCACGGCCAGGTGGTGCGCGGCTGGATCGGCGTCGAGCCGCAAGACATCACACCTGAGCTGGCGGAGAGCTTCGGCCTGACCAAAAAGACCGGCGCCATCATCGCCGGCGTGCTCAAAAACGGCCCGGCCGACAAGGCTGGCATGAAGCCGGGCGATATCCTGATCAGCGTCGAAGGCAAAGCGGTCAGCGACACCACTGAAATGCTGAACCTGATCGCGCAATTGACGCCGGGCGCCAAAGCCAAGATGACCGTGCTGCGCAAGGCGCAGGAAACCACGCTCGAAATCGTGGTCGGCAAACGGCCACCGCCAAAACGTGAAGAGCGCGAATAAACAAACCGGAACAATAGAACAAGCGTATGCATATCCGTGACCTGACCCAATATCTGGCCGAGCTGTCGGAGAACAACAACCGCGCCTGGTTCGTGATGAACAAGCCGCGCTACGACATCCTGCGCGCCGAGTTCCTCGAACTGGTGACCAAGCTGATCGCCGACATCAGCAAATTCGATCCCATCATTGCCAGCTGCAATCCCAAGAAAGCGCTGTTCCGCATCAACCGCGACATGCGCTTCTCGCACGACAAGAGCCCTTACAAGACGCATTTCTCGGCGTCGCTGACTGCCAGCGGCCTGAAGAAGCCAAGTTCGGGTGGCGGCCCGGCTTATTACTTCCACATCGACGCTGACGGCCAGTTGCTGATCGCCGGCGGCGAATACATGCCGCCATCGGATCGACTGCGTGCGATCCGCCAGCAAGTCATCGCCGACGCTGCCGGCTTCAGCAAAGTGCTCAAAAACAAAGCGATCAAGGACAGCTACGGCGGTTTGCAGGAAGAAGGCAAACTGACGCGCCCGCCCAAGGGTTTCGACGCCGACAGCCCGCATCTCGAATACATCAAGCTGAAGAACTTCATCGTCTGGAAAGAAAGCAGCATCAAGAAAAAGATCCCGGCCGACCTCGGCAAGGAAGTGCTGGCGGGCTTCAAGGATGCCTATCCGCTGGTGCACTGGCTGCGCCAGATCCCGCTGGTGGCGCCCGAATAAACACCGCACGCCCAACAAAAAGGCCACTGCATGCAGTGGCCTTTTTATGGCGATCGACGCGCGCTCAACTGCCGACGGCGTCTTCGCGCTCTTCCGGCGCCCGTGTCGCCTTCTCGAAAATCGGCGCCACCAGCAAGCCGACTTCATACAACAGGCACAGCGGCACGGCCAGCATCAGCTGGCTCATGATGTCCGGCGGCGTCACCACGGCAGCCACCACAAAGGCGCCAACCACGACGTAGGGACGGATCTGCTTGAGCTTGGCCAGCGGCACCAGGCCCATACGCACCAGCACGATCACGATGATCGGCACTTCAAAGGTGATGCCGAAGGCCAGGAACATAGTCAGCACGAAATCGACATAGCTATCGATATCCGGCGCCACCGATACCGACTTCGGCGCGAAGTTGTTGATGAACGGGAACACCACGCCGAACACAAAGAAGTAACAGAACGCCACGCCGGTGATGAACAGCAGCGACGAGGAAATCACCAGCGGCGCCACCAGGCGCTTTTCATGCGTGTACAAACCCGGTGCCACAAACGCCCACATCTGGAACAGCACCCACGGCAAGGCGATAATGAAGGCCGCCAGCATGGTCACCTTGACCGGGATCAGGAACGGCGTGATCACGCCGGTGGCGATCATCTTGCTGCCTGCCGGCAGCGCGTGGATCATCGGATTGGCGAGCAGATCGAAGATGTGCGCCGCCCATGGCATGAGACACAGGAAAATGATCAGCACGGCTGCTGCCGCTTTGACCACGCGGCTACGCAATTCGATCAGATGCGAGATGAAGGTATCTTCGCTACCTGACGTTTTCTGTTCTTCGGCCATGGAATTACTGCAGGAGTGGGATGGAAAACAAGTCCATCGGGATTAGAAAAAGCCGGCGGATTTGCCGGTGCCGATAGGACGATATTTGGCCACGCGCGCAGCGGCAGAAATCACGCGGGTGCGGCGGCCGCTTTGGTTCTTGTACCACGATGGCAGCGCCGAGGTGCGCGCCAGCTTCTTCTTGCGGAAATTCTTGGCCTTGATGGTCAGCGCTTCCGGACTCGGTGTGGTGCTCCAACTGGTGCTGCTGGTGTTGCTGTCGTTCCAGGCGTCGTTGATGGAAGTCTCGGCATCGGACACACTCTTGGAGATGCTGTTGTGGACGTCGCTGGCGGCTTCTTCCACATCCTTTTGCATCTTGCGCAACTCTTCCAGCTCAATCTCGCGGCTGACCTCGGTCTTGACCTCGTTGATGTAGCGCTGCGCGCGACCGAACAGCGAACCGGCCATGCGCGCTACTTTGGGCAGGCGCTCTGGGCCGATGACGACCAGCGCGACAACGCCGATTAAAGCCAGCTTGGTAAGACCAATATCAATCATTGCGGAGGGTGGTAGCTGAAAGAAGCGAAAGTGAGTGCCACGGACCTGGAAACGAAAGCGCAGCAAAACAAGTGCAACGCCGGGGCATCAGGAACAACGATATCCCGCGCGCCTGGAAAGGCGACGCGGGCGTCGACGGCATGCTTAGCTGCCGGATTTTTCTTTGTCTTTAGCTTGCACGTCGATGGTGGTCTGGTCCTTGGCCACAGGCTTCTCTTCCTCGCCCTTGACGCCGTCCTTGAAACCCTTGACGGCCTTGCCGAGGTCAGAACCCATGTTGCCCAGTTTCTTGGTGCCGAACACCACCATCACAATCACCAGAACGATCAACCAATGCCAAATACTGAACGAACCCATTTTTCTCTCCTAAGCGGACACGCATGTCCTGTATTCAAATAAATCTTTACTGCAATATCCTTGCCGGCCTATCCCTGCAGCACGGATTTGGCGCGCCACGGATGCGCGCCGCCAATCACATGCATATGGAGATGGTACACCTCTTGGCCGCCGTCCGGGCCTGTATTGAAAAGTGTCTTGAAACCGCCGGTCTTGTCGCCGCTGGCATCAAGTTGGTAACCGCATCCCTGTTCCTGCGCCAGTTTTGGTGCAAGCAAGGCCATTTTACCCAATAGCGTCGCATGTTTCTCGGCGCAATCGGCCAGCGTGGCGACATGCTCCTTCGGAATGATCAGGAAGTGCACCGGCGCGGCCGGGTTGATGTCGTGGAAAGCGATGACGTCGTCGTCTTCATAAATCATCTTCGACGGAATCTGCTTGGCGGCGATCTTGCAAAAAATACAGTTATCCAAAGCTGCTCCTCCTGAGTGTCTCGTTCAATGGCCGCCTGCGTTCGCACTTGATTTTTGTTTATGCGCCGGCAGGACGACCGGCTTTTTCTTCCAGGCCAGACAGGCCTTCGCGACGCGCCAATTCGTTCAGTACGTCTTGCGGTTGCAGATCGAATTGCGCCAGCAGGACCATCGAATGGAACCACAGGTCGGCGCATTCGTAGAGGAGCTTGGAGGCGTCGCCGCTGACGCGCGCGTCTTTGGCAGCCATGATGGTTTCGGCCGCTTCTTCACCGATCTTTTTCAGGATGGCGTCGTCGCCCTTGGCAAACAGCTTGGCCACGTAGGACTTGTCGGGATCACCACCGTTGAGCAGTTTGCGCGATTCAATGACTTCGGCCAGGCGGCGCAGTGTTTCACTCATGGCGTTACCTTGGGTGTTACTTTGCGCGTGCGCTTCGGTTTTTCTTTTTCCGGCGCCGCTTCATTGTCTTTCAAGACCGGTTCGACGGTCTGCCATTCGCCGTTGTCGGCGTCGCCTTCGAACTTCTGGAAGAAGCAGGAATGACGGCCGGTGTGGCAGGCGATACCGGCAACCTGCTCGACCTTCAACAAGACCACGTCTTCATCGCAGTCGAGGCGGATTTCATGCACCTTCTGGAAGTGGCCGGACTCTTCGCCCTTGTGCCACAGCTTCTTGCGCGAGCGGCTCCAATACACCGCTTCGCCGCTCTGCACGGTTTTGGCCAGCGCTTCGCGATTCATCCAGGCGAACATCAGCACGTCGTTGGAACCGACTTCCTGGGCGATCACCGGCACCAGGCCGACTTCGTCCCACTTCACTTTGTTCAGCCACTTCGCACTGATGCTCATGCCAGCCTCATCGGGATATGTTGATCGGCCATGAAACGCTTGGCTTCCTGCACAGTGTGTTGACCGTAATGGAAAATGCTGGCGGCCAGGACCGCGTCCGCCTTGCCTTGCTTGATGCCGTCGGCGAGGTCTTGCAAGCCGCCCACGCCGCCCGAAGCAATCACCGGGATCGCCACCGCTTCCGATACCGCGCGCGTGAGCGCCAGGTCGAAACCGCTGCGGGTGCCGTCGCGGTCCATGCTGGTGAGCAAAATTTCGCCGGCACCGAGTCGCGCCATGTTGCACGCCCATTCGACCGCGTCCAGCCCGGTGGCGTTACGGCCGCCGTGCGTGAACACTTCCCACTTGCCCTCACCGGTGCGCTTGGCGTCGATCGCCACGACGATGCATTGCGAACCGTATTTGCTGGCCGCGTCTTCCACCAGCTGCGGATTGGTCACGGCCGAGGTGTTGATGCCGACCTTGTCGGCGCCCGCGTTGAGCAGGCGACGCACGTCTTCGACCGCGCGCACGCCGCCGCCAACCGTCAGCGGAATGAAGACCTGCGAGGCCACCGCTTCGATGATGTCGAGCAGCAAACCGCGTCCGTCCGATGAGGCGGTGATGTCGAGGAAGGTGATTTCATCGGCGCCCTGCTCGTCATAGCGGCGCGCAATTTCCACCGGATCGCCGGCGTCGCGCAGCTCGAGGAAATTGACGCCTTTGACAACCCGTCCGGCCGTCACATCGAGACAGGGAATGATACGTTTGGCGAGTGTCATGATGGTTCGCTGTCCGACCCTTCCGGCGCTGCCGACAATTCAGTCAGTTCGTCGGCGCGATCTTGCGCCGAACTCAGATCGAGTGTGCCTTCGTAAATCGAACGGCCGCAGATGACAGCTTCAATGCCTTCGTCCTGCACACCGCACAGCGCTTCGACGTCTTTGATGCTGTGCACACCGCCGGAGGCGATGACCGGAATCGACACTGCCTGCGCCAAGCGCACAGTCGCTTCGATGTTGACGCCGCCCATCATGCCGTCGCGGCCGATGTCGGTGTAGACGATGGCTTCACAGCCGTAGCCTTCGAACTTGAGCGCGAGGTCGACCACTTCGTGGCCCGACAGCTTGCTCCAGCCGTCGGTGGCAACCTTGCCGTCCTTGGCATCGAGCCCAACGATGATCTGGCCCGGGAAGGCGCTGCACGCATCGTGCAGGAAACCGGGATTTTTCACCGCGGCGGTGCCGATGATGATGTAAGACAGGCCGTCGTCGAGATAGCGCTCGATGGTGTCGAGATCGCGGATACCGCCGCCCAGCTGCACGGGGATTTCATCGACGTCGTTCGCGAGGGCGAACTCGCGCACCGCCTTGAGGATGGCTTTGACCGCCGATTCGTTCTTCGGCTTGCCGGCAAAGGCGCCGTTGAGATCAACCAGATGCAGGCGACGGGCGCCCTGCGCCAGCCAATGACGCGCCATTTCGGCGGGGTCTTGGGAGAATACGGTGGCTTGGTCCATATCGCCTTGCTTCAGGCGAACGCAATGACCGTCTTTCAGGTCGATGGCAGGTATCAGCAGCATGGCTACGGTAATAACGTTAAGTAAGAAAAGAACAAGTCAGCGCCGGATTGCGCAACTTGGCGGTTGAACGAACATTAAGCAAAAATCAAGGTTTCCAGTGTACGAAATTCCGGTACAGCTGCAAACCCGCAGAGGCACTTTTTTCCGGATGGAATTGTGTTGCAAAAATATTATCGTGGGCCACTGCGCACGCAAAAGCTTCACCGTAGACAGTCTCGCCGACGGTATGAGTCGCGTCGCCCGGTTGCGCGTAGTAGCTATGGACGAAATAGAAATAGGCTTGCTCGGCGATGCCCTCCCAGAGCGGGTGTGCAGTCTTCTGGTGCACGCGATTCCAGCCCATTTGCGGCACCTTGAAACGCGAGCCGTCGTCTTGCAACTGACCGTCGAGCCGGAAGCGCACCACCTTGCCCGGCAATAAGCCGAGGCCGGGCGTATCGCCTTCTTCGCTCCAGTCGAACAACATTTGTTCGCCGACACAGACGCCGAACAGCGGTTTGCTGCGTGAAGCGGCAACCACTGCCTCCTGCAAGCCGGACTCGCGCAGGCAGCGCATGCAGTCTGGCATGGCACCCTGACCCGGCAGCACGATACGGTCGGCCGACTCGATATCGGCCACTTCACCGGAGATGCGCACGTCGGCTTCAGGCGCGACATGGCGCAGGGCTTGCGCGACCGAGCGCAGATTGCCCATCCCATAATCCACTACAACAATTTTATTCATATCGAAGGATGCAAAAGCACAGAAAGTGCAGGCGGCGAAACCCAGGGCTTCGCCGACCGGCTCACATTACAGGCTGCCTTTGGTGGAAGGAATCATTCCTGCCGCGCGCGGGTCAAGCTCGATGGCCATGCGCAGTGCACGACCAAAAGCCTTGAATACGGTTTCGCATTGATGGTGCGCATTGATGCCGCGCAAGTTGTCGACATGCAGCGTGACTTGCGCGTGATTGACAAAGCCATGGAAGAATTCGCTGGTCAGGTCGACGTCGAAGCCGCCGATCATCGAGCGCGTAAAGGGAATGTGGTACTCCAGGCCAGGGCGGCCGGAAAAATCGATCACCACGCGCGACAGCGCTTCGTCCAGCGGCACATAGGCATGGCCGTAACGGCGGATGCCCTTCTTGTCGCCGATGGCCTTGGCAAAGGCCTGGCCCAGGGTGATGCCGACGTCTTCCACAGTGTGGTGCGCATCGATGTGCAGATCGCCTTTGGCCTGGATGTCGAGATCGATGAGGCCGTGACGGGCGATCTGGTCGAGCATGTGATCAAGGAAAGGCACACCGGTGTCCAGCTTTTGCTGGCCGGTGCCATCCAGGTTGATCGCGACGCGAATTTGCGTCTCGTTGGTATTGCGGACGACTTCTGCAGTTCGTGGAGTAGACATGATCAGGGTAAAACAGACATTACAAAAGTGATTCCTAGATGCGCTCTTGAAGTGCTTCTTTCAAGGCCGCCAGGAACAAGGCATTCTCTTCGGGTGTACTGACATTGACTCTGAGGCAATTTTGCAGCGATGGATGCATTTTACCGGCATTTTTGACTAATACCTTACGTTGCAGCAGTCCGGCAAACACTTTATCCGCATTTGCCAGTCGAATCAGAACAAAATTCGCGGCCGAAGGGAATACCTCGACATCGTCAAGGGCGCCGAGCGCCGCCACCAGATCGCTGCGCGCACTGCGCAGCGCGGCCGCCTGGCGATCCAGCTCGCCGGTGTGCTCGAGCACGAACTCGGCCGCGGTCTGGGTCAGCACGTTGATATTGTAGGGCGGACGCACCTTGTCGAATTCCTGCAACAAGGCCGCGCCGGCCGCCATGTAGCCGAGCCGGATGCCGGCCAGGCCGAGCTTGGAGACGGTGCGCATGACCACCAGATTGTTGAATTCAGGCAAGCGCGGCATGAAGCTTTCCTGCGCAAACGGCTGATAGGCTTCATCGACCACCACAATGCCGCGGTCGCCGACGGCGCGGATCACCGCTTCGATATCGGCCGCGGCGTACAGCGTTCCGGTCGGATTATTGGGATACGCCAGGTAAGTGATCGCCGGCTGATGCACTTCAATCGCCGCCAGCATGGCGCCGAGATCCAGTGTGAAATCCGCCTGCAGGGGTACGCCGACATAGTCAAGGCCGGCAAATTTTGCCGACACGCCGTACATCACAAAGCCGGGCTCCGGCGCCAATACCTTCGCACCAGCCTTGGCGCAAGCCACCGAAATGATCGAAATCAGTTCATCCGAGCCATTGCCAAGCAGCACATCAAATCCAGCGGGCACACCCATGTGGCGGCACAATTTTTCTTTCAGCCGCGTGTAGGATGGCACCGGGTAGCGATTCAGCGCCGCTGCGGCAAGACGTTGGCCCAGCTCCGCACGCAAGGCTTGCGGCAAGGCGTAGGGATTTTCCATGGCGTCGAGTTTGACGAAGCCGGCCGCGTCCGGCACCGCATAGGCCGACAGCGCGCGCACGTCGGCGCGGATGATGCGTTCAACCAGGGACTTGCTCATTGGAGGTCAGTGTCAAAGTGGAATCGAGGCCAGCCACGCGTTGTTCAATCAGCGCGCAATAGGCCGGGTTCAGTTCAAAGCCGACGTACTGGCGGCCGCAGCGTCTTGCCGCCACCGCCGTGGTGCCGCTACCCATGAAGGGGTCGAGCACCACGCCGCCGGGCGGGCACGAGGCCTTGATCATGCGCTCGACGATTTCCAGCGGCTTTTGGGTCGGATGATCAGCCCGCTCCTTATGCTCGCGATGCAGGCGCGACACGCTCCAGACATCTTTCGGGTTGTAGCCCATCTCCAGCCACTTGGCGCCGACGAAGATCGAGCGCGAGCGCGCCTTCTTGGTTTCGGCGTCATAGGGAATGCGAATGGCGTCGAGGTCGAAGTAATAATCCTTGGCGCGTGCAAAGAAGCCGACCGTGTCGTGCACCGAAGAATACTTGCGCGTGCTGCCACCCATGGACGGCACCCGGCGATCCCAGATGATTTCGTTGAGCATGGTCATGCGGCGCTTGAGCATGACGAAGATTTCCGGCGAGTAACGCCAGGTCAGAAAAATGTAAAGACTGCCGTTCGGCTTGAGCTTGGGAAGCGCCGCGTCTATCCACTGCTCGCTCCAGGCCAGGTAAGCATCGTTGTCGAGCTTGTCGGAGTCGTTGCCGTAGTCCTTGCCGAGGCCGTAAGGCGGATCAGCGATCAGCAAATCGATCTGGCCATCGGGAATGCGCGCCAGGCCATCCAGCGCATCTTCGCAAAAAACGCGGTCGAGCCAGCTCATCGCGGACCTGGCTGCACGCGTGGCGGCATCATTTGGAGTCGGGTTGGAAGCGAAGTTCTGCAGAGCGCGCGTGCGCCTGCAAGCCTTCGCCATAAGCCAGCTCGGCGGCGACCTTGCCCAGTGTCTGGGCGCCGGCTTCGCTGATCTGGATGATGCTGGAGCGCTTCTGGAAATCGTAGACGCCCAGCGGCGACGAGAAGCGTGCGGTGCGCGAGGTCGGCAACACATGGTTGGGACCGGCGCAATAGTCGCCCAGCGATTCGGACGAAAAACGACCAAGGAACATGGCGCCGGCGTGACGGATTTTGTCGGCCCATTGCTGCGGCTGTTCGGCGGAAATTTCCAGATGCTCGGCGGCGATCATGTTGGCGATCTCGCAGGCTTCGTCCATGTCGCGCACCTTGACCAGCGCGCCGCGATCGGTCAGCGAGGTACGAATCACGTCCTTGCGCGGCATGGCCTCGAGTTGCTTGTTGATGCTGGCTTCGACCTTGGCGATGTAATCGGCGTCGGGGCACAGCAAGATGGATTGCGCCAGCTCGTCGTGCTCGGCTTGCGAGAACAAATCCATGGCGATCCAGTCGGGATCGGTGCTGCCGTCGCAGATCACCAGGATCTCGGAAGGACCCGCGATCATGTCGATGCCGACTGTGCCGAACACGCGTCGCTTGGCGGCAGCGACATAGGCATTGCCGGGTCCGACGATCTTGTCTACCGGCGCAATCGTATCAGTGCCGAAGGCCAGCGCGCCGACGGCTTGCGCACCGCCGATGGTGAACACACGATCGACACCGGCAATCGCAGCGGCGGCCAGCACCAATTCATTCTTCACGCCATCCGGCGTCGGCACCACCATGATGACTTCCTGCACCCCGGCGACCTTGGCCGGAATCGCATTCATCAACACCGACGATGGATAAGCCGCTTTGCCGCCCGGCACGTAAATGCCGACACGGTCCAGCGGCGTGACCTTTTGGCCAAGCACAGTGCCGTCAGCTTCGGTGTACAGGAAGCCGTCGGAGCCGCATTCTTTTTTCTGGCGTTCGTGATACGCGCGCACGCGGTCGGCGGCAGTCTGCAGAGCATCGCGACGCGCCGCCGGCAAACCTGCCAGCGCCTGCTGCAATTCGTCCCGACCGATTTCCAGTGCGGCAACACCGGTCACCGACAAGCGGTCGAAACGTTTGGTGTATTCCAGCACGGCGGTGTCGCCGCGCGCCTTGACGTCCGCCAGTATGCCGGCAGCGGCGCGATCGATGGCCTCGTCTTCGCTGGCTTCAAACGCCAGCACGGCAGACAGCTTCTGTTTGAAGCCGGCTTCGGCAGAGTCGAGTTTTCTGATGGCGATGCCCATGATGTACCTTTGCTACGGTCGATGCGGAGGTTCAGTGTTGTTGCAAGATGCTGCTGCGTTTTATGCCTTGGCCTGCGAGGCTCGCTCGAATGCCTCCAGAATCGGTTGCAGACGTTCGCGCTTGAGTTTCAACGCCGCCTGATTGACCACCAGACGCGAAGAAATTTCCATGATGTGCTCGACTTCAACCAGCTTGTTGGCGCGCAGTGTGCCCCCGGTGCTGACCAGGTCGACGATCGCGTCCGACAGGCCCACCAGCGGTCCGAGCTCCATCGAGCCGTACAGCTTGATCAGGTCGACGTGCACGCCCTTGGAGGCAAAGTGTTCACGCGCCGTCTTGACGTATTTGGTGACCACGCGCAGGCGCGCCCCCTGGCGCACCGCGCTGGCGTAATCGAAACCGTCCTGCACCGCCACCGACAAACGGCACTTGGCGATGTTCAGGTCGATCGGCTGATACAGGCCTTCGCCGCCATGCTCCAGCAACACGTCCTTGCCGGCCACGCCGAAATCCGCTGCGCCGTATTGCACATAGGTCGGCACATCCGAAGCGCGCACAATGATCACGCGTACAGCCGGATCGTTGGTCGGCAGGATCAGCTTGCGCGAGGTTTCTGGATCTTCGGTTACTTCGATGCCGGCCGCTTTGAGCAGCGGCAGGGTTTCTTCGAAGATGCGTCCTTTGGACAGCGCGAGGGTTAACTGTTGAGTCATGTTGATTGCTGCCGATGATTTATTTAACGCGTTCGATCAGAGCACCGATCGACGACAATTTGTCTTCCATACGATCGTAACCGCGGTCGAGATGATAGATGCGCTCGATCAGGGTTTCGCCTTGCGCAGCCAGGCCGGCAATCACCAGCGACGCCGAGGCGCGCAGGTCGGTTGCCATCACCGGTGCGCCGACGAATTTTTCCACACCCTTGACGATCGCGGTATTGCCTTCGATGTCGATGGCGGCGCCCAGGCGGTTCATTTCCTGCACGTGCATAAAACGATTTTCAAAAATCGTTTCAGTGACGTGGCTGGTGCCTTCGGCGATGCAGTTCAGCGCCATGAATTGCGCCTGCATGTCGGTCGGAAAACCCGGATATTCGGTGGTGCGGAAGCTGACCGCCTTGGGACGGCGTGCCATTTGCACGCGGATCCAGTCGTCGCCGGAAGTCAGGATGACGCCGGCCTCACGCAGCTTATCCAGTGCAGCGTCGAGCAGGCTGCTGCGGGTATTCTTTAGCGTGACGTCGCCGCCCGCTGCCGCTACGGCGCACAGGAAGGTGCCGGTTTCGATGCGGTCGGCGATGACGGTATGCGATGCGCCGTGCAGCTTGTCAACGCCCTGGATCACCAGACGGTCGCTGCCGATACCTTCAATCTTGGCGCCCATGGCCACCAACAGATGCGCGAGGTCGCTGACTTCAGGTTCACGCGCGGCATTTTCCAGAACAGTCTCGCCGTCGGCCAGGACCGCCGCCATCAACAGGTTTTCGGTGCCGGTGACGGTGATCATGTCGGTGACGATACGCGTACCCTTGAGGCGCTTGGCCTTGGCGTAAATGTAACCGGCGTCGATGGTGATCTCGGCGCCCATGGCTTGCAAGCCCTTGATGTGCTGATCAACCGGACGCGAACCAATGGCGCAGCCGCCCGGCAGCGAAACCTTGGCTTCGCCGAAGCGCGCCAGCAAAGGGCCCAATACCAGGATCGAGGCGCGCATGGTCTTGACCAGCTCGTAAGGCGCTTCCAGCTTGGTGATGTCGTTGCCGTTAAGGGTCACATTGTGATCATCTTGCTCAGCGCGCAAACCCATCTGGCGCATCAGCTTGAGAATCGTGGTCACGTCCTGCAGGTTCGGCACATTCGACAACTGCAGCGTGTCGGCCGTCAGCAGACCTGCGCAAAGAATAGGCAGCGCGGCATTCTTGGCGCCGGAAATGACGACTTCACCGGAAAGGCGGTTGCCGCCGCGAATTAAAAGCTTGTCCATGAAAAACCTAGGCCTTATTTCTGAAATTCTTCGGGAGTGAGGGTCTTCATCGACAGAGCGTGAATTTCCTCGCGCATGCGGTCGCCGAGCGCCGCGTAAACCAATTGATGACGCTGGATCAGGCGCTTGCCGGCGAAGGCGTCGGACACGATCACCGCCTTGAAATGCTGGCCATCTCCCTCGACTTCGAGGTGCGAGCAGGTGAGGCCGGCGGCAATGTAGTTTTTAACAAGTTCAGGTGTGGGTAGCATGATGCAGCTCTTCACTAGGGTTCAATATGGATGGTCTTGCGACCATCAATGTGCGCCGGTGCGCAATTTGTAGCCGCTCTTCAACATGCGTACCGCCAAGGTCGCCAGCACGATGAAAAACACCGCGACAATGCTGAGGCTGATCATGGGGTCGATATCGGACTGTCCGAAGAAGCCGTAGCGGAAGCCATCGATCATATAAAAAAACGGGTTGAAATGCGAGACCGTTTGCCAGAATGGCGGCAATGAATGAATAGAATAAAACACGCCGGCCAGGAAAGTCAGCGGCACGATCAGGAAATTCTGGAACGCCGCCAACTGGTCGAACTTCTCGGCCCAGATGCCGGCCACCAGACCCATGGTGCCGAGTATGGCTGCGCCCAGCAAGGCAAAGATCACGATCCACCACGGCGCCACGAAGCTCAGGTGACCGAACCAGGCCGTCACCACGAACACACCGGCGCCGACGATCAGGCCGCGCACCACCGCCGCCAGCACGTAGCCGCCGAACAGCTCCCAGTGCGACAAGGGCGTCAGCAGCACGAACACTAGGTTGCCGGTGATCTTGGACTGGATCAGCGACGACGAACTGTTGGCGAAGGCGTTTTGCAGCACGCTCATCATCACCAGCCCGGGCACCAGGAAGCCGGTGTATTGCACGCCCGGATAGACTTGCACGCGATCTTGCAGCACGTGGCCGAAGATCAGCAAGTACAGCATGGCCGTCATGATCGGCGCAGTCACGGTCTGGGTGGCAACTTTCCAGAAGCGCAACACCTCTTTGTAAAACAGCGTTTGAAAACCGGTCATTTGGCACCTTCCATGATCTGGATGAAGACATCTTCCAGATCGGCCTGTTGCAGCTGCATGTCGTCGATGACGGCGCCGCTTTGACGCAGCGCCGACAGAATCGGCTCGACGTCGTTGTAATCGTTCACGCGCAGGGTGTATTTCACGCCCGACAGCAACTCCTCCGGATGCGTCACCAGCGGCTTCAAACTATCGGGCAAACCACCCTGCTTCAGGCGTAATACCAGTTGCGAGCCGGAAATGCGCTTGATCAGCGCGTCGGTGGAATCCAGCGCCACCACCTTGCCGAACTTGAGCATGGCGATACGGTTGCACAGCGCCTGCGCTTCTTCGAGGTAGTGCGTGGTCAGCACGATGGTGTGGCCTTCCCGATTGAGGCGACCGATGAATTTCCACAAGGTCTGGCGCAACTCGACATCGACGCCCGCGGTCGGCTCGTCGAGCACGATCACGGGCGGCTTGTGCACCAGCGCCTGGGCGACCAGCACGCGCCGCTTCATGCCGCCGGACAAGGCGCGCATATTGGTGTCGGCCTTGTTGGTCAGATCCAGGTTGTCCATCACCTCGTCGATCCACTTGTCGTTGTTCTTCAGGCCGAAGTAGCCGGACTGCATGCGCAAGGTTTCGCGCACAGTGAAGAAGGGATCGAACACCAGTTCCTGCGGCACCACGCCAAGCTTGGTGCGCGCCGCGCGGTAGTCGCTGACGACGTCATGGCCGTGGATGGTGACCGAGCCGGAATCGGCGCGATTCAACCCCGCGATGATGGAAATCAGCGTGGTCTTGCCGGCCCCGTTGGGACCGAGCAGGCCGAAAAACTCGCCCTCGGCAATCGAGAGCGATACCCCGCCCAGCGCTTGCAGCGACTGGTAGCGTTTTTCGACATTGTTAATCTGTAGAGCAGCCATTTTTTTGGTGCGCTTTTAGGACACGTAAAGAAAACAAAACATGCCGCAAGCCTTTTGCATCAAGGCAACAACCGCTGCGGCGAAACGTTGGATTATAGGGGATTTCCGTTCTTGCAGCCGGAACCGCAAGGCAAAGAGAAAAGCGGGCTGCCGACCCGAAGGGCCGGCGGGAGGAGATCAGTGATGTCGGTCTGAAGCCGACGTCGGTGCGCCCAACAGGGAAGTGGCGCCGTACAGGTCGGCCAGGCTTTGCAGGTTGGCCGGCAAGACGCCGAACTGCAGCGTCACACCTTTTTGCAAGGCGGCGCGTTGCCATGCCAGCAAGGTGGCGACCGCGGACGAATCCACCGTCGCCACGCCGCTCAGGTCGATTGCCGACTGGCCGCCGGCGATGGCTTGCAGGCCGGCAGCCAGCGTCGCGCTGGCGTTATCGACGGTCAGAGTGGCGCCTGGCTTGAACATGACAAGGTTTCCCGTAATGACAGTGTTATTTCTTGGCGGAAGAACGCGCAGCCAGCTGCTTGTTCTTGTCCGACAGGCTCTTGATCAGACCGTCAATGCCGCCCTTGCTGATTTCGCTGTTGAATGTGCCCTTGTAGGCTTCCACCAGCCATGCACCCATGACGTTGACGTCAAACATCTTCCAACCGGTTGGCAGCTTTTCGAGGCGATAGCTGAGCTGGATCGGCTCGCCGCGCGACTGGATCACTTGCGAACGCACTTCCACTTCGGTGTCGTTCGGATCGGCACGCAAAGGCTTGTATTCGATCTTTTGATCACGCACTTGCGACAAGGCGCCGGAGTAAGTGTAGATCAGCAGGCTGCGGAACTCAGTGACCAGTTGCTGTTGCTGCTCCGGCGTCGCCTGGCGCCAGTAACGACCGGCAGCCAGCGCGGTCATGCGCTGGGAGTCGACGTACGGCAGGATTTTTTCTTCGACCAGTGCAACGATGCGGTTGATGTTGCCGGCCTGGATTTCTTTGTCGGCCTTGGCCGTGTTGAGCACGTCTTCGCTGATGCGCTTGACCAGTGCATCGGGCGCTTCTTGCGCAGAGGCTGCAGCAGCGAATGTCAGTGCGGAAGCCGACAAGGCAATCGCCAATAATTTAGAGAGCATTTTCATATTCTGTTGATCCATTCATTAACAGGGTGCACAGGGTGCAACAGGCACGCCGACCACTTCGCCATCATTGGAACCAGCCTGTTGCGGCAGGTTCCAGACAGATACCGGATAGCCAACTTGGTGACATTATCCGGTTTTTCAAGTGATGCCGGGCGCATGGTCAGCGCCCGGCATCATCCCGCAAGCAGTGATTGTTACGGCTTGACGACTTCTTCCTTGCTTGGCTTGCCTTCATCCTTGTTGCCGTCGATTTGCGACTGACGGCTTTGCAGGTAGGTATCGCGCACGAAATCATACTTGTCCAGAGCGACATCTTCCAGCAGGTTGGTGGCGTCCAGCAATTGCGCACGCTTGTCGACGACGCGGATCACCGAACCCACGTTACGCCAACGCACCGGCTTCTTGTAGCTCCACAGATCGCCGTAGAAATCGGCCGGCAAGGCTGCCGTGTCGCGTATCGTCGACGGGCCCAACAGCGGCAACACCACATACGGGCCGGAGCCGACACCCCATTTGCCCAGGGTCTGGCCGAAATCGGACTTTTGCTTGGTCAGACGCGCTTCGGTACTGACGTCGAGTACGCCGCCCAGACCGAAGGTGGTATTGACCGCCACGCGCATGAAACTGGTCACGCCGGTTTCGACGCGACCTTGCAGGATCTGGTTCACGGCCGACCACAGGTCGCCGATATTGCCGAAGAAGTTGCCGATACCGGCTTGCACGAACTCAGGCAAAACGAATTGATACGCCTGCGCGGCGGGCTTCAAGGCCACCTTGTCGACGGTATCGTTAAAGCTGAACATGGCCCGATTGAAACCCTCCAGCGGGTCATTCGGGTTGTTGGATGTGGCGCAACCACTGAGCGCGGCAACCATGGCCAGCGTACTGATGCGAGCTGCGTATCTCATTTTTGATTATCCTTTCCCTCTGCTGCTTTGCTATATAAGAACTGGCTAATCAGGTTTTCCAAAACGATCGCCGATTGCGTCATCTTGATCGTGTCACCTGCTGCCAGATTTTTTACATCACCCCCCGGTTCAATACCGATGTATTGCTCACCAAGCAGACCTGAAGTCAGAATCTTGGCTGAGCTATCCTTTGGGAACTGGTAGCGCTCGTCCATGTTGAGCGTCACCAATGCCTGAAATGTCTTGTCATCAAACTTGATCGTATCGACCCGCCCCACCACCACGCCGGCGCTCTTGACCGCCGCGCGCGACTTCAGGCCGCCGATATTGTCAAACTTGGTCGTGATGGAATACGTCTTCTGGCTCAGCGAGAACGAGCTCATGTTACCGGCCTTGAGCGCCAGGAAAACCAGGGCTGCTGCGCCCAGCAAGACAAACAAACCCACCCATACGTCCAATGTTTTACGTTGCATACTTTGCCATCCTAAAAATCAATCCGAAGCCTGCGATGCGAAGTTCGTAGCGAACCTGTTGCAGACTTGCCCTCTTGTTTCCCTGACAGTCTTGCCGCTTAGCTGAACATCAGCGCCGTCAACAAGAAGTCCAATCCCAATACCATCAGCGACGCAATCACCACCGTGCGCGTGGTGGCGCGCGCAACGCCCTCCGGCGTCGGTTTGGCTTCATATCCTTGAAACAGGGCAACGAAGGTTACCGCAATCCCGAACACCACGCTTTTCAGCACGCCATTGGCAATATCATTCCAGACGTCTACCCCGCCCTGCATTTGCGACCAGAATGCGCCTTCATCGACGCCAATCATCAATACACCAACAATATAACCACCGATCACACCGACAGCACTAAAAATCGCCGCCAGCACGGGCATGGCAACAACACCGGCCCAGAAACGCGGCGCGATCACGCGCTGCAGCGGATCGACCGCCATCATTTCCATCGCCGAAAGTTGCTCGCCGGCTTTCATCAGGCCGATTTCCGCAGTCAGCGAAGTACCGGCGCGACCGGCGAACAGCAAGGCCGTCACCACCGGACCCAGTTCGCGTGTCAGCGACAATGCCACCAGCAAGCCCAGCGCCTGTTCGGAACCGTATTTGTTGAGTGTGTAGTAGCCTTGCAGGCCGAGTACAAAGCCGACGAACAAGCCCGACACGGCAATGATCACCAGCGAATAATTACCGATGAAGTGGATCTGGTCGGTGATCAGGCGCGGACGGCGCCACAGGCCGCCGGATGAACGGATGATGGTCCAGAACATGCGCGCGGCAAAGCCGACACCCAGCACGAACTCGCGCAGGAAGCGACCGATGGCAGCAAAGAAATCGAGCATCATGGCTGCCCTCCCAGGCCGACATCTTCCGCCAGCGAGCGGCCCGGATAGTGGAACGGCACCGGACCATCGGCCTCGGCGTGCACGAATTGCTTGACGTAAGGATCTTGCGAGGCGCGCATCTCGACGGGCGTACCTTGCGCCACGATCTTGCCTTCCGACAGGAAGTAGACGTAGTCGGCGATGCCGAACGATTCATTGACGTCGTGCGACACCAGGATCGAGGTCGAACCGAGCGCGTCGTTGAGCTTGCGGATCAGGTTCGCGGTCACGCCCATGGAAATCGGATCGAGGCCGGCGAACGGCTCGTCATACATGATCAGCGCGGGGTCCAGCGCAATCGCCCGCGCCAGCGCCACCCGGCGCGCCATACCGCCGGAAATCTCGGCCGGCTTCAGGCGCGCGGCATTGCGCAGCCCGACGGCATTGAGCTTGAGCAGCACCAGGTCGCGGATCAACTCTTCCGGCAGGTTGGTGTGTTCGTGCAGCGGAAAGGCGACATTGTCGAACACCGTCATGTCGGTAAACAAGGCGCCGTTCTGAAACAGCATGCCCATTTTGCGGCGCAACAGATAAAGCCCTGCGGTATCCAGCGTCGGCACGTTCTGGCCGTCCACGGTCAGGCTGCCTGATTGCGGGCGCAACTGGCCGCCGATCAGGCGCAGGATCGTGGTTTTACCGGAACCGGAACCACCCATGACGGCGATCACTTTTCCACGCGGGAAGTCCATGCGGAGGCCCGACAGGATCGGGCGGTCCCCATAACCAAAGTGTAAGTCGCGGATTTCTACGATATTAGGCAAGACGGATACCAAGGATTCTCCAAAGGCGACATTGTAGAGCAAAAAGAACAATTGCTTTTGACCAGGCCATAGCGAGTGTAAATACAATCCAACGTCGAACCGGCCTTTTAACATGTGGAAACAAATTGGAAACACTTCAACGCACCAATCCTGGTGCGTTGCGGCATTCTTGCCATGTTTTTGACGAAATCCGCGTCTCTGCGCGCCGCTGACGTCCGGTTTGCCGTCGGCGCGCGCTGCGTGCAGTCAAACCCGTGGGGAAACCTATAGTTAGGCGGCCCGACTTGCTACAATACCGCTTTTGATTAAGAAAGAATTTTGTCATGAGCCTCAAATGCGGCATCGTGGGCCTGCCCAACGTCGGTAAATCGACCCTCTTCAATGCCCTGACCAAGGCCGGCATTCCCGCCGAAAACTATCCGTTCTGCACCATCGAACCGAACGTCGGCATGGTCGAAGTGCCCGATCCGCGCTTGCAGGCGCTGGCAGAAATCGTCAAACCGGAACGTATCCTTTCGGCAACAGTTGAATTCGTCGACATCGCCGGCCTGGTCGCCGGCGCCTCCAAGGGCGAAGGCCTGGGCAACCAGTTTCTGTCGCACATCCGTGAAACCGATGCCATCGTCAACGTGGTGCGCTGCTTTGAAGATCCGAACGTGATTCACGTCTCCGGCAAGGTCAGTCCGCTCGACGACATTGCCGTGATCCAGACCGAACTGGCGCTGGCCGACATGGGTACGGTCGAAAAAGCAATCCACCGCGAACAAAAAAAAGCGCGCTCGGGCGACAAGGACGCGGCCAAGCTGGTCACGCTGCTGGAACGCATCATGCCGGCGCTGGACGATGCCAAACCGGTGCGCGCACTGGGCCTGGATGCCGAAGAAATGGCGCTGATCAAGCCGTTGTGCCTGATCACGGCCAAGCCGGCCATGTATGTCGCCAATGTCTCCGACACCGGCTTCACGAATAACCCGCTGCTGGACTTGCTGAGCGCCTACGCCCAGGAACAAGGCGCACCTATCGTCGCCATTTGCGCCGCCATCGAATCCGAAATCGCGGATCTGGAAGACGCCGACAAGACCGAATTCCTGGCCGACATGGGCATGGAAGAGCCGGGCCTGGATCGCCTGATCCGCGCCGCCTTCAAGCTGCTCGGCCTGCAAACCTACTTCACCGCCGGCGTCAAGGAAGTACGCGCCTGGACGGTGCCGGTCGGCGCCACCGGCCCGCAAGCTGCCGGCGTGATCCACACCGACTTCGAACGCGGCTTCATCCGCGCCCAGACCATCGCTTACGAAGACTACATCGGCTACAAGGGCGAAGCCGGCGCCAAAGAAGCCGGCAAGATGCGCGCCGAAGGCAAGGAGTACATCGTCAAGGACGGCGACGTGATGAACTTCCTGTTCAACGTCTGAGCGGCCCATACCCTGCATGAGCAACAAGAAGAAAAGCAATGCCCCGGCTGCGGCCGGTGGTGCCAAGCCGGCCAAGCTTGACGCCGCCGCAGCAGCCATCCCTGAAATCCGTCCCGGCCAGTCGATCGAGCTGCTCAAGGAACTGCACATCCTCACGCGTGACGGCAAGCTGAACCAGGACAGCCGCCGCAAGCTCAAGCAGGTCTACCACCTGTACCAGTTCATTGAGCCGCTACTGCAGGAAATCCGCAGCCGGCATCCTGACGTCAGCCTGGTCGACCATGGCGCCGGCAAGTCCTATCTCGGTTTCATCCTGTACGACCTGTTCTTCAAGTCGTTGGAAGGCGCCTCGCGCATCTACGGCATTGAAACCCGTGAAGAGCTGGTGCAAAAATCGACTGAACTGGCAAAGCGCCTGGGCTTCCCCGGCATGTCCTTCCTCAATCTGTCGGTGGCCGATTCAATCGAGTCGGGCTTCCTGCCGCCCCAGATCGATGTTGTCACCGCGCTGCACGCTTGCGACACCGCCACCGACGACGCCATCCACTTTGCCCTGAAAAAACACGCCCAGTTCATCGTGCTGGTGCCGTGTTGCCAGGCCGAAGTAGCCTCGGTGCTCAATCGCAACAAGGGCAAATCGATGGCCAATTCGCTCACCGAGATCTGGCGCCATCCACTGCATACGCGCGAATTCGGCAGCCAGCTCACCAATGTGTTGCGCTGCTTGCAACTGGAGGCGCACGGCTACCAGGTCAGCGTCACCGAACTGGTCGGCTGGGAACACTCAATGAAGAACGAACTGATCATCGCCCGCTATAAGGATCTGCCGCGCAAGCGCCCCACCGAGCGCCTGCAGGAAGTTTTACAATCGCTGGGACTGGCGGAAATGGGTGAACGTTTTTTTACGGCGCTATCGCCATCCGCAGCGCCGTAATGGTAAGCTTGTGCGGCCCCCGCAAGACCGCGTTCAACGCGGCATAGGGGGCAACAGGGAACGCAGGCGCATGCACTGTGTTAGGGCAAAAAGAACGGCTGCAAGACCGGATTCATGATGAAAAGCGCTGTCGACACACAAGCACTGGCCGAAGAGAATCAGCAGTTGCATGCTGAGCTGCAGGATCTGCTGGAACAAGCGCGCATCAACCAGCAAATCATGCAACGCCATCAGGCCTTCGATTTGCGCCTGATCGGTTCCGGCGAATTCCGCGACCTGATTGAAACGGTGTCCCTGCTGATGCCGAATACCTTCAATCTGGAAATCGTCACGCTGACCCTGATCGACCACGACTTCGATATCCGCCGCATCTTGCAAGACTTGCAGATCGGCCTCGACGAATATCCCAATCTGTTGTTTCACGTCGAAGGCAGTATGCCCTTGCCGCAAGAAAAACCGACGTTGGGCCCGTACCAGAAAGCACTGCACAAGCCACTGTTCCCGAGCTACCAGCCGGCCAGCGTGGCGGTGTTGCCGCTGATGCGCCATCAAAAGGCGATCGGGTGCCTGGCGCTGGGCAGCGCCCACGAAGGCCGCTTCACCGGCAACCTGGCGACCGACTTCATCGAACGGCTGGCCTCGGTGGTGGCGATCTGCCTCGAAAACGTCATCAACAATGAACGCCTCAAGCACATCGGCCTGACCGACCAGCTCACCGGCGTCAACAATCGCCGCTACATCGAACAACGCATGCAGGAAGAAATCGGCCGCGCCCAGCGCGAACGTTCGGCGCTGTCCTGCCTGTTCATCGATATCGACCACTTCAAGCGCGTCAACGACAAATTCGGCCACCAGAGCGGCGACGATGTGTTGCGTGAAGTCGCCACGCGCATCAAGAAAGAATTACGCCTGAGCGACTCGCTGGGACGTTTCGGCGGCGAGGAATTCGTGGTCTTGCTGACCCAGGCCACCTTGCAGGACGCCGCCCGCATTGCCGAGCGCATCCGCGCCAGCGTCGCCCAGCAAGCCATCTTGATTGCCGGCTCCGACGAGGCATTGCAAATCACGGTGTCGATCGGCGCTGCATCGCTGCATCCGCCGGATCGCGCGATCCCGGCAGACCTGACGCGCCAGAAACTGATCGCCACCGCCGACGAAGCGCTCTATCGCGCCAAGGAAAGCGGCCGCAACCGCGTGGTGCTGGCCGACTGACGCCAGCTCCCGGCGTCGTCAATGCCCTGAGGGCAAGATGCGCTTGTCGCGGATCAGCCAGGGCGTGGCAATGATCAAGGCGCCGCCGATGAAATCCTGAACGCGCAATTCCGCCGCGCCCATCCACCACGCCGACACCGCCGCGACAATAATCTCCACCAGCATCACCACCGCCGTGATATTGACCGGCAGGCGCGCCACGCCATATTGCAGGCACAGGTTGGAGATCATGAACAGTACCGACCACAAAGCCAGCGTCGGCACTGACGGGGAGCCGATGGCACCCGGCCAGGCAATCGCCCCGGCCGCCGCCAGCGCGGCTCCCAACGCCAGCGACAATAGCGCACCGCCACCCAGCATGGCAATCGAACGCGCGCCATCGGCCACGCCGTGCAGACGACGCAGCATGACATTGCTCACCGCAAAACTGAGGCCGCCCAGCAGCGCCACCCAATCGGCCAGATCGTGCGGCAGCGGCACGCCTATCGACGGCTGGTACAGCACGATCAGCGCACCGGCCAGGCCGAGCACGATACGCAACACCGCCGGACGCGTGATCGGCTCATGCAGCACCAGGCGCGCCAGGATCACCGCCCAGATCGGCATCAGATAAAACAACAGCACCACCCGCACCACATCGCCGAACGCCACCGCGCTGTTGAAGGCGATATTGTTGATGCCGGAGGCGATGGCCACGTACCACAGCTCCGGATGCTTGCGCATCTCCGGCAGTGCGCGGCGCTTGAGCAGCATCAGCCAGATGGTGCAAAACGAAAAGATGATCGCCGTCGACCAGATCGGATGGATGCCCTGCTGCTGCAGGGATTTGAAAGCGATCCAGGACAAGCCCCAGATGACGGTATTGACGAGCAGCGCACCGACTGCGCGCGGCGGGATGGGTTGCATGAAAGCCTGAAAAAAGAAAACGCGACCGTCATTGTAATCGGGCCGCGTCTTTCTCGATTTCCCCTGCAGAAATACGCTATATCACGTAGAAACCATGCGTGCCGTCGCGGCCGAGTTGCTCAACCAGGCCGAACTCCCAATCGAGATAGGCCTGCATCGCCGAGGTCGGGTTGTCGGTGCCTTCATACGGCCGACGGTAACGATCGATGCGCGGCGAAGCCAATGCAGTTTCGCCGGTTTCGATCGGCAGGCCCGCCGCTTTCCAGCCCTGGTCGCCGCCTTCCAACAAAAACACCGGCTTGTCGGTCAGCGCCGCCAGGTCGCCGACCACGTAGGCCGCCAGCAGACTGCTGCCGCAAGTAACCACGTAACGCGCGGCCGGCGGCAAGGCAGTCAATGCCTCAGCCAGCTGTGAACGCAGCGCAAACCAGGCGCCAGGGATATGCAGCTTGACGTAGTTGGCGCTGGTGGCGAAATCCAGCACCACGGTGCCAGTGTTTTGCTCCAGCCAGCCGGCCAGCGTGTGCGGCGTGATTTTTTCCGACGGCGGCGACGGCGGCAATTCACGCTTGGCCGGACCGCGTGCGCTGAACTGCTGCGCCGCCACGCCGTCGAGCACATGGACATCCCAGGCCATCTGCGCCAGCCATGAGGCGGTCATGTTGGCGCGCACGCCGTCGTCATCGACCAGCACAATACGTGCGCCGCGCACGCTGGCGTTGGATTCGGTCTCTTGCACCAGTTGGCCGCCGGGCGCGCTCAGGAAACCCGGCAGATGACCGGCTTCGTATTCCTGCGGCGTGCGTACATCGAACTGATAAGTCGTGCGGCCGCGCTCGGCACGCAAGGCTTGCAAGCCGGCCAGATCGATCCGCTTGACACCGGCGCGATCGGCCACCGCGCGCGCATCGCCGGCCGCCTGGGCGCGCGTCTGCGCCGCGACCGCAACCGGAAACTGGCGGCTGTTGCCATGTTCCAGTTGCTGCCCCGCCAAAGTCCAGCCTATGGTGCCGTTGCGCAGCGCATGCACCTGATTGGGAACACCGGCATTGACCAGCGATTGCGTGCCAATGATGCTGCGCGTGCGACCGGCGCAGTTGACGATCACGCGGGTGTTGGGGTCCGGCGCCAGTTCGCGCACGCGCAACACCAGCTCGGCGCCGGGCACGCTGACCGATCCCGGGATATTCATGTTCTGGTATTCATCGAAACGGCGTGCATCGAGCACCACCACATCGGCCTTGGCGTCCAGCAAAGCCTTGACTTCCTGCGCCGACAAGGACGGCGTGTGACGCTTGCTTTCGACCAGTTCGCCGAAGGATTTGCTGGGTACGTTGACGTCCTGGAACAGCTCGCCGCCGGCTGCTTTCCAGCCGCTCACGCCGCCCACCAGCACGCTGACGTTGGTATAGCCGAGCGCAACCAGACGCGCCGCTGCTTTTTGCGCCAGCCCCTCGCCGTCATCGAGCACCACGATGGCGGTGTCGCGTCGCGGGATGCGCGCATAGGCCAGCAGCTCCAGGTGCGAAAACGGCAGGTTGGCGGCGAACAGCGGATGCGCTTCGGCGTGCGGCGCTTCCTCACGCACGTCAAGCAGCGCGACTTCGCGGCGCGCCAGGAGATCTTCACGGACTTGCTGATAAGTGCGGCTGGCGATGCTGATGCTGCTCATGTTGTTCTGCTCTCCAAGGACAAGTCCCAAATGTTAGGCAAGGTGGTGTTCGAATAGCCGGAAATGAAAGCCTTGCGCGTGCCGTCCGGCTGATACACCGAACGATGCACCGCGCCGATATTGGCGCCGTACACATGCACGCTGATCGATACACGGTCGTCATAGGCATTGCGCACACGATGGATGTCGTCGAGGCCGTCGACATGCGGCGACACCGCTTCCACCATGCCGGGCGTCAATTGTATCGGTTCTCCGTGAGGCACGAGCGCGTCGTCGCTGTCGCCCTGGCGACGGTAGGATTGCGAATACTCCGATCCGCGCAGCATGCCGATCAAACCCCAGACCGTGTGATCGTGCACCGGCGTTTGCTGGCCGGGTCCCCAGACGAAGCTGACCACGGAAAACCGCTGCGCCGAATCGACGTGCAACAGGTACTGGCGGTAGCGTTCGGGATCGGGTTGGGCATAGGCTTCGGGCAGCCAGTCGTCGACCGCGACCAGGTCGCGCAAGAGCGCGGAACCGTCGCGAATGATGTTTGCTTCGCCTGACTCGCGCTCGAGCAAAGCGGCGAACGACGTGACGAAATGACGCAGGCGTTGGTGATTGGGCATGGCGGCTTTCTCGGCTTGGCGGACCATCAGGCGGCGCCACAGCGGCGCGCGCACTGATGACCCGCCATCAGGGCTAAGAACGTGGTTGCGATCTGTAGCGAGAGACCGTCAGCCGGTGGCAGCCGGAGCGCAGCTCAGTTGAATCCTTGGAGTGTACTTCAGTACATGAGGATGCCAAGCACCGCCCGACGCCGGATCACGGCCTCGCAGTAAGATCCCAAATACGTTCTAAAAAAATGGGCGAATATCAGGAGAGGATGATACCGCGCAAGGACGGCGCAGCAGAACGACGAACTACCTATAAGCAAGCAGGAATTTCTTATGAGGCCCGGATCGGCGTCATGGGAAGACCAGGCAAAACGGCTCAGGCCTTGGCGGCGGCTTGCAGCGTTTCGTACTTGAGCGTCAATTGCTCTTTGGATTCGCGCCAGGCGGGATCGAAGGGAATGCAGGCTACCGGACACACCTGCTGACATTGCGGCTCATCGAAATGGCCGACGCATTCGGTGCATTTGTTGGGATCGATTTCATAGATCTGCGGGCCCATGTAGATCGCTTCGTTCGGGCACTCGGGCTCGCAGACGTCGCAGTTAATGCAATCATCAGTGATCATCAATGCCATAAAATACTCCGCTCTCGTCTCATGCTGCCGGCATTGCCCGCCGTGCCTGAATACTGCCATTGAGTGCCGGCAGGCAATGCCATCATTACAAATCCATCTTGGCCATCTTTTCCTTCAGCCACTTTTCGACTGAAGGAAATACAAACTTCGATACGTCGCCGCCCAGCAGGGCGATTTCGCGCACGATGGTGCCCGATATGAATTGATATTGGTCTGAGGGCGTGAGAAACAAGGTTTCCACGTCCGGCAACAGATAACGATTCATCCCGGCCATCTGGAATTCGTATTCGAAATCCGATACCGCGCGCAGTCCACGCACGATCACGCGGGCATTATTTTGCCGGACGAAATCCTTGAGCAGACCAGAAAAACTTTCCACCTGGACATTCGGGTAATGTCCAAGCACTTCATTGGCTATCGACAGGCGCTCCTCAAGGGAGAAAAACGGCTTCTTGTTTTTGCTGTCCGCTACGCCTACGACCAACTTGTCAAACAATCCCGATGCGCGTCTTACCAGATCTTCATGGCCACGTGTCAACGGATCGAATGTTCCCGGATAAACTGCTGTTACCATCAGGGTCTCTCCTCACCAGCTAAGCAATCAGAACGCGCATTATGCCTGAATTAGCCGATGTTTTTGCGCCGCAATAAGTGATAAAACACCACGCCTGCCTTATCGGCCCTGACAACTTCCCAGGGCGCCATCCAGTCAGGCACGTCTTCGCCCTCCAGGGCCTGTTCCGATTCGACGTAGATCAAACCGTGCTGCGCCAATAATTGCTCGCATACCGGCATGATCTTGGCGAGCCAGTTTTGATGATACGGCGGATCGGCGAAGATGAGGTCAAAAGCCTTGCCCGTCGTGGCGCGCGTGCTGAATCCCTGCAATAAGGCCAACGCATCGCCGCGCAGGATCTCGACCTGCAGCGCCTGCAACTTTTCCTTGTTGGCTTCGAGCTGGCGCACCGCCGGCGTATGGTTCTCCACCATCACCACGCGCGCCGCACCGCGACTGGCGGCCTCAAAGCCGAGCGCGCCGGAGCCGGCGAACAAGTCCAAACAATGCAGCTGCTCCCAGTCGCCGTCGATCAGATGCGTAAGCCAGTTGAATACGGTTTCACGCACGCGGTCCGGAGTCGGCCGCAAACCTTCTGCGTCCAGCACCGGCAAGGGCGTACGCTTCCACCGCCCACCGATGATGCGGACCTGATGCGCGTTGCGGCCATGCACCGCGACACTTTGCTTTCTTGCAGTCTTGCTCATATTTTTATGGGGCCTCGCCGACCACCACGGTCGTCAATTTATCGAGCGCGATTTTACGCTGAAAGGCGGCGCGAATTTGCGTGATGCTGACCTTGCCGATATTCGCGGTCCAGGTGTCGAGATAGTTCAGCGGCAACTGGTAATAGCCGATCACGGCGAGGTTGTCGAGGATCTTGCGGTTATTGTCGATCCGCAAGGCGAAGCCGCCGACCAGATTGTCCTTGGCGGCTTTCAATTCGGCGGCGCTGGGGCCGTCGCGCAAATACGCCGCCAGCGTCTGGCGCACGATCGCCAGCGCTTCATTGGTTTGCTCTTGTTTGGTTTGCAAACCGATCTGGAACGGCCCCGGCTGCGCCAGCGGCGAAAAATAACTGTAGACGCTGTAACTGAGCGCGCGCTTCTCGCGCACCTCATTGGTCAGGCGCGAGACGAAGCCGCCGCCGCCGAGGATGTAATTGCCGACCGTCAACGCGAAGAAATCCGGATCGCCGCGTACCAGCGCCGGCATGCCGATCAGGATATGCGACTGCGACGCCGGATGCGCGATGCGCTGCTCGCTTGCCGCCGCCACCAGCACCTCGGGCAACGCCGGCAAGACCGCGCCCTGTGGCAATTGCTGCGTCAGGCGCTGGGCAATCTGGTCGGCTTGCGCGCGCGTGACATCGCCGATCATGGCGATGACGGCACGGTTGGCGACGTAATGGGTGCGATGGAAAGCGGCCAGATCGTCGCGCGTGATAGCCGTCACAGACGCCACGCTTTCCTGCCGGGCATAAGGATGCGCGCCGTACAACGCGCCCCAGAACGCCTTGTTGGCGATATCTTCGGCCTTGGTTTGCGACTCCTTGACATCGGCGATCGTACGCGCCTGGTCGCGCGCAAACAACTCGGCCGGGAAGCTCGGCTGCGCCAGCATGCGCGTCAGCAAACCGACGGCGGCATCGCGTTCGGCAGCGCTCGACAACATGCGCAAGGTGACGCCCGCACGGTCGATGCCGGCGCCGCCGCCGCGTTGGGCGGCGACGTCGGCGAAACCGTCCAGTATCTGAGCTTCCGACAAGGCCGGCGCATCCCCGACGGCAGCCACGCCGCGCGTGAGCAAGGCATTGGTCAAGCCTGCCAGGCCGGATTTCCCGGCGGGATCGCGACGTGTACCGGCGTCGAATTCGACGCTCAGGTCGAGCATGGGAATCGCATGATTCTCAACGAACAGCACGCGCGCGCCGTTGGGCAGCGACCACGACTGTATCTGCAGCGCGGCCTGCGCCTGCGCGGCGACACCGCCGAGGAAAATTGCACAAGCTAACCAATATTTTTTCATCTTGATGCTGACCAAATAAACATGCGAATCAATATACAAATCAGGGCGCCTGCGGCGGCATCTTGATCGCCGTGACTGCAGGTGCCGGAAGCGGCTTGCCTTCGACCCAGTCGACGATGGGCTGCCATTGCTCGATATCGCGCTGCACCCGCGAGGGCGCGATATCCCACAGCGTCAGGCCATGCGCTGCCAGTTGCACATAGTTTTGCGTGTCGCGCAGGTAACTCAGCACCGGCAGGTTGAGGCCTTCGATGAAGCGATGCAATTGCTCGGCCGAACGGGTGCGCGCGTCGACGCGCATGCCGACGATGCCGACATCGATTTCACCCTGGCGCACGGCCTGCTCTTCAGCCAGGCGACGCAGGAAATCCTGGGTCGCGAGGATGTCGAAAATCGATGGCTGCAAAGGTACGATCACCTTGTCGGCCATCTTCAGGACATCGTTCAGGCGCCACCCGTGCAAGCCGGCCGGCGTGTCCAGCACGACATGCGTGGTGCCCTTGGGCGGCTTGGCGATGTAGTCCTCGGAAATCTCCCAGGTCGCAATCGGCGGGGCTGCCGGCGGACGGATATTGAGCCATGCCCGCGCCGACTGCTGGCGATCGATATCGCCAAGCAGGACGCCATGTCCGCGGCTGGCGAAATAGCCGGCCAGGTTGGTCGAGAGAGTACTTTTACCTACGCCGCCTTTGGGGTTCGCAACGACGATCACTGGCATGTTTTTCCTCCGTAAGAGTGCAATGCGGGATCAGGATATCGATTAAAAAGCCAGGGATGCAGCCGGCAATTGCTCAACGCAAGGGGCCTGGTGGCGGCCCCAATTTCTTGCCCGACAGCGGCAGCGGCACCAGCGTCGCCACGGTCAGCTTGTCGTCGCTGAAATATGTCTGCGCCACCGCCTGCACTTGCTGCGGCGTGACCGCTTTGAGCTGGTCGACGATGCGGTCAATATTCTTGTGCGACAGGCCGGACATTTCCATCGTGCCGATCTCCATCGCCTGGCCGAAGATAGAGTCGCGCTTGTAGATTTGCGACGCAATCAGCTGGGTCTTTACACGCTGCAATTCCTGCTCCGACACGCCCTCTTTGGCGATGCGTTCGACTTCGGCGCGCAACAGGGTTTCCAGTTGTGCAGTGGTGGTGCCGGCGGCCGGGCTGCCTTCCAACGTGAACAAGGTCGGGCCGCGCGTGATGTCATCGTAGCCGGCGCCGACGCTGTTGGCGACCTTGTCGGTGCGCACCAGCTTGTCGTTCAGGCGGGCATTGTCATAGCCGTCGAGCACCGCCGACAGCACGTCGAGCGCGTAGACTTCCTGGTCTTTTTCGACGTCGCGCAAGGTCGGCACCTTGAAGGCCAGGATCACATAGGGATTTTCAGCCGGCGCCTTGACGATCACGCGGCGCATGCCGTGCTGCTCGGGCTCGTTCTGCGGTTTGCCGCGCACGATGGTTTTGGCGGGAATCCCGCCGAAATACGTTTCCGCCAGCGCCGCCACCTGGTCGGCGCGGACGTCGCCGCTGACCACCAGCGTAGCGTTGTTGGGCGCGTACCAGCGGCGATACCAGGCTTCGATGTCGGCAATCGTCATGTGCTGCAAGTCGTCCATCCAACCGACCACCGGATGATGGTAAGGATGGGCGACGAAGGCGGCGGCGTGAAGCGCCTCGTTCATCAGGCCTTGCGGCTGGTCATCGGTGCGCCAGCGGCGCTCTTCCATGACCACCCGGATTTCCTTGGCGAATTCATTCTTGTCGAATTGCAAATTGCGCATGCGATCGGCTTCCAGCGCCATCACGGCTTCCAGGCGGGTGTGCTCGACTTGCTGGAAGTAGGCGGTGTAGTCGCGATTGGTGAAGGCGTTCTCGCGTCCGCCCAGTTCGGCCACCAGGCGGCTGAATTCGCCGACTTTATGCGTCTTGGTACCCTTGAACATCATGTGCTCGAGCGCGTGGGCGATGCCGGTGGTGCCATTGCTTTCGTCGATGGATCCGACTTTGTACCACACCATTTGCACCGCGGTAGGTGCCCGATGGTCTTCCTTGACGATCACTTTCATGCCGTTTTTGAGCACGAATTCAGAGGCGACGGCAGGGGCAGACTGGGCCTGTGCAGCGGGGCTCAGGCCCGACAGACAGACAAACGCCAGGCCGGTCGACAGGATTGCTCTGATCTTCAATTTCATTCGCTGTGCTCTGATAGAATGCGGGGGCTGGCCAAAGATGGCCCGGACAGCAGTTTTCCGGGCACAAGGGCTAGCCAATTGTACCTTGTTCATTGCGTTTTCCTGCGGGGAAACGCCCTCATCCGACACCGCAGCCACATTCGACGAATCAGCCCAGCATCCGATGTTTAGTTTCTTCAAGAAAAAGCCCCAGCCAGAACCCGTCGTCGCCAAGGAAACCGCGCCGGCAGCGGCACCGACGCCAGTACCGGCCCCTGCTGCAACGCTGACGCCGGCGCCCGCCAACGCCGAAGAAATCCTTGCAGCCGCCGCGCCGTCGCCGGAAGCCAAGCGCTCCTGGTTGGCGCGCCTCAAGAGCGGCTTGTCCAAGACCTCCAGCAACCTGACCACGCTGTTCATCGGCGCCAAGATCGGCGACGAGCTGTACGAAGAGCTGGAATCGGCGCTGCTGGTGTCCGACGCCGGCGTCGACGCCACCCATTTTTTGCTCGACGCGCTCAAGAAGAAGGTTCGGGACGAAAAACTGACCGAAGCCGACCAGGTGCGCCAGGCCTTGCGCGCACTGTTGATTGACATGCTGCGGCCGCTGCAGAAGCCGCTGGTGCTGGGCCGCCATCAACCGCTGGTGATGATGATTGCGGGCGTCAACGGCGCCGGCAAGACCACCACCATCGGCAAGCTGGCCAAGCATTTGCAGGCGCATGATCAATCGGTGCTGCTGGCTGCCGGCGACACTTTCCGCGCTGCCGCGCGCGAACAGTTGACGATCTGGGGCGAACGCAACAACATCACCGTGATCTCGCAGGAGTCGGGCGACCCGGCCGCCGTCGCCTTCGACGCCGTACATTCGGCCACGGCGCGCGGCACCAACGTGGTCATGGTCGACACCGCCGGCCGCCTGCCGACGCAATTGCATCTGATGGACGAATTGAAGAAGATCAAGCGCGTCATCGGCAAAGGCATGGACACCGCGCCGCATGAAGTACTGCTGGTCATCGACGGCAATACCGGCCAAAATGCGCTGGCGCAAGTCAAGGCTTTTGACGACGCGCTGGGCCTGACCGGCCTGGTCGTGACCAAGCTCGACGGCACCGCCAAGGGCGGCATCCTGGCAGCGATCGCCAAGACCCGTCCGGTGCCGCTGTACTTCATCGGCGTAGGTGAAACGATCGACGACCTGCAAGCCTTCAATGCGGAAGAATTCGTAGACGCATTGCTAAGTTGAATGGTACTGAAGCTCAGCTGAACTCATAAGAAAAGATCACATCAACGACGATGATTGAATTCGCCAAGGTCTCCAAACAATATTCGCGCGACGTATTCGCCTTGCGCGACATCTCGCTCTCGGTGCAGAAGGGCGAGTTGCTGTTTCTGGCCGGCCCGTCCGGGGCCGGCAAATCCACCTTGCTGAAAATGATCGCCGCCATGGAGCGGCCCAGCAGCGGCACGCTCAGCGTCAACGGCCAGAGCATCAACACCATCAAGCCGTCCAGCATGCCTTACCTGCGCCGCAATCTCGGCCTGATCTTCCAGCAGCAGCGCCTGCTGCAAGACCGCAGCATCCTGGCCAACGTGATGCTGCCGTTGATCGTCACCGGCGCCCCCCGTTCGGACGCCGAAAAACGCGCCCGCGCCGCGCTGGACAAGGTCGACTTGCTCGACAAGGCCACTTCTGGCCCGCAGGAATTGTCCGGTGGCGAACAACAACGCGTAGCGATTGCGCGCGCCATCGTCAACCGTCCGCAAATCATCCTGGCCGACGAACCGACCGCCAATCTCGACCGCGACAACGCCAACAAGGTGCTGGCCGCGCTCAAGTCGTTCCACGGCGTCGGCGTGACTTGCCTGATTTCCACGCATGACGAGCAATACCTGACCGGCGCCGACCGCATCGTCTATCTCGACCGCGGCCGCATCGTCGACGGCTGGCATAACGGCGTCAGCCATCCGGTGGAGATTTCGCAATGAACTGGCTACGCCAACATTTCTTCGCCTGCGCCGACGCTTTCAGCCATATGCTGCGTTCGCCCGGCAATTTCATCCTCAACGTGCTGGTGGTTTCGATTGCGCTGGCGCTGCCGTTTGCCGGCCTGACCGTACTGGAAAACGTGCGCCCGGTGTCGGAACAGCTCGCCGTCGAGCCTGAAATCAGCATCTTCCTGAAAATGGACGTCTCGCGCGACAAGGCCACTGCCTTGAGCACGAACATCAACGCCATCCTGCAAAACAGCGGCAGTACCGCCAAGGTGGAATTCACCCCGCGCGAAAAAGCCTTCGACTCGCTCAAGAGCAAGACCGGCCTCAACGACGTGCTGATGACGCTGGGCTCGAATCCACTGCCGGACAGCTATGTACTGAAGCTGTCGGGATTCCAGAATGCCATGGACGCCGGCCGCGTCGACGACATCGCCCAAAAGCTGAAGACCATGCCGGGCGTCGACACGGTGCAGATCGACTCGGCCTGGGTCAAACGCCTGGCCGCCCTGCTGCGCATTTTGCGGCTGGTGCTGCTGTTCCTGGGCATGACACTGGGCGCCGTGGTGGTCGCGGTCGTGTTCAATACCATCCGCTTGCAAGTCATGACGCAATACGAGGAAATCGAGGTCTCACGCCTGCTGGGTGCGACCAATGCCTTCATCCACCGCCCCTTCTATTACACCGGCGCGCTGCTTGGCTTGTGCGCCGGCGGCCTGGCGCTGGTGCTGGTGGTGCTGGCCTTGCAGCCGCTGAATATAGCGATTACCGATTTCGCCCGCCTGTACGCGTCGGAATTCCGGCTGGCGCCGCCCAGCGTAACTGCCATCGGCTTCCTGCTCGGCATGAGCGCATTGCTTGGACTGATCGGCGCGATGCTGTCGGTCAAACGCCATCTCTCGCGACTGGCCTGACGACAGCGATTCTTCCTTTCCTCCGACTTGCAAAGACAATAATTTCCCCAGCGGAATTATTGTCTTTTTTCTTTGTTGCTTTGCAAAATTTGTTACAGCTTTCTGCTTGAGAGAGGCAACTTTAGCCCATAGATTGCCTCTAATTCTTGCGATGAAAGACAATTGCATTAAAAACAGTCATAGATATTAGCTATTCCTTCCTTCCATATTCGTTATTAGCACTCCCCTGGAAGGAGTGCTAGAATACTTGATAGAAATACTCCAGCTTTAAAGCATTGCTGTACTTACGTACCATCGTTACGCATCGCTTCCTCACTTAGGAACCAAGGAGAATCAATGAAATCAGCTACTGCACTCATGCCCGTCGAGACCAATGCGCTTGCGCTAGGCTTCTCCGGCAGCTTGGGCAACATTGACGCCTACATTTCGGCCGTCAATCGTCTGCCGATGCTGACGCAAGCTGAAGAAGTTTCGCTGGCGCGCAGCCTGCGCGAACAGAATGACCTCGCTGCGGCGCAAAAACTGGTGCTGTCCCACTTGCGCTTGGTGGTGTCGATCGCGCGCGGTTATCTGGGCTACGGCCTGCCGCACGCCGACCTGATCCAGGAAGGCAATATCGGCCTCATGAAGGCGGTCAAACGCTTCGATCCGGATCAAAACGTGCGTCTGGTGTCGTACGCGATGCACTGGATCAAGGCCGAGATGCACGAGTACATCCTGAAGAACTGGCGTCTGGTCAAAGTTGCCACCACCAAGGCGCAACGCAAGCTGTTCTTCAACCTGCGCAGCCACAAGGAAGGCCTGGACGCCATGACGCCGGCGCAAGTCGACGCCCTGGCCAAAACGCTGGACGTGAAGCGCGAAGAAGTCATCGAAATGGAAACCCGTTTGTCCGGTCGCGATGTTGCGCTGGAAGCGCCGACCGACGATGAAGATGACAAATTCGCACCGATCGCCTACCTGTCTTCGGACAACAGCGAACCGACCCGCGTGATGGAGGCAAAGCAGTACGATCGCCTGCAATCGGAAGGCCTGGAAGCGGCCTTGAGCAAGCTGGACGACCGCTCGCGCCGTATCGTGGAAGCGCGCTGGTTGGCCAACGACGACGGCAGCGGTGCCACCCTGCACGAACTGGCAGACGAATTCGGCGTATCGGCCGAGCGTATTCGCCAGATCGAAGCAGTGGCGCTGAAGAAGATGAAGGGTGCGCTGCAAGCGTTCTCCTGATCCATAGTCAGTATCGCAGCAATGAAAAAGGCGCTCGATTGAGCGCCTTTTCTTTTGTCCGCCGGCCTGGTCGCAACTCGTTGCGACACCGGCTCAAGAGAGCAGCAATTTCAGGTCATGCACGATGGGCTCGGCGCCCTGGCCGTGTTTGACAAACAGGCGGATGTGGCCCTGCGGATCGAACACGTAACTGCCGGCGGTGTGGTCCATGGTATAGCTGCCCGGCGTCTTGCCCGGCACCTTCTGGAAGAACACCTTGAATTCCTTGGCGACCTTTTCGGTGGCCACTTCATCACCGTACAGGCCGAGGAAACGCTTGTCGAAGGCCGGCACGTATTGCGACAGGATCTGCGGCGTATCGCGCGCCGGGTCGATCGTCACGAACAAGACCTGCACCTTGTCGGCCTGCGGGCCGAGTTCCTTCATCACATTGGCCATCTCGGCCATGGTGGTCGGACAGACGTCGGGGCATTGCGTATAACCGAAGAACATCACCACCGCCTTGCCCTTGAAATCGGCCAGCGTGCGCGGCTTGCCGTTATGGTCGGTGAGCGCGAAATCCTTGGCGTATTCGAGGCCGGTGACGTCGGTATTGACGAATTTTTCCGTATTGCCCTGGCACGCCGCCAGCACCAACACGGTGAGTGCCAGCAAGGCTGCCGGCAAGAACGACCGCAAAGATTTCATCAGAAAGTCCTGAACAGCAAATAGTGATCGACCAGCAGCGCGGCAAACAGCAACGACAGATACACGATGGAAAAGGCAAACGCCTTGCGCGCAATCAAGTCGGTGTAGTGACGATAAATCTGCCAGGAATAGTAAAAGAAGATGCCGCCCAGCACCGCTGCGCTGGCGAGATAGATCAGGCCGCTCATGCCCACCGCAAAAGGCAGCATGGTGGTGGCGATCAGCGCGATCGTATAGAGCAGGATCTGCAGTTGCGTAAACTTCATGCCGTGCGTGACCGGCAGCATCGGCAGGCCGGACTTGGCATAGTCGTCGCGGCGATACATGGCCAGCGCCCAGAAGTGCGGCGGGGTCCAGATGAAGATGATCAGCACCAGGATCCACGCCTGCATCGGCACGTCATTGGCGATTGCCGCCCAGCCCAGTGCCGGCGGCATCGCACCGGACAAACCGCCGATCACGATGTTTTGCGGCGTGGAAGGCTTCAGGATGATGGTGTAGATGACCGCATAGCCGACAAAAGTCGCCAGCGTCAGCCACATGGTCAGCGGATTGACCAGGTTGTACAGCACCCACATGCCCATGCCGCCGATCACCCCGGAAAACACCAGCGTTTGCGTGACGGTAATTTCGCCGCGCGCCATCGGGCGGCGTGCCGTACGGGCCATGCGCGAATCGATTTCGCGCTCGACCAGGCAATTGATCGCAAATGCGGCGCCGGCCAGCAGCCAGATGCCGATCGTGGCAAACACCACCTTGCGCCAATCGGGCAATTCCGGCGTGGCCAGGAACATGCCGATAACGGCGCAGAACACCGCCAATTGCGTCACACGCGGCTTGGTCAGCGCCCAGTACTGGGCAATTCGGTTGGTTTGTACGGTCAATGTGGTCATTGTCAGGAAGTCACAGCGGGAGACAAGCCGGATCGGCTGACGGAAACGGCATCCGCAGCCGGTGCAAATCTAGCCTTGTAGTTTAACATGACCAGCAAAAGCAGAAGCAAGGCTGCCCCACCGTTGTGCATGACGGCAATCGCCAGCGGCCAGTTCAGATAGATGGTCGACAAGCCCGTCCCCAGTTGCAAGGCGATCACGATCAGCAGCCAGCGTCCGGTTTTGCGCAGCCCGGCATCCTTCTGCGCCTGGTGCGCCAGCCAGGCGACATAGGCGATCACCACGAAGGCGAAGCTGCGATGCACCCAATGGATCGCGGTCAAGGCCGGGAACGGCAGATATTCGCCGTCGGCAGTCTTGCCCAGATGGCGCCACAGTGTGAAACCGTTTTCCAAATCCATCTGCGGAATCAGCGCGCCATGGCACAGGGGGAAATCGGTGCACGCCAGCGCCGCATAATTGGTGCTGACCCAGCCGCCCAAAGCGATCTGCACGATCAGCAACAACATGCCGATCAGCGCCGGCCGCGCCAACGCGCGACCGAAGGCCGAGACCGGGGCATGTTCATTCTGGCGCGCGCCCAGCCAAGCCAGCATCGCCAGCAATGTCAGTCCCAGCAGCAAATGGATGGTAACGATGATGGGCTGCAGCTTCATGGTCACGGTCCAGGCGCCGAACGCACCCTGCAGGCACACGAACAAGAACAGCGCGGTCGGAAACCAGGGCCGGAACTTGATCTCGATATGGCGTGACTTGATCCAGCGGCGCCACGCAATCACCATCAAGGTGATGATCAGCACGCCGACCGCCATCGCCAGGTAACGATGCGTCATTTCTATCCAGGCCTTGGCGACGGTGACCGGCCCGGTGGGCATGGCTGCCTGTGCGGCGCTGATGTGTTCATGCGCCAGCAGCGGATTGGAGTGGCCGTAGCAGCCGGGCCAGTCGGGGCAGCCCAGGCCGGAATCAGTCAGGCGCGTGAAGGCGCCGAACATGATCAGGTCGAAGGTAAGAAACAGCGTGACCCAGACCAGCTTGCGGTATTTGTCGGCGTCGTTGGACACCCAGGTCAGCGTCAACGGAATCAGCGCGACCAGCAGCCCCATGATGGCAAGTTGTATCAACATGGCGCGCTTATCCTATGGCCGACGCACGCAGCAGTTTGCTGATGTCTTTTTTCATCTTGTTGGGATCGGCATCCTTGGGGAAGCGCATCATCAGGTTGCCGCGCGGATCGATGATATAGATGTGGTCTTCGACCGCCGTGCCCTCGTCGGCAGGTAACCATGCCTTCAGGAGTTTGGCGTCGACGCGCAACATCTCGGTGCCGTCGTATTCGCGCATGACGACGGTGTCGAGCGGCTTGGCATCGGTAATCAGCCAGACCCGCTCGATGCGCTCCATCTCCTTGCCCTGCATCAGGCGCAGCTGGCGCATCGCCAGCAAACGCGTCTTGCAGGCGTCGTCGCATTCGCCGCCGGCCACTTGCAGCATGAGCCATTTGCCCTTGTAATCTTCCAGTTTGGCCGGCTTGCCGTCGAGCGCGGCGCTGCCGAGCGCAGGAATCGGATATAGGCGCGGATCGATCAGGGCGCCGTAGTTGGTGCGACTTTCCGGCTTGATCACGTAGTAAGTGATATAGGACGCGATCAACGGCGCCGCGCATACGGCGACCACCAGCAACAGCTTCCAGCGACCGCGCTGGCGTTGCACTTCTTGTGGGGCTTGGGGCATAGGCGACTTACTTTTTTCCACTTCGAAATCCTGTCACAACAAAGAAAATAATGGCCATCAAGGCCAATGCGTACCACTGCACGGCATAGCCGCGATGACGTTCTATGCCCAGCGACGGCGCCGGCCAGTCGCGCACCAGTTCGTCGTTCATGGCACCACCCTGCTCGACCAGGAACGGCGCCAGTTTGAGTCGGCTGGCGGCGGCATAGGCCAGCAGATCGAGATTTTGCATGATGGCGCCGGGCCGCGGCGCTTCCGCCGTCCCCAGCTGCAGCAAATGGCCGGCGTCGCGACGGATCACGCCTTCGATCTCGACCACGCCGGCCGGCGTCGGCAAGGCGGGCACCCGGGTGCGATCGTTCATGTCGCGCGGCGTCCAGCCACGCTCGACCAGCACCGCCACATCCGAGTCTGCTATTTTAAACGGCGTCAGCACGTAAAAGCCGGACACGCCGTTATACGGACGGTTGTCGAGATAGCTGGTCCACGACGGTACGAATTCACCTTTGACGCGGACATGGCGATATTCGCTTTGCGCCACGTCGAGTTGCAAGATATTGCCAGCCAGCGCAATCGCCGGCGCCGCCTGACGCTCGCTCATCTTGTCCTGGATCGCCTGCTTCTCGTCGCCACGTCGCGTCTGCCACTGCCCCAGCGACACGCCGATGGCGGCAACAATCAGTGTCGCCACCAGCGGAACCCACCTAACTCGGAATCTGATTGGCATTACAATGTCACTTCACTCAATACGACAACAGTCTCTACGCGGCATGCCGCTGAGGCAGACACTTCCGGTCCCGCCATGAAAATCATCGTCGCCATTGCTTTCATCCTGATCATCGGCAGCCTTGCTTCCGCGCTGCTGTTCCTGATGCGCGACAAGGGCAAGAGCAACCGTACGGTGTACGCGCTGACCTTGCGCGTGGGCTTTTCGGTGCTGCTCTTTATCCTGCTGCTGATCGCCTATAAGTCCGGCCTGATCCAGCCTACCGGCATACGCTGAAGCTGCGCCGTACAACCTGGCAACTTCGACAGGCAAGCCGACTGAAGGTTACACGTTTTTCAATTATTTTCGAGCCGTCGTCTGATCGTAAAAAAGCCGCACCGAAGTGCGGCTTTTTTATTCGTATCAACATCGGGTCTTAGAGCCAATACACGACGACATAGAGACCGAGCCAGACCACGTCCACAAAGTGCCAGTACCAGGCCGCGCCTTCGAAGGCGAAGTGGTGTTCCGGCGTGAAGTGGCCGCGCAGCACGCGGTACAGCACCACCGACAACATGATCGCGCCCATCGTGACGTGGAAACCGTGGAAGCCGGTCAGCAGGAAGAAGGTGGAACCGTAGACGCCCGAAGTCAGCTTCAGGTTCAGCTCGGTGTAGGCATGGTGGTATTCGTAAGCCTGGAAGCCCATGAAGACCGCGCCCAGCAGGATCGTCGCAAACAGCCAGATCGCCGTCTGCGCACGATGACCGGCGCGCAATGCATGGTGCGAAATCGTCAGCGTCACACCCGAGGTCAGCAGCAAGGCGGTGTTGATGGTCGGGATCGGGAATGGCCCCATGGTCTGGAACGACTCTACCGTACCGGCCGGGCCGCTATTGCCCCAGTGTGCGGCAAAGTCGGGCCAGATGACCTTGTGGTCCAAGTCCGCCAGCCACGGCATGCTGATGCTGCGCGCATAGAACAAGGCGCCGAAGAAGGCGGCGAAGAACATCACTTCAGAGAAGATGAACCAACCCATGCTCCAGCGGAACGAGGCGTCGATGCGTTCGTTGTATTGACCGGATTCGGACTCGCCGATGGCCTGGCCGAACCACTTGTACAGCACCACCAGCACCGCAACGATGCCGATCAGGTTGAGCGCCATGCCCCAGGAATGGCCATTCACCCAGGCCGATGCACCGGCCATGGTGACCAGCATCGATATGCCCGCCAGCACCGGCCATTGCGATGGTCCAGGTACAAAGTAGTACGGTGCCTTAGCGTGTTGAGAACTCATCTCCATCTCCCAATACAAAATTCGGATCTTTTATAAATGACTGCTGCAGACTGACACTGCCACATCCCTTGATTGCGCCCGGCTGCGCTTCGCTGAGCGCTTACTGAGCCACCACCATTTTTACTATCAACACCAATACCGTTACAAAAATCGCTGCACCAAGGACGCCGGCAATGATGACATGCAGCGGATTCAGTTTAGCCGCGTCGCTCTCATAATCGCTGCGCTTGCGCACACCGAAAAACGACCAGAACACCGCCTTCATCGTCGCCGCAAATGATGCCTTGCGCTGTGTCGCCTCTTTCAAGTCGCTCATGTGCTGCATTCCTTCCCTGGCTGACTGCGTCCTGCGTCGTCGCCTTGCTTCAGCTGGCCTTCTTGTTCAATCCTTCGATCTCGAAGAAGGTATACGACAGCGTGATCGTGGTCACATCCTTGGGCAGTGCCGGATCGATGTAAAACACCACCGGCATCTGCTTGGCCTGATTCGGCCCCAGCGTTTGCTGGGTAAAACAGAAACATTCCACCTTCTTGAAGAAGGCTGCCGACTGCTGCGGCGCATAACTCGGTATGGCCTGCGCATCGACGCTGCGCGCCTGGGTATTGACCACTTCGTACAGCACCTGCGTCATTTCACCAGGGTGCACCTTCATGCTGGACACCGTCGGACGGAAGCGCCACGGACCTTGCGAATTGCCGTCAAACTCGATCGTCACGGTGCGGCTCTTGTCGATCTGGCTGTTGCTCGGCGCTTCGACCGTTGCATCCTTGGGCGTCAGGAAATTGACGCCGGTCACTTCGCAAATTTTCTTGTACACCGGAATCAGCGCATAGCCGAAACCGAACATCATGACGGCAATGACCAGCAACTTACCCAGCATTTGCCGGTTCAGCTTGCGATCCTGCAATGCCCCGCTCTTGTCGGAATCAGCCATCAGCGAAACCAGATGCGGTTGACGAAAATGCCGATGAAAAATCCAGCTGCTACCAGCGCCAGCAACAAGCCTGTGCGCAGGTTGTTCGGTTTTTTACGATCTGTCATACAGAGTGGGCAGGACCAGCCTGCCGCTCCCTTTATTTAACGGTCGGTGGCGTTTCGAATGTGTGGAAAGGCGCCGGGCTCGGCACGGTCCACTCCAGGCCTTCTGCACCTTCCCATGGTTTGTCTGCCGCTTTGACGCCGCCCTTGATCGACGGGATCACCACGAAGAACAGGAAGTATACCTGCGACAAACCGAAACCAAAGGCGCCGATCGAGGCCACCATATTGAAGTCGGTGAACTGCGCTGGATAGTCGGCGTAGCGACGCGGCATGCCGGCCAACCCCAGGAAGTGCATCGGGAAGAAGGTGACGTTGAACCAGATCAGCGAATTCCAGAAGTGGATCTTGCCGCGGGTTTCGTTGTACATGAAACCAGTCCACTTCGGACCCCAGTAGTAGAAACCGGCGAACAGCGCGAACAACGAACCGGCCACCAGCACGTAGTGGAAGTGAGCCACGACGTAGTAGGTATCCTGCATCTGGATGTCGATCGGGGTCACCGCCAGGATCAGGCCGGTGAAGCCGCCCATGGTGAACACGAAGATGAAGCCGACCGAAAACAGCATCGGTGTTTCAAAGGTCATCGAACCGCGCCACATGGTAGCGATCCAGTTGAAAATCTTCACGCCGGTCGGCACCGCAATCAGCATCGTGGCGTACATGAAGAACAGCTGCGCAGTCACCGGCATGCCGGTGGTAAACATGTGATGCGCCCAGACGATGAAGGACAGGATCGCGATCGACGCGGTCGCGTACACCATCGACGCGTAGCCGAACAATTGCTTGCGGGCGAAGGCCGGAATGATCTGTGAGACGATGCCGAAGGCCGGCAAAATCATGATGTAGACCTCGGGGTGGCCGAAGAACCAGAAGATGTGTTGATACATCACCGGGTCGCCGCCGCCGGCAGCGTTAAAGAAGGAAGTACCGAAGTGACGATCGGTCAGCGTCATGGTGATGGCGCCTGCCAGCACCGGCATCACGGCGATCAGCAGGTAGGCGGTGATCAGCCAGGTCCAGCAGAACATCGGCATCTTCATCAAGGTCATGCCGGGGGCGCGCATGTTGAGGATAGTGACGATGATGTTGATCGAACCCATGATCGACGATGCGCCCATGATGTGCATCGCGAAAATACCCATGTCCATGCCCGGGCCCATTTGCGTCGACAGCGGCGCATACAGGGTCCAGCCGGCGGCGGTCGCACCGCCCGGCACCAGGAAGGAACCGGCCAGCAGCAGCGCGGCAGGCGGCAGCAACCAGAACGAGAAATTGTTCATGCGTGCAAACGCCATGTCGGAGGCGCCGATCTGCAGCGGGATCATCCAGTTGGCGAAGCCGACGAAGGCCGGCATGATCGCGCCGAACACCATCACCAGGCCGTGCATCGTGGTCAGCTGGTTGAAGAATTCCGGGCGGAAGAATTGCAGGCCGGGCTGGAACAGTTCAGCGCGGATCAGCAGCGCCAGCACACCGCCGGACAGCAGCATGGTAAACGAGAACCACAGGTATAGCGTACCGATGTCTTTGTGGTTGGTGGCGAAGATCCAGCGGCGCCAGCCGTGCGGATGATCGTGGTGTCCGTGATCATCATGGCCATGTGCGTGGTCATGTGAATGATCGTGGCCGTGATCGACTACTGTTGTACTCATTTCAGTCTCCCAATTCGATACATGCGCGCGTAGTAAGCGCTCAGGTTCTCACTCAGTTCAGTTACTTGCGCGCAGCCAGTACGTCAGCCGGTTGAACGATATTTTCTTGTGCTTTATTGGACCAGCTGTTGCGTGTGTAAGTAATCACGGCAGCGATTTCGGTATCGTTGAGCACGGACTTCCATGCCGGCATCGCGTTCTTGCCGTTCAAGACGGTAGCGATCTGCGCAGCCTTGGGACCGTTCACGACCGGGTCGCCGTCCAGCGCAGGGAATGCGCCGGGTACGCCCTTGCCGTTGGCCTGATGGCAGACCACGCAATTGGAGCTGTAGACTTTTTCGCCGCGTTGCTTGAGTTCGTCGATGGTCCAGACCTTGGTCGGATCATCGGCCTTGGCGGCCATTTCTTTTTTCTTGCCCTCGACCCAGGTCTTGTAGTCGGCTTCGCTGACTACATTGACGACGATAGGCATGAAGGCGTGGTCCTTGCCGCACAACTCAACGCACTGGCCGCGGTAAGTACCGATCTTCTCGGCCTTGAACCAGGTGTCGCGCACGAAACCGGGGATCGCATCCTGCTTCACGCCGAAGGCCGGAATGGTCCACGAGTGGATCACGTCGTTGGCGGTAGTGACGATGCGCACCTTCTTGTTGACCGGCACGACCACAGGATTGTCGACTTCGATCAGGTAATTGTCATTTTTCTTCAGCGAAGAATCGACGATCTGTTCGCGCGGCGTGGCCAGGTTGGACAGGAAGGAAATGCCTTCGCCTTCGCCCTTGAGGTAATCGTAGCCCCACTTCCATTGCATGCCAGTGACTTTGATGGTCAGGTCGGCGTTGGAAGTGTCTTTCATCGCGACCACGGTCTTGGTGGCGGGCAGCGCCATGCCGATCACGATCAGGAAAGGAATCACCGTCCAGGCGATTTCAACCGTGGTGCTTTCGTGGAAGCTGGCCGATTTGTGGCCGAGCGACTTGCGATGCTTCAGAATGGAATAAAACATGACGCCGAACACGGCGAGGAAAATCACCAGGCAGATGATCAGCATCAGGTTGTGCAGATCATAGATCTGCAACGCGATCTGGGTCACCGGCGGCTGGAAATTGGTCTGCAAAACGGCAGGACCGCCCTGGCTATCGACGACTTTATCACCCCATGCCCATGACGGCATGGACGCCGCCAGGAGCGATGCACCAAGTAGCAAAGAGTGAAGGCGCTTCGCAATTATCATGATTTCCTCAAAAGCCCAAAATAATTATAAGAATTGTGCCGACTACCTGACGCTACCGTGTGCTGTTATTTCCTGCTTCAGCTCCAGTGCGAACTCGCGTCTCTTCCATTCCGTCAGGTACCGACCTACATCGACTCGTATTCCAGAGGACTCCAGCCTCACCAGCTTGCTTCCCAGGTGAGGCCCTGCCGGTTCGATTCGCATCTTATGCAGATCGAGCCTGAAGCGACTCGTTTTTCCCGCACGGACAAATTCGACCAGCAAACAATCTTCGACCAGCGCGATATATTCGCGATCAGTCGCATGACGTGCATAAATCAGAAAAGCAAAACCGACTGCGGACAACTCCAGTACAGAGAAAACCAATATGTACCAGGCTCCACGCAAAGTGAAAACCAACGCTACTGTCAGAGAAACCGCGCATAGGATCGCGAAAACTTGCCCCAATTGGTGCGGCGCAATCGAACAGTTGCGCTTCAACATCCACTCCCGCTTTACCACGGTACGCCCTCCAGACCATCAGGCCGAGCACGTCCGCACAAGCTAAAACCCTCGGAGTATAAGGGGTAACTGTAAATGTTATCAAGCGGAATAAAGTCGCTTTTTCGCTCTTGACACAACGCTTTTTCAGACCTCGGAAAGCGGCCGCTTGCACCAAAAAAATCCACTCCGGACAGCGCCGCAACACGTTGAAATGTCGAATCGGCGGCGCGCATGGCTATTTTTTGGGCAAATCGAAGCGAATAATCGATTCCCCGCTGGCGGTGGTCTTGGATACCGGCCGGAAGGCGTGGCCGTAGATCACTTCAAAACTCAGTGCAATCTTGCCGTCGGCGCCGCGCTGCTGCTCCAGAGCCTTCAGCAGCCGCGTATAGCCGGCCCGTCCGAGCAAGCCGCGCTGCCGGCTTTCGAGCGGATTGCCGCCCCAGGCGCGTACATCGGCCAGCAGGCGCTGTGGCGTGTCGTAGGTGACGGTGATGTTTTCCATGTCCATCACCGGCGTCGAGAAGCCGGCATTGACCAGCATGTCGCCAAAATCGTGCATGTCGACAAAGGGCAGGCTGTGCGGCGCGGCGTCGACGGCGTCGAAGGCGCTGCGCACTTCCTTGAAGGTATCCGGACCAAAGCAGGAAAACATCAGCAACCCCTCCACCCGCAAGACCCGGCGCCATTCCGCGAAGACCCGGTCCGGCTGCGGATGCCAGTGCACCGCCAGATTGGACCAGACCATGTCGAGCGCATTGACGGCGAACGGCAGTTGCGCGAAGTCGGCACAGGCCAGGCTGCCCGCACTGCCGGCATGGGCCGACGGCAGCCATTTGGTCAACAGACGATTGACGGCCGATTGCGCCACCTGCTGGCGCTCTTGCGCCAAGGCCACCATATTGAAGGCGCCGTCCAGGCCGATGATCTGGGCCTCGCCAAAGCGTTTTTGCAGCGCCGCGACATCCGCGCCTTCGCCGCAACCGGCGTCCAGCAAGCGTTGCGGCTCGATCTTGATCAGCAGCAGCTTCTCTTGCATGCGGGCAGAGACTTCTCGGCGCAAGAAATCCGATTCGGCCACGCGCGCCGGCGTGGAAAACAGGCGGCGCACCAAAGGCAGGTCGATCGGTGCGCTCAATTTAGCGCTGGCGTTAGGTGGAGGCAAAGACATGAAAAGCGGGCTGACAAGATGAGATAATCGGCGCTAGTGGACTGCAACGTTTAAATTGGTAGCGAAGGACGCGCAAGCGGCGCGCAGGGCAAGGCGCAAAGCGCAGCGATAGCGAGCTATCGCGAGCATTTGCAACGCCTCCATGCGCGCTGCCTGCGCGACAGGCGCTATCGATTTATGCGTTACAGTTCGCTAGTTTAGTCCAATTCCCTGTTTCGGGTGCAAACCCGGCCCCAGCCGTCAGGATCCTCCGACCATGTTTGCGCGCCTGCTGAATGTGACCACAAGCCTGCTGGCGCAACTGCTGCCGTCGTCGTGCATGCTGTGCGGGCAAACCGACCGCGACGCCTTGTGCCAGCCCTGCCGCCAGCACCATTTCACGATACGCCCGCGGCGCTGCCTGCAATGCGCCATGCCGATCCCGACCACCGCCAGGGAAGTACGCTGCGGCGATTGCCTCAAGCGCAAGCCCTCCTTCGACGCCACCATCGTCGTGGCCGATTATGCCGCCCCGGCCGACCAGTTGGTGCTGGCGCTGAAATTCGGCGCCCGCCTGCCGCTGGCGCCGCTGATGGCCGACATGTTGGAAGAAGCCGGCCGCTATCACGCCGAGCGCGGCCTGCCAATGCCGACCTTGCTGGCGCCGGTGCCGCTGGGCAAACAACGCCTGCAGGAACGTGGCTTCAACCAGTCGCTGGAAATCGCGCGGCCGCTGGCGCGCCGGCTGCATACCCCGCTGCAGGCGCAACTGCTGGTACGGCTGCGCGACACCCTGCCGCAATCGACGCTGCCGGTGGAAGAGCGCCAGCGCAACATGCGCCGCGCCTTCGTAGTCCCGACCAGCGCCATGAACTACGTGCGCGGTGCGCATATCGGCGTGGTCGACGACGTCATCACCACCGGCGACACGCTCAACGAAATCGCCGCCACGCTCAAGCGCTTCGGCGCACGACGCGTGACCAACATCGTGTTTGCCCGCACCGTTTCAAGATAACCATTCGCTACAGTCAAGGAGAATCATTTGTTTCACGTCGTACTGGTCGAGCCGGAAATCCCCCCCAACACCGGCAACATCATCCGCCTGTGCGCCAATACCGGCGCGCAATTGCATCTGATCGAACCGCTCGGCTTCCCGCTCGACGATGCCAAGATGCGGCGCGCCGGGCTGGATTATCACGACTACGCCAGCATGCAGGTGCATCCGAACTGGGACGCCTTCCTCGCCAAGCGCCGCGCCGATCCCGGCTTCGATGCGGCGCGCATGTTCGCACTCACCACCCATGGCTCAACGCCGTTTGCGGGGGTCGCCTTCCGCCCCGGCGACGTATTCGTGTTCGGTGCCGAAACGCGCGGCCTGGCGCCGGAATTGCGCGAGTCCTTTGCAGCTACGCAACGCATCCGCCTGCCCATGCGACCGGACAATCGCAGCCTGAATCTGTCCAATACCGTGGCCGTGGTGGTGTACGAAGCTTGGCGGCAGAATGGTTTTGCCGGCGGCAGCTGAGTATTTTCCGCACCAAAAAAAAGGCCACAAACGCGGCCTTTTTTATTATCGGAACAGAGCTCATCCAAGCAACAAAGCATCGTCGGACAACACCTCGCCGCGCGTGCGCTCAAACATCTTGAGCAGATCCGGCACATCCAGACCGGCGCGTTCTTCACCCGCCACATCCAGCACCACCTGACCCTGATGCAACATCACGGTGCGGTCGCCATAGTCCAGCGCCTGACGCATGCTGTGGGTCACCATCATGGTGGTCAACTTGCTTTCGGAAACGATCTTGGCGGTCAGTTCCAGCACGAAGGCGGCGGTCTTCGGATCGAGCGCGGCGGTGTGCTCGTCGAGCAGCAAGATGCGCGAGGGCTGCAGCGACGCCATCAACAGGCTGACCGCCTGGCGCTGGCCGCCGGACAACAGGCCGATGCGATCGGTCAGGCGTTTTTCCAGGCCGAGGTTGAGGATGGACAGCTTGGCGCGGAACAGCTCGCGCATATTGCGCTTGATGGCGAAACCGAAACCACGACGCTTGCCGCGCGCCATCGCCAGCGCCATGTTTTCTTCAATCGTCAGCGCCTCGCAGGTGCCCGCCATCGGATCCTGGAACACGCGCGCCACCATACCGGCGCGATCCCAGGCTTGCTTCTTCGTGACATCCACGCCGTCGATTTCGATGCTGCCGGAATCCACCAGCAGGTCGCCCGAGATCGCATTGAGGAAGGTCGATTTGCCGGCGCCGTTGGAGCCGATCACGGCAACGAATTGCCCGGTCGGAATTTCCAGGTCGAGGCCGCGCAAGGCCGGGTTCTCAATCGGCGTACCCGGGTTGAATGTAATTTTCAGATCTTTAGCCTTCAACATCTCAGGCTCCCTTCTTCAACAGCTTCAGCTTGCGCTTGCCCATCGGCAGCACCAGCGCCAGCATGACCAACACCGCCGTGACCAGATTCAGGTCCTGCGCTTGCAGGCCGATGAAATCGCTGTTCAGCGCCAGCGCGATGAAGAAACGGTACAGGATCGCGCCCAGGATCACGGCCAGCGTGGTCCACACCAGACGACGCGCCGGCAGGATGTTTTCGCCGATGATCACGGCAGCCAGGCCGATCACGATGGTGCCGATGCCCATCGAGATGTCGGCACCTCCCTGGGTCTGCGCAAACAGCGCGCCGCCCAGCGCCACCAATGCGTTGGCCAGCGCCATGCCGGCCAGCGTGGCGCGACCAGTGGCGATGCCCTGAGCGCGCGCCATGCGCGCGTTGGCACCGGTGGCACGCATGGCCAGGCCGATTTCGGAAGAAAAGAACCAGTCCAGCAGCAGCTTGGCGAGCACCACCACCACGATCAGCACCAGCGGACGCTCGACATAGTCGGGCATCCAATCCGGCAGCAAAATGCTGAAGATGGTCGGCTCGTTGATCAGCGGCACATTCGGCTTACCCATCACACGCAGGTTGATCGAATACAACGCGATCATCATCAGGATACTGGCCAGCAAATCCATGATTTTCAGGCGCACGTTGAGCCACGCGGTGGTGAAGCCCGCCAGCGCGCCGGCCAGGATCGCCACGCCGGTCGCCAGGAACGGATTGTAGCCGGCGGCGATCATGGTCGCCGCCACAGCACCGCCGAGCGGAAAACTGCCGTCAACCGTCAAATCGGGAAAAGTAAGGATGCGGAAGGAAATCAGCACCCCGAGGGCGACCAGGCTGAAAATCAGGCCGATTTCCAGTGCGCCCAAGAGCGTATACAGCGACATAAAAAGGTCTTTCTTAAAAAACACATTCGGCATCAACCCAGATGGATAACATGCTGGTCGATGGCGAATGTCCTCTGAAAATCATGCCGTGGGGCGCAGGTAACGCCACACGGCATGCTTCGAGATACAGCTCAATGCGGCTCCATGCAAGCAAGCCGCAAGGCGCATCAGTTGATGACCTTGGTCGCCGACTTGAGGAACTCGGCGCTCAACGTCACGCCCTGCTTTTGCGCAGCAGAGGTGTTGATGTACAGCTCCAGGTTCTTGCTGGTCGTTGATGGAATGTCGCCCGGCTTTTCACCCTTCAGGATGCGCGCCACGATTTTACCGGTCTGACGACCCAGGTCGTAGAAATTCACGCCCAGTGCGGCGACTGCGCCACGCTTGACGCTGCCGGTGTCGGACGCGATCAGCGGAATCTTGGCATCGTTGCAGACCTTGGCCAGCGATTCGAAGGTCGAGACGACGACGTTGTCGGTGGTGGTGTAGATCAGGTCGACTTTGCCGATCAGGCTCTTGGCGGCCGGCGCCACATCAACCGAGCGTGGCGCGGCGGCTTCCACCAGCGTCATGCCTTGCTTTTCCAGCACGGCCTTGATGGCGTTAAGCGCCGACACCGAATTGGATTCGCCCGGATTGTAGACGATGCCGACGCGCTTGGCGTTAGGCACGACTTTTTTGATGATCTCGACTTGCTTGACCGGATCCAGCATATGCGACAGGCCGGTCACGTTGGTGCCGGATGGCCCCCAGTCCTTGACCAGTTGTGCCGCGATCGGATCGGCAATGGCCGAATAGACGATGGGGATGGTCTTGGTCGATGCTACCAGCGGCTGCGCCGACGGGGTGCCGATGGCAACGATCACGTCCGGATTGTCGCCGACGAATTTCTTGGCGATCTGGCCGGCAGTGCCGGCATTGCCCTGGGCGCTCTGGAACTCCCATTTGAAGCCCTTGCCGGCGTCGAAACCCTCGGCCTTCAGTTCGTCGCGGGTACCGTCACGCACGGCATCCAGGGCCGGATGCTCGACGATGGAGGTGGCCAGCACGGCCTTGTCGGCAGCCAGTGCCGGTGCGACGCATATCGCCGCCAGGGCCAGCGCACCGGTGACGGCGCGCAGTGTTTTACGCAATGTGAACATATTCTCTCCTCTGGTGATGCCTTGTGTATGAAAAAGCGCCTCTTGGCGGGCGCTGGTCTTTTTCTGAATTATTTATTTGATGACTGTCTTGGCCGACTTGATCAGGTCAGCCGGCAAGGTCACGCCTTGTTTTTGTGCTGCAGTCGTATTGACGAACAATTCCAGCTTGCTGCTGGTTGCCGAAGCGATGTCGCCCGGTTTTTCGCCCTTCAGGATGCGCGCCACGACTTTACCGGTTTGACGGCCGAGGTCGTAGTAGTTCACACCCAGCGCCGCAATCGCACCGCGCTTGACGCTGTCGGTGTCCGATGCCACCAGCGGGATCTTGGCGTCGTTGCCGACCTTGACCAGCGCTTCGTAGGCCGACACCACGTTATTGTCGGTATTGGTATAGATCACGTCGACCTTGCCGATCAGGCTCTTGGCGGCCGAACCGACGTCAACGGTGCGCGGCGCCGCGGCTTCAACCAGCGTGATGCCGGACTTGCCGAGCAATTCTTTCAAGGCCTTCACGACCACCGCCGAATTGGCTTCGCCCGGGTTGTAGACCATGCCGACGCGCTTGACGTTAGGCACCACGCGCTTGATCAGGTCGATTTGCTTTTCCAGTTCCAGCACGTCCGACACGCCGGTCACGTTGGTGCCCGACGCCTTCCACTCCTTGACCAGTTGCGCCGCGACCGGATCGGTCACGCCGGAGTAGACCACCGGGATCGATTTGGTCGCGGCCACCACTGCCTGAGCGGAAGGCGTCGCGATGGCGACGATCACGTCAGGCTTGTCGCCGACGAACTTGCGTGCGATCTGGGCGGCGGTGCCGGTGTTGCCCTGGGCACTTTGATATTCCCACTTGAGGTTTTTGCCGGCCTCGAAACCTTCGTCCTTGAGCTCGTCCTTGACGCCGTCGCGCACTGCGTCCAGCGCAGGATGCTCAACGATGGCGGTGACCAGCACGGTTTTGTCCGCGGCAAGCGCCGGTGCAGAACAGGCCACGGTCAGCGCAAGCGCGCTTGCCAGCGTAGTAACCAAGGTGCGCAACGACAGTTTTTTCATGCTGGACATGGAAGGTCTCCTCAAAATTATTAGGTGAAAGCCGCAAAAGACGGTAAGTCTAGCCTAGCGCCTGCCAACAATCAATTTACGTAAACGATTTCGGGGCGGGATGAAACAGGCGACCGTACCCCGCCCGTGCGCCAAAAATCCATCATCCGATGCGATCTTTCGCACATCCGTTCTTATTTCTCTCAAAACCTGATAAATATGACTGAGCGACGCGATGCCTGGCTCGCTTTGGGAAGCAAGAAAACCTCAATTGATATAATCTGCGCCCATGCCAATCGCCCTTCGCTCCTTCGCCGCCTGGATTGCCGTCGCCTGCATCGCATTCGGCAGCCTGTTGCCGCTGGCGTCGCTGGCGGCAACCAAGATGCCGAGCTCGGCCATGGCAATTTGCTCAACCGGCGCCGGCTGGCAAAACCCAGGCTCCACGCCCAATCAAGCGGCACACGGCCATTGCACGTATTGCAGCAACGGCCAGCCCTACACGCTGGATTTACCGGGCAGCCAGATCGCCGCCTTCCGCGCCACCGCAGTCTATCTGACCGCGCAAGCCCCGCAGCATGAGCAGCTTGCGCACGTATCCAGAGAAGACAACCGAGCGCGGGCGCCGCCGGCCTGAGGTCGCTGCCCCTGCCCGCTCCAAGCTCACGCTGCATTCTCAACATCCAAGGATACTGTCATGTCTTACCGTCATTTGCTCGCCCTGATTGCCGCCCTCGCCCTCACCGGCGCCGCCCATGCCCACGACTACAAGGTCGCCGAACTCCAGGTCGGCCATCCCTGGGCGCGTCCCACCGTCCCCGGCCAACCATCCGGAGGCGCTTATCTCAGCATCGAAAACAAGGGCAAGGCCGGCGACAAGCTGATCGCAGTGGCCTCGCCCATCGCCAAATCGACTGAAATCCACACCATGTCCATGGACGGCAATGTCATGAAGATGCGCGAGGTCGGCAGCATCGACATCAAACCGGCCGAAAAAATCGCCATGCAGCCGGGCAGCGGCTATCACATCATGCTGATCGGCCTAAGCCGGCCGCTCAAGGCCGGCGACAAGATCCCGCTGACACTGACGTTTGAAAAAGCCGGCAAGCTGGAGGTGTCGATCTATGTCGAAGACAAGAGCGCCGGCAGAGCCGATGATGCCAAGGGCGGCATGGAACATATGCATCACTGATCCCACCGCATGCCAGCTCAATTCTGACCGACAATAAAAAAGCGACCCTCTGGTCGCTTTTTTATTCATCTGACGGTGCGCCTACTTGCGCACCTTGGCCAGCAACTTGGTGGTCGAGCGATCATGCTCGAACGCAATCGCAACCGCCTTGCCGCCGTAGGCGGCGACAGCTTGTCCTTCCGGGATCGCTCCCATGTCGTAGTCGCCACCCTTGACGTAAATCTGCGGACGCGCTTCCTGCACCACCTCAAGGGCAGTATCTTCATCGAAGGGCACCACCAGCGACACCGACTCCAGCGCCGCCAGCACGGCCATGCGGTCGTCGCAGGTATTGATAGGACGATCGTCCCCCTTGCCCAGGCGTTTGACCGAAGCATCCGTATTGGCCGCGACCACCAGCGAAGCGCCTTCGGCCCGCGCTTGCGCCAGGTAGGTCACATGGCCGCGATGCAGAATATCGAATACGCCGTTGGTCAGCACCACTGGCTGCGGCAAGGCGGCAACACGCGCCCTCAACTCGGCGCGGCTGCAGATTTTTTTCTCGAAATCACTCATGCAAAACTCTTCCCTACTTTATTTCCATGTAAAAAAGCCGCACCTGATGTGCGGCTTTGATCGTGCAAGTGCAGCTGTACGGTCTGATCAAGCCGCAGCAGGTTGCACCGGCGCCATACGCGTAACGATTTCCTTGCGATAGCGATTGAGCTCTTGCACGGTGTCAAAGGTGCGCTCAAACAGCAGGGACATATTGTGCAGGATACGGTCGACCACCTTCTTTTCCCACTCGCTGTCGAACTTGATCTGCGTATCGAGCCAGTGCTCCAGCCACTCCGGATCCGGCAGGCGGCTTTGCACGGTGTCGTTCGGGAACAAAGCCTGATTGACGTGCAAGTTGGTCGGGTGCAAAGGCTTTTCGGTGCGGCGGGCGGACGCCATCAGCACGCCGATTTTGGCGAAGGCTGCGCGCGCGGTATCGCCCACTTCAACCAGGGCCTTCTTCATGTAGCGCAGGTAAGCGCCGCCGTGGCGCGCTTCGTCCTGGCTGATGATCTTGTAGATTTGCTTGATGACCGGCTCGGTGTGCCAGTCGGAGGCGCAGCGGTACCAGTGGTTCAGGCGGATTTCGCCGCAGAAGTGCATCATCAGCGTTTCCAGCGGCGGCGCCGGATCGAATTCGAAGCGCACATTGTGCAGCTCGGCTTCCGTCGGTGCGAATTCCGGCTTGAAGCGGCGCAGGTATTCCATCAGCACCAGAGAATGTTTTTGTTCTTCGAAGAACCACACCGACATGAACGCGGAAAAGTCGCTGTCGCCACGGTTGTCGCGCAGAAACATTTCTGTTGCAGGCAGCGCCGACCATTCCGTGATCGCATTCATGCGAATGGTTTGGGCTTGCTCGTCGGAGAGCATGGACGCGTCGAATTTATCCCAAGGAATATCTTTATCCATATTCCAGCGGACTTGTTCTAGCGATTTAAACAGTTCTGGGTACAGCATTCTGACCTTGCCTATGATTTAACTTATTGATTTTACCAAGAATTTTCCCTCCCCCATACTAAAACGGCTTCGTTTCAGAATGATGACAAGCGACAAGCGCACGCGCATTTGCGTGAGAAATGTTGTTGTTTCGCGCCGATCAGGGGGATTTTGGCTTGCGGGATGCTGGCTTGGATTGGCGAGATTGTACAACAGTCGATTTGGCGCGTGTTCCCGGTTTGGCGGCAGCCTTGGGTTTTGTTGTTTTTTTCGGCGTTGCCGCCTTGGCCGATTTTGGCGTTTTGGCAACTTTCGCGGCTGGCGCCTGATCAGCCAGCACATTGCCGACCGCTTGCTGGAATTGCTCTTGCAACAAGTTCCACCAGGCATTCGGATTGGCCATCGAGGCCTGAAAATCGGGTGTCGGCGGGTCCGGCTGCTTGTCCTGCGCGGACGACGCAGCAGCGGCTGCCGCTGGCGCAGCGCTGTCTTCCGGCTGATCTTCTGCAGGCTCTTCCTCGACTTCATCTTCCACCAAAGGCTCCGGCACCGCTGCGCTGCGCGGCGTTTCCTTGGCCGGCGCCGATGCTTGCGGCGGCCAGGTCGGGAAGCCGAACGGTGCGGCGGCCTTGGCAGCGGCGCCGTCGTTGCCTTGCGGCGTCAGGATCGCCCCCATCGCCTGCAAGGTCGACAAGGTGGCGCTTTGCACTTCCAGCGTCTGTATCGTCGCGCGCAACATGTTCATGTTGAGTTCCAGCCAGGAGGCGACGGCTTTCAGGTCAGTGATCTTCTTATTGATTTCTTCGACCGACAAGGTAGGAATGCCCATGGCGGGAGCACCCATGCTGCCCCACATCTTGCGCATGAATTCCATGGTGTCGGAAATTGATCCGGCGCCGGGTATATTGTTTTGATTCAGCATGCTAGCCTCTCATCGGTACATTCAATCCAAAACGTATGCTCGCCGCTGCATGATCGGGCTCGACCCGATGTGCGGAAAACGTCTAGATCATGCACGCCATCTTCTTGCCGCGCAATCGCAAATAGTGGGAATTTTTCTACCGCCAGGACAAATACCTGCCCGGTAAATTGCCTGACGAGCGGCGCAATGCCCCGTAACCGCAGCGCCGCGATACACTGACGCCATGACAGAAACAAAGGTTTTTCTTCTTCGCAGACGATGGCGCATCATGGCGCTGATCCTACTCACTGCGCTGCTGCACCTGCTGGCGATACACTGGGGCAAGACGTATTTCAACGCCGCCAAGGCCGACGACAACGCCTCCGCCCCGATCAGTGTCGCCTTGCTGCCGCTGCCCACCCAGCCGCTATCGCTGCCGCGGGCAGCCACGCCAAAAACCACACCCCGCAAGCCGAAACCCACGCCGACCCCGAGGCCCCTGGTGCCCCTGGCGCCTCTGCCCTTGCCAGCGGTCAATGCCGTAGCGATGTCGGATGCCTCGGCCGCGGACACGCAAGCGACATCCGCCGACGATACTGCGAGCACCACAGAAGCACCGGCGGCGCCCGCCGGCGACGACAAAAACCAGCTTAAAACCGAAGCCGGTACGCAATATCAGTTCGATCCGCCGCCACCCGCCGAGCTGGAATACGAGGCGCATGCCTTTTTCGACAATCTGAACTACTACGGCACCAGCACGCTGGGCTGGAACAGCGACGGCAAGCATTACAGCGTCGACGGTGAAGTCTATGTGCGCATGTTTGCCAAGATCACCTTGCTCAGTTTCACCAGCAGCGGCGAACTCAACGCCTATGGGGTCGCCCCCGAGCTGTACACAGAAAAGAAACGCAATCGCGCCGCCACCAACACCCATTTCAACCGTGAACGCAACCTGGTCAGTTTTTCTTCCTCGACCATCACCTATCCGCGCGTCGGCGGCGAACAGGACCGCGCCAGCATCATCTGGCAACTGGCCGCCATCGGCCGCGGCGACAGCCGCAAATTCGCATCAGGTGCGGTAATCGACATGTTTGTCGCCGGTGTGCGCGATGGAGAAGTGTGGCGCATGCAGGTGGTCGGACGGGAACCGATCCGCCTGAGCGACGGCGCGCATCAGGTCTGGCACGTAGTGCGCCAGCCACGGCCCGGCTCTTATGATCAGCGCCTCGACATCTGGCTTGATCCAGACCGGCAGTGGTATCCGGCCCGACTGCGATTTACCGAAGCAAACGGGGATTATTTGGAGATGTCGCTGTCCAATCTCAAAACTCGGTAAACTAGGGTTTTGGGCTGAGTACATCTCGCCCCTGCTGCGCTCCGAAAAACCGTAGGCACACGTCCCGCAATGTCACAGCAGCATCATCTTCCCCGCCGGACAGTTGTCGAATTTTCAAGTGAATCCACATGCCGATATCTACCACTCCGCGCCGCGCGCTATCGCGGCTGTTTTGCTCTCTGCTCCTGAGCATGGCCGTCCTCTCGTTGCCGGCAGTTGCTGCCGATCCGACGGAGCATCCGGTCGTCAAACGCAAAGTCAGCCTGGCGCCGTCAGCCGAGCTCCACTACAGCATCGAAGCCCAGCAGAGTGGCTTGCATCTTAATGGCGAAGCGCTGGTCAAATGGAGCGCTGCCGGCAATAAATACAGCGTCACCACTGAAACCCGCGCCATGATGCTGGGTAAAATTCTGGAAACCACCAGCGAAGGCGACATTGACGGCTACGGTCTGGCGCCGACGCGTTTCGTGGAAAAACGTTTCCGCCGCGAAGCATCGACCACCACCTTCAATCGCGAACTCAACACGATCAATTTCACGCAGTCGACTGAAAACTATCCGCTCAAGGGCGGAGAGCAAGACCGTGCCGGCATCATCTGGCAGTTGATCGCCGTGGCGCGCGGCAATGCCGACAAATTCACCGCCGGCTCGGAATGGCTGTTCTTCGTGGCCGGTCCGCGCGACGCCGAACAATGGAGCTTCAAGGTGGTCGGTCGTGAAAAGATCAAGACCAAGCAAGGTGAAGTCAACGCCGTCCATGTGCTGCGCGCACCTGCCGACGACAAGGGGCAAAAGCTCGATATCTGGCTGGCGCCGTCGTCGGACTGGTATCCTGCACGCTTGCGCTTCACCGATCCAGATGGTGATTTCATCGAACAAACACTGGATAACGTTAACAAGAAACCTGCTTAAGAATGAAAAGATGAATGTTGGAAACACAAACATGAGCACACCCCGCCCCTCTCTCTCGCATCGCGCACTGGTCCTGTTCAGCGGCGGCCAGGACTCCACCACTTGCCTGGCCTGGGCCCTGGCACGCTACGACAAGGTCGAAACCATCGGCTTTGACTACGGCCAGCGCCACGCCATCGAGCTCAAGGTAAGGCCGGCGCTGCTGGAGAAAATGCGCGGTTTTTCGGCCGAATGGCACAAGAAGCTCGGCGAAGACCACATGGTCGACCTGTCGCTGATCAGCAAGATTTCCGACACGGCATTGACGCGCGATGTCGCCATCTCGATGCAGGAAAACGGCTTGCCGAATACCTTTGTGCCGGGCCGCAATTTACTGTTCATGACGGTGGCGGCGACGGTGGCGTATCGGCGCGGCCTCGATGTGCTGGTCGGCGGCATGTGCGAAACCGATTTTTCCGGCTACCCGGATTGCCGCGACGACACCATGAAGGCGCTGCAAGTCGCGCTCAATCTCGGCATGGCGACGCATCTGAAGGTGGAAACACCGTTGATGTGGATAGACAAGGCGGCGACCTGGCGCCTGGCGCAAGAACTCGGTGGCCAGACCCTGGTCGACCTGATCCGCTCGGACACGCACACCTGCTACCTGGGCGAGCGCGGCGCGCTGCATGACTGGGGCTACGGCTGCGGCACCTGCCCGGCCTGCGACCTGCGTGCACGTGGCTATCAGCAATACACGCAAGTGGCGTAACCTAGCCGACATGGTGGCATAAAAAAACGGCAGTCCCCGGAAATACCCGACCTGCCGTTTTTTATTTCCTGCTGGTTTCCAGCGTCAGAACAACTCGTTTTTCATCTGGTTCTTGGCTTTCTCTTCTTCCGGCGAAGCCGGCGCGGCGCCATGCTCGCCCATGCCCAGGTCGCGTACGCTGGCGTTGGGCGGATATTCGGAATAATAGTATTCGCCGCCGATTTCGAGCAGGCCGCTCGGTACCGTACGGTCAACCATCGGCGCATCCTTCAAGGCCTTTTGCATGTAGCTGATCCAGATCGGCAAAGCCAGGCCACCACCGGTTTCACGATCACCCAGGCTCTTCGGCTGGTCATAGCCCATCCACGCGATGCCGACCAGATTCGGCTGGTAACCGGCGAACCAGGCATCCATGGAATCGTTGGTGGTGCCGGTCTTGCCGGCCAGATCGGTGCGCTTGAGCGACATCGCCTTGACCGCCGTGCCGTGACGCACCACGTCGCGCAACATGCTGTCCATCACGAAGGCATTGCGCGCATCAATGACGCGATTGGCTTCATCGCCGGATTTGGCCGGCTGCGCTTCGGACAAGGTGTTGCCGTTGTTGTCGGTGATCTTGGAGATCAGGTAGGGATTGATCTTGTAACCGCCGTTGGCGAACACCGAATACGCGCCCACCATCTGCAGCGGCGTTACCGCACCGGCGCCCAGCGCCAATGTCAGGTAAGGCGGATTCTTGTCGGCGTCGAAGCCGAAGCGCGTGATGTATTCCTGCGCATACTTGACACCCACCCGCTCAAGGATACGGATCGACACCAAGTTGATCGATTTCTGCAGCGCGCGGCGCATCGAGATCGGGCCTTCGAACTTGCCGCCATAGTTCTTCGGTTGCCACACCTGGCCGCCGGTCTGGGTAAAGGTCAGTGGGGCATCGTTGATGATGGTGGCCGGCGACAAGCCTTTTTCCAGCGACGAGGAATAAATGAACGGCTTGAATGAAGACCCCGGTTGGCGCCATGCCTGGATCACGTGGTTGAACTTGTTGCGATTGAAGTCGAAACCGCCGACCAGCGAGCGGATCGCGCCGTCATTCGGATTGAGCGAGATGAAGGCCGACTCGACCTCCGGCATTTGGGTGACGATCCAGTTCTTGCCGTCCTGGAACACGCGAATGATGGCGCCGCGCTTGATCTTCTTTTGTGGCGGCGCCTTTTCGCTCAGCAGGTTGCCGGCGAAGCCGAGGCCCGCGCCGGAAATCTTGATCTCGTCGCCGGTCGCCAGCACCGCCGTAATTTCCTTGGTGGTGGCCTCAAGCACCACGGCGGCGACCAGATCGTCGCTGTCCGGATGATCGGCCAGTTCGGACTCGATGGCATCCTCGGCCTCCTCCTTGGAGGTGGTCGGGATCTCCATATAGCCCTCAGGACCGCGATAGCCGTGGCGGCGCTCATAGTCGATGATGCCGCGCCGCAACGCCAGGTAGGCGGCGTCCTGATCGGCCTTGGTGATCGTGGTGAAGACGTTCAAGCCGCGCGTATAGGTGTCGTCCTTGAATTGCGCATAGACCAACTGACGCGCCATTTCCGAAACGTATTCCGCATGCACGCCGAAGGCGGTGCTGTCAGTCTTGACTTTCAGTTCCTCATCCTTGGCCTGCGTGTATTGTTGGTCGGTGATGTAGCCGAGCTGGCGCATGCGCAGCAAGATGTATTGCTGGCGAGCGTGCGCGCGTTTGGGGTTGACCACCGGATTGTAGGCTGATGGTGCTTTCGGCAAACCGGCCAGCATGGCGGCTTCGGCAATGCTCAATTCCTTGAGCTGCTTGCCAAAATAAATCTGGGCGGCCGAAGAGAAACCGTAGGCGCGTTGTCCCAGATAGATCTGGTTCATGTAGACCTCAAGGATCTGGTCCTTGGTCAGGTTGCGTTCGATCTTCCAGGCCAGCGGAATTTCATAGAGGAATTTGCGCGAGGCCTTTTGCAGGAAGGTCGGCTCATTGCTGGTCAGGAAAAAATTGCGCGCGACCTGCTGCGTAATGGTGCTGGCGCCGCCGCCGCCGCCCGACAGGTTGGCGAAACTGGCGCGCACGATGCCTTGATAGTCGACACCGCCGTGCTCATAGAAGCGATCATCTTCAATCGCCAGCACCGCCTTCTTCATCAGCTCAGGGATGTCCTTGATGTGCACCAGGTTGCGACGCTCTTCGCCGAACTCGCCGATCAGCACGCCATCGGCAGAAAACACGCGCAGCGGAATCTTGGGGCGATAGTCGGTCAGCGAATCGAGATCCGGCAATTTGGGATATGCCAGCGTCACCACGAAGCCCAGCACCAGCACCGCCATCAACACCAGCGCCACCAGCACGCCCACCGTCCCCAGCACAATGCGGATCACCGGATGCAAACGTTTTTTGGGAGTAGCGGCAGGAGTTGGTGCAGGGCTAGGCGCGGCAGCAGGAGCTGGAGTGGGCGCTTTGCCGTTGTTTTCTGGGGTGGTCATGCGTTGCGACAGGGTGAGAGAAAGACAATCCTCGCATTATAACGACTTGCAAGGAGGGAAAATTCGGCAATTCAAAGGAATCGGCGTCGGCGCAAAGCGCCGATACGTGCTTGCCGCCGCCGGAATGCGCCAAAATCGTTGTTCAGAAAGCATTTCAGGCAATAAGTTTCTGTTTGGCCCCTGCAAACCCACATTATTACCGCAGGGAAAATTTCTTTACAGATAACAATTCTTGTTGCTAGGATGCCGCATATTGCCAAAAAAACAATGATTTGACGCGGCGCTTTACGGCGCCGGTTTGCACCATGCATTGCATTTGCAGCCCTCTTCGTTCAAACGCGCTTGCGCTGGAAAGCCATTGTGATTGACCTTGTCCGCCTGTTCTCTTCGCGCAGAAACGCGCTCGCCGGCCTGGACATCGCCCGCGACGCGGTGCGGATGGTGGAGTTGTCGCGCGCCAAGAACGGCTTGCTGACACTGGAACGCTATGGCAGCGAAGGCTTGCGCGAGGATGCCGTCAGCGACGACGGCATCGAGGACCTCGAACACGTGATCGCCGCCGCACAGCGCTTGTGGCAAAAAACCGGCTGCCAAGCCGGCAAGGTCGCCATCGGCATTCCTGACCGTGACCTGGTCATGCAAACCTTCAGCATCCCTGGCGAACACGATGAGACTTCGCTGGCAACACTGGCGCGCGAACGCATCGCGCCGCTGCTGGACTATCACATCGACGATGCCTGCATCGATTGCGGCATCCTCGATCCCGATCTGCAAACGCCGACACATCTCAAACTGCTGGTCGCCGCCGCACACCAGGAAAGCGTCGGCGATCGGCTTGCCATTGCGGAGTCGCTGGCACTGCAGGCCATGGTCGCCGATGCCGACAGTTGTGCCGCCCATGCTGCGCTGACGCGCACCATGGCGTCGCCCACCAGCGGCGCCCTCGCCCTATTCCATCTGGATGGCCGCGACACTCAACTTTCCTTGTATGACGATGACCACATCGTCCATACGCACCACTATGCCGGCCCCGCCGGCGCGCTCGCGTCCACAGTGGAACAACAGGCTGCGACGGCCGCGCAACAATTGCACGCGCAGCGTCAGAGCACACCACCACATCAACTGCTGCTGTCAGGGGCCGGCGCCATGACACCCGGCCTCGCCGCCGCCTTTCAACAGCATACCGGGATCCCCTCCGCTGTCGCCGATCCATTTCGTCACATGACGCTCGCCGCCGGCATTGACGCCACGCAATTGGCAACGGCAGCCTCTGCCTATGTCGTCGCTTGCGGCTTGGCACTGCGGCGTTTCGACTGATGCTGAAACTTAATTTCCTGCCGCATCGGCGGCGCCAGCGAACAGAACGGCAGCAACGGTTCTATTGCCTGCTGGCCGCCGCGCTCGGCGTCGGTGCTGCAAGCATCGGCGCCGGCCATATCGTGCTAACGCAACAGCTTGCACAACAAGGCGGGCTGGTGCAGATGCTGCAAACTGAACACAGCCGACTCGATGCGCAATTGCGCACAGCCGCCATGCTGCAAGAAAAGATTGCCGACCTGGCGCAGCAGCAGCAACGCCTCGACGCCGTGCGCCAGCAGCAGAATCAGGCCACACGGCTGTTGCAAAGCCTTGCCCGGCAAACGCCGCCCGGCGTGCTCCTGCGCAGCGTGAAACAACAAGCCGCCCAGATCAGCCTGATCGGCAACGCTGCCGCGCCCGAGGATGTCATGTTGCTGCTGGCGAACTTACGCAGCGAAGACAGCCCGCTGCGCCACGCAGAATTGCAGGAAACCCATGTCGCAGCGGCGCGCTACGACTTCAGCATCACGGCAGACAGCGCCGCCGCCATCAATGCCGATCCTTTCCCACAGACTGGCAAGGGTCGACCATGAGGGATGTGCGCCATCCCGCCGATTGGTCGCCGCTGGCACGTGCGCTACTGTGCCTGGCGGCGTTGCTGCTGGTGCTGCTGCTCGGTTGGCTGAGCTATGTACAACCGATGGAGGCGCATCTGGCCGCAGGCGAACAGCAAGAGCGCGAATTAAAAGCCGTCTACGAAATAAAAATCAGGAAAGCAGTCAATCTGGCGCAACTGCAAAATCGCCTGCAACGCGCGAGCGATGATTTGCAGATGCAACGACGCCATCTGGCCGCGCCGGGCGACCACAACGCCACGCTCACAGAAATCGCAAGCGTGGCACAAACTTGTGGTTTGAAGCTCGAATCGGCGCGACCGGGACAGATCGCTATCGACAAGGAGTACACCACGCATGCGCTGGCGATTCGACTCAGCGGCCCCTATCATGCGTTCGGCCATTTCGCGGCGGGTATCGCGGCCGCGCGGCCCATCTTGGTGCTGAGCGAAATGCAATTAACAGCGCTCAGCGACGGCGTCGTCGCCATGGATGCGATCGCCTTGAGCTACCAACGCAACGATGCCAGCCTGGCGCAGGTAGAACCATGACGCCGCCGGCCTGCCTGCGCCGGTCCATCGGCGCCATCGCCATCATGTTGCTCGGCGGCTGCCATGAGCGTGAAACGCCGGCGCAATTGCAGGCATGGATAGACGTCGTGCGCGACCAAATTCCGGAGCAGCAATCCTACCTTGCACCGCAGTCCAAATTCACTCCTTTGGCTTACCAAGCCGATACCGACGATACGCCTTTTGGTCGCCCTCCGGCGATCGCCGTCGCGGACCACCCTACACGTCCGCAGCAACGAGGCGCACCTCAAGTGCTGGAAGAATTTCCACTGGAGGCACTGCACATGGTCGGCACGATTTCGCAAGCAGGCCGGCACTCTGTTTTGCTGCAAGTGGACAGGGTTGTCTACCAAGCCAAGACCGGTGACTACCTAGGGAGGAATTTCGGCATGATCCTGCGTATTGCCGAGCATGAAACCGAGCTGGAAGAATTGGTCGCCGGCACCGACGGTCGCTGGACTGCGCGTAGCGTCGTACTGCCTATGCGAGGAGAGAACAAATGAACATTTTGCATCGTGCGTTGACGTGGGCAGGCTTCGCATTGGCGTTGCTGCTGGCGTTGATGTCCGCAACGACAAGTGCGCAAACCAACGCCTCACGCAATGCCATTCTGGCGGTCGACGCCAGCGAAACGAGCGAACACTTGAGCATACGCATCAAACTCAGCGCGGTGCCTGAGACTGCGCCCAGCCATTTCCTCACCCACAACCCGCCGCGCCTTATCGTCGACCTTGCCGCCACCGACAATGCCACCGAGATGCACAAGCAACAACCGGGCTTGCGCGCACTACGCTCGTACAGCATCGTGCAGTCGCAAGACCGCAGCCGCCTGGTCTTCAATCTGACGCAAGCGCGTGCATACAACATCGACATGGACGGCGACGTCATCGTTGTCGGCATGGATGCGACACCGGAGCAAAAAAATCGTGCACCGCACGCGAACGTGCCGCGCCCGCCCGGGCTGGCGCAATTGAAGAACATCGACTTCCGTCGCGGCGCGCAAGGCGAAGGCCGCATCGTGGTCGACCTGAGCGGGCCCGCCGCGACACTCGACGTACGCCGACAAGACAAACAATTGCTGGTGCAGTTCATCAACACCGCGTTGCCGACGTCCTTGCAGCAGCGCTTGGAAGTGAGCGATTTCGGTACGCCAGTGCGCAGCGTCCGCACCATGCAAGAAGGCGCGAACGTGCGCATGCAGATCGATGCGGAAGGCGCCTGGGACTACAACGCCTATCAGAAAGACACCCAGCTCGTCATTGACGTGCACTCGCCGACCGAGCAAGGCAAGCGCGCACAACAGCGCTATCGCGGCGACCGCCTGTCGCTGCAGTTCCAAAACATCGAAGTGCGCGCCGTGCTGCAAGTCCTCGCCGACTTTACCGGCCTCAACATCATCACCAGCGACAGCGTGGGCGGCGCGCTGACATTGCGTCTCAAGGAGGTGCCGTGGGATCAGGCGCTCGACATCGTCTTGCAGGCGCGCGGCCTGGACATGCGCCGAAACGGCAACGTCATCTGGATTGCGCCACACCAGGAGTTGCTCGCCAAGGAAAGGCTGGAGCTCGAACAACGCGCCCAGATCGCCGAGCTGGAGCCGGTGCGCGCCGAGGTGTTCCAGCTGAATTATCAAAAGGCGGACGCCTTCCGCAAAGTGTTCGGCATCAGCGAGGATGGCAACAACGGCAGTAGCAGTTACAGCAGCAACCCGGGCAGCGAACGGCGCAACAGCATCCTGTCGACACGCGGCAGCGCGGTGGTTGACCAACGCACCAACCAGCTCTTCGTGACCGACACGCCCACCGTGCTGGCCAATATCCGCAAGCTGCTGGAAAAAGTCGACATCGCCGCACGCCAGGTATTGATCGAAGCGCGCATCGTCGAAGCCGATGATTCCTTCAGCCGCAACCTGGGCGCGCGCCTTGGTTTTGCTGCCAAAGCCGAGGGCGTCGCCATCGGCAACACCTATGAAAGCGTCGGCGAGCTGGCCGGTCTGACGCCGCCGACGACGACCTCGTATGGCGCCCGCCAGGCCGTCAATTTGCCGGCCCGCGGAGGCGCCAACGCCGGCAGCTTTGCCTTGAGCCTGTTCAACTCCGCCGCCAGCCGCTTCCTGAGCCTGGAATTGTCGGCCCTGGAAGCCGACGGTAAAGGCAAGATCGTGTCCAGTCCGCGCGTGGTCACGGCCGACCAGCAGGCGGCGCTGATCGAACAAGGCGAAGAAATTCCCTACCAACAAGCCACCAGCAGCGGCGCGACGTCGACTGCGTTCAAGAAAGCCAACCTCAAGCTGGAAGTCACGCCGCAGATCACGCCGGACGGCAACGTCATCCTCAACGTCGATATCAACAAGGACAGTCGCGGCACCGTCACGCCAGGCGGACTGGCGATCAACACCAAGCATGTCAAGACGCTGGTGCAGGTCGAGAATGGCGGCACGGTGGTAATCGGCGGCATTTACACGCAAACCGCGTCGCATGCCGAGTCCAAAGTGCCTTTACTAGGGGACATCCCCGTGCTGGGCCATTTGTTCAAAAGCAGCGCCCGTATCGACAACAAGACTGAACTGCTGATCTTCCTGACGCCCAAAATCGTCCTGGATAGCAATTTATGGCGCTAAAACCGGCCTGAACCAGCGTCAAACCATCTTTTTCCCGATATTTTCGCGACAAGCCCGCAACAGACGGTAAAATCGTCGGTTGCAGCCCGTTGCCATGAGAAGGCGCACATAACATGCAAAGAACATGCACGCCCCCGCGACAGGCCTTCAGATAATCCCGCAGCAAAACCAGTATCAGTATATGAGTGGAAGCATCTTTCTCGTCGGCCTGATGGGCGCCGGCAAGACAACCATAGGGCGCGCCCTGGCGAAAAAACTGAACAAGCGCTTCGTCGACTCCGATCACGAGATCGAGTCGCGCACCGGCGCCACCATTCCCGTGATCTTCGAAATCGAAGGGGAAGAAAGTTTTCGCAGGCGCGAAGCCGACGTCATCCGCGAACTGAGCGCGCAGCAAGACATCGTGCTGGCCACCGGCGGCGGCGCCATCCTGCGCGCCGAAACCCGCGAATACCTGAAACAGCGCGGCACTGTGATCTATTTGCGCGCCGGCATCAATCAAATCCTGCAGCGCACCGGCCGCGACAAGAACCGGCCATTGCTGCAAACCGCCGATCCACGCCGCAAGCTCGAAGAGCTGTCGCGCCAGCGCGATCCTTACTATCGTGAAGTAGCCGACTTCGTCATCGAGACCGGACGCCCCAACGTGCAGTTCCTGGTGCAATCCATCTTGAGCCAACTGGAGCTCACGCCCAAGCAAACCGGCACGATGCCGGACGGCGCCGTCGACACCATCCCCGCTTTCAACCACAACACTCTCGCCGAAGCCGCCATGACCGCTCCTACTCTCGCCACCATCGCCCTGCAAGTCGACCTGGGAGAACGCAGCTATCCGATCACCATCGGCCACGGCATCCTGTCCCATCCCGAACTGCTGACGCGCCATGTGGCCGGCAAGCGCGCCGCGATCGTCACCAACGACAAGGTCGGTCCGCTCTACCTGGCGCAAGTGCAAAAGCTGCTCGAGGACGCCGGCAAGCAAGTCACCGCGATCGTGCTGCCGGACGGCGAAGAAGAAAAAACCTGGGCCAGCCTGATGAAGGTGTTCGATGTCTTGCTCGCGGAAAAATGCGATCGCAAGACTACCATGATCGCGCTCGGCGGCGGCGTCATCGGCGACCTGACCGGATTTGCTGCAGCGTCGTACATGCGTGGCGTGCCCTTCGTGCAGATACCCACCACGCTGCTGTCGCAGGTCGACTCTTCGGTCGGTGGCAAGACCGGCATCAATCACCCGCTCGGCAAGAACATGATCGGTGCCTTTTACCAGCCGCAAGCCGTGATCGCCGATACTGCGACGCTGCACACGCTGCCGGCGCGCGAACTGTCGGCCGGCCTGGCCGAAGTCATCAAGCACGGCGCTATCATTGATGCGCCCTTCTTCGACTGGATCGAAGCCAACATCGAGAAACTGGTCGCCAAGGACACTGCCGCCTTGGCATATTCGATCCAGCGTTCATGCGAAATCAAGGCGGAAGTAGTGCGCCAGGACGAGCGCGAAGGTGGCCTGCGCGCCGTGCTCAATTTCGGCCACACCTTCGGCCACGCCATCGAATCCGGCCTCGGCTACGGCGAATGGCTGCACGGCGAAGCGGTCGGCTGCGGCATGGTGATGGCGGCAGATTTGTCGCACCGCCTGGGCTACATCGACGCCGCCTCCAAAGACCGCCTGATTGCGTTGGTCAAAGCCGCTGGCTTGCCGGTAGTGGCGCCCAATCTCGGCACCCAGCGCTGGCTGGAGTTGATGGAAGTCGACAAGAAAAACGAAGGCGGTCAGATCAAGTTCATCCTGATCAAACCGTTGGGGCAGCCGGTCATCACCAACGTGCCGCAAGAGCTGCTGCTGCAAACCCTGGCGGCCTGCACGGAAGGCTGATGGCACTTTTCCCGTCTTCCATGCTCCATCAAAGAACCTTCATCAAATGAGTTCCTGACATGACCCAAGACGCGCCACTCCACCTCGCCCCTTATGCCGCACACGCAGCAAGCTCGGCCGGACGGCGCTTCTCTGAGCCGGCGCCCGGATCGCGCACCGAATTCCAGCGCGACCGTGACCGCATCGTGCACTCCACCGCATTCCGTCGCCTCGAATACAAGACGCAAGTCTTCGTCAACCACGAAGGCGACCTGTTCCGCACACGCCTGACCCACAGCATCGAAGTGGCCCAGATCGCCCGCTCCTGCGCGCGCAACCTGCGCCTGAACGAAGACCTGGTGGAAGCCATTTCGCTGGCGCACGATCTCGGCCACACCCCCTTCGGCCATGCCGGCCAGGATGAGCTGAACAGCTGCATGAAAAACTACGGCGGCTTCGAACACAATCTGCAAAGCCTGCGCGTGGTCGACGACCTGGAGCAGCACTACGGCGCCTTCGACGGCCTGAACCTGACTTTCGAAACCCGCGAAGGCATCCTCAAGCATTGCTCGCCGGCCAACGCGCGTCAGCTCGGCGCCATCGGCCAGCGCTTCATCGACAAGAAGCAACCGGGGCTGGAAGCACAGTTGGCCAATCTGGCCGACGAGATCGCCTACAACAACCACGATATCGACGATGGCCTGCGCTCCGGCCTGCTGACGCTGACGCAATTGAGCGAGGTCGACTTCTTTGCCCGCCATCAGCGCGAAGCGGAACTGGCCTATCCCGGCATCGGCGGACGGCGCGCCATCAATGAAACCGTGCGGCGCATGATCAATACGCTGATCGTCGACCTGATTCGCACTTCGCAAAACAATATCGCCGAAGCCGCGCCGCAGAGCATCGACGACGTGCGCAATGCACCGCCGTTGATCGCCTTCTCGGAACCGATGCAACAGGAAGCCGCAGTGCTGAAACGCTTCCTGCGCCAGAATCTGTATCGCCACTATCAGGTCAATCGCATGACCGCCAAGGCGCGGCGCATCATCAGCGAACTGTTCCACGCCTTCATTTCTCAACCGACCTTGCTGCCACCGGACTATCAGGTCGCCGTCAATGCCGACGACATCGAGCGACGCCAGGCGCGCCAGGTAGCGGATTACATCGCCGGCATGACCGACCGCTACGCCATGCGCGAACATCGCCGCTTGTTCATGGTGGAAGAGCTTTAGAAAAACATCGATCTATTTTCAGAATTTGTTCTTATAACGAACGCTATCTTCAACTGATCCACCATCGCATATTGCACTCTGCTTTTCGCTTGCTAAGATCAGGAAGTCAGCACAACTGACTCCCTCATCTGCCATCAGCAAACGACACCATCGAAGGCGGCCCATCATGCGCATGTGCATTCAACCCTGGATTTTCCGGATCGGCGCGACAATACTGATCGGCGTTGCTGGAAATTGCCACGCCCAAGCACACAACGACACGCTCAGTGACGACCACGACATCGTCATTGGACAATCGACCGACTTAAGCGGGCAAAACGCCCACCTCAGCCGACAATTCCTGGCCGGCGCCAACGTCTACTTTGGGCAACTCAATGCCGCTGGCGGTGTGAACGGGCGGCGCATCAGGCTGATCACGATCGACGACAAGGGCGATGCCGACGTCACCGTCAAGAACACGCAGCAACTGCTGCTGGACAACAAGGCAGTTGCCTTGTTCGGCTATGTGGGTGCGCAGACCAGCACCGCCGCGCTACCGCTGGTCAACGAGTACAAAGTCCCCTACTTTGCGCCGGTCACCGGCTCCAAGATTGTCTATGCCGCCTTCAACCGTCATGTCTTCACGATCCGCGCCAGCTACGTCGATGAGTACGACTATCTGTTCTCGCGCCTGTCACAGATGGGGCTCAAGCGCATGGCCATCTTCAACGACGCAGCCGGCCTGCCCTACGACGCCTTCATGCACACCATGATCACGGATGCCAAGGCACAGCTGGTCATCTCCGAAAGCGGCATCGGTCAGGATATCGACAAGGTCGCCGACAAACTGATCCAGGCCAAACCTGACGTCATCATGATCATGAGCATTTCGCTAAAGGTGAACAGCGCCCTGATCAAATCCTTGCGCGCCAAAGGCTATCTGGGCTACTTCTATTGCGCTTCGCTGGTTTGCAGTCCCTTGTTGACCAACGACCTGGGAGAAGCAGCCAACGGTCTTATCATTTCTCAGATCGTGCCGTTTCCCTGGAAAGCCACCACCCCCATCGTGCATGAATATCAAAAAGCCATGCTCAAGGCGGGTATCAAAAAGTTCAGCTACCTCGGACTGGAGGGCTACATCGCCGCCAAGGTATTGACCGAGGGCCTGAATCGCGCCGGCCATAAAATTACCAGAGAGAAATTAATTGCGGCATTGGAAAGTGTGAACGATAAAAACTACCGCAACGCCGGCTATCAAATCAATTTTTCCAACGCCAACCACCGCGGCTCGACCTATGTCGACATGACCACCATCAGCAGAGAAGGAACTATCGTGCCGTAGATAATTGCGCCATTGCGCGCTATCGGGAAACGATACTCCGCCTAGCTGGCAATCAGGAGGAGAAGGTTGCAAGAGCCTTGCTCACCAACATTAAAAATCTGCCAACTCCAGCAAAAACGATCCGTTTCGTCTTGCTTCTTCGCGCATTTTCCCACATCAGAAGTTGCCTTTTTGACCTTCAGATTCCTTTTCAGATGCCGTAAGTTGGGGATGGACTGCCTTCCCCCCCTTTCTTGTGCGGTCCTTAGCATAGGAGACTGCCATGTCCATCAACACCACCGATCTGAATACGTTAAGCACCGCACCCTCGCAGAGCAGCACCACGCCTGCCGCCACCGACGCCGCCACCTCGGCCGGCACCACCGGTAGCGCTGACGGCGCTGCACAGACCAAACTCACACCCGCGATTCTGAAGCAGCAGCTGAACGCCTCGATATTGCAGGCATCGCTGGAAGTGTCGATCAGCTCGCAAAACGATCCGCTCTCCCTAGTCTATAAATCGGCCATCGAGAACCTGAATGACATCCTCAAACCGCAGCTGGGCGACAACGCCATCCAGACCGCTGCGTCCCAGGACAACAGCCCGGAGGCGACTGCCGGACGCATCCTGTCCTTCATCAAGAGCGCTTTTGGGCTATTCAGCCAGGCCAGCCAGAGCAGCAGCGCCACCGACGCGCAAGATACAAGCTCAGCCTCTGACAAAAACGCAGGCATCGACAACTTCATGAGCCAGGTTCAAAAGGGCGTCGATATGGGTTTCGACGAAGCCCGCGGCATCCTGTCCAGCCTCAAAGTCTTGAACGGCGACATTGCCAGCAACATCGACAAGACCTATGACCTGGTGAAAAAGGGCATTGCCGATTTCATCGCGTCGATCAAGAATCCACCGACTGATGACGGCTCCGGAACAGGCGATGGCAGCAGCAGCTCCAGCACCTCCACCACGGTGTCGGTGTCCATCTCGGTGACGGCGAGTCGCACCGAAATCACCAACTATTGATGCGCGCAACACGGACGTAAAAAAAGACGCGGCATGCCGCGTCCTTTTTATTGTCACGTCCTGCGGCGTTTCAGTGCATCAGCCCTTGAGCTTGGCGAAAGCCGCCGCCATGGCATTGTTGGCCGGCGCCGGTTGACGCGCTTGCTGGCCCTGATGCTGCGACAAGCGACGCGCATCGTTGCGATCGCCGCGTTGTTCCGGCTTGCTGCCGGCCACCGGCGCACTGTCGGACAGGCGCATGGTCAAGGCGATACGCTTGCGCTTCTCGTCGACTTCCAACACCTTGACCTTGACCACCTGCCCGGCCTTGACCACCGTATGCGGATCCTTGACGAAGGTATTCGACAGCGCCGAGATATGCACTAGGCCGTCCTGGTGCACGCCGATGTCGACGAAGGCGCCAAAGGCTGCGACGTTGGTCACCACGCCTTCCAGAATCATGTCGGGACGCAAATCCTTGATCTCTTCCACGCCGTCCTTGAAGGTCGCGGTGGTGAATTCAGGACGCGGATCGCGACCCGGCTTTTCGAGTTCTTTCAAAATGTCAGTCACGGTCGGCACACCGAATTTTTCGTCGGCATACTTGGTCGGGCTGAGCGACTTCAGCAAGGCCGCTTCGCCAAGCACGCCTTTGACGTCCTTATTGATGTCGGCCAGGATTTTTTGTACCAACGGATACGATTCCGGGTGCACCGCAGACGCGTCGAGCGGATTGTCGCCGTTCATCACGCGCAAGAAACCTGCAGCTTGTTCAAAGGTCTTGTCGCCCAGCCGTGGCACTTCGCGCAAGGCGGCACGCGAGGTGAACATGCCCTTCATGTCGCGATACGACACGATGCTTTGCGCGACGGCCGCGTTCAGTCCCGACACGCGCGCCAGCAAGGGTGCCGAGGCGGTGTTGACGTCGACGCCGACGGCATTCACACAATCTTCGACCACGGCGTCGAGCGAACGCGCCAGTTGCGACTGGCCGACGTCATGCTGATACTGGCCGACGCCGATCGACTTCGGATCGATCTTGACCAGTTCCGCCAGCGGATCTTGCAGGCGACGTGCAATCGACACCGCGCCGCGCAGCGAGACGTCCATGTCCGGCAATTCCTTGGAGGCGAATTCGGAGGCGGAATACACCGAAGCGCCAGCTTCCGAGACCACGATCTTGGTCAGCTTCAATTCGGGACGCATCTTGATCAGGTCTTGCGCCAGCTTGTCGGTTTCGCGCGAAGCGGTGCCGTTGCCGATCGAGATCAGCGAGACGTTGTGCTTCTCGGCCAGCTTGGCCAAGGTGTGCAGCGAACCTTCCCAGTCGTTGCGCGGCTGGTGCGGGAAAATCGCGGTCGTGTCAACCACCTTGCCGGTGGCGTCCACCACTGCCACCTTGACGCCGGTGCGCAGTCCCGGGTCCAGGCCCATGGTAGCGCGCGGACCCGCCGGCGCGGCCAGCAACAAGGCTTTCAGGTTGAGCGCAAACACGTTGATCGCTTCGGCTTCGCTGCGTTCGCGCAGACCGGTCATCAGTTCAGTGTCGAGGTGCATGAACACTTTCACGCGCCAGGCCCAGCGTACCGTGTCAGCCAGCCACTTGTCGGCCGGACGGCCCTTGTTGCTGACGCCAAAACGGGCGGCGATACGGCCTTCGCATGGGTTATGCGGCGCATCCCACTTCGGCTTTTCTTCTTCGCTGTCCAGACGCAAAGTCACGGTCAGCATTTCTTCGCGGCGACCGCGGAACAACGCCAACGCGCGGTGCGAAGGAATCGTGCCTATCGTTTCCGAGTAATCGAAATAGTCCGCGAATTTTTCACCGGCGTCTTGTTTGCCTTCGATCACTTTCGATTCGACCACGCCGTGCTCGGTGAGGTATTCGCGCAGCGCCTGCAGCAGTTCCGCATCTTCGGAGAACCGCTCCATCAGGATCTGGCGCGCGCCATCCAGCGCCGCTTTGGCATCGGCCACGCCGGGATTGTCGCCGTTGTCGGTAGTAAAGGCCGGCTTCAGATACTTGGCAGCTTCGTCTTCCGGATTGAGCATCGGGTCGTTCATCAGCGCATCGGCCAGCTCGGTCAAGCCGGCTTCGGCGGCAATCTGGGCCTTGGTGCGACGCTTCGGCTTGTACGGCAGGTACAAGTCTTCGAGACGCGTCTTATCTTCGGCGTGGACGATGGAATCGAGCAATTCCGGCGTCATCTTGCCTTGCTCGTCAATCGACGCGATGATCGCGGCGCGGCGGCCTTCCAGCTCGCGCAGATAGCGCAGGCGCTCTTCCAGCAGGCGCAACTGGATGTCGTCGAGGCCGCCGGTGGCTTCCTTGCGGTAACGCGCGATAAACGGCACGGTCGCGCCTTCGTCCAGTAAGGCGATCGCCGCGGCAACCTGCACCGGCTTGGCGACGAGTTCAAGAGCTAAACGTTGTTCGATGGAAGGCAGCATGACAATGAAATCCGGGAATTGAAAAACAAGCGTTGGATGATACGCAATTCAAGCACATGCGCCAATCTTGACAGCCCTTATTTCTTGCCAAATGGATGAAATAAATCACTTGCATGCTCGATTCGGGCGATAAACTGCCGGGAATTGGACGTAGGGTTTCGATATCCGCGATAATCGCGTCTTTAATGTTAATTCTTTATCCAGTATGTCTATCCGTCTTATCGTCGGCCTCGGCAATCCGGGCCCGGAATACGAGCAAACCCGGCACAATGCCGGCTTCTGGCTGGTAGACAATCTCGCCGGCAGCACGCGTTTGTCGCGCGAAACGCGCTTCAATGCACTGGCCGCCAAAACCGTCATCCGCAGTAACGAAGTCTGGTTGCTGGAACCACAAACCTTCATGAACCGCTCCGGCCAGTCGGTGGGCGCGCTGGCGCGCTTCTATAAGATCGCACCGGAAGAAGTGCTGGTGGTGCACGACGAACTCGACCTGCCGCCGGGCAGCGCCAAGATCAAAAAAGGCGGCTCCTCGGGCGGCCACAACGGCTTGAAAGACATCACTGCAGCGCTCGGTACGCAAGACTACTGGCGCCTGCGCATCGGCATCGGCCACCCGCGCACCATGGGCCTGCAACAACCGGTGGCGGACTTCGTACTGCATCGTCCGCGCAAGGAAGAACAGGCGCTGATCAACGAGGCCATCGAGAAGAGCCTGGATGCGATTCCCTTGTTGTGCGAAGGAAAATTTGACGTCGGCATGATGCAGTTGCATACGGCGGCAAAATAAACCTGCAGCGCCAGCGCGCAAATTTATCGCCGCCCAAATAAAAAAGCGTCGACGACTTGCTGCTGCAAGCGGTCGACGCTTTTTACATTCCCAATTTTATTTCAGCGTAGCGAACTTCTGCTCCAGCGTCTTGGCGTCGATGGCGCCGGGAATACGCGAGCCGTCTGCAAAAATGATGGTCGGCGTGCCGGTCACTTTCATCTTCTGGCCCAGCGCCAGCACTTGCTCATGCGGCGCAGTGCACGATGCCGGCGCGGCCGAGGCTTCCTTGCCGTTCATCATCCAATCGCTCCAAGCCTTGCTCGGATTGGCGGCACACCAGATATTGCGCGACTTTTCAATCGAGTCCTGCGCCAGGATGTTGTACTGGAAGGTGTAGACGGTCACGTTGTCGACCTCCAGCAAGGTCTTCTGGAAGCGCTTGCAATAACCGCAGTTGGGATCTTCAAACACGGCGATGAAACGTTTGCCGTTGCCCTTCACGGTCTTGATCGCCAGGTCCAGCGGCAGGTCCGAGAACTTGACCTTGTTGATTGCCTGAATCTTTTCCTTGGTGAAATCCCGATAGGTTTGAGCATCGACCACGCGGCCGATGAACAGGTATTGCGCCTTGGCATCGGTGTAGATCACGTCGCCGTCGACCTGTACTTCATACAAGCCGGAATACGGGGTCTTGGTCACCGCTTCCACTTTGGCGCCGTCGCCCAGACGTGGTTCGATCAGTTTCTTGATGGTGGCTTCAGTGGTATCGGCCGCGCAAGCCGAACCGCCGACGCAAGCCAGCAACAGGCCGGCTGCGGCCAGGAAGGCAGGAAGTGCAAAAATCTTTTTCATATGTATTCCAATGGAAGGACGGTCACCTGAGCCGGCTTGCAACGTCCGCTGAACGGCTCACGCAAAATCTGCCCACACTATAAGTTAATTTGATTAAATTCATTTGCCGAGCGCGTGGGCCATCAAACGCCGCTTTAAGACAGGCAGGTGGTTCACCAAGTTCAATCCCAGGTTACGCACGATGCGCAACGGCTCGATATTGGTGCCGAACAGGCGCGCCAGACCGTCGGTGGCCAGTTGCATCAGCAGCACCTCCTCCTTGCGCGCACGGGCATAACGGCCCAGCACGCGCGCATCGCCACAATCGCGTTGCGCTTCGCGTTCCTTGATCACCTTCAGCAAAGCTGCAACATCGGCAAAACCGAGGTTCATACCATGCCCCGCCAGCGGATGGATCACGTGCGCGGCGTCGCCGATCAGCGCCACGCGCGCCGCCGTCATCGCATGCGGCTTGACCAGCGTCAGTGGGAAATCCCTTACCAGTTCCGGCTCCAACGGCGTCAATGCACCCAATGCCACGCCGGCATATTGCGCCAGATGCTGTGCCAATTGGGCCGCGGGTTGGCGCAGCAAGGTCTCGGCCAGCGCGTCAGGCGCCGACCACACCAGCGACACGCGCTGTCCCGGTAACGGCAACAAGGCGACAATGCCTTCGGCCGCCGTGAACCATTGGTAAGCCACGCCCTGATGCGCTTTTTCGCAAGAAAAATTGGTCACGATGGCGCGCTGGCCATAGGCGCGATAATCCAGCCCGATATCGCGCTGACCACGCACCCACGACTGACCGCCGTCGGCGCCGACCAATAAAGAGGCACGCAACACCTCGCCATTGTCGAGCCGCACATCAATACCGTCGGCACGATCTTGCAAGGACACTGCGCGACCATTGACCACGCGCACGTTGGACGCAAACTTCAGCGCCGCATCGAGCGCCGTATTCAGATTGCGATCTTCGACGATCCACGCCAGCGCCTCGACATGCGCCGAGTAAGCATCGAACGCCAGGCGCCCGGGATGATGCTCAGCGTCGCCGGTGACGTCCATGCCATCGACCGCCGCGACACGCTCCACATCGAGCGCATCCCACACCTTGATCGAGGACAGCAAATCGCGAGCGACCTGGTTGACGGCATACACGCGCACGTCCCAGCTGCCTGCTTCGCTCGCCGGAGTTGCGGCAACTGGCGGCGGCGTCAACAAGGTCACGCGCAAGCCGGCTTGCGCCAGCGCCAATGCAGCAGTTTTACCGATCACGCCGTTGCCGACGATGCAAATATCGGCGGCATGCGCCAGCTTGGCAGAAGAAGAATGAGTTGGACCGTTCATGGGGAAGCATTATAAACGGCTTCGCCGTCGCCCTCCTTGATCTCCCTCACAACGACAGCATCGCTTCCATCACGGCCCCGCATCGCTGCAAATCGAGCACCAGCCAAGGCTTCAAAGAGGCAGAACAAACTTTTTATAAAAAAAGTGGCGACACCCTTTGCATTTCAAAATTATGTTGCTATAATTCGGCCTCTTGGCCTGGTAGCTCAGTCGGTAGAGCAGAGGATTGAAAATCCTTGTGTCGGTGGTTCGATTCCGCCCCGGGCCACCAAGACATACATAATGCCACCCTAATACGGGTGGCATTTTTTTGCACGCAAAGAAAAATCGCTTCGGTTTCGTTCTGCGCGCGAATCCATTTTCAGTCACCGGCACAGATATAGAATAAGAATCGCAGCCTCGACAAAGTCGGTTTCCCGTCGAAAACCACGACAGAAAAGACCTGATTTGCTTGTCGGCCGCCATAAAAATGGTGATACACTTTTTAAAAAATTAGTCGGCGTGCCATGCTCGCTTCGTCGCTTTCATTCAAGTCTGGCATACGCAACTCTGCAGGATACCAATCCACATGATCATTGCGGCGTGACACCTCAAGCTTCCCTCATGATCAATTCACTTCGCAAACAACGTCCGATGCAAGTGCTCTCCGCTGGCAAATCCAGGAAATACCAAACCATCCACACGGTTGCCCTTGTCAGCGCACTTTTAATAATTGCATTGCTGCTGCGCCTGCCTGGATATGACGGGCGGCCATTTTGGATTGACGAACTTTGGCGCGTACACCTAGTGCTCAATACAAACATCATGAAGGAGTACTGGCCCACTCCCAATGTGTTTGCAGCACTAACGTCCCCACTCTATTTAGTGCTTAATCGGGCGATTGCTTTCACGCTTGGCATCGCGCCCGAAACATTGCGAATCTCTTCGCTCGTCTCGGGCCTGTTATGCGTTCCGATGGCATTTCTGATCTTGCGCAAAGCTGGCACGGGACGTCTACTGGCTTGCAGTGGAGGGCTATTTTTTGCCTTGAATGCGGACTTCATTCAATATTCCAACGAATTCAAACCATACATGTTCGAGGTGTTTGTTCATCTGTGCTGCTTTTACGCATGGCTGAATATCATCATGGACGACAAGAATACAAGAAGCGATTGGCTGAGTTTTTTCGGAATAGTCGCCACTGCGCTGTTTTGTACACCGAATATCGTCTTCCTGCTACCTGCGTTCGGATTGTCGCTATTAAGTTATGCATGGGAAAAAGAGCGCGCGATGCTCTTAACAATATGCGCAGGCTTTGCCGGCATTGCGGTGCTGGCGGGAGGTCTATATGTCTTCCTGTGGTCATATGGTTCGGACAAAGGTTTGATGAACTATTGGAGCGACAGCTTTTACCAACAGTCTTCTGGGAGTTATTTTGTATTCGCCAGAGACCGCCTACTTGGCCTATGGCGAGGCGCCTTCATGCAAGTCAGAAACGAAGACCGTTTCGTTAAGTTGTTACTCGGCATTTATTCCCTTGCATTGGCCTACGGCGCAATAAAAACAAGGATCATTTTCAACGGTGTCGCCAGACGCTTGGCCATTTTTTACGCCACTCTGGTGATTGTGCTGCTGGGATTGAACTATGCGGGATTCTGGCCGCTGGGACAGATCAGACCTAACCAGTTTGTTTATGCCCACGTGATCATCATGTTCATATTGGTCCTGCAATGGACCCTTCCTGGACAAGCCCAAACGATGCTGGCCTGCGCCATCATTACATTCATGCTTCACAACACTTGGCACACTGACACGAAATCCCTTGCCGATCACGGGCCTCCTGTTGAAGAAAACAACAAGGTGTGGGCAGCCTTCTCACCATCTGGCGCACTCGGCAAGATCGTCGCTGCGCAATGCAAGGCGGCCAAGGTCACAATTTTTACCAATCCAGGGATGTCGTCAGCAGCCGCCTATTTCATGAAATATGATGCTCAGGAGAGATCGCAACAACCTGCGCTAGACAGACATTGTGTGGAATTAATATCCGCCCCGGACGCTTACAGCAATCCTGCCGCGCTGGAAAAAACCATCACGGAGAATGCTGCGCCACATGAAGTCCGCTGGTTCACTTATGCCCACCTAAACAATACCGAAGCAGATGCATTAAAAACCATTGCCTCGAAATTCGGCAAGGTATCCATGGACACAAGATTTAAAGAAGCTGGTTATTTCATGTTGACAATGAATTGACAACGAAAACACAGGCAAAGCAAGCTCGCACCGATGGAAACGCTTGCATAATCGGAGTCATTGACATGCTCGTTTTCCATCGCCAGACACTTTTGGAGCTTTTATCTTGAACAAGGCTCGCTGTTTTTTTGACATTTGATTGAGCGCTTAAGGAAGAAAAACTGTGGAATTGTATTCTCAAATTGACACATCTTTGGCCACTTTGGCCAGCAACGTTCCCGCAGGCAGGATTGCAGTCATTTTGCCCGCCTACAATGAAGAACAAACCATCGCGGCAACCATCGAGGACTTCTGTCATGCACTGCCAGAAGCACAGATTTGGGTCATCAACAATCGCTCCACGGATACGACGGAGGTCATTGCCAAAAGCAAGCTGCAACAACTGACATGCCAAGGAGGTGTGATTAACGAGCCGCGTCCGGGCAAAGGCAACGCCGTCAGGCGCGCCTTCCACGATATTGATGCGGACATATACGTCTTGGCCGACGCCGACATGACGTATCCGGCGATACATGCGCGCGACCTGATTGCCCACGTCGCCTCAGGTGAAGCCGACATGGTGGTCGGTGACCGTCATAGCCAGGGCCACTATGCCAATGAAAACAAACGCGCCCTGCATGGATTTGGTAATCAACTCGTGCGTATTCTGGTCAACAAACTGTTCCGTAGCAATCTTGTCGACATCATGAGCGGCTACAGAGTCTTCAGCCGCCGCTTCGTGAAGAACTACCCTATTCTTGTTGAAGGTTTTGAGATAGAAACCGACATGACCCTGCATGCACTGGATAAGAGATTTCGCGTCCTCGAAATCCCGGTCAATTATCGTGATCGACCGGAAGGAAGCTTCTCCAAGTTGAACACGCTCCGGGACGGCGCCAGAGTCCTGAGCACAATCGGCAATATTCTGCGCCACTATCGCCCGCTGACATTTTTCGGAGGCGCTGCGATCCTCGTTTCGCTACTTGGATTCATCTCAGCAATTCCTGTACTCAATGACTGGATCACCGAACGTTATATTTATCACGTTCCACTCGCCATTTTTGCAACAGGCCTTGAGATCGTGGCCATTGTCCTTGCCGCTGTCGGCTTGATTCTCGACTCAATCGCACACAACGACAAACGAAATTTTGAACGTGAATTTCTTTCCAATTCCTGATGCTGATCAGGCGGCGGGAAACACCAACTTACGTCTCCTGCTCAACAGATTTCCCATGGATATTTTAGTGTGTTGAAAACCATACGACAGATTCTCGAAAATGGCGAGCTACGACGCTTTATCATCGTCGGTGGCATCGGATTTCTTGTTGACGGCGGCATATTGACGCTACTGACATCCCAAGGCATTAGTATTTTCACGGCACGACTCATTTCATTTCTGTTGGCGGTCAGCGTCACATGGTTGTTGAATCGTTCCTGGACCTTCGTAGCCGACTCTTATACTGGACCGAGGGAATATTTTTTCTATTTTTTGATTCAGGCGTTTGGTGCCATCATCAACCTGAGTATTTTCTATCTGCTGATATTTGGCATTCCAGATCTGAAACGCATTCTTTTGATTCCGTTGGCCTTGGGCGCGGGCGTGTCTTTGATATTCAATTTCATCGTCTCCAAATATTTTATTTTCAAGAAAGCTGTGTGATGGCAAAAATTGAATACTCTGGTCGTGACAATTTGGATGTCATGCTGGATGCAAAAAATTACAACGAGTTTTTGCTAAAACTGATCCGGCTCCCTGCCAGAAAAAATATCTCGATTATTGATTTTGGTGCAGGAGGCGGGACCTTCTGCCTCCCGCTGGTCGCTGCAGGCTATCAGGTCGCCTGCATTGAAACCGACCCTGTACTTTCCCAAAAATTGACAAATGCCGGCCTGAAAGTTTGGGATGATATCGCTCTGCTGGAAGACGAAAGCATCGACTATATTTATTCCCTGAACGTACTTGAACATATAGAAAACGACGACGCCATCGTGGCTTTATGGCATCGAAAATTACGCCCGGGTGGAAGTCTGCTCGTCTACGTCCCCGCATTTCAGGCATTGTTCACGAGTATGGACAAAAAAGTAGGACACTACCGACGCTATCGCAAACAAGAAATCGGCCAAAAACTAAGCACGGCGGGTTTTCACCTGAACACGGCAAGATATGCTGACAGCATCGGCTTCTTTGCGACCCTGGCATACAAAGCCGTCGGCAGCAACGACGGCGACATCAATCCCCGCATGCTACGCATTTACGATAAATGGATATTTCCGGCAAGCGTAACCTTGGATAAATTGGTAAACAGGCTATTCGGGAAAAATGTGTACGCCTTTGCAACCAAGCCGACTAACTAGACTATCTGGCAGGCTCTTCAAACAAGATGCTACAGAAATCAAATAAATTTAGACATACGGAAAATAGCTATAACCAGCGTGAGCGAACGCTTGAAGCGTGCGCAGGATGAAATCCAGCGTCTTCCCACATCAAAAACTGGGGGTCGAGGTGTCCTTGTAGGCGAATTAATTCAGAAAATTCGCGAGCAATTCGACATTGCATTGAAAACACTCGATGCTGATGGCCCAGATTCAGAGATCAGATCCGCTCTCTCCGAAAGGAAAACCAGTCTGAATTCATACGAGATTTCTTATAACCCTGGGAATCCGAATCCGCAGGACGTTCATATACTTCAGGTGAAGGTTCAGGATGCTGTTTCTACCCTAGGCTCAAAACTTAAGATGATGGATTTTTCCTAGTCTCGATTGTAGAAGAAGATCAGAAAAATGACATGTCTGCGATAGCTCAAGAATTATCGTCTGACTAAAACCACTTTTCTGGGAGCCTTTCTAATATCGCAAATACGCATTGGTTTGTAATCTCAGCACCAGCACATTGAACTTCCCGGTCCGCCTGGTTACATAACCGTATGACGCAGGTTTTCATACCAGCGGTGAAAGTGCGAGATGTTTTCCAATTTGATTGATTCTGGTTTCACGCTTACCCATCCTCCTGTAAGCGATTCTGTAGATAAGGTATTGGCACCGCCCAACAGGGAGCCATCGGCTAACGTTCATAGCAATGATCCGTCTGGACTAGCTACTATCGATTCAAACTCGCCGGAGAATACCCGCGTTATCGCCAGAAGCGAGGCGAAAAGAGGGCGAAGAAGTTTGGAGAGCATGGTTGTGAGGGCGTTACCTCACGTCTTTGATGGTGCTGCCTCATCTTTGAGTTATTCCAGCGCAGCATTACAGAATACTACGGTGTATCAACGCTCAATGGCGTCTGGGGCCTTATGGGCAGTATCTGGCTTATGCGGTGTCGTCAATCAAGCTATCTTTGATGATGAACGCTCAATTTCAAGCGTGCTTTCAAATCTGGCAAACCTCAACGCGGGTATTGCCAGTATGACGATGACGGGTTTAGGTCAAGTATCGAATCCTAATATAACCGCTGTTAGTGATAGCGCCACAACTTGCAATGTACTGTGGGCTACTGCCGGTACTCTTGCATCTGCTTCCGTCATATTAAATAGGCACAGGCTGACAGGCGAAAAACCAGCCTCCACTCTCGCATATGTTTCAGCGGGATTACGTTTTGCGGAAGGGGTCCTCAATGCCACTGCTGCTGGGGTTAGTATCGCTAGTACTTTTACCTCGAGCGGTAATAGTGCCAGTTTAAATAAGTTATCTTCGGGTCTTTGGATGGCCGGTACTGTATTAGGTGCAACCAGCACAGTATTGGGTCAAACAGGGGAAAAACCTCGCCAATTAATACAGCCTAGTGACCCTGGTGACACATCGGTTTAATAGTCGCGGAATCTCCACCTATGTGGTTATTAAATACAGCCGATTCCCCCTCCAATAAGAACTGTACAAAAATACAGAACTTATTGAAAAATACTGCTTTTGTGGCGATATTTTCCATCCGAACTTCCACTCACGAAAATGCCTAATTTTTGATACGGCTATTTACTTTGCTCTTTTCGTAGTCGTAAATAACGCCATACACATCAAAGCTATGTTTATTATGCGAAGGCGCGTTTAGTTTCAAAAGATAGATTGAGGACTTTGATCACGGCTAGTGTGGTTCAATTGCATAACAGAATGTCACAGGCTCTCTATGCTAGAGTGGCCACGGGAATAGCGCCTGTTGGTGCGGGGGGAGTTCGGCGTTAGCGCCAACTATTCTTTCCTTCTTTAGTACCAATTCGTGACTTGAACCAGTATCAGCATTCAATGTTAGCGGCATACAGAGGCTAGATGTCGGATTGAATTTGTGATGGCCCTCATTCTACGGGGGCGTGTCGTCAAACGGATTGAAAATCCTTGTATCGGTGGTTCGATTCAGCCCCAGGCCACCAAGACTGTAATGCCCACTGTTCTCAGTGGGCATTTGCGTTTTTGCGCAACGCCAAACGGTGCGGAGTTCAGACCTGTTCTGCGTGTGCCGCCGGTGTCTGTGAAATCCCTTGTTTTTGCCCGGTTCGATTCCCTTCTGTTCAGAGATCGACGCAGCTTACGAACACGCCGTGGCGAACGGTGCAAGACCTCACCAGGCGCCGGCCAGCAAACCTTGGGGACAAAACATCAGCTACGTGCTGGACAATAATGGCATGCGGGTGGAATTGGCAACCCCAATGGGCTAGTCGCCATCAATGTCTTCGACCGCTTGTGCGGCTCAGCCCTTTTCTGATTTTGCCAATCCCAGTGCCGGCCGCGGCAGATAGTGCCCCTTGGCGTTCTCGATGCAGGCGCGCTAAAATTTTCGGCTGGGTCCGTCGGCGCCAATGCCTTCTTTTTCTCTTCCGTTAAGGTCAACTGCTGCCTTCAAAGGCTCGGGACCAGAAGAAAATACCCACTCTGCATAAGTATTTTTTTGACCAAAGTCCATCCCCTCTCTAAAACCGTTTTGCTTGATTGGCTTTCTCACCGACAGCGAGTGCACGCCGACAATGCGGCCGCCGATTTTGACCAATGCCCATTCTGCCTTTCCTGTCATAGGGTCAACGAAAATCTTGCGCAGATGTCGCTTCATCCCCGGCACGCGATTGTCGCGCAGTAAATCATCGAGCGTTCCCGGATAGCGTTGCATTCCATTGGCTCCGGGCATGTTGTAGTAACTGTCGAATGCGGTACGAAATTGTCTACCTATGGAAAGCAGCTCTTTTTCTTTATCGCGCTGTGTTGCGGTGCTTTCCAAGTCGGCGGCGACAGTCAGTCCCAGACCAATAAGCGCAATAAGAAACAACACCCACAAGTAAGTGAATCCCGCCTGTCCATCATGACAACTGGCGTCGTCAAAACGATTCATAAGTGCGACCATTTTTGGCGACACCCGGCGCGCCGCTTTTGACATCGGCAATGCCTGGCGTCGTGCCGATGCCTTCGCTGCCTTTTGCCTCAATGCTTATCCAGGTCTGCGTCGATTCGGTAATCGGGTCCATCGGTATCGCACGCAGGTATCTTTGTTCGACAAGTTCGTTCAATGACCTAGGATGATGCCCGGTATCGGCGAGAAATTTGTCCAGCGTCACGCGCAACACCCGTAGATTTTCACGCAATACCATGTCCTTCGACTTATCAACCGATGCAAAATAGTTTGGCAAGGCGATCGTCAGCAAGAGCGCAACAATCGCCATGACAATCAGCATTTCGATCAACGTAAAGCCGCGGCGCAATCGAGTTGGGGCAAAAGTAAGCATCGTTTTTACCATTGTCGGTAGGGGACGCCATTCAGCCCCAGCGCGTCTGATTTGGAGTAAACATCAAACACGTCTTCTCCTTCAGCGGGAAGGTCGGCCGGGGATGCGTAACTACGAATTCCCCAGCTGCGGGATGGTGGCTGCGACTCGTCACCGACGTCCATGGGGTCACGCGGAAGGCGTCGCAGAAAATAGATTTTATTTTTATTTGGATGGCGTTGATTTTCCACGCCGTCCACCAATTGATCGAGCGATTTCGGATAACCGGATTCCCCGGCCTTGATCTGTACGTCGCCTTGCTCAACGGCGTGCTTGTAGGCATCCAGCGCCTCGCGAATTTCCATCAATGCCGCGCGCAATTCATGTTCTTTTTGACGCTGCATGACCAACTGCATCATCGGCACTGCGACGGTTGCCAACACCGCCATTATCGCCAGGGTAATCATCAGCTCAACCAAGGTGAAACCTCCCGCGCGGAGATGACGTCGCCGATATTCCTCAACTGAGCGCCCCTGGTTCATGGCAATACTTTCACCACAAATTCACGTGGCGTGACAATCGGCGTCGGCGGCTCTGGTTCCGCTGTCGCCGCCACCACCGCCACTTTGCTCATTGCTGCCGCCTTCAGCGCCTGCAAAGTCACCACCACGTAGTCGCCAATACCACGTGCATGGCCTTTATCACCAGCCTCGTCAGGCCGCTCTACACTCAAGAAAATTCGCCCCTGTGCCGGATTAACGCGCTGACTGAAATTGGTATGGGCATTGTCCTGTTTAAAAAATTCCCCTTCATGGACGCTGACAACACGCAGCACTTGCGGGTCGTAGGCTATGCGTGCAGAGATATCGCGCAATTCGGCCTGGCTATTGAGAGACAACACCGCGCTGAACTGCTCGCCGACCTTCACGGTAGCCGGAGATTTCCAGGAAAATTCAACATCATTTTGAGAGCCGCTCCTGGATACCGGCGTTACGACATCGACTGTCGACGCACTTCCCGCGGTGGGGATATTGCCTGTCGTTGACGCTTGCTCGTCGGAGAGCAACAACGCATCGCCCCCTATGTTGCTTTCCGTGCCGGAGTCAAATTCCGCACTCAACATGTCGGGACGACGAATAGAGCGCAGTATATGCGGCGTGATGGACAACAAGATCTCGTTGCGTTCGCTCTCATCGCGTTGGCTGCCAAACAGCCTGCCAATGATGGGAAGTTCCCCCAAAAATGGAATTTTTTTGGCGCCGGAGCGATCGCTATCCTGAATCAGGCCGGCCAATATCTGTGTCTCGCCATCCTTCAGCCGCAATATGGTATTCGCCCCGCGCGTGCCGATCTGATACGCCGTCGTTCCGGATTTGCTGGTAATTTGCTGGCCCAGCGTTGACACCTCCAGATTGACCCTGATCGCCACTTCATTATCGAGATAGATATTGGGCTCGACTTCAAGCTTCAGTCCCACATCGAGATAGTTCACAGATTCAGAGATGAACCCCGTCGAGGTTGCCGTCGTCGTGATAATCGGCAAACGATCGCCGATCTGGATTTTCGCGCGCTCCTTGTTACGCACGCGAATGCGCGGATTGGCCAACACGTTGACGTCGCCATCGTTCTTATTGGCGTTCACGGTCAATGGACTTATCTGTGCCTGTGTAGTCGTGTTGTTGATGCGGGTCAAATTCTGCAAGGTGAGCGGCGCCCCATTGGCCTGCAGGGGCGACAACTGCAATTGATTCGGCCATTGAATCCCCAGTTCAAGCATGCGCGAACGTTTTACCTCCAGTATCTCCACCTCCAACATGACTTCCGGGTCGCTCAGATCTTGCAAGGCCACGATGCGCTCCGCCATGCGAATGGCATGCGGAGTATCGCGCATGATGATGACGCCCAACCGCTCGTCCACCACCAGGTCCTTGGTCTTGACGATCGTCTTGATGGTACTTGCAACGGCCTTCACGTCAGCATTGGTCAGATAGAAGCTGCGCACACTCAAGGCCTGATAGTCCTTGATCTTCTGAGGTGTGCTTGGGTAGATCAGGATCGAATTTTCATTGAGGATTTTTTGTTCCAGTTGATTGGTGGTCAAAATCAGGCGTAACGCATCTTCGACTGTGGTTTTTTTTGCAAAAATGGTCGCACGGATATCAGGGCGAATATCTTTGTCATAGAAAAAATTGAAACCGGATGTCTTGGCCATGACCTCCAGGATTGCTTTCAACGGCGCATCTCGAAACTCGAGTGAAATAGGCTGTCGAAGAGCCGTCGACAAATGTGGATTGCTGCGTTGCTCCTTGCGCAGTATTTCGTCAATGCGAACTTTGAGACTCAATGCCGGCTTATATCCCGGATCTTCCGCCAAAACTTGATGTAATTTTTCCGCCGCTGCGTGTACGTCTGTGGTGCGGCCCTTCTTGAGCAGAGCTTCCGCCTCCGTGACCAATTGACGCCGGGGCAGTTCCCGCTGCAAGGCCGCCAAGCCCTGTTGGGCCATGACGTTGTGAGCATCCAGCGTCAGTACTTGGCGATAGGCCGTCTCGGCATCATCGAGACGGCCTTCCCGACGCGCATTCTCGCCGGAGAGAACCAGGCGATTGACAATGGACGTGCGGCGACTTGCCAGGGCAATACGATATTCAGCATTTCCGGGCTCCAACCGGACAGCCTCTTCAAGCTTGCCCAATCCTTGTTCTATTTTCCCTTCTGCCAACAAGCTGTTGCCCTCTTTGTAGGCCTGCATCCCGGCACAACCGGACAGCATCAAGAACATGAGCAATATCCCTATCCGACGAGCCATCGCATTGAAGGAGGCCAACCAACAAGCCGGCAAAAAAATGGATAACTGCCTCATTGCTTTTCTCTTCTCATTGAGCACCACCGACTTCCAGTGTCTGCAGTTGATTCGTTGGCAGGTAACGCACAGCCATACTCGTCCCGTTCAGACTTTCTACTTTGTAATGTGGGCCGATGCTGTCGCCCACATGCACAGCCAGATTCTGTTCTCCCTGCTGCAGAAACACGGCGCTGCGCCGCTTGTCATCATATCTACCCAACACCGTAAACGGCAGCGGCGGCGCCGTCGGCTTTTCAACAGCTTGAGCAACAGGCGGCGGGGGCCGTTCCACTTCCGGCGCCTTCCAGCTGGTCGTGGAAAATAACTTTGCATCTGTATCCTCTTCCGGCATCTCGCCATCTCGCACGGCAATACTTAACACATCAATTGCTGCTGACGTCGCACCTGCCGCATTCCTACCGGCAGAAGCGACTGCCGCTTGCTTGACTGCCTCGGGCACGGCTGGAACTTTTGCTTGCACATGCGCACTCAGCTTCACATCGTCTGCCTCGCCAGACGGCGAAAACCAGGTCAGCACTATCATTGAGAGCAGCGACACCATCAGCAAGACGCGTTTGATGACGGGACTCATGGCGACCTACCCAACTCGGCGTTGGGCGCGGCTTTGCCGGCGACATTTTCCGGCAGCCGCGCCAGAACCACCCATTGCACGCGAGCTTCAATGTCCTTGGCACCAATCAACTCGCGCTTAAAACGTATGCTCTCCAATATCAGTGCTTTATGCGTGCGTAAAGCGATCTGAATGAAGCGATTGATTGCCGCGGCATCGCCTTTCATCGGCAGACTCATTCCATAGCGTAAAAAATTGCCTGCCGAGTCGATCTGTGGACGGTATTCCCCGCGCTCGACCGAGAGGCCCAGGCTTTCCGCCTGCTGCAAGACCTCCTGCACTAGCACGGGAATATCCTCATGCGGCAACAGTGTTTTTTCAAATGCATGGAGACGGTCGCGTCCATTCTGATCGCGCATGCCGGACAATGACGTGAGACGCGCAGCATTCAGCATTTCGCTTTTTTTCGCCTCCTCAAATTCCACGGACAATTTCCTGACAGTGCTTTGTTGTTGATGCCACATCCACCAAGCCAGCATCGCTGCCATCAGCAATAGCACGCTACACACGCCCAAAAGGCCAAGGCGCCGTGAAGTAAATTGCCTGCAGGAGTTCGCTTCCCAGACAAGCCTGCCGATCCATGCCTTCACTCCCGATGTCAAATGATCGCCCCTGGCATCGTCGATCTTTACTCGGCCCACGGAACCTCCACCGAAAAGCGATAGGGATGCTCAGCCGATGTCGCATTGATTTCATGCTTCATTAGATAGGCGCGAATAAAAGGTCGACGCTCGTCAAGATAGGCGACATACCGTGTCATATCGGTGTTGCTGGCGGCTTCCGCAATCAGCTTGAGCATCTGATTCTGGCCAATGGCGACATTGCCTGAGGTCTCCACGCTTAATACCGCGACGCGAATGTCCGCTGGCGGCACCAGCGCCCGCAAGATAACCGCAATCGGCAAATTCAATTGACGAATCGCCACATTCACGGCTTGAACGCGCGGCAATTCTTCGCGATGCCAGACAGTCCGACCAGCACCAGACTGCCGCTGTTTATCATTGGCGCTATGCAGGTCCTGCAATTGCGCCGTCAATGCATTGACGGCGAGGCGGGTGCGAATAGCCTGCATCGTCAATACGCCCGCCAGGAGTGCTGCACCAAACAGGATCCCCCAGCGCCATGACGTCATCGACGGCGTATCCGCGATGGCGTCCAACGACTGATGGCGAACATGGTTTAGCAAAACCGGAGAGATTGGCATATGCGCCGGCATTCCGAGATCGATCCGGACGAAAGGAGGACTGACGATCTTGTCTATCGGAGCGACGTCATCTCGCAATGTCATGTCCAGCAAAGCCACTTTATCCGCCTGAAGCAAATGCGGCTGGCGCAAGCAGAAGCGCCGCCATGATGCCTGCAACTCATGGTCCCGCAAGCGGCCGTTGGCATGACGTGTGCGAAAAGTGACATCAAGCATCCGAGACGGATCCGAGCTACCCGACTGCACCACCATCGTCACACTCTCTTCGACGATAAGTAAAGCCCGACAGGGAGCGGGTTGCCGACGATGTTGACGTTGCGTCGCGAGCCACGCCACTACGGAAAGCGGCAGCACTGATCGCAGAGGAACTTGCAGACGCCTTGCGCATTGATGAAGCCCGTCAAGCAATTTGTCCGGATAGGAAAATATCTGGCGCGGCACGCCGTAGGATGCATTATCCAAACGCAAGGTGTCGCCACCCCCGATGGTATGTCCAGTCGCGGCAAGTTGCGTTCTGGCCAGATGCAGGGCGGTTTCCGCGTTTGCCATGCCTGGATTCCAAGGCATATTGGCTGATGCCAGCCAGTTGTCGGTGACCACCACGCGCATGTCCCTGATGGATTGCGTGACGACCACCTGCTGCAGTACGACCAACAGTGCCTGCATGGCAGCCTCCTGAGTATCGTCGCCGGCCAAGTCGAGCGCGCGCCGTTGCAGCGGCAGTATGGACTTGCCCTTGCCGCTGCTCGCACCCCATACGATATGACGCACGCCAACAAACACAAACAAAGACTGCGGTTCAGATCGATACCATTTAACCAGCGACACGTACCACCTCCTCAAGCGTCGTCTCGCCGCGCGCTACCCACTGCCAGATGACCTCTCGCAACGGTCGCATGCCTGCCTGTATTGCACGCTCTTTCAGGACAGAAACAGGCGCCTTGGTAGCAATCATCTCTCGCAGATCGTCGTCGAGCACCAGCACCTCCGCGACTGATCGACGCCCTTTATAACCAGCGCCGCGGCAATGTCCACATCCGCGTCCAATGGCAAATTTCCATCCCCGGACTTGATCCGGAGTCAGGCCTGCAATCTCCAGTTCGTCGTTTCCCGGCACCACTGCCGCCGTACAGTGCGGGCAGATGATGCGCACCAGGCGCTGGGCTACGATGCCGTTGAGCGCCGATGCCAGGCTATAGGCATCCACGCCCATATGCAGGAATCGGCCGAGCACATCGAAGACGGTGTTGGCATGCACTGTCGTAAACACCAGATGCCCTGTCAATGCCGCTTGCACCGCAATTTGTGCGGTTTCGTCATCGCGAATTTCACCCACCATGATTTTGTCCGGGTCGTGACGCAGGATGGAACGCAAGCCGCGCGCGAAAGTCAGCCCCTTCTTTTCATTGACCGGAATTTGCAGCACACGCGGTAGACGATATTCCACCGGGTCTTCGATCGTGACAATCTTGTCGCGCCCGGTGTGAATTTCGGTGATCGCGGCGTACAACGTCGTCGTCTTGCCGGATCCGGTAGGGCCAGTCACCAGCAGCATGCCATGCGGCTTGCTCGCGAGCTTGCGAATGGCGCTGATTGCCTCTGCGTTTAAGCCAAGATTGTCGAGCCGCAGTGCTTTGGCCTCCGTTGTCAACGACTGTCGGTCGAGCAAACGCAGCACCGCATCCTCACCGAAAATATTCGGCATGATCGAAATCCGAAAATCGATCTCGCGACCGTTGACACGCACCTTGAAACGCCCGTCCTGCGGGATGCGCCGCTCCCCGATATCCAGATCCGCCATTACCTTGATGCGTGAAATGACCTGCTCCGCCATTTCCACACTCTGCACTACGGTGATCGGCACCAATACACCATCAATACGGTAAAGTACGTGCAGGCAGCCGGCATCACATTCCAGATGGATATCGCTCGCCTGTAACTTCAGCGCATCATAGATGGTCGAATTGACCAGTTTCACCACTGCGCTGACATCGTCGCTGATGCTCGACAAGGTAATGACGGCGGCGACATCTTCATCACCGGCGTCGGCCAGGCCGGCCTCGATCCCGTCCATCGCCCGCAAACTGTTTTCCTGCTGGGAAAAATACGCTTGCAGATCGTCAACATGCGCGATGGCAATGTGCAAATTCGCGCCAACGTGGGCATAGCGGCGTAGCGCCCAGTCTTCGACAGCGCCGTCGAATGGATCGGAGAGAATGAGATACGCCTGCATCGATGCGTCCCTGGCAATGATCACGCCTCGCTGCACGCAATCAGGGTAGGCGATCACCTCAAAGTCGGGACGCAAGGCGTGCAATTGCGCCATGCTCAACGCTGCATAGCCAAAGCTGGCGCTCAGGGCGGCCATCAATTCCTCTCTGGACCAACCGCTCACCTGCTGCAAGCCAATCAATACGGAGCAATCCTGCTGCGCAGCCAATTGTCTGGCCCGGTCAATCAATGCGAACGACAGGGCCAGAGCATCGCTCTGTTCAAGCGGCCTGGATGTTGGCGATGACGAGGACGTCCTGGGATGCGCATTGGCCATCATTGCAAACTCCCAGCCAACTCAAAAATCGGCAAGTACATCAACACCACAACCGTACCGATCACCACACCGATGACCGTCATCAATACAGGCTCCAACAGACGGGATGCCCAATCCATCCATCGCGTGAAATCGTCGTCAGCAAAGCGCGCCGTGCGCTCCAGCATCTCCGCCATTTGCCCCGAACGTTCACCCACTTTGATCAGTGATTCCGCCACCGGACTCGCCAGTCCCTCACGCACCAACGCCGTCGATAGCGCTTGTCCCTGCTCCACAGCCAGGCGGCAACGCGCCAGCTGTGCCTGTTGGCCTGCGCTTAGCAAGCCCGTGACCATACCCATCGCCCGCGGCAGGGCGATACCCGATGCCAGCAGCAGGCTGACTGAACGATAGAACCGCGCCAGGCGGAACTCGTTTGTCCGATGCTTCAGCCACGGCAAGCCCAACACTTTATCCAGCATCCAGGCACGGCCTGCCTGGCGGCTCAAGCACCATATGAGCAGGGCAAAAGACGACACCATGCTGCATGCCGCAATTTGCCAATTGTCATAGATCAGCTTGCCTACACGCAAAAGCAGGCCAGACAACCAGGGCAACTCGCGCCCTGACGATTCATAGACCACCGAGAAACGCGGCACGACGTAACCCAGCAAAAACAAAGTGACCAAACCTCCCACCACCAACAGCATGGCGGGATAAATCGCCGTTGAGACTAATTTTTTTCGTATCGTCTCGAGCTGCATCTGATAAGCGATATAGCGGCTCAAAGCGCTCACCAGATCACCAGTGCGCTCTGCTGCACGTACGGTAGCGACATAGACCAGCGGAAAATTCCCCGGCACAGCGGCCAGGGCATCAGAAAAGCTGCGCCCCTCTCGCAGGGCATTCAAAATTGCAGCAAGCGTGTCTCGTACATCAGCCGTCCTTTCCTTGGCATGCAAGGTGATCATTACTTCGGTCAAGTTAAGCCCGGCATCCAGCAATGCCAAGAGTTCTTGAGTAAACAGCAGCAGTGGGAAACGAGTGCTCTTTCCACGCGCCTTTTTTACGGTATCGCTCTGTATCGTTTCGACGGCCAGCACGCGTAGTCCCCTCGCTACGGCACGTCGTATCGCCTCGGTCTCATCCACCTCGGTGAATTCCATCGAGCGCTGCATGCCCGAGGCATCCTGCACTCGAATGCGCAAGCGCATGGGGACTGCAGACACACGAAGAGGTGCCTCCTTCTTTTGCGCGATGCCATGCATCCTCGTTTGCTCCGACATGACTCAGCGATACGAAATATCGGCAGCATCACCTTCACCACCGACCTGCCCGTCTTTGGCATAAGACAACAGATCGAAATCGCCTTCTTGTCCGGGAGAGCGATACACATAGGCGCGCCCCCAGGGATCAAGCGGAACCCCCTTTTGCAGATAGGGGCCATTCCATTTCGCTTCCTCATTCGGTTTCTGCATCAGGGCATGCAAGCCCTGCTCGGTAGTGGGATAGCGTCCGGTATCGAGGCGATAGGCATCCAGCGCTTTTCCCAAACCCTCGATTTGCGCTTTGGCGGTACTGCGTTCCGACTTCGCCAACTGAGAGAAATAACGCGGCCCGACATAGGCTGCCAACAAGCCGATAATGACGATTACCACTAACAATTCCAATAGCGTAAAGCCTCGCTGCGCCTTTTTTTGTCTCGTATTTTTCATTTGAAAATGCAGCCTTATATAGAACCGGTCAACACGGTAGCGCCCGTTTTTCGGCGACAGAACACCAGGCCGAGGCCACGCAACGACCACTCAAGTGCCGTTGCGTGGTTTTAAGCCGATGACTAGAACGCTGCCGGAAGCGCCTGGATCTTTTTCCTGGTATCCCCCGAGTCCTTGCTCATCCCGGTATGCGGTATGCGCCTGCTGACATAATGACCGTCCTTGATCACAGGTTCGCCGTATTTATCCTTGACCGTCGTGACTTCAACGTCATAGTTCAAGAATTTTTGATCGGCGCCGGTATAGGTGCCCAGATATCCGTCTGTTTGCAATACCCATTTTTGCCGATTGTCCAGACCGGAACAGGGCAAGATCTCAACCGCATTGAGTTCAGGCGTCGTATTAAACTTGTCTTCCAGCGTTAGGCGATGATCCAGATTCTGATAGGCAAGGCAATATTCCGCGCCTTTTACCGCTCTTGACTTGAGCAATTTTTCTTCGGCATCGTAACCCCAGACCTGCTCCTTCTTGTTGGCGACACAGGTCTCCAGAGTCGCGGTCTGCACCCTGGCCGCTGCCAACCCGGCGCGATCGGCGGCGACTTTATCGGCCACACCCGCTCGCCTTGCGGCCTCGTCGGCAGCAGTTTTTGCGGCATACGCCTTCAGTCTCGCCTCATCCGCCGCAAGGTATGCTTTGTATTCGCTGCTGTTGGCGTCACCGTTTACCCGATGATATTCCGTCAATGCGGCAGCCTCCGCATCCACCGCCGCCGTGAGCGCCAGGGCAGCGGCATTTGCCGCAGCAACAGCGGCTCTTCCTTCTGCATTCACAGTATCGAGTGTGTCCATTGCCTTGATATTGGCGGCGGTATTGGCATCGAAATTGGCACTTAAACACAAGGTATTATTGGTTTCCGGCACTCCAACCACCGGTGCGGAAACGACTTGCAAGCGAATATTGGCTTCAGGGGCAAAATACGGTTGATCCCAATCCACGGTAAAGGATTCGGTCACGCTCTGCACGGCGCCAGTCCTCACATCGGCCGAAAACTTGAGGACGTCTGGCGCAAGCCCTGTCACATCCAGATAGCCATCAATACCGGGGACCAGCTTGGCAGAAGTTTTTTCCAAAAGATTCGGGCTCCAGGATGGCTGGGCACTCCCGATCAGACTCGCCAGCTGTACGCTTGCGCCGAGTACAAAGGTACTGATTTTGGCAAATTTGGGCGGAGCCTTAAAGACTGCCTGGAACGTGGGGACGAAATTGGCATGCGAGGCTGCCGAAAATTTGCTGGTGTTGACAAGCCAGCCAGTATCGAGCAGCGGCAGCGTAAAAAGGCAGGTATTGAGATCCCGTTTTACCAGGTAATCGCACATTCTTTCTGCATCATCTTCCAGCTTCAGGTCCCACACCCACTTGGCCATTTTTGCAGAGCTCTTGTTATCGATCGTATACTCCGTTCCTGTATACGTGAGCTGGCGAGTATTCGTTTGCTGGATTTGGCCCTGCAGCTGGCTTGATACCTCGCCACTGGTGCCAAGGCTGCCATTGACGCCTGCGGTGACACTGCCAGTGAGGCCAACGGTGATACTTTGATTACCACCGCCGGTGGTACTGGTAGTGGTACCTGGCGTTGTAACGGTGGTCGTTACGCCATCCTTACTCGTTTCTACGGCAGTGGTGGGAGTGCCGGTGCCGACAGTAGTACTGCCCGAAGCGCCGACAGTAGCACTACCCGAAGCGCCGACAGTAGTACTACCAGAAGCACCCACTGAATTATTAAAACCAAGCTTGCCGGCTATCGTCCCGGTAATGCCGGCAGTAATACTGCGGGTCTCATTGATGCCGACCATCCGGTCTTTATTTGCTGGAAATTTTTCTACAAGGCTCACTTCGATATCAGACGGCTTGCTTATCCAGAACTGATAGTAGTTCACAAACGGTCCAATTGACTCGGCTCGTATTTTCCCCCCGGTCTTGGGTATTGCGCTGGAAAAATCCCGACTGCGCTTGAGGTCATCGGCAATATGCCAGCCGGCACCAGCCTGCGCCTCAGGCGATACGGTCACGACCACATACTTTCCCGCTTCACTGCTGATCTCACGTCCTTCGATTACCTTTTTCACGATCTTAGATCCGAACATATCGATCTGATAATTCAATTCCAGGCTCGCCTCATCATCGTCGCAATAATTGACATCGGCCTTCGCCAACAATGCAGTCTCGGCGAGAGTGCGCCAGGATGTTGCCAACTCCACGCCCTCTGCCAATCCCGTATAGCGAGGCAGTGCGCAGGAAATATCGTCTTTGCGCAAGGTGACGGTATTGACCCGGGCGGCTACTTTGCTCGTCGACGGCAGCCCCACTCCAGGCGGCGCTCCGGATGATGCCTGAGCCGACACCCGAGGTGCGGCACTCATGAGAGCGAGACTTCCCGCCGTTAGATACACTATTGGTAAACATTTCATATCGAGTCTCCTTTTTACTTTTTCTCTACAGTCGCAGCTGTTCCTTCAAACTTGTCCAACGCCCGTGCCAACTTGTCCTGACGCAGCTGTTTTTCCAGAACGAGGAACTGCGTACCTTGGGGGCCTTTTTTTGCGTAAACCACTTTGTTATCGCCGATGACCATGCCGCTGACTTCGTTCATGACTGCTTTTTTCTCCTCCTTCTGATCTTCCTCGCTCAAATCAAAGACAAGAACTTTGCCGTCGTTATATTTTTTTATAATCTCGCTGGTGTTTTGAAGACTGTCTCGATCCACTTGTATCCTGCTTCCCTGTTCTGCAAAAGTGCTTCCGCTCAGCATTGCCATGACGAGCGTCACACCAGTGATACACATTAGCTTGCTCATATTGAATCTCCAGAGTTGTCAAAATAAAACTGGCTTCGCAGCGCGAACTGCTTATCCGGAGATATAACAGGCGTAACAATTTGTTACTCATTTCGCCTACGTAAAGTTATTAAAAACAAAAATATTTCCGCTTATTCGCAAAAAAAATTTATTCTTCAGTGGTGCCAAAGCCAATTTTTGTTCGAGCAGGTATTTTTTCGGCGCCATTGGCCGTGAAAGAGCAAGAGGTGATGCAAGGACGCGGCCTAACATGGCGGGTGTCACATCGATCTTCAGGACTGGCGCAACATCATTGCAGCCAGGCAGGCGTACTGACGAAGACAGTGCCGGCTGTGCGGCCAGGACGCACGAGCACACCAGGGCGGTTTTCTGCAAAGTCCTCATGTTGTTGAACATCATGAGTTCTTCTGCTGCACCCGGATGACGTCAGCAGCATCCGCAAGCATTGCGAACGCCTGCTTGTTCATTCATGAGGCATTTGCTTTTTTTGTTGTCGGCAGCCCAAGCTGACGAACTGGCCCAGATCCCCAAAAAATCACTTAATCAACTTACATTCCGGTTACCGTGTAGAATCAAGGCCAGTCTGTGAATTGCCGTCGAAAATTGGTTTGCCTCAACTCCTGGCCTCACAGTTCAACCACTTCGGATAACCTTAGTAGTACACCATGAACATCCCCGAGCAAGGCCAACTGGTTTGCGGTCCTTGTGGCCTCAAGAGCGGCTACAGGATTCCGGCAAGCGCCATCTGGCATTACGCAACCTGCATCAAGTGTCGCAACAAGAACAGCGTCACCACACAGGTCAAACCTGGCTAGCGGCAAGCGACGAATAAAAATAAGAAAAGCGGAGCACTCTCACGAGTCGCTCCGCTTTTTTGTTTAATACCGCCCTGATCAGCGCGGCTTGAGTTCAGTCAGACCTTGCTCCGCCAGGGCCTTGAGCCAACCGAGGCCATCCGACGTGGCGGCTGCGGGCACGTATTCGCAACCGATCCATCCCTTGTAACCGAGTGAATCGATCAGCTTGAGCAAATACGGATAGTTGAGTTCACCGATGTCCGGCTCATGACGCTCGGGCACGCCGGCGACCTGGATGTGGCCGACGCCGGCCATGTCGCGCTTGAGCTTGACGGCGACATCGCCTTCCACGATCTGGCAGTGGTAGCAGTCGAATTGCACCTTGAGGTTTTCCGCACCGATTTCAGCGCAGATGGCTTGCGCGTCGTCTTGGCGGTTAAGGAAGAAGCCGGGGATATTGCGCGTATTGATCGGTTCGATCACCACGGTCACGCCGGCCAGGTCGGCGTGGTGTGCGGCGTACGACAGATTGTCCATGTAGACGGCGCGATGTTTGGCGCGATCTTGCTCGGGACGAATCAGGCCGGCCATCACGTGTAGCGTCTTGTTGCCGATCACGCTGGTGTACTGCAGCGCAGTGTCGATGCTGCGCTTGAATTCGTCCTCGCGCCCTGGCAGAGAAGCGATGCCGCGCTCTCCCGCAGCCCAGTCACCCGGCGGCGCGTTGAACAAGGCTTGCGTCAGGCCATGCGCGTCGAGACGCGACTTGATTTCTTCCGCCTGAAAATCATACGGAAACAAAAACTCAACGCCGCTGAAACCATCTTTGGCGGCAGCGGCGAAGCGATCGAGGAAAGCATGTTCGTTGTACATCATGCTCAGGTTGGCGGCAAAGCGCAGCATCGTGGTCTCCTTGGGATGAAGGCGCGCACCTTGTCCGGATGCGCGCCGGTAAGCTTACTTCATTGCGTGGAACCTGTTCACGATCTGTAGCGAGAGGCCATCAGCGGGCGGCGGACGGAGCGGAGCTCAGTTGCGCACCCCTTGGCATGTACTTGAGTACATGAGGATTCCGAGCACCGCCCGGCGCCAGATCATGGCCTCGCAGTAAGATCGTGAGCAGGTTCTTACTTGTTGACTAGTTTAGGCGATGTCTTCAACACTGCGGCAGAACCGATCACCAGCATGATTGCCAGCATGTACATGCCGGTGGCGCCATTGTGCGTCAGGTCTTTCAGGTAACCGATCAGGTAAGGGCTGACGAAACCGGCCAGGTTGCCGACCGAGTTGATCGCGGCGATACCCACCGCAGCAGCAGCGCCTGACAGGAAGGACGTCGGCAGCGACCAGAACAGCGGTGCGCAGGTCAGCACGCCGGCTGCGGCCAGCGACAACGAGGCAATCGAGATCGCGGTATTGTCGGCAAACAAAGCAGCGCCGACAAAACCGACTGCGCCCATCATGGCCGGCACGATCAAATGCCAGCGGCGTTCACGGCGTGCGTCGGCGCTGCGGCCGATCAAATTCATCGCAACGATGGCGCAACCGAAAGGAATCGCGCTGAGCAAACCGATATGCAGGTTGCCGGTGACGCCGGTGGCTTTCACCAGGGTCGGCATCCACAGCGTCAAGCCATATTGGCCCATGACGAAGCAGAAGTAGATCAGGCACATCAGCCACACGCGCTTGTCGCCGACGATGTCGGCAAACGAATGCACGCTTTCCTTGCCGTGTTGATCGGCGGCGATTTCATCGTCCAGCAATTTCTTTTCATCGGCGTTGAGCCATGTTGCCTTGGCGATGCCGTTGTCCAGATACGCCAGCGTGGCCAGGCCGATCAGTACTGCCGGAATCGCTTCGATGACGAACATCCACTGCCAGCCGTGCATGCCGGTGGTGCCGTGGAAGGCGTCCATGATCCAGCCCGACAGCGGGTTGCCGAGGATACCGGCGACCGGGATGCCGGACATGAACACGGCGATCACCTTGGCGCGACGATGCGATGGATACCAGTAAGTCAGGTACAGGATGATGCCGGGATAGAAACCGGCTTCCGCCAGGCCGAGCAGGAAGCGCAGCACATAGAATTGCATCGGCGTTTCCACATACATGAAGCCGGCCGACAGGATGCCCCAGGTGATCATGATGCGGGCGATCCAGACGCGCGCGCCGACCTTGTGCATCAGGATGTTGCTGGGCACTTCGAACAGGAAGTAGCCGAGGAAAAATACGCCGGCGCCGAGACCGAACACGGTTTCGCTGAAGCCGAGGTCGACCGACATCTGCAGCTTGGCAAAGCCGACGTTGACGCGATCCAGATAAGCGATCACGTAGCACAGCATGAGGAAAGGCATGATGCGCCAGAATACCTTGGCATAGACGCGGTTTTTTTCTTGTTCGTTGGCGCCCGATGCAGCGCCGATGGTTGTTGATGCAGTCATGCTACGACAATCTCCTGTTGATTTTTGGCCGCTCCCACGGCCGTTGGTTTATAGCGCCTGCCTTAAAAACACGAGCAGGCAATGTAAAAATCTGACGTGCTGATACAAAATCGGCTGGCGTGTGGCTGGCGAAAAAAGTGAATGCTGCCGCGGAGATACCGGCCTGAGCCGGTGTCCCTGTTCTTTTTTTGTTCTGTTGAAGCCGGCTCGCTCAGTGGCGCAATGACGCAGTGACTACCAACGTGCGTTGAATACCTCGCGCAACTCGGTCAGCGCAGCGTCATCCAGCGGTGCGACATTGCCGCCGGCCAGGTGCCACAGCTTGGCGGTTTCTTCGAGCTCTTCCAATGCATACGCGGCTTTGGATACCGAGCTCTCCCACACCACCGGACCGAGCCGTTCAAGCAAGACACCGCGCACGCTGGTGGCGAGCTGCTTGACGCGTTCCGCCACCAGCGGATCGCCAGGACGACGATAGGAGATCAGCGGAATATGACCGACCTTCATCACGTAGTAGGGCGTGATCGGCGGCAACACATCATCCTGCGACCACACGCCGGTGATCGTCAGCTTGACCAGGTAGGTCGAGTGCGTGTGCACCACCGCATGCATTTCCGGATTGTTGTCGTAGACCATGCGATGCAGCGCCAGTGTCTTGGACGGCTTGTCGCCCGAGACCCAGTTGCCGGCGGCGTCGACCTTGGCGATCTTGGCCGGATCGAGGAAGCCGAGGCAGGCATCGGTCGGCGTGATCAGCCAACCGTCGTCGAGACGCGCACTGATGTTGCCGGCCGAGCCGACCGTATAGCCGCGTTGGTACAGACTGGCGCCGGTGCGGCAAATCTCTTCGCGCAGCGCGCGCTCGTTGAGGGCGCCGCTCATGCTGCCGATCCGTTCAGGCAACGCAGCGCCTTCTCGAAGAAATCGACACTGCCGAAATTGCCCGACTTCAGCGCCAATGCCAGCGGTTGCTCATCGAGCGTCGCGGTGGCCGGCACGCCCGGATCGATCTGCGGTCCGATGCGCAAGGCGCGCACGGCTAGCGCCTGCACCACGGCGCCGGAGGTCTCGCCGCCGGCCACCACGAAGCGGCGCACGCCGCGTTCGCGCAAACCCTTGGCGATATCCGCCAGGGCCTGCTCGACCAGATGACCGGCTTTGGCCACGCCCAGTTCCTTCTGTACGGCTTTCACTTCATCAGGTGTCGCGGTGGCGTAGATCAGCACCGGTTCTTGCTTGATGTGGTCATCGGCAAAAGCCAGCGCTTGCGCCACGATTGCTTCGCCGCGCGCCAGCGCCAAGGGATCGATGCGGTAGGCGGGATGCTTGGATTTCCACTCGGCGACTTGCGCGTTGGTCGCCTTCGATGCGCTACCGGCCAGCACCACCGACAAGCCCTCGACCTTGGGCAATTGCGCGGCTTCGCCGACGGCATGCAGCAATCCGGCGCGGCGGAAATTCTCCGGCAGGCCGAGCGCGATGCCGGAGCCGCCGGTGATTAGCTTCAACTCTGCGCAGGCTTCGCCCAACACATACAGATCGCGATCGGACACTGCATCGGCAATCGCCATCTTGACGCCGTCGGCGCGCAAGGCGGTGAAACGTTCCGTCACGGCGGCGACATCCTTGGCCACGGCGTCGTAACGCACCAGGCCGACTTTGGATGCGGTCTGGCGTTGCAACACGCGTACCAGGTTGGCATCGGTCATCGGCGTGAGCGGATGGTTTTCCATGCCCGATTCGTTGAGCAAGGCGTCAGCCACGAACAGGTAGCCGCGATAAATGGTGCGGCCGTTTTCCGGGAAGGCCGGGCAGGCGATGGTGAAGTCCGCGCCCAGTTCCGTGAGCAGCGCATCGGTGACCTGGCCGATGTTGCCGGCATCGGTCGAATCGAAGGTCGAACAATACTTAAAGAAGAACTGCGTGCAGCCTTGTTGCTGCAACCAGCGTAATGCAGCCAGCGATTGCGCCACCGCTTCGGCCGCCAGAATCGTGCGCGATTTCAGCGCGATCACCAGCGCATCGGCGGCGACCGCCGGCAGTTGCTCGGGGATGCCGATGGTTTGCACAGTGCGCATACCGCCGCGCACCAGCATGTTGGCGAGGTCGGTGGCGCCGGTGAAGTCGTCGGCGATACAGCCGAGCAAAGGTGTTGTACTCATGTTCGTGCTCCGAAAACTGGGTGATGATTATTTCGACGGCGGCAGATCGATGCCCGGGAAAATCTTGATCACGGCGGAATCGTCTTCACCACCATGGCCGGCAGTTGAGGCCATCATGAACATCTGATGCGCCGCCGCCGACAGCGGTAACGGGAATTTGCTGCGACGTGCAGTATCGAGCACCAGGCCCAGATCCTTGACAAAAATATCGACCGCCGACAGCGGCGTGTAATCGCCCTTGAGGATGTGCGGCACGCGGTTTTCAAACATCCAGGAATTGCCCGCGCTGTGCGTGATCACTTCATACAGCGCATCGGGATTGACGCCTTCGCGCAAGCCCAGCGCCATCGCTTCGGCCGAGGCAGCGATGTGCACGCCGGCCAGCAATTGATTGATGATCTTCACCTTGGAGCCGATGCCGTGCGCGTCGCCCAGGCGATACACTTTGCCGGCCATGCCGGCCAGCACGTCTTCGATCTTGGCGTACACGTCGGCCGGACCGGAGGTCATCATCGTCATTTCACCCGAGGCGGCACGCGCGGCGCCGCCGGAGACCGGTGCGTCCAGCATCAGCAAACCCTGTTCTGCCAGACGCTGGCCCAGCGCGATCGAAAAATCGGGCGCCACGGTGGCACTGGAGATCACTACGCTGCCCGACTTCAAGGTCGCGGCGGCGCCGTTCTCGCCGAACAATACGGTTTCGGTCTGCGCGGCGTTGACCACCAGCGTCACCAGCACATCAACGGTCTTGCCCATCTCGGCCGGATTGGCGCAGGCGACGCCGCCTTCAGCCGCAAATTTATCCAGCACTTCCTTGCGCACGTCACAGGCGTGCACCTTGAAACCTGCGCGCAGCAAAGAGCGGGCGACGCCCAAACCCATTGCGCCTAAACCGATCACACCTACATTTTTTGACATCGTCGACTCCGTTGATTGCGGCGGCGTTGGCTGCGGATGTTGCTGTTCCGGTCCGGCACGCTACGCCTGGGTTGAAAGTTTTACTCGGGGTTTCGTGAATACGGATTAAGCGGCCTGGCTCAGGCGCCGCGCCGCGTTGAACATGTGCGTCTGCGCCGCCGCACGCGCCGCCATCTCATCGCCGGCGCGAATCGCCGCGACGATGGCTTCGTGCTCCTCGCGCACCTGGCGCGAAAAATCATCGCGCCGCGCTTCGTTGCCGCGCGTGACCGTGGTGGCCGCTTCCAGGTACTGACTGAGGAATTCCAGCGTCTTGATGAAATACGGATTGCGCGTCGCGCTCGCCAGTGCACGATGGAAAGCCACGTCGGCAGACACGCCATCGCCGCCGGCCCTGACATCCAGGCCGATGCGCGCCAGCGCGTGGTCGATCGCCACCATGTCGGCATCGGTGCGACGCTTGGCGGCCTGCGCCGCCACTTCAGCTTCAATCGCGCGACGCAGTTCGACAATCTGCAACACCGCTTCCGGCGAACTGACTTCGGTGTAATCGATACGCAGCGGTTTGATGCCGGCCTGCTCGGTGACGAATACGCCGCTGCCCTGACGCGGTTCGACCAGGCCCTCATGCTTGAGCCGCGAAATCGCTTCACGCACAACGGTGCGGCTGACGCCGAATTCCTGCGCCAATACTGCCTCGGTCGGCAATTTGCCGCCGCGAGGGAAAGCGCCGACGTCGATTTTCTCCAGCAATTGCCGCGCTACCGTGTCGCTCAGAGCCTGCACCGGAATCTTTTGGAACATGGTTGTCTCGTCGTTTTTGATTAAGTTATACGGTCATCATACAAATTTATGTAGCGCGATGCAATCCGTCGCCACAAAATACTTTTCAGCAATATTTATCAAAGATGCCAGCATGAAGCCGTTTTTTGACTGAGATAGCATACTGATACGAGAAGGAAGCGTACTCCCGCCCCTCACCTACCAAGCGCGCATGACAGCAAAACACGACAAAACTGGGGTCGCCATGCCATCTGTGGCACACTGCACGGATCGATATCTGCAGTCCCTGACACCTCCAAACACATGGCTTACGATCTTTCCGGCATGCTGGTCATCGGCATTTCTTCGCGCGCGCTGTTCGACCTCGAGCACGAAAATGCCATTTTTAACGATGAAGGCGTCGACGCCTATGCCGCCTACCAGCGCGAGCACGAAAACGATGCGCTGCTGCCGGGCACGGCCTTCCCGCTGGTCAAGGCGCTGCTCAAGCTGAACCACCTGATTCCCGGCCGCCGCCTGGTGGAAGTGGTGGTCATCTCGCGCAACACGCCCGACACCGGCCTGCGCGCCTTCAACGCCATCGAAACGCACAAGCTCGACATCAGCCGCGCCGCCTTCACCGGCGGCGAGCCTATTGTGCATTACCTGGAAGCCTTCAAGATCGACCTGTTCCTGTCGCGCGACCAGGACGACGTGCAAGACGCCATCAATGGCGGCGTCGCCGCGGCCCAGTTGTACACCGCGCCGACCAATTACATCCCGCCGGAGAACCAGATCCGCATCGCCTTCGACGGCGACGCCGTGCTGTTCTCGCCGGAATCGGAACGCATCTACGCCGAAAAAGGCCTGGAAGCCTTCGTACGCCATGAGCAGCGCCATCGCAACAAGGCCATGAAAGAAGGTCCGCTGGCCAAGCTGCTGTTTGCCTTGTCGGAAATCCAGAAGCAGTTCACCCCGGCCACCTGCCCGGTGCGCATCGCCATCGTCACCGCACGCAACAGCCCGGCGCACAAGCGCGTGATCCACACTCTGCGCACCTGGAACGTCACCGTCGACGAAGCCTTCTTCCTCGGCGGCCTGCCCAAGGCGGATGTGCTGCACGCGTTTGGCGCACACATGTTCTTCGACGACCAGGAAGGCCACGTGCAACTGGCTTCCGCCGTGGTGCCGTCCGGCCGCGTACCGTATGAAGGCGGCGCCCTCAGCGGCCGCGCGCCACGCAAGGCCGCCGCCAAGACACTGGCGGCGCCGGCTGAGAAAACCGACGACCCCGAACCGCTGGAAACCGCCAAAGGCTGATGCGCTTCTATATAGAACACCGCGCCCGCGCCCTTTATTGGCCGCGGGCGCGGTGCTTTTGTATGCCGGAAACGCTCTTTTATCGGGAACTGGTATACAAGATGCACCATTGCGGTGATCATCTGCGTTCCAAAGTGAAACCTCGCAATACCCCGCGCAGTCTGCCATTACGCGGAAACTCTCACTGGAGGCGTGGCCCGCATGCTGCTCTCACCGTGTCGTTTACCCAGCATTTCTGTACGTCAATCTTGTATATCAGATTGGCATACATATTGCTCTAGTGAAGACATGAGCACAGACGCCATCAAATCCTCCATTCAGATCGCCAGCCGCATCATGGAAGCGATCCTCGCCAAGCAGCTTGCCCCGGGCACGCGCCTGGGCGAACAGCAATTGTCGGAATTATTTGGCGTCAGCCGTACGCTGGTGCGCGAAGCGCTGACGCGACTGGTCACGCGCGGCATCGTCACTGTCAGCGCGCGCCGCGGTTGGTTCGTGATCGAGCCGACGCCGAGCGACGCACGCGAAGCATTTGAAGCGCGCCGCGTGATTGAACTCGGCCTGCTGCGCCACGCCCGCCCCATCACCAAAACCGCCATCGAACAGCTGCGCGACCACATCAAGCGCGAACAAGCCGCCATCGAAGGCGACGACATCGGCGCGCGCAGCTATCTGCTCGGCGATTTCCACGTGGCGCTGTGCGAATGCCTGGGCAACACACTGCTGTCGGATACGCTGCGCGACCTGACCGCCCGCACCACGCTGACCGCGATGCTGCACCAGTCGTCGGAACAAGCCGAAGACTCCTGCGCCGAACACGTACACATCGTCGCCGCCCTCGAGCGCGGCGACCTGGCCGGCGCCGAACAACTCATGCACGAACACCTGCAACACGTCGAAGCCGGCCTCAACAAGATCGGCGTCAGCGATCCCTTGGCTCCGCTGCGCCAGGCGCTGGCCCCCGTGTCCGCAGTCGGCAACTCTTTTGCAACACCCGCGAAGCCAAAGAAAACCGCTGCGCGGTCCAGTAAAAAAGCCAAAGCCACTCCTCTCACTTCATCTCAACTTGGAGAATCATGATGAAACTCTCGAAACTTCTGCTTGGCCTGATGGCTGGCGCACTGCTGATTTCCGCTTCCGCCGCGCGCGCCGATGCACTCGACGACATCCAGAAAGCCGGCGTACTGCGCGTCGCCGTGCCGCAGGATTTTCCGCCATTCGGTTCGGTCACGTCCGACCTCAAACCACAAGGCCTGGACATCGATGTCGCCACCCTGATCGCCAAGAAGATCGGCGTCAAGGTTGAGCTGATTCCGGTGACCAGCGCCAATCGCGTGCCCTACCTGCAAACCAAGAAGGTCGATCTGGTCATCTCCAGCATGGGCAAGAATCCGGAACGTGAGAAAGTGATCGACTTCACCGCTGCCTATGCACCGTTCTTCAACGGCGTGTTCGGCCCGGCCGACCAAAAAGTCAGCGGCCCTGCCGACCTGGCCGGCAAGACCATCGGCGTCACCCGTGGTTCGGTGGAAGATCTGGAACTGACCAAGATTGCCCCGTCCGGCGTTACCATCAAGCGCTATGAGGACAACAACGGCACCATCAGTTCCTTCCTGTCGAACCAGGTGCAACTGGTTGCGACCGGCAACGTGATCGCCGCCGCCATCATCGCCAAGAATCCACCGAAGAAGCCGGAAACCAAGTTCCTGATCAAGGATTCGCCATGCTTCATCGGCCTCAACAAGGATGAAAAGAAGCTGCTGGACAAGGTCAATGCGATCCTGGCCGAGATCAAGAAAGACGGCGAACTGAGCGCCCTGACCGTAAAGTGGCTGGGCCTGCCGTTGCCTGCAAATCTGTAAGCGCAACACCCGATACGGGATCATGGCCCCCGGTACGCCGGGGCGCCAGCGGGATGGCGCAATTGTTGCTACAACCAACAATGCCGCTCCGCGCAGACCGCATGCCAGGATCCCGTGTCTTGCCATCGCAACTGATCGACGCCGGTAAACATTTTAAGAAAATGCATCCACATGGCCTATCAATTTGATTTCCTGTCGACCTTCGACTATACCGACGTGCTGGTCAAGGGCGTGCTGACGACGATAGAACTGATCGCCATCGGCGGCGTCATCGGCATCGCCGTCGGCATCTTCGGCGCGTGGGCGCGCACGCAGGGACCGGCGTGGCTCAAGCCCATCGTCAGCGCCTACGTCGAGCTCATCCGCAATACACCGTTCCTGATACAGCTGTTTTTCATCTTCTTCGGCTTGCCCAGTCTCGGCATCCAGATCAGCGAAATGCAAGCGGCCATCCTGACCATGGTGATCAATCTCGGCGCCTACAGCACCGAAATCATCCGCGCGGGCGTCAATGCCATCTCGCGTGGACAAACGGAAGCGGCGCTGAGTTTGTCGATGTCGCGCCTGCAGGTGTTCCGCCACATCATCCTGCGCCCGGCGCTGCAAAAGATCTGGCCCGCGCTGTCGAGCCAGATCGTGATCGTGATGCTCGGTTCGGCCGTGTGCTCACAAATCGCCGTGGAAGAATTGTCGTTCGCCGCCAACTTCATCCAGGGTCGCAACTTCCGCGCCTTCGAAGCGTATTTTATTGCCACCGCCGTGTACCTGGTGATGGCGATCTTGCTGCGGCAATTCCTGCGCCTCATCGGCGACAAATTCATCTTTGCGCGGAGGGCCTGATGATTTCCTTTACCCTGTGGGACATCGTCCGCAACCTGCTGCTGGCAGGACGCTGGACGGTATTGCTGTCGCTCGCCACCTTCGTCATGGGCGGCGCGGTCGGGATGCTGATCCTGTTCATGCGCATCTCCAAAAAACCGCTGCTGAGACGCGTCTCCAAGTTGTACATCGAAGTATTCCAGGGCACGCCGCTGCTGATGCAGCTGTTCCTGATCTTCTTCGGGCTGGCGCTGTTCGGCATGGAGGTACCGGCCTGGCTCGCCGCCGGCCTGGCGTTGACCTTGTGGAGTGCCTCCTTCCTCGCTGAGATCTGGCGCGGTTGTGTGGAAGCGATTCCGCGCGGTCAATGGGAAGCGTCGTCGGTGCTGGCAATGGGCCACATGCAGCAAATGCGTCACATCATTTTGCCGCAGGCGCTGCGCATTGCGATTCCGCCGACGGTCGGTTTCAGCGTGCAGATCATCAAGGGCACGGCCGTGACCTCGATCATCGGCTTCGTCGAACTGTCCAAGGCCGGCACCGTGATCACTAACGCCACCTTCGCGCCTTTTACCGTATTTGCCATCGTCGGACTTTTTTACTTCGCTCTGTGCTGGCCTCTCTCGAAGTACAGCCAATTCTTGGAAAGGAAATTCAATGCCGCTCATCGCCATTGAGGATGTCAAAAAACGCTACGGCGACAACGAAGTGCTCAAAGGCATTCGTCTCGCTGTCGACGCCGGGGAAGTCGTCGCCATCATCGGCAAGAGCGGCTCCGGAAAAAGTACCCTGCTGCGCTGTATCAACGGCCTGGAAACCATCGATGAAGGCTCCATCAGCGTGGCCGGCGCCTATCTCGGTCAAAGCGAACTGGAACTCAAGACGCTGCGCCTGAAGGTCGGCATGATCTTCCAGCAGTTCAACCTGTTCCCGCATTTGAGCGTGGGCCGCAACGTGATGATCTCGCCGATGATCGTCAAAGGCATGCCGGAAGCGGAAGCGCGCGAACTGGCCAAGAAGAATCTGGAACGCGTCGGCCTGGGCATGAAGTTCGATGCCTTTCCCGAGCAGTTGTCGGGCGGCCAGCAGCAACGCGTGGCGATTGCACGCGCCCTGAGCATGCAACCGCAAGCCCTGTTGTGCGATGAAATCACCTCGGCGCTCGATCCGGAACTGGTCAATGAAGTGCTGGCCGTGGTGCGCAGCCTGGCCGACGACGGCATGACGCTGTTGATGGTCACCCACGAAATGCGTTTTGCGCGCGAAGTGTGCGACCGCGTGGTGTTCATGCACCAGGGTAAAGTCCATGAAATCGGACCGCCGGAAGAGTTGTTCACCAATCCGAAAACACCGGAATTGCAGCAATTCATCGGCATGACGCACTGAATCGCCGGCACGGCAACGTCACATGAAAAAAGCCACGGTTCGCCGTGGCTTTTTCATGAATGCGCGCTGCTCGTCAGCGTGCGATCTGACACACCTGGCGACCATTTTCGACGAACTGTACGGGGCCGGTGGTGTAGCGATCTTTCGGGATTTCGACCAGCAGGAAATCCTTGATCTGGTAGGTCGCGCCGGAGGCCGGTTTGACGAAGCGATATTCCAGTTTCAACACGCCGTTTTTCATGCTGACCTTGTCCGCCGTGAAAATCTGTCCGCGTTCGAGACTGTCGGGCGCCTGGATCACGCGTGTGGCCAGCATCAACTGACGCGTTTCGAAATAGTCGGAGGAAGGCGCCAAGACATTTTTCTGGCGCAGGGTCGCCGCTGGCTGGAACCAATAGTTCCACTCACCCGAAGAGCGAATCAGCGCGCACAGCACCGGCTCGGCCTTGTCATCCCAATTCTTTACAAAACTCTGGTAAGAACCGCTGGGAATAATCGAGAAAGGCACCAGCGTCGGGTCTTCCTTTTTTTTCCAAAACATCAGCGAACAGCCCGAGAGCGTGATCCCTGCTCCCGCCAGCATGCTGCATGTCATCGTCGTCGCAATTATCTTTTTCATACCTGATCCCGTTAGCGGCATAGCATTAAAACATGCAATCCCGGCGCGGCGATGAATTTCACGAAATCTTTACCCTTTTATTTTTCGCCCGCCCGCGCCATTGATCAGTCTTAGTCCACGCCCGCCCGGTTTAGTTTTTGCAAGAGAGGCAATTTTCGGATTTTTTCTGCTTTTCTGAGAAAATACGTCATCGTTTCAATCCATTACCTAAGGCCAGCCATGACTATCTCCGCCACCCCGCCACTCTCCGCAGAGATGCGCTCCTTCATCGAGGCCCTGCCCAAAACCGAGCTGCACCTGCATATCGAAGGTACGCTGGAACCGGAACTGCTGTTCGCGCTGGCGCAGCGCAACAAAGTCGACTTGCCCTACGCGTCAGTGGAAGCACTGCGCGCCGCCTACGCCTTCAGCGACCTGCAATCCTTCCTCGATCTTTATTACGCCGGCGCCAATGTCCTACGCACCGAGCAGGATTTCTACGACATGACCAAGGCCTACATCGAGCGCGCCCGCGCCGACAACGTCCGCCATGCCGAAATCTTTTTCGATCCTCAGACCCACACCGAACGCGGCATCGCCATCGGCATCGTGTTCGCCGGCATTGCCCGCGCCCTGCGTGAAGCACGTGAGCAGCACGGCTTCTCCAGCGCCATGATCATGTCCTTCTTGCGCCACCTGTCGGAAGAAGACGCCTTCCTCACGCTGGACGCCGCCCTGCCGCTGCGCACGCAATATGCCGACTTGTGGAACGGCATCGGCCTGGATTCGGCCGAACGCGGCAATCCTCCCGAAAAATTCGCCAAGGTGTTTGCGCGATGCAAAGAGCTCGGCTTCCACCTGGTCGCCCACGCCGGCGAAGAAGGTCCGCCGGCCTATGTGATCGGCGCGCTCGACGTGCTCAAAGTGGAACGCATCGACCATGGCGTGCGCAGCGAAGAAGATCCGGCCCTGATGCAACGCCTGATCAACGAACAAATGCCGTTGACCGTATGCCCGCTATCGAACCTCAAACTGTGCGTAGTCGACGACATGGCGCAACACAATATCGCCCGCATGCTGCGCGCCGGCCTGGCGGTGACGGTAAACTCGGATGACCCGGCCTATTTCGGCGGTTACATGAACGCCAACTATCTGGCAATCGCTGCGGCGCTGGCGCTGACGCGCGCAGAATTGCTGCAACTGGCGCGCAACGGTGTCAACGCCAGCTTCTTGCCGGCCGCCGACAAGGCACGCCTGATGGACGAAGTGGAAGCCTTCGGCGCCGCCAATTGACAGTCGTCCGCAGCCGGCCGGAAAAATCATGCAAGCAACGATTACTTACAAAGCTTGCATGATTTGAAACAAATTGACGTCGTCGCTTCACGATACGGATCGTTAATAGCAGCAAGGCCTGACAAAAACCAACGGGGCCGATTCTGCAACTTAATTAAGGATCCATCATGAAATCGAATGCACTGATCGCTACGTTGATGCTCACCGCCGTCACCCTGCCTGTATTTGCACAGTCTGCGCCCAACGTGATCGCGCCGCCCTCTGCGCCGGTCGCGTCGACACCGAGCCAGCTCCAGATCGACAAGGCCGAAGTCCATAACGATAGCAAGGCGATCAAGCAAGATCGCAAGGCCGTGCACAAGGACGTGAAGGTACTCAACAAGGATGAAGCGAAACGCGAAGTGGCGCAGAAGGCCGAGAATGCCGACGTCAAGGCCGGCGACCTGAAGGATGCCAAGAAGGCCGATGCGGCACGGGTCCACGCCAAGCAGCAGGAAAAGAAAGCCGCCGCCAAAACGGCCAACGACGTCACCACCTTGCAGGCCGACCACGTCAAGCGCGAAGTCGACGTCGCCAATCGCAACGCCGACACCGTCAAGAAGTAAGCTTCAACTCTTCGCGCAAGAAAAAACCTGCCGTGTCACAACGGCAGGTTTTTTCTTGCCTGCAGCAAGTCGCCGAGCGCCAGCGTCACCACCGTGGTGGCTTTCAGCAAATCGTCGAGGCGCAGGTTTTCGTCGGAGTTGTGGCCCCGCGCTTCCATCAGTGTGCGCGGGCCGGCGCCATACAAGATGGTCGGGATGCCCTGCTTGGTGTAGTGGCGCGCATCGGTGTACAGCGGCACGCCGTGCGCGCTGACCGGTTCGCCCAGCACGGCTTCGGCATGACGCTTGAACGCGTCGATCAATTTTTCCACCCCCGGCAGTTCCGCCAGCGGCTCCGCCAGCAGGATGCGTCGTACCTCGATGGTGATGCCCGGATAATGCGCAGCAGCGGCGTCGATCACGCGACGCAGATCGCCTTCCGCATCGAAGCCCGCTTCTTCCGGAATCATGCGTCGGTCCAGGCGGAAGCTAGCCAGGTCGGGTACCACGTTGGTGTTGATGCCCCCCTTGATCAAGCCGACATTCAAGGTAGCGTGGTTGATGCCGGTCACTTTCGATTTCTTCTTCGCCAGCTCGGCACGATAGCCGTACAAGGCTTGCAGGATACCGGTGGCGGCTTCGATCGCATCGACGCCGGTGTGCGGCATGGCGGCATGCGCCTGCTTGCCCTTGACCGTGACTTCCAGATGCAGGCAGCCATTGTGTGCCGAGGTGATGCCATAGGCGAAGCCGGCTGAAATGGCGTAATCGGGCTTGCTCAAGCCCTGCTCCAATATCCATTTCGGACCAATGTCGCCGCCGGCTTCTTCGTCGCAGGTGAAGTGCAGTTCGAGCGCGCCGTTGAGCGCGACACCCTGCCGTTCGGCGGCGATCAGCGCCAGCAGGGCCCAGGTGTAGGTGGCGAAGTCCGACTTCGACACCGCCACGCCGCGGCCATACATGACTGCGCCGTGTTCGACGTCTTGCACGATCTCGCCGCCGTAGGGTTCCTTGCTCCAGCCGAGGCCGGGCGGCACCACGTCGCCGTGCGCATTCATGGCGATGGTCGGGCCGCCGCTGCCGAAGCGCTTGCGTACGATCAGATTGGTGGCCGAGAGCATGCCGTTGGCTTGCACCAGCGCGGCGGGCACCTCATGGGCTTCGACTTCCAGGCCCAGCGCTTCCAGCAATAGCCGGGCGCGCACGCCATGGGCGGCACAATCGCCGGGAGGATTGTCGGAAGGCACGCGCACCAGTTCCTGCAAGAAACGTGTTTGCGCAGCATGCTCCTGGTCAAGGAAGGAGGTGACCAGCGAATTCAATGTTGCTGAAGTTGATGACATAAAAAAGGCCTGTGAAAATAAACCGTGAAAATGCGACGCAAGTGCCTGACTCAAGCCTGTTTCATGGGCATCGCCGACAGGCATTCCGCGATTGTAGAAGACTTGGCCCATCCATGTTGGCGCGGGGTTGGCGACAATGACGACCGCCGCAAACACCAACAGCGCGCAGCAAGTACGCTTCTTGCATAGGATGGAAAGTCATCGTCAAAAGCTGTTCTCAATTCCTGATGAAAAATACCCAAAAGATTGTCGACAATAAAATTCGCAGCCCCTTGCCGCTGAAAACTGCAGTGCAGATTGTGGCCGGCCGGCATGCTACCCACGGAACGGCCGACATGACGCCATCGCGTCATGGTGCACGCCGGCCGCCACGACGTCATTTTTGGTGCAAATGCTCACCAAATTGTTGCAAATCACTTTATTTATTGTTGACAATACAGCGTGCCGGTACGACTCCTGCTCGGACTTCGATGACGACGTCCCCCACCTATTTCATTGATGCCCTTTGCCAACAGCCATGACCAAATCCACCAAGACATCCCGCTCTTTCCTGGCCTCCCAGACTGCTGTCCGCGATCACTCGCCGGCGGTCGAAGAACGCATCTATCAGGACATCTACGACGCCATCATGGAACATCGCTTGCCGCCGCGCACCAAGCTCACTGAGCAGGTCTTGTGCCAGATTTACGATACCGCGCGCCACACGGTGCGCAAGGTCTTGTCGCGGTTGGCCGCCGAAGGCATGGTCGACCTCGAAGCCAACCGCGGCGCCTTCATCGCCAGCCCGTCCAACACCGAAGTGAAAGACATGTTCGAGCTGCGCAACATCATCGAATACGCGGTGCTCGACAAGGTCGGCCGCGAAGCCAGTACGCGCCAGATCGCCGGCTTGCGCAAAATGGTGGAAGAAGAACGCCAGTCTTACCTGACCGGGGACCGCCCGCGCTGGATCCGCCTGTCGGCGCAGTTCCACCTGGCGCTGGCCGAACTGACCAGCAACGCCTTGCTGGTCGATACGCTGCGCAAGCTGGTCTCGCGCACCACGCTGATGATCGCCAAGACCGAGGCGCCCGGACACAATGCCTGCTCGTTCGACGAACACGACACCGTGCTATCGGCACTGGAAAGCGGCGATATCGCACTGGCGCAACAACACATGGCGCACCATTTGCACTTGTGCGAAGACCGCGTGCGCCCCAACGACGACGACCACTTCGACTTGCGCTCGGTACTGGGAAAAGCAGGCTGAGCAAGCCGTCGTCGCCCATCACGGATTCACCAATCACCTCCGACCGGTCGACGCGGCGTCTTCTCTGCCGCGCACTGCAGTACACAAGTACGTGCGCCTGCTGGCAGACTCCTTGCTAACATTAAACTCAAACACGGCGCTCGCTGCTATGCTCATCTGAACAATTATCTTCATTCCACATAAAATCTACATGCAACACACAGACCACTATCCACGCGACCTGATCGGTTATGGTCGCCATGTTCCGCAGGCCAACTGGCCGGGCCGGGCCAAAATCGCCGTCCAGTTCGTCCTCAATTACGAAGAAGGCGGCGAAAACTCGGTGCTGCACGGCGATCCTGCCTCAGAACAGTTTTTGTCGGAGATCATCGGCGCGGCCGCCTATCCGGCGCGTCATTTGTCGATGGAGTCGATTTATGAATACGGCTCGCGCGTGGGCGTGTGGCGCATCCTGCGCGAATTCGAGAAGCGCCAGTTGCCGTTGACCGTATTCGGCGTGGCCATGGCGCTGCAGCGCCATCCCGAGCTGACCCAGGCCTTCGTCGAACTGGGCCATGAAATCGCCTGCCACGGCTTGCGCTGGATCCACTACCAAAGCATGGACATCGACACCGAGCGCGAACATATGCGCGCCGCCGTCGAGATCTTGCGCACGCTCACCGGCGTCGCGCCGCTAGGCTGGTACACCGGTCGTGATTCGCCCAACACGCGCCAGCTGGTAGTCGAACATGGCGGCTTTCACTACGACTCCGATTATTACGGCGACGACTTGCCGTTCTGGACCAAGGTCGCACTGGCCGACGGCAGCGAGCAGCCGCATCTGGTGGTGCCCTATACGCTCGACAGCAACGACATGCGCTTCGCCACGCCACAAGGTTTCAACACCGGCGAACAATTCTTCCAATACCTGAAAGACAGCTTCGACGTGCTCTACCAGGAAGGCGAAGAAGCGCCCAAGATGCTGTCGATCGGCATGCATTGCCGTCTGCTCGGCCGCCCCGGCCGCTTCGTCGCGCTGCAACGCTTCCTCGACTACGTCCAATCGCATGAGCGCGTATGGATTTGCCGCCGCATCGACATTGCCGATCACTGGCGCGCGCAACATCCGTATCAGGCGAAGTAATTTTTCTGCTGCGGGCAGCAACAAAAAAAGGCTGAACATCATGTTCAGCCTTTTTCATTGCAGCGCCGGTGATGACTTACTCGCCCTTGGCGCCGCCTTCAAACCACTTGCCCAACAGCGCCCGTTCGTCGTCGGTGATGTTCGTCAGGTTCCCCAGCGGCATGGCCTTTTGCACCACCGCCTGCTGGTAGATCTGCTGGGCGTGCTGCAAGATGCCATCCTTGCTGTCGAGCAGGATGCCCTTGCCCGCCACCGGCATCAGCGTTGGCTTGGCCGCATGGCACTGGATGCAGCGCGTCTCGACTACTTGCCGGACTTGTGCGAACGAAACTGCAGCCGGCGTTGCTGCGGCCGACTGAGCGGCCGGCCTGGGCGCAATCCACGCGGCCACACCGGCCAGGATCAGCACTGCCGCAAGCGGATACTGCCACTTGAAAATCCCCTTGTGCTTGAGCACGAAGAATTGCCGGATCAGTACGCCCGCCAGCATGATCAGCAGCAGCACCAGCCAGTTGTTGCCGGCGCTGTAGGTCATGCTGTAATGATTCGACAGCATGGCGAAAATCACCGGCAGCGTGAAGTAAGTGTTGTGCACGCTACGCTGCTTGCCGCGCTTGCCGTGGATAGGATCGGGACTCTGGCCGGCGCGCATGGACGCCACCATCTTGCGCTGTCCCGGAATGATCCAGAACAACACGTTGGCGCTCATCACCGTCGCCAGCGAAGCGCCCGTCATCAGGAAAGCCGCACGTCCCGAGAACACATGGCAGGCTACCCACACCGCCACCACGACATAAATCGTCACCAGCACGCCGACCACGCGATCGCCGCCCGGCTTGTCGCCGAACAGTCGGCAAATGACGTCGTACACCACCCAGCCCGCCACCAGATAACCGAGCGCGGCGAACACCGCCGTGGTCGCCGTCATCTCGAGCACATGCTTGTCGACCAGGAAGGTGCCGGCATTGAACAGGTACAGCACCGTGAACAGAGCGAAGCCCGACAGCCAGGTGCTGTACGACTCCCAGAAGAACCAGTGCAGATGTTGCGGCAGCGTCTTCGGCGCCAGCAGGTATTTCTGTGGATGGTAGAAGCCGCCGCCGTGCACCGCCCACAACTCGCCGCCTACGCCTTTTTGCAGCAGTTCAGGGTCATCAGGCCTGGTCAGGCTGTTGTCGAGCCAGACAAAGTAGAACGATGAGCCTATCCAGGCAATCGCCGTGATCACATGCAGCCAGCGCAGCAAGAGATTGAGCCACTCGAAGATATACGCTTCCATTACGCCCCGCTTTTCAATTCGTGAATTCGTCGCTAAATCGTTTATACCATTTACTTGTCGGCTGTTATTTCAAACAATCATTGTCGACAATTTTTACCACGGTTTTCTTCTATCCCGCACACGATGTCGAACCAGGCAGGCCCGGCGCAATGCAGCTTCCGCCTCGGTTGCAGCCGGGTGCTCGCAAACCTTTTTTAGTGCGTCGCGTCAAAATTAGTGCAGCATCGGCACCAATTCGTCACAAAGTGCAATTCCCTTTGTTGACAAAATATGCCGGCTTAGCGCCAATATCGTAGCAGCAGGACTTGTGCCACTCACCATTATCAATCCATTCGCGCCATAAAAAATGCCGGATCCGAAGATCCGGCACCTAAGTTCCGGCAGCGCTGCCGCCGGAACAAAACACTGCGGCGCGACGCCCGCACCGCAGCGTTTGCAGAACCATTTAGAAATGGTATTCGGCGCGAATCATCGGCGTCTTGGCCAGCGAGCCAGGGACAGTATGCGGATTGCCGAACTTGTTGCGCCAGTATTGATATTCCAGGCCGACGCGGAAGGTGTTTTTGCCCATGCCCAGTGAAGTGCCGACGTCATACATGACCTGGCCGTCGAAGTTCAGTTCAGGCGCGGTGCCGCCGCCGAATTCGTTCTTGCCCTTGGCGGCGATGTAGTTCACATAGCCTTCAAACGCGAAGCCGCTGGTGCCGAACGGGATGCCCCAGGCCGCGTTCAGCATGGGATGCACGTCATACGAATAGCGGCTGGTGACGCCGACCGGCTGATTGCTTTCCCACAGCGCCAGCAGGCTGACGTTGAGGAAGCCGGGCACATCCATCATCGCGGTAGGACCGAGCACGAGCATGCGCTTCTTGGAGCCGTAACCGGTGTCGTTTTTGGTGTTCCAGTCGAAACCTGCCGTCAGGCCAAAGCCGCGTGCAGGGCCGAAAGACAGGTCCTTGCCGCTGATTTTTCCGAGGTCCAGCGTGTGGCGGTAGACGATATAGGCTTCTTGCGCATTGCCATCGGTTTTGTCGGACATCAGCAGGTCGACGTTCAGGTAGTTGGTACCGTACTTGTAGCCGCTGGCGTGCGTGAAATTGATGATGTTCTTGGTGATATCTTTCGAGTTGAACGGCTCGGCAAACTTGGTGCCGTAACGGTAACCGATAGAGTTATCTGCCCAGTCGGCAGCATTAGCCGACATGCTGCCCAAAGCCGAGACGGCCAGCGCTGCGGTAGTCAAGCACATCCCCATTGCACTTTTCTTCATACGTTTCTCCCTTTTTGCATTTCACGAAAAAATAAATCCGGATCCCATGCACGCCTCGTGCGATTGCTCATGCGTTTGATCGTTTGACCAGTCGCCCGCGGCGCGCTCCTTCATTTGCTCACCCATTCAAACCAGGTCGGGCATATTGCTGTCGACTACTGCCGAAGCTCACTCCGCCGGGTTCGTTAATGCAAACGTCGTGCCAGCAAAAAATGGGGCGTGAAAAATAATGTCGACAATAATCGCTGCAATTAAAGACACCGGGGGCACCGCCATGCCTTCAATAGCAGGAGAAATCCGGTTGGCGATGGCTGCGCGCAAGGAGGGGGCATGGCGCTGCGCAACGCAACCATTTCATGGGAAAAACAAGAAAATAGGAAAGTAAATTGTCGACAAGTTATAGAACGATAGTGCTAAATGGCTTTCTCGCGCTTGCACAGCATTTACAAGGCTTACAAGCGCGTAAGAATACTGTTTTTAGTGCAATTTTTTCTATGCAGGTGCAGTAAAGCACCAAATTGTCGCAAATGAAAATTGTGATTGTCGACAAAATAAGCCTCACTCAAAAGTCGACAACAGCGGCATTTTTTTCGAACCGACCTGACAGCCTTGGCAAATCCGGCGACAACAGCCGCCCCGCATTCATTGAGGCTTCTTGGCACAGTAAATGCTTTTCACAGCACATCGTTTGTAAAAACCGGACAACAAAACGCCGACGTATTGGCGACACGTCTTTGCGGTCAATAAGGGAATTGACTACATCGCCGCTGTCGGTCGGCCCACCAATCAATCGATCACCAAAGGGAAAAACATGCACGCCAAGAAACTCTTCCAATACACCGCCGCCCTGCTGCTCAGCGCCGCCTGCTCCGCCGCATTTGCGCAGGAAACCAAGATCAAGTTCCAGCTCGACTGGCGCTTTGAAGGTCCGTCGGCGTTATTCCTGGTAGCGAAAGCCAAGGGTTACTTTGCGCAAGAGAAACTGGATGTCATCATCGACGCCGGCAGCGGCTCCGGCAATGCGGTCAATCGCGTCGCCTCCGGCACTTACGACATGGGCTTCGCCGACATGGCGGCGCTGATGGAATTCACCGCCAACAATCCGAGCTCGCCGGGCAAGCCGATGGCAGTGATGATGGTCTACAACGACACCCCTGCGGCGATCTTCTCGCTCAAGAAAACCGGCATCAAGACGCCGGCCGACCTGGTCGGCAAGAAGCTGGGCTCGCCGGTGTTCGACGCCGGTCGCCGCGGCTACCCGATCTTCGCCAAGGCCAACGGCCTCGACGCCGCCAAGACCAACTGGATCAGCATGGATCCACCGCTGCGTGAAACCATGCTGGCGCGCGGCGATGTCGACGCCATCACCGGCTTCTACTTCACCTCGTTGCTGAATCTTAATGCGCGCGGCATCAAGGACCAGGACATCAACATCATGATGTACCCCGACTATGGCGTGAAGCTGTACGGCAACGCCATCATCGCCAATGAAAGCCTGATGAAGACCAATCCGGAAGCGCTGAAAGGCTTCCTGCGCGCCTTCGCCAAGGCTACCAAGGATGTACTGGCCAATCCGGAAGCCGCCATCAAGGTACTCAAGGAACGCGACGGCCTGATCGACGAAAAACTGGAGCTGCGCCGCCTCAAGCTGGCAATTGCCAGCGCCATCGCCACGCCGCACGCCAAGACCGAAGGCTACGGCCAGGTGTTCCTGCCGCGCCTGACGCTGATGGCCTCGCAAGTATCCGACGCCTACGGCACCAAGACCCGCGTCAACCCGGACAAGATCTGGACCGCCGCTTACCTGCCGTCCAAAGAAGCACTCAACGTACTCGGGAAATAAATTGCAGCCAGCAACAAGCAACGCCGACATGAGCGATACCTTCGTCGATTTCCGCCGCGTCTTCCTGTCTTACGACGGTTCCGATGAATTCGCGGTCGAGGACATCTCCCTGCAGACCAAACAGGGAGAGTTCATCGCCATCGTCGGTCCGTCCGGCTGCGGCAAATCGACCTTCATGAAACTGGCCACCGGCCTCAAGCGCCCGACTCGCGGCAGTGTCGCCATCGCCGGCGCCGATGTCACCGGGCCGCTGAAATTCGTCGGCATGGCGTTCCAGGCGCCGACCTTGCTGCCATGGCGCAGCACGCTCGACAATGTCTTGCTGCCGCTGGAAATCGTCGAGCCGTATCGCCACAACTTCAAGAAGAACAAGGCGCAATACATCGAGCATGCGCTCAAGCTATTGAAGACCGTCGGCCTCGACGGCTATGCCGACAAATTCCCTTGGGAATTATCGGGCGGCATGCAACAGCGCGCCTCGATCTGCCGTGCGCTGATCCATGAACCGAAGATGCTGTTGCTGGACGAACCCTTCGGTGCGCTCGACGCCTTCACGCGCGAAGAGTTGTGGTGCGTGCTGCGCGACCTCTGGACCGAGCGCAAATTCAACGTCATCCTGGTCACCCACGATTTGCGCGAAGCCGCCTTCCTGGCCGACACCCTCTACGTGATGAGCAAGCGTCCGGGCCGCATCGTGGCGCGCAAGGAAAACCCGCTGCCGCGTCCGCGCGAGCTGGAGCTGACGTATACCGATCCCTTCAACGCCCTGGTGCACGAGTTGCGCGAGCATATCGGCCGCGTCAGAAATACTTAAGCCGAGGCGCATATGAAAAAACCTTCTCCATTCAACCAAGCCGCGCGCACGATGGCGCCCTGGATCTTGCTACTGGCGATCCTGGTGATCTGGCAGTTTCTCTGCAGCGCGCTGGAAGTATCCGAATTCATTTTTCCCAGCCCGATGGCGATCATCGAGGCCATGATTGAATTCGCCGGCCCGATCGCGCATCACGCGCTGTCGACCTTCTGGGTCACCATGGTGGGCTTCGCGCTCGCCGTTGCGGTGGGCGTGTCGCTGGGCTTCCTGATCGGCTCGTCGCCGCTGCTGTATGCCGCCGCCTATCCGCTCATGACCGCCTTCAACGCGCTGCCCAAGGCCGCCTTCGTGCCGGTGCTGGTGGTCTGGTTCGGCATCGGCGCCGGTCCGGCAATTTTGACCGCCTTCCTGATCTCGTTCTTCCCCATCATGGTCAACATCGCCACCGGCCTGGCCACGCTGGAGCCGGAGTTGGAAGACGTGTTGCGCGTACTCGGCGCCAAGCGCATGGACATCTTGCTCAAGGTCGGTATGCCGCGCTCGCTGCCGTATTTCTTCGCCTCGCTCAAGGTCGCCATCACGCTGGCCTTCGTCGGCTCGACCGTGTCCGAGATGAACGCCTCCAATGAAGGCATCGGCTACCTGCTGGTGTCGGCCGGCTCCTCGATGAAGATGCCGCTGGCGTTTGCCGGCCTGGTGGTCATCGGCGCCATGGCGATGGCCATGTACGAGTTGTTTGCGATCATTGAGAAACGCACCACGCGCTGGGCCCACAGAGGCGGCGGCAACAAGTGATTTATCCTGCAATTTTCCTGATTGTCGACAATCCGGCTATGGTAAATTCCGCAGATGATTTGAATAACATGAAGACCGGCTGCGCCGGTCTCTGAAGGGGAATCCGTGACTGCACCGTCTGCTCGTCTGCACATAGCGCACATCCGCAAGGCTTATCCCGGCGTGCTGGCCAACGACGACATCAACCTGAGCGTCGCGCCCGGCGAAATCCATGCCGTGCTGGGCGAGAACGGCGCCGGCAAGTCGACGCTGATGAAGATCATCTTCGGCACTGTCAAACCCGATGCCGGCGAAATCTACTGGAACGGCGAACTGGTGCATATCGCCAATCCGCATGTCGCGCGCAAGCTCGGCATTGCCATGGTGTTCCAGCATTTCTCGCTGTTCGACACGCTGACTGTGGCCGAGAACATCGCGCTCGGCCTGGAGGCCGACACCGATATGCAGGACCTGATCGCGCGCATTCGCCAGACCGGTGAGAAATACGGCCTCGAACTGGAGCCGAACCGCCACGTCCACACGCTCTCGGTAGGCGAACGCCAACGCGTGGAAATCGTGCGCGCGCTGCTGACCAATCCGCAATTGCTGATCCTCGACGAACCGACGTCGGTGCTGACGCCGCAAGCAGTGGAAAAACTGTTCGTCACGCTGCGCAAGCTGGCCGAGGAAGGCTGCAGCATTCTCTATATCAGCCACAAGCTCGACGAGATCCGCGCGCTGTGCCACAGCGCCACCGTGATGCGCGGCGGCCGCGTGACCGGCAACTGCGATCCGCGCAATGAAACCAGCGCCGGCCTGTCGCGCATGATGATCGGCGAAGAGCTGGTGCGCTTGCGCCGCGAGCGCAATCCGGAGTCACAACGCAACGAACGCAAGCTCCACGTCAATCGTCTGTGCCTGCCGAAGGCGCATCTGTTTGCCACCGAATTGAAAGACATCGAATGCGAGGTGCGCGCCGGTGAAATCGTCGGCATCGCCGGCGTGTCCGGCAACGGCCAGCAGGAATTGCTGGCCGCGCTGTCCGGCGAAGACCAACGCGCCGCGCCCAATATGGTGATGCTGGCCGGCGCCGCCGTCGGCCATCTGGCGCCGAACCCGCGCCGCGCCAAAGGCCTCGGCCTGGTGCCCGAAGAGCGACTCGGCCGCGGCGCCGTGCCGACCCTGAGCCTGTCGGCCAACATGCTGTTGTCGCACCAGAAAGTGCCCTACGTGAAGCACGGCATGATCGACTTCGCCTACACGCGCAAGATCGCCGCCTCCATCATCGAGCGCTTCAAGGTCAAGGCCAGCGGTCCGGATGCATTGGCGAAAAGCCTGTCCGGCGGCAACCTGCAAAAATTCATCGTCGGCCGCGAGATGGAACGCAAACCCAGCGTGTTCATCGTCGCGCAACCGACCTGGGGTGTCGATGTCGGCGCCGCGGCACAAATCCACGCCGAAATCCTGGCGCTCAAACAAGAAGGCTGCGCCGTGCTGGTGATCTCCGAAGAACTCGACGAATTGTTCGCGCTGTGTGATCGCCTGCACGTGATCGCCAAGGGCCAGTTGTCGCCATCGATCCCGATTGAACAAGCCACGCGCGAGCAGGTCGGTTTGTGGATGAGTGGCCTGTGGAACGAAGAGGCGCCGAACACCGGCGCATCGGAGGCGGCGCATGTCTAAGTCCATGTTCACCTCGCTGCCGTTGCGCCTGGAGTTGCGCGGCGCGCCGTCACAGCGCATGACTTACCTGTCGCCGGTGATCGCGATCGTCTTGACGCTGTTGCTGGGCGCATTGCTGTTCATGGCGCTGGGCAAGGATCCGGTTGCGGGCCTGAAAGTGTTCCTGGTCGATCCCTTCAGCAGCAAGCGCGCCATCAGTGAACTGCTGCTGAAATCGATCCCGCTGATTTTGTGCGCGCTGGGCCTGGCCGTGTGTTTTCGCGCCAGCATCTGGAATATCGGCGCCGAAGGCCAGTTCACCGTCGGCGCCATGTGCGCGGGCGCCATGCTGGTCTGGATCGATGTGCCGGACCATGCGATTCCGGGCGGCCTCGGGCTGATCCTGATGATCATCGCCGGCGTGCTCGGCGGTGCCTTCTGGGCCGGCATCACGGCCTTCTTGCGCGACAAGTTCAACGCCAATGAAATCCTGGTGTCGCTGATGCTAACCTACGTCGCCCAGTTGCTGCTGATGTATGTCGTCAACGGTCCGCTGAAAGACCCCAACGGCATGAACTTCCCGCAGTCGAAAGTATTCTCCAGCGAATTCATGCTGCCGATGCTGATCAGCGGCACCCGCCTGCATATCGGCTTTGCGGTCACCATCATCGCCGCCATCGTGATGGCGGTGTTCATGATGCGCAGCTTCCGTGGCTTCTCGCTGATGGTCGGCGGCATGGCGCCGCACGCGGCGCGCTATGCCGGCTTCTCCAGCCGCAATGCCTTGTGGGTGTCGCTGCTGATATCGGGTGGTTTCGCCGGACTGGCGGGCGCGTTTGAAATCGCCGGACCGATCGGCCAGTTGCTGCCATCGGTATCGCCGGGCTATGGCTTCGCCGCGATCATCGTCGCCTTCATCGGTCGCCTGCATCCGGTCGGCGCGGTATTCGGGGGACTGATCATGTCGCTGCTGTATCTGGGCGGCGAGCTGGCGCAATCGCGCCTCGGCCTGCCGTCGGCGATTACCGGCGTGTTCCAGGGCATGCTGCTGTTCCTGCTGCTGGCGTGCGATACGCTGATCGATTATCGCCTGCGCTGGAAACAAAAAGGATAAGGACTCAACATGGACCAACTCGCTCCTCTCATTGCGGCCTCGATCAACGCCGGCACACCCCTGCTGCTGGCGGCCATGGGCTTGCTGATCAACGAACGCGCCGGCGTGCTCAACCTTGGTGCCGAAGGCATGATGCTGGTCGCCGCGATTGCCGGTTTTGCGGTCGGCTACACCACCAAGAGCCCACTGCTCGGCTTCATGGCCGGCGCCATTTGCGGCATGCTGATGGCGACGCTGTTTTCGTGGCTGGCGCTGGTGCTGGCCACCAACCAGGTCGCCACCGGCCTGGCGCTGTCGATCTTCGGCACCGGCTTGTCGGCTTTCATCGGTCAGCGTTTTGTCGGCCTGGCGCTGCCGTCGCAAAGCGCCGGCATTCCCGGCCTGAACAACCTGCCCTTCGTCGGGCCGGCCTTCTTCAGCCAGCACTGGATGAGCTATGTGGCGCTGCTGCTGTGCGCGGCGATCGCCTGGTTCTTGTACCGCACGCGCGCCGGCCTGATCCTGCGCGCGATCGGCGAGTCGCCCGAGTCGGCCCATGCGCTGGGCTATTCGGTGCGCGGCATCCGCTTCATCGCACTGCTGTTCGGCGGCGCCTGCTGCGGCCTGGCGGGCGCCTATCTGTCGCTGGTCTACACGCCGATGTGGGTGGAAGGCCTGGTGTCCGGACGCGGCTGGATTGCGCTGGCGCTGACGGCGTTCGCCACCTGGCGTCCGGCGCGCGTCTTGCTCGGCTCCCTGCTGTTCGGCGGCGTGACGATTTTGCAGTTTTACCTGCAGGGCATCGGTGTGACGATTCCATCGCAGATTTTGTCGATGCTGCCGTATGTCGCCACCATCGTGGTGCTCGCCATGATCTCGCGCAACCCCGATTGGATACGCCTGAACATGCCGGCTTCGCTGGGCAAGCCGTTCCGTCCGGGGGCATCCTGATTTTTGCAGTTTGATTGAGGTAGTTGATTTTACTGTTTTGCTTTTATTTACCAACAACGCTTAAGCCTAGGGAGAAACAAATATGAAAATTTCGCGCAGAGCCTCGATTGCGATGCTCGCCACGCTGGCTGCCGTCACGTTGATCGGCTGCGGCAAAAAAGAAGAAGCGGCTCCCGCCGCCGCACCTGCGGCAGCTGCACCGGCGCCTGCTGCGGCCGCGCCGCTGAAGGTGGCGTTCGTCTATATCGGACCGGTCGGCGACGCCGGCTGGACCTTCGCCCACGACAACGGCCGCAAGGCGGTCGAAGCCAAGTTCGGCGACAAGGTCAAAACCACCTTCGTGGAAAACATCCCCGAATCGGCCGCCGACGCCGAACGCGTGATGCGCCAATTGGCAACCGACGGCAACAAGCTGATCTTCGGCACCACCTTCGGCTACATGGAAGCGATGTTGAAGGTCGCCAAGGAATTCCCGGACGTCAAGTTTGAACACGCCACCGGCTTCAAGACTGCCGACAACCTGGCGCAATACGATGTGCGCACCTATGAAGGCGCTTACCTGGCAGGCGTGGTCGCCGGCAAGATGAGCAAGTCCGGCAAACTGGGCGTGGTGGCTTCAGTGCCGATTCCGGAAGTGGTCCGCAACATCGACGCCTTCACCATGGGCGCACGCAGCGTCAATCCGAAGATCACCACCCGCGTGGTCTGGGTCAACAAGTGGTTCGATCCGGGCAAGGAACGTGAAGCGGCAACAACGCTGATCGGCCAGGGCGTCGACGTGCTGATGCAAAACACCGACTCCGCGGCCGTGGTCCAGACCGCGCAGGAAAAAGGCGTCTACGCATTCGGCTGGGACAGCGACATGACCAGCTTCGGCCCGAAGGCACATCTGGCGGCATCGATGATCAACTGGGGCGTGTACTACACAGCGCGCGTGCAAGCCGTGCTGGATGGTTCCTGGAAAACCGGCAGCACCTGGATCGGCCTGAAGGAAAACGGCATCGACCTGGGCGGCTTCAATCCTGATCTGCCGGCCGACGTCAAGGCGCTGGTGGAAGAACGCAAGAAGGGCATCGTCGACGGCTCCGCACCGATCTGGAAGGGTCCGATCAAGGACAACACCGGCAAGGAACAAGTCGCCAAAGATGCCGTGGCTGACGACGGTTTCCTGCACGGCGTGAAGTTCTACGTCGAAGGCGTGGAAGGCAAGGTACCGGGCTGATCGTCCGATATATCTCTTAATACGGCGAGTCTGATTCCAGACTCGCCGATGCCACAACTACCGGAGCATTCGTCTCCGGTAACTCGTCCTGCCCCCCTCACAGACTCTGCTCCGCTCTGTCGACCTCCTGCAAAAAAAGTTGGTCCGATGCGAGAAATCCCGGTTGGCGGCACCAGGAACTAACACCTTTCATCCCTTACCGGTGTTCACTTTCGACAGCTTCTCCGTTGGACTCTTTTTAACGTCTGCCGTGATCTGGTCCCGACTCGATTGATTGTTGCAGAGACATTGCAAATATATGCAAATCGTCATAATCGCAGATGCAGAAAACTTCAACCACAAGAAACGTTGCATTTATCGTAGGCATTCGATAGGCGACGTATTGTCCTTTCCTTAGCATAAGCCTCGGCATCTGACATCAATGACGTCTCCCTCCACAGTCTTGATGCCTCAATCGAGAAAACTATGCGAAGTTATTTTCTGATCGACGGCATGATGATCTACGACGTCATGCGCGCACAAAAACTGATGCACGCCCTGACGCCCGCTGGTGCGCGCCGCTCATCGAAGGCAAAGCCCATCGACTGGTCGGCCCCATGCTGATCGACTCCGCATTGGCTAAAGCCGCAGGTGAAGCTGTCAGCGTCACCGTCGGCAAACTCATCATCGCCTTCCCTGCCCGCCTGCATCTGTCCATCATCCATAGCGAAGTCGACCTGCCGACGCTGACAACGCATCTGCGTCGTTTTGCCGCCTTCTACGACGACGATGCTCAACTGCTCGCCCTGCGTCTGGCGGATTGCCGCAGGCTGATCGATCTTCCGCATCTCATGACAATGGAACAATGGGGTGACCTCACCAGCCTGATGGCGCAATGGTATTTCCACGATCGCCAAGAACAGGAATTGGCGCTGAGTCTGCCGCCCGATCGCGAAAAATATCGATCCGACCGGCCTTTCAGGTTAAGCCCGTCCCAACTACAGGCGCTGTCGTACATCTCCGAACCGGACAGCTTGCTCAACGATCTCGGCTACACGCCTCACACCATGGGCGCCGATATGGCCGCCTATTGGAAGCTGGCAAGCCAGTGCGTGTCGATCTGGCGCCAAAGCGGTTCGGATCAACGCGATGTATTGGTGGCGTTTGGAGAAAAAGTACTGGCCACGAAAGGACAGGCTTTGCGCGGGCATGATTGGCCATCGCTATTGGCGCACGCCGAGTTGCAGAAGATTGCGGATATCCCTGTTTGATATCTGAGCGACTTCGAGAAAGCAGCCTACTCAGCGCGCAGCCCCTACATTACAACTGACCAGGAATCCCCATGTACAAACAAATCATCCATTGGCTTTCAGCCCTCATGCTGCTCATGACGCTCGCTGCTTGCGCGCAAGGATTCGGCGGCAAACCGACAGAACCTGAAATGGCGGCTACTACGCTGACCGGCGTGGGGCATTTGGGCCGTATGACCGGTATCCCACAATATTTTGTTGATGGCCACTGGGGTGGCAATGTCCCCGGCGGGGGCGGTGGCGGCGGTTCTGTCTGCTGTGTCCAATTGCCAGCCAAGATACCTAGCGTTCCTTATATGGTGACGGTGCAATGGAGAACCTGCGACGTCAGCCATATCAAGTTCGTTGACGGCAAACGCGTCAATCCAAAAGATCGCTGTATTCCATCGGAACACGAGGCTACCGTGCCGGTGCATTACGCAGATAGTGAATTAGGCAACACAGCCGTACATTTTTTGCCTGGTAACAAGATCGAGGTTTGGTCTTCGACCAGATTCTCCCCCAACGCGTCCAACTACC
>Ga0209913_1000067_pt1 | contig 133131 bp, 120 predicted proteins | sample PersoiDNA2013203_FD_185805 | JGI IMG/M metagenome (GOLD analysis project Ga0209913, IMG submission 185805) | Permafrost soil microbial communities from the Arctic, to analyse light accelerated degradation of dissolved organic matter (DOM) -... | ecosystem: Environmental > Terrestrial > Soil >...
CAGCGTCCCCAGCCGCTCTTGCCAATGGGCATGGCGCTGTCGGTATTGGGTCTCCAGAAAGCGGAGTCGCTGCACCAGATCGGGCGCACGAGAGGCGTCTGTTGTGCGGTCCAGTTGCAGGCACAGCAAATACGATTCAACAATATAAAGCGGTGGCGGCAACAGGTCGGAAACCAAGTCTTTTGATTCTCCGATGCGGTGAAATACTTCGCCTCCCACCTTGATTTCGTGAAGTGTTTTGAACGACCAGAGTCCAAAAATGGAAAAACTGATCGTGAACACAGCAATCAGCAGGTACAGACGTCGAGACAAATTCAAAGACCGAAGCATGAAGAGAGTCCGTTTTTCTTGGGGGGGGGAGGTCTTGAACGCCGAGCTCGAAGCGGGCAGCCGCCAACAAAGCCCTTGATCCTTTATTCATTCGAATCGTTTGTCAATCCATGGAACAGCCACCCGGCGCGGGTAGGTTCTGATCATTCTTTTTATATTTTCGGCGGATTTGATATTTGAAGTGATGAACTGTCAAATTGTGCCGGATTGAATGTCTGCGATCAACATTTCCACGTCTTGAAGGCGTTCGAATATCGTTTTAAATGAGCCAATTAATGAATTTCAGGGCCCCAAAGGGATTTTTGATCGTTTGAAGAACAAATATGGGATTAATGAATCCGAACCGGCCCAATATTTCAAACCGCCCAGGGTTGGAGGACCGCGCCAGCCCATGGATCGGGAGCCGCAGGAGGGGGCTGGGTGACGGCCCCATCGCTGGGTTGGGGGCTTTGGCGGTGGTGGCTTCCCCGGTGTGGCCGCGATGACTTGGCCACGATGGCGTGGCCCGGCCGACTCAGTGTGCCACGCCCAGGCGTTGTTGCAGCAGGGTGCTGGTGGTGGTGTACTGCAGGCGTACCGGTTGTTCCGGGTGCACCAGGGCCACGGCCGCGAAGGCGGCCAGGGTGGCTTCGTGGAAGCCACACAGGATCAGTTTGCGCTTGCCAGGGTAGTGGTTGATGTCACCCACGGCAAACAAGCCGGTCTCGGCCGTGCTGAAGGTGGCCGGGTCGACGGGCAGCAGCTTGCGCTCCATCGCCAGGCCCCATTGGGCCAGTGGGCCCAGGCGGGGGGACAGGCCCAGGTAGGCCTGCAGGCTGTCCAGGGGCAGGGTGTGCTCGGTGTCGTCGTCGGTGGCGATCTGCAGCCCCGTCAGACGCTCGCCTTGGGGCGTGGCATGGGTCTGGACGCCGATGGGTTGGCCCAGTTGCACGCGCAGCAGGCCGGCCTGGCGCAGTTGCTGCAACTCTTGCAGCAAGGCTGGCTCGGCTTCGAAGGCGTCTTTGCGATGGAGCAGGGTCACCTGACGCGGTGCCGGGCCGCCGGCCTGGGCTGCGCTGGCCAGCGTGACCGCTGCCAGCACTGCTGATGCGTCGCCCCCCGTCACCACCACCTTTTGTCCTGCCAGGGCGGCGGCATCGGGTGTCTGGTTGTAGTGCACCTGGGTGCCTTCAAAGGCCGCCAGGCCGTCGACCCGCAGCGTGCGAGGCACAAAGGCACCCACGCCGGCGGCAATGAAGACGGTTCGGGCCAGAAAGCGTCGGCCTGCCGTGGTCTCGGCCAGCCAGCGACCGTCCGCCTGCCGATGCAGCTGGCTGACTTCCTGGCTGAAATGGAACACCGGCGCAAACGGACGCACCTGGGCCAGCAGTTGGGCGGCCAGTTCACGCCCGGTGCAGCGCGGGATGCCCGGGATGTCGTAGATCGGCTTGTCGGGGTACAGCGCCACGCACTGGCCCCCGGCCTCGTGCAGAGTGTCCACGACATGGGCGCGCAAGCCCTGCAGGCCCAGCTGAAAGGCCTGAAACAGCCCCACAGGGCCTGCGCCGATCACCAGGGCATCGGTTTCGACGGGGGGGGCCAGGCTCATGGGGTGCGGCAGGTCGGAGGGGCAAGGGCCCCGCCGGATCAGCGGATCAGTTCAGCCAGCTTGCCGGGCTTGTTGTTCCAGGCGTCGGCGTCGGGCAGGGCCGGCTTGCGCTTGGTGATGCTCTTCCAGCCATCAGCCAGGGCCAATTCGGCATTGAGCTTGATGAAGGCGAGTTGGTCCGAAGGGGTGTCTTCTTCGGCAAAGATGGCGTTGGCCGGGCACTCCGGGATGCAGACGGCGCAGTCGATGCATTCGTCCGGGTCGATGACGAGCATGTTCGGGCCTTCGCGGAAGCAGTCCACGGGGCACACATCCACGCAATCGGTGAATTTGCACTTGATGCAGTTTTCGGTAACGACGTGAGTCATGAGGGGCTCTGTTCGGTGGTGGGCATCCCGGATGCTGGCGCCAATTGGCTCAGCACTCGGAAAAACCCTGGATTTTAGGGATTTTCGCAAGCCCTGCCGGCATGTGGGGCCCACATGCCGGTTTCAGAGGCTGTTTTTTGCGTCGGATCAGGCGTTGACCAGCACGGCCGCAGCGGTTTTGTTGCTGGCAGTGTCCACCAGGATCAGGGAACCCAGGGCCCGTGCCTGGGCGAAGGGCAGGGTGGCCACGGCCTCCTGCAGCGCCAGTTCGATGTGCCCGATGCTGTTGGGGGGCAGTTCGGTGGCGTCTTCCTCGGCCAGGGTGTTGATGTCGAGCTTGTGCACGATGCGGCTCACCTTGGCCTTGACCCAGCGGTGGCCATGCAGCGCCCAGTAGACGCGGCCCGGCACCAGCGGTTCGTCATCCAGCCACGACACGGTGGCCTTCAGGCTGCGCTGGGCTTCGATCTGACCCGGGGCCAGCAGCCAGTCGCCACGTGACACATCGACCTCGCGGTCCAGCACGATGCCGGCGCTGTGGCCGGCCTCGATGTCGCTCGGACGGCGGGCGTGGTCCAGCACCTGGGCCACGGTGGCGCTCTGCCCGCTGGGCAGCACGGTGATGGCCTGGCCGGGCTTCACGCTGCCTGCGGCGACACGGCCCCAGAACACGCGGCGGCCCTGGCTGGTGTCGGACGACGACGAGAACTTCTCCACCCATTGCACCGGGAAGGCAAAGGGCTGCTCGACATCGGCATGGGTGACGGGCAGTTGCTCCAGCAACTGCAGCAGGCTTTGGCCCTGGTAGCCGCACCAGCCGGGCTGGGCGTCCACCACGTTCCAGCCCTTGAGGGCCGAGACCGGGATGGTGGCGCGAACGGCAATGCCGGCGGCCGTGGCAAATTTGTTCAGGGCGGCGCTGATGTGCTGGTAGGCCAGCGTCGGGTCTTCCACCGCATCGAGCTTGTTGACCGCAAACACCAGCGAGGTGACCCGCAGCAGGTTCACCAGCAGCGAATGGCGGCGCGTCTGCACCAGCAATTCGAGATCGGGGTTCTTCCAGTCCAGCTTGGTGGCGTCGACCAGCACCACGGCGGCATCGGCACTGCTGGCCGCGGTCACCATGTTGCGGGTGTATTGCTCGTGGCCGGGCGCGTCACCGATGATGAACTTGCGGCTTTCGGTGGCGAAGTAGCGGTAGGCCACGTCGATGGTGATGCCTTGCTCGCGCTCGGCCGACAGGCCGTCGGTCAGCAGGGCCAGGTCGGTCTCGCCCTGGCGCTGCACGCCGGCCAGGTGGTCCTGCAGCACGGCCTTGCTGTCGACCAGCAGGCGCCCGATCAAGGTGCTCTTGCCGTCATCGACCGAGCCGCAGGTGATGAAGCGCAGGGCTGCACGCAGTTCGGTGCTTGGGGCGGCCGGCACGGTGGCGGGAGAGGTGTTCAATTCAGTCGTGCTCATCAGAAGTAACCGTCCTTCTTGCGTTTTTCCATCGAGGCGTCAGAGGTCTTGTCGTCCATGCGGGTGGCGCCGCGTTCGCTCACGTCAGCGGCCAGGGTTTCGATCACGATGTCGGCCGGGGTGGCCGCCGTGCTCTCCACCGGGCAGGTGCAGGTGATGTCGCCCACGGTGCGGAAGCGCACGTCGCGCAGCTGCACTTCTTCGCCGTCCTTGGCGGGGGTCAGCTCGGTCACCGGCACCAGCAGGCCGCGGCGGTCGACCACCGGGCGTTGGTGGGTGTAGTACAGCGAGGGCAGGGCAATCTGCTCGCGGTCGATGTACTGCCAAACGTCCAGCTCGGTCCAGTTGCTGATCGGGAACACCCGGAAGTGCTCGCCCGGGGCGAGTCGGGTGTTGAACAGGGTCCACAGCTCAGGGCGTTGGGCCTTGGGCTGCCATTGGCCGAAGCTGTCGCGGTGCGAGAAGATGCGCTCCTTGGCGCGGGCCTTCTCTTCGTCACGGCGGGCGCCGCCGATCAGCGCGTCGAAGCGGAACTCTTCAATGGCTTCGAGCAGCGTGACCGACTGGTGCACGTTGCGCGACTCGCCCGGGTGGGCCAGGCGCACGGTGCCGCGCTTCATCGAGTCTTCCACGTTGCGCACGATCAGCTCGGCGCCCAGTTCCTTGGCCCGGAAGTCACGGAAATCCGTCACTTCGGGGAAGTTGTGGCCGGTGTCGATCATCAGCAGCGGGTAGGGGATGCGGCCGACGCCAAAGGCTTTCTCGGCGCATTTGAGCATCACCAGCGAATCCTTGCCGCCCGAGAACAGCAGGGCTGGGCGTTCGAAGGCAGCGGCCACCTCGCGCAGGATGAAGATGGTTTCTTCTTCCAGCGCGTTGAGGTGGGTGTTGCTGAGGTGGCTGAGGTTCTGGGTGCCGTTGACGGTCATGTTCTGAGGCTCAAGCAATAGGGGATCGGTTCGGGTGTTCATCAGGCAGCGCGGATGGGGATGATGCTGGAGGCCGGCGCATCGTCGGATTGCGTCTTGACATGCAAGCCGCATTCCTTGGCCGACTCGTTTTCCCACCACCAGCGGCCCGAGCGGAAGTCCTCGCCCAGGGTGACGGCGCGGGTGCAGGGGGCGCAGCCGATGCTCGGAAAGAACTGGTCGTGCAGCGGGTTGTAGGGCACGGCGTTCAGCTCGATGAAGCGCCACACATCCCCCAGCGTCCAGTTGGCCAGCGGGTTGACCTTGGCGCGCTCGCCGCTGGTGTCGATGTCGGGCACCTCGGCGCGGGCGTTCGACTGCTCGCGACGCAGGCCTGCGATCCAGGCCTTCTTGCCGTCCAGGGCCTGTGCCAGCGGCACCATCTTGCGGATGTCGCAGCAGGCCTTGCGCAGCTCGATGCTTTTGTACATCGCGTCTTCGCCGTTGGCGGCCACAAAGGCCTCCGCCGTGGCGCTGTCAGGTCGGTAGACGTCGACAGTGTTGCCGTAGCGCGCCTCGATCTGGCCGATGAGGGCCAGGGTTTCGGCATGCAGCTTGCCGGTGTCCAGCACGAAGACGCTCACGCCTTCGGCCTTCAGCACGCCGGCCTGGTGCAGCAGCTCGGTGATCACCATGTCTTCCACCCCCAGGCTGGAGGCCTGGGTGATGGGGGTGTATTCGGCCACGGCGCGCTGCAGCAGCGCGATGCTGGCCTGCACCTTGGCTTCGAAGTCTTTCGAGGCGGTGTGGGCGTAGAGGGAAATGGCACTCATGGTCGCGGGGGGCTTTGGTGTAAGGAGTGTGAATGCCGGGGAGGCTCAGGCGGCCTGGCGGGCGAACAGCGGGCGGGTGTTCACCGCGTCGGCCTGGTAGAAGCCCGAGAAGCGGTCGAACTGGCGCTGGGCGTCGGCGATGTCCACGCCGGCGCGCAGCACGGCCACGTCAAAGCCGCTGCGGCTCATCTGCACCAGCTGGTCGATCAGCACATCGCCGGTGGCGCGGATCTCGCCCGCAAAACCCAGGCGGCGGCGCAGCAGGTAGGCCTGGCTGTAGGCGCGGCCATCGGTGAACTTCGGAAAGTTCAGGTCGACGCGGCTCACGCCGTCCAGCGACACGGTCTGCGGGTCGACGGTGTTGTCCAGCACCAGCACGCCGGCTTGGCCTTCAGGGCTGGTGTGGTCTTTGGCTTCGATGATCTTCATGGTCTGAATCGGTGATGTGGGGGCTCAGGCGGCCACGGGGGCGTGGGCCGGTACGGCGCGGGCGGCGTTGGCGGCGGTCTTGAACGGGTCATGGCCCACGCGGCGCAGCGTGGCGATGAAGGTTTCGCCATTGGCGCGCAGGTCGCGGTAGGTGTTGAGCACGGCCTCGATCACGTCGGGCACTTCGGCGGCCGAGAACGAGGGGCCCACCACCTTGCCAGGCACGGCTGCGCCGCTCAGGTCGGAGCCATCCGAGCCGCCCAGGGTCACCTGGTACCACTCCTTGCCGTCCTTGTCGACGCCCAGGATGCCGATGTGGCCGGTGTGGTGGTGGCCACAGGAGTTGATGCAGCCGCTGATGTGCAGGTCGATCTCGCCCAGGTCGTCCAGTTCGTCCAGGTCCTGGTAGCGCTCGGTGATGGCTTCGGCCACCGGGATCGATCGGGCATTGGCCAGGGCGCAGAAGTCACCGCCCGGGCAGGCGATCATGTCGGTCAGCAGGTGCACATTGGGGCTGGCAAAGCCGGCCGCGCGTGCGGCGGTGTACAGCGCATGCAGTTCGCTGGCCGAAACCCAGGGCAGCAACACGTTCTGGTCGTGCGTGACGCGGGCCTCGCCGGCGCTGAAACGGTCCACCAGACCCGCCAGGGTGTCGAGCTGGTCGGCATCGGCGTCGCCGGGGGCCTGGCCACGGCGCTTGAACGACAGGGTCACGGCACGCAGCGCCGGGTTCTTGTGCGGGGCCACGTTGCGCGCCAGCCAGCGGGCAAACAGGGGGTCGGCATCGGCGGCATGGCGCAGCTGGCTGTCCACGGCTTCGGCGCTCACCACCGGGCGGTCGGCCAGGCTGGGGGGCACGAACGAGGCGGCCACGCGGTCGTACTCGGCCTGCGGAATGGTGTGGGCGCCGCCGTCGTGTTCGACGATCTGCTTGAACTCGGCTTCCACGTCATCGAAATAGCGCTGGCCCTCGGCCTTCACCAGGATCTTGATGCGTGCCTTGTACATGTTGTCGCGCCGGCCGTAGCGGTTGTAGACCCGCACCACGGCTTCGAGGTAGTTCATGATCTGGTTCCAGGGCAGGAACTCGCGGATCACGGTGCCCGGGATCGGGGTGCGGCCCATGCCGCCGCCCACCAGCACGCGGAAACCGATCTCGCCGGATTCATTCTTGATCACATGCAGGCCCACGTCGTGCCAGGCCGTGGCGGCGCGGTCTTCGCTGGCGCCGATGATGGCGATCTTGAACTTGCGCGGCAGGAAGGCGAACTCGGGGTGCAGGGTGCTCCACTGGCGCAGGATCTCGGCGAAGGCGCGCGGGTCGGCCACTTCGTCCACCGCGATGCCGGCGCGCTCGTCGCTGGTGATGTTGCGGATGCAGTTGCCGCTGGTCTGGATGCCGTGCATGTTCACGCTGGCCAGCAGGTCCATCACGTCGGCCGATTTGGTCAGCGGGATCCAGTTGAACTGGACGTTCTGGCGCGTGGTGAAGTGGGCGTAATGGGTGGGCAGCTTGGCCGAACCCAGGGCACCCTGGATCTTCAGGGCCTCGGCGTACACGCCGGCTTCGGGTTCGTCGTACTCGCGGGCGATGGTGGCCAGCACGCGCAGCTGGGCGCTGGAGAGTTCGCCATAGGGCACGGCCACGCGCAGCATGGGGGCGTAGCGCTGGACATACCAGCCGTTTTGCAGGCGCAAGGGGCGGAACTCGTCGTCGGCCAGCTTGCCGGCCTGCCAGCGTTCGAGCTGGTCACGGTGCTGGGCAGCGCGCAGCTTGACGAACTGCTTGTCGAAGTCGGTGTATTGGTACATCGTGGGTTAACTTCTTGGTTTTCAGAGGGCAATCAGTTTGCTGCCGGCATAGGCCAGCAGCAGCGAGAGAACGGAGCGGATGAAACGCTCGGGCAATTTGTGGTTCAGGTGCGAGCCGATCCAGATGCCGGGGATGGACCCCGCCAGCAGCTTGGCCAGCAGCATCCAGTCGACCGTGCCCAGGCCTGCATGGCCGAGGCCTGCCACCAGGGTCAACGGCACCGCGTGAGCGATGTCGGCGGCCACGATGCGCTGCAGCGGCAGGGCCGGGTAGACCAACATCAGCACCAGCACACCGATGGCGCCGGCGCCAACGGACGTCAATGTTACCAAGCAGCCGATCACCGCGCCGAACAGCACCGGCAAGGCCGGGTGCAGCGGGCGGGCCGGGTCTTTCAATTGGGGGCCCGAGGCATGGCTGCCCTGGGCCTTGCCGAACAAGGCCTTGTACAGGGTGGCCACCGCAGTCAGCAGCAGGGCGGCGCCCAGCGTGCTGGTCATGGCGTGCTGCACGGCCGGGCTGGTGGCGCCGAAATGGTCGAGCAGAAACAGGGTGGCCAGCGACGCCGGTACGCTGCCATAGGCCATGTGCAGCACCACCGGCCAGTCGATGGTGCGGCTGCGCGCCAGCTTGACCGAGCCGCTGAACTTGGTGCCCGCCGCAAACAGCAGGTCGGTGCCGATGGCCAGGTGTGGCTTCATGCCAAAGAAGAAGATCAGGATCGGGGTCATCAGCGAGCCGCCGCCCACCCCGGTCAGGCCCACGACCAGACCCACCACCAACCCCGCCACGATGAAAGCCAATTCTTGCATGGGGCGGTATTGTGGTGAGCGCCCTTATAGAGACAAACGATTTTTTAGTTCACGCTTTATGCGGATAAGCTTATGCGCCTTGTTTCATGCGGCTTGGCGGGCGATTTGGGGCGCGATCCGGATAAGGAGGCGCGCCCTTTACTCGTCGTGCGCAGGGGGCTGCCGCCCAGGGGCCGGGCGACTGGCGAGCAGCGCCCGGGCCTGCGCCAGGGGCACGGGCAGGGGGTCGCCCACCACCTCGGAGGCCAGCAACTCGCCGCACAGCAGACCCCAGGTCAGCCCGCGCGTGCCCAAAGCCGTGCACACCCACAGGCCCGGCCGCCGGGCAGGGTCGACCGGCCCGACCAGGGGCAGCCGATCGGGTGAGGTGCAGCGGATGCCGGCCCAGGCCTGCAGTCGTTCCGTGCTGGGCCCCAGGCTGGCGGCGGTGGCCGGCAGCAAGGTGGCCAGCTTGTTCAGGTTGGTCAAGTGGTCTTCGGGCTTGCACGGGGTGGTCTCGCCCGCGGGCTGGGGCGGGTGCCCGCGGTCAAAGGTCGAGCCGGTGTGCCAGCTTGGGCCCGCATGGCCCGGCAGGTGCGGGATCAGGCTGCCCTGACCGTTCACCGGCCAGGGTGGCAGCCGGTCGCTGGTTTGCTGCTGCGCGCTGCTCAGTTGGCCGCGCAGCGCTTGCAGCGGCACGGCGGGTTCGGCCAAGGCCCGGCTGCCCGGGCCGGCGGCCACCACCATCAAGGGGGCACTGGCGAGGGGCTGGCCCGCTTCATCCAGCGCCAGCCAGAGGCCCGTGGGGCCATCTTGCGGCTGCAGGCGGTCCACGCGGCTGCGGCCCAGCCAGGTGATGCTGCCTGCCACCGGGGCGGCCAGCAGGGCCTGCACCAGGCGCGCAGGGCGCACCCAGCCTGAATGGCGATGCCAGGTGGCCGGAGCGTCGGGGCTCAGGCCGGCGGCCTGCTTCAGTTCGGCGCGGGCTTCCTCGCTGCCGGTGGCTTCGCCGCACGCTTGCGGGCGAGGGCCGGCCTTGCCGTGCACGCGGTGCTCCAGCACGCCGCTGGGGGCCCAGTCCTGCTGCTCGGCCAACAAGGCCAGGGCGGTTTGGCGGGTGATGCGCAGGCCGGTGCGGGTCAGGCGCGAGATGCGGTTGTCATCGGGCGACACATGCGGCGAGAACAGGCCCACCGGCAGGCCCGAGGCCCCGCCGGCCGGCTCGGCGCAGGCGTCCAGCACCGTCACCTGCCAGCCACGCCTTGCCAGCGCGTAGGCCGTGCCCAGTCCCGACAGCCCGCCGCCAATGACCACGGCATCGCGGGCTGCGTCCTGGGGCCAGGCCGCCACCAGGGGGGGCGCACGGCGTGGCTCCCAGGCGGGCTGGTACAGCGCTTGTAAAGATGAGGTGTCGGCCTGCAGGGCAAAGCCCAGTCGGCTGAGGCCTTCGCGCAGTGCCGGTGTGTCGGTGTCTGCCGCCAGCCTGCTGCCGCGTCGGCACAGGCGGGCCAGGGCCTTGAGCAGGCTTTCGTCCCAGGCGAGGGGGTGGGAGGGGGTGGGGCCGCACAACCAGACGCTGTCGGCTTCCAGTTGCAATTCACGCAGCGTGTCGGTCAACTCGCCCACACACAGGGTCAGTTCAACCCGGCCCTCTTCAAAGCTCAGGCGGTGAAAACCGGGCGCCAGGCCCCACCACTGGGCACACAGTTGCTGCGCTTGCACGCTGCCGTCCCCGGTGCTGGCCAAGTGCTGCTGCAGGGCTGCGAGGGCGATGGGCTGGGGCTCGACGGCCACCACCAGCAGGCGAGCGGGGCGCTCTGGGTCCTGTCGCCAGGCCTGCCAGCGCGCCAGAAAGGCCTCGCCCAGGCCGAAGCCCGTCTGCAGCACGACCCAGCGGGCCTGGCCGCGCCAGGCGATGGCCTCGTCGGCAGGAAGGTGGAAGCGGCCGGAAATGGCGCAGGTCCTCAGGCCGAAGGGGGCACGTAGCCTTGGGCCACGTCGGCGCCGCCACCGAAGAAATGGTTTTCCATCTGGCGCGCCAGGTATTGGCGGGCGCGGGCGTCGGCCAGGTTCAGGCGGTTTTCATTCACCAGCATGGTCTGCTGCTTGAGCCAGGCGGCCCAGGCTTCCTTGCTCACGTTTTCCCACAGGCGCTTGCCCAGTTCGCCAGGGTAGGGCGGGAAGTCGAGGCCTTCGGCTTCCTTGCCGAGCTTGATGCAGTTGACCATGCGTGCCATGTGGGGATCCTTGTTGCGGTGTTCTGTTCAGGTGGAGGGTGGAGGCGCGGTGCCAGAGGCCACCCCGCATTCGGCGCCGATTATCCCATCGGATGCCTGCCCCCTCAGGCCGGGGGTGTTCTGCGTGAGCGTGGGCTTTGCGCTGCGTCAGGCAACGGAAATCAGATAAATAAATGATTTCTTATGCGTTTGAGTTTGAAGCGGGTGTTTCCAGAATCGAGCCCAACTTCAACCCCCGCTGCAAAGAACCCCATGTCTGTTTTACTGATTGCCGGCAGCCCGTCGGCCCGTTCCCGATCCCAGGCCCTGCTCGACAGCGTGGGCCATCGCCTGCAGCGCCGCGGTGCCCAGGTGGGCAGTGTGCTGGTGCGCGACCTGACGCCGCGCGCGCTGCTGCTGGCCGATGTGTCCGAGTCCAGCATCGCCGCCGCCGCCGAGCAGGTGGCCCAGGCGTCGGCCATCGTGGTGGCCACGCCGGTCTACAAGGCCGCGTACAGCGGGCTGTTGAAGGTGTTTCTTGATCTGCTGCCGCAGACCGCCCTCAAAGGCAAGACCGTGCTGCCCCTGGCCACCGGTGGCAGCCCGCACCACATGCTGGCGCTGGACTACACGCTGCGCCCGGTGCTGCAGTCGCTGGCTGCGCGCCACATCCTGCCCGGCGTGTACGCCACCGACGCCCAGATCACGGTCACACCTGAAGGGGCCTACCAGGTCAACCCCGAGATCTCGGACCGCCTCGATGACGCCGTGGGCCTGCTGCTGGCCGAAGCCTATGAGCGCAACCCTGCCAACGCCGATTTCGAGGCCATTCCCTTTGCCCAGGTGCGATGCAGCGTTTGAGGCACAGGGCGTCGCCGGCCGCTGCGCCTTGACGCTTTTCTGACCCGCACCGGCTGCCCCAGGCGCCGGTCTCGACCGAATCCAAGCATTGAAAGAAAAAAATGAGTTCTTCCTTCTCTCCCTTCTCCGCCAACCGCCGTCAGGCCCTCGCTGCCGCTCTGGCCCTGGCCGGCTCGGCGGCCTCGTTGCCCTCCTGGGCGCAAAAGACCGACAAGGTGTTTCGCATCGGCCACCAGAAGGGCTGGCTGTCGCTGCTCAAGGCGCGCGGCACGCTGGAAAAGCGCCTGGCCCCGTTGGGCATCAGCGTGAGCTGGACCGAGTTCAACGCCGGCCCGGTGCAGCTCGAAGCCTTGAACGTGGGCTCGATCGACTTCGGTGACGTAGGCGAAGCCCCGCCGATCTTTGCCCAGGCCGCCGGCGCGCCGCTGGTCTATGCCGGCGCCACCGTGCCCCGCCCAGGCGTCGAGGCGGTGGTGGTGCCCAAGGATTCTCCGATCCGCAGTGTGGCCGATCTCAAGGGCAAGCGTGTGGCCTACAACAAGGGCTCGAATGTGCAGTACTTCCTGGTCAAGCTGCTGGAGAAGCACGGCCTGAAGTACAGCGACGTGCAGTCGGTGTTCCTGGCGCCGCCGGATGCCCGCGCTGCGTTCGAGAAGGGCGCCGTCGACGCCTGGGTGATCTGGGACCCCTTCCTGGCCGCGGCCCAGAAGACGCTGGACGCCCGCCTGCTGGCCGACGCCAAGGGTGTGGTGAACAACCGGGCCTACTACTTCACCTCGCGTGACTTCGCCACCCGCCACACCGATGTGCTGCGCATTGCGATCGAAGAGATCAACACCATCGAGCAGTGGATCTCCAAGAACAAGCCCGCCGCTGCGGTGGAGCTGTCGGCCGTGCTGGGCCTGGACAAGAGCATCACCGAACTGTTCCTGAACCGGGTGGCCTACGGCGCTGCGCCCGTCACCCGCGACATCCTCGCCGAGCAGCAGTCGATTGCCGACACCTTCTTCGACCTCAAGCTGATCCCGCGCAAGCTCAACCTGCTGCATGCCGCACCGGTGGATCTGTGAGGCCACGGCAAACCATTCCTTGATCCGAAAGGCGTTTCCATGAGCGCAGAGCTGTCCGATACCACTTCCCGTGCCTGGCGTGTGTTGTGTGTCACTGCGGCCGACTGGGGCCTGCCCCCGCCGGTGCAGGAGGGCGGCCGCCTGCTGCGCCGGCGCGCCTTCCAGCCGGCTCCGCCTTTGCTGTCACGCCGCCGCCGGCGCGCCCATGAGCGCGCGCCCAGCCCGGCCCTTTGGGCCGCCACGGGCGTGGCCTCTCATTGGCCCTTGCCCGGTCTGGCCTGGTAGGCGCCGCAGAGCGCCTCTTCACTCACCCCCTGGAGTTCCCCCATGAAGATTTTCTGGTTCATTCCCACCCACGGCGACACGCGCTACCTGGGCACGCAAAAAGGCGCCCGCGAGGTCAGCCTCGACTACATCCAGCAAGTGGGCCGTGCGGCCGACAGCCTCGGTTACGAAGGGGTGCTGATCCCCACCGGCCGGTCCTGCGAAGACCCCTGGGTGATCGCCTCCAGCCTGATCCCGGTGACGCGCCGCCTGAAGTTCCTGGTGGCCGTGCGCCCGGGCCTGCACCAGCCGGCCCTGGCCGCGCGCATGGCCGCCACCTTTGACCGGCTTTCGGGTGGCCGCTTGCTCATCAACCTGGTCACGGGTGGCGACCAGGTCGAGCTGGAAGGGGATGGGGTGTACCTGAACCATGCCGAGCGCTATGAACAGTCGGCCGAGTTCATCCACATCTGGCGCGAGATCCTGACCCGCAGCCATGGCGACCAGACCTTGGACTACACGGGCAAACACCTGCGGGTGAATGGAGCGCGCCTGCTGTACCCGCCCCTGCAAAAGCCTTACCCGCCGATTTACTTTGGCGGTTCGTCCGAGGCCGGCCACGAGCTGGCCGCCTCGCAGACCGACACCTACCTGACCTGGGGTGAGCCCCCGGCCGAGGTGGCCAAGAAGGTGGCCGACGTGCGGGCCCGCGCCGCCCGCCATGGCCGCGAAGTGAAGTTCGGCATCCGCCTGCATGTGATCGTGCGTGAAACCGAGGCCGAGGCCTGGGCTGCGGCCGACTCGCTCATCAGCCACGTGGACGATGCCACCGTGGCCCGGGCGCAGGCGGTGTTCGCGCGCATGGATTCGGCCGGCCAGCGCCGCATGGCCGAGCTGCACAAGAACCCGGCCACGGCCGAAGGCCGCAGCCGCGCCGCGCTTGAAATAAGCCCCAACCTGTGGGCGGGTGTGGGCCTGGTGCGTGGTGGCGCCGGCACGGCCCTGGTGGGCAGCCCCCAGCAGGTGGCCGATCGCATCCAGGAGTACGCCGACCTGGGCCTGGAGAACTTTATTTTGTCCGGCTACCCGCACCTCGAAGAGGCCTACCGCTTTGCCGAACTGGTGTTCCCGCTGCTGCCCCAGCGCCTGCGCGACGCGCTGGCCACCCCCCTGGCCGGCGGGCCGCGTGGCGAGGTGGTGGGCAATCTGTATGTGCCGCAGGCCTCGGCCAGCTGAGCCGGTGACTGAACTGAGGTGACTGACATGACTTCCCCTGCACGTGAACTGAACACTGCGGCCTTGCCCGAGGCCTTCGATGCGCCGGGCCTGGGCTTTCTGAACGCCGGCCAGACCGGTGTCCCGGCCCTGGCCGCGCTGCTGCGCCTGAGCCGCCAATTGGGCCAGCGCCTGCTGCCGTGGCTGGTGCCGGTGGCCCTGATCGTGGGCTGGCAGATCGCCTCGGCCCAGGGCTGGATCTCTACCCGGGTGCTGCCGGCCCCGCTCGATGTGCTGAAGGCGGCCTGGACGCTGACCGCCTCGGGCGAGCTGTGGACCCACGTCAAGGTCAGTGCGGGCCGCGCCTTGCTGGGCCTGGCCATCGGCGGCGGGTTGGGCCTGCTGCTGGGCCTGCTGACCGGCTCGGTGCGCTGGGCCGAGACGCTGCTCGACTCCACGCTGCAGATGGTGCGCAACATCCCGGCCCTGGCGCTGATCCCCCTGGTGATCCTGTGGTTCGGCATCGATGAGACGGCCAAGCTGTTCCTGATCGCGGTGTCGGTGTTCTTCCCGATCTACCTGAACACCTTCCATGGCATCCGCAATGTGGACCCGGGTCTGATCGAGATGGGCCGCACCTACGGCCTGGGCCGCTGGGCCCTGTACCGGCAGATCGTGCTGCCCGGGGCCATGTCCTCGATCCTGGTGGGGCTGCGCTTTTCGCTGGGCCTGATGTGGGTGATCCTGATCGTGGCCGAGACGATTTCGGCCCAGGCCGGCATCGGCTACCTGACGATGAACGCGCGCGAGTTCCTGCAGACCGACATCGTGCTGGTGGGCATTCTGCTGTACGCCCTGCTGGGCAAGCTGGCCGACCTGTTCGCCAAGGGGCTGGAGCGCTACTGGCTGCGCTGGCACCCGGGTTACCAGAAGAGCGCCTGATCGCGGCGCCTTGATTGATTGATCGAACGATTCACCCCCCCAGGATGGCTGACATGAGCACCCCCACTTCCCACACCTCTTCCGGCGGCGTGCGCCTCAAGCTGCGCGGCCTGACCAAGCGCTATGGCGAGCGCGAAGTCCTTCGCCAGGCCGATCTGAACATCGAACCCGGCGAGTTTGTCGCCATCGTGGGCCGCAGCGGCTGCGGCAAGAGCACCTTGCTGCGCCTGGTGGCCGGCCTGGAGTCGGCCACCCGTGGCCAACTGGACATTGACGGCCGGGCCGTCAACGGCCTCAACCCCGACACCCGCATCATGTTCCAGGACTCGCGCCTGCTGCCCTGGAAGCGTGTGCTCGACAACGTGGCCCTGGGCCTGCCGTCAGAGCAGCGTCCGCGCGCCGAGGCCGTGCTGGCCCAGGTCGGCCTGGCCGAGCGGGCCAACGAGTGGCCGGCGCGCCTCTCGGGTGGCCAGCGTCAGCGTGTGGCCCTCGCCCGGGCCCTGGTGCACCAGCCGCGCCTGCTGTTGCTGGACGAGCCGCTGGGTGCCCTGGACGCCCTGACGCGCATCGAGATGCATGAGCTGATCGAGGGCCTGTGGCGCCGCCATGGCTTCACAGCCCTGCTGGTCACCCATGATGTGCAAGAGGCCGTGGCCCTGGCCGATCGCGTGATCCTGATCGAAGACGGCGTGATCGCCCTGGACGAGCGCGTGCCCCTGGCCCGCCCCCGTTCGCGGGGCGACGCCGCCTTCGCCGCGCTGGAAAAACGCATCCTCGACCGCGTGCTGCAGCATGAGCCCGCCGAGCCCGAAGCGGCCGACACGCAATGGCCGGGTGTGCCGGCGCATGGGCTGCGTTGGGCGGTCTGAAGCCGAACCGCCTGGGGCAGGGGGCGGTGCACGTTCCCTTTTCAGTCCCTCAGATCGATTGCGTTATATAAACCCAGGTTTTGATGACGTAATTAAATAATATTTAGCGATCAGCGGGTTAACCCTTAAATTCGACGCCTTCCTCCGGCCTCCTGCCGGGGCGACAGACCGTTGAACAGGGTTTCATGATCGATTTAGAAGGTATCTACCAGACCTACCCCGGCCCACAAGGCCCGGTGGAGGCCTTGCGCGGCATCGACCTGCGCATCGCGGCCGGCGAGGTGTTCGGCATCATCGGGCGCAGCGGCGCGGGCAAAAGCTCGCTGGTGCGCACCATCAACCTGCTGAACCGCCCGGTGCGCGGCAGCGTCAAAGTGGCCGGGCGCGATCTGCTGGCGCTGAACGACGCCGAGCTGCGCGAGGCCCGGCGCGACATCGGCATGATCTTCCAGCATTTCAACCTGCTGTCGTCGCGCACGGTGTTCGACAACGTGGCCCTGCCGCTCGAACTGGCGGGTTGGGACGCCCGCCGCATCCGCGAGCGCGTATCACCCTTGCTGGAACTGGTGGGCCTGGCGGCCTTCAGCGAGCGCTTTCCGTCACAGCTCAGCGGTGGGCAAAAGCAGCGCGTGGGCATTGCACGGGCCCTGGCCAGTCAGCCCAAGGTGCTGCTGTCGGACGAGGCCACCTCGGCGCTCGACCCTGAAACCACCCGATCCATCCTGGGCCTGCTGCGCGACATCAACCGCGAGCTGGGCCTGACCATCGTGCTGATCACACACCAGATGCAGGTGATCAAGCAGGTGGCCGACCGGGTGGCCGTGATCGACGCGGGCCGCATCATCGAAAGCGGCCCGGTGCTGCAGGTGTTCAGCCAGCCCCAGCAGGCGCTGACACGCAGCCTGATCGAGGACGTGGTGCCCCAAGCCCTGCCCGAGGCGGTGCGTGAGCGGGTGCGTGCCCAATTGGCCGCCGACCCTGACCACAGTGCCCGTCTGCTGCGCCTGGTGTTTGCCGGCGCCGAGGGCGAGCGGCCCATCCTGTCCGAAGCGGTGCGCCGCTTCGATCTGGACCTGAGCATCGTGCACGGCCAGGTGGATGAGGTGCACGGCGAGCCCTTCGGCTCGCTGTCGGTGCTGGCGCGCGGCCCGGCCGGCCGGGTGGCCGAGGCGGTGGCGCACTGGCGCCTCGCCGGCCTGCAGGTGGAGGAGCTGAGCCATGTTTGACCGCTTCACCGCCGAGCTGCTGCAGCTGATGCTCGATTCATTCTGGGAGACGGTGCTGATGGTGGGCATTTCCGGCCTGCTGGGTACCTTGATCGGCCTGCCCTTGGGCGTGTACCTGCGCCTGACCGATGCCGGCGGGGTGCTGGAGAACCGCTGGGCCAACCGCCTGGTGGGCACGGTGGTGAACGCGGTGCGTTCCACCCCCTTCATCATCTTGCTGGTGGCGGTGATTCCGCTGACCCGCCTGTTGACCGGCTCGTCCATCGGCACCGCAGCCGCCGTGGTGCCCCTGACGCTGGCCGCCGCCCCGTTTGCCGCCCGCCTCATCGAGGCCTCGCTGCGCGAGGTCGATGGCGGCCTGATCGAGGCCGCCCAGGCCATGGGCGCCAGCACGCGCCAGATCGTGTTCAAGGTGCTGCTGCCCGAGGCCCTGCCGGGCATCGTGGCCGGCATCACCATCACCCTGGTCAGCCTGACCGGCTACTCGGCCATGGCCGGTGCCATTGGTGGCGGCGGTCTGGGCGACCTGGGCATCCGCTACGGCTACCAGCGCTTTCTGCCCGAAGTGATGGCCGTGGTGGTGCTGGTGCTGATCGTTTTCGTGCAGGCGTTGCAAAGCATCGGCGACTGGCTGGTGCGCCGCCTGGCCCACCGTTGATGAACCCCTGGGGGTGCTGACCGCACCCCTGTCCCCTGTTTCTGTCCGCTCTTTCTCACAAGGAAAACCCATGAACAAGCGTTTCGCCCTCAAATCCCTGGTGCTTGCCGCCGCCGCACTGTCCACCGGCCTGAGCCTGGCCCAGGACAAGCCCCTCAAGATCGGTGTCACCGCCGGTCCGCACGCCCAGATCATGGAGCAGGTCAAGAAAGTGGCCGAGAAGGACGGCCTGAAGATCCAGATCGTCGAGTTCAGCGACTACATCCAGCCCAACGCCGCGCTGGCCTCGGGTGACCTGGATGCCAACAGCTACCAGCACAAGCCGTTCCTGGATCAGCAGGTGAAGGACCGTGGCTACAAGATCGTCTCGGTGGGCTACACCGTCAACTACCCCATCGGCATCTATTCGAAGAAGATCAAGGCCCTGAGCGAACTCAAGCCTGGTGCCCGTTTCGGCCTGCCCAACGACCCCACCAATGGCGGCCGCGTGCTGCTGGTCTTGCAGGACCAGGGCCTGATCAAGCTGCGCCCTGAGGCCGGTCTGAAGGCCACGCCGCTGGACGTGATCGACAACCCGAAAAAACTCAAGTTCATCGAGCTCGAGGCCGCACAACTGCCGCGTGCCCTGGATGACCTGGACGCCGCGGCCATCAACACCAACTTTGCCTTGTCGGCCGGCCTGAACCCGGGCAAGGACGCCATCGCCCAGGAAAACGCCAAGAGCCCCTACGTGAACATCATCGCCGTGCGCGAGCAGGACAAGGACAAGCCCTGGGTGGCCAAGCTGCTCAAGGCCTACCATTCGGAAGACACGCGCAAGTTCATCCAGAGCGAGTTCAAGGGCTCGGTGCTGGCGGGCTTCTGAGCCCATCACGGACTTCGCATAAGCAAGCAGGGAAAACGTCGTAAGCACCCGGCGCTGGCGGTGTTCCAATCGATGCGGCCCCATGTGGGGGCGCATCGATGACCGGGGAGGCCGGTCCGCACACTTGCTCATAGAAAGCCCGAGATGTCTTCTGAAAACTGGAAATTCGAAACCCTGTCGGTCCATGCGGGCTACTCGCCCGACCCCACCACCAAGGCGGTGGCGGTGCCCATCTACCAGACAGCAGCGTATGCCTTCGACAGCGCCCAGCACGGCGCCGACCTGTTTGATCTGAAGGTTCCGGGCAACATCTACACCCGCATCATGAACCCCACCACCGACGTGCTGGAAAAGCGCGTCGCTGCCCTGGAGGGGGGCATCGGGGCCCTGGCTGTGGCCTCGGGCCAGGCGGCCGTCACCTATGCCATCCAGACCATTGCCGAAGCCGGCGACAACATCGTGTCGTCCACGGCGCTGTATGGTGGCACCTACAACCTGTTTGCCCACACGCTGCCCCAGTACGGCATCACGGCCCGGTTTGCCGACCACCGCGATCCGGCCAGCTTCGAGGCGCTGATCGATGAGCGCACCAAGGCTGTGTTCGTCGAATCGCTGGGCAACCCGCAGGGCAATGTCACCGACATCGCCCGCGTGGCCGAGATCGCGCACCGCCATGGCGTGCCCCTGATCGTCGACAACACGGTGGCCACGCCCTACCTGTTGCGCCCGTTCGAGCATGGCGCCGACATCGTGGTGCACTCGCTCACCAAGTACCTGGGCGGCCACGGCACCAGCATTGGCGGGGTGATTGTTGATTCAGGCAAGTTCCCCTGGGCCCAGCACAAGGCACGTTTCAAGCGCCTCAACGAGCCCGACGTCAGCTACCACGGCGTGGTCTACACCGAGGCCCTGGGCGCCGCCGCCTACATCGGCCGCGCCCGCGTGGTGCCGCTGCGCAACATGGGTGCGGCCCTGTCGCCCTTCAATGCCTTCCTGATCCTGCAAGGCATCGAGACCCTGGCGCTGCGCATGGACCGCATCAACGACAACACCTTGAAAGTGGCCCAGTTCCTTGAAAAGCACCCCAAGGTGGGTTGGGTCAATTACGCCGGCCTGCCGGGCAATGTGGATTACGCGCTGGCGCAAAAATACCTGGGTGGCAAGCCTTCCGGCCTGCTGACCTTCGGCGTCAAGGCCAGCAGCGGCAGCGGGCGTGAGGCCGGCGCGCGCTTCCTGGATGCGCTGCAACTCTTCACCCGCCTGGTCAACATCGGCGACGCCAAATCGCTGGCCACCCACCCGGCTTCGACCACCCACCGCCAGCTGTCGCCTGAAGAGCTGAAAAAGTCGGGTGTGGGCGAAGACACTGTGCGTCTGTGCGTGGGCATCGAGCACGCCGACGATCTGCTGACCGACCTGGCGCAAGCCCTCGACCAGGTCTGAAGAAGGGCACTCGAAACACGCCTTGAAAGGCGGAGCGTTTACAAGGCGTTAACTATGTGACAGTTTCGGCATAATCCGAAACTGTCATGAAAAAGAATCTTCTTGTTGCCCTGGGAGGGGCACTGACAGCCCTGGCCCTGGCCACGGCCTGGGATGGTGTGGCCTATCTGCACCATGCAGATCCGCCTTCCGTCTCGTCGGTTCACCGCCCTTTGACCGCCTTCAAGGTGAACCCCGAGTGGGTGCTTGAAGGGGCGCCCAACTTCCGTGCCACCGAGATCAGCAAGTCGCCCGATGGGCGCACCACCACGGGCCTGTGGGCCTGTGATGGCCCCAGCACGTTCGAGTGGCAGTTTGGTGTCGACGAAACCGTGCACCTTCTGGAAGGGCTGGTGGAGGTGAAATACCAGGGGCGGCAGTTCACCCTCAGGCCGGGCGACACGGCCACCTTCATTGCGGGCACGCGCGCCGTCTGGCATGTGCCCGAGCATGCCCGCAAGGCCTTCAGCCTGCACGAGCCAGGGCGCCTGGTGCGCGTGCTGCGCCGGTTTCAACGGGCTGACTGACCGGCCCGGCGTACTCTGAGACGCAATCAAGCCGGTGCGCTCGGGCGGGCAGGGCGGCCATCGAGGCCGCCGGTCCATCAGGCCAGGACTGCGGCCAGGTCTTTCTCGGCAGAGGCCAGGGCTTCGGCCTTGACTTCGGGGCCCATGTTCAGGCCTTCGGCCCGCACGATGCGCACGTCGGTGATGCCCAGGAAGCCGAACACGGTCTTGAGGTAGCTCTCCTGATGCTCCATGGCGTTGCCTGCGTCAGAGATGGAATACTTGCCACCCCGTGTCGACACCACGACCACCGTCTTGCCACCGGCCAGGCCCTGGGGGCCCTTGTCGGTGTATTTGAAGGTGCGGCCCACCTGGCAGATGCGGTCGATCCAGGCCTTGAGCTGGCTGGGGATGCTGAAGTTGTACAGCGGCGCACCCACCACGATCACGTCGGCCGCCAGGAATTGGGTCACCAGGGCTTCAGAGACGGCGTTTTCACGTTGCTGCACCTCGGTCAGTGCGCTGCCAGCAGGCAGGCGAAAGCCCAGCGAGTCGGCGTTCAGGTGGCTGGGGGCTTGTGCGGCCACGTCCAGGTAGCTGACTTCGGCACCCGGGTTGCGCGCTTTCCACTGGGCCACGGTCTGGGCGGTCAGTTGACGCGAGACTGAGTTGTCGCCGAGAACGCTGGAGTCGATGTGAAGCAGTTTCATGGAGTCTTCCTTCGAGGGTAGAAAAGGGCCCGTTGGGCGGTGCGTGAATTGTCACAGGCACGCCAATCGCTGATAAGCCGGCTTTTTTGCAATGCATTGTTCCGCTGGTGAGTCCAATCGAGGCGCTGGTCGAGGGCTTCTCGCGGGGAGCGGGGCGCTGGTGCCCGCCTGCTCAGTGCTCTTCATGTTGAATTTCGCATAAACAAACAACGAACTATTCGTTCTCGTTTTAAGGCCTTGTTCGCAGAATGCGTCCGACTCTCTAGATCAGGATGTTTGCATGATGGCTTTTGAACCCTTCGCCCAACCGGCCCCTGCACAGGCCTCGATGGCGCGTGGCGCTCCGGTGCGGGGTTGAGGCCGTGGCATCGTCGACTCCTGTGATCATCGTGCCGGGCTGGCGCGATTCCGGCCCCGGCCATTGGCAGACCCTGTGGGCCGAACGCCTGCCGGGCGCCCGTCGGGTGCGCCAGGACGACTGGATCACCCCCAGCCGGGCCGCCTGGGTGCGCACCCTGGGCGAAACCATCGAGGCCGCAGGCGCGCCGGTGGTGCTGGTGGCCCACAGCCTGGGTTGCATGGCCGTGGTGCACCTGCCCACCGAGTTGCGTGACCGGATCCGGGGCGCGCTGCTGGTGGCCCCGGCCGATCCGGAACGCCGTGCCGTGCTCAGCGATTTTGCCCCCGCGCCGTGTGAGCGTTTGCCATACCGAAGTATCCTCGTGGCCAGCAGCAACGACCCGTTCTGCCCGATCCGGCTGGCGGGCGCCTATGCACGCTCCTGGGGCAGCGAGTTTGTTCGCTTGCAGGATGCCGGCCACATCAATGTGGAGTCCGGGCATGGCGAATGGCCCTTGGGCCTGGCCCTGTTGCAATCGCTGGCGGGTGACCTGGCCTTGGGTCAGCCACCCTTCCCACAGGCAGTTTCCTCGACACAAGAATGACCATGAAGACAAAAATCAAATTGGCCTTGGCCACCTTGGTGTTGGCCACCGGCTCGCTGGCTGGCGCACAGACCACCACCTTGCTCAATGCGTCCTATGACGTGGCCCGTGAGTTCTACAAGGACTACAACGCGGCCTTCGTGGCGCACTGGAAGAAGACCACCGGCAAGGACGTGAAGATCGACCAGGCGCATGGCGGCTCCAGCGCCCAGGCGCGGGCCGTGAATGACGGGCTGGACGCCGACGTGGTGACCATGAACACCACCACCGATGTCGACTTTCTGGCCAGCACCGGCGTGGTGGCCAAGGACTGGGCCAAGCGCTTTCCGGGCAATGCCTCGCCCACCACCTCGACCATGCTGTTCCTGACCCGCAACGGCAACCCCAAGAACATCAAGGACTGGGACGATCTGATCAAGCCCGGCGTCCAGGTCATCGTGGTCAACCCCAAGACGGGTGGCAACGGTCGCATGGCCTACCTGGCCGCCTGGGGCTATGTGCGCAAGAAGGGTGGCACCGATGCCCAGGCAGCCGAGTTTGTCAGCAAGCTGTACAAGAACGTGCCGGTGCTGGCCAAGGGCGGGCGCGATGCCACCACCATCTTCCTGCAGCGAAACATCGGCGACGTGCTGATCACCTTCGAGTCCGAGGTGGTGTCGGTGGACCGTGAGTTCGGCGCCGGCAAGGTGGACGCGGTGCACCCTTCGATCAGCATCATTGCCGAGAACCCGGTGGCGGTGGTGGAACGCACCGTGGCCAAAAAGGGCACGGGCGAGCTGGCCAAAGCCTACCTGGATTACCTGTACTCCGAAGAGGCGCAGGAAATCGCGGCCAAGCACGCCTTGCGTCCGCGTTCCGCGACCGTGATGAAGAAGCACGCCGACGTCTTCAAGTCCATTCAGCTCTTTGCCGTGTCCGACTACTTCGGTTCGCTGGCCGAGGCCCAGAAGGTCCACTTCAATGACGGTGGCCAGTTCGACAAGCTCTACGCCCCTGGCGCCAAGTAAACCCTTATGACCACTTCTGTCAGCCATGCGCCCCCCAAAAGGGGCGGCGCCAAACGGGTGCTGCCCGGTTTTCGTCTCACGCTGGGCTACACCCTGATGTACCTGGCCGTGATTGTGCTGATCCCGCTGTCGGCGCTGCTGTTCAAGACCAGCACCCTGAGCTGGGACCAGTTCTGGAACGCCGTCACCGCGCCGCGCGTGCTGGCCTCCTACCGCCTGACGTTTGGCGCCTCGCTGATCGCGGCGCTGGTCAACGTGGTGTTCGGTCTGCTGGTGGCCTGGGTGCTGGTGCGCTACACCTTTCCGTTCAAGAAGATCGTCGATGCGCTGGTCGATCTGCCCTTTGCGCTGCCCACGGCCGTGGCCGGCATCTCCCTGACGGCCTTGCTGGCCGGCAACGGCTGGGTGGGCCAATACCTGGAGGCCTGGGGCCTGCCGGTGGCCTTCAAGCCCGCCGGCGTGGTGATTGCGCTGATCTTCATCGGCTTGCCCTTCGTGGTGCGCACCGTGCAGCCTGTGCTCGAAGACGCTGAAAAAGAACTCGAAGAGGCCGCCACCTGCCTGGGTGCCACACGGCTGCAGACCTTTGTGCGGGTCATCCTGCCGTCGATCGCGCCGGCCCTGTTGACCGGCTTTGCCATGGCCTTTGCCCGGGCCATCGGCGAATACGGCTCGGTGATCTTCATCGCCGGCAACATGCCCATGATCTCCGAAATCACCCCCCTCATCATCATCGGCAAGCTCGAGCAGTACGACTACGCCGGTGCCACGGCCGTGGCGGTGGTCATGCTGGTGATCTCCTTTGTGCTGTTGCTGGTCATCAATGCGCTGCAAGCCTGGCAGCGCCGTCACACAGGAGCCCCGGCATGAGCGCGCGCAAGCCCATCTCCCGCGTCAAGGCGGGCACCACCGAGGCCGTCTGGGTCAAATGGTCGTTGATCGGCCTGGCCCTGGTGTTCATGACCCTGTTCCTGTTCCTGCCGCTGGCAGCGGTGTTCACCGAGGCTTTCCGCAAGGGCCTGGGGCCGTTTGTCGAGGCGCTGAAGGAGCCCGATGCCTGGTCGGCCATCCGCCTCACCCTGCTGACTGCCGCCGTGGCCGTGCCGCTGAACCTGGTGTTCGGTATCGCTGCAGCCTGGTCGATTGCCAAGTTCGAGTTTCCAGGCAAGTCCTTTCTGACCACCCTGGTCGATCTGCCGTTCTCGGTGTCGCCCGTGGTCGCCGGTCTGATCTATGTGCTGATGTTCGGTGCCCAGGGCTGGTTCGGCCCCTGGCTGCAGGCGCACGACATCAAGATCATCTTTGCCGTGCCCGGCATCGTGCTGGCCACGGTGTTCGTCACCTTCCCCTTCATCGCCCGCGAGCTGATCCCGCTGATGCAGGCCCAGGGCAGTGACGAGGAGCAGGCCGCCATCGTGCTGGGCGCCACTGGCTGGCAGACCTTCTGGCTGGTCACCCTGCCCAAGATCAAGTGGGGCCTGATTTATGGCGTGATCCTGTGCAACGCCCGGGCCATGGGCGAGTTCGGTGCCGTGTCGGTGGTGTCGGGCCACATCCGGGGCCAGACCAACACCATCCCCTTGCATGTCGAGATTCTCTACAACGAATACCAGTCGGTCGCGGCCTTTGCCGTGGCCACGTTGCTGGCCTTGCTGGCGCTGGTCACCTTGCTGATCAAGTCGGTGGTCGAGTGGCGCCACGAGAAGGAAATGCGCGAGGCCGAGGCCCAGCCGCCCGAAGCCCCCGTGACCGCCCCTGCGGTTGCCCCCGCCACATCCACCGTCCAAGCCAGCCAGGGCGCCATCGCCTGAGGAAGAAGAACATGAGCATTCAGATCCGCAACGTCAGCAAGCATTTCGGCGACTTCCATGCCTTGAAGGACGTCAGCCTCGACATCGATTCGGGCGAACTCATCGCCTTGCTCGGCCCTTCGGGCTGCGGCAAGACCACCTTGCTGCGCATCATCGCCGGCCTGGAAACGCCCGACAGCGGCAGCATCCTGTTTTCGGGTGAGGACACCACCGACGTGCACGTGCGTGAGCGCGGCGTGGGCTTTGTGTTCCAGCATTACGCGCTGTTCCGCCACATGACGGTGTTCGAGAACGTGGCCTTCGGCCTGCGCGTCAAGCCCCGCGGCGAGCGCCCCAGCGATGCCCAGATCAAGACCAAGGTGCACGACCTGCTCAAGCTGGTGCAACTTGACTGGCTGGCCGACCGTTACCCCAGCCAGCTCTCCGGTGGTCAGCGCCAGCGCATTGCCCTGGCGCGCGCGCTGGCGGTCGAGCCCAAGGTGCTGCTGCTTGACGAGCCTTTTGGTGCGCTGGACGCCAAGGTGCGCAAGGAGCTGCGCCGCTGGCTGCGCCGCCTGCACGATGAGCTGCATGTGACCAGCATCTTCGTGACCCACGACCAGGAAGAAGCCCTGGAAGTGGCCGACCGCGTGGTGTTGATGAACCAGGGCAAGGTCGAGCAAAGCGGCTCGCCCCAGGAGGTGTGGGACCACCCCGCCAGCCCCTTTGTGTATGGCTTCCTCGGCGATGTGAACCTGTTCCATGGCCGCGCCCACGAGGGGCAGGTGCACCTGGAGGGCCTGCAGATCGACGCGCCCGAACACGCCGGCGCCCAGAACGCCAAGGCCTCGGCCTATGTGCGTCCGCACGACTTCGAGGTGGAGCGCCATGTGCCCGGCGCCGGCATCGACGCCCAGGGCCGCCCGCGGGGCATCGTGGCCCAGCTCAGCCGCGCGATTGTGGTGGGGCCGATTGCACGGCTGGAACTTATTCCGTCCGAAGATCACCAAACAGCGGAAAATCGAACCCAGGACACGATCATCGAGGCGCAGATCCCTGCGCAACAATACCGTGATCTGGGTTTCCGTGAAGGCGAGTTGCTAGTAGTCACGCCACGGCGGGCTCGCGTGTTTGTTGAAGGACACTGAATTGTTTTTGCTGAACTGGTTCGACCGCGCCCCGCGCCTGTTGCTGGCCCTGGCCAGCGCCACCTGTCTGGGCATGCTGGCCTTCGGGCTTTACCTGCAGCACGTGGTCGGGCTGGAGCCTTGCCCGATGTGCATCGTGCAGCGCTACGCGCTGCTGCTGGTGGCGGTCTGGGCGGGCCTGGCGGCCTTGTCGCCCCGCCGTGGGGGCTGGTTGGCCGGCGGTCTGCTGATCCTGCTGACCTCGGGCTTCGGCGCCTTCGTGGCGGCGCGCCAGAGCTGGCTGCAGTGGAACCCGCCCGAGGTGCTGACCTGCGGGCGTGACCTCTACGGCATGATCGAGGCCTTTCCGTTGCAGCGTGTGATCCCCATGGTGTTCAAGGGCAGCGGTGACTGCTCTGCTGTCGACTGGACCTTCCTCGGCGGCTCGATCGCCAACTGGTCATTCGTGGTGTTCGTCGGCCTGGCTTTGGCGTCGGTGCTGTTGTTGCAGCGTCAGTTCCGTCGCTGATCAGCGCCCGATTCCGCGATCCTGCCGTGGCGCCTCGCAAGCTGGGCGGGCAGGTTGCGGGCAATGGCTTTCTGCTTGCGCGCCTCCAGGGCCGCGCAGCAGTCCAGGCGATGGGGGGCGATGCAGCTCGAGCGCCGTAGCGCCACCGGTCGCCCCGCAGGCGGCTTAAAAGCCCAGGCTGGCCAGCAGGTCGTCGACCTGCGACTGGTTGGTCACGACCTCGCGGTTGGACTGGCCGTCCACCACCGGACCTTGCAGGTCCTTGGTGGCCGGGGCAGAGGTGCTGCTGCCGTCGGGGGCCGTGCTGACCAGCAGGTCGAGCAACTGCTTTTCGATGTCGGAGGCCAGGTTGACCACCCGCGCGATGACCTGGCCGGTCAGGTCGTGGAAGTCCTGCGCCATCATGATGTCGGTCAGGTTCTCGTCCATCGCGGCATTCGACTGGCTGACCAGATGCAGGTAGGTGAGCAAATCCTTGCCGGTGAAGGTGGTGCCGGGGTAGCGCTCGATCAGCTCGGTGAGACGCCGGGTTTCCACATCCACCGGCTCGCGGGCGGCCTTGGTCTTGTCGACCGAGTTCAGCACCTTCTCAGCGGCCTCGCCCGTCAGGCGGGCGATGTAGCTCAGGCGGCTCTTGGCATCGGGCAGTTCTTCGGCCGCACCATGCAATTTGTCGGCGATGCCCAGGGCATTGAGCGAGTCGTGCAGTTGCCGGGTGAGTTGGCCCAGGCGAAAGTGGACATCGACTTCATCCTGGTTGTGGGCGATTTCAGGTCCGTTGTCGTCGGTCATGGGGCGTTGGGGCTTGGCTGGAGCGTGGGGGCACGCGGTTGGTCACACCGGGGTTTGTAGACTTTCGTCACAATTTTCACAATATAGCCTGCCCTAAGCCCCGCTTCAGTGATTTCCTGCCACTGATCCAGGCCAAGCCCCAAATTTCCGGGAAAACCCGTGCCGGGTTTCTTCAAAACCCCGCAGGGGTTTCTTCAAAACCCGGTACGGATTTATTCAAAACCCCGCCGCCATTCAGAGCTTCTTGACCAGCACCTGGCTCTTGCGGTCCCAGTTGTACTTGCGTTTGCGGGCTTCGGGCAACCAGTCGGGGTCCACCGGCTGGAAGCCGCGCTTGATGAACCAGTGCATGGTGCGGGTGGTGAGCACAAAAATGCTCTGCAGGCCCATGGCCCGGGCACGTTGCTCGATGCGTTTGAGGATTTTTTCGCCGTCGCCCTGGCCCTGGCTCTGGGGCGAGACGGTCACGGCGGCCATCTCGGCGGTGCGGGCCTCGGGGTAGGGGTAGAGGGCGGCACAGGCAAAGATCACGCCGTCGTGGTCGATGATGCTGTAGGCCTCGATGTCGCGTTCGATCTCGGTGCGGCTGCGCTTGACCAGGGTGCCGTCCTTCTCGAACGGCTCGATCAGCTGCAGGATGCCGCCCACGTCGTCGGCCGTGGCTTCGCGCAGCTCTTCGAGCTTTTCGTCCACCACCATGGTGCCGATGCCGTCGTGAACGTAGACCTCCAGCAGCAGCGAGCCATCCACCGCAAAGGGCAGGATGTGGCTGCGCTCGACGCCGCCCTTGCAGGCCTGCACGCAGTGCTGCAGGTAGAAGGCGGTGTCGGTGGGCTGCTGTGGCTTGGGCAGCTGGGCCAGCAGCTTTTCGGCGGCGGCCAGCGGCAGTTCGGTGTCGATGGGGTTGTCTTCGCCTTCGGGGGCCAGCGGCTCCTGGCGGATGCCGGGCACCTCGGTCAGGAAGATCAGTTTGTCGGCCTGCAATTCGGTGGCCACGCGGGTGGCGACCTCTTCCATGCTCAGGTTGAAGGCCTCGCCGGTGGGCGAGAAGCCGAACGGCGACAGCAGCACCATGGCGCCGAAGTCCAGCGAGCGCTGGATGCTGGCCACATCGACCTTGCGCACCAGGCCCGAGTGTTTGAAGTCGACGCCGTCGACGATGCCGACGGGACGCGCGGTCAGGAAGTTGCCCGAGATCATGCGCACCGTGGAGCCGGCCATCGGTGTGTTGGGCAGGCCCATGCTGAAGGCGGCCTCGATCTCGTAGCGCAGCTGGCCGGCGGCCTCCTGGGCGCAGTCGAGGGCGATCTCGTCGGTGATGCGGATGCCGTGGGAGTAGCGCGGCTCTTGGCCCTTGGCACGCAGTTGTTCGTTGACCTGGGGGCGGAACCCGTGCACCAGCACGATCTTCACGCCCATGCTCTGGATCAGCGCGAGATCTTGCGCGATGTGCGGCAATTTGCCGGCCGCGATGGCCTCACCCGCGATGCCGACCACAAAGGTCTTGCCTCGGTGCATGTGGATGTAGGGCGCCACCGAGCGGAACCAGGGCACGAAGGTGAAATTGAAAACAGCGGACATGGTGGGCGTGGGCGGGGAGGGGCTAGGGGGTATCCGGCCTGTTTTCAGCAATTTCCGGATGCGAGGGCGCAAAGTGTAGCGCCCTCGCTGCACTGCAGCACGGCCCCACCGGCCCCAACACGCAGGGGGTGGGGCCCGTGATCAGGCTGCTGCCAGCGCGCGCAGGCTGGACACGGTCTGCACGCAGGCCAGGGCCGCTTCGGTGCCCTTCACGCTGAAGTGGTTCTGGAAGTACTTGCGGTGCTCCAGGTGCTCGTGGAAATGGTGCGGTGTGAGCACGGCCGAAATCACCGGCACATCGGTTTCGAGCTGCACCCGCATCAAGGCTTCGATGACGGTCTGGGCGACGAACTCATGGCGGTAGATGCCGCCGTCCACCACCAGCGCGCAGGCCACCACCGCCTGGTAACGGCCGCTGCGGGCCAGGCGCTGGGCATGCAGCGGGATCTCGAAGGCCCCGGGCACGCCGATCACGTCGATGGCGCTGGCGGCCACGCCGTGGCGTGCCATCTCGCTCAGAAAGGCCGCCCGGGCCTGCTGCACGATGTCGGCGTGCCAGGCCGCTTCGACAAAGGCGTAGCGGGCATCGGGGGGCAACTGCAAGGGGGCCTGGGAGGCATGCAGGTCGAGGGGGGGAAGGGAAAAGTCTTTGTGACTCATGACTGACTCGTGGTTTCCATCAAAGGCCCCGAACAGGGGCCGCAGGTTCCAGAAATCAGGGTCGCACGAACACCCGCCCCCCGCGGCGCACGGGCAGGCCGGCGCCGGTGGGGCGGGGTGGTCGCGCTCTCTTTCATCCGGACTGTGACCGTCGGCCCCGGAGTCACACCGGGTCTGCTGACCCCGGCCATGCAGGCATGGCCGGGCGCTCGCGGGCTTGTGCAGCCAAGGCTGCCATCACCGCCGGTGGGGAGTTTCACCCCGCCCTGAGAACGCTTGTTGCCGGCGCAACAAAGCGCCGACGCCCGCATTCTAGGGCTTGCTCTCTGACGGCGCCGGCACGCGGGCGACAGACCCGACACCGCGTGGGAATTGCGGTGCCGCCAAGGCGGCCTTGGGTGGAGAGAGATAATCGTGGGTTGTCCCATTTCGAACCGGTCCCGCCCTTGTCCACAGCCCCGCTCCAGATCGACTTTCCTGAATCGCTGCCCGTCTCGGGCAAACGCGACGAGATCATGGCGGCGCTGGCGCAGCACCAGGTGATCATCGTGTGCGGCGAGACCGGCTCGGGCAAGACCACCCAGCTGCCCAAGATCGCCCTGGCCATGGGGCGCGGCCGGCTCAATGCGGCGCCGGGCCAGAAGGGGCAGCTGATCGGCCACACCCAGCCGCGCCGCATTGCGGCCAGCTCGGTGGCCAAGCGCATTGCCGAAGAGCTCAAGACCCCGCTGGGCGATGTGGTGGGCTACAAGGTGCGCTTCCAGGATCGCCTGTCCAAGGACAGCTCGGTCAAGCTGATGACCGACGGTATCTTGCTGGCCGAGACCCAGACCGATCCGCTGCTCAAGGCCTATGACACGCTGATCATCGACGAGGCCCACGAACGCAGCCTCAACATCGACTTTCTGCTGGGCTACCTGCGCCAGATCCTGCCGCGCCGCCCCGACCTGAAGATCGTGGTCACCTCGGCCACCATCGACGCCAACCGCTTTGCCGAGCACTTTGCCTCGGCCAAGGGCCCGGCGCCGGTGATCTATGTGTCGGGTCGCACCTTTCCGGTCGAGCAGCGCTACCGGCCTTTCGAGGAGTCGCGCGACTATGGGCTGAACGAGGCCATTGCCGATGCCGTGGACGAACTGTGGCAGGGCAATGTGGGTGGCGACATCCTGGTGTTTCTGCCCGGCGAGCGCGAGATCCGCGAGGCGGCCGACCACCTGCGTGGCCACCTGGCCCACCAGCCGCACCTGCGCAACGCCGAGGTGCTGCCCCTGTTTGCGCGGCTGTCGCAGGCCGAGCAAGACCGCATCTTTGATGGCCACACCGGCCGGCGCATCGTGCTGGCCACCAACGTGGCCGAGACCTCGCTCACGGTGCCGGGCATCCGCTACGTGGTGGATGCCGGCACGGCGCGGGTGAAGCGCTACAGCTTTCGCAGCAAGGTGGAGCAATTGCTGGTCGAGCCCATCAGCCAGGCGGCAGCCAACCAGCGGGCCGGGCGTTGCGGCCGGGTGGCCAACGGCATCTGCATCCGCCTGTATGACGAGAAGGATTTCACCGCCCGCCCCCGATTCACCGACCCCGAGATCCTGCGCAGCTCCCTGGCCGGCGTGATCCTGCGCATGAAGTCGCTGCACCTGGGGGTGGTGGAAGAGTTTCCGTTTCTCGAATCCCCCTCGGGCCGTGCCATCGCCGACGGCTACCAGCTGTTGTCCGAACTGGGCGCGGTGGACGATGCCCACGAACTGACGCCCATGGGCCAGGAGCTGGCCCGCCTGCCGCTGGACCCGCGGGTGGGGCGCATGATCATCGAGGCGCGTGACCGCAATGCGCTTGAAGAGGTGCTGGTGATCGCGGCCGCCCTGTCGGTGCAGGACGTGCGCGACCGCCCCATGGAAGCCCAGGCCCAGGCCGACCAGGCGCATGCCAAGTGGGACGACGAGAAGAGCGAGTTCAGTGGCTACATCCGCCTGTGGCAATGGCTGGCCGATGCACGCGGCGGCGCCATCCCGCTGACCCGCCGCGGCCAGGCGGCGCCCCCACCGCCGCCCCAGCGCCGGGCCAGCGCCGCCGTGCTGCCGGTGAACCAGCGCCTGCAGGCCCCGGCCATCATCGCGCCGCCCGAGCCGGTGGCCGCGACGCACAAGCTGAGCAACCGCCAGTACGAAAACCTGTTGCGCCAGAACTTCATCAATGTGCGTCGCCTGCGCGAGCTGCGAGACATCCACAGCCAGTTGCTGACGGTGGTCACCGAGCACCGGTGGGTGATCAACCGCAACCCCGCCAGCTACGAGCAGATCCACCTGTCCATGCTGGCCGGCTTGCTGGGCAACGTGGGCTGGAAGATGGACGAGGAGGGCGGATCAGGCGCCTCGGGCGAATACCTGGGCGCGCGGGGCATCAAGTTCCACCGCCACCCCGGCGCCCACCTCAAGAAAAAGCCCGGGCGCTGGATCGTCTGCGCCGAACTGGTGGAGACCACACGCCTGTTCGGTCGTGGCATTGCCAACATCGAGCCGCAATGGCTGGAGCAGATTGGCGGCCATCTGCTGAAAAAGCAGATGCTCGACCCGCACTGGGAAAAGCGCGGCGCCGAGGTGGTGGCCTACGAGCGCGCCACCCTGTATGGGCTGGTGGTGTACAGCGGTCGGCGCATCAGTTACGGTCGCATCGATCAGGTGGCCGCGCGCGAGATCTTCATCCGCCAGGCCCTGGTGGAGGGTGAATTCGACACCAAGCTGCCTTTCCTGGCCGCCAATCAGAAGCTGATCCGCCAGGTGGAAGACCTGGAGCACAAATCGCGCCGCCAGGACGTGCTGGTCGATGAAGAGCTGATCTACGCCTTCTACGACAAGCTGCTGCCCGCCGACGTTTACAGCGGTGCCACGCTGGAGCATTGGTACAAAGAAGCCTCGAAGCTCAACCCCAAGCTGCTGTACCTGACCCGTGAAGAGCTGATGCGCCACGAGGCCGCCGGCATCACCACCAGCACCTTCCCCCGCCATGTGCGCATGGGGGGCGTGGATTGCGTGGCCACCTACCTGCACCAGCCCGGCGACGCCAAGGACGGCGTCACCGTGGATGTGCCGCTGTTCGTGCTCAACCAGGTGAATGAAGAGCGCTGCGAGTGGCTGGTGCCCGGCATGCTCAAGGACAAGGTGCAGGCCTTGCTCAAGAGCCTGCCGCAAAAGCCCCGCGCCCGGCTGGTGCCGCTGCCCGAGAGTGCCAGCCGCTTCACCGAACGGCTGATCGAGCCGGCCGTGTACGGCCATGGCAGCCTGACCGACGCCTTGCTCAAGCTGGTGCGCGAGCAGGTGCAGCTGGATGTGAAGCGTGCCGACTTCAAGCTCGACATGCTGGCCACCCACCTGTTCATGAACATCCGCGTGGTGGATGAGCATGGGCGACAGCTGGGCATCGGGCGCAATCTCGGGGCCCTGAAGGCCGAGCTGGGCTCGAAGGCACGGGGGGCTTTCCAGGCCCTGGCCGGCCTCAAGGTGGCGGCCACGCCCGCGCCCGAAGCTCGCCAGCCCGAGCCGGCCGGGCGGGGGCAGGTGACCACCAAAGCCCCTTCGCCAGCAGCGCCCCCCGCACGCAGTGCCGAGCAACGCTACACCGCCTGGACCTTTGGCGAACTGCCCGAGCTGATGGAGATCCGCCGCGGTCAGCAGACCCTGATCGGCTTCCCGGCCCTGATCGATGGTGGCGACGCCGTCAGCATCGAGGTGTTCGACGAACCCGATGTGGCGGCTGCCAAGCACCGCGCCGGCCTGCGCCGGCTGTTTGCCCTGCAGATCCGGGATGCGCTCAAGTACCTCGAAAAGAACATCCCCGACCTGCAGAAGATGGCCGTGGCCTACATGCCGCTGGGCACGCAAGAGGAGCTGCGCGAGCAGATTCTCGACGTGGCGCTGGAGCGGGCCTTTCTGCTGGAGCCCCTGCCGACCGATGAGTACGCCTTCAAACGCCGCATCGAAGAGGGCCGGGGCCGACTCACCCTGATCGCCAACGAGGTGGCGCGCCTGGCCGGGGTGATCCTGGTCGAATACGCCGCCGCCGCGCGCAAGATCAAGGACACCAAGAACGCCCCCGAGGCCACCGCCGATGGGGCCCAGCAGCTGCAGCGACTGATGCCCAAGAAGTTCCTGGCGCTGACGCCCTGGGCCCAGTTGCAGCATTTCTCGCGCTATCTCAAGGCGATCACGCTGCGCTTGGACAAATACCGCGCCGACCCTGCGCGCGACGCCACCCGGCTTGCCGAACTGCGCCCGCAAGAGCAACGCTACTGGCGCCTGGTGGCCGAACGCAAGGGCGCTGTGGACGCGCGCATGCAGGAGTTCCGCTGGTTGCTCGAAGAGCTGCGGGTGAGCTTTTTTGCCCAGGAGCTGCGCACCCCGCAGCCGGTCAGCATCAAGCGGCTGGACAAGGCCTGGGCTCAGATCAACAGCTGAGCGCTCGCCTGTGCGGGCTCGATTGCAGCAATAAAACCGCCGGATGATTGGTCACGAATGTGACGACCAGGCCCCGGGCCTTCCCCGATGCGGTGGGGGAGGGGGCTCGGTAAGCTGCGTGCAAGGAGATCCTATGAGCCTGCATGACAAGTTCTGGCCCAAACGCCTGCCCCGCCACATCACACCACCCGCCACCCCCCTGTGGGACAACGTGGTCGTGAATGCCCGCCGCTTCCCCGACAAACCGGCCCTGGTCTTTCTGGGCCGCCGCACGTCCTACCGTGAATTGCTGGCGCAGGTGGAGCAGCTGGCGGCCAAGCTGTATGCGCTGGGCGTGCGCAAGGGCGACAGGGTGCTGCTGAACATGCAGAACTGCCCGCAACTGGTGGTGGCCCATTTCGCCATCCTGCGGGCCAATGCGGTGGTGGTGCCGGTCAACCCCATGAACCGTGCAGAGGAGCTCAAGCACTACATCACCGACCCCGATGCCACGGTGGCCCTCACCACCACCGACCTGGCCGCCGAACTGGCCAAGGCCAGCAACGAACTGCCAGAGGCCCAGCGCCTGAAGCACCTGATCGTGACCCGGTTCACCGATGCCTTCGATCCAGCCCAGCCCGATGGCGATGCCTTGCCCTCGGCCTGGGAGCCCTGGTTGCTGGCGGAACACCCGGCCCCGCCCTTGGCGGGTGGCGCCGTGCACACCTGGCAAGAGTCTCTCACCGGGCAGGGGCCGGCACCGGCCCCTGAAACCGGTGGCGCCGACATGGCGGTGTTGCCCTACACCAGCGGCACCACCGGTTTGCCCAAGGGCTGCATCCACATCCATTCCAGCCTGATGCACAACGCAGTGGCCAGCGCCGCCTGGGGCAGTGCCACCTCGGAGAACGTGGTGCTGGGCGTGGTGCCCATGTTCCACATCACCGGCATGGTGGCCGTGATGCACGCCACCGTCTATGTGGGCGGCACCCTGATCCTGATGCCCCGCTGGGACCGCGACCTGGCCGGGCGCCTGATCTCGCGCTACGGGGTCACCAACTGGACCAACATCCCCACCATGGTGATCGATCTGCTGGCCAGCCCCAACTTTGCGCAGTACGACCTGTCATCGCTGAGCTACATCGGTGGTGGCGGAGCCGCCATGCCGCAGGCCGTGGCCCAACGCCTGTTCGAGAACTATGGCCTGCGCTATGTGGAGGGCTATGGCCTGACCGAGACCTCGGCGCCTTCGCACACCAACCCGGTCGATGCTCCCAAGCAGCAGTGCCTGGGCATTCCCTTCCTGAGCACCGAGGCTTACGTCATCGACCCCGACACCCTGCAGGAGATGCCTCAGGGTGAGGCCGGCGAGATCATCATCCATGGGCCCGAGGTGTTCCAGGGCTACTGGAAGCGGCCTGATGCCACCGCCGCTGCCTTCATCGAGTTCAAGGGCAAGCGCTTTTTCCGCTCCGGTGACATGGGGCGGGTGGATGAAGATGGCTATTTCTTCATGACCGACCGGCTCAAACGCATGATCAATGCCTCGGGCTACAAGGTCTGGCCCGCCGAGGTCGAGGCCCTGATGTTCCGCCACCCGGGCATCCAGGAGGCCTGCATCATTGCCACCAAGGACGCCTACCGGGGTGAATCGGTCAAGGCCGTGGTGGTGCGCCGTGCCAGCCATCAGCACCTCAGCGAAGCAGACATCATCGATTGGTGCCGCGAAAACATGGCCGTCTACAAGGTGCCTCGGGTGGTGCAGTTTGTGGACGCCCTGCCCAAGAGCGGCAGCGGCAAAGTGATGTGGCGCCAGTTGCAGGAGGTTGAGGCCGCTTGACCCATCGCTGCTCAGGTGGCTGAGCTGACACAGCCAGGCTCATGGCCCAGGCCCGGCAGGGGTATCGAACCATCGATGCCTCTGCCGGGCCTTTTTCGCAGGGCGCACAAATTTGGAAAATATTAAAATTGTTCAATCTAATTTTCAAAGTGGGGTTTTTATTTCATAAATATCATATGATTCACTTGTGACAGATGTGATGCGCTGTACCTGCTGCTGCAGCGGCGCAGGTTCCGGTCGGAGCCCAGGCGCTGTCACTGCATCCCTCGGTTTCTTTGTCTGCTTTGCTGGAGTCGCCATGAAGTTGTCCCATGTTTCCATCCGCCAGCGGTTCGTGGCCTTGCTGGCCTTGTTTCTGCTGGGCTTTCTGGTGACCGGCTTCTGGTCGCTGCGCACCCTGAGCTACCTCAAGGTCAATGGACCGCTGTATGAGCACATCGTGCAGGGCAAGGACCTGGTGGCCGACATCCTTCCCCCACCCGAGTACGTGCTGGAGCCTTATCTGGTGTGTTTCCAGCTGGTTGCTGCAACGGATTCGGCTCAACGGGCCAAACTTCTTGAGCAGTGGGGAGCATTGCGCAAGGCTTACGACGAGCGCCATGCCTACTGGGAGCGCGCCAAGCTGGGCCCGGAGTTGAATGAGCTGTTGCTCAAGCGGTCCCATGAGTCGGCAGTGGCCTTCTTCGCGACTGCCGATCAAAGCCTGCTGCCTGCGGTTCGCCAGGGCGACACGGCAGCGGCGCGCACGGCCCTGGAGCGTTTGGGCGGCCTGTACGAGGCCCATCGTCAGGCCATCGACGCCACCGTCCACGTTGCCAGCCGCCTGACCGAGCAAGAGGAGGTGGCGGCTGCGCAGGAAATCGAGCACAACACGGCCTTGCTGATCCTGATCTCGGTTCTGTCGGTGCTCTCCAGCCTGGGCTTGGCGGTGCTGATCATCCGCAGCATCACGGGGCCCTTGCTCGAGGCCATCAAAGTGTCCCATCGGGTGGCAGCGGGTGACCTGAGCGAGCCCATCGAGGTCAGCGGTCGCGATGAGACCGCGCAACTGCAGGGCGCATTGCGCAGCATGCAGGACAGCCTGGTGCAGACCGTGGGCCAGGTGCGCGGCAACGCTCGCCAGGTGGCCTTGGCCAGCGCCGAAATTGCCAGCGGCAACCACGATCTGAGTGAACGCACCGAACGCCAGGCCTCGGCGCTGGAAGAGACGGCCGCCGCCATGGCGGAACTGGACGAGGCGGTGCGCCAGAACGCTGATAACGCGCGTCAGGCCAAACAGTTGGCCCATGGGGCCCGTGAGGTGGCCGCTCGGGGCAGTTCGGTGGTGGGCGAGGTGGTCGAGACGATGAAGAACATCAACGACAGCTCAAGGCAGATTTCAGACATCGTGGGCACGATCGACGGCATCGCCTTCCAGACCAACATCCTGGCGTTGAATGCAGCCGTCGAGGCTGCCCGTGCGGGCGAGCAGGGGCGAGGCTTTGCCGTGGTGGCCGGAGAAGTGCGGCGTCTGGCCCAGCGCAGCGCGGAATCGGCGCGCGAGGTGCGGGCTCTGATCGGCGCCAGCGTGGAGCGGGTCGACCAGGGCAGTCGCCTGGTCGATGCGGCGCGCCGCGCCATGGACGATGTGGTCGTGGAGATCGAACGGGTCAGCGAGGTGGTGGGTGCCATCAGCGATGCCAGCGCGGAGCAAAGCACCGGCGTGTCTGAAGTGGTGGCCGCCGTGGGGCAGATCGATCAGGTCACCCAACAGAATGCGGCCCTGGTCGAGGAAAGTGCCGCAGCGGCCTCCGGTCTGCGTCAGCAGGCACAGGAACTGCTCAAGGGGGTGTCCTTGTTCCGCTTGCCCGCAGGTGCTGACGATGCGCAGGCACGGCTGGCTTCCCCTGAGCTGGCCAGCCCGTCCAGGCTGGCTTGGTCAAGCTGAGTTTCCCTGGGCATCGAGGTCTGAACGGTCTGTGGGGGGCGCGTCTGCCATCGTTTTTTGCGATGACAGACGTTTGGCCTTGCTGGTGAGCCAGCGTTGCCGACCGCTGCTTTCCATCGTCAATCGGACATTTTGCGCGCTGTCCGTGCGCACCAAAAGGGTGAATTTGTTTTTGGCCCGATTTTGACAACCGGGTCGGGGTATGGCGCACCATCGATGGCTTCGTGATCCGAGGTGGCAGGGCTTGGCGCTCCTCCAGAGGGCGCGCTGGTAGTGGAAAACCTTAATAGGTGAGTGGACATAATGTAAGGAAATGAAATGTGTCATTTCTGATATTTCTGTTCACCCCTAACGCCCATTTCGCATGTCTGCCCTGATCCCGTCTGCAGCCTCTCACACCTCTGTCCCTGCGGCCCGTAGAGACGTTCAAGACACCGGTTTTTTCGCCTACCACGGCGTCTGGGCGCCCGGTGTGCGGCTGTTCCGCAAGTTGCGATTTGCCTCCAAGGCATTGATCATCTCCCTGGCATTTCTGCTGCCACTGCTGGCCTTGCTCAGTTGGCAACTGGATGCCCATGCCGACAAGGCGATGGAGGCCCGCAAGACAGCCACCCGGCAGCATGTCGAGATCGCCTATGGTCTGCTGGAGTGGGCCCATGAGCAGGAGAAGTCGGGCAAGCTGAGTTCAATCCAGGCACAGGACCTTGCCAAGGAGGCCATCAGCCGATTGCGCTACGACCAGCAGGAGTACTTCTGGATCAATGACTTCCATCCCCACGTGGTGATGCATCCCTTCAAGCCGGAGCTCAATGGGCAGGATGTTTCGGGCTTGAAGGATCCCAACGGCCTGGCCTTGTTCACGGCGTTTGCCGAGATGGCCAAGCGTCGCGGCGAGGGTTTTGTGAATTACCAATGGCCCAAGCCTGGGCACGACAAGCCGGTGGACAAGGTGAGTTTCGTCAAGGGCTTTGCCCCTTGGGGCTGGGTGGTGGGCTCGGGCATCTACGTGGACGATTTGCGGGCCGATGTGCAGCGCACGGTGGTCTTCAGCGTGTCCGTCGTCCTGGCTGCGGTGCTGGTGGCGGGCTACCTGTTTCTGAGCTTCTACCGGGTGATGGATGGTGGCCTGAAGGAAACCCGCCGCCATCTGCGCGCCATGACCGATGGTGACCTCACCACCTCGCCCTCACCCTGGGGCCGTGATGAAGCGGCCCAGCTGATGCTGGAACTGCGCAACATGCAGACGTCGATGCGGGACATGGTGGCCCTGGTGCGCTTGTCCAGTGACCAGATTGTTCATTCAAGCAACGAAGTGGCGCTGGGCTCGATGGACCTGTCGTCGCGCACCGAACAGGCTGCGGCCAGTCTGGAAGAGTCTGCTGCTTCGATGGAGCAGATCTCGGCCACGGTGAAGGTGACTTACGCCAACACCGACGAGGCGAGCCAGGTGGCCAACCACAATGCCGAGTCGGCCATTCAGGGCGGGCAGGTCATGGGCGAGGTGGTGTCCACCATGGACCGCATCCGGGGCTCGTCGGCACGCATTGCCGAAATCATCGGCACCATCGATGGCATTGCCTTCCAGACCAACATCCTGGCCCTGAACGCGGCGGTGGAGGCCGCCCGCGCCGGCGAACAGGGGCGTGGCTTTGCGGTGGTGGCTGGCGAGGTGCGCATGCTGGCGCAGCGCAGCGCCGAGGCGGCCCGCGAGATCAAGAGCCTGATCAGCACCAGTGTCGAGCAGGTCGAGCAGGGCACTGGCGTGGTGCAGCGTGCCGGCAGCGCGATCCAGAGCATCGTGGACTCGGCCCGCCGAGTGAATGTGTTGTTGGGCGAGATCTCGGTGGGCGCACGTGAGCAGGCCCAGGGGGTGGGGCAGGTGGGCCAGGCGCTGCAAGAGCTGGATCGCATGACCCAGCAGAACGCCGCCCTGGTCGAGCAGACCGCTGCGGCAGCCAGTGCGATGCGTGACCAGGCCACCCAATTGGCGGGCCAGGTCTCGCGTTTCCGTCTGCCCGCTTGACTGGCACGGGGCGCCGATGAGCGGTCGGTCCACCGACCTAAACTCTCGGCCTATGTCCCGTCACCCCTCGAACACCCCCCGTGTCGCCCATGTGGCGGCAGCGGGCTGGCGTGAACGCCTGTTTCGCATTGTCTTCGAGGCCGATACCCGAGCCGGCCGTGTCTTTGACTACAGCCTGATCGTCACCATCCTGCTCAGCGTGGCGGTGGTGATGGCCGACAGTGTGGAGGCCCTGCGCGGGCGCTTCGGTCTGGCGTTCAACCTGCTGGAGTGGTTGTTCACCGCGATCTTCACGGCCGAGTACCTGCTGCGCCTGCTGTGTGTGCGCCATCCGTGGCGTTACGCCTTGAGCTTCTTCGGCCTGGTGGACCTGCTGGCCCTGCTGCCCACCTACCTGGCCCTGTTCGTGCCCGAGTTGCACCTGTTGATCGATGTGCGTGTGCTGCGCCTGCTGCGGGTGTTCCGGGTGTTCAAACTGGCTGCCTATGTCAACGAATACCAGATGCTGGCCGAGGCACTGGTGGCCACCCGGCGCAAGATCCTGATCTTCATGTCGGTGGTGCTGATGATCGTGCTGGTGGCCGGCACCGTGATGTACCTGGTGGAGGGGGCTGAGAACGGCTACTCCAGCATCCCGACCTCGATGTACTGGGCCATCACCACCATGACCACGGTGGGCTTTGGCGACATCACCCCCAAGACCGATCTGGGGCGCTTCATCGCCTCGGCCATGATGCTGCTGGGCTGGGGCACCCTGGCCGTGCCCACCGGCATCGTGACCAGCGAAATGGCCCAGAAACGCCGCCAGGCCCCGGCGGCTCCCAGTACGCGCAGTTGCCCGGAGTGCCTGAGCGAAGGCCATCTGGCGGCGGCCCGGTTCTGCCATCACTGTGGTGCCGCCTTGCCCCCAGCGACCTGAAGACGTATCTGTTGGTGACATCCGTCACGCCAAAGCGCTGCTTTGTGACGGTTTTGTCGTCGAAATGAGGTACAAACAGGCGTTTTCTGATGACAAGTGGCTGTCTGAACGCCGCACGATGCCCATGGCCCTGTTCAATTCGCCTTCTGTGACTGATGACCTGACTGCGCCGCGCGTCAGGGTGTCTGGAGTTCCGCTGTGATCGGCCGGCGCCTGCTGCAGGTCGGCCTGGGCTGTGGGGTGGGGGTGCTGGCCTGGGCCGGGCAATTGGGATCCGGGCCCATCGACGGGGGGCTGGTCCCGGTCGTCCCGGGCGTCTATGGCCGCATCAGCGATTGGGGTGAACAGCCGCCACCCGTGCTCAATGAGCAGCCGGTGCAGGTGCGCAAGACGGCCGGGCATGCCGTGGAACCCATCTACCTGAACGTGCCCCCGGCCGAGCGCCGCCACTGGGCCCAGCATTGCGCCCGCCACAGGGCCTGCGCCACGCCGGTGTATTTCGTCGATGCGCAGCGCTGGGCGCGCGCCCCGGCGGGCCGGGTCGAACCGGCCGCACCCGCTGCCGAGACCTCGAGTGCCGCCGCTGCCGCGGCTGAATAAGAAGAAGTCACGTCGCTTGAATCCTGGTGTGGGCTGGAGCGTGGCTGCCACGCGGTAAGCTTCAGGCCCATGACCACCACCACTTTTCCCCCTCCGGCCGTCGAGGCCGATCAAGTGCTGCCCCAACTCCGTGAACGCGGCTATGCGGTGCTGAATGCGGCCACCGTCAGCCAGTGGGCCGCCTGCGCGCTGCCAGAATTGCAGGGCCTGCGACCGGATTGGGATGGACTGCCCCCGGACAACTTCCTGAAGGATGGTGGTCGGTACCGTCGCCGTCGCCATTCCTGCTTTGTGGTGCAGGGCGAGCGTGTGGAGCAGGTGCCGCACCGATCGCATTGGCAACCGCTGGAGTACAACGCCTTGCACGGCGGCATGGAGCGCTGGTTCGAACCCATGTTGCCCAACACCGTGGCCCAGCCGGTCTGGGCGCAACTGTTGCGCGCAGTGGCCGGTGTGACGGCCGCGCTCAAGCGGCCCGCAGGTGCCAGCCCCGAGCCCTGGTTCATCGAAGCACACCAGTTCCGCATCGACACCACCGATGGCATCGGCCGACCCACCCCCGAGGGCGCGCACCGCGATGGTGTCGACCTGGTGGCTGTTTTTCTGATCGAACGCAGCGGCATCAAAGGTGGCGAAACCCGTGTCTTTGACGCCGAGGGTCCCAATGGCCAGCGCTTCACATTGGCCGAGCCCTGGTCCCTGCTGCTGCTGGACGACGCCCGTGTGATCCACGAGTCCACCCCCATCCAGCCTCTGGCCGAGGGAGCGCACCGCGATACCCTGGTGCTGACCTGCCGCTCGGGCGGGTTCCAGGGATTGCCGGTTTGACGAAGTTCTTTTCCCGTTTTGATGCGTGTCAATGTGGCCCGCGCGCAATGCGGCACACTGAACAGCATCAACCCACAAGGAGTTCTCCATGTTCAAGCACATCCTGATTCCGGTCGACGGCTCTGCCACAGCGACGCTGGCCGTGGACAAGGCGATCGGTCTGGCCAAGGCCTTTGCCAGCGATGTGACCGTCATCTACGTCATCGATCCCTACCCGTTCACCGGCGTGGGCGCTGATTTCGCCTACGGTCAGTCGCAGTACCTGAGCGCCGCCACGGCGGAAGCCAATGCCGCCCTGGCCAGCGCACGGGCTGCCTTCGAGGCGGCTGCCGTGCCGGTGAAGACCACGGTCGTGGAGGGCCATGCCATCCACCGTGGCATTCTGGACACGGCCCAGACCCTGGGCACCGACCTGATCGTGATGGGCTCGCATGGCCGCCGTGGCATCGAGAAGCTGGTGCTCGGCAGCGTGGCCCAGAAGGTGTTGTCGGACGCCCACCTGCCTGTGCTGGTGGTGCGCGACTGAACAGCGCCTGTCAGGCCCTCCGGGGCCTCTGACCCAGGGGCGGGAAATGGCTCTCATGGTTGTCCCTAGGTTGGGGCCACTGGGGGCTCTCTCCGTTGGTCAGGCTTGATAGCATGGTTGCACGATCTGCACTTTGCGCCCCAGGCCCACACCACCATGTCTTCCACCCCGGAAACGCTTCCCCTGGTTCGTACCATCGGCATCATGCAACCCTTGACCTGGCTGGCATTGGCCTGGCGCGACATGGCTCGCGCGGGTTGGATCAGCTTCGCCCATGGTCTGGCGATGACGGTGTTCGGCGGGCTCATCATCGCTGTGGCCGGCAACCGTTTCTGGTTGCTTGCCGGGGCCTTGTCGGGTTTTCTGGTGGTCGCGCCCGTGTTGGCCACCAGCCTGTATGCGCTGAGCCGGGCCCTGGAGCGCGGCGAGCCAGCCTCGATGCAGGTGGTGTTCAAGACCTGGTTCAACTGGCAGCACAGCCATTTCAACAAGTGGACCAGCCAGTACTGGTGTCTGGTGCAGTTCGGTGTGCTGCTGGCCCTGGCTGCCACCACCTGGGTGCTGACCTCGGCCGCGCTGATCACCTTGCTGGCCCCCGAGCCGGTGCGCACGCCGGTGGATTTCCTGCGCGTGGTGGTGGCCGATTCTGAGTCGGGGCTGTTCGAGCTGTGGCTGGCCTTGGGCGGCTTTCTGGCCGCACCCATCTTCGCCTCCAGCGTGGTGTCGATCCCGCTGCTGCTCGACCGCCGCATCACCTTGATGCAGGCAGTGCTCACCAGCTGGCGCACCGTTCTCTACAACCCGATTCCCATGGCGTTCTGGGCGGCCTTGATCGCCGGCTTCACGCTGTTGGGGGTCGGTTCACTTTTGTTGGGCCTGATTGCGGTCATGCCCATGTTGGGGCACGCCAGCTGGCACGCTTACCGCGACCTGGTGGACGTCACGACGTTGCCGGCCCGGGATGCCGGGTTGGCCCCCGTTCTTGTTCAGGTCAGACACTGATGTTTGGTTTTTCAGAAGAGCAGATCTCCACCTTCGGCCTCACGTTCGGGGTGGGGGGCTTCATGCTCTACATGTTGTTCATCATTGTCCACCTGGCCTGGGAGTCGAAGGCCGGCAAGTTCGGCACCTTTGTGCTGTTTCTGGGCCTCGGCCTGGGCTTGGTGGGTTTTGCCGCCAAGTTCGTGATCCAGTGGTACATGACCAAGTAGTCCGCAGCGGCCGCCCAAAGCCGGGGCGGTCTTCAGGGGTCAGAGCAGTTCTTCGGGCACCAGCGGCCCGAGCAGCCAGGCCTTGAGCCGCAGCTTCAAAGAGGCATCGGGTTCGGTCTCCAGCACCATTTCGCTGTCGTCCTGAAAGCCCAGCCATTGCAGACCCCGGCCGTCCGGGGCCAGGCGCAGGCGGTAGGCGCTTTGCAGCCGGTCGATGTCGATGATGCGGATCAACTCACGTGCCACTTCAGGGCTGTCGATCACCGCGCCGAACTCGGTGTTGATGGTGGCGGAGCGGGGGTCCAGGTTCATCGAACCGATGAAGGAGGTACGCCGGTCGATGACAAACAGCTTCGCATGCAGCCGGCCCAGGGATTTGCCGAACAGGAAGGGATGCTTGTTGTTGCTGACCTTCGAAGGGCTGAGCTCATAGAGATCGACGCCCATCTTCAGCATCGCTTCCCGGTAACGGCTGTAGCCGACATGGACCACAGGCTCATCGGTCGAACTCAGCGAGTTGGTCAGCACCGTCACCTTGACGCCTTGGTCGCGCAGCGACTTCAAAAAAGCCATGCCTTTCGGGCCGGGCACAAAGTAGGGCGATGAGGCGACCACTTCCTGCTTGGCCTTGGCCACCGCCTCCAGAACGTTGTAGGTGACACTGGTTTCCAGCAGTTCGCCACCGGCGACCCCGTCAAAGGGCTTGTCGGGGTGGTCGGCAAAAACATAGGCTTGACCCCAGTTCAGGCCCAGGCGGCCGGCATCCAGGTCATCGGCAATCGGGGCGTAGCCCAGCACATCATTGGGTGGCAAAGGGGCTGGCGCCGCAGTGGTGGCCGGACCGGTGGCGGTCTCGAACTGGTGCTGTAGTGCCTCAAGGGTCAATGGGCTGCTGGCGATGCTGCTCAGTGGGTAGACCGCCAGACTGTTCCAGTAGCGGTCGAACAGCGCCTGCATGGCCGGCAGGACCGCCCCGGTGGTGAAGGCATCGACATCAACGAAATTGTCGGACGCGCCTCTCAGGTAGTACTCGTTCGCCACATTGCGCCCACCGATGATGGCCATCGCGCCGTCGGCGATGAACATCTTGTTGTGCATGCGGTGGTCGAGCCGGCTCCAGTCGCCGGTAGAGGCCAGGAACCGGGTGGCCTGACCTTTGTCCCGGGCGCAACAAAAGGGATTGAAAAGCCGCACCTGGACGTTCGGGTAGGCCGCCAGCCCGAGAAACAACGGGTCGTGTCCCCCGGTGTAGAGATCGTCGACCAGCAGACGCACCCGCACGCCCCGTTGTGCCGCGTCGCGCAGGGCACGCAGAAAGTAGCGGCCGGTGGCATCGCCCTCGATGTCGTAGTACTGCACGTCGAGTGACACCTCGGCCCGGCGAGCCAGTTGCAACCGTGCATCGAGCGAGAAGGTACCCAGAGGCATGAGCCGGAAACCCGACTGATCGGGGGCCGGCTGGGATTCAAGCGCGATGCGGCCCAGTGTGCTGTGCCCCGAGGCCGGGATGGCTTCGCTGGCGAGCTGCTCCCGGTCCACCTGGGGCAAGCGGGTGGCACAGCCGGCGAGCGCCAGCAGGAGAAGGGTGAGTCCGCACAGCAGCAGCCTTGCCGGCCATCGGGCGAGCACCCACCCGACCACCCGACCCGAGTGCCAGGCCTGGCGGGCAGGGTATGAGTGAGGCACCGGAGCCGTGCCATGGTGCTCGCTATACTGATATGGATACAAAGCTGCCATCAGGTAACGCGATGAACGCATGGTCTGGGACTGTTGTCTTTTGCGGGATGAGCCTGTTGTGGGGCTTGGCCCAAGCCGCGCTCGACATTGGGGAGACTGCGCCGGAGTTTACGGCAAAGGTTGCGCTGGCCGGCAATCTGCAGAGCTATTCCTTGCATGAGGAATTGAGCCGAGGCCCGGTGGTGCTGTATTTCTTTCCGTCGGCTTTTTCTGTGGGCTGCTCGATCGAAGCCCATGAATTTGCCCAGGCGCTGGACGACTACAAAGCCTTGGGGGCTTCGGTGGTGGGGGTGTCCCGCGACGACCTCGAGACCCAGAAGAAGTTCTCGGTGCAGGAGTGCCGGGGCAAGTTCCCGGTGGCCTCGGACGCCGATCAGTCGATCATGAAGGCCTACGACGCGGTGCTGCATTACCGGCCCGACTATGCGAACCGGGTGTCCTATGTGATCGCCCCGAATGGCAAGATCATCTACCAGTACACCAGCCTGAACCCGATGAAGCATGTCAGCAACACGCTGACGGCTTTGCGCAACTGGGCCAAGACAGGCATGGTTCAGCAGCCCTGAGGCCCTGGCCTGGCCTGCCGCTGTGGACAGGGCCGGCCGGGCGTCTCGGGGCGGGATCGATCAGAGGCGTTCGAAGATCGCTGCAATCCCCTGGCCACCGCCGATGCACATGGTCACCAGCGCATAGCGGCCCTGGATGCGCTGCAACTCGTACAGGGCCTTGACCGTGATCACCGCGCCGGTGGCGCCGATCGGGTGGCCCAGCGAAATGCCCGAGCCATTCGGGTTGACCTTGGCCGGGTCCAGGCCCAGGTCGCGGGTCACGGCGCAGGCCTGGGCGGCAAAGGCCTCGTTGGCTTCGATCACGTCCAGGTCGTTCACGGTCAGGCCGGCTTTCTTGAGGGCCAGCTGGGTGGCCGGCACCGGGCCGATGCCCATGTACTTGGGGTCGACGCCGGCATGGGCGTAGGCCACCAGGCGTGCCAGGGGCTGCAGGCCACGGGCCTTGGCGGTGCCGGCTTCCATCAGCACCACGGCGGCGGCGGCGTCATTGATGCCCGAGGCGTTGCCGGCCGTGACGGTGCCGTTTTCCTTGATGAACACGGGCTTGAGCTTGTCCATGTCGGCCAGCGTGGCGCCGGGGCGGAAGTGCTCGTCGGTGTCATAGGCCACCTCGCCCTTGCGGCTCTTCAGCATCACCGGGGTGATCTGGTCCTTGAAGTAGCCCGCCGCGGTGGCGCGCTCGGCGCGGTTGTGGCTTTCCACGGCCAGGGCGTCCTGGTCGGCGCGGGTGATGCCCCATTTGGCGGCGATGTTCTCGGCCGTCACACCCATGTGGATGTTGTGGAAGGGGTCGTGCAGAGCACCGATCATCATGTCGATCAGCTTGGTGTCGCCCATGCGGGCACCAAAGCGGGTGGCCAGGCTGGCGTAGGGCGCGCGGCTCATGTTTTCGGCACCGCCGCCGATGGCGATGTCGGCATCCCCCAGCAGAATCGCCTGGCTGGCCGAGATGATGGCCTGCAGGCCCGAGCCGCACAGACGGTTCACGTTGAAGGCCGGTGTGCCCTCGGCGCAACCCCCGTCGATCGCGGCCACGCGCGAGAGGTACATGTCGCGCGGCTCGGTGTTCACCACATGGCCGAACACCACATGGCCCACGTCGGCGCCGTCGACCTGGGCGCGCTTGAGCGACTCGCGCACCACCTGGGCACCCAGGGCGGTGGGGGGGATGTCCTTCAGGCTTCCGCCAAAGGTACCAATGGCGGTGCGCACACCGCTGACGACGACGACTTCACGGGACATGTTGACTCCTAGGGTTGAGATTGAATTGAATTCTTAATTACGGTCCAGACTGTTGATCTTAGCCGCTGCCGCTGGGCACCCGTGCGGGGGGCTGTCGCCGGTGCGGCGGGGGGCCTCCGACAGGTCAACGGATTGTTAAGTTGGTTACACTCCCACCCGTTTCAGGTGCCTGCCGTCGTTTTCGATGCGCGGGTTAAACGGGAAGCCGGTGACGTTGACGCGATCAACCATTCCGGCGCAGCCCCCGCTGCTGTAAGCCAGACGACGCCGGATGACGCCACTGTGCATGAACTTGCATGGGAAGGCCCGGGGAAGGACGAAGGCGAGCCAGAAGACCGGCCTGATCCACGCGTGGTGCCAGTCCTCGGGGTGAGGGAAGGGTTCTGTCGGACACCCTTCGGGGCCCTGGGCATGCCTTTGCCTGGGCGCTTGCGCGTGGGTGCCCGTGGGCTTTTCCGGTTCGTCTTGGCGCGGTGCCGCCTCTGCAGTCCCACCGGAGATGCCCTTGTTTTCATGTTTCGGCCCTGTCATTGCGGGCCACTTTCAACCCGCCCGCCACCCCTGGCTGTTCGGCCCCTTGCTGGGCGGCCTCGCCGTTGCGCCTGTCTGGGCTCAGCCGGCGTTGCCACAACTGGCAGAGATCCGCGTGTCGGCGGGCGAAGCCCCTGCGGCAGGGGAGTCCGACAGCGCCAGTGAGGGCCGTGTCACAGCCGATCGCCTGGCCCGGCGCCCTTTGCTGCGCCCGGCGGATCTGATGGAGTCGGTGCCCGGCCTGGTGGTCACCCAGCATTCGGGCGATGGCAAGGCCAACCAGTACTTTCTGCGCGGCTTCAACCTCGACCATGGCAGCGACTTTGCCACCCAGCTCATGGGCATGCCGATCAACATGGTGTCGCATGCCCATGGCCAGGGCTACATGGATCTGAACTTCCTGATCCCCGAGCTGGTCAGCAGCCTGCAATACCGCAAGGGCGTGTACCACGCGCAAGATGCCGACTTTGCCGTGGCCGGCAGCGCCCGCATCGACTATGTGCGGCAGTTGCCTGCGCCGTTCATCGACCTTAGCCTGGGGCCCAGGGGCTACCGGCGCAGCCTCGTGGCCGACAGCCGGGTCATCGACGACAAGCAGCTCCTGATGGCCCTGGAGCTGACCCACAACAATGGCCCCTGGCAGCAGCCCGAACGCCTGGGCAAGCAAAACGCGGTGCTCAAACTGTCCTCGGGCACCGCAGCCCGTGGCTATTCGATCAGTGGGCTGGTGTACCAGGCCGATTGGCAGGCCACCGAGCATGTGCCCGAGCGGGCCATTGTGTCGGGCGAGATCGGGCGCTACGGCGTGCTGTCGCGGGGCGACGGCGGACGCACCCACCGCTACAGCCTGTCGGCCGAATGGGCCGACAGCGGCGCCACCAGCGCGAGCCGGGCCCAGGCCTATGTGGTTGACTACGGCTTGAACCTGTTTTCGGCGCCTTCGGGCTTTGTGAACGGGCTTGCGGGTGACCAGCATGAGCAGGCCGATCAGCGCGTGCTGTGGGGCGGGGGCTGGCAACACAGCTGGTTTCTGGGCGAGGGCCTCGGCGCGACCGAGCTGACGCTGGGCAGCCTGTTGCGGCAGGACCGCATCAGCAACGTGGGCCTGTTCAACACCGTGAACCGCCAGCGCACCGAGGTGCTGCGCCAGGACCGCATCACCGAGACCGCTTTCGGTGTGTCGCTGGAGGCCCGCACCACTTGGCAGAGCTGGCTGCGCACCAGCCTGGGCCTGCGCCAGGACCATCTTCAGGCCCGGGTCACACCGCTGGCGGGTGCCTTCAATGCCGACAACGGCGGCAGCGTGTCGGCCCGCCAGCTCAGCCCGCGTCTGGGCCTGGTGCTGGGGCCATTCCAGGCCCTTGGGGGAACCGAGTTCTTCGTCAATGCCGGCCAGGGCTTTCACAGCAACGATGCCCGCGGCGCCACCACCCGCACCAGCCCACAGGATGGCAGCGCCGTCAGCCCGGTGCCTCTGCTGGTCAAGGCCCGCGGCCATGAGATCGGCCTGCGCGCCCAGCCCTTGCCGGGCTGGCAGACGCGCCTCAGCGTCTGGCAGATGCAACTGGCCTCCGAGCTGGTGTTTGTGGGCGACGAGGGCGTGACCGAGCCTCGGGGCGCCTCGCGGCGCTGGGGACTGGAGTGGGCCCAGGACGTGCTGCTGGCCCCGGGGTGGTCGTGGGACGGCAACCTGGCCTGGTCACGGGCGCGCTTTGTGCAAGCTGTCAATGGCGGCCGCCACGTGCCCAACGCCGTGCCACTGACGGCGTCGATGGGCTTGAGCTGGGACCAGGGCGGGCCCTGGTTCGGCGGGCTGCGCCTGCGTTACCTGGGGGCCTACGATCTGGAGGAGACCGGGCAGCAGCAGTCGCGCGGCTACTGGTTGGGCAGCCTGAAGCTGGGTTACCGCTTCCAGACCGGATCGAGCCGGTGGCAGGCCAGCCTGGACGTGCTCAATCTGTTTGACCGGCGCGCCAACGACATCGAATACTGGGGCGGTGCCTGCACCCAGCGTGAGGCGCTGGGCGGCACAGGGGGCTGCGGCAGTGGCTCGGCCATCGAGGGGCGCCTGATCCACCCCCTGGAGCCGCGCACCCTGCGCCTGGGGTTGCGGCTCAGTTTCTGAGGTGGGCGCTCAGGCGTCGCGCACGTCGGCCACGGGCTGGCTGCCGAAGTCGGGCCGTTGCAGGTAGGCCAGCAGGCGCGCGGCGGCCTCCTGCGGCGACGTCAGCTGGCCCTTGTCCTTGAGCGCAGCAAAGTTGCCCTGATCGGGGAAGGCCTCGGCCGGCGTGCTGCGCAACTGCACCTGCATGTCGGTGTCGATCACGCCGGGGGCCAGCGAGCAGACCTTGGCGCCGTTGGGTTTCAGGGCCTCGTCCAGCGCCAGGCAGCGTGTGAAGTGGTCCATGCCGGCCTTGGCGGCGCAGTAGGGCGCTTGCGAAGCCATGGCCCGCCGGCCCAGGCCCGAGGAGATGTTCAACACCTGGCGTGGTAGCGCCCAGCCGGCCGTGCCATTCAAAAACGCCGCACACAGCAGCATGGGCGCCTCCAGCCCGACGCGCAGCGCGGCTGCCACCAGCTCGGGGCTGCTGTCCGACAGCGGGGCGATGGGCGGGATCACCCCCGCGTTGTTGATCAGCACGGCCCGCTGGTAGGCCGCCGGGTCCTGGGTGCGCAGCCACAGGCCCAGTTCGTGCGCCGCCCCGGTGCTGTCGGCCAGGTCGACCGACCAGCTCAGCAGGCGGGCCCCACGGGCCTCGGCCAGGGCAGGCAGGTCGGGGTGCGGGCTGCGCTGCAGGGTCAACAAGGTATTGCCCGCTTGCAGCAGTTGCTCAGCCAAGGCCAAGCCCATGCCGCGCGAGGCGCCGGTGAGGATGTACAAGGAGGTGGTCATGACGCGATGCTAGCGTGAAGCGCCCGGCGGTGTTGACAGGGTTGTTCCTGACCAACACCCACGCTAGGCGAACGGCTCAGAGTTCCACTTCCAGTGCGGGACCCACCCGGTAGAAATGACCTCCTGCCACGTAGTGCAGGCTGCTCAGCTCGTCCGGGGCGTCCTCGAAATGCCAGTGCCCGTCGCGGAACACGCGCTCATCGGCCCAGGCGGCCAGCACCTCGGCCAGGAACAGGTCGTGCGGGCCGGCCACGGCGGCGCTGGTGGGCAGCACACGGCATTCGAGCCAGCCGATGCAGCCCCGTACCAGCCCGGCCTGCACACGGCTGGCGTGGTCCAGCTGGATGCCGCTGCGGGCCAGCTTGTCGGGCTGGTCGCGCCCGCTTTCACGCCCCAGGCGCAAGGTGGCCTGGGCCATGGCGGCCTGCGGGATGTTGAGCACGAACTCGCCCGAGGCGTCGACCAGCTCGCGCGTCAGCGTGGCCTTGTCGATCACCACCGCCACCTTGGGCGGCTCGAAGTCCAGGGGCATGGACCAGGCGGCTGACATCACGTTGTGGCGCCCGGCATGGGCGCTGGACACCAGCACGGTGGGCCCGTGGTTGAGCAGACGGGTGGCTTTGGCGAGGTCGACGGCAAGGCGGGTCATGGGACGACTCAGAAGGGAACAGGGCTCTCGATGAACAGGGGCGCTCCGCTGTCCGGGTGGGGCAGGCGGATCTGGGTGGCGTGCAGCAGCAGGCGGGGCGCGCGGGGTGTGGCGATGGGGCCACCATACAGGCGGTCGCCCAGCATGGGGTGGCCCAGGGCCTGCAGGTGCACGCGCAACTGGTGCGAACGCCCGGTGAAGGGCTCCAGCAGCACGCGCGAAGTGTTGGCCGCCGGATCGACGGCCAGCAGATGCCAATGGGTCTGGCTGGGCCGGCCGGTGGCGGCGTCCACGATGTGCAGGGGGCGGTTGGCCCAGTCCAGGGCGATGGGCAGGTCGATCAGGCCCCATTCGGCCGCTGGGGTGTCCAGGCAGCCTTGCACCACGGCCACGTAGCGTTTGTCGACCTCGCGCTGCTCGAAGCTGCGGTTGATGCGGCGCTGCGCCTCGGCGCCGCGGGCCATCACGATGATGCCGGAGGTGTCCAGATCGAGCCGGTGCACCACGCGGGCCTCGGGAAACAGGGACTGCACCCGGGCCGACAGGCAATCCTGCTTGTCCTCGCCCTTGCCGGGCACCGAGTGCATGCCGGCGGGCTTGTCGAAGGCCAGCACGCTGGCGTCCTGGTACAGGCAGGTGATGGGGCCGGCCGGGGTGTCCAGCACCCGTGCCGGCTGGGTGTTGCCCTGGCCCAGGTACAGGGTGCCGGGCGCGACCACCACCGGGGGCAATGGCCGGGCGGCCGCCGCCTGGGCGGCGCGTTCGCGGCGGGCGGCGCGGCCGGTGAGGGCAGGGCGCGGTTCAGGCGCCGGGGTGCCCCGGGCCGCGGTGGTGGGCGGGCGGGCGGGCAGGGCGGAGGGGGGGAGCAGGCTGCCGTCGGCAGCGCGGACATGGAAGGTCGGCATGGAGATTCTGGGGCATTGCTGGCCGGGCAGGCGTCAGCTCAGCAGGCGCTGCACGGTGGCGCACAGCTCTTCGACATCGTTGGGTTTGTGGATCAGGGCGCGGGCGCCTTCGGCCAGCGCGCTGCGCTCGATCTCGGCCGTCACATAGCCCGAGGCCAGGGCCACCGGCAGGTCGGGGCGGATGCCGCGCACCTCGCGCAGCAGGTCCACGCCCGAGTAGCCCGGCATGTTGTAGTCGGTCACCAGCAGGTCACAGGCCTGGGGGTCGGCGCGCAGGGCCGCCGCCGCCTCCTGGGGGTCGGTGTAGGTGCTGACGCGGTAGCCGCGGCGGCGCAGCAGGCGCTCCACCAGAAACACCAGGGCCGTGTCGTCGTCGACGTACATGACGCGGTGGCCTTGGCCTTCCGGCGCCGGGGCGGCTTCCCTGGCCACTGGGGCAGGGCTGGCGGGCAGGGCACCCGGCGGCGGGGCGGAGCCCGTGCCGGCGTGCGTCTCGTGGAACGGGTTGATGGCCTGGGCTCCGCGCAGGGCTGGAAAATACAGCGAAAACGTGCTGCCCTGGCCGGGTTTGCTCTGCACATCCACCGCGCCGTCGTGGGTGCGCATCACGCCGTGCACCACGGCCAGGCCCAGGCCCGTGCCCTGCCCCACAGGCTTGGTGGTGAAAAAGGGCTCGAAGATGCGCTGCAGCGTGGCCGCGTCCATGCCCTGGCCGCTGTCGTGCACGCTCAGGCACAGGTAGGGGCCGGCGGGCAGTCGCAGGCGCTCGCGCAAACGCGCATTGGCCATCAGCGGGGCCAGCCGGATGGTCACCCGGCCGGGGCCGGGCTCCATGGCGTGGATGGCGTTGGTGCACAGGTTGAGCAGGGCCTGCTCGACCTGGGTGGCGTCGGCCAGCACCCGTGGTGTGTGCGGCGCCAGGTCCAGGTGCAGGGTGATGCCCGGCGGCAGGGTGACATGCAGCAGGCGCTCGGTTTCGTGAACCACCTCCTCCAGCGCCAGAGGGCTGCGCCGTGGCGCCTCGTTGCGGCTGAAGGTCAGGATCTGGCGCACCAGCTCGCGGGCGCGGCGGCCGGCCTTGTCGATCTCGTTGAGGCTGATCAGGGCCGGCGATTCGGCGGCCAGGTCGCCCCGGGCCAGTTCGACGTTGCCCAGGATGGCGCCCAGGATGTTGTTGAAATCATGCGCGATGCCGCCGGCCATGGTGCCCACGGCCTGCATTTTCTGCGACTCGCGCAGCTGCACCTCGAGCTCGGCCCGATGCGCCTCGGCGCGCTTGCGGGCCGTCAGGTCGCGCGCGAACACGGTGATGGTCTCGCCCTCGGCGTGGCGCTCCACCGAGACGCTGACCTCGACCGACAGCTCCTTGCCACTGGCGGTTCGCGCCGTCAGGTCACCCAGCAAAGCCTGGCTGGCGGTCTGGGTGAAGGCCAGGGCCTCGCTGGCGTTGGGCAGAAAGCGCTCCAGCGGGCTGCCCAGGGCGTCGCTGGCGGGGCACTGGAAAAGGGCCGCTGCCGTGGGGTTGAACACGGTGATGCGCTGGTCCTTGTCCACGCACACGATGGCGTCCAGGGCCGAGTTGATGATGGCCTCCAGGCGTCGCTCGCTGGCGTGCAGCTGTTCATTGCGTTCCTGCAGCGCGGCAGCACTTTCCTGCAGTGCGCGGCGCTCGGCCAGCAGGGGGCCCTGGTCGATCACGGCGCAGATGTACTGCACCAGGGGCGGCGCGCCATCCTGGTGGGTTTCGAGCCGGCGCACGTGCAGGTCGCCGGTCAGCTGGCCACTGTCACCGATGGCAAACACCACCTCGGTGGCTTCGCCCTGGCCTTCGCTCTGCGCCTGGGCCAGGGCCTGCTGCACCTTGCCGACATGGGCCTCGCTCACGAAAGGCATCAGCGACACCAGGGGGCGATCGGCTTCGGTGGGCTGAAAGCGCCGGTGCGCCATCGAATTGGCCTGCGCCACGATGTCGTGTTCGTCAATCACCATCAGCGGCAGGGGCACGCTGGAGAACAGGGTCTCGAAACGCTCCGAGGCGCTCTCAGCATTGGCCTGGCTGTAGCGCAGGATCTCGTTCTGGCTTTGCAGCTCGGCCACAAGCCGGCGCAGCACCTCGGCGCCGTCGGTCGGCAAAGGCCGCGCCTGATCGGCCATATCCTGGGAGTAAAAGGCGGGTGAAGTCATGGGCGGTCGAAACTGAGGCCCAAGTGTAATGACTGGCGGCGAGGTCTGCGGAACGCATCCGTGCCATGGGGTTGGGGAGGCTCTATTGACTTCTGGTCAATCGGAGGTTCATGGGCGTGCATGCCTGTTCATTCCCAGCGCAGAGGCCGCTTTCATCGCAGGCCTGTCGGACCGGCAGATGCCCCGGGTTGTGGATGAACGTCTGTTGCCGGAACCCGGGTGCCCTGTGATGTGGTGCTGGGCTCGCTGGCGGCGGGCATCGGGCTGGATCGACTTCAGGACGCCCACCCTTTTCTGACAGAAACCCACATCGAATCGGCCCAGGTTTCTGCCCCCGTGCACCCTGGAAGAGGTCGATCCCGCCAGAAGGCCGATCTGAGCCCTTCGCTCGAGCCGCGCATCACGCGGGCTTTGCGCCACGCCCGAGGCGCATGACGTTACGCTTGCTTATCGACGGGTGTCTGTCGCCGGAGTTGGTTCTACGCGCTGTTCAGGCGGGCTATCCCGAGCCCAGCTGCGTGCGAGACCGCGGACTCAGTGGCACCAGGGATTGGAAGCTCACAGAGCCCGTGGTGGCGGGTGACTGGACGCTGCTGACTCACAACGCCATCGACTTTCGCGGAGGGGGCCAGGTCGCCTCGCCGGCGAGCACGCCAGGCAGCCTGTCCATGCGGGTTGTGTGCCTGGGCCCTTGGATCTGCGACCTACCCGAGCCGGCTTGAGCCGGCTTCAGCCGATTCGGGGCCGGCGAAGCCCCCGGCCTCAGCTCGCGTACTCGCTCACCGGCACGCAGCTGCAGAACAGGTTGCGATCGCCCCACACGTTGTCGACCCGGCCCACGGGTGACCAGTACTTGGTCTGGCGCAGGCTGGCCACCGGGTAGGCGGCCACCTCGCGGGAGTAGGGGTGGGCCCAGTCGGCGCCCATCAGGCTGGCGGCGGTGTGGGGGGCGTTCTTCAGCGGGTTGTCGTCCTGCGGCCAGGTGCCGGCTTCGATCTGGCGGATCTCATCGCGGATGGCGATCATGGCGTCGATGAAGCGGTCCAGCTCGTCACGGGTCTCGCTCTCGGTGGGTTCGACCATCAATGTGCCGGGCACCGGGAAGCTCAGCGTGGGGGCGTGGAAGCCGTAGTCGATCAGGCGCTTGGCCACGTCTTCGGCGGCCACGCCGGTGGCGTCCTTCAGGGGGCGCAGGTCGAGGATGCACTCGTGCGCCACATGGCCGTTCTCGCTGGCGTACAGCGTGGGGTAGTGGTTCTTGAGGCGGGCGCTGATGTAGTTGGCCGACAGGATGGCGGCCTCGGTGGCGGCCTGCAGGCCCTCGGCGCCCATCATGCGGCAGTACATCCAGCTGATGGGCAGCACGGCGGCGTTGCCCAGCGGGGCGGCGCTGATGGCACCCACGCCGTTCACCGGCAGGCCCGCGGTGGCATGACCGGGCAGGAAGGGCACCAGGTCTTCGACCACGCAGACCGGACCGACACCGGGGCCACCACCGCCGTGCGGGATGCAGAAGGTCTTGTGCAGGTTCAGGTGGCTCACGTCGCCGCCGAATTCGCCAGGGGCGGCCACGCCGACCAGGGCGTTCATGTTGGCGCCGTCCACATAGACGCGGCCACCGTGCTGGTGCACCAGGGCGCAGAGCTCTTTGACGCTGGTCTCGAACACGCCATGGGTGCTGGGGTAGGTGATCATCACGGCGGCCAGGCGATCGCTGTACTGCTCGCACTTGGCGCGCAGGTCGGCCAGGTCGACGTTGCCATGGGCGTCACAGGCGGTGACCACCACCTGCAGGCCCACCATCTGGGCGCTGGCCGGGTTGGTGCCGTGGGCCGAGGAGGGGATCAGGCAGATGTTGCGGTGGCCATCACCGCGCGAGGCGTGCCAGGCCTTGATGACCAGCAGGCCGGCGTATTCGCCCTGGCTGCCGGCATTGGGCTGCAGGCTGATGCCGGCATAGCCGGTGGCCTGGCACAGCCACCGGCGCAGCTGCTCGTCAAGCTCTTTGTAGCCTTGCAGCTGGTCGGCGGGGGCAAAAGGGTGCAGGTTGGCAAACTCGGGCCAGGTGATGGGGATCATCTCGCTGGTGGCGTTGAGCTTCATGGTGCAACTGCCCAGCGGGATCATGCTGCGGTCCAGGGCCAGGTCCTTGTCGGCCAGGCGGCGCAGGTAGCGCAGCATGCTGGTTTCGCTGTGGTGGGTGTTGAACACCGGGTGCGTCAGGAAGGGGCTGCTGCGGCGCAGTTCGGCCGGGATCAGCGGCTCGATGCCTTTTTCGAAGGCCGCCATCGATGGCAGGGCCTGGCCAGCCGTGGCGAAGAAGCCCCACAGGTCTTCAATGTGTTCCCGGGTGGTGGTCTCGTCGAGTGAGACGCTGAGCGTGCCGCCCGCCGACAGGCGCAGGTTCACGCCCGTGACCAGGGCCTTGGCCAGGATGGTCTGGGCTTGCGGGCCGGCAGCGACACTCACGGTGTCAAAAGCACCGTTGTGCTGGATCGTGTGACCCAACTGCTGCAGGCCGGCGGCCAGAACGGCCGTGTAGGCCGCGATGCGGCTGGCAATGCGCTTGAGGCCGGCGGGGCCGTGGTAGACGACATACATGCTGGCCACCACGGCAGGCAACACCTGGGCGGTGCAGATGTTGGACGTGGCTTTTTCGCGGCGGATGTGCTGCTCGCGCGTCTGCAGGGCCAGGCGGTAGGCCGGCTGGCCATGGCTGTCGACGCTGACACCCACCAGGCGGCCGGGCATGGAGCGCTTGAACTCGTCGCGGCAGGCCATGAAGGCGGCGTGCGGGCCGCCGGCGCCCATGGGCATGCCCAGGCGCTGGGTGCTGCCGATCACGATGTCGGCGTCCCATTCACCGGGGGGCGTGAGCAGGGTCAGGGCCAGCAGGTCGGCTGCCACGATGAAGGCGGCTTGCTTGGCGTGCACCGTGGCCACGTCGGCCCGGAAGTCACGCAGTTCGCCAAACGTGCCGGGGTACGAGGCCACGGCGGCAAAGTAGTCGCGCTCGGCCAGGGCGGCGGTCCATTCGTCGGCCGTGTGGGCCACGATCACGTCGAGGCCCAGCGGCGCGGCGCGGGTCTGGATCACCTCGATGCTCTGTGGGTGGCAGTCGCCGGCCACCACGATGGCGCTGGCCTTGGATTTGACCGAGCGCTTGGCCAGGGTCATGGCCTCGGCGGCAGCGGTGGCCTCGTCGAGCATGGAGGCGTTGGCCATGGGCATGGCCGTCAGGTCGCACACCAGGGTCTGGAAGTTGACCAGCGCCTCCATGCGGCCTTGCGAGATTTCGGCCTGGTACGGCGTGTAGGCGGTGTACCAGGCGGGGTTTTCCAGGATGTTGCGCAGGATCACGCCGGGGGTGTGGGTCCCGTAGTAGCCCTGGCCGATGTGGCTGCGCAAAATCTTGTTCTTGGATGCCATCGCCTTCAACTCGGCCAGGGCGTCTGCTTCCGTCACGGGGGCGGGCAGGTCCATGGCCGTGCCGCGCGCAATGCTGCGCGGCACGATGCCTTCGATGAGGGCCCGGCGCGAGGCGGCGCCCACGGTGCTCAGCATGTGGGCTTCGTCTTCGGGGCCGATGCCAATGTGGCGGGCCCGGAATTCGGCCGGGTTCTCAAGTTCAGCGAGGGGAAGGGCGGATTGCATCAGCATGGGAAAACTCGGGGTGAGGCGCCTGGGCTCAGGCGTTCTTGGTGAAGTCGGAGTAGGTGGTCTCGTCCATCAGGCCGTCGAGCTGGGCCGGGTTGGACAGCTTCACCTTGAAGAACCAGCCGCTGGCCAGCGGGTCGCTGTTGGCCAGCGAGGGGTCGTCGCGCAGGGCTTCGTTGACTTCGACGATCTCGCCGTCCACCGGCATGTAGACGTCGGCAGCGGCCTTCACCGACTCGACCACGCCGGCCACGTCGCCAGCGGCAAAGGTCTTGCCGACCTCGGGCAGGTCGACAAACACCACATCACCCAGCGCATCTTGCGCATGGACGGTGATGCCGACCACGGCAGCGTTGCTGTCGGCGGCGTTGATCCACTCGTGCTCTTTGGAAAACTTGACGCTCATGAATTTCTCCTGAAATAGGTGTGTTGCTTGTGAGGCTGGATGCAAATCAGCCCCGGTAGTATCGGTTGGGAACGAAGGGCATGGCAGCAACTTGCATGGCCACCGGCTTGCCGCGCACGATGGCATTCAGCCGGGTGCCCAGTGCGGCCTGGTCGGCGCGCACATAGGCCATGGCCACGGGTTGGTTGATGCTGGGGCCGAGCAGGCCGCTGCTGACCTCGCCGATGCGCTCGCCGGCCAGGGTCTGCAGCTCGGTGTGTTCGCGCACCGGCACCCGGTCCAGGGCCACCAGGCCCACGCGCTTGCGGGTCAGCACACCAGCCGTGCCTTGCAGGTCGGCCAGTTGGGCCAGCACCTTGGCCGCGCCTGGGAAGCCGCCCTCGCGCTCGCCACCGGAGCGGCGCACCTTCTGGATGGCCCAGGTCAGGCCGGCTTCGACCGGGGTGGTGCGGGTGTCCAGGTCGTTGCCGTAAAGGCACAGGCCGGCTTCCAGGCGCAGTGAGTTGCGCGCGCCCAGGCCGATGGGCTTGACCTCGGGCTGGGACAGCAGGGTGCGCGCCAGGGCCTCGGCCTGGGCCGCGGGCACCGAGATCTCAAAGCCGTCTTCACCGGTGTAGCCGCTGCGGGTCACATAGCAGTCGATGCCGGCGATGCTGAAGGCGCCGCCCGTCATGAACACCAGCTGTTCGACGCCCGGGGCCAGGCGGCTCAGGGCGCTCACGGCCTGCGGGCCCTGCAGGGCCAGCAAGGCCTGCTCGGGCAGGGGGATCACCTGGCAGCGCTGGCCGATGCGGGCCTGGATGTGGGCGATGTCGGCCACCTTGCAGGCGCCGTTCACGATCACGAACAGGTCGTGGCCCCGGTTCACGAACATCAGGTCGTCCAGGATGCCGCCCTCGTCGTTGAGCAGCAGGCCGTAGCGCTGCTTGCCCACGCCCAGGCCGACCACATCGACCGGCATCAGGCTTTCGAAGGCGGCCGCCGCATCGGGCCCGACCAGGCGCAACTGACCCATGTGCGACACGTCGAACAGGCCGGCGGCGCTGCGCGTGTGCAGGTGCTCGGCCATCAGACCGGCCGGGTACTGCACCGGCATCGAGTAGCCGGCAAAAGGCACCATGCGGGCACCGAGTTCAAGGTGCAGGGCGTTCAGGGGGGTGGTCAGCAGAGCGGAATCGGTCACGGTCAAGCCTTTGGCAGAGGGGGCACGGCACGCGCAGCCACAACGGCTGCTGCGCAGGGGCCCCGGCTGTCCGCTTTACCTGAGAGATTCACCCGGCGATGCGGGCTTGCTCCTTCGGTGGGCTGCGCCATGCTTTGATGGTGCGGCCTCTCTCCAGCTGGGAAACGTCTGTTGCCAGACGGGTGTCAGTCCTTCTGCCTGAGCGTTAGGGCGATGCCCCGGCGGGGGGCTTCGCTTTCGCCTTCGGCGGCCCGATTCGGGATCGGGCTCTCTCCTGACGGGCGGCAGTATAACTTGCGCGCCCAGGCCTGGGGCCGATTATTTGAAACCGAGCACGTGGGGCAGCCAGCTGCTGAGGGCCGGCACGAAGGTGATCACCACCAGCACCACGCCGTGGGCCCACAGAAAGGGCATCAGCTCGCGCGTGAGCTCCGACAGCGGCACCTTGGACACGTTCGAGGTCACGAACAGCAAGCCCCCCACGGGGGGCGTGATCATGCCCAGGGTCAGGTTGTAGATCACGATCATGGCGAACTGGATCGGGTCCACGCCCAGCTTCAGGGCCACCGGCGCCAGGATGGGCACCAGCACCATCACGCCGGGCAGCGGCTCGATGAAGATGCCGAACACCAGCAGGAACACGTTCACCACGATCAGGAACATCCAGGGCGACAGGTTCATGCCGATCAGCCAGTCGGCCATCAGCTGGGGCAGGCCCTCGATGGTCAGCAGCCAGGCGAACGAGCCCGACAGGCCGATGATGATCAGCACCGAAGCCGTCAGCAGCGAGGAGTAGGCCAGGATGTTGGGCACGGCCGACCATTTCAGGGTGCGGTACACGTACTTGCCGCAGAACAGTGCGTAGAACACGGCCACCACCGAGGCCTCGGTGGGCGTGAACCAGCCGGCGCGCATGCCGCCCAGGATCAGGATGGGCAGCATCAGGGCGGGCAAGGCCTTCCAGGTGTTGACCAGGATCTCCTTCAGCGGGGGCAACTGGCCAGCGCCCTTGTAGTTGCGCTTTTTCGAGACATGCCAGTTGACGATGCACATGGCGATCGAGATCAGGATGCCCGGCAGGATGCCGGCCACGAACAGCGCCCCCACCGACACGCTCTCGTCTTGCAGGGCATAGACGATCATGGTGATCGAGGGCGGGATGATGGGGCCCACGATGGCGGTCGAGGCCGTCAGGGCGGCGGCGTACGACTTGTCGTACCCGGCCTTGTCCATCATGCGGATCAGCATCGAGCCGGGGCCGGCGGCATCGGCCAGGGCCGAGCCCGAGATGCCCGAGAAGAAGGTGAGTGACACCACGTTGGTGTAGCCCAGGCCGCCGCGCTTGTGGCCCACGAACTGGCCGGCAAACTTGAGCAGCACCTCGGTCAGGGAGCCGCCGCTCATCAACTCGGCGGCCAGGATGAAGAAGGGCACGGCCATCAGCGGAAAGCTGTCGACGCCGGTGAAGGTTTCCTTCAGCAGCACCAACAGCGGGTAGCTGTCGGTCAGCACCAGGGCCGTGGCGGTGGCCAGGCCCAGGGCAAAGGCCACGGGCACGCCAATGGCGAGGTACACGCAGGCCGCGATGATCAGAACAAGACTGGGGTTCATGTGAAAGGCCTTGCGGGGTCAGATGGAAGCGCTGGCCGTGGCATCGAACTGCGCGTCGGTGGCGAACTTGCGGTCGGTGATGTAGTGGCGCAGCACCAGCAGGAAGTGGATGCACAGCAGCAGGCCACCCACGGGAATGGCCATGTAGATGTAGCCAAAGGGGATCTGGGTGGCCGCCGTCATCTGGAACATGGCGCGCTGGGTGTATTGCCAGCCAATCCAGGTCATCATCACGAAGAAGGCCATCAGCAGGATGGCCACCAGCACGCGGATGGCCTGGCCCACCGGGCGCGGAAACGCGTCCTGCAGGTTCTCGACCGCAATGTGGCCGCCATAGCGCATCACCATGCCCGAGCCGATGAAGGTCAGCCAGATCATCATGTGGCGGGCCACTTCTTCGGCCCATTCGATCGAGGCGTTGGTCAGGTAGCGCAGGGCCACGTTGGCAAAGATGATGACCGACATCGCCGCCAGCAGCACGATCAGGGCCCAGCGGTTGGTGGCCACAAAGTAGCGTTCAAAGGTGTTCATGGGGATTCAGCGCGGTGCGCCCGAGGCGGGAGGAGGCGCGCCGCCACAGCGGCGGCGCGGGGGCCGGCCCGGCAGCCGCAGGGGCCACCGGGCTGGCAGGGCGGCGCTCAGCGCACGTCCTGGATCTTCTTGATGTTGTCGGCGCCAAACTCCTTGGCGTAGCTCACGTAGGCGGGCTTGAGCGCCTCACGGAAGGCTGCACCATCGACCTTGCGCGTGACGATCATGCCGTCCTTCTCCAACTGGGCAATGCCGTTGTTCTCGTCGTCATTGACCTTCTTGCGCTGGGCCACGGCACCTTTCTTGGCCGCCTCCTGGAACACCTTCTTGTCGGCGTCGCTGAGCTTGCTCCAGACCCGCTGCGACACCAGCAGCAGGGCGGGCGAGTACACGTGGCCGGTCAGCGAAAGGTGCTTTTGCACCTGGGAGAACTTGGATGACAGGATCACCGGGATCGGGTTCTCCTGGCCGTCGACCGTGCCCTGCTGCAGGGCGCCGAAGAGTTCGGGGAAGGCCATGGGCGTGGGCAGGATGCCGAAGGTCTTGTAGCCCTCCATGTGCACCTTGTTCTCCATGGTGCGCATCTTCAGGCCGGCGGCATCGCTGGGCTTCACGATGTCGCGCTTGTTGTTGGTCATGTGGCGGAAGCCGTTTTCCGTCCAGGCCAGGGCGATCAGGCCCTTGGAGGGGAACTTGCTCAGCAGGTCCTGGCCGATCGGGCCGTCCATCACCTTGCGGGCGTGGTCGTAATCGCGGAACAGGAAGGGGATGTCGACGATCTTCACCTCGGGCACGAAGTTGCCCACCGGCCCGGTCGAGGTGTTGACCAGGTCCTGGGTGCCCAGTTGCACCGCTTCGATCATCTCGCGCTCGCCGCCCAGGGCGGAACTCGGGAATTGCTGGCACTTGTAACGGCCTTGGGTGCCTTTCTCGATCTCGTCGCAGAACACCGTGGAGCCGACACCGTAATGCGAGTCCTTGGTGGTGGCGTAGCCGATCTTCAGCGTGGTGGTCTGTGCGAAGGCGGCGCCTGTGAGGCCGGCAGCCAGCATCATGGACAGGGCGGTGCGGGAAAGGGTCATCTTGTCTCCTTGCTTGTGCTTGTTTCTGTTGCGAGTCAAAGTAAATTTGTCATACAACTTTTTCATTATGCGGGGCAGGGACAGACGGCTGAATCCGGGTTTTCGCTAGCTTTGGCGGGCCACCAACGCCTGCGCGTCCTGCAGGTGACTGCAGTCTGGGCGCGGCCAAGAAAAAGCGCCCGCAAGGGGCGCTTTGAAGGGGTGGAAGTGGGGCCAGCGCGGTGGAAGGCCCGGGTTGTCACATGCCCGAGTAGTTCGGGCCGCCGCCGCCTTCGGGGGTCACCCAGACGATGTTCTGGGTCGGGTCCTTGATGTCGCAGGTCTTGCAGTGCACGCAGTTCTGGGCATTGATCTGCAGGCGGTCGCTGTTGTCGGCGTTCTTGACAAACTCGTACACGCCCGCCGGGCAGTACCGGGCCTCAGGGCCTGCGTACTTGGCCAGGTTCACCTTCACCGGGACCGAGGCGTCTTTCAGCGTCAGGTGGGCCGGCTGGTTTTCGGCGTGGTTGGTGTTGCTGATGAACACGCTGGACAGGCGGTCAAAGGTCAGCTTGCCATCGGGCTTGGGGTAGTTGATCGGCTGGCACTCTGCGGCCGGCTTCAGGTAGGCATGGTCGGGTTTGTTGCGGCGCAGCGTCCAGGGGATGTGGCCGCGCAGCACGAATTGCTCGAAACCGTTCATCAGGGTTGCCGTGGTGAGACCGTACTTGAACCAGTTCTTGAAGTTGCGGTCCTTGTTCAGTTCGGTGTGCAGCCAGCTCTTCTCGAAGGCCTCGGGGTAGGCCGTCAGCTCATCGTGCTGGCGCCCGGCGACCACCGCGTCGTAGGCCGCCTCGGCGGCCAGCATGCCGGTCTTGATGGCGGCGTGGCTGCCCTTGATGCGGCTCACGTTGAGGTAGCCGGCGTTGCAGCCCACCAGTGCCCCGCCCGGGAACACCGTCTTGGGCAGGGCGTTGATGCCACTGGCGTTGATGGCGCGGGCGCCGTAGGACAGGCGCTTGGCGGTGACTTCACCCTTGTCGTTTTCGAAGTAGTAGCGCACGTTGCGGTGCGTCTTCCAGCGCTGGAACTCTTCGAACGGGCTCAGGTAGGGGTTGCTGTAGCCCAGGCCGGTGACGAAGCCGAGCGCGACCTTGTTGCCTTCCAGGTGGTACAGGAAGGCACCGCCATAGGTGTCGGATTCCATGGGCCAGCCGGCGGTGTGCATCACAAAGCCCGGCTTGTGGCGGGCCGGGTCGATCTCCCACAGCTCCTTGATGCCGATGCCGAAGCTCTGCGGGTCACGGCCCTCGTCGAGCTTGAAGCGCGCGATCAGCTGCTTGCCCAGGTGGCCACGCGCGCCCTCGGCGAACACGGTGTACTTGGCATGCAGTTCCATGCCCAGCTGGAAGTCACCCGTGGGCTCGCCTTCCTTGTTGATGCCCATGTTGCCCGTGGCCACGCCCTTGACGGAGCCGTCCTCGTTGTACAGCACTTCGGCGGCGCTGAAGCCGGGGAAGATCTCCACCCCCAGGGCTTCGGCCTGTTCACCCAGCCACTTGGTGACGGCGCCCAGGCTCACGATGTAGTTGCCGCCGTTGTGCGCAAAGGGGGGCAGGAGGCGGTTGGGCACCCGGAAGCTCGATTTCTCGCCCAGGAAGATGTAGGCATCGTCGGTCACCGGCTGGTTCAGCGGAGCGCCATCGGCCTTCCAGTTGGGCAGCAGTTCGGTCAGGGCCTTGGGGTCCATGATGGCACCCGACAGGATGTGCGCGCCAGGCTCGGAGCCTTTTTCCAGCACCACCACCGACACGTCCGTGCCTTTTTCGGCGGCCAGTTGCTTGAGCCGGATCGCGGTGGCCAGCCCGCCCGGGCCACCCCCCACGACGACGACGTCGTATTCCATGGCCTCTCGCGGGCCGTATTGGGACAGGATTTCTTCGTTGGTCATGGGGCGTCTCGCTGGATAATGATTTGGTTTCGGTGACTCATTTGTAACCGGCTGCGCGGCATTTTATTCGCAGCATGGTTGAATTAGAACGGTCGTTCGTTTTTTTGTCCTTGTGGAGACACTGTAAATGGCTTTCAGCATCGATTTGTCGGGCCGCGTGGCCTTTGTCACCGGCGCCTCCAGTGGGCTCGGTGCCCAGTTTGCCCGCACGCTGGCCCGTGCCGGCGCCGCCGTGGTGCTGGCCAGCCGGCGGGTCGAGAAGCTCAAGGAGCTGCGTGCCCACATCGAGGGCGAGGGCGGCAGCGCCCATGTGCTGCCCCTGGACGTGACCGATCTCGACAGCATCCGTGCCGCGGTGGCGCATGCCGAGACCGAGGTGGGCTCGATCGACATCCTGGTCAACAACTCGGGCGTCAGCACCACCCAGCGCATCCAGGATGTGGGCGAGGACGATTTCGACTTCATCTTCAACACCAACGTCAAGGGCTCCTTCTTTGTGGCGCAAGAGGTGGGCAAGCGCATGCTGGCGCGTGCCCGCGGCGCCGCGCCGGGCACCTACACCGGCGGGCGCATCATCAACATCGCCTCGATGGCGGGCCTGAAGGTGCTGCCCCAGATCGGCGCCTACTGCATGAGCAAGGCCGCCGTGGTGCAGATGACCAAGGCCATGGCCCTGGAGTGGGGCCGTTTCGGCATCAATGTGAACGCCATCTGCCCGGGCTACATCGACACCGAGATCAACCACCACCACTGGCAGACCGAGCAGGGGCAGAAGCTGGTCAACATGCTGCCGCGCAAGCGCGTGGGCAAGCCCGAAGACCTGGATGCCCTGCTGGTGATGCTGGCCAGCGATCAGAGCCATTTCGTCAACGGCGCGATCATCGCGGCCGACGACGGCTTTGCCGTCTGAGGGCGGGCGCTGTGCGGATCGAGATCCCCGAGCGCAAGCGCCTGGTCCGTGAGATGCGCATCCCCATCCGGTGGGGTGACATGGACGCCATGGGTCACGTCAACAACACCAGCTATTTCCGCTACCTTGAAACCCTGCGCATCGACTGGATGCAGGCCATCGGCTGCCCTCCGGCGCCGCAGGGCGAGGGCCCGGTGATCGTCAATGCCTTCTGCAACTTCTACCGCCAGCTGGAATACCCGGGCGAGGTGCTGGCGCGCCTGTACGTGAGCGACCCGGCCCGCACCACGTTCGAGACCTGGGCCACCCTGGCGCGGGTGGACCAGCCCGATGTGATCTGCGCGGCCGGCGGGGCCACCACCATCTGGGTGGATTTCCCGAAGCAGAAGGCGGTGGCGCTGCCCGATTGGATGCGCGCCCACGTGGCCGATTGAGGCCTCAGCGCAGCACGCGGTAACGATCGGCGTTGGCCTGCAGCCAGCGTGCTGCGAGTTGCTGGGCCGAGACGCCCGCGTGCTCCCCCTGGGTGGGCCGGCTGTCGGCCTGGCGGGCCGGATGGAAATCCGCCCGGTAATAGCGCAGCAGTGCCGGCACGGAAAGCCGCAGCACACCGTTTTGGCCCAGCATGAAGTGCAGGGCGCTGCGCCAGGTGCTCAGGCGCCACAGGCTGCCGTCCCGCTTCAGGTTGAGCAAGGTCTGGCCCAGGCAGTCCAGGCTGAAAAGGATCAGCACATAGGTGAACCAGCGGCGGCGCCACTTCAGGTTGCCCCCCAGCGCCTGGTAGAGGTCAAATGCCACGGCACCATGCTCGGTCTCCTCGGCGGCATGCCAGCGCCAGAGGGTCTGCATGCGGGGCTCGGCATCGGCCAGCAAGGCGTCGTGGCGCAGCGTGATGTCGGCCAGCACCGCCGTGCAATGCTCGTAAGCGCAGGTCACGGCCAGCGGGTGCAGGGGGTTGAGGTGGCGTGAGCGCTCGATGCGCCGCTGCGCCCAGTGTTGCCAGCGGTTGACCAGGCCTTGGCGTTCGAGCTGCTCGTTGTACAGGCCGTGCACGCGCCGGTGGGTGGCCTCCTGCCCGATGAAGCCCTGGATCGTCTCGCGCAAGGCTGCGTGCCGGGGCTCCTCGGGCAGTGGCTTGAGGGCCTCGCGCACCGAGTCGATGAAAAACTGCTCTCCGACCGGAAAGCTCATCGACAGGGCATTGAAGAACATGCTGCGAAAGGCGTCGCCGCCATGCCAATGGCGCTCGAAGCCGGCGCTCAGGTCGACTTCGAGTTTGCGGACATTCAAGGGGCTCGGGGCGCTCATGGCTGGCCCATCAAGCCTTGGCCTTGGGCACCCGCCCCATCAGGTAGAACTCCGGGTTGGGCAGCATGCCGCTGAAGCTGGCAATGCGGTTGGACATGCCAAAGAACGCCGTGATGGCCGCGATGTCCCAGATGTCCTCGTCCGAGAACCCGTGGGCATGCAGCGGGGCGAAGTCGGCGTCGTCCACTTCGTGCGAGCGTTCGCAAACCTTCATGGCGAAGTCGAGCATGGCGCGCTGACGCGGGCTGATCTCGGCCTTGCGGTAGTTGATGGCGACCTGATCGGCCACCAGCGGCTTCTTCTCGTAGATGCGCAGCAGCGCGCCATGGGCCACCACGCAGTACAGGCACTGGTTGGCGGCGCTGGTGGTGGTGACGATCATCTCGCGATCGCCCTTGGTCAGCGACCCTTCTTCCTTGAGCATCAAGGCATCGTGGTAGGCAAAAAAGGCCCGCCATTCGGCCGGGCGACGGGCCAGTGTCAGAAAAACCTGCGGCACAAACCCGGCTTTGTCCTGCACGGCCAGAATTTTTTCCCGAATATCGTCAGGGACATTGTTCAACTCTGGCGGCTCGTAGCGAGAGCGGGTCATTTTGGTCTCCATAGTGCTTGTGCTCGCCATCATAGGCTTGCCAGGGGAGGGGGCCTGGGGCACAAACGATGGGCTTGAGAAAAGCTATTGAAGCTTTAGAGGCAATTGTTTTTACTTATTTTGACGGGCTTTCTACCATGGCTCAACCGTGTTTCCCTTCACCTTCAAGGACCCCATCATGAGCCAGCCCACCCTGACCATCGCTTCCGACAGTGGGATTTCGGACCCGCATCGCCGCCTCGCCTCTTGCAGCCATGCCGTCAGTGGCACCGGCCTGGCCCGCGAGCCCGGTCGTGGGAGGCTCTTGGGCGCCCGCCAGTGGGTTGGTCTGGCCCTCAATGTCGGTGGCCTGGCTGTGGTGTTGCAGAGTCTGGCCCAACATGGGGTGGGCGCATGAGGGCCGGCACGAACCTGCCGGGCCGCCTGCAGCCCTGGCGCGATGAATTCTGGCAGGCCTTGCAGGGTTGGGCCGCGTCCGTCGGGCTGGGCACGGCGGCCTGAGTTTGAGAGCGGTGTGGGCCTGTCGACCTGTTCAGGCCTTCCAGGTGACCGCTGTTTTGTAGACCCGGGTTGCGCAACGGCCCGGATCGCGGCCACCCCGTTTCGGGGTGGCCTTTTTACGGGGGCTCAGCGCGCGCCCAGGTAGTCCAGCTTGCCCAGAGGCACGCCCTGGTGGCGCAGCAGGTCGTAGGCCGTGGTCACGTGGAAGAAGAAGTTGGGCAATGCAAAGCTCAGCAGGTAGTCGATGCCGGTGAAGTGCCGGTCGCCACTGCGCAGCTTGAGCACCACCTCACGCGCCTCCGAGCCATCGATCTGCGCCGGGGCGATGGTTTTCAGGTAGTCGAGGGTCTTGGCGATGCGCGCCTGCAACTCGCTCAGGGTGACTTCTGTGTCCGGGAAGGCCGGGGCTTCCACGCCGGCCAGGCGGGCGGCACAGCCTTTGGCGGTGTCGGCTGCGATGAAGACCTGGCTGGTCAGGGGCAGCATGTCGGGTGCCAGGCGCAGTTGCCCGTAGGTGGCAGGGTCGGTGCCCTGGGCCACTGCATGGGCGGCCGCTTTTTCAAGAATGCTGGACAGGGCGCTCAACTGGCGCACGAAAACGGGCACGCTGGCCTGGTACATCGAGATGCTCATGGGGACTTTCTTGGGGGGTGATGGTTTGAAGCCGCCATGATCCACCAAAAACAGGCCGGGTGCTGACCGTTGCCGCATCACCCTGCCAACAGGCGATGCACCAGGTCGGCGGTGGTGTTGGCCTTGTACTTGCGCATCAGGCGGGCACGGTAGATCTCGACGGTGCGGTGGCTGATGGCCAATGCGCGACCGATCTCCTTGGACGTCAAGCCGTTCATCAAATGGGCGGCCACCTCACGCTCGCGGGCCGTCAACTCGGCCTTGACCGGGCGGCGTGAGCTCAGGTCTTCAAAGGTCCAGATGCCCGCTTCATGGGGGTTGTCGCGGTTCAGGGCCCGCCCGGTGACATGGCACCAGAAGGTCTCGCCCTTGAAGCGGCCGTCCACCCGCTTCATGACCCGGTCGTCCGAGTAATGGCCATGGGCATTCAGGATGGGGGCGATGCGTTCGCCGGTGCGTTCGTATTCGTCGGCACTCGGGTACAGCACCTTGAAGGACTGGCCCACCAGTTGCTCCCGTGTGGTCCCGAACATTTCGCAGACATGCAGGTTGCAGTCCACGATGGCACGGTGGCGCGACAACACCAAGCCGACAGGGGCGAGGTCAAATGCCAGGCGGTAGTCCAGGGGAATCAAGGGGGGTGTCCTACAGGGTCTTGCTTACGAGCTTCTACGTATTCAAATAGGTAGTATCTTCTGCGATTCTAAGTTCCACCTGCACGCATCTTCAGGAGACATTTGTGAACAAACTTTTTCCCTCCGCCACCGAAGCGCTCAAGGGCGTGGTCCGTGACGGGCAATTGCTGGCTGTCGGCGGTTTCGGCCTCTGCGGCATCCCTGAAGCGCTGATCGACGCCTTGCGCGACACCGGCGCCAAGAACCTCACGGTGATCTCGAACAACGCCGGGGTTGACGGGTTCGGTCTGGGCAAGCTGCTCGAAACCCGGCAGATCAAGAAGATGATCTCCAGCTATGTGGGTGAAAACAAGGAGTTCGAGCGCCAGTACCTGGCCGGCGAACTCGAGCTGGAATTCACCCCGCAGGGCACGCTGGCCGAAAAGCTGCGCGCGGGCGGCGCCGGCATCCCGGCCTTCTTCACCAAGACCGGCGTGGGCACCGTGGTGGCCGACGGCAAGGAACTGCGTGAGTTCGATGGCGAGACCTATGTCATGGAGCGTTCGCTGGTGCCCGACGTGGCCCTGGTGAAGGCCGATGTGGCCGACAAGGCCGGCAACCTGCGTTTCCGCTACACCGCGCGCAACTTCAACCCGGCCGTGGCCATGGCTGGCAAGCTGTGCATCGTCGAGGTCGAGAAGATCGTCGAAGTGGGCGAGATCGCCCCCGACGACGTGCACCTGCCCGGCATCTATGTGCACCGCCTGGTGCTCAACGCCCAGCCCGAGAAGCGCATCGAGAAACGCACCATCACCGAAAAGGCAGGAGTCTGAACATGCCCTGGAATCAAGACCAAATGGCGGCCCGTGCCGCACACGAACTGGAAGACGGCTTCTACGTCAACCTGGGCATCGGCATCCCCACCCTGGTGGCCAACCACGTGCCTTCCACCATCGAGGTGTGGCTGCAGTCCGAGAACGGCATGCTGGGCATCGGCCCTTTCCCGACCGAGGACGAGGTCGACGCCGACCTGATCAACGCCGGCAAGCAGACCGTCACCACCATCAAGGGCTCGTCCATCTTCGGCAGCCATGACAGCTTTGCCATGATCCGCGGCGGCAAGATCAATCTGTCCATCCTGGGCGCCATGCAGGTCAGCGAAAAAGGCGATCTGGCCAACTGGATGATCCCGGGCAAGATGGTCAAGGGCATGGGCGGCGCCATGGACCTGGTGGCCGGCGTCAAGCGCGTGATCGTGCTGATGGAACACGTGGCCAAGAAGAAAGACGGCACCGAAGACCTGAAGATTCTGCCGCAATGCACGCTGCCGCTGACCGGCGTGGGCGTGGTGGACCGCATCATCACCGACCTGGCCGTGATGGACGTCACCCCTGAAGGCCTCAAGGTGGTCGAACTGGCCCCTGGCGTGACCCGCGAGTTCCTGCAATCCAAGACCGGCGTCACGCTGATCTGATCCCGCCCACCCGAGTGCGACTCGGGGCGGCCATCCGAAAGACGAGCCTGGTCTCGTCTTTTTTTTCGCGCCCAAAAGACCTTGCGCTGGCTCAGATGGGCAGAATCGGGCGCATGGAACACGAGCACAAGACGGCCTTCGAACCCGCGCATGCCCCGCCTGGCCCGGGCCCGGTGGTGCTGGTGCTGGCCTCAGGGCGCGGCGAACGTTTTCGCGCCTCGGGCGGCCAGACCCACAAGCTGCAGGCCGACCTGAGGGGGCGTTCGGTGCTGCAGCGCACCCTGGATGCGGTGCGCGCCAGCGGCCTGGCCTGGCATCTGGAAGATCGGGGCCACCCGGGCATGGGCGACAGCATTGCGGCAGCCGTGCGGGCCACCGCCCAGGCCCCGGGCTGGCTGATCCTGCCTGGTGATCTGCCGCTGGTGCGGCCCGAGACCCTGCAGCGGGTGGCCGAGGCGCTGTCGCACTGCACGGTTGTGCTGCCGCGCCATGCCGGCGAAAAGGGCCATCCGGTGGGGTTTGCTGCCAGTTGCCGCGAAGGCTTGCTGGGTCTGTCGGGCGATGGGGGCGCGGCCTCGGTGCTGCGCCAGTGGCAGGCGCTGGGCCAGGTGCTCACGCTGGACCTGGACGACGTCGGCATCGTGACCGACATCGACACCCTGGACGACTTGGCCCGAGCCGCCCTGCGGTGGCCTTGATCAACCCGCGCTGTGGGGGGCCAGCCGCAACAGGCGGGCCAGGCTGCGGTCATGGATGCCCAGCTTCAGCAGGCCTTCGTGGGTCTGGCGCACGTAGTCGAGGGTGGTGCCGAACTTGCCGCACGATTGGCTGAAGATGCGTCGGTAATCGGCTTCGCTGAGGTTGCCTGTGTGGCTGGGGCTGTGCCGCGACAGCGTGAAGGCCAGGGCGGACACCGGGCCCTGCGGGGTGTGGCAGCGCAGCCAGCGCGGGTCGTACACCCCGGTCATCATCTCGCGGTGCCACAGGCGCACCAGGGCCGATTCGGCCTCGTGGCGAGGGATGCGGAACACGGCACCCTGGCAGCTCCCGCCCGACAACATGCCGAACACCAGGCCCGGACACTCCGGTGTGCCCCGGTTGATGCGGCTCCACATCTTGAGGGCGCGGTGCCAGCCATGCACGCGCGCCGGGCGCTGTTCATCAAACGCAAATTCGGGCCGCCAGATCAGCGAACCGTAGGCAAAAACCCACAAATCATGCTGTCCGCCCCATTGGTGCCGGGTGTGTTCCAACATGGGGCCGGGGTCGCGCAGGGCGGTCATGCCTGCTGGGGTGAATTCACTCATGGGTGCTTCGAAATCCGGGGCGCTGGTGACAGGGTGAAGTGGGTATTTTGCGCCAGCGAAGCAGGGGTGCGCGGCCGCGTGTGGTTTTCAGAATGATTCCACCTGCATTCCCGTCGAACCGAACGCTAGAAAAGCCTCGAATTTGCCGCTGGCGACAGCGTTTCGTCAGATTGTTCGTTTCAATATGATATTTTTACCCATCGATCTCAAAAAGGGACCCATGCAGACTTGGAGCAATGAAGCACTGGACGCGCTGCGGTATGCAGGCGATCCGCTGGCCGATGCCACGGTGGCCAGGCTGATGCACGATTGGGTTCGGCCCCAGGCCGGGCAAAGCCTGGCGCAATTGCAGCAACTCAACCAGGCGCCATTGGAGCGCCTCAATGCGGCCACCCGCCTGCTGCAACAGATGCCCGTCAATGGCGGGCTGGCCGACTGGCGTCCGCTGCCGCCGCCGGCCCACCCGGACCTGGCAGGCATCCTGATCGACTACGTGCACCAGGCCCTGCAGGGCTACGCCTGGGAGCCCGACCCGCAGGTCGACCAGGCCGAGCAGGTGTTTGCCGAGTTGGGCGTGCTGTCGTGCCTGATTCAATTCTGCGCCAGCCTGCCCGAGTGCTATGTGGTGCCCGACCTGTCCGACGTGCTGCATGTGGCCGGCCAGCTGGAACAACACACCGACCACCGCATCCGTGCCACCGCCGCCATGATTTTTCCGGTCATGTTGCCCGGTGGGCTGACCTCGGCCCATGGGCGCGGGGTGGGCCAGATCCTCAAGGTGCGCCTGATCCACGCCACCATCCGCCACCTGATCCTGCGCGGCGAACCTCAGGCCGTGCTGGAGTCGGTGCGCAGGGCCGCCGGCACGCCCCAGGGCATGGTGCCGCCCCTGCCGTCGGCCGCGCCGGTGCAGGGGCTGCAGTCCAGCCTGTTGTCGCACGGCTGGGACCTGCAGCAGCATGGCATGCCCTGCAACCAGGAAGAGCTGGGCTACACCTTGCTGACCTTCAGCTACGTCTTTCTGCGCAGCCTGCGGCGGCTGGGCCTGGGCCTGCGGCCGGAGCAGGAGACCGCCTACCTGCATTGCTGGAACCGGGCTGCCCGCCTGCTGGGCGTGAGCGATGAGATGCTGGCCTGGAGTTTCGGCGACGCGGCCCAGTTGTTTGCCCTGATCCAGCAACGTGCCCGGGCTGGCCGGCCCTTGCCGGACGTGCGCCCCCTGCTGGGCCGCGCACTGGTGGCCAACCTCGAAAGTGTCGTTCCTTTGCGCCTGCTCAAGCCTGTGGGGCCTTTGATGATCCAACATCTGTGCGGTCAGGAAGTGGCGCGCGAGATTGGCGTGCGCACCCCTGCGGGCGGCTTGAGCACCTGGATCTTCGACCTCGGCATGGCCGTCACGCGAGGAATCGATGCGCTCGTGCGTGTGTTCGTGCCTGGGTTTTCCTTGGCGCGTTTCTTCACCCGCTTGATCGGGCAGCAGTATGTCTGGGCCTTTCTGCTCAGTCAGACGCGGCCGCTGGCCCTGCCCACCGAGTTGCTCGGCGAGGTCCAGGCCACTTTGCAGACCTGGTCGGTCGATCCCAAGGCTCCGCGCTGGCTCAATGCGATTGAGCGCCTTGTCCATGGCCCCAGATGGGCCAATCCGCCCGGCGGCACCCCATCATGAGCGCCAGGGTGCTCCGGCCGTCTGTCATGTTCGCCGTCGCCATGCCTTTGAGTGGGCTCATGCTTCGACCATCAGGAGTCTGTTAGATGTTGTGCATTGCCTGCCACGGCTTGTTGGCCGATGGAGACCCGCAGTGCGCGCACTGCGGGCAGGATCAGCGCATGCGCTGCTCGGCCTGTGGCACCCCGGCAGCACCGGCGCATCGTTTCTGTGCCTCGTGTGGCGCCCGGCTGAGTTTCCAGAGCCCGGGCATGGCCCCTGGGGAGATCGAAGACTCGGCCGAGAAGCGCCACCTCACCGTGCTGTTCTGCGACCTGGTGGATTCGACCGCCTTGTCCGGTGCGGTGGATGCCGAAGACCTGCGCGAAATCATCCAGGCCTACCAGGCGATCGCGGCCGACATCATCCGCCAGTACGACGGCTACATCGCCCAATACCTGGGTGACGGTCTGCTGGTTTATTTTGGCTACCCACGGGCCCACGAAGACTCTCCGGCGCGCGCTTTGCGCGCTGCCGAAGGCATCATCTCGGCACTGCCGCGCCTGAGCGCCCGCCTGCGCCATATCACCACGCTGGACCTGCAGGTGCGCATCGGCATCCACAGCGGCATGGTGGTGGTGGGGCAGGTGGGGGCCGGGGCGCGCCACGAGCGCCTGGCCATCGGCGAGACGCCCAACATCGCGGCCCGCCTGCAGGCCGTGGCCCAGGGCAATGAGGTGGTGGTGTCTGGCACCACGCGCCAGGGCATCCGCGACACCTTGCCCTGGCAGCCACTGGGGGCGCTCAGCTTGCGCGGCGTGTCCCATCCGGTGGAGGCCTGGCGCCTGAGCCGTGTCGGCGAGTCCGGTGCTCTGGTGGGGCCCACCCATGCCAGACGCCAGATCGGGCGTGACGATGAATTGCAGCAACTGGAAGAGGACTGGCAGCAGGCCCTGGCAGGACAGCCCCGCGTGGTCCTCATCGAGGGCGAGCCCGGGATCGGCAAGTCGCACCTTCTGGCGCAGTTGCGACAGAAGGCTGCGTCAAGTGGCGCCCTCTCGCTGGTCCTGCGCTGCTCGCCTTACCACGCGGCCAGTGAATGGTTTCCGGTGGTGGAGGGCATGGAGCGCCTGGCCCAGTTCGAATCGCAGGACGATGCCCACGAGCGCTACCGCAAGCTGCTGAAATGCCTGCCCCCGGGCATGCTCGATCAGGAGCAGGACGTGCAATTGCTGGCTCGCCTGCTGCGGGCCGCCCCCGAGGGCCCGCCCGTCGCCTTGAACCTGGCCCCAGCACAGGCCAAGAAGCGCACCGAGGCGGCCGTGCTGCGTTGGCTCAAACTGGTGGTGCAGCAACACCCCTTGATGCTGGCCGTCGAAGACCTGCATTGGGCCGACCCGTCCACCTTGGCGCTCGTCGTCTCGCTGGCCGACGATCTGGGTTCGCAGCGGCTGCTGCTGGTGCTGACCCAGCGCGCCGGCGACAGTGCCCGCTGGGCCCCGACCTTGAGCACACGGCACCTGGTGCTGGACCGCCTGCCCAGCGAAGCGGCCGAGGCGCTGCTGCTGCAATGCATGGGGGGCAAGCGCCTGCCCGCCGTGGTGGTGCGCCGCATCATCGAGAACACCGACGGCGTGCCGCTGTTCATCGAGGAATTCACCCGCACCGTGCTGGAATCCGACGTGCTGCAGGAAACCCCGGGCGGCTTCGAGTTGCGCGTGGCCTTGCCGGTGGCGCTGATCCCGGACAACCTGCGCGATTCGCTGGCCGCGCGCCTGGACCGGCTGGATGCCGGGCGCGCCGTGGCGCGGCGGGCGTCCGTGATCGGGCGGCGCTTCCAGCGTGGTCTGCTGGCCGCCTTGTGTGGCGCCGATGAGGCGCTGGTGCAGCAGGGGCTGCAGGAGCTGCTGGCGGCGGGCCTGTTGTTCGCGCTCGATGGCAGCGAACAGGATTTCGAGTTCAAGCACGCCCTGGTGCAGGCCGCGGCCTACGATTCGATGCTGCGGCGCGATCGGCTCATGCTGCATGGGCTGCTGGCCGGCGAGCTGCTGCGCCGCGACCCGGGCCTGATGCAGCGCCAGCCCGAGCTGCTGGCCCACCACCACAGCGAGGCCCATCAGTGGTCCAAGGCCGTGCAGCTTTGGCTGCGGGCCGGTCAGATGGCCCTGGCACGCTCGGCCAACCACGAGGCTGTGCTGCACCTGCGCGCGGGCCTGGCGCTGGTGAGCCACCTGCCGCCGGAGGAGGGCGCTCAGCTTGAGCTCAGCCTGCTGGGCACCCTGGCGCCGGCCATCAAGGTGACGCGCGGTTTCACCGCACCTGAGTTGGAGCCCTTGTACGCCCGGGTCGAGGCCCTGTGCCAGGTCATGCCGGACCGCCCCGAGATCTTTGTCGCCCTGAACGGCGTCTGGGGCTACCGGCAGGTCAAGGGGCAGCAATCGGGGCTGGTGCAACTGGCCGAGCAGAACCTGGCCTTCGTGCAGCGTGCCGGTGCGCCCACCATGCTGGCCCAGGCCACGTTCTCGGTGGGCGTGTCGCTGCTGTGGACGGGTGATTTCCGGCGTGCCAACGAAACCTTTTTGCGTGCGGTCGAGGTCTACGACCCCGTGCGCGATGCCGAGACTTGCCGCATCTACGGCTCCGATCCGCGTGTGGCTGCCGAGTGCTACCGCTCGTATGCCCTGTGGGCGCTGGGCCTGACGGACCAGGCCCAGGCGGCCATCGAGCGCGCCGGGCGCTGGTCCAGTGCGCTGAATCACCCTTTCAGCCAGGCCTGGAGCCTGGCCTTCCGCAGCGCCTACAACGTCATGGTGCATGAGCCCGAGCGCCTGCTCGAAGAGATCGATCAGCACATCGCCTATTGCCGCGAGGTGGGTCATGTGTTCTGGTTGGCCACCACCACGGCCAGTCGGGGCTGGGCCCTGGCCATGAGCGGGCGCCTGCCCGAGGGCATTGAGGCCTTGCGTTCGGCGCTGGCCTTCCAGGGCTCGATCGGTGTGGGGGTGATCCAGCCCCAATGGCGTTGCAAGCTGGCCGAGGCCCTGATGCTCGACGGCCAGTACCAGGACGCCTCGGATGAGATCGAAGCGGCATTGCAGGCCTGCGAGGCCAACGATGATTTCTTCTGCCGCATCGAGATCCTGCGCGTGCGCGGCGAGATCGAGCTGCGCCGTCATCCGCAACAGCCCGAACTCGGCCTGGGCCATCTGCGCACGGGCCTGGATCTGGCGCTGCGCCTGCACCAGTTGCCCTGGGGCCTGCGCATCGCCACCCAGCTGTGGCGCGTGGCCCAGGCGGGCGGGCCGCCGGCGCCCTGGCTGCCCGAGCTGCTGGCCCAGGTCACCGAAGGTCAGGACACCTGGGTGGTGCGCGAGGCGCGCGCGGCGCTGGCCGCCAGCACCTGCCCACTCAGCACAGATCCTGCCCCGTGACGCCGTCGTAGAGCGGCCGGCCCAGCACCGCGTTGCCGGCCTGCAGGCCGGCCATGGCGGCGGCTTCCACGCAGCCGGCATTGAATCCGTTGTCGATCCAGTCGCCCGTGATCACCAGGTTGTCAAAGCCGGTTTCATTGGCCTTGATGCGCGCCGAGGCGCTGCCGGCCACCGACATCACATAGCGCTCCGAGGGGTCGACGTTGGCGCGTTGGTAGACCTCGACCACCGTGTCGGCGGGCAGGGCGCCCGTGCCGTCCACGGCCTGGGGCCACAGCAGGCCCAGGTGCTCGCGGGTCAGGGTGGTGGTGGCGGCCTTGACCTTGTCCAGGGCGCGGTAGGGTGTGGCCGCGTCTTGCGGGTCCAGGGGCGGTTCGTCCAGGGCGCCGCAGAAATAGGCCACGTTGCGCGGGGCCTGGCCTTCGGGCCAGACCTCCATGGGCAGCAGGTGGCTCATGTCGGCCCAGCTGTCCAGCGGCTCGAGGAAGGAGTCGACGATCGGGGGCGGGGCGCTCCAGCCCAGTTCTGGCAGGCTGGGCCGCAGCCAGAACTGCACGCCCTGGGTGCACACCGTCTTGACCCGGTCGACCATGGTCTGCCAGCGCGGCTCGGCCCGGCACAGCTCCTCGCACAGAAGGGGCACGCTGCCCAGCGAGATGCCGAACACCACGGTGTCGAAATCACGCCCCCGCTGCAGCTCGAACTCGGCCGCGTTGTCCCAGCGGAACCACAGCGACTCCAGGTCCAGGCCCTGTTCGGCCACCGCCTGGCGCAAGGCCTCACCCTGGCTCAGCTGGCTGTAGTCGGGCTCGGCCGGCCAGCAGTCCAGGCCCTTCACGTTCACCAACGGCTGGTAAGGGTCGGCGGTGTCGACCTGGCGCGCCATGGCGATGCGCTCGATCGAGCGGCGATCCTCCGACAGGCCCAGGCGCTGCACCTTGTGGAAGAAACGGAACTGCACCCCGCGCTGGGCCAGTGCCTTGTACAGCGGCGTGAAGATGGTGTCGCCCATGCCGGCGCGCATCTTCCAGAAGATCGCGCCGTTGTAGGTGCAGCACATGCGGAACAGGGTGCGCACCGTGGGCGCGGTGGCGTAGTTGGCGGTGCGCCCGGTGTCCTGGCTGTCCCCGTTGTCAAAGGCGAACACAAAGTCATAGAACAGGCGCAGCAAGGGGTTGATGCGGGTGTCCAGCGTGGCTGGCATGGCGCCGTGGCGGCTCAGCCAGACCCGGATCTCCTCGTCCAGCTCACCCAGGGGCCGGCCTTCCAGCACCTCGTCCACCAGCAGGCCGCGCAGCACCGACACCACCAGATCCACCATCAGCAGGTGGCGCAGCACGGCCAGATCGTCCGGGTCCAGGCGTTCGTACTCGTGCGCCACCCAGGCCTGCAGGTGGCCCAGCAGGCTTTCGATCAGCGCGCGTTCGCGCGCCTGGTGCGCCGCAGGGTCCTTGGCCAGGCGGGCCAGCAGCTTTTGCAGCAGCACCAGGGCACCCAGGCCCGCGCTGACCGCCACTTCCTCCACGGTCAGCGCCAGTTCCTCGGCTTGTTCCTTGATCCAGCCGATCAGGCTGTGGTGGTGGATCGGGTGCTCATGGCGATACACCCGGGCATGCACCGACTGACCTGCCTGGCCCAGCAGCAACTGAACCAGCTCGGACAGATAGGACCACAGCGAGGGCAGGGCGCCGCCCTCCCAGGGCTTCTGACCATTGGTGGGCATCTGCATCATCCAGGGCGTGGGGTCGCCGTCGAAGGCTTCGTACGCGCCCACGTAGCTGTGCGGCTCGAAAGCGTCCTCGCAGCGCAGGAACACACCATTGGCGATGCGCGGCGGTGTGTGGCCCACGGCCACGGGCGCAGCCTCGGGGTTCAGCTCGGTCAGCGCCTGCTGCATCATGCGAAAGGCGTTGTGGTAGAAGCCCAGCCAGATGTGCAGCCCGTGCTCTTCGATGCGCCAGTGCGGGGCACGCCGCCCGCTGGCCCCCTTGCCACCCAGCCGCCAGCCCATCTGGTACACCGTCACCTCGTAGTGGTCCTGCCAGCCGGGCTCGCTGGTGATCTGGAAGGCGCTGGTCATGGCGCCGACGCCACCTCCCAGAATGGCGATCTTCTGCTTCGGGCGGGTGTTCTGCGCAGTGTTCATGGAGCGGTCTGAATTGTTAATAATGATCATTGGCTGATCGGCGGCGAGAGTATCCCGGGGCGTCCGGGCAGGGGTCAAGTCGTTTTTGCAGTCCGCCAGCGCGTCGCAGTGCCTGGGCCGTGGCATGGGAAATGCTTCGGTCCGGAACGGGGCCGGCGGCCCTCCAAGCTGCTACGTGCTCCTTTCTTTTCTTCCTAGGGCCTGTTCCTGATGTCCTCTGATTCACCTCTGGCAACCCCTGATACCGCCCCCGTCTTGCCGGCCGAAGTGCCCCTGGACGAACGCGATGGCCGCTACCTGCGTCAGGCCATCGGGCTGGCCGATCTGGGCCGCTCGCGCGGCAATCGGCCCTTCGGCGCGGTGCTGGTGTCACCCAGCGGCGAATTGATGGGCGAGGCCTGGTGCAACACCACCGAGACCGGCGACTGCACCGGGCATGCGGAGACCAGCCTGGTGCGTGCCGTCAGCCCCCGTTACACGCGGGATGTGCTGGCCCAGGCCACGCTGTACTCCTCGGGCGAGCCTTGCGTGATGTGTGCCGGGGCCATCTACTGGTCGAACATCCGGCGGGTGGTGTATGGCATTGACGCCTGGCGGCTGCGTGCCTTCCGGGGCGAGCGCCTGGACCAGCGTGACGCCGAGCTGTCGTGCCGTGATGTGTTTGAGGCCTCGCCTTACGCCATCGAGTGCATCGGCCCGGCCTTGATCGAAGAAGCCAGCCGCTCGCACGTCGGCGCCTGGAAGGTCTGACGGGCTCCGCATGAGCGCCCAGCCCCTCTCCCTGGACGAGCCCGGCCCCCAGACCCGGCACCGGCTGGGCCGCGAGCGCACGCTGGCGCTGATCCGTGAGGCCGCCATCGCCGAGTTCAGCCTGCATGGCTTCAAGGGCGCCTCCACCCAGGCGATTGCCGAGCGGGCCGGCCTGACCAAGCCCCAGCTGCACTACTACATCCGTGGCAAGGACGAGCTGTACGAAGAACTGCTGGGCTCGGTGCTGGCCGGCTGGAGCAACGCCTTCGTGTTTGACGGCAACGCCGCCGAGCCGCGCGAGGTGCTGCGGGAGTACGTGCGCCGCAAGCTCGACTACGCGCTGGACAACCCGGGCCTGTCGCGCATCTTCACCAGCGAAGTGCTGGCCGGCGGGCGCAAGCTGGGGCGCTACTGGCCGGTGGCCCGCCAGTCCACCGACGACAAGGTGGCCGTCATTGAGCGCTGGATGGCGCAGGGGCTGATCCGCCCCCTCAACCCGCGCGTGCTGCTGATGCAGATCTGGGGCATGACCCAGCACTACGCCGACTACGGCGTGCAGGTGCGGGTGATGCTCGGGCTGGCCCCCGATGCACCGATCGAACGCGGGCCCATCGTGCAGGAACTCACCAATTTCGTGCTGCTGGGCTGTGGTCTGCCCGCGGATGACGCACCCGTGCATCGCCCTGGGGCATCCGGCGCCGCTTGACCGGGGTCATGCCCGCCTTGGCCTCGAAACAGCCCTGGCACAGCGTTTGCAAGTGATTTGACCGATTGATCAAATCAAGCGGTCAACTTTCAGCCGAACGGGTTTCGCTGAGGTTGATTCCTTCGCCACGAAAGGGGAGAAGTCGATGCGGATTCTGGTGATTTACGCCCACCCGGTGGAGACCAGCTTCAATGCGGCGCTGCACCGCCAGGTGCTGGAGAGCCTGCGTCAGGCGGGCCACGAGGTGGATGACTGCGATCTGTACGCAGAAGAGTTCAACCCCGTGATGTCGCGTGAGGAGCGCCTGGGCTACCACGAGGTACCGCACAACCAGCGCCCGGTGCAGCGCTATGTGGACCGGCTGCTGTGGGCCGAGGCCCTGGTGTTCTGCTTCCCGACCTGGTGCTTCGGGCTGCCGGCCATCCTCAAGGGCTTTTTCGACCGGGTGCTGATGCCCGGCGTGGCCTTCGACATCAGCGATCCGCAAAACGTCAAACCCTCGCTGACCCACATCCGCCACATCTCGGCAGTGGTCACCTACGGCCGCCCGCGCTGGACGGCGCTGCTGATGGGCGACCCGCCACGCAAGGTGATCTCGCGCTACCTGCGGCTGCTCACCGGTGGCGGGGCCAAGGTCAGCTACCACGCCCACTACCACATGAATGTGGCCACCCCGAAGACGCTGGAGGCCTTCAAGGCCCGCGTCGGCCAGGCCATGAGGCGCTTCGCATGAGCCCGTCCACGTTGAACCCACCCGATCTGTTTCACGCCGGGGAGCTGGAGGGCGCACCACCGGCCCTGGGCGGCGCACGCCTGCCCGCCTGGGCGCTGCCGCCCGACTGGGCGCGCAGCCAGGGCCAGCCGGTGCTGGCCGATGTGCTGCTGGAGGGCGGGCGCATCACCGCGGTGCGCCCTCAGGGCAGCGCCCCCTTGCCCCCGGGCGCCTGGGCCCTGGGCGGTGCGCCCGTGCTGCCCGGCCTGGTGGACGCCCACACCCACCTCGACAAGGCCTTCACCCTGCCGCGCATGGGCCAGGTGCAGCCCGGCCTGCTGGGCGCCATCGACGCCATGATGGCCGACCGCGCCCACTGGACCGAGCAGGACGTGCACCAGCGCGCCAGCCAGGGCCTGCAATGGGCCCATGCCGCCGGGGTGGTGCAGTTGCGCAGCCATTGCGACTGGTGGGAGCCCGAGGTCACGCCCGTGGCCTGGCCGGTGCTGCGCGAGCTGGCCGAAGACTGGCGCGGCAAGGTACAGCTGGATCGCGTCAGCCTGATCCCCCTGCACCTGTTTGCCGAACTGGACACCGCGCTGGCGCTGGCGGCCCGGGTGGCCGCATCGGGCCCCGGCGCCTGCCTGGGCGGCTTTGTGCACAGCACCAACTGGAACCCGCAGGCGCTCAGGCACCTGCTGATGGCGGCCCGCCAGCACGATCTGGACGTGGATCTGCATGTCGACGAAGAGTTGCAGGCCGCGGCCCAGGGCCTGGCCCACATTGCCGAGCTGGTGCCGTCCCTGGGCCTGCAGGGCCGCGTGGTGTGCGGCCACACCTGCGCCCTGGCCGCCATGCCCGAAGACCGGGCCCTGCGCACCCTGGACGCGGTGGCCCGTGCCGGCCTGACCCTGGTCACCCTGCCCATCACCAACCTGCTGCTGCAGGACGCCGTCACCGGGCGCACGCCGCGTCAGCGCGGGCTGACCCTGGTGAAAGAGGCGAGGGCGCGCGGCATCCCGCTGCTGCTGGCCAGCGACAACGTGCAAGACCCTTTCTGCCCCCTGGGCAGCTTCGACCCCCTGGAGGCCTTTGGCGTGGGGGTGGCCATGGGCCAGTTGACGCAAGCCTTCGACGACTGGACCGACACCCAGTGCCGGCGCGACTGGCTGGCCCGTGCCGGCACGGCCCGCCCCTGGGGCGTGGGCAGCGAGGCCGACCTGCTGATCTTTCCCGACGCCAACGCCTGGGGCTTCCCCTCGCGCAGCGCTCGCCGTGTGGTGCTGCGCCAGGGGCAGCGCCTGGCCTCTTTGAACCCGCTTTGAACCTGCTGCAGGAGGCCCGCCAATGAGCCCGCAAATGACGACCCCGCAACCCCCGCCCACCATCGCCCAGCCCCTGGCCCGCTATGCGGCCTGGCGCCGTGCCGGCGACTTCATCTTCCTGTCGGGCGTGATCGCGGTCGAGCCGGCGCAGCAGAAGATCGTGCGCGGCTTTGCCGACATCCCGGACGAAGCGGCCGAGCTGATCGGGCGCACCGGTGAGTTCTCCAGCGACTACAAGGACGGCCCCATCCTGGCCCAGAGCTGGTTCGTGCTGGACCGCATCCGCCTGACGGTCGAGGCCGCTGGCGGCCAGATGAGCGATGTGTTCAAGCTGGTCCAGTACTTCAAATGCCTGGACGACTTTCCACGCTACAGCCGGGTGCGCCGGCTGTTCTTCCCGGGCGAGCCGCCGGCCTCCACCGTGGTCGAGGTCAGCGGCATGCTGCCCAGCCCCGACATCGTGATCGAGGTCGAGGCCACGGCCTACCTGCCGCTCCGTTGAACCCAAGCGTCGAACCCGAGGATCACCCATGCTGCACGGCTACAACCCACCCCAACGCTACCTGCCCTACCTGAGCTGGCGCCAGATCGCTGACCTGCCCGACCCGGCCAACACGGTCATCGTGCTGCCCACCGGCGCCACCGAGCAGCACGGCCCGCACCTGCCGTGCGCGGTCGACTCGGTGATCGCCGCCGGCGTGGTGGGCCATGCGCTGGCCCGCCTGAGCGATTCGGTGCCGGCCTACGCCATGGCGCCCATCACCTACGGCAAGAGCGAAGAGCACCTGCACTTTCCGGGCACCATGACCCTGAGCGGCGAAACCCTGCTGGCCACCATGAACGAGGTCGGCGAATCGGTGTACCGTGCCGGCTTTCGCAAGCTGCTGATCGTCAATGGCCACGGCGGCCAGCCCCAGGTGATGGAGATGGCGGCGCGCGAGCTGCGCCTGCGCCATGGCGACTTCATCGTGGTGCCCAGCTTCACCTGGCGCGTGCCCCATGTGGCCGGGCGCTACCTGTCGGAGCGCGAGAAAAAGCTGGCCATGCATGCCGGCCATGCCGAGACGGCCCTCATGCTGGCCCTGGCTCCCGACACCGTGGACATGTCGCTGGCCGTGAGCAACTACCCACCCGAATTCCCCTCGCGCCTGCTGTCACCCGATGGTCGGCCCGCCTGCGCCTGGAGTGCGCGTGATTTCGGCCCCAGCGGGGTGATCGGCGACCCGCTGCCGGCCACGGCCGAGCAGGGCCAGGCCATCCTCGATTCGCTGGCCGAGAGCTGGGCCCAGGCCATCACCGAGCTGCACGAGCTGAGCTGGGCGCCCCGCGCCGAGGCCACCTGGGGCCGCGCCCAGCACACCGGCCACATCGAGGGCTGAGGCCTGGCCCGCTTTGTGCCTGTGTGCCGCCAACCCACCCCACCTTCCGATCACCCCTGTTTCAACCACCCCCACTGGAGCTATGCCATGACCTTCTCTGCCGTGCCGTCCACTCTTCGCAGCCTGCGCCCGCTGGCCCTGGCCAGCCTGGCCCTGTGCGCCCTGGGCTCGGGTGCCGCGCGGGCCGATGAGCCCTTTGTGTACATGACCAACTGGTATGCCCAGGCCGAGCATGGCGGCTTCTACCAGGCCCTGGCCACCGGCCTGTACAAGAAGGCCGGCCTCGACGTGAGCATCAAGATGGGGGGCCCCCAGGTCAATGTGGTGCAGATCATGGCCGCCGGCCAGGCCGACTGCGTGATGGGCTCCAGCGACCTGCAGATGGTGCAGATCCGCGAAGGCGGTGTGCCCGTGGTCAATGTGGCCGCGCTGTTCCAGAAAGACCCCCAGGTGCTGATCGCCCATGAGGACGTGAAGAAGTTCGAAGACCTCAAGGGCAAGACCATCCTGATCGCGGGCTCGGCCCAGAAGGGCTTCTGGCCCTGGCTGAAGGCCAAGTACGGTTTCACCGACGCCCAGACCCGCCCCTACACCTTCAACATCCAGCCCTTTGTGGCCGACAAGAACACGGCCCAGCAGGGCTACCTGACCAGCGAGCCCTTCGCCATCCAGAAGGCCGGCGTCAAGGCCAACACCCTGATGTTCAGCGACCACGGCTTCCCGGCCTATGCCACCACCATCTCCTGCATGGACAAGACCACCCAGACCCGCAAGAAGGCGGTGGCCGCGTTTGTGAAGGCCTCCATCGAGGGCTGGAAGAGCTACCTGGCCGACCCGGCCCCCGGCAACGCCCTGATCAAGAAAGACAACCCGCAGATGACCGACGAGCAACTGGCCTACAGCGTCAGCAAGCTCAAGGAAACCGGCATGGTGGGCGGCGGCGACGCGGCCAAGCTGGGCATCGGTGTGATGACCGACGTGCGCATCAAGGCCAGTTACGACTTTCTGGTCAGCACCCAGCTGATCGATCCGGCCAAGGTGAAGATGACCGAGGCCTACAGCACTGAGTTCGTCAAGGACGTGAAGGTCCTGCCCTGATCCTGCTGACTGCGGCCTGTGCCTGTTCGCAGGCCGCTTCGATCCGGAAAGCCCCGCCATGAAACCCGACCCCAGTCGCCTGCCGTCTGCGCCCCGGCCCCCCGTCCTCGAGCCGGCCCCCGTGCCCGAGGTGCCCGCTGTTGACATCCTGTCGGCCGAGAAGATCTACCCCAATGGCACCCGGGCCCTGCTGCCGGTGGACCTGAGCCTGCGCGAAGGCGAGTTCGTGACCCTGCTGGGCCCCTCGGGCTGCGGCAAGAGCACCTTGCTGAAGATGGTGGCTGGCCTGCTCGAACCCAGCGACGGCCGCCTGCTGCTGTGGCGCAAGCCCGTGGCCGAGCTGGCCCAGACCGGGCGCCGCATGGCCTTTGTGTTCCAGTCGCCCACGCTGATGCCCTGGGCCAGCGTGCGCAGCAATGTGCGGCTGCCGCTGGACCTGGCCGGTGTGCCCCGTGCCGAGGCCGAGGCCCGCGTGAGCGAGGTGCTGGCCCTGGTGGGCCTGTCCAAGTTCGACCGGGCCTTGCCCCGGGCCCTCTCAGGCGGCATGCAGATGCGGGTGTCGATTGCCCGTGGCCTGGTCACCGAGCCCGACCTGCTGCTGATGGATGAGCCCTTCGGCGCCCTCGACGAGATCACCCGCCACAAGCTCGACGCCGACCTGCTGGAGCTGTGGCGCAAGAAGAAGCTCACGGTCATCTTCGTCACCCATTCGATCCATGAGGCGGTGTTCCTGTCCAGCCGAGTCGTGATGATGGCGGCCCGCCCCGGCCGGGTGGTGGAGCAGTTCTTCATCGATGAGCCGCACCCGCGGCAGGCCGACTTCATGGTCTCACCCCAGTTCAGCCAGTACGCCCGCCAGTTGCAGGACAGCCTGCTGCGCGCCAGCGCCGAGGAGCCCAGCCCATGAGCCCAGCCCCCCTCCACAAGGTCGCTCCGACCCAGAAGCCCCCGGTGGCCTGGTTGCACCGCCCCGAGGTGCAGCGTGTGGTCTACCCGCTGTTGGTGGGCCTGTTCCTGCTGGCGCTTTGGCAAGGCCTGGTCACCGGGCTGGAGCTGCCCCCCTACCTGGTGCCCTCGCCGGGCCTGATGCTGCAGACCCTGATCAAGGACTGGGCCACCCTGGGCCTGGCCCTGTGGGTCACACTGAAGATCACGCTGTTTGCCTTCGCCCTGGCGGTGGTGGTGGGCGTGCTGATCTCCTTCCTGTTCGTGCAGAGCCGCCTGATCGAGACCGCCTTGTTTCCCTATGCCGTGCTGCTGCAGGTGACCCCCATCGTGGCGGTGGCCCCGTTGATCATCATCTGGGTGCGCGATGCCACGCTGTCGATGGTGATCTGTGCCGCCCTGGTGGCGCTGTTTCCGATCATCAGCAACACCACGCTGGGCCTGCGCAGCATCGAGCCCGACCTGCAGAACTACTTCCGGCTCAACCATGCCACGCGCTGGCAGTCGCTGGTGCGCCTGCGCATCCCCAGCGCCTTGCCGTACTTCTTTGGCGGCCTGCGCATCTCCAGCGGGCTGGCCCTGATCGGGGCGGTGGTGGCCGAGTTCGTGGCCGGCACCGGCGGCACCGGCGCCGGGCTGGCCTACCAGATCCTGCAGGCCGGCTTCCAGCTCAACATCCCGCGCATGTTTGCCGCACTGCTGCTGATCTCGCTCACCGGGGTGGCGCTGTTCGCGCTGATGGCCTGGCTGAGCCGACGTGCGCTCAGCGGCTGGCACGCCAGCGAAACCTCCCACGAGTGAGCCTGTTTTTGATCAGCCCTGCCTGCCCCAGTCACCCCCAGCCTTCCGGAGACCCCACCATGACCGCCCCCAGCCTGACCGCTGCCGAACTGCCCGACCAACTGCCCCAGATCGATTGGATCACCGACCCCTCGCGGGTGGCGCGCCTGTCGCAGGACTTTGCCTGGTTCAGCCCCGTGCTCAAGCGCGAGCTGGACGGCAAGGTGGGCGAGGTGGTGGTGCGCCCGCGCACCGAAGACGAGATCCGCCAGGTGGTGTCGCTGTGCGCGCGCCAGGGTGTGCCCATCACGGTGCGCGGCAGCGGCACCGGCAACTACGGCCAGAGCACGCCGCTGTCGGGCGGCGTGGTGCTGGACCTGAGCGCCTACAACGGCTTCATGTGGTGCCGCGACGGCGTGGGCCGCGCCCAGGCCGGCATCCGCCTGGCCGACTTCGACCTGCGCAGCCAGCCCCTGGGCTGGGAGCTGCGCTGGCTGCCCTCCACCTACCGCAGTGCCACCCTGGGCGGCTTGTTCGGCGGTGGCTTTGGCGGGGCCGGCTCCATCACCTGGGGCCCTTTGGCCGCCAGCGGCAATGTGCTGGGGGTTCGGGTGATGTCGGTCGAGGCCGAGCCGCAGATCACCGAGCTGCGCGGCGACGACGCCATGCTGCTGCACCACACCTATGGCACCAACGGCATCGTGCTGGAGCTGGAGGTGGCCCTGGCCCCGGCCACGCCCTGGCTGGAGTGCATCGCGGTGTTCGAGGATTTCGAGGCCGGGCTGCGCTTTGCCAGCGAATTCGGCGCGGCCCCGGGCCTGCTCAAGAAAGAGGTGTGCTTTCTGGGGGCGCCCATCCCCGACTACTTCGTCAACCTGGCCGAACACCTGCCCACCGGATGCCAGGCCGTGCTGCTGATCCTGGCCCCTGCGGCCGAGGCCGGCATGCAGGCCTTGCTGGCGCGCCACGGCGGGCGCATCAGCTACCGCAAGACGGCCGAGGAGGTGGCCGACAGCCACCGCACGCTGCTGGAGTACACCTGGAACCACACCACCTTGCACGCCCTCAAGGTGGACAAGGGCCTCACCTACATCCAGAGCGGCTTCGACCCCAGCCGCCATCTGGCCCAGGTGCTGGCCCTGGAACAGGCCCTGGCCGGCGAGGTGATGACGCACCTGGAGTTTCTGCGCACCAAGGAGGGCGTTTTCACCTGCAGCGGGCTGCAGATCATCCGCTACAGCACCGAAGAGCGCCTCAACGCCATCATGCAGATCTACCGCGATCACGGGGTGTTCATCAACAACCCGCATGTGTTTGTGGTGGAAGACGGCAAGCAGGCCGGCAAGCTGGCCGAAGGCGTGCTGGACATGAAGCACCGCTTCGACCCGCAAGGCCTGCTCAACCCCGGCAAGCTGCGCAGTTGGCAGGCGGCTGCCATGTGAGAGGGTGCGCGCCACCGGCCGGGCCCCGTGTGAGAATGTGCGGTCTGCCCGAAATCCACCGTGCCCATGTTTGCCGCCCAGCACCTGACCCCCGCCGATCTCTGCGACCTGTCTGACACGCTTTCAGCCTGGCAGGCCCACTGGCCTGACATGGGCGTGCTGGCCCTGGTGCCTGAAGCCCTTGCCGAGCGGGTGCCTGTCCTCCAGGCGGCGTGCCGTGACCGCGGCGTGGCGCTGCTGGGGGCGGTGTTCCCCAGCCTGTTCACCGGTCAGGGCTTTGTCACCGACCGGGTGCTGCTGTTGTGCCTGGCTCCCATGCCCCCGTGGCTGTTCCAGCCCGTGCTCGATGAAGCAGGGCGAGAGGCCTGGTACGAAGCAGTGCGCTTCATGCAGACCACCCGGCCCAACGTGCCCGGTGCCGAGCCACTGCTGTTCATGGTCTTTGACGGCATGTTGCCCGATGTGGGCACCCTGGTGGATGGGCTGCACATGGCGCTTGAACAGCCGGTGCGTTATTCAGGGGTGAATGCGGGCAGCGAGACCTTCCAGCCCATGGCCTGCCTGTTCGATGCCGATCGCCGGGCCGGCATGGGCGTGATCACCCTGCTGCTGCCCCCGGCGGTGGATGCGCTGACCCGCCACGGCTATCCGGTCAGCCGTGCGCTGATGACGGCCACCACGGGGCAGGGCAACCGCATCGACACCATCGACCACCGGCCGGCCTTCGATGTCTACCAGCAGCTGATCTTCGAGGAATACGGCGTGCACCTGACACGCGAGAACTTTTACGACTACGCCGTGCATTTCCCCTTCGGCCTGGTGACGATGGTGGATGTGCTGGTGCGCATTCCGGTGGCGCTGGGCGATGACGGTTCGCTGATCTGTGTGGGCGAGATCCCCCCCAACAGCCTGATGCGCCTGCTGCGCGCACCCGCAGCCGATCAGGGCTTGGCGGTGACTGAGCTGGCCACTTTTGTCGCCGAACGCCAGGCCGAGTCGCCCGCCCGCAGCTGGCTGCACTTCTATTGCGCCGGGCGACGCATGCACCTCGGAGAGCAGGCCCTGCAGGAGCTGCAAAGGCTGCAGCAGCAAAGCGGGCAGACCGATCTGCGAGGGGCACTGACCCTGGGTGAGATCGACACGCTCGACGCTGCGGGCCTGCCGCGCCTGCCGCGTTTCCACAACGCCTGCCTGGTGGCCCTGGGCTGAGCCCTCAGACCGGCAGCAGGTGCTCAGCCCGGCGGCGTTGACGCGGCCCGGGCCATGTGCACCTGGTGCAGCGTGATCTTGCGCACCTCGGCCTGGCTGGTCTGGATGTGGGCGCGCAGCAGCATCACGGCCTGGTCGCTGCGGTGCGAGCGGATGGCGCTGAGGATCTTGCCGTGCTCCTCGTAGGTGGCGGCGATGCGGTCCTGCTTGGTGAAGTCCAGGCGCCGGATGATGCGGATGCGCTCGGTCACCTCGCGGTGCACGCGGGCCATCTCGCGGTTGCCGGCGGCCTCGACCAGCGCGCAGTGAAAGCCTTCGTCCCAGCGTGACACCTCGGTGCCGTCGTGGCTGCGTTCGGTCTCGGGCACCAGCCAGATGGCTTCGAGCTGGCGCAGCAGTGCCTGGTCCACCTTCTCGTCGCCCGAGCACAGGCGTTGCACGGCGGTCGATTCCAGCACCTGGCGCAGGTCGTAGAGCTGCTCGAACTGCTCGAAATCAAAGGGCAGCACCCGCCAGCCGCTGCGAAACTGCACCTCGACATAGCCCTCTTGCTGCAGGCGCACCAGGGCCTGGCGCACCGGCGTGCGCGAGACCTGCAGGCGATCGCACAGCTCGTTTTCGGAAAAGCGGTCGCCAGGCACCAGCTGGAAGCCGGCGATGTCGGCCTTGAGCTGATCGTAGACATCGTCGGCGCGGGAGCGCCGGGCGGGAGCGCGCGCGGCGCGGGGAATCTGTTGACCTGTGGTGTGCACGGCAGGACTGTATCAGGCTGCCATGGCCTGCCGACGCAACAAGCCCAGCAGCGCGGGGCTGGACGCCACCCAGCCCACGATGGCGCCCTGGGCGCTCACCATCTCCAGCGTGGCCGCCTTGAAGGCGGCAAAGTAGCTCTCGGTGCAATCTTCCAGCAGCAGGCAGTCGTAGCCGCGGTCGTTGGCCTCGCGCAGACTGGTCTGTACACAGACCTCGGTGGTCACGCCCATCACGATCAGGTGGCTGATGCCGAGCTGCTGCAGCCGCTCATGCAGGCCGGTGGCGTAAAAAGCCCCCTTGCCGGGTTTGTCGATCTCGATCTCGCCGGGCCGTGGGGCCAGCTCGGGGATGATCTGGTTGCCGGGCTCGCCGGCCACCAGGATGCGCCCCATCGGGCCCGGGTCGCCGATGCGCAGGCTGGGCTGGCCGCGCAGGCGCTTGGCCGGCGGGCAATCGCTGAGGTCGGGGCGGTGCGCCTCGCGCGTGTGCACCACGCAGCCGCCCAGGGCGCGCCAGGCCTGCAGCACCGCCTGGCAGGCCGGCACGATGGCCTGCAACAGGCTCACGTCGTTGCCCAGCGATTCGCCAAAGCCCCCGGGCTCGACGAAGTCGCGTTGCATGTCGATGATCAGCAGGGCGGTGTGGGCCGGGTCGAACGCATAGTCGAAGGGCTGGGCGGGCAGGGTGAGGGTGCTCATGGGGGCTCCGTGCGGATGGATGGGGCAGGGGGGCGGGGAGGTGGGGCGTCAGGCCGGCGGCGTTTCAATGGGCGCCACCGCCCATGTGGGCGCCCAGCTCCAGCCGGTCGGCGCCGGCGGCCGGGGTTTCGTAGACGATGCGGCCTTCGCTCATCACCACCACGCGGTCCGCCAGCTCCAGCAGTTCGTCCAGGTCTTCGCTGACCAGCAACACCGCTCCGCCGCGCTCGCGCACCTGCACGATGCGCTGGTGGATCTCACGCACGGCCGCAAAGTCCAGGCCGAACACCGGGTTGGCCGCGATCAGCACCTGGATGTCGCCCGCCAGCTCGCGGGCCAGAACGGCCCGCTGCACATTGCCGCCCGACAGGCTTTTGATGGGGGCGTTTTCACTGCGGGTCTTGACGCCGTAGGCCGCGATCCAGTCGCGCGCCCGCTGGCGCCACAGCCGCGGCCGCAGCCAGCCGTGGGTGCTCAGCGGGGGCTGGTCGAAATCGCGCAAGGCCATGTTCTGCGCCACGCTGAGCTCGCCCACACAGGCGTTGCGCAGCGGCTCTTCGGGCAGGCTGCGCACACGCAGGCGGCGAGTCTCCTCGCGGCGGGCCAGGTAGGGCTGGCCTGCCACGCGCACGCTGCCGGCCGTGCGCGCGCGCTGCCCCACCAGGGCTTCGACCAGTTCGCGCTGGCCGTTGCCGGACACGCCGGCCACACCCAGGATCTCGCCGGCCCGCACCTGCAGGCTCAGATCGTGCACGGCCGGCAGACCCCGGTCGCCGGGGGCCTGCAGCCCTTGGACCTCCAGCGCCACGGGCGCCTCGGCGGCCAGGGCGCGGCGTGGGGGCTGGCCAGCGGCCGCCTGGGGGGCTGAGTCGGAAGGTGCATCGGTCTCGCCCATCATGGCGCGGGCCAGCCGGGCCGGGCTGGTGTCGCCCACGTCGGCGTGCAGCACCGCCTGGCCACGGCGCAGCACGGTCACGGCGTCGGCAAAGGCCATCACCTCGCGGAACTTGTGCGTGATGATCAGCACCGTGCACAGGCGCTGGCGCGCCAGTTCACGCACATGGCCCAGCACCTCGTTGGCTTCTTGCGGGGTCAGCACCGAGGTGGGTTCGTCCAGGATCAGCAGGCGCGGGCGCAGGTACAGCTGCTTGAGCAATTCGAGCTTTTGCTTCTCGCCGGCTGCCAGCTCGGCCGGTCGGGCGTCCAGGTCGAGGCGAAACGGCGTGGATTCGATGAAACGCTGGAGTTCGCTGCGGCGCTCGCGCCAGTGGATCAGGCCCGGCACCTGGCCGCCGGCCAGCAGCAGGTTCTCGGCCACGCTCATGCCCGGGGCCAGCGTGAAGTGCTGGTACACCATGCCGATGCCCAGGGCCCGGGCCACCACCGGGTTGCTGATGGCCTGCTCGCGCCCGTCGATCAGCACGCTGCCCTCTTCGGCGCGCTGGAAACCCGCCACACACTTGACCAGCGTGCTCTTGCCGGCACCGTTTTCGCCCAGCAGCGCGTGCACGCTGCCGGCAGCCACCTTCAGGCTGACGCTGTCCAGCGCGGTGAAGGCGCCAAAGCGCTTGGTCAACTGGTAGGTGTCCAGCGCCAGGGCGCCGGTGCCGGCGGGCAGCGCGCCAATGAGGTGTTGGAGGGGGGGGTGGAGAGGGGGGTGACGTGGGCCAGGGGGCGGCTTGGGAGGCTGCGCTGACAGGTCGGGTCGGTTCGGGTCGGGCATGGTGGGCTCCTGAGCCTAGATGGAGGAGAGCCCCGCCAGGGCCTCCAACAGTTGGTCCGAGCTGGCGTGGGCGCCGAACACGCCCCCCTGCATGGTGATCATGTCGAGCGCGGCCTGGTGGTTGGCGGGGTCGGTGGCGGCCGTGCCGTCGGACAGCAGCAGGCACTCGAAGCCCCGGTCGTTGGCGTCGCGCATCGTGGTGTGCACGCAGACGTCGGTGGTGATGCCGCCCAGGATCAGGTTCTCGATGCCGGCCAGGCGCAGCACCATCTCCAGGTCGGTGGCGTAGAACGAGCCCTTGCCGGGCTTGTCGATCAATGGCTCGCCGGGCAGCGGGGCCAGCTCGGGGATGATCTCCCAGCCCGGCTCGCCGCGCACCAGGATGCGGCCGCAGGGGCCGGCGTCGCCGATGCCCAGGCCGTCGCGGCCGATCTGGCGCGAGCGCCAGCGCTTGTTGGCCGGCAGGTCCGACAGGTCGGGGCGGTGGCCTTCCCGGGTGTGGACCACCAGAAAGCCCAGGGCGCGCAGCCGGGCCAGCACCTGGCGCAGGGGCTGGATGGGGGCACGGGTGAGCGAGATGTCGTAGCCCATCACATCGACATAGCCGCCGGGGCCGCAGAAGTCGGTCTGCATGTCGATCACGATCAGGGCGGTGTTGTCGGCGCGCAGGGCGCCGTTCCAGGGCCAGGCGTAGGGGCGGGCATCGACGTGGAGCGCTGTCGGGGTAGGAAGGAGTGGGCTCATGGCAAGGGAGGGTCCGGTCAAGGGGTCAACGTGACGACAGTTCACCCGGGCTGCCGGCGGCCACGCTGCCAGGGCGGCAGGTGATCACCAGGATCAGCAGGGTCAGCACATAGGGCACGGTATTGAAGAGGTGGTAGCCCCAGCCGATGCCCACCGACTGCAGGGCCGGGCCGATGGCGCCGGCGCCGCCGAACAGGGCGGCCGCCCCGACGCAGCGCAGCGGGCTCCAGCGGGCAAAGATCACCAGGGCCACGGCGATCAGGCCCTGGCCGCTGGAGATGCCTTCGTTCCAGCTGCCCGGGTAGAACAGCGTGAGCGAGGCGCCACCCAGGCCGGCGATCAGGCCGCCGCCGGCCGTGGCCGCCCAGCGGATGCGACCGACCGAATAGCCCAGGGCGCGCGCGGCATCGGCCGAATCGCCGGCCAGGCGCACCAACAGGCCCATGCGGGTGTTGGCAAAGGCCCAACTCATCAGGCCGGCCAGCACCAGGCCCAGTGGCAGCAGCGCATTCACCTGCAAGGCGGCCTGCACGGCAGGGCTGCTGCTCCATGGGCCCAGCGCCAGGGCGGGCAGCTGCGGAGCCTGGGGCTGGATCAAGGGCTTGCCCAGGTAAAAGGCCAGGCCGGTGCCGAGCAGCATCAGGGCGATGCCGGTGGCCACGTCGTTGACCCCGGGCAGGCTGCACAGGCCCGCATGCAGGCTGGCCAGGGCAGCGCCCGCCAGGGCCCCGCACAGCACCCCCATCCAGGGCGAGCCGCTGAGGTAGGCGCCACCGAACGAGGCCATGGCCGACAGCACCAGCACGCCCTCCAGGCCCAGGTTGATGCGCCCCGACTTCTCGGTCAGGCACTCGCCCAGGCTCACGAACAGGAAAGGCGCACCGACGCGCAAGGCCCCGCCCACGATGGCGGCCAGCAGGGTGATCCATTGATCGGTGCTCATGGGCTGGACTCCTTCAGGGCGGGGCGGGTCGGCCACAGGCGGCGCCACAGCGCCGCAGGGTCGCCCTGGCGCAAGGCCTCGCTGGCCAGGATGAAGACAAAGGTCAGGCCCTGCAGCACCAGCACCGAGGCGTCGGGCAGCCCGAGCCGGCGTTGCAGCAGGCTGCCGGCCGCGCCAAAGCCGCCGAACAGGATGGCCACCGGCACGATGGCCAGGGGCTGGTGGCGGGCAATGAACGAGACCAGGATGCCCGCGTAGCCGTAGGCCGCGATCAGCGAGGCGTTGGCATTGGTGTGCACGGCCGCCACCTCGACCGCGCCGGCCAGGCCGGCGCAGGCGCCCCCGAGGGCGCAGGCCAGCAGCACCAGGCGGGTGGCGGGCAGGCCGATCAGCTGGGCGGTGCGCAGGTTGCCGCCCACCACCCTGAGGGCAAAGCCCGAGGCGGTCAGGCGCAGCCAGCCGCCCAGCAGCCCGCAGGCCAGCACGCCCAGCACCAGGCCCCAGTGCACATCGGAGCCGGCGATGCCGCCGATGCGCAGGCCTTCGGGCAGCGACAGGGTGGACGGCTTGTTCAGGCTGGCCGGGTCGCGCAGCGGCCCTTCGACCAGGTGCTTGAACAGCCCGATGGCCACATAGGCCAGCAACAGGCTGCTGATGGTCTCGTTGATGCCCCGGTACTGGCGCAACGCGCTCGCCAGCATCACCCACAGCGCCCCGGCCAGGGCACCGGCCACGCAGGCCAGCACGCTGCCGGCCAGGTTGGCCGGCAGGGGCCACTGGGTGGCTGCCGCGGCACAGGCCAGGCCGCCCAGCACCAGCGCCCCTTCGCCCCCGATCACCACCAGACCAGCCTGGGCCGGCAGGGCCACGCACAGCGCGGTCAGCATCAGTGGGGCGGCCCGTTGCAGGGTGTTCTGCCACGAGAAGGCATCACCGAAGGCCCCTTTGAAAAGCAGCCAGGCCATGTCGAACGGATCCACACCGGCCAGCCAGACCAGTGCGCCGAACACCAGCAGCGCCGCCGCAAGGGCGCCGATGGTCAGAGCGATTTCCCGCAGGGCGTTGCGCATGATGGAGGCCGTTTGGGCGTCAGATCGAGCCGACCACGCCTTCGACGAGGTAGTTCATCTTTTCGAGCTCGAGGTCGGTCTGCTTGAGCACCTTGCCGGCGGCCAGGATGGTGTTGCCCTTGTTGTCCTTGAGCGGGCCCTTGAAGATGTCGAAGCTGCCCGCCAGCATCTTGGCCTTGACCTCGTCGGCGTTCTTCTTGGCCGCCTCGCTCACGCTGCTGCCATAGGGCGACATCTTCACGTAGCCTTCCTTCAGGCCGCCGCGCAGGAAGTTGGGGTGCGGCTTGCCGGCCTGGGCGGCCTCGATGATGGTCTTGTAGGCGGTGAGCCAGTTCCATTCGGCGCCGGTCAGGTAGGCGGCCGGGGCCAGCTTGGCCTGGCTGGCGTGGTAGCCGCAGACCATCTTGCCGCGCTTGGCGGCGGTCTCGACCACCACCTTGGGGCCGTCGACGTGCATGGTGAACACGTCCACGCCCTGATCGGCCAGGCTGTTGGTGGCCTCGGCCTCCTTGACGGCCATGGACCAGTCGCCCGTGAAGATCACGCTGCAGGTGATGTCCGGGTGCACCGAGCGCGCGCCCAGCAAGAAGGCATTGATGTTGCGCAACACCTGCGGAATCGGCTTGGCGGCCACGAAGCCGATCTTGCGGCTCTTGCTCATGTGGCCGGCCACCACGCCATTGAGGTATTGGCATTCGTCGATGTAGCCGAAGAAGCTGCCCACGTTCTTGGGGTGTTTGCCTTCGGTCCACAGGCCGCCACAGTGCGAGAAGCGCACATCGGGGTACTTGGGCGCCAGCGCCAGGATGTGCGGGTCGAAGTAGCCGAACGAGGTGGGGAACAACAGGCCGGCACCGTCCTGCGCGATCATGCCGGTCATGGTCTTTTGCACGGCGGCGGTCTCGGGCACGTTCTCTTCTTCGACCACCTTGATGCCGGGCAGTTTCTTGAGTTCGGCGGCGGCCTGGGCATGGGCCTGGTTGTAGCCGTAGTCGTCACGCGGGCCGACGTAGATCACGCCGACGGTGAGCGGCTTCTGGGCATGGGCCAGCAGGCTCAGCGGGCCGAACGAGGCCACGGCGCCGGTGCTGGCGAGGGTTTGCAGGGCGAGACGGCGGTTCAGCTTGCGGTTCATGTTTCGGGCTCCATGGGTTCAGGTCGGGGGCACTTGCAACAGTTGACAGCGGGAACCCCGGTCCACGCTGCCCAAGAGAAAGGGGCTCAGTCGATCAGGCTCACGTGGGCGGCCACCACGCGCCAACCCTCGGGCGTGCGCATCCAGGTCTGGCTTTGGCGTCCCAGGCGGGTGCTGCCGGCACGGCGGAACTCGGTGTTGGCGGTGGCAAAGTCGGGCCCGTAGGTGGTGATCACGGTGTTGTGCAGGCTGCGCGCCAGGCCTTGCGGCGAGCGGCCGGCGCGAAAGGCCTGGATGGCCGGGTAGCCCAGCAGGTTTTCGGTGGCGCCGTAGCGCAGGGTGTGCGGGCTGTCCCAGAACAGTTCGTCGAGCACCTCGACGCGGTTGTGGATCAGCGCGTCTTCGTAGCGGGCGAAGACGGCCTGGACTTCGGCGAGCACCTCGGGCAGGTTGATGGACAGGTGGGTGGGCAAAGGTGTGGTCTGGGGCATGGCACTCACTTTCAGCGGGGCAGGAAGTCCGGCGCGATCGGGGCCCGGGCCAGACCCAGGGCCTCCAGCGCGGCAGCGGCGCGCAGGGTCAGGTCTTCGCGCCAGGGCGCGGCGATCAGCTGCACGCCGATGGGCAGGTGGGGCAGCTCCGGGTCGCAGCCCCACACCGGCACGCTGCACACCGGCAGGCCGATGCACGAGAGGGGCTGGGTGAGCAGGCCCATGCTGGGGCGCAGCGGCAGTCGCCGCTCGCCGATCTGCAGGGTCTCGGCGCCGATCGGTGTGGCGCCACAGGGGGTGGCCGGGGCCAGCAGCAGATCCACCTGCTGGAACACCGTCGCCACGGCCTGGGCATAGCGCAGCCGCACGCGCTGGGCGCGGGCCACCCAGGCCGCCGGTATCAGCGCGCCGGCCAGGAAGCGGTCGCGCGACAGGGGCTCGAAGTCGTCGGCGCGTCGGCGCAGGTCGTTCAGATGGCCGCTGGCGGCCTCGGCATTGGTGATGACAAAGGCGGCCGCACGCCCGGCCTCGACCAGGGGCAGCTCGTGGCGGGTGGTGGCGCCCAGGGCCTGGGCCACCTGTTGCACGGCGCGCCGCGCCGGGGCGCCGGCCTGTTCCTCGAACCAGCCGCCGAGCACGCCCACGCGCAGGCCGGCCACGCCCTGGGCCAGCAGGGGGCTGCAGGCCTGCAACGGGCGTTGGGCGCAGCCGGGGTCGCGGGCCAGCGGGGGATGCCGCTGAGAGGCCTCGGGCCCCTGCATCAGGTCGTAGGCCAGGGCCAGGTCGCGCACCGAGCGGGCGAACGGGCCCAGGTGGTCCAGGCTCGAGACAAAGGGGTAGCTGCCTGTGCGCGGCAGGCGGCCGAACGTGGGCTTGAGGCCGAACACCCCGCACAGCGAGGCCGGCACGCGGATCGAGCCATTGGTGTCCGAGCCCAGGCTCAGCGGCACCTGCCCGCCCGCCACGGCCGCCCCCGAGCCGCCCGACGAGCCGCCCGCGATGCGTGCCGTGTCATGCGGGTTGCGGCAGGGGCCTTCGTGGCTGTTCTCGGTGGTGAAACCGTAGGCGTATTCGTCCATGTTGAGCGCGCCCACCAGCACCGCGCCTGCGGCCTCCAGCCGGCGTACCAGCAGGGCGTCCGCGCTGGCGGGTGGGCTGTCGCGCTCGATGCGCGAGCCGGCCAGGGTGGGCAGATCGGCGATGTCAAACAGGTTCTTCACGGCAAAGGGCACGCCGGCCAGCGGGCCCTGGCGCAACAGCGGATCGGCATCGAGCAGGCGGGCGCGTTGCCTGGCGCGCTCGGCCAGCACGGCGGTGAAGGCGTTGAGCTGCGGGTTGCTCTGGCCGATGTGCTGCAGGCAGGCTTCGGTCAGCGCGCTGGCGCTGAGCTGGCCGGTGCGCACGGCCTGGGCCATGGCACTGGCGTCCTGGCCGAGCCAGGGGCTGGCTTCAGAGGGCATCGTCACCTCCGGCGGGCTGGGCGGGTGGGGCCGGTGGCACGGCCACGGGCTCGAAGCGCAGTGCCGATTCATCGTGCGGATGCAGCTCGGTGGCTTCGAGCACGGCAGCAAAGCGCGCCGCCATGCCGAAAAAGGCCAGCACGCCGGGGCGCTGCACGGGTGTCAGCGACAGCCCCAGGGCGTCGGCTGCGGCGTCCACGTAGCGGGCCAGGGCCTCGGGCGAGATATCGGGGCTCATCGGCGCACCTCGCGTTGGAAGATCTCCAGGCTGCGTCGGCGGGTGCTCACGAAATCGGGCTCGCTGAGGGTGTCGACCGTGCGCGGACGCGGTGCGTCGTAGCGCAGGATCTCGGCCACCCGGGTGGGGCGCTTGGTCAGCAGCAGCACCTCGTCGGCCAGGTAGACGGCCTCTTCGAGGTCGTGCGAGACCAGCAGCATGGTGGTGCCGGTCTGCATGAACACCTCCTGCAGCTTCTCGCGGATGAACAGCGTCATCTCGAAGTCGAGCGCCGAGAAGGGCTCGTCAAGGAACAGCACCTCGGGCCGTGGCGCCAGCGCCCGCATGATGGAGGCGGTCTGCTGCTGGCCGCCCGACAGTTCGTAGGGGTAGCGGCGCAGGTCGAACTTGACGTCGAACGAGGCCACCAGCTCTTCCATGCGCCGGTCCACCTCGGCCTTGCTGCAGCCCTGCAGCTTGAGCGGGTAGGCGATGTTGTCCAGCGTGCGCATCCAGGGAAACAGGGCCTCTCGGTAGTTCTGGAACACGTAGCCGATCTGGGTGTCCTTGAGCGATTTGCCGTCGAACAGCACCTCGCCTGAATCGATGGGCACCAGGCCGGCGATCATGTTGATCAGGGTGCTTTTGCCGCAGCCGTTGGGCCCGAACACCGAGACGATCTTGCCTTTGGGGATGTCGAGGTCGAAGTTCTCGTACAGCGGCCAGCCGGCAAAGTACTTGGTCAGGCCGCGGATGGTGATGTGGGTTCCGGCCGGGCCGGGGCGGAAGGCCGGCGCGGGCAGGTCGGCGAAGACAGGGGCGTTGACGACCACACTCATGGTTTATCTCCCGCTCCAGTGGACGATGCGGCGTTCGGCCAGCAAGAAGCTGATGTTGAGCACATAGCCGAGGGCACCTGCGGCCAGGATGGAGGCGTACATGTCACGCACGTTCATCACCTGCTGTGAATTGATGATGCGGTGACCCAGGCCGCTGTCGGCCCCGATGAACATCTCGGCCACGATGACGATCACCAGGGCCATGGACACGGCCGAGCGCAGGCCGACGAAGCTGGGCTGCAGGCTTTCCCAGATCAGCACGTCGCGAAAGGTCTGCCAGCGGCTGGCCCCCATGACCTGGGCGGCCATCACGCGCTGCTTGCGCGCATTGATCACGCCGTAGGCGCTGTTGAAGACCACGATCAGCCAGGCGCCGAAGGCGGCGATGGCGATCTTGTTGACGTCGGACACCCCGAAGATCATCAGGAACAGCGGGATCAGCGCCGACGAGGGCGTGGAGCGGAAGAAATCAATCAGGAACTCGACGCTGCGGTAGGCGCGCTCCTGGCTGCCCAGCAGCACGCCCAGGGGCACGCCGAGCACGGCCGCGATCACAAAGGCCTGCACGGTACGCCACACGGTGGTCAGAAAGTCACCCAGCAGGGCGCCACCGGCCAGCCCGGTGATCAGGGTGGCCAGCGTGTCGGCCGGCGCCGGCAGCAGGATGGGCTTGACCCAGCCCACGCGCACCACCAGATCCCACACGATGAACAACAGCAGGGGGCCGGCAAAGGGCAGGGCGGCCGAGGCCGAGGAGGCGAAGCGGCGCGGGGCTTGCGGCGCCTGGGCCGTGGGGGCCTGCCAGGGGCGTGCCACGGCGGGTGCCGGCGCGGGCATGGTGGGCGGCGTGGTGGCCGGGGTGGGGGTGGCGGTGCCCATGGCGCTCAAGCCTTGTAGAGCATGCTGTCGACCAGCAGACGCGAGGCGAAGATGCCCTTGTCCGAGAACAGGTCGAAGAACTTCTGGAAATGCGCGATGTCGGCCGGGGTGAACTCGTTGTAGAGGGTGTAGGCGGCCAGGGGCACTTCGCCGGTCAGCGGGCCTTCGATGGCGGTGTAGCCCTTGAGGTACTGGCGCGCGTCGGCCGGCTTGCTGCGCACATGGGCCACGCCCTTGGCATAGGCCGCGATGAATTTCTGGGCTTCGGCCGGGTATTTCTTGATGAAGGCCGATGTCAGCGAGGCCGAGCCGCCAAACCACGGCGCCATGGGGTCGCCCAGCACGTAGCGGGAGATCACGCCGGCCTCCAGCACCCGGGTGCTGCTGTTCAGGCGCCCTATGGTGCCGGTGGGCTCCAGGGTGTAGCAGCCATCGACCTGACCGGCCGCCAGGGCCGCCACATGCTGGCCGATGGGCAGCTCGATGACCGTGGCGCCGGTGGCACCGCCGCGCTCCAGCACGGTCTTGGCCAGGGTCACGTTCTGGATGCCGGGGCCCGAGGCGACGCGCTTGCCCTTGAGGTCGGCCATCACCTTGGCCGGGCTGGCGCTGGGCACCAGCACCTCGTCGAGCACGTACTTGGCGTTGCTGGGGTTGGAACAGAAGATCTTGAAGGTGCCGGGGGCGGCCAGCTCGCCGATGGCGATGTTGGCCGAGCCGGTGCCGTTGGCGCTGCCGTCGCAGCGGTCCGACAGCATGGCCTCCATGATCTGCTGCGCACCGGCGTGGCGTTGCACCTCGACGTTGAGGCCGGCTTCCTTGAAGAAGCCCATCTCGACCGCCGCATAGAAGGGCAGGCCCGCCGCGATGGGCCAATAGCCGATGCGGATCTTGGGGCCGCTCTGCGCGCGCAGCACGGCTGGGGCGGCCAGCGCGATGGCGCTGCCGGCTTGCAGCACCTGGCGCCGGTTCAGGGGGTGGGGGGGGCGGGAGGCTGGGCTCATGGAGGGGCTCCTGGTCTGGGTTCGGTGGTTGGGGTGTCAGCGATGCGCCTGGCTGGCGGCCACGTAGGCCCGCCAGCCACCCTGCGAAGTGATGTCATTGGCGCCTTCCAGGGCGTGGCCTTCGCAGATGAAACCATGCACCCAGCGCCCATCGATCAGTTCGAGGCTGCCCAGGCCCAGCGGCGCGGGCACCAGGGCCAGAAAGCTGCCGACCTGTTCCATCGGCACGCGCCACACCTCGACGGCGATGGGCGCGCCCTGGCCCGGGCGGCGTTGCAGGCCGGGTTTCGGCGGTGTGGTACCGGGCAGTGCAAACAGCCGGTAGTGGGCCGAGGTGGTGGTGACTTCAAGCAGGTTGGCGCCGCGCTCGGTGAGCTGGTGGTTGAGCGGCATGCCCGACAGGTGGGCACCGACGACGGCCAGCTTGAGGCAGGCGGGCGCCGTGCTGGCGCGCAGGCCTTGCACTGGCCGGGGTGCTGGCAGAGCCTGGCCGGTGGCGCCCAGGGGCAGGCCGCTGGCCTGGTGGTAGCGCTGGCCCAGTTCGGCCAGTTGCAGGTCGCTGCCGCAGGGGCCGATCAAGGTGATGCCGAAGGGCAGGCCGTCGGGGCGCAGGCTGCTGGGCACCGACAGGGCCGCGTAGTCGAGCAGGTTGACGAAGTTGGTGTATTGGCCCAGGTTGCGGTTCAGCGTCACCGGGTCGGCCAGCATGGCTTCGATGCTGTAGTGGGTGGGCGCGGTGGGCACCAGCAGCACATCGATCTGCTGCCACAGGTCGACCACGCGCTGGGCACAGGCCTTCAGGCGGACCTGGGCCTGCACCAGATCGGCGGCGCTGTAGCGGCGGCCGGCCCCCAGGATGCTGCGCACGGGCTCGATGACATCGGCTTCATGGGCATCGAAGAAATCGCGCACGGCGGCATAGCGCTCGGCCACCAGGGCGCTTTCATAGAGCAGGGCTGCAGCTTCGGCCAGCGGCGCGTAGTCGATGGTGCGCGGGGTGCCACCCAGTGAGCGGAGCCGGGTCTGGGCCTGCTCGAAGGCGGCCCTGGCCAGGTCGTCGCCGAAGAACTCCAGTGGGTCGGGCACGCCAAACACAAAGGCGGCGGGCAAGGGCTGGTCGAGCAGGGGCAGGGCGCGCGAGTAGGGGTCGGCCGGGTCATGGGCGGCCAGGGTGTGCAGCACCTGCACCGCCACATCGACCGTGCGGGCGAAGATGGACACACAGTCCACGCTTTGGGCCGCGGGCAGCACGCCGTGGGTGCTGATCAGACCCTTGGAGGGTTTCAGGCCCACGATGTTGTTCAGCCCGGCCGGCACCCGGCCTGAGCCGGCAGTGTCGGTACCCAAGGCGAAGTCCACCTGGCCTGTGGCCACCACCCAGGCCGAGCCCGAGCTGGAGCCGCCGCTGACCAGACTGGGGTCGAACGCATTCGGCACCGGGCCATAGGGCGAACGGGTGCCGTTCAGGCCGCAGGCAAACTGGTCCATGTTGGTCTTGCCGTGCAGGCTGGCGCCGCTGGCCAGCAGTCGTTGCACCACGGTGGCGTGCGACGCTGCGGTCCGACTGAAGGCGGGGCAGGCGGCGGTGGTGGGCAGGCCTGCCACATCGATGTTGTCCTTGACCGCGAAGCTCAAGCCCGCCAACGCCCCTCCGGTGTGGGTCTGCAGGGGCTTGGCCAGCCGGTGAAGCCAGGCCGGTTCGGCGCCGGTGTCGGCCGGTGCCGGGGAGGTCTGCTGAAGAGTGAGGTGGTGCACCATGTCAATGCATTCAAGCTTGGATACAAGAAGGAATGCAAACGCTGTGCCAGCCCTGGCACCCCATGTGGCGAGGTGGCTCCGCGCCACCGTTCAGCAGCAGGCGTACAGAGGGGAAAACATTGAAAAGGCCCCGTGTCGGGGCCTGGGCCGGGGCCGAACCTGCGGCTTCAGGCAGGTTGGAAAATGGTGCACAGCCCGCCCTGATGGGGCCTCAGACTGGGGCACGGTGGGGACGGCGCCCCTGGCTGGCCCCTGCACGAAGCGCATGTCGGGCAGGTGCAGGGGCAGGGGCGGGCGCGTTGGGCGCGTTCGGGGCGGCGCCCCGCAACCCTGGTGTCAGATCAGTGCAGCACCAGCACCGGCAGCTTGCTGCGGGCGATGATCTTCTTGGTGTGCGAGCCGAAGACGAATTCGCCCAGCGGGCCACGGCCGTGGGTGACCATGACAATCATGTCGCAGCCGGCCTTTTCGGCTTCTTCGAGGATGGCGTGGTCCACGGCGTAGGCGGTCACGGTCAGACCGGCAAAGCCCACGCCAGCGGCCTTGGCGCGCTCTTCGAACTGGCTCAGCAGGGCATGCGAGTGGTTCTGGTTGCGGCTTTCGTGTTCTTTCATGCGGGCCGTGGCCACGGTGGCGTCGCTGCTGATGGTCGACAGCGGCATGTCGGGTTCGACCACGAAGCCCGTGATCTTGGCGCCCAGTTGCAGGGCCAGTTCAATGCTGCCGTCCATGGCACGGTGGGACAGGTCAGAACCGTCGACGGGGACGAAAAGGTGTTTGTACATGCTGTCTTTCTCCTCAGATGGATACATCACGGCGCCAGGTGGCGCTCATAAGATGGTGTGTTGGCTTGAAATTGTTTTTGTGGGTGCTTTGGCGCCCCGCAAAGTGTCCCTCAGGCCCTTTGGAGCCGGCGTGTGGATGCTACTTAGTAGCCTGTGGACGTCCGGCCCCTGGATGACCTGCCGTTCGGGACTTTGGAACCAGGGCCATGGCATGTCTGAATTGTTTCAGAAGCTAGTTTGCGTAGCGCACTGACATCCGTGCACAAGCTTGACCATGGTCAAACAGCCGTGGGATTGGCAAACTGCCAAGGGGGGTGAGAGGCCTCGTCCAGGTCTCCAAGAGGCCTTGATGAAGTTCGTACCCATTCTGTAACCAGGGCTGCGCCCACACCCGGGCCTTCAGCGTTACCATAGGCCTGTAATTTAGTTACATAAACCATGAAACTCCATCCCACCGTTGAAGCTGTCACGCGCCGCATTGTCGAGCGCAGTGCCCCTGGCCGCGGGGCCTACCTGGCCCGCATCGAGGCGGCCGCACGCCAGACCCGGGGCGCCGACCGCATGGGCTGCGCCAATGTGGCCCACGCCTTTGCCGGTGTGCCCGGTGACGACCGTTTTCGCATCGTTGCTGAAAAGGCCCCCAACATCGGCATCGTCACGGCCTACAACGACATGCTGTCGGCGCACTCGCCCTTGCAGCACTACCCGGACCTGATCAAGTCCGAAGCCCGTCTGCACGGTGCCACGGCCCAGGTCGCCGGCGGTGTGCCGGCCATGTGCGATGGCGTGACCCAGGGTACGGCCGGCATGGAACTCAGCCTGTTCAGCCGCGATGTGATTGCCATGAGCACGGCGGTGGCCCTGAGCCACGACGTGTTCGATGCCGCGCTGATGCTGGGCGTGTGCGACAAGATCGTGCCGGGCCTGCTGATCGGCGCGTTGCAGTTCGGCCACCTGCCCACCGTGTTCGTGCCTGCCGGGCCCATGACCTCGGGCCTGTCGAACAACGACAAGGCCAAGGTGCGCGAGCAGGCCGCCCAGGGCCTGGTCGGCCGCGAAGCCTTGCTGGAAGCCGAGATCAAGGCCTACCACGGCGAGGGCACCTGCACCTTCTATGGCACGGCCAACAGCAACCAGATGCTTTTGGAGGCCATGGGCCTGCATGTGCCGGGCACGGCCTTCGTGAACCCGGGCCAGGCCCTGCGGGCCGAATTGACCCGTGAGGCCGCCCGCACCGTGCTCGGCATCACCCGGGCGCGTCGCTTTGCCCCCATCGGCCAGGTGGTGGACGAGCGCTGCATCGTCAACGCCATGGTGGCCCTGCTGGCCACCGGCGGCTCGACCAACCACCTGATCCACTGGGTGGCGGTGGCCCGTGCCGCAGGCATCCTGATCGACTGGAACGATTTCTCCGGACTCTCCGACGTGGTCCCCTTGCTGACCCGCGTCTACCCCAATGGCAGTGCCGATGTGAACCAGTTCCAGGCCGCTGGCGGCCCGGGTTTTGTGATCCGCGAACTGCTGGACGCCGGCCTGATGCACGAGGACGTGCTGACGGTGCGCCCTGGCGGCCTGCGTGAGTACACCCGCATCCCCGAGCCCGGCGCCGAGGGCCAGGCCTTGCAATGGCGCGACATCGGCGCCAGTGGTGACGACAGCGTGGTGCGCCCGGCCAGCCAGCCCTTCAGCGCCACCGGTGGCCTGCGCCTGTTGCAGGGCCGTCTGGGTCGCAGCGTGATCAAGGTCTCGGCCGTGCCCGAAGACCGCCATGTGATCGAGGCGCCGGCCCGGGTGTTCGACTCGCAGGACGAGCTCCATGCCGCCTTCAAGGCCGGTGAGCTCGACCGCGACCTGGTCTGCGTGGTGCGCTGGCAGGGGCCGCGGGCCAACGGCATGCCCGAGCTGCACAAGCTCACGCCGCCATTGGCCGTGCTGCAAGGCCGGGGCTTCAAGGTGGCGCTGGTGACCGATGGCCGCATGAGCGGCGCCTCGGGCAAGGTGCCGGCGGCCATCCACGTTTCGCCTGAAGCTTTGGCCGGCGGTCCGCTGGCCAAGGTGCAAAACGGCGATCTGATCCGCCTCGATGCCGTGGCCGGTACGCTTGACGTGCTGGTGGATGAAACCACCTGGGCCGCGCGTGCGCTGGCTCAAATGCCTGCTGAACTGCAGGCTTCGAATGCGCTCGGTTGCGGGCGCGAACTGTTCACCGGCATGCGCAGGCATGCCCTCACCGCTGAAGAAGGAGCCTGCACATGGCTGTGAAACCCCTCGCCAACCCCTTGACCGCACTGGCTGTGATGCGCGATGCCCCGGTGATCCCGGTCATCGTGCTCAACGATGTGGCCCATGCCGTGCCGCTGGCCCGCGCGCTGGTCGCCGGGGGCATCCGCATGCTGGAGGTGACGCTGCGCACCCCGCAGGCCCTCGCGTGCATCGAGGCGATCGCCCGCGAGGTGCCCGAGGCCGTGGCCGGTGCCGGCACGCTGCGCAGCGCGGCCGACGCTCGAGCGGCCGTCAACGCTGGCGCGCGTTTCGGCGTCAGCCCGGGTTACACCGCCGCATTGGGCCAGGCCTGCCGTGACCTGGCTCTGCCCCTGCTGCCCGGTGTGGCCACCGGCAGCGAGATCATGGCCGCCATGGAAGACGGCCTGACCGAGCTGAAGTTCTTCCCTGCCATGCAAGCCGGCGGCCCCGCCATGCTCAAGGCCTGGCATGGCCCGTTTGGCGACATCCGCTTCTGCCCCACGGGCGGTGTCAGCCCATCCAATGCAGCCGAGTTCCTGGCCCTGCCGAACGTGGCCTGCGTGGGGGGCTCGTGGCTGACCCCGGCCGACGCCGTGGCCCAGGGCGATTGGGCCCGCATCGAGGCGTTGGCCCGCGAGGCCAGTCAGTTGCAGCGGGCCTGAGCCTGCAGGGCTCTGGTGGGTTGCCTGCGCGGGTCAGGCACCCCGGGCTGTGGCGGGCCGCCGCGTGAACGGCCTGCCCATTTGACCTGGAGGCTGGGCCAGCAAGCCCCGTCGTGGGGCTGCTCCAGCCCTCAATCCAGGGGTTTGTAGGCGGTGACGTCGATTTCCACCTTGGCGTCAATCATCAGCCGCGACTCCACCGTCGACCGTGCAGGTCGGTGGTCCCCGAAACACTCCATGTAGACCCGGTTGAAACTGCCGAAATCGCGCGCGTCGGCCAGCCAGACACTGACCTTGGCCACATCTTGGAGGGTGGCGCCAGCCAGCGCCAGGGCTTGTTCAACCCGTTTGAAAACCTGGCGGGTCTGGTCTTCAATGCCCCCCACGATCACCTGCCCCTTGTCATCGGTCGGCACCTGGCCCGACACGAAGACGAAGTCGCCTGCTCGGGTGGCTGGCGAAAGAGGGCGTGCCAGACGATCGGAAGCCAAGGGGGCTTGGCCCAGCATTTGGACGGTTTGACGAGAAGTCATAGGTTTGCCTTTGTAAGAAATTTACACATAAATGGCGATATAGGTAGAAATACCTTGTTCTGTTTTTTATCAACTCGTTAATATTGTAATAACATTACTTGGAGGCCCCATGACTCAGTGTTCAGACTCAGCCAGCATTCATGTTTCTCCCGGGGGCACGGGCCCACTTCTCGATCGGCGAAGTTGCCTGGGGCTGGCTGGGGGGGCATGGGTCGGGGGGATGCTTTTGGGCGCTGGTCCGGCTCGGGCCCAAGGGGTCAGCGCGGTCAACCTGGCGATGGTGGCCGAGCCCCAGAGTCTGGATCCGATGCTCAGCTCGTCGGACCTGGTGGCCACCATCATGCAGCACGTGTATGAACCGCTCTACACATTTGACTCGCGCTGGAACGTGGCGCCCATGCTGGCGCAGGATTTGCCCAAGGTGTCCAAGGATGGTTTGACCTACACCATCACCTTGCGCAAGGGCGTTCGCTTTCACAACGAGCGCGAGATGAATTCGGGCGATGTGGTGGCCTCGCTGCAGCGCTGGATGGAGTTGGCCGCACGGGGCAAGGCGGTGGGCAAGGAAGTGGCATCCCTCACCGCCACCGGGCCCTTGACGGTGGAGATCCGGCTGAAGGCTCCCTATGCGCCCTTGCTGGCCCAACTGGCCTTGCCAGGCGCCATGGCCGCGGTCATGCCCAAGGAGAGTCTGGCGCCTCAACTCAAGGAGTTCATCGGCACCGGCCCCTACCGGTTCAAGGAGCGCCGGCCCGATCAGTTCACGGTGCTGGTGAGGTTTGCCGGCTATGCCGCCCGCACCGAGGCGGCTGACGGCTACGCTGGTCGCCGGCAGGCCCTGATCGATGAGCTGCGTTTTGTGCCGGTGCCCAACGCCAACACCCGTGTCGAAGGCGCATTGTCGGGGCAGTTCCATTTTTCAGATCTGCTGCCTGTGGAGGCCATGGGACGGCTTGAAAAGGGCGCGCCTGCCGTGCAGGCGATCCTGACGCCCAACTTCGGCTTCCCCTATATGGTGTTCAACACCCGTGAGGGCGTACTGGCTTCGCAGGCCTTGCGCCGGGCCGTGCAGACGGCCGCCGGCAGTGGCGAGATGCTGGCCGCTGGCTTTGGAGACGGCCGCTTTTTTGCCGTGGAGCCCAACTTCTTCCCGAAGGGCACGCCCTATTTTTCGACCGCTGGCGCCGCGCTTTACAACGAGCGCAATCCCCAGGCGTCGCGCGATCAGGCGGCCAAGGCCGGCTACAACGGGCAGCCGATCCGCATCATGGCCAGCCGGCAATACGAGTTCCACTACAACATGGCCCTGGTGTTGGCGGAACAACTCAAGAAGGCCGGCTTCAAGACCGAGCTCCAGGTGGTGGATTGGGCCACGCTGGTTCAGCGCCGCAACGACGCCAAGCTCTGGGATGTGTATTTCACCCACTCCGGTCTGTTCCCTGAGCCCATGGTTTCGCCGCCCCAGATGGGGGACGACGCCCCGGGCTGGTGGGACACCCCGGCCAAGAAGCAGCACCTGGCCGCTTTCAACCACGAGTCCGATCTGGCCAAGCGTGCGGTGCTCTGGGGCCGCGTGCAGCAACTGGTCTATGACGAGGTTCCGTTCATGGAGTTGGGCAAGTTCAATGCGCTGTCGGCCCGCTCGAGCAAGCTGCAAGGCTACGTGCCGCTGGTCTGGCCGTTTTTCTGCAACGTGCGTCTGGGCTGAGCAGGGGCCTCGACATGCTTCGATTTCTGACCCGGCGCCTGGCTGGCGCCTTGATGGTGCTCGCCTTGGTGGCCGTGCTGGTCTTTTTGTTGACGCGGCTGGCCTCGGGTGACCCGGTGGCCTTGTTGCTCGGCGATCAGGCCACCGCGGCTGACATCGCCCGCGTGCGCGCCGAATACGGCCTGGATCGACCCCTGGGCACCCAGTTTCTGCTGTGGCTGGCCCAGGTCGCACAGGGCAACCTAGGGGACTCGCTGTTTCTGCAACGCCCGGTGACCCAGGCCTTGTTGGAGCGCGCTGAACCCACCTTGTTCCTGGCAGGTTTTGCCGTGCTGGTGGCGGCCCTCATCGGCATTCCCTGCGGCACGGCGGCTGCCGTCTGGCGGGGGCATTGGGCTGATCAATTGCTCAGCGGTGTGGCCATGCTGGGGGCCAGTGTGCCCAGCTTCTGGCTTGGGTTGCTGTTCATGCAGTTCTTCGCCGTCAAGCTGGGTTGGTTTCCGGCCTCGGGCTACGGCGACCCTGACACACCCTTGCTGGAGCGGCTTCATCACCTGGTGTTGCCGGCCCTGGTGCTGGGGCTGCTGAACTCGGCCCTGATCATCCGCTTCACGCGGGCTTCAGTGCTCGACATCCTCAGCGAAGACTATGTGCGCACGGCGCGGGCCAAAGGGCTGCCCGAGCGCAGCATCCTGTTGCATCACGTGCTGCGCAACGCCCTGGTGCCCATCGTCACCATCTTGGGGTTGACCCTGGCGCTGATGATCGGCGGTGCAGTGGTGACAGAAACGGTTTTCAACCTGCCGGGCGTGGGCAATTTGGTGGTGCGTGCGGTGTTGCGGCGTGACTATCCGGTGATTCAGGGCACCTTGCTGGTGATCGCTGCGGTGTATGTCTTGATCAATCTGGGGGTCGACCTGCTCTACACGGTGGTCGACCCACGCATCCGGCTGGAGGCCAAATGACGACTTTGCAAGCCATGGGGCGGCCGGTGCCAGCCTGGCGTACCGTGTTGGAGCGCCTGTTTCGCAGGCGCGTGGTGCTGGTGGCCACCGTGTTGCTGGGTTGGGTGGTGGCGGTGGCCGCGGTCTGGCCCGCTCTGTCGAGCGCAGACCCCAGTGCCATTGACATCAGTGCCCGTCTTCATCCACCTTCATCAGCCCATTGGGCGGGCACTGATGAACTGGGGCGTGATGTGTGGCTGCGCATCGTGCACGGTGCACGCTTTTCGCTGTTGATCGGCTCGGTGACGGCGGCGGGGGCCGTGGTGCTGGGCACCTTGTTGGGGCTGTTGGCTGGCTATTTCAAGCGCCTTGATGCGCCCCTGATGCGGTTGGTGGACGCGATGATGTCTTTCCCGGACATCCTGCTGGGCATCGCCCTGGTGGCGATTCTGGGGCCTTCATTGTGGAATGTGGTGTTGGCCCTGGTGATCGTCTACACCCCGCGGGTCGCCCGTGTGGTGCGGGCCGCCACCCTGGTGCTGCGCGAACTCCTGTTCATCGACGCCGCACGCGCTCTGGGGGTGCGCACGCCCTGGATCCTGTGGCGCCACATCCTGCCCAACCTGGCCTCGCCGATCCTGGTGCAACTGACCTTCATCTTTGCCTATGCGATTCTGTGCGAGGCAGGTCTGTCCTTCCTGGGGGTGGGTGTTCCGCCCGAGATCCCGACCTGGGGCACGATGATCGCCGGCAGCATCGACTATGCCGACCGTGCCCTGTGGGTGATTCTTTATCCAGGTCTGGCCATCGTGTTCACGGCCCTGTCACTGCAGGTGCTGGGAGATGGCGTGCGCGACCTGCTGGACCCCAAACTGAGGAAGGCCGCATGAACAAGTCACTTGAGAACCTCCGACCCCGTCTGGAAGTGCGGAGCCTGTCGACCTCGTTCGGGACGCCCGAAGGGCGCATCCAGAGCGTGGCTGATGTGTCTTTTGAGATTCCGGCCGGCCAGACGCTGGCCCTGGTCGGCGAATCGGGCTCCGGCAAGTCGGTGACCAGTCTGTCGCTGATGGGGCTGCATGCGCGCAGCGCCCGCCCAGAAGTGGCGGGTGAGGCGTGGTTTGTGCGACGCGATGGGCAGCGCGTCAACCTGTTGGCCTTGCCCGAGACCGAGATGCGTCGGCTGCGTGGCAACGAGGTGGCCATGGTCTTTCAGGAGCCCATGACCAGCCTGAACCCGGTGCTGACGGTGGGCGAACAGATCGCCGAATCGGTGCGTCTGCACAAGGGGCTGGACCGCCGGGCTGCCTTGGCCCGGGCGCGTGAGATGCTGGACTGGGTTGAAATCCCGGCCGCTGCGCAGCGTCTGGGCGAGTACCCCCATCAGCTGTCGGGTGGCATGCGCCAGCGCGTGATGATTGCTCTGGCCATGGCCTGCGAACCCAGCCTGCTGATCGCCGATGAGCCCACAACGGCCCTGGACGTGACCATTCAGGCGCAGATCCTGGCCCTGATGGGGCGGCTGCAGAAACAGACCGGCATGACGCTGCTGTTTGTGACGCACAACCTGGGTGTGGTGGCCCAGTACGCCGACCACGTGGCGGTGATGTATGCCGGCCGCATTGTCGAGTCGGCGCCGGTGCAGGACTTGTTCCGGGCGCCAAGCCATCCCTACACCCAGGGGCTGCTGGCCTGCCTGCCCGGCATGGCACGGCGCCAGGCAGAACGGGCGGGTGGCGCGGACACGGCGCTGCTGCCGACCGGGCCCGCTGGGCGGCACCGCCTGGTGGCGATTCCGGGGCAGGTGTCCAGCCCTTTGGCGCCACCGCCGGGCTGTGCCTTCGGGCCGCGGTGTGGCCACCGCGAAGCGGCCTGTGAGTTGACGATGCCTGAATTGCGGGCCCTGAGCGGACAACGACAGTCCCGTTGCATTCTTTCCAACCACGAGGTCACGGCATGAACCCTGTCCCGAATACCCATGCCGCGCCGCCCTTGCTCGACATCCGTGGCCTGAGCAAACACTTCGGCTCCGGGCCTCACCCGGTGCGGGCTGTCAGTGATGTGAGCTTTTCGATCGCGCGGGGCGAGACCTTGGGTCTGGTCGGTGAGTCGGGCTCGGGCAAGAGCACGATCGGGCGACTGATCACTCGGCTGCTCGACCCCAACGCGGGGCAAATGCTCTACCAGGACAGCCGGCAGGGCCCGACCGATCTGGCCTCGCTGAGCGCAGCAGCCTATCGGCCACTGCGTGCCCGGCTGCAGATCATCTTCCAGGACCCCTATGCCAGCCTGAACCCGCGCATGCGCATCCGCCAGGTGTTGGGCGAGGCGCTGGACACGCATGGGCTGGCCCGGGGTGCGGCCCGCGAGCCGCGCATCCAGGCCTTGTTGCAGCAGGTGGGCTTGCGGCCCGAACATGCCGACCGCCTGCCACACGAGTTCTCGGGTGGACAGCGGCAGCGCATCGGCATTGCCCGAGCTCTGGCGGTGGAGCCGGAGTTCATCGTGGCCGATGAGCCCCTGTCGGCCCTCGATGTGTCCATCCAGGCTCAGGTGGTCAACCTGCTGGGCGACCTCAAAGAGCAACTGGGGCTGACGCTGCTGTTCATTTCGCATGACCTGGATGTGGTCGAATACCTCTGCGACCGGGTGGTGGTGCTCTACCTCGGGCGGGTGATGGAGATGGCCCCCACGGCCACGCTGTACAGTCGCCCCCGGCACCCCTACACGCAGGCCTTGCTGGCAGCGGCCCCGGTGCTGGACCCGACGCAGCGGCGCACGATCATTCCTTTGAAAGGCGATCTGCCCAGCCCGGCCCATCCCCCTTCGGGTTGCGTGTTCCGCACCCGTTGTCCGCAGGCCGAGGCCCGTTGTGCCGAAACTGCAACCCCCTTGAGAGAAGTGTCGGCAGGCCATTGGACGGCCTGCTGGAGAGATGAATGAGCTCTTTGATCCCTGAAGTCCTGCTGACGGGCCTGACCCTGACCGGGCGCTACAAGAACTTCCCCCAGGCCGCACCGGCGGTGCCCGCGGCTCAGCTGAGCCAGCGGAACTGGCAACTGTTGAACGACGATCTGCCTTACCCGATGGCGGTGTTGAGCGAGGCCGCTCTGCGCCACAACCTGGCCTGGATGCAACGTTACGCTGACGACCGGGGGGTGCAATTGGCGCCACATGGCAAGACCAGCCTGTCACCGGAGCTGTTCGCCCTGCAACTGCAGGCAGGCGCCTGGGGCCTGACCTTTGCCACGGTCTACCAGGCGTCTGTGGGTGTGGCTGCGGGGGCCCGGCGGGTGATCATTGCCAACCAGGTGCTGGCCGATGCCGATCTGGATGGCTTGCAGGACCTGTTGAGCCGACACCCGGGTCTGCGGGTCTGGTTTCTGGTCGACTCGACTGCCCAACTGACCCTGATCGAAGACTGGGCTGCGCGCCGGACCGGCGCCAGGCCATTCGATGTGCTGTTGGAGGTGGGCATCCCAGGCAAGCGCACCGGCTGCCGCAGTCTGGACGAGGCCCTGGCCCTGGCGCGCGCCCTGGCGACCTCGAAGGCTGTCCACCTGGGCGGCATCGAGTGCTACGAGGGTGGCGCGGCCATCTGTGACAACGCCCATGACAGCCGTGAGGTGACCGATCTGGTGCGGCGCGTGCTGGCCATTGCACGGGCCTGCGACCAAGAGGGCCTGCTGGCGGGCGACCAGATCCTGCTGACCGCGGGGGGCTCGGCGGTGTTCGATCTGGTCCTGCCGCTGCTGCAGGCACAAGGCCTGTCGCGCCCGGTGTGCGGTGTGTTGCGCTCAGGCTGCTACATCACCCACGACCATGGCAACTACCAGCGCTTTCTGAAGTTGCTGGAGCAGCGCGAGGGCCTGGCGGATTCGCTGCAGGCCGCCCTGACCGTGTGGGCCATGGTGCAGTCGGTGCCCGAGCCTGGCCTGGCCTTGCTGTCTTGTGGCCGGCGGGATCTGTCCTACGACCTGGAGATGCCGGTGCCCCTGCAGATGGCCCGCCGGGGCGTGCGCAACCTGCTTCAGGCCGAGGCCGTGCCAGCCGATTGGCGCATCGAGTCGCTCAACGACCACCACGCCTACCTGCGTTTTGATCCGGCCGGCCCGGTGCCTGCGGTGGGCGATCGGGTCGGTTTGGGGATCTCCCACCCCTGCACCACGTTTGACAAGTGGCGCTGGATGCCTGTGCTCGACGAACAAGGGCAGGTTGTCTCTGCCATCAGCACCCATTTTTGAGGCCACTGGCACATGTCTGAATTCACCAACCCCAGCCTGTTGAAGCAGTTGCGAGATCGCCTGGCGGAGCTGCCCGAGGCCCAACGCCGTGTGGTGCAACGGGTCTTGTCCGACCCCCGCGCGGCGGTCGCCGCCACGGTTGAGCAACTGGCCCAGCAGGCCGGTGTTTCCATGCCCACGATCGTGCGCACGGCGCGCAGCTTCGGCCACGACTCGGTGCGCGAGTTCATGGTCAGCCTGGCCCAAGACCTGGCGGTCACCGGGTCGCACCTGCATCGGTCGGTGTTGAACGAAGACTCTGGGTCGGACGTGGCCAGCAAAATCATCCATGCGGCGGTGTCTTCGCTGACCGACCTGGGGCGTCGCATCAACGCGGAACGCATCGACCAGGTGGTGGACAAGCTGGCGGCAGCCTCACGCATCGATTGCTACTCGGTGGGGGCGGCCTCGACCTTCATGGCCAGTGAGTTGCAAAGCCGATTGTTCCGACTGGGGCGGCCCGCTCATGCCATTTTTGATGCGCACCAGCAACTGGTGTCGGCGCACACCCTGGGGCCGACAGGCGTGGCCTTTGTGGTGTCCCATGTCGGGCGCATGCCCTACACCCTGGAGGCCGCGCGCTTTGCCCAGTCGCGAGGTGCCACCGTGGTGGCACTGACCCAGCCAGGAACCCCCTTGGCGACCCTGGCCGACCTGCTCCTGGATGTGTCGGTTCCGCCCGACGCCGTCATGCGGGTGGGCACGGAAGCCTACCTGGCCCATCTCGTCATGATCGAGATCCTGACCGTGCGCCTGGCCCAGAAAATGGGCCCGGTGGCCACCCAAGGCCTGCAGCAGTTCCGGCAACTGTTGGAGCAGCATGGCTTTGACAGTGCCGAATTTGTCGGCATGAACCCCGATGAGCGCCGCCATGCCGACTGAACAAGCCCATGCCACCCTGTTGCGCCAGGGTCTGATCGTCGACGGCACGGGCCGTCCAGGCCAAGTGGGCGATCTGTTGATCGTGGGCGACCGCCTGCTGGCCGTGGGCCAGGTCTCCCCAGCACTGCTGGACGCCCACCCCGCATGCCGCGAGCTGGATTGCCAGGGCAAGGTGCTGGCCCCAGGTTTCATCGATGTCCACACCCATGATGACGCCGCCGTGCTGGACCATCCGGCCATGCTGCCCAAATTGTCCCAGGGTGTGAGCACGGTGATCGTGGGCAACTGCGGGATTTCGCTGGTACCCGTGCTCAGCCAGGACCCGCCGGGCCTGCTCAAGCTTCTGGGCCCACACCAGTTTCGACATCCACGCATGGCCGATTACGCGGTGGCTGTGGCGCAGGCCCAGCCAGCCGTCAATGTGGCCGCCTTGGTGGGCCACAGCGCGCTGCGCATCCGCCACATGGCCGATCTGAACCGCCCCGCCAGCGCGGCCGAAGTGGTCGCCATGCAGGCCGACCTGCAAGACGCCATGGACGCCGGCGCGCTGGGGCTTTCATCGGGGGTGTTCTACCAGGAGGCCTATGCCGCCGACGCGGATGAGTTGGTCGCGTTGGCCCGCGTGGCCGCGCGTGCCGGCGGGGTGTATGCCACCCACATCCGCGATGAGCTCGACGCCATCCTGCCGGCCTTGATGGAGGCCGCAGGCACCGCGCGCCAGGCCGGCTTGCCGTTGGTGATCTCACATCACAAATGTGCAGGGCCCGCCAATTGGGGCCGCACGCGCGAGACCCTGCCCTTGTTGGAGGCGCTGGCCCGGGAGCAGGAACTGGGATTGGACGTCTACCCTTACACGGCGGGCTCTACAGTGCTTCGGACCGATCTGGTGGATGGTGTGATTGACATCCTCATCACCGGCAGCGTTCCCCATCCGGAAATGGCGGGTCGGTACCTCGCTGATGTCGCCCGGGAGTGGGGCATCAGCCAGCAACAGGCGTGCGAGCGCCTGATGCCCGGCGGTGCTTGCTACTTCCAGATGCACCAGGACGATGTGGACCGGGTGGTGACCCACCCCCTGTCCATGATCGGTTCTGATGGCTTGCCCCACGACGAACGTCCGCATCCGCGCCTGTGGGGGGCGTTTCCACGCGTGTTGAGCCGCTATTGGCGCGATACCGGGATGCTGAGTCTGGAGTTGGCGATCCACAAAATGACGGGCCTGTCGGCGCGCCGTTTCCGCATGGCCGACCGCGGCGAGCTGCGCCCTGGAGCCTGCGCGGACGTGGTGGTGCTCGACCCCGCCCAGGTGCGCGACCGGGCCACTTTCGACCAGCCCGAGCAATTCAGCGCGGGCATCGAGCAGGTATGGGTCAACGGCGTGCTGAGCTTTGTGGGCGGCGAGCTGCAGGAGCGGGCCCGTGCCGGGCGCTTCCTGCCGCGCAAGCGCTGTTGAGGGCCGAGGCCTCAGCGCAGGCCCTTGCCTTCTTCGTGCTCGGCGCGCTGGATGAGCTCGATCTTGTAGCCGTCCGGATCCGTCACAAAGGCGATCACGGTGCTGCCGCCCTTGACCGGGCCGGCTTCGCGGGTGACGTTGCCGCCGGCGGCCTTGATTTTTTCGCAGGCGGCGTAGGCGTCGGGCACGCCCAGGGCGATGTGGCCATAGGCCGTGCCCAGCTCATAGCTTTCCACGCCCCAGTTGTAGGTCAGCTCCAGCTCGGCATGTTCGGGGTTGCGGCCGTAGCCGAGAAAGGCCAGCGAGTACTTGTACTCGGGGTTTTCCGAGGTGCGCAGCAATTGCATGCCCAGCACCTGGGTGTAGAAGTCGATCGAGCGCTGGAGGTTGCCAACGCGAAGCATGGTGTGCAGAAACCGCATTCGAGGGTCCATCAATAGGCAAAGACAAGGCGCCCATTCTGCGTGTTTTTGCGTGTTTCTGCGGGCCTCAACGTGTCGGCAGGTCGAACACCAGGCAGGTTGTGGTGGCATGGGCGTACAGGGTGCCGTCCGGCCCCACCAGGCGTGCCTCGGCCGTGGCCAGTTGGCGGCCGCAATGGATCACGCGGCCTTCGGCCCGCACCCGGCTGACCTTGGGTGTGATGGCCTTGACCAGGTTCACCCCCAGCTCGGCCGTGGTGTAGCCCCGACCCGGCAGCATGCAGGTGTGCACCGCACAACCCAGGGCCGAGTCCAGCAGGGTGGCAAACCAGCCGCCGTGCACCGTGCCCATGGGGTTCAGGTGCTGTTGTCTGGGCGTGCCCTGGAACACCGCGCGCCCTTGCGCCACCTCAACGATGAGAAAATCCAGCGTGCGCGCCATTTCGGCATAGGGCAGGGTGCCCTCGAGCAGGGCCTGCATCTGCTGCAGGCCGGTCTTGCCGGCAATCTGTTCGGGGCGGGCCACGCCAGGGCCAGGGCCCTGGTCCAGGATGGCGCGGATGGCGGTCTCTTCCTGCAGCCAGCGCTGCAGGGTGGCTTCGGGTGAGGCTGCCGTAGGATGGGTCTCGGCGTGGCTGCTGGCTGGGTTGGCAGTGCGCATGGTTGAATTCCGTTAGATATTGCAGATGCAATTATTGCAAATACAATGAACTCATGAACAAGCGCACACCCTCCGAACCTGTCAAGAACGCGACAGCCCGTCCGCAGGGCTGCACGAATTTCAAGCTGCGCCGCCTGATGCGGCAGGTGTCCCAGCATTACGACGCGCAGATGAGCGCGTGTGGCTTGAAGACCACGCAGTACTCCCTGCTCAACACGGTGGAGCATCTGGGCCCCATTCAACCCTCGGAGTTGGCCCGCAGCATGGCCATGGATGCCTCCACGCTCACACGCAACCTGCGCCCGCTCATGGACGCGGGCTGGCTGTTGCTGGGCCCCGGCCAGAACGCCCGCAGCCGCCTGGTTCACATCACCGAGGCCGGGCGCGAAAAGCGCCGGGAGGCCCAGGCCTTGTGGAAGGTGGCGCAACTCAGCCTGAACGAGATGCTGGGCGAGCCCACGGTGCTGGCCCTGCACGGGTTGATCGACGACTGCATGGCGCTTCTGGTCGAGCCGGGCGCCGAGTCGGCCCCGTCTGAACAGACTGCCGGGGCCTGATCTTCAACCCGGGCGCTCAGGCGGCCACGGTGTAGTTCAGCGTCATGCGGCCACCGTCGGCCACCACGATCTCGCCGGTCACGTAGCTGGAGGCATCGCTGGCCAGCCAGGCCACCACATCGGCCATCTCATCGGGCGTGCCCAGGCGCTTCAGCGGGGTGCGGCTCATGATGCGGCGTCGGGCTTCGTCACTGGTCAGCACCGATTGGGCGGCCAGCTCGGTGGCGATGGTGCCCGGGGCCACGGCGTTGACGCGAATGCCATGATCGGCCAGGGCCAGGGCCATCACGCGGGTGAGCTGGTTGATACCGCCCTTGCTCACGTTGTAGCTGGCAATGGTCGGGATGGTCAGCACGCCATTGACCGAACTCATGTTGACGATGGCACCGGGCGCCCGCTCGGGCGTGGCTTTGCTCTGCTGCACCATGGCGCGGGCCACGGCCTGGCCGACCAGGAAAGCGCCCTTGAGGTTGACGTCGAGCACGGCATCGAAGTCGGCCTCGGTGATGTCCAGAAAATCGGCGGCCTTGAAGATGCCGGCGTTGTTGACCAGGATGTCGATGCGGCCGTGGGCTTGCAGGGTGTGGGCGACCAGGGCATCGACATCGGCCTTGCTGCTGACGTCGCAGTGCACATACAGGGCACCGGTCTCGGCCGCCAGGGCCTGGCCGCGGGCGTCGGCCACGTCGGCGATCACGACCTGGGCCTGTTCGCGCACGAAGCGGCGCACGCAGGCCTCGCCAATGCCTTGCGAGCCACCGGTGACGATGGCCACACGGCCTTGCAGGCCGAACGAGATGGAAGCGTTGTGAGAAGTCATCGGGGCATGCTAACAGCTTGCCCCGCAGCGCCGGGCAGGGGCCGGCAGGCGCTATGCTTGGCGCTCATTTCAGCCTGCGGGCCCCGCATCCGATGTCACCCTTGATTCAAACCGAAGCCGCCAGCGGCCAATCCAGTTTCACCCGCGTGGTGTTGGCCACCGGCGCCGATGGCCGCGCCTATTTCCATGAAGAATCGCTGCCCCTGAGCGAGGGCAAGCCGGCCTCGCAACTCAGCCCCTTCATGAGCGCCCAGGGCTACCAGTTGCGCCACAGCCCGGTGGGCTTTCGCAGCGATTTCCATTGCACGGGCGAGCCGCAGTGGGTGTTCATTTTGCAGGGCCAGATGGAGATCGGGCTGCAGGGCGGGGTCTCGCGCGTGTTCGGGCCCGGCCAGCACTTCTATTCGGCCGACACCCTGCCGGCCGGCGCGGTGTTCGACCCGGCGGTGCATGGGCATTGGAGCCGGCAGGTGGGGCCAGACCCGCTGGTGACCGTGTTCCTGCGCGACTGAAACCGGAGCCGCAGCCCCTGCTTCAGGGGCGGTAGTCTTCGGGCAGGCGCAGGCGCAGCAGGGCACGCACAAAGCCGTGATCCGAGCGGGTGCGGCTGTGTCCCTCGTTGAGGTGGTCGGTGAAGTACTGGATGCGGCGCACATCGCCCAGGCTGAAGCGCCCCTCGGCCAGAAAGCCCTCGCTCACCAGGATCTGGTCCAGCACCTCGGGCCGGCCCTGGTGGATGTGGGAATAGGCCACGTCCTTGCGCAGCGCCATCTCGCTTTGCACGTCGTAGGCATTGAACAAGGCCAGGCGCCGAGCCGACTTGTCGTAGGCCACCTCGGAAGTTGCGGCCACCAGTTGGGTGGTGACGCTGGTCGGGCTGTCGTTGAAGTCGCCCACCATCACCAGGGGCGCCTTGTCGGTGTTCAGCAGGTCCACCACCAGGCCCCGCAAGGCGGCGGCCTCGGCGCCGCGCATCATCAGCGAGCGCAGGGTGGCCAGGGCCATGATCTTGGGGTCGTCGCGGTCTTCCAGCGATCGGCCCTGCGCGTCGAGCAGAAAGCGCGGGCGCTTGGATTTGAGGTGCACGTTCAGCACGCGGATGCGCTGCCCATGCTTCATGCGCAGCACCGCCAGCAGGGGCGGGCGCTCAAACTGGCCATGCACGCCGCAGCCCGGGATGTCGAGCGCCTGGGGCAGGGCATAGTCGGTCAGTGAGCGGATCTCTTCCACGGCCAGGCGTGTGGCCAGGCCCAGCCGAGGCGTGCCGCTGGCGCCTTGCTGGTGCGCGTTGTTCTCGGCACCAGGAACCCGGATCTCGTTGTAGTGCAGTTTGCTGCGGTGGATGGCGCCCTTGAAGGCGGCCTCATCCCACACCTCCTGAACGGCCAGGATGTCGGCGTTCAGGGTGGCGAAGCGCTCACCCAGCCAGGCGAGCTTGTGGTCAAACTCGTGCTGGGTGTAAGGGTCTTGGTTGGGGTAGTAGACCCGGCCAGGGTTGGCCAGGTTGAGCACATTGCAGGTCGCCACCGAGAGGGTGGCGTACCGCGTGTTGCCGGAGGAGGGGGCCAGGTCTTGCGACATGGCGCCGTTCAACGGCCGAAGGAACGGCCGCCGCCGGAGCGGTTGCCACCAAAGCCCCCACCGCCACCCGAGCGGCCACCGCCGCCGCCGCCGCCACCACCGAAGCCGCCGCGTCCACCGCGACCGCCCCGGCCGCGATCGGCCATGCTGTCAACGCTGGTGCGCATCGGGTCGGGCTGGCCGACGGGCGTGCTGCGCTGGGCCGGCACGGCGCGGCCGGTCAGGCTGGCCAGCGCGGCGGAGGCGTCATGGCGCACACCGGCCTGGCTTTCAAAGCGGTCGGCACCACCGCCGCCGCCACCTTGGCGGGGGCCACGCGGGCCCTGGCCTTGGCCGTGACCTGGGGCACGCGGCGGACGCGGCGCCTGGGCGCGTTGAGCACCGCCTTCACCCTGGCCGTCGCGGGCCGGACGGCCGCCACGGGGGCCTTGGCCATTGCCATTTCCATTGCCGTTACGTTGGCCGCCGCCGGTGGCACCGCCGCCCTGGCCACGACCGCCGCCGCCGCCATTGCCGCCGTTGCCTTGGGCTGCACCGTTGGCGCCACCCTGGCCGGCCTTGTTCTCACGGATGCGTTGCATCATCTCGGCACGTGCCGCCTTGGCCGCTGCGGCCATGACTTCACGGCTGGGAGGCTTGCCAGCGCCGCCCCAGATGGTCTGGCGACCCATGGCGATGGGCTCGGCACGTTCACCGGGTTCGGGGCCGAAGCCGTCGATCACCTTGACGTCGATGTTCTGCTTGGTGAAGCGCTCGATGTCCTGCATGAAGCCTTCTTCGTCCAGGCAGACCAGGCTCACGGCCTCGCCGCTGGCGCCAGCGCGGCCCGTGCGGCCGATGCGGTGCACGTAGTCTTCACTGACGTTGGGGATTTCATAGTTAACCACGTGCGGCAGCTCATCGATGTCGATGCCGCGGGCTGCAATGTCGGTGGCCACCAGGGCGCGGATGTCACCGCTCTTGAAGCCCTGCAGGGCCTGGGTGCGGGCGCTCTGGCTCTTGTTGCCGTGCAGTGCCATGGCCTTGATGCCGTTCTTGGTCAGGTATTCGGCCACATTGTTGGCGCCGAACTTGGTGCGGGTGAACACCAGCACCTGGCTCCAGTTGTGCTCCTGGATGATGTGGGTCAGCAGGGCTTTCTTCTTGCCGCGGCCCACCGGGTGGATCACCTGGGTGATGCGCTGCACGGTGGTGTTGCGCGGGGTCACCTGGATGCTTTGCGGGTTGCGCAGCAAGGTGGCGGCCAGGTCGCGGATCTCGTCGCTGAAGGTGGCCGAGAACAGCAGGCTCTGCTTTTCCTTGGGCACCAGGGCCAGCACCTTCTTCACGTCGTGGATGAAGCCCATGTCGAGCATGCGGTCGGCTTCGTCCAGGATCAGGATCTGCACGTTGGACAGGTCCAGGTGGCCCTGTTGCTGCAGGTCGAGCAGACGGCCCGGTGTCGCCACCAGGATGTCGACGCCGCGCTTGAGGGTGCTGATCTGCGGGTTCATGCCCACGCCGCCAAAGATGACGGCCGAGGTCAGTTGCAGGTACTTGCCGTAGTCGCGCACCGACTCTTCCACCTGGGCCGCGAGTTCGCGGGTGGGGGTGAGCACCAGGGCGCGGATGCCGACGCCGCCGGTGCGGTTGGTGGCGCGGTTGCCCAGGCTCAGCTTGTGCAGCACGGGCAGGGTGAAGGCGGCGGTCTTGCCGGTGCCGGTCTGGGCACCTGCCAGGAGATCCTGGCCTTCGAGCACGGCGGGAATCGCCTGTGCCTGAATCGGGGTTGGGTTTTCGTAGCCTTGTTCGCTAACGGCTTTGAGAATCGCCGGAGCGAGGTTCAGATCGTCAAAAGTCATGGTGTGGTGCCCTTGCCGGGCACTGGGGAATCGGCCTGTCCAGGCGCTTGGCAGCGCTGGGCCAGTCTAGGCAGATGAACTTCAGGGTGGGTCAGGCAAGGGCTTGGTTCAGGCCCTTCTGGCCCGCAGCAGATCGCTGATGTTGCGTTTACTGGTGAGCGCAACGAGGGGGATTGTCGCATGAGTCGATAATCACGGATTGAATCGTCACTTTTTCCATCAAAGCAGAACATGGCCCAATACGTTTTTTCCATGAACCGAGTCGGCAAGATCGTGCCGCCCAAGCGTCAGATCCTGAAGGACATTTCGCTGAGTTTCTTCCCGGGCGCCAAGATCGGCGTGCTGGGCTTGAACGGCTCGGGCAAGTCGACCCTGCTGAAGATCATGGCCGGCATCGACAAGGAGATCGAGGGTGAAGCCATCCCCATGGCCGGCCTGAAGATCGGTTACCTGCCGCAGGAGCCTCAGCTCGACCCCGAACAGACCGTGCGCGAATCGGTTGAAAGCGGCATGGGCGAGATCAAGGCTGCCCAGCAACGCCTCGAAGAGGTGTATGCCGCCTACGCCGAAGAAGACGCCGACTTCGACGCCCTGGCCGCCGAACAGGCCAAGCTCGAGGCCATCATCGCCACCGCCGGCGACGCCTCCGACCACCAACTCGAAATCGCGGCCGACGCCCTGCGTCTGCCTGCCTGGGATGCCGTGATCGGCAAGCTCTCGGGCGGTGAAAAGCGCCGCGTGGCGCTGTGCCGCCTGCTGCTGTCCAAGCCCGACATGCTGCTGCTCGACGAACCCACCAACCACTTGGACGCCGAATCGGTCGACTGGCTGGAGCAGTTCCTGGCCCGCTTCTCGGGCACCGTGGTGGCCATCACCCACGATCGCTACTTCCTGGACAACGCCGCCGAATGGATTCTGGAACTCGACCGGGGCCATGGCATTCCCTACAAGGGCAACTACAGCACCTGGCTGGACCAGAAGCAGGCCCGCCTCGAGTCCGAGCAAAAGGGCGAGGAAGCCCGTGCCAAGGCGCTCAAGAAAGAACTGGAATGGGTGCGCCAGAACGCCAAGGGCCGTCAGGCCAAGAGCAAGGCCCGTATCGCCCGTTTCGAGGAACTGAGCGATTACGAATACCAGAAGCGCAACGAAACACAGGAAATCTTCATTCCTGTGGCCGATCGCCTGGGCAGCCAGGTGATCGAATTCAAGGGCGTGAGCAAGTCCTTCGGTGACCGCGTGCTGATCGACAACCTCAGCTTCAACATCCCCGCCGGCGCCATCGTCGGCATCATCGGCCCGAACGGGGCCGGTAAGTCGACGCTGTTCAAGATGATCGCGGGCCGCGAGCAACCCGATTCGGGTGAAGTGGTGGTGGGTCAGACCGTCAAGATGGCGTATGTGGACCAGAACCGCGACGAACTGGCCAACGACAAGACCGTCTGGGAAGACGTGTCCGGCGGGCTGGACATCCTCACCGTGGGCAAGTTCCAGATGGCCAGCCGCGCCTACTGCGGTCGCTTCAACTTCAACGGTGGCGATCAGCAGAAGAAGGTCGGCCTGCTGTCGGGCGGTGAGCGTGGCCGTCTGCACCTGGCCAAGACCCTGATCGCCGGCGGCAACGTGCTGCTGCTGGACGAACCCTCGAACGACCTGGACGTGGAAACCCTGCGTGCCCTGGAAGATGCGCTGCTCGAGTTCGCCGGCACCATCCTGGTCATCAGCCACGATCGCTGGTTCCTGGACCGCATCGCCACCCACATCCTGGCTGCCGAAGGCGACAGCCAATGGACCTTCTTCGACGGCAACTACCAGGAGTACGAAGCCGACAAGAAGAAGCGACTGGGTGAAGAAGGCGCCAAACCCAAGCGTGTCCGCTTCAAGGCACTGAAATAAGCGTAAAAAACTGAAACAATGACGGGGCCCCATGGCCCCGTTTTTGTGTCGGGCCGGGTTGCCCCCTAGGAGCCTGTCCATGTCCGCCCAGCCGCCCAGCAGCCAGCCCTCTGCCGTGCTTCAGGAGTGTCTGGAAGACGCGCGTCGCGAGGCGCGCCTGCTGATCGAGAAGCTGGTCGATTTCACCCGCCACAACCTGCGCCAGCGCGAGAGCGCCGGGCGCAACTTCACCGACCGCAATGCGGTCACCGCGGCGATCGATGAGTTGGGGCGTCATCAACGGGTGCTGGTCGACGGCTTTGTGACCCGGGTCAACCAAGGGCTGGTGGAAACGCCGCAGGCGGCCACCGAAAAAACCCAGAACCAGTCGCTGATGCAGCTCAAGTTCGACCAGCTGGAGCTGATGGACGAGGACCAGGTGCAAAGCCGGGTCGAGTTGGCACGCGCGCTGCAGATGACCCTGCACGCCGTGGATCCCACCCTGCCTGAACTCAACACCCTGAGCTGCGCCTTGCAGGGCCTGCCGGTGGTGATTCCCGACCGCAACCCCTTTCGCCCCGAGATGTACCTGCGCGCCCTGCAGGCTTCGCTGGAGAGCGTGCCGGTGTCGGCCGCCGTGCGCATGGTGTGGACGCAGCAGATGTGCAGCCTGCTGGGCACGGAGCTCAACGATTTCTACCGCTTTCTCAACCACAAGCTGAAGCAGCGCGGCATCAAGCCGGCCCTCTACACTGTGGCCCAGCAGGAGGCCAGCAGCCGACCGGTGTATGTGCCGGATGTCCTGCCTGTTGAGGCCCCGCCCTCCGTGGGACGGGGCAGCGCCCCCCGAGGCGCTGCGTCCGGTGGGGCGCCGGCTGTGGGGGGCAACGGTGCAAACGGTGGGGGTGCGCCGTATCAAGCCTCGGTTGGCGATCGCTTCGCGGCCGCTCCGGGCCTGCCGAGCTCCAACCGCCGAGCCGGTGCCGGCGCACCGCCGCTCTACCTCGATGCCTTGCCCCAGTCCCAGCCCGGCCCGCTGGCCTCGTCCGCGGTGGACGGGGCGCCTGCCATCACGGTCGGCCAATTGAGGCGCCTTCTGGCCCATGATGGCCCTGCCCGCGGGGCAGGGGCGCCGGATGCCTCGCGGCTGGAGGCCTTTGCCCAGCAGTTCGAACAGCGGTTTGAAGCCGAAGCCGAGCTGGATGAGGTGTCGCACACCGATTTCGACAGCACCCTGCCGGCGGCCTTCGATGCCTTGAGCAACGAGCGCGAGATGAGCCAGGTGCTGCAACGCCTGGCCCAGCGCCAGGGGGCGGTGGCCCCGCTCGGTCGCCCGATCAGCGTGCGCGAGCTGCGGGAACAACTGCGCCAGCAAGGCCAGGAAGTGGGGCCGCTGGTGGCGCTGGAGGTGGTCGCCCTGATGGTTGACAACATCACGCGCGACGGCCGGCTGCCGCAGGCGGTGCGCCTGGCCGTGCGGGAGCTGGAAACCCCGTTGGCCCAACTGGTGGTGGCCGATCAGCGCTTTTTCAGCGACAAGGCGCACCCGGCGCGTCGCCTGCTCGATGAGCTGACGCAGCGCAGCCTGGCATTTGAGAACGAGAGCGCACCGGGCTTTGAGGCCTTCATGGCCCCGGTGCGTCAGGTGGTGGAGATGTTGGGCAAGGCGGCCATCGATGGCCCCGGCCCCTTCGAGGTGGCATTCAAGGAGCTGGAGCGCGCCTGGAACGAGCACCAGGAGGCCGAGCGCCGCAAGCGCGATCTGGCCGTCAAGGCCTTGCTCCATGCCGAGCAACGCAATCTGCTGGCGACCCGCATCCGGCAGGAGATCCGGGCCTTGCCGGACCTGGCGCAGGTCACGCCCGAGGTGAGTGAGTTCCTGCTGGGCCCGTGGGCCCAGGTGATGGCCCAGGCCCGGTTGGGCGAGCGGGCGTCAGAGGGCGACCCCGGGCATTACCTGGCGTTGGTCGATGAATTGCTTTGGAGCGCCCAGCCCGTGCTCACCCGGCGCAACCCGGGGCGTCTGACGCGGCTGATCCCCAGTCTGCTGGGCCGCCTGCGCGAGGGCCTCAAGACCATCGACTACCCACCGGTGCAGACCAGCGCCTTTCTCGAAAAGCTCATCGTGCTGCACCAGGCGGGCTACCGCACCGGTGTGGCCTTGCCGGCACAGGCACCTGCACAGGCACAGGCACCAGCGCCTGGCGTCGCGCCCGCCAAGCCGGGTCAGGCCCGCCCTGAAGAGCCAGCGGACAGCCGCACCGAGATCGAGCTGGATGACAACCCGGCCTGGCTGGCACCGCAAGAGGCGCGCGACTCCGGCTTTCTGACCCTGCCCACCGAAAAGCCCGTCGAGCACGAGGCGGTGCCTCTGTTGCCGATGCTGGCCGACGAGGAACTGCCGGCGCTGGAGCTGGGCAACTGGGTGGAGATGAACACCGGCAAGGGTTGGCAACGCACCCAGCTGACCTGGGCCAGTCCGCATGGCACCTTGTTTCTGTTCACCCGACCCGATGGCAGCACCCAGTCGATGACCCGGCGCATGCGCGAACGCATGATGCGCGAAGGCCTGATGCGCGTGCTCAGCAGCCAGCCCGTGGTGGCGGGGGCCCTCGACGAGGTGGCGCGCACCGCCTTGCGCAACACGGTCTCCACACCGGGGGGCGATGCGGTGGCAGAACCCCGGCCTGCCAAGGGCTGAGGCCGCCCGCTGCCATCGGTGCGCTTCGGCGCAGGTCAGGGCGCTTGGCTGCTGGCCGATGCGTCGGCGTCCGGTTCGCCGCGCAGGCGCCGCCGCACCCATTGCAGGTGGCTGCGCAGGGCGTACAGCTCGTCGGTGTAGGACAGGGGCAGGTGGATGTGGGCAAGTTGCTGCTCCACCTCGTCCAATTCGGCCAGCAGGCTGGGTGCATCGGCCTCCTGCCGGTCAAAGCGGCCTTCAATGTCGCGCAGGCGCCCATACCAGCGGAACACCCTCGAACGCACGCGGAAGGTGTAGAGCGGCGGCACCACCCGGCTCAGGGGCAGCACGATGGCCACGATCACGCCCAGGGCCAGGGCCATGCGCTGCACCAGGTTGGCCAGCCAGAAGGGCAGGTGACGTTGCAGGATCGAGGGGCCCTCGGTGTAGGCCCGCTCGGCTTCACGGCTCAGCGGCAGTTCGCTGTGGTTGAGGTTGGGAAACTCGCGCGCCCGGTTGAACCAGCCCGCCCCGCCATGCAGGCGCAGCGCCTGCTGGGCAAACAGCTGCTGCAGGGCCGGGTGGGTGTCTTCGTGGGCCAGCAGCGAGGTGGTCGAGGCCACCAGGCGCAGGTCCCGCCCGGGCAGGTCGCGCGCCAGGTCCACCATGCCGCGCGGCAGGGTCACCGGGCTCAGGTAGGGGAAGCGCCGCGCATAGGCCTCGCTCTGTACAAAGTTCATCAGCTGCACGCCGGGGGTCTGCAGCAGCATGCGCACAAAGGCCGATTCGGGGGCCGAGGCAAACACCACCACATCCAGCTCACCGGCCAGAAAGGCCACCGTGGCCTCGGTCTGCGCCAGGTGCGACAGCTTGAGCTTGGCCGGGTCCAGGCCATTGGCCTGCAGCATCTGGTTCATCAGGGCCGGCACGCCCGTGCCTGGGGCGCCCACGTTGACGCGCAGCCCCCGCAACTGGACCAGGCTGTTGAGGGTGAGTCGGGTGCCCGCAGGCTCTGGGGCCGTTGGGTTGGGCCGGTAAAACACCCAGATCGGCTCGACAAACAGGCTGCCCAGCGACACCAGGGCCTGGTCATCGTCGGCGCTCTCGGCCGAGGCCGTGCCCCCTTGCACAAAGCCCAGGTCGGCGCGGCCGTCGGCCAGCAGCTGCAGGTTGGCGGCGGAGCCTTCCGACGGCAGCAGGTGCACGGTGATGCCTTCGCGGGCCAGGGCCTCGGCATAGGCCTTGCCAAAGCGTTCGTAGGCGCTCTGGGCCGGGCCGGTGGCCAGGGTCACCTCGCGCGGCGGGTTGGGGTTGAGCCACCAGTAGGCCAGCCCGAGCAGCAGCACCGGCAGGATGGCGATCGGCCCGACCGAGACCAGCAGGTCGCGCAGGGTGAGCAGGTAGTAACGCAGGGTGCGTGACAGCTTGGACATGGCCGGCCCTCAGCGCGTCCGCCGCAGCTCGGCGGCAGCGGGCAGGTGCAGGCCCTCGGCCGTGGTCAGGCCCTGGGCGGCCAGCACGGCGTTCAGTGTGGCCCGGGCGGTGACTTCGGCGGCCAGGGTGGCCAGCACCATCATGCCCGGTGAGCTGGTGGCGCGGCCGGTGGCCAGCGCGAACACGGTGTCGCCATCCGAGGGGGTGTGCACCGGATTGATGGCGCGGGCCAGCCCGTCGTGTCCTGAGACCGCCAGGCGGTGTGCCTGGGCCTTGCTCAGCGGGGCGTCGGTGGCCAGCACGGCCAGGGTGGTGTTGGTGCCGGGCAGCAGGGGCTTCGGGGGCTCGCCGCGCAAGATGGCGCGCCGGCTGTCCAGCAGGCTCTTGCCGTTGCGGGTCCGGGCCCCGGCGACCACGGTGCCAGTGTCAGGGTCGATCACATCGCCCAGCGCGTTGCAGGCCACCAGCGCGCCCACGGTGACGCCGGCCACGGTCAAGGAGGCCGTGCCCACGCCCCCCTTCATGGCCCGGTCAATGCCGAAGATCTTGCCCACGGCGGCGCCCGTGCCGGCGCCCACATTGCCTTCGGCCGGGCGGCGGGTGCCGGCCGCGGCGCAGGCAGCGTAGCCCGCTGACGCATCCGGTCGGATGTGCATGTCGCCCACCAGCAGGTCGAACAGCACGGCCGAGGGCACGATGGGCAGCCGGCCCACGCCCACGTTGAAGCCCACGCCTTGTTGTTCCAGCCAGCGCACGGCGCCCGTGGCGGCCTCCAGCCCCCAGGCACTGCCGCCGGCCAGCACGATGGCATGCACCTGTTGCACCAGGTTCGACGGGTCGAGCAGATCGGTTTCGCGGGTGCCTGGGGCTGCGCCGCGCACGTCCACCCCGGCCACCGCACCTTCGCGCGCCAGGATGGCGGTGCAGCCGGTGGGGCGGCGCGGGTCGGTGAAATGCCCGACTTCGATGCCGGGCACCTCGGTGATGCCGCCGGGGTAGCGGCGGCGCGGGGTGGGGGAGTGCGCTTGAGCGGGGCGGGGGGCTCGGACGGCAGTGGTCATGGCGGGGGCTGGTTTTCGAGACAGACGGCGCCCGATTATGGGCGCTGTCAGGCTGCCTGCCCGGCGCGGGCGTGCCTCAGGCCCCGTGGGCAGTTCTCAGTGCACATGGCCGCCCGCCACGGGCTTGCGTGCGCTGGGCAGGCCGGGTTCGGGTGCTGATGGGGCTGCGGACGCCGGCGGCTGGCCATGCTCATGTCCGTGGTGATGCATGGCGCCCTGTGCGCCCTGTGCGCCCTGGGCATCCGCTGCCGGGGCGGCTTGCGGGCTGCCCTGGGCCCGCACCGGCTCGGTCAGCGGGCCGGTCCATTCGCGGGCCACACTGCCGGCGGGGGGCTGGAAGGGCCCGGGGTCGCTGTAGTCACCGGGCTTTTGCTGGCGCCGCACCTTGAGCAGGCTGAACATGCCCCCCATCTCCAGCGGGCCGTAGGGGCCGGTGCCGGTCATCATGGGCAGGGTGTTCTCAGGCAGGGGCATGAGCATGGCCCCCATGTCGGCCATGCCCCGGTCGCCCATGGGCATGTAGTCGGGCACCAGCTTCTGGATCTTGTCCAGCACGGCGCGCTGGTCCACGCCGATCATGGTGGGCACGGTATGGCCCATCGGGCCCATGGTGTGGTGGCTCTTGTGGCAGTGCAGCGACCAGTCGCCTTCCTCATCGGCCACAAATTCGATCTGCCGCACCTGGCCCACGGCCACATCGGTGGTCACCTCCGGCCAGCGGGCCGAGGGGGGCACGGGGCCGCCGTCGGTGCCGGTGACGGTGAACTCATGGCCGTGCAGGTGCAGCGGGTGGTTGGTCATGGTGAGGTTGCCCACCCGGATGCGCACCCGGTCGCCCTGGCGCACGTTGAGGCTGTCTATGCCCGGGAACACCCGGCTGTTCCAGGTCCAGAGGTTGAAATCGAGCATGGTGCTGACCTGGGGCGTCATCGAGCCGGGCTCGATGTTGTAGGCCGCCATCAGAAAACAGAAATCCCGGTCGACCCGGGCGATGTGCGGGTGGCGCTGGCGCGGGTGGGTGACCCACAGGCCCATCAGACCCATGGCCATCTGCACCATTTCGTCGGCATGCGGGTGGTACATGAAGGTGCCGGGGCGGCGCGCGGTGAACTCGTAGACAAAGGTCTGGCCGGGTTGGATGGCCGGCTGGGTCAGGCCGGCCACGCCGTCCATGCCATTGGGCAGGCGCTGGCCGTGCCAGTGCACGCTGGTGTGTTCGGGCAGGCGGTTGGTCACGAACAGGCGCACCCGGTCACCTTCGACCACCTCGATGGTGGGGCCCGGGCTCTGGCCGTTGTAGCCCCACAGGTTGACCTGCATGCCGGGGGCCATCTCGCGCACCACGGGTTCGGCCACCAGGTGGAACTCTTTCACCCCGGCATTCATGCGCCAGGGCAGGGTCCAGCCGTTCAGGGTGAGCACCGGGTTGTAGGTGGCGCCTTCGGGGCGCCAGGGGGCGGCGCTGCCGGCATCGGTCTGGCTGGCGGGGTCGGGCAGGGCGGCGAGGGCACTGCGGGCCACGGCGGCACTGGCCACCGCACCGGCCAGGGCGCCCGAGAAGAATTGTCGTCTTTGCATGGTCAATGTCCTTGGGGTGTGGCTGCGGGGGCGGTGCCGCCTGTGCCTTGGGGGCCGGTCAAGGCGAGCGCGCCGGGCGAGGTGCCGTTGAGCGCCAGGCGCAGGTCGGTGTCGGCCAGCCAGAAGTCGCGCCGGGCCTCGATGGCGGCGTTCACGCTCAGCAGGGTGCTGCGGGTCTCGCTCAGCAGATCCCACACGCTGAGCAGCATGCCGTTGTAGCGCAGCAGGGTTTCGTCGCTGAGCTGGCGGCGCAGCGGCAGCACCTCGGTCTCGTAGTGCCGGGCCAGGGCCCAGGCCGACTGCCAGGCCTGCCAACGTGTGCGCGCCTCGCTGCGGGCCAGCACGGCCACATCGCGCACCCGGGCCTGGCTGAGGCGCAACTGGGCCTCGGCACGGGTCTGGCGGGCCTGGCCCTGGTCGAACAGGGGCAGTGGCACGGCGATTTCAAAAGTGCGCTTGCTGTCGCGGTTGCCAGGGGTGGTCACGGTGTTGTAGCCCGCGCCCAGCTCAAAGGCGCTGACATAGCCCGTCACCCGGCTGAAGCCCAGGCTGGCCGCCACATGGCGGTATTCGTCCTGGGCCGCCCGCACGTCCAGCCGTTCGCGCAGGGCCTGGGCTTCGTAGTCAGGGGCGGCTTGCAGGGCCTGGGGCAAGGCGGGCAATTGGGTGGGCAACTGCAACGACTCGCCGTTTTCCAGGCCCAGCAGGCGGATCAACTGCTCCCGGCTGGCCTGGGCCTGCAGGCGGCTGCGTTGCAGCTGAGCCCGGATGTCGGCCAGCACGGCCTGCTCGCGGGCCTGTTGCAGCCGGCTCCAGTTGCCGGCCCGCACCATGGCGTGGCCCAGCTCGACGGCGGCCTCGGCGGCCTCCTGCACCTGGGCCAGGTAGTCGGCCGTCTGCTGGGCCGCGACCGCGCGCACCCAGGCACGGCGCACGTCGGCGCTCAGGCGCAGCACCTCTTGCGCGGTCTGCAGGCGGCCCAGGGCCAGTTGCCGGTCTTGCCATTGCAGGCGCCAGGGCAGGGTGATCAGGCTCCACAGGTCGATGCGCAGCAGGCGCTCGATCTCGACCTGCTGGCCTTCCACCACCCGGCCCAGGCCCAGGGTGGGGTTGGGCCACAGCGCCATCTGCTGGCGCTGCGCATTCGACACTTCGAGCGCCGCCAGCGCGGCCTCCAGGGCCGGGTTGTTGAGCAAGGCCAGGCGCTGGGCTGCGTCGGCGTCCAGGGGTTGCGACAACAGGCGCTGGCGGGCATCGCCCACG